>OFPK01000002.1_pt1 | contig 182011 bp, 175 predicted proteins | sample 1542601 | NCBI WGS metagenome assembly OFPK01 (sample SAMN05503968, study PRJEB24370) | sediment metagenome | isolation source: lake sediment | place: USA: Lake Hill lake, St. Paul Island, Alaska | collected 2013 | reverse complement strand
CCGGCTCGCCTTTCTTTGCTTACTTTCTTTGGCGAAGCAAAGAAAGTGAGTGCGCAGTCGGGCGCACCACCCGACACCCACCACGCCCGCCAAAGGAAAAATCAAGCCACAGCGCGCAGCTTCGCCCCCGCCAGCTCCGGCTGCAGTTGCAGCCGTTCAGCCCCGGTGTAGCAAAGAAAGTGCTTGTTGGTAGCCCGCCCAATCGTGCACAAGCCGACGCGCTGCGCCACCTGATGCCCCATCTGCGTGATACCGCTACGCGACACCACAATCGGCACCCCCATCTGCGCCGACTTGATCACCATCTCGCTGGTCAGCCGGCCGGTGGTGTAGAACACCTTGTCGGCGCCAGTCATGGTGCCGAGCGCCGCCGGGCCGCCCCAAGGCGCGAGAGCCCCCTCCGGGGGCAGCGAGGACGCGTCAGCGCCGAGCGTGGGGGCATCATCCCTTTGCAGCCACATCCAGCCTGCAATGGTGTCGATGGCATTGTGGCGGCCGACGTCTTCGACAAAGATCAACATTTCCTCACCACGGAACAGGGCGCAGCCATGGACCGAACCGGCTGACTTGTAGGTGCTTTCCTGCACGCGGATGGCGTTGACGATGCCGTACAACTGCGACTGGCTGAGTTGGGCCTCGGGCAGGACGATGCTGTCGACCTCATCCATCATGTCGCCAAACACGCTGCCTTGGCCGCAACCGGTGGTCACCACGCGCTTGGCGGTGCGTTCTTCGACATTGGCAATGCCGTCGCGGGTCTTGACCGCGGCAGCGCCCACGTCCCAATCGACGGTAATGGATTCTATTTCCTGTGCCGACTTGACCAGGCGCTGGTTGCGCAGAAAGCCCAGCACCAGCAACTCCGGGTTGGCGCCCAGCGTCATGAGCGTGACCAGTTCACGCTTGTCGACGTAGACCGTGAGCGCCCGTTCGGCCGGGATGGAAACGGTGGTGGTTTCGCCGAATTCATTGACCGCAGTCACTTCGCGCGTCAAGGGTGCGCTGGCTTGGGTCAGGAAAGGCAGTGGCAAATCAGACATGGCGACAGACTACAACAAAATGGGCCGGGGCTCTACAGCCCAGGCCCATGACCATGACGCTTTGAGGGCGTCAGGACTTCTTTTTCTTTTTGTCCGCAGCGGGGGCTGCAGCAGGCGCCGGGGCTGCGGCCGCAGCAGATCCAGCAGCGGCCGGCGGCGTGTAGACAAAGGGACCGGGGTCAGCGCAAGGCGGCGTAGCTGCAACCTTCGGCGCATCCTTGTTGGTCTTGCGGTAGTGGGCTGCCGCCTTGTCCTGCGATTTGCACAGTTGATAACCATCTACCTTGCCGGCATGCGCCGTCTTGGCAGCTGCCTCGGCCGCTTTGGCCTTGGCTTCATCAGTGGGTGCGGGCAGCTTGGCCAGCGCCGACACAGCCACAGCGCAACTTGCAACAAAAACAAAAATCGATTTCATGGTTGCCTCTGCTTGGTTCTTAAGCTTGAACAGTGGAGCCGCTAGCAGGCGCTGAAGCACTGCGCTGCGCGGGAATCTTGCCGGCCTTGATGTCGTCGTACCAGAGCTCATGGTGTTCCTTGGCCCAGGTTTCATCGACATGACCGGTTTTCATGGCCTTGTAGGCGCCGTCCATGCCGATCGTGCCCAGGTAGATGTGGCCAAGGAACATGGCCATCATCAACACGGTTGCCACGGCATGCACCATGTGGCTGATCTGCATGGTGCTGCGCTCATAGACCAGGCCGGGGATGAGCTTGTCCAGCATCAGGCCGGACGCCACCACGATCAGGCCGAGTACAAACACGCCACCCCAGAACATGACCTTCTCGCCGGCATTGAAGCGGTGCGACGGCACCTCGTGCTCCGAGAGCAGACCACCGCCCTTGAGCAGCCAGGTCAGGTCTTCCTTGCGCGGCAGGTTGTCGCGCACAAAGGTCAGGATGACGATCACCAACGAGACTGCAAACAGCGGACCGGCAAAATTGTGCAGGTTCTTGAGCACATAGGTCAGCCAGCCGAACAGGGTGCCGCCGATGATGGGGTGCAGGAAGAACTTGCCGAAGGCCATCACGATGCCGGAAATCGCCAGAATGCTGAAGGCAATCGCGTTGGCCCAGTGCGCCGAGCGTTCGAAGGCGGTAAAGCGTTCGATCTGGCGCCCGGTTTCCTTGCCGTGCAGGTGAATGGGGCCCTTGCGCCAGTAGAACAGGGCAATGGCACCGACCGCGATCAGCAGCAGCGCGCCACCATAAGGAATCAGCCAGTTGTTGCGCACCTGACGCCAGGCTTCACCGGCATTGGTCAGGCGGGAGCCCGGGTACTGCACAAAAGGCTGGATCAGGTTGCCGGCCTCGGGGGCCTGGCTCAGGGGCAGGCTGCTGTAGCCCGTGACACCGGAGCCCACCTGGCGCCACATCGGCGCATTGTTGCCGGGTTGGACCTTGGCACGCTCGGCATTGCTCTGCTTGGCGTAATCCGGGTCCGAGCTGGCATCCGGCTTGACATCCATGATGTTCTGGCTCTGGATACCACCCGTCGCGGCAGGCGCTTCAGCCTTGGGCTGCGCATCCACCTTGTTTTTGTCCTGCGCCAGGACCGGGTTGGCCCAGCCCAGCGCCATCAGCAAGACAGCAGCAAGCGCGTTTTTCATGAGGGCATCCCGTCTCAGTTGGTCTTGGAATATTCGTTCTGGCTGTTCTGGCCACGGGCCTTGAGCTGAGACTCCCAGCTGGTCTTGTCGCCCTGCTTCCAGCCCGAAGTCATGAACGCTTTGCCGGTACCGCTGTAGGGTGCCGCATCCTGTTTGGCGCCACCGGCCGTCTGCGGTGCTTCACCGCAGGCTGCCAGCAGAGAAGCGGCGGCAACGATCAACATCAGTTTTTTCATGATTTGGCACCTCCAGCTTGACCGGCCTGGCGGGAACCATAGGCGGTACCCCAGCCCCAGACTTCCGCACCCTTGCCACGCTTGAGCACGCGGTTGCGGAAGATGTCGGCCACCATGTCGCCGTCACCGGCGAGCAGCGCCTTGGTCGAGCACATCTCGGCGCAGGCCGGCAGCTTGCCTTCGGCCAGGCGGTTACGGCCGTATTTTTCGAACTCAGCCTGGCTGCCATTGGCTTCCGGGCCGCCAGCGCAGAAGGTGCACTTGTCCATCTTGCCGCGCACGCCAAACGTGCCCTGCGACGGGAATTGCGGTGCGCCAAACGGGCAGGCGTAGGAGCAGTAGCCGCAGCCGATGCAGATGTCCTTGTCGTGCAACACCACACCTTCGTCGGTGCGGTAGAAGCAGTTGACCGGGCAGACCGCCATGCAGGGGGCATCGCTGCAGTGCATGCAGGCCACCGAGATGGATTTCTCACCGGGAACACCGTCATTGAGCGTGACCACGCGGCGGCGGTTCACGCCCCACGGTACCTCGTTCTCGTTCTTGCAAGCCGTGACGCAGCCGTTGCACTCGATGCAGCGCTCGGCGTCACAAACAAATTTCATGCGTGCCATTTGCGTCTCTCCTTAGGCTTTCTCGACGTTGCAGATCGTCGTCTTGGTTTCCTGCATCATGGTCACGCTGTCATAACCATAGGTAGTCGCCGTGTTGACGGCCTCGCCACGCACCACCGGCGCTGCGCCACTGGGGTAGTAGGCCAGCATGTCGGCGCCCTGCCAGCGACCGGAGAAGTGGAAGGGCATCCACACCGTATCCGGCGCCACACGCTCGGTCACCATGGCCTGCACATTCAGGCGTGCGCCGGTCGGCGAACTCAGCCAGACGCGCTCGCCGTTGCGGATGCTGCGGTCGGCCGCCGTCTTCGGATTGATTTCGACGAAGGCTTCCTGCTGCAGTTCGGCCAGCCACGGGTTGGAGCGGGTTTCCTCGCCGCCACCCTCGTATTCGACCAGGCGCCCCGAGGTCAGGATGAGCGGGAATTTTTCCGCCACCTTGTCGGTCACGTTCTTCTGCTGCAAAGTCTTGTACAGCGTGGGCAAACGCCAGAAGGCCTTCTTGTCGTCGTGGGTCGGGTACTTGGCGACCAGATCCGGGCGCGTGCTGTAGATCGCCTCGCGGTGCTGCGGAATCGCATCGGGGAAGTTCCACACCACGGCGCGCGCCTTGGCATTGCCAAACGGGTGGCAGCCGTGTTTCATCACCACGCGCTGAATGCCGCCGGACATGTCGGTCTTCCAGTTCTTGCCGTCGGCCGCAACCTTCTCGGCGTCGGTCAGCTCATCCCACCAGCCGAGCTTCTTGACCAGCACGTGGTCGAACTCGGGGTAGCCGGTGGTGATATCGGAACCCAAGGAATGCGAACCATCCTCGGCCAACAGGTTCTTGCCCTCGCGCTCCACGCCGAAGTTGGCGCGGAAGTTGCCGCCACCGTCCATCACATGCTTGGAGGTGTCGTACAGGTTGGGTGAACCCGGGTGCTTGAGCTCGGGCGTGCCGTAGCACGGCCACGGCAGGCCGAAGTAGTCACCGGTGAAGTCGTAGCCGGTGTCCTTGTCCTTGCCGCCCTTGGCCTTGAGGGTTTTCACGTCGAACAGGTGCATGTTCTTCATGTGGGCCTTCAGGCGCTCCGGGCTCTGGCCGGTGTAGCCGATGGTCCAGACCGACTTGTTGATCTCGCGCAGGATGTCTTCCGGCATGGGCTCGTCCATGCCCTTGACCTTCTGCATCTTGTAGTTCTTCGACAGCTCTTTGGCAAAGCCCAGCTTTTCAGCGAACTGGTGCATGATCATGTGATCGCTGCGGCTTTCCCACAGCGGCTCGATGACCTTCTCGCGCCACTGGAGGGAGCGGTTCGACGCGGTGCAGGAACCGCTGGTCTCGAACTGGGTCGCCGCCGGCAGCAGGTAGACCGCCCGATTCGGGTTGAGGTCTTCCGGCTTGCCGGGCATGGCGGCCATGGCGGCCGTGGCCGACGGGTAGGGATCGACCACCACCAGCAAGTCGAGCTTGTCCATGGCGCGCTTCATCTCCAGACCACGGGTCTGCGAGTTAGGTGCATGGCCCCAGTAAAAGACGCCGCGCAGGTTGGAGTCCTGGTCAATCAGCTCATTCTTCTCCAGCACGCCGTCAATCCAGCGCGACACGGTGATGCCGGGCTTGCTCATCATCGCCGGCGAGGAGAAGCGCCCCTTGATCCATTCAAAGTCCACGCCCCAGGCTTTGGCAAAGTGCTTCCAGGAACCTTCGACGATGCCGTAGTAACCGGGCAGGGAGTCAGGGTTCGGGCCCACATCGGTGGCACCTTGAACGTTGTCATGGCCGCGGAAAATGTTGGTGCCGCCACCGGACTTGCCCACATTACCGAGTGCCAGCTGCAAAATGCAGGAGGCGCGCACCATGGCGTTGCCGATGCTGTGCTGGGTCTGGCCCATGCACCAGACGATGGTGCCGGGACGATTCTCATTGAGCATCGTGGCAACCTTGATCATCTGGGCTTCCTTGACGCCGCAGGCTTCTTCAACCTTCTCCGGCGTCCACTTGGCCAGCACGTCTTCCCGGACTTTGTCCATGCCGTAGACACGGTCGTTGATGTATTTCTTGTCTTCCCAGCCGTTTTTGAAGATGTGGTACAGCAGGCCGAACAGGAAAGGAATGTCGGAGCCGGAGCGGATGCGCACGTATTCGTCGGCCTTGGCCGCGGTGCGGGTGAAACGCGGGTCAACCACGATCATCTTGGTGCCGGTTTCCTTGGCATGCAGCATGTGCAACATGCTGACCGGATGGGCTTCGGCCGCGTTGGAGCCAATGTACAGGGCGACCTTGCTGTTTTGCATGTCGTTGTACGAGTTGGTCATCGCGCCATAACCCCAGGTATTGGCCACACCGGCCACCGTGGTGGAGTGGCAGATACGGGCCTGGTGGTCGCAGTTATTGGAGCCCCAGAAGCTGACAAACTTGCGCAGCAGGTAGGCCTGCTCGTTGTTGTGCTTGCTTGATCCGATGAAATAAACGCTGTCCGGACCGCTGGCCTTGCGCAGCTCCAGCATCTTGGCGCTGATTTCGTTGAGGGCCGTGTCCCAGCTGATGCGCTCGTACTTGCCGTTGACCAGCTTCATCGGGTAGCGCAGGCGGAACTCGCCGTGGCCGTGCTCGCGCAGGGCGGCACCCTTGGCGCAATGGGCACCGAGGTTGATCGGCGAATCGAACACCGGCTCCTGGCGCACCCAGACGCCGTTTTCGACCACGGCATCCACTGCGCAACCGACGGAGCAGTGGGTGCAAACGGTACGCTTGACTTCAATCTTGCCATCGCCCACGGCAACCGCACCGCTACCGCTGGCTGCATTGGCCTTTTTCACCAGCGTGAGCTGGGAAGCCGCCATGCCGACACCCAGCCCCAGGCCAGAACGGCGCAGGAAAGCGCGGCGGTCCATGGTGGGCAGGGCCTGCGACAGGCCGCGCTTGAGACTGTGAACGAAGGGTGAACGCGCCGTTGCAACAGCGCCGTCCGATTTTTTGGACAACAACATGAAAACCTCCAGTGAATGAGGCGTGGTTAGACGAGAGTGGTTTTGTAGTAACGCTTGACGTGTTCCGTCAGAGCGTAGCCACCGCCTTTTTCAGGCGCTTGTTTCGGCGCAGACAGCGTGGCTTCAACAGATTCGGCAGCTTGCCGGGGCAGCACGCTCAAAGAGGCAGCTGCCGCTCCGGTCAGTCCCATGGCGGCCAGGATGCCACGACGAGACGCTGTAGTTTGGGATTTACTCATGAAGGCCCCCGACATCAAAAAACTTATGAACGAGCGAGCATAACTGATGCGTCCTGGATTTCCATCGACCCCATCAAGTTTTCTCAATGTTAAACAGATGTGTCTGCCATTTCATATGGGTTTACCCTTGCACCCACCTCAAGCCAGCATGTCAAAGCCCTGCGCCTCCACCCCCAGAAAGGCCCGCGTGAATGCTTCGAGCGCGGCGTAAAAGCGGGCTTTGGGATGCTGGCCGATGGCCTCGCACATCTGCGGGCCCCAAGGCTGCATGTGCTCGGCAAAAAACTCGCGCTGTCGTGTCAAATTCGCTACAGCCACGTCATCGCCGGCGATCAGGTAACGCATCACCTCGCACAGGCAGGCGAAGTGGTCCTCCGTCTCCGGCATGGTTTCATCGCGCGCCAGGCCAAGACTGTTCAGCGCGCTGCGCAGCTTGGCCAGGGGTTTTTCATTGAGAAAGCCGCTGAGGTAATGCGAGCCGAACAGGTAGACCTCGGGCTTGCCGATGCCACCGAACAGGGCGTCGTATTCGCGCTGGATGGCTTCGTCGCTCATCTCACGTGCCGCGCCCACCAGGCCGCGCCAGGGCTCCTCCAGAAAACCGCCGGCCGCGGGTGCCTCGGTTGCGGCCACGCGCAGCTGCGCCAGCAACTCCGCAGTGGGCGGCGCGTAGTACAGGACGGCCAGCAGGCCATACAGTTCGGCGCGGGCGGTTTCCTCATCCAGCGCCGAGCTTTCCATCAAGGTGGCCACATGGGCATCCGCACCCGAATTCGTTGTCATGTTGTTCTCTCCGTTGCTGTCGGTATCACGCACTCTCACAGATCCGTGATCCGCGATTCATTCGTGTCGGAATAGATGTCGATCACCCGGCAGTCACCGCACATCTTCAGGCGCTCCAGCGCCGCGCCCTGGAACATGGCGTGGCCGGCCAGCTTGCCGAGCATGGCCTCAATCGCCTTGAGCGTGCCAAAAGGCTTGCCGCAACGCACACAGCCATAAGGCTGCATTTCATTGAGCACCACGGCCTCCTTGCGCTGCGGCGTCAGACGCAACTGCGGAATCAGCGACAGCGCTTTTTCCGGACAGGTGGTCACGCACAGGCCACACTGAACACAGTTCTTTTCGATGAACTTGAGTTGCGGCGACTGCTGGTTGTCCTGCAGGGCACTGGCCGGGCAGGCATTGATGCAGCTCAGGCACAGGGTGCAGGCATCCTTGTTGATGGCCAGCGCGCCCAGCGGCGAACCGGCCGCCGGCAGCGCGATCACCTCCGGCGTGAGGGGGGCCTGCGCCAGCAGATGGTCCAGCGCCAGTTCCAGCGTGGCGCGCTTGTCGGCCTGCACGGCAAAGCCGGCGGCCTGGGCCACCCCCTGGGCTGGCGCTGCCTGCAGTTCGGCATCGAGCGCCGCCAGATCACGGGCATCGCGGGCCTGCAAGATGCGGAAATGCTCGCCCTGGAAGCCCAGGCCGTTGAGGATGGCCTGCGCCACATCCATCTGCGCGCGCACCGCCTCCTGATACTGTGGCGCTTCCTCGCCCGTCATCAGCACCCAGACGTTGGTGGCACCGTAAGCGACAGCCGAGAGCCAGACCTCCAGACCGAGCGAAGCGGTATGCCACAGCGCGATCGACAGCACGCGCGCCGGCACACCGCGGGTGGCCGGATCGATGCGGGCCGCACGACCCAGATCGCCAAGCAGGCGCACACCCGCTTCCTGACTGTGAAAGAGCAAGGCCGCCTGCTTGCCGCCGGCACGGGCATAGGTGGACAGCAGGGTCTTGATCTTGCTGCCCTGCTCACTGGCCCGCGGGTAGGCAAAGCTGAGCGCGCCGCTGGGGCAGACCGTGGTGCAGGCGCCGCAACCCACGCACAGATTGGGGTTGACCTTGATCTGTTGGCGATGGCGTTCACTGCTGATGGCCGAAGCCGAGCAGACGTCGATACAGGCGCTGCAGCCTGTTTTCTCATTACGGCTGTGGGCACAGAGCTTTTGTTTGTAGAGGAAAAATTTCGGTTTCTCGAACTCGCCCACCAGACCACGCAACTGCAGCAGGGTGCGATGGTCCTGGCCATCCCAGCGGAAATAGCCTTGCGGCAGCGCATGCTGGGTGAACGCCGGCGTGGCACGCAGGTCCAGCACGAGGTCGAACTTTTCGCTCAGGCCTTCGGGCTCGCGGCTGAAGTCAATGGCGCCGGCCACGCCGCACACCTTGACGCAGGTGCGGTGTGATTTGCACAGCGCGCTGTCAATCTGGTAATCGAAACCAATCGCTCCTTCCGGACAAGCGGCCACACAGGCGTTGCAACGGGTACACAAATCCAGGTCGATCGGGTTGCTGCGCTGCCACTGCAACTCGAACGCCCCCAACCAGCCGGTGAGCGTCTGAATCTGGCCCGTCAGCACCGGGTAGCGCCGCTCCTGGGCACCACCATCGCTGCCGGCACCCAGACTGAAGATCGTCACATCGAGAGTGTCGGCCACCAGATCGGCAGCGCGCTCGGCCGCATCCAGTGCGCCGATGATCAGCAGGCGCCCGCTGCTCTTGTAGGTGACGGTCGGCACCGGCTCCGGCTCTGGCAGGTGCGCCGCCGCCAGCAGGGCCGCGATCTTCGGCATGGCCTTGGCCGCATCCTTGCTCCAGCCCCCGGTTTCGCGGATATTGACAAAGCGGATCGGCGCGCCCCCCGGCGTCTGGGCAGCGATTTCGCCGAACAGCCGGGCTTCCTGGGTACAGGCGACCACCACCTCGTCCCCTTGGCCAAGCGCTTGCTCAAAGGCGCCGACCTCGCGGCGGCACAGGGTGGAGTGCAGCGTCAGCTTTTCATTCAGCACCGCGCCCAGGGCCTTGGGCTCCAGCGGCATGGTCTTGTTGCAATCGCAAATCAGTGTGGGCATGGTTATCGGTATTCAGCTCGGGAGGCGCTGCAGGAGCAGGCGCAGTTTCCAGAGTCAGGTTGGCAGGCCGCGCATCGGCTGGCGGATCAATGGACGTGGGGGGGGCGGGATGCTCGTCTTTTTCTTCGTCGAACAACTTGAGGAACTGGGCGCTGACCATTTGCCGCAGCATCGAGGCCGGCAGCGGATCGGGCTTGGAGTAATCATCGATGTAGATGTCCAGACCGTCCATCACATTGAAGTGCGGGTCGGCAAAGAGCTTTTTCATCGCGGCGTTCTTGACTTCCGGCTCCACGCCGCGCGCGACAAAGGGCTTGAAATCCGACTCGGACGTCAAACTCTTCACGTCTTCCAGCGAGAGTGCAGGCTCACTCTGAGCCGGGGTCGCGGAAACTTCGGCGGCAGGAGGATGAACGGGTGGCAACGCGGCCACGCTGGCCGGCTCCAGCGGCGCAGGCGACAGGGGCTGCGCCAGTGGCAAGCCCTCGCGAACCTCCTGTTTGCGGCGCGACCAGCGCCCGAGGAAACCGTCAGCCATGGCCCGATCCAAACTTCTTCTCAGTGCTCACGGCGGCCGGGTTGCCAAAGCGATCGGTCAGCGACCGGAAACTCTCCGGCCGTTTGCGGCGCTTGGGCTCCACCACATAGTGTTCCTGGACAAAGGCCTGCATCCACTCGACCACGTGCGCGGGTGCCGGCACCTGCTCCACGGTTTCCTGGGCATCGAGCCAGCGGCCGGCATCGTGGTAGCTCAGACTCACCATGGCCGGGCGGGCCAGCGGCTCATCCGCTATGGAGGCCTCTTCCTCCATGCGCCACAACACAAACCAGCAGGGTGCTGGCGTGGTGGCGTTGAGGTAATAACCTTCGGCATCATCCCGGAACAGCTCGACGCTGAAGCCCGGATGCAGCCAATTTTCTTCCTTGTCGCTTTTGAACAGCAGGCGCGGCTGGTCGCCAAATCCTGGTTCATCAGCAATCACTTCGACCAGTACCCAGCGCCAGGTCTGCCAGCGGCTCATGGCGCCTTCGATGCGCTCCTTGCGCATGACGACGGCGACTTCGATAGAAGGGTTGTTTGTACTCATGACAGCCGCCACTGTACAGGATAGGAAAACCCCTGCATAACCAATCCCTTTCGGGTCGAATCCGGGTCACCCCCTTGCCGTCAATGCAGCAAGGGGATCCGGCCACGGTCACCCGCTCACGCTGCCGTTGCCGCGCCGAAACCCTGTATGGCCGCCGGCGTGCCGCCACGGCGGATCGCCACCGCGCAGTACTTGAACTCCGGGATCTTGCCGAAGGGGTCGAGCGCCGCGTTGGTCATCAGGTTGGCCGCCGCCTCGTAATAGGCAAACGGAATGAACACCGCGCCGCGCGGCGTGCCGTCGTCGCGCCGCACATGGATGGCCACTTGGCCGCGGCGGGAGGCCACGGTGATCACGTCGCCGGGCTGCAGCCCCATCTCGACCAGGTCAGCGCCGCACATGGAGGCCGTAGCCATGGGTTCGATGGCATCGAGCACGCTGGCACGGCGCGTCATGCTGCCGGTATGCCAGTGTTCCAGCTGGCGGCCGGTGATCAGCACGAAGGGGTACTGTGCATCGGGCCGCTCGTTGGCCGGGATGATGTCGGCCGGCACCAGCGTGACGCGGCCATCGGCCGTCGGGAACTCATCGATAAAGACGGTGGGTTGGCCCGGATCGTCGGCACTCAGACAAGGATAGGTCACGCTCGATTCACGCTCCAGCCGCTCCCAGGTGATGCCGGAGATAGCTGCATGCATGGCTTGGCGCATTTCCTCGTACACCGCAGCCACGCCATCATGTTCACCGGCATAGTTCCAGGCCAGCCCCATGCGCTTTGCAATCTGCTGGATGATCCACAGGTCTGGCTTGGCCTGGCCCGGCGGGTCAATCGCCTGCTTGCCGAGTTGCACCATGCGGTCGGTATTGCTGACGGTGCCGGTCTTCTCGGGCCAAGCAGTGGCAGGCAGCACCACGTCGGCCAGCCAAGCGGTCTCGGTCATGAAGATGTCCTGCACCACCAGATGCTCCAGCGAGGCCAGGGCGTGGCGCGCGTGGTTCAGGTCGGGGTCGCTCATGGCCGGGTTTTCACCCTGGATGTACATGCCGCGGATCTTGTGCGGGTCGCTGTCTGGCGCGAGCGCCTTGTGCATGATTTCCACCACGGTGTAACCGGGCTGGTCGTCCAGCTTCATGCCCCAGAAGCTCTCGAACCAGTCGTGCGCGGCCTTGTTGGTGACGCGCTGGTAGTTGGGGTACATCATCGGGATCAGGCCGGCGTCGCTGGCGCCCTGCACATTGTTCTGGCCGCGCAGCGGGTGCAGGCCGGAACCGGGCTTGCCGATCTGGCCGGCCACCGTGCACAGCGCAATCAGGCAGCGCACGTTGTCGGTGCCGTGGATGTGCTGGCTCACGCCCATGCCCCACAGGATCATGGAGCCCTTGGACTGGGCGAACTCGCGCGACACCTCGCGGATGGTCTGCGCTGGCACGCCGCAGATCGGCTCCATCGCCTCGGGGCTGTAGCCCTTGACGTTGGTCTTGAGGGCCTCGTAGTTGTTGGCGCGGGTACGCACAAACGCCTCATCCACCAAGCCCTCTTCGATCACCGTATAGATCATGGCGTTGATCAGGGCCACATCGGTGTCGGCCTTGAACTGCATGGTGCGCCAAGCGTGTTTACCGAGGTCGGTGATGCGCGGGTCAGCCAGCACGATCTTGGCGCCGCGCTTGGCGGCGTTCTTCATCCAGGTCGCAGCCACCGGGTGATTGGCCGTGGGGTTGGAGCCGATCACCAGGATCAGGCCGGCATGCTCCACGTCGTTGACTTGGTTGCTCACCGCACCCGAGCCAACGCCCTCCAGCAAGGCTGCCACGCTGGAGGCATGGCACAAGCGCGTGCAGTGGTCCACGTTGTTGGAGCCGAAACCGGTGCGCACCAGTTTCTGGAACAGGTAGGCTTCTTCGTTGCTGCCCTTGGCGGAACCGAAGCCGGCCAGCGACTTCTTGCCATGGGTGTCGCGCAGGTTCTTGAGCTTGCCGGCGGCGAGTTCCAGCGCTTCTTCCCACGTGGCTTCGCGGAACACGGCGGACCAGTCAGCGGTGTCACGATTCAGTTTGTCGATCAGCTCGGGATCCTTGGCCACGCCGGCCTTGCGGATCAGTGGCATGGTCAGGCGCTGCGGACTGTGGGCGTAGTCAAAGCCAAAGCGGCCCTTGACGCACAGGCGGTTGTGATTGGCGGGGCCGTCGCGGCCATCGACGCTCACGATTTTGTTGTCCTTGACGTTGTAGGTCAGCAGGCAACCGACGCCGCAGAACGGGCAAACCGAATCGACCTTTTTGTCCACCACTTGCGAGCCGATCTGCGTTTTCGGCATCAGTGCGCCGGTCGGGCAGGCCTGCACGCATTCGCCGCAGGCGACACAGGTGCTGTTGCCCATGGGGTCGTTCAGGTCGAACACGATCTCGCTGTGGCTGCCTCGCAGGGCGTAGCCGATCACGTCGTTGACCTGCTCCTCGCGGCAGGCGCGCACACAACGGTTGCACTGGATGCAGGCATCCAGGTTCACAGCCATGGCCGGGTGCGACATGTCGGACTTGGGCTGCTCGCGACGCAGGACTTTGAGTTCGGGGCGGACCTTGACGTCCATGTGGTCAGCCCAGGTGCTGAGTTCGCCGTGCTGCAGCGACTCTTCCTGCTCGTCCCATTTGTAGCCTTGATCAGGCATGTCGGACAGCAGCATCTCCAGCACCATCTTCTGGCTCTTGAGGGCGCGCTCGCTCGTGCTCTGCACTTCCATGCCGGCGCTGGCACTGCGGCAGCAACTGGGCGCCAGCGTGCGCTCACCTTTGATCTCGACCACGCAGGCACGGCAGTTGCCGTCCGGGCGCAGGCCTTCCTTGTAGCAAAGGTGCGGGATCTCGATGCCGACCCGTTTGGCGACGCTGAGGATGGTCTCGCCGCTGTAGGCGCTGACCGCTTTGCCGTCGAGCTTGAACTCGACGGTCTGCACGGTGACTTCTGCAAGTTTGGCGGGCGCGTTCATGCCTGGCCTCCAAGTTCGTGAGCGAAATATTTCTGGACGCAACGGATCGGGTTCGGTGCCGCCTGACCCAGGCCGCAGATCGACGCATCACCCATGACCTGGCTCAGGTCCTCCAGCGTGACGTTGTCCCACACCGGCGCTGCCATCAGCTTGGCCGCTTTCGCGGTGCCGACCCGGCAAGGCGTGCACTGGCCGCAGCTTTCGTGTTCGAAGAAGCGCATCATGTTGAGCGCCGCATCGCGCGCGCTGTCCTGCTGGCTCAGCACGATGACGGCTGCCGAACCAATGAAGCAGCCATAGGGCTGCAGGGTGTCGAAGTCCAGCGGGATGTTGTCCAGACTGGCCGGCAGAATGCCGCCAGAAGCACCACCTGGCAGGTAGGCATACAGCGCATGACCATCGGGCATGCCGCCACAGTAATCGTTGATCAGTTCGCGGATGGTGATGCCGGCCGGCGCCAGCTTGACGCCCGGGTGCTTGACGCGGCCGCTGACGCTGAAACTGCGCAGGCCCTTGCGGCCGTTGGCGCCAAAGCTGCTGAACCACGAGGCACCTTTTTGCACAATGTCGCGCACCCAGTACAGGGTCTCGAAGTTGTGCTCCAGCGTCGGGCGACCAAACAGGCCGACCTGGGCGATGTAGGGCGGGCGCATGCGCGGCTCGCCGCGCTTGCCCTCGATGCTTTCGATCATGGCCGACTCTTCGCCGCAGATATAGGCACCGGCGCCACGGCGCAGCTCGATCTTGGGCAGGACGCACGGCGGGTCGGCCTGCAAGGCCGCCAGCTCGGCCTCCAGCAGGGCACGGCAACCGTGGTATTCGTCGCGCAGGTAGATGTAGCAGGCGTCAATGCCCACCACCTTGGCGGCAATCAGCAAGCCCTCTAAAAAGCGATGCGGATCGCGCTCCAGGTAGGTACGGTCCTTGAAGGTGCCGGGCTCGCCTTCATCGATATTCACCGCCATCAGGCGCGGTGCCGGCTGATCGCGCACGATGCGCCACTTGCGCCCGGCCGGAAAACCGGCGCCACCGAGGCCGCGCAGGCCGGAATCTTCCATCGTCTTGATCAGGCTCTCGACGTCCTGGCTGCCGTCGCTCACGGCACGGGCCAGTGCATAGCCGCCCTGCGCCTTATAGGCCGCGTAGCCGACGAAGTCGGGCGAGACCTGCTGCTGGGTCGGCACGGGCGAAATCGCCTTGAGGGCCAATCCCGCCGGATCGAAGCTCGCCTTGCCGGACGACTTCGGGTGCGTGGTGGCGTCGGCCTTCACTGCGGCAGCTACGGTCTCGGGCGTGGCGCGCAGCACCGGGTTCTGATTCACCACCGCCACCGGCGCCTGTTCGCAGCGGCCGACGCAAGGGGCGGCCACCACGCGCACATCACCGCCGCCGAGCGCGGTCTGCAGCTTGGCCATCAAGTTCTTGGCGCCGCCCAGCTCGCAGCTCAGGCCGTCACAGACGCGCACCGTCAAGCCGGGTGCCTTGTCGTCTCCGCGCACCACCTCGAAGTGGTGATAGAAGGTGGCGACTTCATAGACCTCGGCCATCGGGATATTCATCTCCTTGGCCAGCGCCACCAGGTGCCGGTCATGCAGGCAGCGGTAGGCGTCGTTGAGTTTGTGCAGGTGCTCGATCAGCAGGTCACGGCGGTGCCCGTTCTCGGGCTTGGGGCCGATCAGGGCCACGACGTCGGCCAGCGACACCTCGTCAGCCTGGCGGCCCTTGAGCCGGCTCTTGCGCCGGATGCGTTCGCGCATCTCATCGACCGTGGCTACCGCCACCGCCTGCACTTCACCCTTGCGACCTGGATGGTTCATTACGTCTTCCTTCAATTCAAACCTGTGGCGCAGTGTCGGGCACGGGGCTGGCGGGGTCAAATTGCATCGAAACATGCCATCATTCAATAACTAAATGATGCGCTGCAGCATTTAGCCACCAGAATTCCAGGAAGCGGGGTGTCAGGCGTGCAGCAAACCGCTGTGGGCTGCTGAATGGCGCAGCCAGGCCGCATCCTGCGCCAGCGTCAGGGCGGCTTCGAGCGTGCGCGACTGGCGATCGGACGCCAGCACCATGAAGCCGATGGGCGTATGCACTTCGGGGCCTATCAGGGGCCGCGCCTCGAGTTCGCGGTAAGCCCGCACCGCGCCGACCAGCGCGCCAGGCATGACGCAGCAAACCGCGCCGCCGACAGCGCTGAGGGCCAGGGTCAGGATGGAATTGGTCTGCAGCACCGGGCTGACGGTCGCGCCAGCCTGGGCAAAGGCGGCATCGACGATATGGCGGTTGTGCATTTCGGCCGTCATCAGGCACAGGGGCAGCGCCGCGGCCTCCTGCCACGTCATGGGGGCGCCGAACTGGATGCCCTGCGCGCCCGGGCTGGCGGCCTTGCGCACCAGGAAATAGTGTTCGGTGTACTGCGCCAGCGTGCGCAGTTGCTGCTGGCCGGGGCGCACGCGCTCGGTAAAGCCCAGCCCCATGTCGAGCGTGAGGTTTTCCAGACCGGCCTCGATCTCCTGCGAACTCATGGAGCGCACCACCGGCAGGATGCCCGGGTAGCGGGCATGCAGCATGGCGGCAAAACGCGCGGCAATCGGCTCGGCCGTGGGGACCACCCCAAGGCTCAAGCTGCCTTGCGACCGCCCGGTCACGCTGCTCAGGTCCTGCTTGAGCCACTGCTCCTCATGCAGCATGCGCCGCGCGCTGGCCAGCAGACGCTCCCCCTCAGACGTGAAGCCGACGAAGGAGCGGCCACGCTTGACGATGGCCGCGCCGAACTCCTCCTCCAGCGCCCGCAGCGCGTTAGAGAGCGCCGGCTGAGTGACAAAGCAGGCCTGGGCCGCGCGCGCAAAGTGCTTGTGCTCGTCCAGAGCCACCAGATAACGCATCGAGACCAGCAGGTTCATGGCTCGGCTTTCAGTGGCTCAGTTCAGGTCTCTTTCGAGATCTTGATGCTCGGGAACTTGGACGAAAAATCCTTGTTCTTGGCGGCAATCGTCACCGCCACCTGGCGCGCCACCGCCTTGTAGAGGCCGGCGACTTCACCCTCGGGATCGGCCACCACGGTCGGCTTGCCGCTGTCGGCCTGCAGACGAATCTGCATGTCCAGCGGCAGCGCGCCAAGATAGCTCATGCCGTATTCGGCGGCCATCTTCTTGCCGCCGTCAGCACCGAAGATGTGCTCGATGTGGCCGCAATTGCTGCACACGTGCACGGCCATGTTCTCGACGATACCCAGGATCGGCACACCGACCTTCTCGAACATCTTGATGCCTTTTTTCGCATCGAGCAGGGCGATGTCCTGCGGCGTGGTGACGATGACCGCGCCGGTCATGGGCACCCGCTGCGAGAGCGTCAACTGGATGTCGCCGGTGCCCGGCGGCATGTCGACGATCAGGTAATCGAGGTCCTTCCAGTTGGTCTGGCGCAGCAACTGCTCCAGCGCTTGGGTCGCCATGGGACCGCGCCAGATCATGGCCTCATCCTGGGCCACCAGAAAGCCGATGGACATGACCTGCACGCCGTAGTTCTCCAGCGGCTCCATGGTCTGGCCGTCCTCGCTCTCGGGCCGGCCATCGACACCCATCATCATGGGCAGGCTCGGGCCGTAGATGTCGGCATCGAGCAGGCCCACGCTGGCGCCTTCGGCGGCCAGCGCCAACGCCAGGTTGACCGCCGTGGTGCTCTTGCCCACGCCACCCTTGCCGGAGGCCACCGCCACGATGTTTTTCACTTTGGGCAGCAACTGCACGCCGCGCTGCACCGCATGGGCCACGATCTTGGTATGGAGGTTGACAGACACATTGGCCACGCCGGACACGCTCTTGGCCGCGGCAATCAGCGCCTTGCGAAAACCCGGAATCTGGCTCTTGGCCGGATAGCCCAGCTCAACCTCAAAGGACACATCGCCTTCGTTGATGGTGAGGTTCTTGATGGCCTTGGTCGATACGAAGTCACGACCGGTATTGGGATCCACGACCGCCTTGAGGGCGTCCATGAGCGCTTGTTCTGTCACCGTCATTCATTACTCCTGAAGTTGTGCGTAGTCTAGCGAAGCTCCATTTAACCTTACCGGCACGGGCAAATAGGCTTTCTTGCCGCCCCCTGGAAACCCTGTGCCACCGCTGTGCCAATAACTTCCGGCCCTTGGACATAATGCTTCCATGAGCCTGCAAACCCGATCCCCCAGCAACGTTGGCCTGCTGCTGACCGGTGGGGGCGCGCGGGCCGCCTACCAGGTGGGGGTGCTGGAAGCGATTGCCGACCTGCGCCAGTCCAGCGGTGCCGGGGGTGAGCGCAACCCCTTTGGCATCATCACTGGCACGTCAGCCGGCGCCATCAATGCGGCCGCACTGGCCTGCGGCGCTGACGATTTCGACCTGGCCGTTCGGCGCATCGTGCAGGTCTGGAAAAATTTTGAAACCCATCAGGTCTACCAGTCGGACATGTTCAGCGTCATGCGCACCGGCGCACGCTGGTTGAGCCTGCTGTCTCTGGGCTGGCTGATTGCGAAATGGCGTCGCCTGCGCCCCCGCTCCCTGCTGGACAACACGCCGCTGGAGCAACTCCTGCGGACCATGGTGCCGCTGGAGCGCCTGCCCGAACTGATCGAACAGGGGCATCTGCAGGCCCTCGCGGTGACCGCCTCGAGCTATAGCTCGGGACACCATGTCACGTTCTTCCAGGGGCTCGAACAGCTTAAACCATGGGTGCGCTCGCAGCGCCTGGCGGTGCACGAGCGCATCACCCACGGCCATCTGCTGGCCTCCTCGGCCATTCCCTTCATGTTTCCGGCCATGCCGCTGGAAATTCAGGGCCGCACCGAATACTTCGGCGACGGCTCCATGCGCCAGACCGCCCCCGTGGCACCGGCCATCCATCTGGGCGCCGACCGTATCCTAGTAGTGGGCGCCGGTCGCATGCACGAACCCAGGAGCGAGACCGAAGCGAGCACCAGCGTCGGCAACAGTTACCCCTCGTTGGCCCAGATCGCCGGGCATGCCATGTCCAGCATCTTCCTTGACGCCCTGTCGGTGGATATCGAACGCATCCGACGCATCAACCAGACCCTGTCCCTGGTCCCGCTCGAATCACGGCAAGCCAGCACCTTGCGGCCCGTCGAGCTGCTGGTCATCTCACCCTCGGAACGCCTGGACACAATTGCGGCCCGCCACATCGATGCCTTGCCCGCCGCCGTGCGCACCATGTTGGGTAGCGTCGGCGTCTCACCCGATGCCGCCGATGCCAAGGGTGGGGCGCTGGTCAGCTATCTGCTGTTCGAATCCGCCTTCACCCGCGAACTGATGCAACTGGGCTATGCCGATGCGCTGCGCCAGCAGGATGAAATCCTTCAGTTCTTTGGCTGGCAAGATCCCGGCAAGCGTTGCGCTGAGCCGGTTGCGCACGCCCACCACGAGCGGCGCCAGGATCCGTTGCGGCTCTGACGCGCGGTCCCGACTAAAATCAAAGGCTGTCCCGAAAGTCGAACCCGATGTCACGCAAACTCTTCGTCACCACTGCCCTGCCCTACGCCAACGGCAATTTCCATATCGGCCACATCATGGAGTACATCCAGGCCGACATCTGGGTGCGGCTGCAGCGCATGCTGGGCCATGAGGTGAACTTCGTCGGCGCCGACGACGCCCACGGCGCGCCGATCATGATCGCAGCCGAAAAAGCGGGCAAGACGCCGCAGCAGTTCGTGGCCGACATTGCCGCCGGCCGCAAGCAATATCTGGACGGCTTTCACATCAGCTTCGACAACTGGCACTCCACCGACGCGCCGGAAAACCACGAGCTGGCTCAGGCGATCTACCGCGACCTCAAGGCCAACGGCCTGATCGCGACGCGGACCATCGAGCAGTTCTTCGACCCTGAAAAGTCCATGTTCCTGCCGGATCGCTTCATCAAGGGCGTATGCCCCAAGTGCGGCGCAAAGGACCAGTATGGCGACAACTGCGAAGTCTGCGGCGCGGTCTATGCACCGACCGACCTGAAAAACCCCTACTCGGCCTTGTCCGGCGCCACGCCGGTGCTGAAAAGCTCGGAGCATTTTTTCTTCACGCTGTCCGACCCCCGTTGTGTCGCCTTTCTGGAGCAGTGGACGCAGTCTGGCCGGTTGCAGGAAGAAGTCGCCAACAAGATCAGTGAATGGTTCTCACCGCGCCAGAACCCCGACGGCAGCATGAGCGAGGGCCTGGGCGACTGGGACATCTCCAGAGACGCGCCCTACTTCGGCATTGAAATCCCGGACGCACCGGGCAAGTATTTTTATGTCTGGCTTGATGCGCCGGTCGGCTACCTGGCCTCGCTGAAGAACCTGCTGGAAAAACGCGGTCAGGACTATGCCGCCTACATGGCCGACCCAGGCCTGGAGCAGTACCACTTCATCGGCAAGGACATCATCACCTTCCACACCCTGTTCTGGCCCGCCATGCTGCATTTCAGCGGCCGCAAGACGCCCGACAACATCTTTGTGCACGGCTTTCTGACCGTGAACAACGGCGAAAAGATGAGCAAGAGCCGCGGTACCGGCCTGGACCCGCTCAAGTACCTCGGTCTGGGCATGAACCCCGAGTGGCTGCGTTACTACCTGGCCGCCAAGCTGTCGTCGCGCAACGAAGACATCGACTTCAATGCCGAAGACTTCATGGCCCGCGTCAACAGCGATCTGGTGGGCAAGTACATCAACATCGCCTCGCGCGCCGCCGGCTTCATCGCCAAGCGTTTCGACGGACGGCTGGGCGAATATTCGGGCGACGGCGACGCACTGCTGGAGCATCTGCGCGACGCCATGCCGGGTCTGGCCGAGCTCTATGCCGAGCGCGAGTACGGCAAGGCGCTGCGCGAGATCATGCTGCTGGCCGACCGCGTCAACGCCTACGTGGACCAGAACAAACCGTGGGAACTGGCCAAGCAGGCCGGCACAGAAAGCCACCTGCACGATGTCTGCACCGTCTGCATCGAAGCCTTCCGTTTGCTTACTCTCTACCTCAAGCCGGTGCTGCCGGCATTGGCCACGCAGGTCGAGGACTTCCTGAAGATTGCCCCGCTACGCTGGAGCGACGCTGCCACGGAGCTGGGTGTCGGCCACGCCATCGGCGAGTACAAGCACTTGATGCAGCGCGTGGACATCAAACAGCTCGACGCCTTGTTCGAAGCCCCGGCTGCGCCCGAACCCGAGCAACTCACACCCGGCGGTGAAGAACTGGCGCCGACCATCAGCATCGACGACTTCGCCAAGATCGACCTGCGCATCGCGCAGATCGTCAACTGCGAAGCGGTCGAGGGTTCAACCAAACTGCTGCGTCTGACCTTGGACGTGGGCGAAGGCAAAACCCGCAACGTCTTCTCCGGCATCGCCAGCGCCTACAAACCCGAGGAGCTGGTGGGCAAGCTCACCGTGATGGTGGCCAACCTGGCACCACGCAAGATGAAATTCGGGGTTTCCGAGGGCATGGTGCTGGCCGCCAGTCACGCCGACGAAAAGGCCCAGCCCGGCATCTATGTGCTCAACCCCTGGCCCGGCGCCCAGCCCGGCATGCGGGTACGCTAAAAGCGAGCGGCGACTCAGTCCAGCGGCTGCGTGAGCGCCTCAAAGTGCGCACGTCCGGAGCCTTTGGTGCGGTAGAGCAGCTGATCGGCGCAACGCAACAGACTTTCGGGCGAAACGTTCGGATCAGCAAAGGCGGTCGCCACGCCAATGCTGATCGTCAGCCAGGGTGCGACCGGCGAATTGGCATGCGGAATTCTGGCCTTGTCCAACTCCTCCAGGCAGCGTTGGGCAATGCGCTTGGCGTCTTCCATCTCCGCACCGGGTAGCAGCACGACAAATTCCTCGCCGCCGTAACGGGCCACGAGTTCGCCGGAACGCTGGGCGCAGTCAAACAAAATGCTGGCCAACTGGCGCAAGCAGGCATCGCCTGCCGGATGGCCATAGTGGTCGTTGTAGCGCTTGAAATGGTCTATATCGATCATCAGCAGTGAAATAGGCCGTTGGCTGCGGGCACTGCGCTGCCATTCGCTGTGCAGGTACTGGTCAAACTGGCGCCGATTGGCCAGTCCGGTCAGTCCATCCGTGGTCGAGAGGCGTGCCAGCTGCTCATTGGCGCGCTCCAACGCCAGGCTCTTGTTCACCAGATCGGTCACTTCAAGCCGCACCATGATCAGGCAACCCGTCGGCGTGCGGTTTTCATAGAAGCGCATCCAGCGGCCATCGCGGAGTTGCCTCAGCAGCGGGCCATCGAGTTGGCCACGACCGGCCAGGCGTTGATACAACCACTCATCCTCGCGGCCCACCGCATCCGCAATTTCGCCCCGTAGCAGGGAACGGCGGATCAGGGCTTCGTAACTTTGACCGATCAACTCGCCACCGGTCCGGTACGGTGACATATCCGCGACCTTGCGGTTGTACATCACGAGCCGGTCCTGTTCGTCATAGATGGCCACCCCCATCGGCATGGCCTCAATGGCCTCCTGCAAGCGCACCTCGGCGGCGCGCGCCTGGGTCTGGGCCGTCTGCAACACCTCGCGCTGGCGCACCGTTTCAGTCACGTCCACACGTACCGCCACCAGACAACCGGAAGCGGTACGGGCCTCATAGAGATGCACCCAGTCGCCATTGGGCAGCCGCCGCAGCAAGGGAACGCTACTGGTGCCGCGCGTGGCCATGCGTTGCTGGATCCAGGCCTCCTCCTGCCCGGCCGGCGCATCTGCCAGCGTGCCTTCCTGCAGTGCCCGGCGCAACAAGCTCTCGTAACTCATGCCCAGGGATTGCGAGCGATGGCTTTGCGGGTACATCCGCTCCATTTGCAGGCTGCAGACAATCAACTGGTCCCGCGGGTCATACAACTCGAAGCCGGCCGGCATTTCATCAATGGCTTCGCGCAAACACAGGTAAGCCGTTTCGCTATCCTGCCTCGCCTCTTCAAGATGCAGCGTCTTGCGCACCAGCGCAAAAGCCAGGCCCAAGGTGACCAGCAGGCCGACCGCCCCCAGACTGGCCATGCCCAGGACAGCCACCGTAGGCTCGCCCTGCAGGATGAAGGTCAACTGCGCCACCTGGACCAGCAGCACCAGCAGGAACAGCGGTACAAACCACTTGGCGCCTGTCGCCCGGACGAAGTCGGAAACGTGTTTCACGAAAAATGTTGTCCTGAATTGAAGACTGTCATGTCCAGCTGAGCCCTGTCAGGCGCATCGACCCGAAAACCAGCCGGTGACGCCCCCATCCTCGACCGCTATCACAGCAGCGATGTAAGCAAATGTAAAAGCAGCCATCCCAATGCGCCATCCCCCAAACGGGGGATATGCCAAACGCCAGGCGGTAAACTTGGCCCCATGCTCTCAATCCCAGAGGGGTTCGCCCCGTCCTGCGTCCTGCGCTAGCGCGTCATGCCCGCTTCTACGCACCCGAACCACCCGCTCCACCACCTCCATTGGTGGACCGACATTCACCGCTCCACCTCGGTCAATATCCGGCTCGGCATTTCATTGAGTTTTATCGCTGGCGCCACCAATGCCGGGGGATTTCTCGCCGTCGGTCAATACACCTCGCACATGACGGGCCTCGTGTCTTCCATTGCCGACAATCTCGTGCTGGGCCAGATGCGGCTGGTACTGGCCGCACTGGTGGCCATTGCAGCGTTCCTGGGCGGCGCCATGACGACGGCCTGGATGGTGAACTGGAGCATGCGCCGGCACTTGCGCAGCGCTTTTGCCCGCCCCCTCTTGGTCGAAGCCGGACTGCTGCTGCTGTTTGGCCTGTTCGGCGCGGCGATCAACCTGTTTGCAGATTTTTTTGCGCCACTCACCGTGCTGGTCTTGTGCTTCATCATGGGCCTGCAAAACGCCGTCATCACCAAAATTTCGAATGCTGAAATCAGGACCACGCACGTCACCGGCTTGATCACCGATATCGGCATTGAGCTCGGTAAGCTGCTTTATTTCCACCGCTCCGAGTCGCCGCTCAAGGTGGTGGCCAATCGCCGCAAGCTGAGAATTCACCTGTCACTGACCTCGGCTTTCCTGATTGGCGGTCTGGCGGGTGCTTTCGGCTTCAAGTATTTGGGCTACATCACCAGTGTGCCGCTGGCATTTTTGCTGGTACTGCTGGTCTGGGGCCCGATCTCCCATGACATTCGCACCGGCATGATCGCGCCCCTGCCGCCCCTAAACCAGCGTTAAGCGGGCTGGCCTGCGCTGTCAACAGCGGCTGACGTGGCACCGGATTGGACGGCTTTGGCCAGTTGCTCCGACAGCTTCTCGGCGTAATCCCCCGTCGATAACCGGTCCAGCACCCCATATTTCCAGAGCTTGGCCCGCACCCGCTCATTGGCCTCGCACAACATGACGCGCACGCCGCGCTTTTGCAGCGTCTGGACCACCAAATCCATCGCCTGCAAACCGGTCGAATCGATGAAGGGCACCCGGTGCAGGCGCACGATCAGGACACGCGGGTCGGAACGGGTCTGCTTGAGGGCACTCTCGAAATTCTCGACGGCACCAAAAAAGAAGGGGCCGTCGATCTCATAAACCAACACATCGCGCGGCAATTCAACAAGGCCCAGATCCCTCAGGTCATGCTTGAGATCCTCGGCATTCAGGGACTGGACATCCACCGTATCCGCCATGCGGCGCAGGAACTGCATGAAGGCCAGAATCACCCCGATGCTCACGGCCACCACCAGATCCGCCAACACCGTGAGGGCAAACGTCACCAACAAAATGGCAACATCCGCCCGCGGCGCACGGGCCACGATGTGCAGAAAATGCTTGACCTCGCTCATGTTGTAGGCCACCACAAACAGGATGGCCGCCAGGCTGGCCAGCGGGATATTGGACGCCAGTGGCGCCAGGAACAGCAGGACGGCCACCAGGGTCAGCGTGTGCGTGACGCCCGCCAGCGGACTGGTGCCGCCGTTGCGGATATTGGTGGCGGTGCGCGCAATGGCACCGGTCGCGGCAAAGCCGCCGAACAGGGGGGCGGCGATATTGGCCAGCCCCTGGCCCACCAGTTCCTGATTGGGGTCATGTTTGGTCCCGGCCATGCCATCGGCTACCGTCGCCGACAGCAGGGATTCGATCGCCCCCAGCATGGCAATCGTGAACGCCGGCCCCATGAGCTGCACAATTTGTGTCAGGGTGAACGTGGGCAGGGCGAAGGACGGCAAACCTTGCGGAATGCCGCCAAACGCGCTGCCGATGGTCGCCACGCCCTCAAACTGGAAGCTGGACTGCAAAACGGTGGCGACCACCATCGCCGTGAGCGGCCCCGGCACGCGGCCCAAACCGCGTATCCGGGACGAGAACAGCACCAGCAGCAGACTCAACATGGCCAGCGCCGTGGTGGTCGGATGCAACTGGGGCAAGGCCTCAACCAGGCGCAGCAGCTTCTCGTGGAAATGCTCGCCGCCAACGGCCGGCAAACCGAGGAAGTCCTTCCATTGCCCGACAAAGATGATCACGCCGATGCCCGTCGTGAAACCCACAATCACCGGCGCGGGGATGAACTTGATCACCGCCCCCATCTTGGCCAGCCCCATGGCCGCGAGCATCAGGCCGGCCATCAGTGTCGCCAGTTGCAGGCCGGCAATGCCGTACTTGGCCGTCACCCCCGACAGAATGGCGATGAAGGCGCCGGTTGGGCCGGCGATCTGCACCCGGCTGCCGCCCAGCACCGAGACCATGAAACCGCCAATGATCGCCGTGTAAATGCCCTGCTCCGGCTTGGCCCCGGAGGCGATGGCAAAGGCCATGGCGAGCGGCAGGGCCACGACACCGACGATCACGCCGGCGACGAGGTTCGGGATCAGCTTGCCTTTACCAAAAAGTCCGGCTCGCTTCGCTTCCAAAATCGTGATCATTGAGACTCTCCGTCAGTTCAGCTTGCCAAGACGCCATGGACGCCCGCCTCTAACCCTGGCGCATTAGCGCCGCCCCCAGGCGCCGGTAGAATCTAGGATTCCCCCGGATCGGTAGGTTCGCAACCAAGGCCCCCAGTTTATGACCATCGCAAACATTTTCCGCCGCCCCGATTACACGTCTGATGCCACGCAGTTCATTGACCAGCTCAAGGCCAAGAAGCCGGAACTGGAAGCGCAGCAGCGCCAGGGGCGCGAGTTGCTCTGGGACAAGGAAGTGGATCGCACGGCTTGGGAAGGCTATAGCGCCGCCCGTGTGGCACAAAAGCCCTACGTCTACCAGACGACCGAAAGCAAATAACCATCAGATCGCGGGCCGGCCCAGCGGGATGGGCGGCCGTGCCATTGATTTGATTGCACCTTCATGAGCGACAACGTCGACAGCCTCCATCTTGAACCGTCCGCGGCGCCGGTCACACCGGGCATGCCCGAGGTGGTGGACCACGTGGCCGTCGCCCGGCTGTACGGCGAGCCGCTGTTCACGATGCCGCAGGACCTGTACATCCCACCGGATGCACTGGAAGTGTTCCTCGAAGCCTTTGAAGGCCCGCTGGACTTGCTGCTCTACCTGATCCGCAAGCAGAACTTCAACATTCTTGACATCCCGATGGCCGGCGTCACGCGCCAGTACCTGGTCTATGTGGAGGAAATCCGCAGCCGCAACCTGGAGCTGGCGGCCGAGTACCTGCTGATGGCGGCCATGCTGATCGAGATCAAGTCGCGCATGCTGCTGCCGCCCAAGAAGGTAGCCGAAGGCGAAGAGCCCGAAGACCCGCGTGCCGAACTGGTGCGCCGCCTGCTCGAATACGAGCAGATGAAACTGGCCGCCGCGAAAATCAACAACCTGCCGCAGTACGGGCGCGACTTCCTCAAGGCCCAGGTCTATATAGAGCAGTCGTTGCAGCCGCGCTTCCCCGACGTGCATCTGGTCGACCTGCAGGAGGCCTGGCGCGACATCCTCAAGCGAGCCAAGCTGGTGCAGCACCACAAGATCACGCGCGAGGAACTGTCGGTGCGCGAGCACATGAGCATCGTGCTGCGCCAGTTGCAGGGCCGAAAATTTGTCGAGTTTGAACACCTGTTCGATGCCGCCAAAGGCACGCCGGTGCTGGTGGTGACCTTCATCGCCCTGCTGGAACTGGCCAAGGAAACCCTGATTGAAATCACCCAGGCCGAGGCGTTTGCCCCGATCTATGTCCGGCTGGCCTATTCACCGCTCTGAACTTCGATAGGGCCTGAACCCCGTGACCTCTTCCCATCATTTCGACGTCCTCATCGTCGGCAGCGGCCTGGCGGGCTTGAGCGCCGCCCTGCATCTGTCGGCCACCCACCGCGTGGCGGTGCTGACCAAGCGCGAACTCAACGACGGCTCCAGCCGCTGGGCCCAGGGCGGCATTGCCGCCGTCATGGGCGAGGGCGACACCCTGGAGTCCCATGTGCAGGACACGCTGGTGGCCGGCGCCGGCCTGTGCGATCTGGCCGCTACCCGCTTCGTGGTGGAACATGCGCCCGAATCCATCCGCTGGTTGCAACAGCTGGGCGTACCGTTCTCGCAGGAACACGGCCACCTGCACCTGACGCGCGAAGGCGGCCACAGCGAGCGCCGCATCGTGCACGTGACCGACGCCACCGGTGCCGCCGTGCAGGAAACCCTGCTCGACAAAGTGCGCCGCACCCCCAACATCACGCTGTTCGAGCACCACACCCTGGTGGACCTGATCACCAGCGCCAAGCTGGGGCTACCCGACTGCAACCAGCCCGGCGAATCCAGCCGCTGCCTGGGGCTGTATGCACTGAATGAAGCCACGGACCAGGTCGAAACCTTCAGCGCGCCGCACACCATCCTGGCCACCGGCGGCGCCGGCAAGGTCTACCTCTACACCACCAACCCCGATACCGCCACCGGCGACGGCATTGCCGCGGCCTGGCGTGCCGGTTGCCGGGTCGGCAACATGGAATTCATCCAGTTCCACCCGACCTGCCTGTACCACCCGCATGCCAAGTCCTTCCTCATCAGCGAGGCGGTGCGCGGCGAAGGTGGTCGCCTGTTGCTGCCGGATGGCACGCGCTTCATGCCGACGCACGATGCGCGCGCCGAACTGGCGCCGCGTGACGTGGTGGCGCGCGCCATCGACTTCGAGATGAAAAAACACGGCCTGGACTGCGTCTACCTGGACATCTCGCACCAGCCCAAGGCCTTCTTGCTGGAGCACTTCCCCAACATCTACGCCCGCTGCCTGGAGCTCGGCATCGACATGGCCACGCAGCCCATCCCCGTGGTGCCGGCGGCGCACTACACCTGCGGCGGTGTCGTCACCGACTTGGACGGCCGCACCGACCTGGGTGGCCTGTATGCGGTGGGCGAAACCGCCTACACCGGCCTGCACGGCGCCAACCGCCTGGCCAGCAATTCGCTGGTGGAATGCATGGTGTTTGCCCGCGCCGCTTCGCAAGCGATTGCCCAGGAAAAAACCGGTACCTGCCCGCCGCTGCCGGCCTGGGACGACAGCCGCGTCACCGACCCGGATGAGGTGGTGGTGATCTCGCACAACTGGGACGAGCTGCGCCGCTTCATGTGGGACTACGTCGGCATCGTGCGCACCAACAAACGGCTGGAGCGCGCCGCCCACCGCATTGAATTGCTCAAGGGCGAAATCCAGGAGTTCTACGCCAAGTTCCATGTCACGCGCGACCTGCTGGAGTTGCGTAACCTGGTGCAAGTGGCCGACCTCATCGTGCGCAGCGCGCAAAGCCGACACGAAAGCCGCGGCCTGCATTTCAGCCGCGACTACCCACAAACCGACCCGACGCCCCGGCCCACCCTGCTGGTGCCACCGGCCCCATGACCACCTCCCACAAGGAGCTACCCACCATGCAACGTACCCTGCTCAAATCCAAGATCCACCGCGCCACCGTCACCGACTGTGAGCTGCACTACGAAGGCTCGTGCGCCATCGACGAAGACCTGCTCGACGCCGCCAACATGATGGAGAACGAACAGGTTCACATCTGGAACATCAACAACGGCGAGCGCTTTATCACCTACGCCATCCGTGGTGAGCGCGGTACCGGCATCATCTCGGTCAACGGCTCGGCGGCGCGCCGTGCCGCCGTCGGCGACCTGATCATCATCGCCGCCTTCGCCCAGGTGCCGGAAGCGCAATGCAAAGGCTTCGAGCCCAAGCTGGTCTTTGTCGACGACAACAACCGCATCAAGGAACAGCGCAGCCACATCCCGGTGCAGGAAGCCTCCCATGTGCTGGTGCACGCCGATCACCACGGTGGCGACAGCGCCTGAAACCAAAGCAAGGAATGAATTGACATGAGCATTGCCCAGGAACAAACCGTCACCCTGCACCGTCCGCGTCCTGCGGCCGCTGCCGCGCCTAAGGCTGAGCGCTGGAGCGTCGACGCCATCGAGGCCCTGTTCGAGCTGCCCTTCCCGGAGCTGCTGTTCCGCGCCCAGACCGTGCACCGCGAGAACTTCAACCCGACCCAGGTCGAATTCGCCACCCTGCTGTCGGTCAAGACCGGCGGCTGTCCGGAAGACTGCGGCTACTGCCCGCAGTCGGCCAAGTACGACACCGATGTCAAAGCCTCCAAGATGATGGAGCTCGACGAGGTGCTGTTTGCCGCCAAGCGCGCCAAGGACGCCGGCGCCACCCGCTTTTGCATGGGCGCGGCCTGGCGCACGCCGAAGGACCGCGACATCGAAAAGGTGGCCGAACTGGTGCGCGGCGTGAAAGACCTCGGTATGGAAACCTGCGCCACCCTGGGCATGCTCAACGAGGGTCATGCCGAGCAACTGCGCGACGCCGGCCTGGACTACTACAACCACAACCTGGACACCGCGCCCGATTTCTACGGCGACATCATCACCACACGTGACTACCAGGACCGCCTGGACACGCTGGCGCGCGTGCGCGGTGCCGGCGTCAAGGTGTGTTCCGGCGGCATCGTCGGCATGGGCGAAACGCACCGCCAGCGCGCCGGCCTGATCGCCGAGCTGGCCAACCTGGCGCCCTACCCCGAGTCGGTACCGATCAACAACCTGGTGCGCGTCGAAGGCACGCCGCTGGCCGACCAGGCGCCGCTCGATCCCTTCGAGTTCGTGCGCACCATTGCCGTGGCCCGCATCACCATGCCGAAAGCGCGCGTGCGCCTGTCGGCCGGCCGCCAGCAGATGGGCGACGCGATCCAGGCGCTGTGCTTCCTGGCCGGCGCCAACTCCATCTTCTACGGCGACAAGCTGCTGACCACCGGCAACCCCGACACCCAGGCCGATGTTGATCTGCTCAATCGCCTGGGCATGACGCGCAGTGCCCCTGAGGCCTACTAGGAACCACGTGAAGTTCTAAACTCGCGACAAACTGCTGGAGCACCCCGTGGACCCGACCGTCACCCCCCAGAGCAACGCCGCCAACGCCTCCCCCTACGGCACGCTGCCACCGGCCTCGGCCCCTGCCACGCGCAAGCCGATCAGCCTGCCACGCCTGCTGGAGATGCATGCACGCGGCGAGAAGATCACCATGCTCACCGCCTACGACGCGACCTTCGCCGCCGTGGCCGATGCCGCCGGGGTAGAGACCATCCTGGTCGGCGACTCGCTCGGCATGGTGTGCCAGGGCTTGAGCAGTACCGTGGGTGTGACGCTGGAGACCATGCGCTACCACGTCGAAAGCGTCACGCGCGGCGTGCGTCGCGTGCAGGGCACGGCCTGGATCATCGGCGACCTGCCCTACGGCAGCTACCATGAGTCCAAGGAACAGGCATTTCGCAGCGCCGCCGTGCTGATGCAGGCCGGTGCCCACATGGTCAAGCTGGAGGGCGGCGGCTGGACGGCTGACACCGTGCGCTTTCTGGTCGAGCGCGGCATTCCGGTCTGCGCCCACCTCGGCCTGACGCCGCAAACCGTGCATGCGCTGGGCGGCTACCGGGTGCAAGGCAAGACCGAAGAATCGGCGGCCATGCTCAAGCGCCATGCGCTTGAACTGCAAGACGCTGGCGCCACCCTGCTGGTGCTGGAGATGGTGCCGGCAGCCCTGTCGGCCGAACTGACCAAAGCGCTGCCGCATTGCGCGACGATTGGCATCGGCGCCGGCGTCGACACTGCCGGCCAGGTGCTGGTGCTGCACGACATGCTGGGCATGAACCTGGGCAAGATGCCGAAGTTCGTGCACAACTTCATGCTTGAGGCCGGCAGCATGCGCGGCGCCATGGAAGCCTATGTGCGTGCCGTGAAAAACGGCAGCTTCCCGGTGAATTCGGTTCACGCCTGGTGAGACCAGGCGCCCCCTGAGCCGCCTGCGGCCCGGCGAAGCCGGTTCCGCGGTGTCTCCCGGTTGATTTCTTGCTGTCGAACTTATGAAGCTGATCCACACCATTTCTGAATTGCGCGCCGAGCTCGCCAAGTACCAGCGCCCGGCGCTCGTGCCCACCATGGGCAATCTGCATGACGGCCATCTGGCCCTGATTCGTCAGGCCAAGCCGCTGGGCGATGTCACCGTAGCCAGCATCTTCGTCAACCGCCTGCAGTTCGCGCCGCACGAAGACTTCGACACCTACCCGCGCACCCTACAGGCCGACTGCGCCAAGCTGGAGGCCGCCGGCTGCAACGTGTTGTTCGCGCCGAGCGAAAAAGAACTCTACCCCGAACCGCAGGGCTACAAGGTGTTGCCGCCGCCGGAGCTGGCCGACATCCTGGAAGGCCATTTCCGCCCCGGCTTCTTCACCGGTGTCTGCACCGTGGTGCTCAAGCTCTTCAACTGCGTGCAGCCGCGCGTGGCCGTGTTTGGTGCCAAGGACTACCAGCAGCAGATGGTCATCCGCCGCATGGTGGCCCAGCTGGCGCTACCGATCGAGATCCAGACCGGCGCCACCCTGCGCGCCGACGACGGCCTGGCGCTGTCTTCACGCAACGGCTACCTGAGCGCTGACGAACGTACCGAGGCGGTGCAACTTTCCCTGGCGCTCAAGGCCATGGCCGAGGCGCTGCGCCAAGGCGAGAGAGACCTTGCCGCCGTTGAAGCCCGCGCCATGCAAACCTTGAGCCAACGCGGCTGGCAACCCGACTACCTGGTGGCACGCCGCCGCCACGATCTGCAGGCCCCGCAAGCAGGCGATGCACTGGTGGTGCTGGGCGCGGCGCGCTTGGGCACGACGCGGCTGATTGACAATCTCGAAGTGTAAATTTCGAGATTGCGTTGAAGGCTAACCACTGCCCGCAGGGCTTGTTATGCCGGAGACACAAGCTCGAGGTCTGAACCTCGCTCTACTTCGGAATCTGGCTCGCGGTCGTGGACACGGACTTGAGCACCCACTTGTAGCCGAAGTCCGATGTCATGCTGCCGGGGATGAATTCGATCCACTGATCCATCACCAGTTCGTTGAGGCCTGGCGCGTACAAGACAAACCTTTCTTGTTGGTAGGGATCGCACTTGTCGCTCTTGGCATCGCCCCGGAACTCGATCAACAGCGTCTTGACAGCGATCTCCTGCCCGTCCATTTTGATCAAGGTATCCGGGCCTTCCTTTGCCACGGCATGGTAGGCAACAGTCCAGTTTCCGCAAGCGTCGGCATGACCCTGACGCCCAAAATTCCATTGCCCGCCTGCCGCAATTTTTTGATTGCTCGGCAAAATTGAATAGCGCGCGGCGCGATCCACCGTCTTCCCAAAATGGGAAATGGCCGCATAGTGTTTATCGTAGACAGCAAACGGCTTCTCGCTCATGAAGACGTACTTCCGGTCACCGTTTTCTTCAATCGCCAACTTGAGAACGCGCTGCTCCTTGTCGGGTTGAAAGGTGATGTCTTTTTTGTACGGTTGCTGTTTGGCGTTGAACACGTCGTATGTCAAAACGCTGCCGCTCCCAATCGGCATGATTTGACCGAAGCTGGCGCCTGGAATGCACACGGACAGAACCAGAGAGAGAAAAATATTGCGCATGATGACAATTTAAGTAGGTCGAGGAAATTGCCTTATCCAAATGGGCTTTCAGCCAACACTCTGGGACGACATCTTTGCTGAACAATTTCATTTGACCCGTCACAGCCGCTGATCCGCAATTCAATACTAATCTGAATCGTCCCGGATTTTTGAATCACCTGCTAGCGATTGGAAGAGGAGTACGAACACGACGGATCAGGCGAATGTCCTGTCTCCTGTAGAGTACGAGAAACCATTCGCCCTGAAGCTCGGGGCTGTATAGAAAACCCGGGTCGATTCAGTCCACCTCCAGGAGCCATCCCATGCACATCGGCGTCCCGAAAGAAATCAAGATCCACGAGTACCGCGTCGGCTTGACGCCGGCCAGCGTGCGCGAACTGACCGCACACGGCCACAGCGTGCTGGTGCAAAGCGGCGCCGGCGCCGCCATCGGCCTGAGCGATGAAGACTACCGCGCCGCGGGTGCCACGCTGGCGCCCGATGCGGCGGCCGTGTTTGCACAGGCCGCGCTGATCGTCAAGGTCAAGGAGCCGCAACCGGTGGAACTGGCCATGCTGCGGCCCGGGCAGATGCTCTACACCTACCTGCACCTGGCGCCGGACCCGACACTGACCGCCGCGCTGCTGCAATCCGGCGCGGTGTGCATTGCCTACGAGACCATCACCGGCCCCAACCACAGCCTGCCGCTGCTGGCGCCCATGAGTGAAGTGGCTGGCCGCATGGCGGTGCAGGTCGGCGCGCATCACCTGGAAAAATCGCAGGGTGGCATGGGCGTACTGCTGGGTGGCGTGCCAGGGGTGGCGGCCGCGCACGCGGTGATCCTGGGTGCCGGCACGGTGGGCGCCAATGCGGCGCAGATCGCCGTGGGCATGGGCGCGCGCGTGACGGTGCTCAACCGCAGTGTGGAGCGGCTGCGCGCCCTGGACCAGGTCTACGGCAACCGCATCTGCACACTGCAGGCCAGCACGCAAAACATAGAACAGTCGGTGCTGGATGCCGAGCTGGTGATCGGCAGCGCGCTGGTGGCCGGTGCAGCAGCGCCCAAGCTGGTGTCACGCGCCCTGGTGGCGCGTATGAAAAAAGGCGCCGTAATGGTGGACGTGGCGATCGACCAGGGAGGCTGCTTCGAAACCTCGCACCCCACCACGCACGCTGACCCGACCTTTGTGGTGGACGGCGTGGTGCACTACTGCGTGGCGAATATGCCGGGCAATGTGGCGCGCACCTCCACCTTCGCGCTGAACAACGCCACGCTGCCGCACGCGCTGGCGTTGGCTAATAAAGGCTGGCAACAGGCCATGCGCGATGACCCGCACCTTAAAAATGGCTTGAATGTGGCCAACGGCCAGATCACTTATGAGGCGGTGGCACGGCAGCTGGGCTATGCCTACGTGCCGGCCGACAGCCTGCTCAGCTGAATTCCTCTGACTGCACTCAGGGTTTGGCCGCGGCCGCAGCGGCTTTGCGCGCGTCGATCTCGTCGCGCGTCTCATCTCCCACGGCCCAATGGGTTGCCGGCACCTGCTGCACGATGACGCGGATGGTGGCCAGCGGCGCGCCCAGCGTCTGGTGCACGGTACGCGCCACTTCCTTGGCACAGTGCTTGATGGCGGCGTCATCGCGGCCTTCGACCACGGTGATTTGAACAATGGGCATGGTCGGTCTCCGTTGCGTTGTTACGGTGTGCGCTCGAGCACCGCCAGCGTGGGTCGCTCACCGCTGGCCTTGCCAGTGATCGGCGGCAACGGCCGCCGGGCCTCGCCGGGTTCGATGACAAAGTGATGGTCCAGCGAATACCAGGAGCCGGTGACATCGGCATCCGGCGCCGGCTCGTCGCGGTGCAGCACATACTGGCCAATGAGTGCCTGCGTCACACCGAACTGCACATCGGTCTCCAGATTCGGATCGTCGCTGGAATAGACCTGTGAGAACTGGGTCTTGAAGCCGGGCTGGTAGATCATGAAGTGGATATGCGCCGGCCGAATATTGTGCCGACCCTGCGCGCGCAGCAGCGCGCCGACCGGGCCGCTCAAGGGTATCGGGTAGCCCGCCGGCTTGACGCTGCGAAAGGCAATGTGGCCTTTGTCATCGGTGGTGAACTGGCCGCGCAGGTTCATGTCGGCCTGGCCGGGGTCCTGGTTCTCGTAAAAGCCTTCACTGGAAGCGTGCCAGACGTCAACCTTGGCCCCCACCACCGGCCGGCCCGCCTTGTCGCGCACCCAGGCGTTGACGAAGATCGGCACGCCACTGGACGGCACGGGCGAGTCCGGTCGCACGATGGAAGCGCCGTTGGCGTACTGCGGCGCATCCATGCGCCAGAACGGCCCCATCAGGTTGGCGGTGGTTTCGGTCTGGCCCTGGTCGCCGTTGTTGAGCAGACAGACCAGGGCCGAGAGGCCCAGTGAACCGCAGGCCAGCACCACCTCGTTGTGCGACTCGGTGGTGAGCTGGCCGAGCTTGGCAATGACGCCGCAGGCTTGGTGGAACTCGGCTTCGGTCAGCCGGGCGTCGCGGGCGAAGTCATGCAGGTGGCGCACCGCCGCGGTCATGATCTCGCGAAAACGCGGGTTGTCGGCCCGCTGCAACTCGGCCAGCACGGCCGCAGTGACATCCTGTTGCGTCCTGATGATCATCAGCCTGTCTCCCTCTATGCATTGTGGGTGCGGGTATCAGCCGATCATGCCACGCACGAAGCCCTCCGACTGCTCCGATTACGGGCTCAGGCAGACACCCCCGACCAGTTTGGCCTGAGGCACGTGCCCTCATTCGGCACTGACGCGGTTTCTGCCTTCGGTCTTGCTGCGATAGAGCGCCCGATCGGCACGCGCCAAGGCCTGGTTCAGGGCTTCGTGGCCCGACATGCTCGCCACGCCACACGACACGGTGCAGCGGATCTCAGCGCCAGAGATGGCAACCGGCGTGTCTTCCACCTTGCGCCGCAGGCGCTCGGCCACGGCCATGGCTTGCGCCACGTCGGCGTCCGGCATCAACAGGACAAATTCCTCGCCACCCCAGCGCGCCAGTGTGTCTATCTCGCGCGCTTCTTCCTTGAGCAGGCGACCCACGGCCGTCAGCACCAGGTCGCCTGCTTCATGGCCATAGGTGTCATTGATTCGTTTGAAAAAATCAATATCCAGAATCAGCAGCGAAGCGCGGCTACCCGTACGCTGACAGCGGGCCAGTGCCTGGTCAGCCACCAACTGGAAATGCCGGCGGTTGTACAGGCCGGTCAGGGAATCCTCCATGGCCTGCGCTTGCAGATGTTTTTCCGACTGGATGATCCGGAGCCGGAAGTAGCTCGCCAAGGCCGAAAACATGGTGATGAAGATGGTGATGTTGAGCCACTTCAGGGCCAGCAGGGCCGTCTCCGAGAGGGGTGCCAGCGGCCCCCAATAACGTGCCGCAAAATCCAGCGAGCCCAGGAAGACCAGCAAGGCCGCCACAAAAATTCGCGCCCGCCGACGGGAATGCGTCAAGACCACGGCGGGAATGAACATCAGCAGCAGATAGTGAAACCCGCTTTCCCAGCCCGTCATCAGGGTGCCGATCACGGCATGCGGGAAAGCCTCCAGCCAGATCAGCAGGGACGCCCCATCCAGTTTGTGCCGCCGCGCCAGCAGGTAGGCCAGCCCATACATGGCCACGCTGAGCACGTTGATCCAGGCCAGCCAGGGCGAGTCAACCGCCAAGAAAAACAGGAGGTAGATGCAGTCAACGCCAGCCGCCAGCAAAGCCACGCGACCCAGGAAGGCCGCAATGACGGCCGGGGAGGTCGGACTTTTCAACGGCTTGACGGGTCTGGTGAACAAGGCCGGCGCATCAAACTCAGGCCGCGCCGATGTTAGGCACCAATCCACCGGTGGGCTGGCCGGCCTTGAGGGCAGCGGTGAAGGCCAGCATGCGGTCGATCGGCACGCGGGCGCGCGGGATCACGGCCGGGTCGACCTGGATTTCGTTGGCGCCGGTCTCCAGCACATGGGCCACACCGGCCAGGCTGTTCATGGCCATCCAGGGGCAGTGCGCACAACTCTTGCAGGTGGCGCTGTTGCCGGCGGTGGGCGCCTCGATGAAGGTCTTGCCGGGATTGAGGGTGCGCAGCTTGTGCATCATGCCCTTGTCGGTGGCAACGATGAACTCGGGCGCATCCATATCGTGTGCGGCCTTGAGAATGCCGGAGGTGGAGCCCACCGCATCAGCCAGTGCGATCACCGCCGCCGGCGATTCGGGGTGCACCAGCACCTTGGCTTGCGGGTGCTCCTTCATCAGTTCTTCCAGTTCGAAAGCCTTGAACTCGTCGTGCACGATGCATGAGCCGTTCCACATCAGCATGTCGGCACCGGTTTCGCGCTGGATATAGCCGCCCAGGTGCTTGTCGGGCGCCCAGAGGATTTTCTGTCCCTTGTCTTTGAGTGCGCGCACGATGTCGAGCGCGCAACTCGATGTCACCAGCCAGTCGGCGCGCGCTTTCACAGCGGCGCTGGTGTTGGCATAGACCACCACGGTGCGATCCGGATGGGCATCACAGAAGGCGCTGAACTCTTCGATCGGGCAACCGAGGTCGAGCGAGCAGGTGGCGTCCAGATCGGGCATGAGCACGCGCTTTTCCGGCGAGAGGATCTTCGAGGTTTCGCCCATGAAGCGCACGCCGGACACCACCAGCGTGGTGGCAGCATGGTCGCGGCCGAAGCGGGCCATCTCCAGCGAGTCGCTCACCAAGCCGCCGGTTTCTTCGGCCAGATCCTGCAGATCGGGGTGCACGTAGTAGTGCGACACCATGACCGCATTCTTCTCTTTGAGCAGGCGGCGGATCTTGTCTTTCAGCGCGGCGCGCTCGGTGGGACCGGGCTCCACCGGCACGCGGGCCCAGGCGTGGCGGGTGGGGCAGGCCGGCTGCTCGTATTCGACATCAATCACCGCGGGGGTTTCGGCATTCATCACACATCCTGACAACAAATTTTCAGTGGAGACTCACCTGCAGGCAAGTGAGATTCAAACCGCAGGGAAAAATTAAAGGAGGAACGCATGGGCAACAATGCAACACACGATCGCTTACATGAAACGGTCAAGAATTTTGCGGCTCTCGCGGCTTAGCGCCGACAGGTCACGGATCAGGAAATGAATGCCGTGCGAGTCGGTGATCAGCAGGATGTTGCCGGCCAGACGGCGAATGTCCTCGTCACCCCGCAACACAAAGCGGGTCTCGCCCCGGTCGGTGTGGACATGCCAGGTGCAGGGCGTGGAAAAACTGCTGACGCTCAGGATGGCCTGGATCTCGGGCATGAATTCGCGCGCTTCCAGCGCCTCGCGAATCAGGGCCTGTGCCGGCTCCGGTACATCGGCCAGGGCATCGATCCAGGCGACCTCATGGCCGTCGGTGTGCAGCATGGCGATGCCCTTTTCGGGCGACTGGATCGGGAAAGCGCGCACCGGCATCACCCCCTCCCAAGTCTGGCCGTCGGGTGTGGTTAATACCAGCTTGCCAAACGGGTTGCGGCTGAGTTCAAACGCGGTGGCGGTCAGCGGTGCGGTCATGGCGGGACTGGCGTTCATTTGGCACCCTCTACTTTGTTGGTGGTGGCGACCGTGTCCGGGGCATCATCCATGTCGACATCCATGTTGCGTGCCTGCGCCTGGTACAGGTTGTAGTAGGCCCCCTCGCGGGCCATGAGGACATCGTGCGTACCCTCTTCCACCACCTGGCCGCGGTCGAGCACCACGAGACGGTCGGCGCGTTGCAGGGTGGACAGACGGTGCGCGATGGCAATGGTGGTGCGGCCCTGTACCAGGTTCTCCAGTGCTTTCTGGATTTCCTTTTCGGTCTCGGAGTCGACCGAGGCGGTCGCCTCATCAAGAATCAGGATACGCGGGTCGATCAGCAAAGCCCGTGCGATCGAGATGCGCTGGCGCTCGCCGCCCGACAGGCCTTGGCCGCGCTCGCCGACCATCGAGTCGTAGCCTTGCGCCAGGCGCAGGATGAACTCGTGGGCATGGGCAGCACGCGCGGCGGCAATGATGTCCTCGCGGCTGGCGTCGGGCTTGCCGTAGGCAATGTTGTCGGCAATGGTGCCGAAGAACAGGAACGGCTCCTGCAGCACCAGTCCGATGTTGCGGCGGTAGTCGGCGACCGCAAAGCTGCGGATATCGACGCCATCGACGCGGATGCTGCCCTCCGAGACGTCGTAGAAGCGGCAGATCAGGTTGACCAGCGTGCTCTTGCCCGAGCCGCTGTGGCCGACCAGGCCGATCATTTCGCCGGGTTCGATGGTCAGGTTGATGTCGCGGTTGACCTCGCGGTTGCCGTAGCGGAACCCGACATCGCGCACCTCGATGCGACCCTTGACCTTGCCCACCGGCACCGGTTGCGCCGGCTCGGGCACGCTGGAGACATGGTCCAGGATGTCGAAGATGCGCTTGGCGGCGGAAGCGGATTTTTCGGTCCAGGAAACGATGCGGCTCATGGCGTCAAGCCGGCCATAGAAACGGCTGATATAGGCGATGAAGGCGGTCAGCACACCGACCGTGATCTGATCATGGGCCACCAGCCAGACGCCGAAGCCCCAGACCACCAGCAGGCCGATCTCGGTCAGGAAGGACACGCTGGGCGAGAACAGCGACCAGACCCGGTTGAGCTTGTCGTTGACCGCCAGGTTGTGGCGGTTGGCGTCATGAAAGCGGCCAGACTCGCGTTTTTCCTGAGCGAAGGCCTTGACCACGCGGATGCCGGGAATGGTGTCGGCCAGCACATTGGTGACTTCGGACCAGACGCGGTCAATTTTCTCGAAACCGGTTTTCAGGCGATCCCGTACCACATGGATCATCCAGATGATGATGGGCAGTGGCGTCAGGGTCACCAGCGCCAGCCAGGGGTTGATGGAGAACAGGATCGCCGCCGTCATCATCAGCATCAGCACGTCGGTGGCGAAGTCCAGCAGGTGCAGCGAGAGAAAAACGCAGATGCGGTCAGTCTCAGAACCGATGCGGGCGATCAGGTCACCGGTGCGCTTGCCGCCAAAATATTCGAGCGACAGGTGAAGCAGATGGTCATAGGTGGTGGTGCGCAAGTCGGCGCCAATACGTTCCGACACCAGCGCCAGAATGTAGGTGCGGGCCCAAGTCAGCCCCCAGGCCAGCAAGGCCGAACCGAACAAGCCCGACAAGTACAGCGCCACCAGCATGGGATCGATCTTCTGCCCGTTCTGAAACGGGATCAGCACATCGTCCATCAGGGGCATGGTCAGGTATGGCGGCACCAGGCTGGCAGCCGTTCCCAGTAGCGTGAGCCCGAACCCTGCAAACAACTGGCCACGGTACGGACGGGCAAAGCGCCACAGACGGAACAGGGTCCAGGTCGAAGGCGGCGTGTGGATGACCTTGGTACAGATCGGGCATTCTTCCTGGTCGGGTTCGAGCGGCGCCTTGCAACTCGGGCACACATGGCCCTCGGGCTGGACCACCGGCTGGCCGCTGACGAGGCTGCCCTGGTGCAGCCGGAACTGGTCATAGAGGCGGGTCGCCTGCAGGTTCTGGCCCAGCGTGAAGCGCCAGTTGGCCAACAGCCCCTGCGGCTCCAGCAGTTCCAGATGGCCGACGCCAGCATGGTCGTGGTGCCGCAACTCCAGCCCCGGCCGGTAGGCCCAGGCGCGCCAGCCGCTGCCGCCGGGGTCCCGGCTGAGCAGGCGCCGGTCGGTCACGACCAGCAGGCCGCGCACGAAGCGAAGCCGGGTGTCGAGGTCAACCTCCAGCACGGCTTGAACGTTCTCAGAAGGGTCAAGCTGCGTCTGAACCTCCAGACGCCAATCCGCCGGGATATCGTTGAAGGATAATTCGCCTGAAGCTGGGGTTTCGTGTGTCATTGAGTCCAGAGATTCTGTACAGGTTAGCGGCCGGGGGCCGGACCATGGGTCTATGCAATTTGCAGCTGACTTGACGATAAACGAGGAACGCCGGTTTTTGAAGTGATTCTTGCGATACGACTGAACCAATATTTGGGCTTTTTCACACCATCCAGAATGCCACCCGCAGTGCTTGATTGCCAAACCTGCTTAGATTCATGACAACGAAAAACATTCAATTCCTGCGGGTTACCCATTTACGCGGCCCCAATATCTGGACCTACCGTCCGGTGATCGAAGCCTGGGTCGATATCGGCGAGCTGGAAAACTATCCCTCCAACACCATTCCGGGATTCTACGAGCGTTTGACGGCCCTGTTGCCCACGCTGGCGCATCACCGTTGCGGCATCGGTGAGCCGGGCGGCTTTCTGGAGCGCCTGCGCGACGGCACCTGGGCGGCGCACATTCTGGAACACGTGGTGCTGGAGTTGCAAAACCTGTCCGGCATGCAAACCGGCTTCGGCAAGACGCGCATGACCCCCGTGCACGGCATCTACAAGCTGGCCTTTCGCACCCGGCAGGAAGACGTTGGCCGTGCCGCGCTCGAAGCCGGCCGCGAGTTGATGATGGCGGCGATTGAAGACCGGCCTTATGACGTCGCCGCCACCATCGCCAGACTGCGCGAGTTGTGCGACAAGCACTGCCTGGGGCCCAGCACGGCCAACATCGTCGAGGCCGCCAGCGAGCGGCGCATTCCGCATATCCGGCTGACCAGCGGCAACCTGGTGCAACTCGGCTACGCCGCGCGCCAGCACCGCATCTGGACCGCCGAGACTGACATGACCAGCGCCATTGCCGAGAGCATCGCCAGTGACAAGCACATGACCAAAGGCCTGCTGCAGGCTTGCGGCGTGCCCGTTCCCGAAGGGCAGGAGGTGGACAGCGCCCAAGCAGCCTGGGAAGCCGCCGAGGACATCGGCCTGCCGGTGGTGGTCAAGCCGACCGATGCCAACCACGGCCGCGGCGTCTTTACCGACCTCTCGACCCGCGAGGAAATCGAGAAAGCCTATGTGGCTGCCGACAAGGAAGGCAGCGGTGTGCTGGTGGAGAAATTCATTCGCGGCGAGGCCCATCGTCTGCTGGTGGTCGGCAAGAAGGTGGTGGCGGCCACCCGCGGCAAGATGCAGACCGTCACCGGAGACGGCCGCTCGACGGTGCGCCAGCTGATCGAGAGCCAGATCAACAGCGACCCGCGCTGCGGCGTCGAGGAGGAATTCCCGCTCGAGCCACTGATCCTGGACAAGGAACCGATTGCCCAGCTCGAGCTGGAGCGCCAGGGCATGAACGGCGAATCGGTCCCCGGCGCCGGTCAAACCATCCTGGTCAAGCGCCAGGGCGATCTGGCCTACGACGTCACCGACCTGGTGCACCCGGAGGTGGCGGCGGTGGCGGCTCTGGCGGCCCGGGTGGTCGGCCTGGACATTGCCGGCATCGACCTGGTGGCGGAAGACATTGGCCGTCCGCTCGGGCGCCAAGGCGGCGCCATCATTGAAGTCAATGCCGGGCCAGGCCTGCTGATGCACCTCAAGCCGGCCGAGGGCCAGCCGCGCCCCGTCGGCCAGGCCATTGTCGAGCACCTGTTCCCGGATGACGAGAACGGCCGCATCCCCATCGTCGGCGTTACTGGCACCCGCGACACCACCCGCATCACGCGCCTGGTGGCTTGGCTGCTGCATATCAGCGGCAAGCATGTGGGCCTGGCCTGCCAGGACGGCTTCTTCCTGGGCGCACGCCAGGTCGAAGCCAAGGACGCTGTCAACTGGGAAGCCGGCGAGCGCCTGTTGATCAACCGCTCGGTGGAAGCCGCTGTGTTTGAAAACCACAGCCGCATGATCCTGAGCGAAGGCCTGCCCTATGACCGCTGCACGGTCGGCGTGGTGACCGACGTCAGCGGTCATGAAACGCTGGAAGAGTTCTATATCGACGATGTCGACAAGCTGTACAACGTGCTGCGCACGCAGGTCGATGTCATCCTGCCCAGCGGCACGGCCGTCATGAACGCCGCCGACCCCAAGGTCGTGGAAATGGCCTCGCTGTGCGATGGCAAGGTGATCTTCTATGGAATCGACCCCGAACTGGAAGCCATCGCCTCGCACCGCGCCAGTGGTGAGCGCACGGTCTTCATCCGCAACGCCCACATCGTGCTGACCCAAGGCATGGAAGAGATCGCCCTCATCCCCTTGAGTTCGCTCAAGCCGGCCAAGGCTGAGAAACCAGAAATGGTGATGGCTGCCGTGGCCGCCGCCTGGGCCGTGGGCGTGACGCCCGAACTGATCGGTGCCGGCCTGCGCACTTTTGAATCGACTCCCAAGAAAAGTTACTGAACCTATGGACGTCTCACGTATCCGCGCCCTTCGCGGCCCCAATCTGTGGAGTCATCACACGGCCATCGAAGCGGTGGTGACCTGTACGGCGCCCGAGTGCACCATCAGCACCCGCAACGGCTTCGAAGCCCGCCTGCGGGCCCGCTTTCCCAACCTGCGTCCGCTGCAGCCCACCGGCCATGACGGCACCGTGCCGATGGCCCATGTGCTGGAACTGGCGGCCCTCGACCTGCAGGCACAGGCCGGCTGCCCAGTGACCTTCAGCCGCACCACGTCCACCCTGGAAACCGGTGTCTATCAAGTGGTGGTCGAGTATTCCGAGGAGGCGGTGGGCCGTCTGGCCATGGCGCTGGCCGAAGCCCTGTGCCTGGCAGCGCAGAACGACACGCCGTTCGACCTGGAACAGGCGCTGGCACAGCTGCGCGAACTTGACGAGGACGTGCGCCTAGGCCCCAGCACCGGCTCCATCGTTGATGCAGCCGTGGCACGCAACATTCCCTACCGCCGCATGACTCAGGGCAGCATGATCCAGTTTGGCTGGGGCAGCCAACAGCGGCGCATCCAGGCCGCCGAGATGGACGTCACCAGCGCGATTGCCGAAGCCATCGCCCAGGACAAGCAACTCACCAAAAAACTGCTGGCCGCCGCCGGCGTGCCGGTGCCGCAGGGACGCGAGGTGGATACCCCTGAGGATGCCTGGACCGCTGCATGCGACATCGGCCTGCCGGTCGTGATCAAGCCCAAGAGCGGCAACCAGGGCAAGGGCGTGACCGTCAACATCACCACACGCGAACAACTGGTGGCAGCCTATGCCACTGCGGCCGAATACGATGACGAGATCCTGGTCGAGCGCTTCATGCCCGGCAACGACTTCCGCTTGCTGGTGGTGGGCGACAAGCTGGTGGCAGCCGCACGCCGCGATCCACCCAGTGTGGTTGGCGATGGCGTGCATACCGTGCGCGAACTGGTGGAAGAGGTCAACAAGGATCCGCGCCGTGGCAGTGGCCACGCCACCTCGCTGACCAAGATCCGCTTTGACGACATTGCCCTGGCCTGTCTGGCAGTGCAGGGTTTCCAAGCTGATTCGGTACCGCCGAAAGGCAAGCGCGTGAACCTGCGCCACAACGCCAACCTGTCCACTGGCGGTTCCGCCACCGACGTCACCGACGACGTCCACCCGGAAGTCGCTCAGCGCGCCATCGCCGCAGCGCAGATGGTGGGCCTGGATATCTGCGGCGTGGACATGGTGTGCGACAGCATCCACCACCCGCTGGAAGAGCAAGGCGGTGGCGTGGTCGAGGTCAATGCCGCGCCGGGCCTGCGCATGCACCTCTCGCCGTCCTTCGGCAAGGGCCGCCCGGTCGGCGAAGCCATCATCTCCAGCATGTTCGGCGAGCACGGCAACGGTCGCATCCCGATCGTGGCCGTCACCGGCACCAACGGCAAAACCACCACGGTGCGCCTGATCTCCCACCTGCTGGGCCAGACTGGCCTGCGCGTGGGCATGACCAACACCGATGGCGTCTACATCGCCGGCCAGCGCATCGATACCGGTGACTGCAGCGGCCCCAAGAGCGCACGCAATGTGCTGCAGCACCCGGACGTGGACGCCGCCGTGCTGGAAACCGCCCGCGGCGGCATGCTGCGCGAAGGCCTGGCGTTTGACCGTTGCAATGTGGCCGTGGTCACCAATGTCGGCAGCGGTGACCACCTGGGCCTGAACTACATCACCACGGTCGAAGATTTGGCCGTGCTCAAGCGCGTGATCGTGCAAAACATCGCCGACAAGGGCATGGCCGTACTCAATGCGGCCGACCCCATCGTCGCGGCCATGGCACGCCATTGCCGTGGCGCGGTGACCTTTTTTGCGGCCGACCGCAACAACCCCGTCATGGCCACCCATCTGGCGCAGGGGCGTCGGGCCGTTTATGTCGACAACGGCTACCTGGTCGCGGCCGAAGGGGCGGTGCAGCACAAGATGGCGCTGGCCGATGTGCCGGTCACGCTGCAGGGCACGATTGGCTTCCAGGTTGAAAACGTCATGGCCTCGGTGGCTGCGGCTTGGGGCCTGGGGCTTGAGTGGGAAGCGCTGCGCCGCGGCCTGGCCAATTTTGTCAACGACAGCGACAACGCACAGGGACGCTTCAACCTGTTTCACTTCCGCGGCGCCACCATCATCGCCGACTACGGCCACAACCCGGATGCGATTGCAGCTTTGGTGCGTGCGGTGGAAACCATGCCGGCCAAACGGCGCTCGGTGGTGATCAGCGGCGCTGGTGACCGACGTGATGAAGACATCCGCCAGCAGACCGAGATCCTGGGCAACGCCTTTGACGAAGTGGTGCTGTTCCAGGACGCCTGCCAGCGCGGCCGCGCCGATGGCGAGGTACTGGCGTTGTTGCGTGAAGGTCTGGCGGGGGCGCAACGCACCCAGCAAACGCATGAGATCTACGGCGAGTTCCTGGCCATCGACCTGGCCATGGACAAACTGTGCGAGGGTGACCTGTGCCTGATCCTGGTCGATCAGGTGGAAGAAGCGCTGGCGCACATCGCCGCGCGTATCACCCAAGAACAGACTGCGAACTAAAACACACCGCTATCCGCTGTGATGCACCTCCCAGGCAAGCGTGGGAGTCAAGCGTGGAACGCCGTGGAACCGGCTTTGCCGGGCCACTGGCGTTGTCCCCCCAGGGGGAGAGGGCAGCTACACGCAGTGAGCTGCCAACAGGGGGGGTTAAATTTCTTGCGCCGGTCCCCGCCCCATAAGGGCGGCCACGGCCTGGGATGGCTGAATCTGCCCATCCAGCAGGGCCACCACGGCCTGCGCGATCGGCATCTCCACACCCAAGCCCTGGGCCCGCTGCACCACGGTGCGGGCGCAATAAACGCCTTCGGCCACATGGCCGAGTGAAGCCACCGCCTGCGCCAAGGTCTGGCCTTGCGCCAGCAGCAGGCCGACCTTGCGGTTGCGACTCAAGTCGCCCGTGGCGGTCAGCACCAGATCACCCAGGCCAGACAGACCCATGAAGGTTTCCGCCTTGGCGCCCAGCGCCAGCCCGAGCCGGGTCATCTCGGCCAGGCCGCGCGTGATGAGGGCGGCACGGGCGTTGAGGCCAAGGTTGAGGCCATCGCACAGGCCGGTGGCAATCGCCAGCACGTTCTTGACCGCCCCCCCCACTTCGACGCCCACGATGTCGTCATTGGCATAGACCCGCAGCGTCGGGCTGTGAAACGCCTCCACCAGCCGTTCACGCACGCGGGCATGGCTGCTGGCAGCCACCAGGGCTGTCGGCTGGCCACGCGCCACTTCCTGCGCAAAACTCGGGCCGCTGAGCACGCCCGCGATCAAATCAGGCGCCACCTGGCTCTGAATTTCGTGTGCCATCAAACCGAATGCGCCTGCCAGCGCAGGCTCAAAGCCCTTGCACAGCCAAGCCACGGGTTGGCGGCAGTGCCGGATCTGTTCCAACGTGCCACGCAAACCGGCCATGGGCGTGGCGACGATGACCAGGTCCTGGTCGGCGACGACCTCCGCCAGTGCGGCGGCCGGGCCGTCGCGCACGATCAACGCGGGCGGGAAGGCCAGCGCCGGCAAATAGCGGGCATTGACACGCTGGGCCTGCATCGCTGTCGCTTGGGCCGGATCGCGCGCCCACAGCGTCACCGAATGGGGGGCCAGCGGGTTCTGGCTGGCACTCATGGCCAGCGCCGTTCCCCACGCACCTGCGCCGAGCACGATGATTTTCATAGCATCCTGCGCCTGGTCAGCAAGGGCTGAAGTTCAACGACTTATTGAACCTGGATTTCAGAGGATTGCGCCTGCTGTTGTTGCTCGTACATGGCCTGGAAGTTGATTTCCGACAGGTGCACGGGCGGGAAGCCAGCGCGCTGAATCAGGTCGGCCACGTTGCCGCGCAGGTAGGGGTAGACGATCTGCGGGCAGGCAATGCCCATGATCGGGCCCATCTGGTCTTCCGGCAGGTTGCGGACTTCGAAGATACCGGCTTGACGGGCTTCCACCAGAAACACGGTCTTGTCCTGAATCTTGGTTTGCACCGTGGCCATCACGGTCACTTCAAACACGCCGTCGGCCACTGGTGCCGCTTCGACGCCGATCTGGATGTCCACCACGGGCTGCTCCTGCGCCAGCAGGATGCCGGGGGAGTTGGGCTGCTCCAGCGAAGCCTCCTTGAGGTAAACGCGCTGGATCTGGAAAACGGGTTCTTGCATGTCAGCCATGGAGTTACTTACTTTCTGTTCAAAACAAAAAGCCCGCTCGAGGACAACACCGAAGCGGGCTTGCGATCGGATCGACGCCGATTATCTCAGGTGCGGCATGCCCCCTGAAACCCAGCGAGGATCAGGCGGCGTTGAGCAGCGGCACCAGACCACCCTGGCCGTCCAGTGCCACCAGGTCGTCACAGCCGCCGACATGGGTAGCCCCGATGAAGATCTGCGGCACGGTGCGCCGGCCGGTGCTCTGCATCATCTGGTCGCGGGCTTGCGGATCGGTATCAATGCGGATCTCCTCGATCTGCTCAACGCCCTTGGCTTTGAGGATCTGCTTGGCGCGCACGCAATAAGGGCAGACCGCCGTGGTGTACATCTTCACAGCTTGCATGGTGTGTATTCCCGTCAGTTGGTAGAAATCAGATGCGTCAGGTTCAGGCTTTTTCAACCGGCAGGTTGGCCGAACGCCAGCTGGAGAGGCCGCCACTGAGCGACTGGGCCTTAAGGTAGCCCAGTCCCTTGGCGATGCGCATGGCACTGTTCGAGCGCATGCCGCTTTGGCACACAAAAATCACCGGCAAATCCTTGTTCTTGACCGTATCCGGCAGCTTTTTCCCCAATTGACTCAAGGGAATGTGCTTGGCCCCAGCCACATGGCCAGCGGCGAACTCAGCGGCCTCACAGACGTCAATGACCACGGCCTTTTCGTGATTGATGAGCTGCACCGCCCCGGTCGCGGTCAAACCACTACCGACCGAGCCCTTGATCACCGGCCACAACAGCAAAAGTCCGGAGGTCAGGGCCACCGCCAGCAGCATCCAATTGTCGAGAATGAATTTCACTTTGTTCCTTGTTTTAACCAACACCAAAGCGCTGATTTTAGAATGGAGGGTCATTTGCTGCATGGCGGGATCATTTTTGACCCCGTCACACCCTCTGTTTGTTGCCCTAGAACCCGAAAACACCATGTACAAACTCGTGCTCATCCGCCACGGCGAATCGACCTGGAACCTGGAAAACCGTTTCACCGGCTGGACCGACGTGGACCTCACCCCCACCGGTGTCTCCCAGGCCATGTCGGCCGGCAAGCTGCTCAAGGCCGAAGGCTACGAGTTTGATCTGGCCTACACCAGCGTGCTCAAGCGCGCCATCCACACCCTGTGGTACTGCCTGGACGAGATGGACCGCACCTGGTTGCCGGTGGTCAAGAGCTGGCGCCTCAACGAGCGCCACTACGGCGCCCTGCAGGGTCTGAACAAGACCGACATGGCCAAGCAGTATGGCGATGACCAGGTACTGGTCTGGCGCCGCAGCTACGACACCCCGCCGCCGGCCCTGGAATCGACCGATCCGCGCTGCGAGCGCAGCGATCCACGCTACGCCGACCTCAAGCCCGCGGACGTGCCGCTGACCGAGTGCCTGAAGGACACGGTGGCACGGGTGCTGCCGTTCTGGAACGAAACCATGGCACCGGCCATCAAATCGGGCAAGCGCGTCGTGGTGGCCGCCCACGGCAACTCGATCCGCGCCCTGGTCAAGTACCTGGACAACATCGCCGACGCCGACATCGTGGGCCTGAACATCCCCAACGGCATCCCGCTGGTGTACGAACTGGACGAGAACCTCAAGCCGATTCGCCACTACTACCTGGGCGACGCCGAGGCGGCCGCCCGGGCCGCCGCCGCTGTGGCGACGCAGGGCAAGGCCTGAAGCTCAAACCGGCCATATCCGCTCTTTTTTCAGCCCGCCACCCGCCCGCCGGGAACCTCTGCAGCGCGCGCGCGTCCAAACGTGTATATTGAAGCGCTGAGGAAAAACACACTTATGGGTCAGAAACTCAAGATTGCAGGCTGGATTTCACTGGGCGTTATGGCTGGCGCCTTGACCACCGTCTCTTTGCAGACGGTGGCGCGCGGCACGCTCGCGCCGCTGCCGCTGGAAGAGCTGCAGCAGCTGGCGGCCGTCTTCGGCATGGTCAAGACCGACTATGTCGAGCCGGTGGACGAGAAAAAGCTCATCACCGATGCCATCTCCGGCATGGTGTCGAGCCTGGACCCGCATTCCCAGTATTTCGACAAAAAATCGTTCAAGGAATTCCGCGAAGGCACTACCGGTCGCTTCGTCGGCGTGGGCATCGAAATCACGCAGGAAGATGGCCTGGTCAAGGTGGTCTCGCCCATTGAGGGTTCGCCCGCCTTTCGCGCCGGCCTCAAGACCAATGACCTGATCACCAAGATCGATGACACTGCGGTCAAAGGCCTGTCGCTCAACGAGGCGGTCAAGCGCATGCGCGGCGAACCCAATACCAAGGTGATGCTGACGATCTTCCGCAAGGACGAGAACCGCACCTTCCCGGTCACCATCACGCGCGAGGAAATCAAGACCCAGTCGGTCAAGGCCAAACTGATCGAACCGGGTTACGGCTGGATCCGCCTGAGCCAGTTCCAGGAACGCACGGTGGAGGACTTTGTACGCAAGGTCGAAGAACTCTACAAACAGGACCCCGCCCTCAAGGGCCTGGTGCTGGACCTGCGCAACGACCCCGGTGGCCTGCTGGATGCCGCCGTCGCCGTGTCGGCCGCCTTCCTGCCGGAAAACGTGACGGTGGTCTCCACCAACGGCCAGTTGGCCGAGAGCAAGTTCACCTACAAGGCGGCGCCCGAATTCTACCAGCGCCGCAGCAACAGCGACCCGCTCAAGCGCCTGCCCGCGGCCCTGAAAAACGTGCCGCTGGTGGTGCTGGTCAACGAAGGCTCGGCCTCGGCCAGCGAAATCGTGGCCGGTGCATTGCAGGACCACAAACGCGCCACCGTCATGGGTAGCCAGACCTTTGGCAAGGGCTCGGTACAGACCGTGCGTCCGCTTGGCCCCGATACCGCGCTCAAGATCACGACCGCGCGCTACTACACACCCAGTGGCAAGTCGATCCAGGCCCGCGGCATCGTGCCCGACGTCATGCTGGACGAAACCGCCGACGGCAATCTGTTCGCCGCCCTGCGCACCCGCGAGGCCGATCTGGAGAAGCACCTGTCCAACGGCCAGAGCGCCGAGCAGAAAGACCCGGCCCGCGAGAAGGCACGTGACGAAGCCCTGAAAAAGCTCGAGGACGAAGCGAAGAAGCCGCCGCAGGACCGCAAGCTGCCCGAATTCGGCAGCGAAAAGGACTTCCAGCTCGCGCAAGCCCTCAACCAGCTCAAGGGCCAGCCGGTGCTGGCCAGCAAGACCCTGGCCGAGCGCAAGGAAGAGCTTAAGGAATAGCACCCCCGGGCTGCGCGCACTGCGTGTCGCTCCGCCCCCCCTCAAGGGGGCGGAGCCAGCGGCCCGGCAAAGCCGGCTCCGCGGCGCCCCGCGAATTGCCTGAGCTGTCTCCTGGCTTGGTGCCAAAAGTCATGCATGGTGGAAAACCAATCCATATGAACGACGATCAACTGCTGCGCTACTCGCGCCACATCCTGCTCGAAGAAATCGGCATCGAAGGCCAGCAGCGCATCCTCGACGGCCATGTGCTGCTCATCGGTGCCGGTGGCCTGGGCTCACCCGTGGCGCTTTACCTCGGCTCGGCCGGGGTGGGACACCTCACCGTGGTCGATCACGACACAGTGGACATGACCAATCTGCAGCGGCAGATTGCGCACACCCTGGAGCGCGTGGGGCAGAACAAGGTTGATTCGATCGTTCAGGCCATCGCCGCCATCAACCCTGAAGTGCAAGTCACGCCAGTGGCCGCACGCGCCGATGCGGCGCTGTTGGACGCGCTGGTCGCGCAGGCAGATGTGGTGCTCGACTGCTGCGACAACTTCACCACCCGTCACGCCATCAATGCGGCCTGCGTCAAGCATGGCAAGCCGCTGGTCTCCGGTGCGGCGATCCGTTTTGACGGCCAGATTGCGGTCTACGACCCGCGCTGCGCCACCTCCCCCTGTTATGCCTGCGTGTTCCCGCCCGATGACGCGTTCGAGGAAACACGCTGCGCCACCATGGGCGTGTTCGCGCCGCTGGTCGGCATCATTGGCGCCATGCAGGCCGCCGAAGCCCTCAAGCTGCTCAGCGGCGCTGGCACCTCGCTGGCCGGCCGGTTGCAGATGCTCGACGGCCGTAGCATGGAATGGAATGAAATTCGCCTGCCACGCCACGGCGATTGCCCGGTGTGTGGCCCGACCGCGAGCTAAGTCTCCCGCCGTGGCAACACGGCATCAATGGCAACTGCCATGTCGCAGGCGAAAAACCCGGGGTCGTTCGGCCCCCGGATCAGCAAACAAGCCCAAACCCCGGGTCCGGGCCTGTGTTTCCTGCACGGCATACGGACCGGCAGAGTGACGGTAACGGTAAGACCAGGCATGTCCCTGCAGCACCATCCAGGCGCCAACATCCTGCCCCTGCAAACTGATTTTTGCCAACAGCCGGTCGTAATCATCGCGGCGGCGTGCATCCACCCGAACCGACTGGCCCAGCACCTGCTGCGCCAGCGCGTCGCGGGCCATGACGCCGTGGTGCTGGCAGATCTCAGGGGCATCGATGCCATCGAGTCGGATCTTGCGCGGGGGACCACCCCGATCCGCCTGCACCCACAGCGTATCGCCATCCGTGACATAGGTCACCGTGCCATGCCAGATCGATGTTCTGGCTGCGGCCTGCGTCCAGCCCAGTCCCAGGCACACCAGCAGCAGAATGCCGGCCAGGTTTTTTCGTCCGTACCACCCAGCCTCTGTCATGTCGCCACCCTTCATCAAAGCCCCGTAATGACGGTCGATTCCGCCGATTTTCCCGTTCTTCGCCGTATTACACCTGTTAGACTTTCGCCATTCAACATGGATGCTTATTTTCCGTGACGCCAACCGAACCAGCCTTGATTAATTTGCGTGACCTGCGTCTGGAAGATGCATTGTCGCTGCTCGGTCATGCTGGCAGCACGGACCTGCCATCGCCCGAAACGGCTCCCCAAGCTTTCCTGCAAGGCGTGATCAATGGCCTGTGCGAGCTCTCCCTCACAGACCCGCTGACTGGCCTGGCCAACCGGCGCCATTTCCGCACCGTGCTGGCGCGTGAAATCGAGGGCGTGGCGCGTTCCGGAAATTCCGCCTTTTTGCTGATGCTGGACATTGACCATTTCAAGAAAATCAATGATGCGCATGGCCACCTGGCCGGCGATCAGGTGCTGCAGGCCGTTGCGCGCTGTATCGCCGCCTGTGTGCGCCCGCAAGATACCGTGGCCCGTTATGGCGGCGAAGAATTTGCCATCGTTTTGCCGGACTGCCAGGTCAGCCATGGCGAATCCGTGGCCGAACGCATCCGCCAGTCGGTCGCGGCCATGTCGATACCGGTGTCGACGGTACTCAATCTGCAAGTCACCTTGAGCATCGGTGGCGCCTTCGCCCCGGTGTGGGTCCGCTCCACGGCCGACTTGTGGACCGAGCGCGCCGACACCCAGCTCTACCGCGCCAAGGCCGAAGGACGCAACCGGGTCTGCATTGACCACCAACAAGTGATTTCTGTCAGTGCAGAAGAGAAAAGTCTCCTGTTCGGCCCCCTCACCATGGGTGAACCGGCGTGGATTGAAAGTATTCCCGGCGAGACTGCCGAAAGTGCCATGCAGAGGATGAACTAATGAGCGATGTGCTGAATCCCCCGCAGGGCAACCCAGCCCCAGCCAAGGTGCCGCTCAAGCCCCTGGGCAAGGTGATGGCCATCACCAGCGGCAAGGGTGGTGTGGGCAAGACTTTTGTTTCGGCCAACCTGGCAGCAGCCCTGGCCAAGCGTGGCCACAAGGTGCTGGTACTGGATGCCGACCTCGGCCTGGCCAATCTGGACGTGGTGCTCAACCTCTACCCCAAGCTCACACTGCACGATGTGTTCACCGGCAAAGCCAAGCTGGAAGAAGCCATCATCAAGGCCCCCGGCGGTTTTTCCGTGCTGCTGGCGGGCTCGGGCATGGTCGAGTACTCCCGCCTGACGCCTGAAGTGCGGGACGACTTTTTGAACGTCATGGAAAGTCTGGTCCCCCGCTACGACGTGGTGCTGCTTGACACGGGTGCCGGCATCTCCGACGTGGTGCTGTTTGCCGTGTCACTGGCCTCCGAAGTGCTGCTGGTGGCCACACCCGAGCCGACTTCGCTGACCGACGCCTATGCCACCATCAAGGTGCTGGTGGGGCAACAAAAGCGCCAAACCATTCGCATGATCATCAACCAGACGGCGCGTTTGGGTGATGGTCGGGCCATCACCGTCCAGCTCCAACAAGTACTGGACCGCTTTGTCACCAGCGAACCTGGTCGGGGCGTGCGTCTCATCCACATGGGCGACATTCCGGCCGACCCATCGGTCCGTCAGGCCGTCATGCGTCGCCAGCTGCTGCTGCAAAACGCCCCGAGTTGCCCGGCAGGCCTGGCGATCTCCCAGCTTGCGGCCAAGCTCGAAGAAACCATCATCGCCAAGATCGCCTGAGACAGGTGCGATCCACCGCCCCCTCAGGCGGTCACGATCCAGCCTTCCAGCGGGTCCAGGGTGTCAGGCAGTCCGTAGCGTGGCGCGCCCTGCCGCTGCGCCCAAGCCGCCTGCATCAGGCACAGCACCGCATCCAGCGCATCACCACTGGCGTCGTCCGTCAAGGCATCGCGCTGTGCATGGGTGAGCTTGAGTCGCAGCCCCAATCGCGTCTGCCCATGCTCCAGTGCGGTGAGCAAGTCCTTGCGGGCGATGAGCCGTTCGGGTGTCTGGCGGGCCTTGTCATCGCTTTTGTAGCTGCGCTGACCCAGCACTTCGCGCGCCAACAGGCCGGGATAGCCTTCGAGTGCCACGCGCTTGGGCTGACCGGCCACATTCACGTCGCGATGATTGCCCGCATGCAAACCCGGCAGATGCACACCGGCTTGTAACAGCAGTGGCACGCCGGCATGCAGCATGAAGGCCACTGGCGGATTGACCCATTTCATGGACGGGCTGGCTCCCGCGGGTCCATCGGTGGCACGGTGCGCGAATTTTTGCCCCACCGCACGCGCAGCACAAAATGCGGCAAAGGTGTCGCGGATGGATGCCCGGCTCAGGCTGGCGTAATGGCACATGCAGGCTTCCCACTGCTGGGGCCAGCCCAAGTGCTGGACCAACTCACGTGGCAGGCCAAACGGAAAGTCAAACGCACCCAACCACTCACCGGGTTGGTGCAGCCAGCTGGCAAAGGCCTCCAGCGAAGCCAGCCGCTCCAAGCGAGCGAGCTGGACACGCCCGCCCTGCTGGGTGCCAAAAGCCAGGACGATTTTTTTTTTGCGGCTGGGACTGCTGGAAAAATCGCAGCCCAGGAGTTCAGTTGCCTGCATGCCGGCAAACTCGCACGCCCGAAGAATACGGCCTCAGCTGCGACCGATGATGGAAGCGGTGGCCATTAACTCTTCCAGCAGTGCCAGTGACACCCGACCCGAAACCGCATAGGGGTCGAGCTCGGGTTTCTCGGAGTACTTGAGCAAAATGGAGGTGTTGATGCGCGCCAAGTTGACCTGGCCCATGGTCCAGCCGCCGAAACGGCGCTCGGTGATTTCCTCGTAATGCAGCAACTCCACGTCTTTGTGGCGCGGATCACGCTGGATATGGCCATAGAGTTCGCTCACCGCCGCCCGGCCACCTTCGATGGCCTGCAGGAAAATACTGCCGCTGTAGCAGAGGATGCCGGTGATGCCGCAGGTGGGGTTGTACTGGCGTGATTGCGTCAGGATGTTTTCGATGGCTTCCGGGCTTGAATCGACGGCGCGGCTGACATAGAGCAGGCGGACTAGCATGTCAGCTCCTCATGGGAATCAGGGACAGGAATTCTCGGCGCAGGGTCGGGTCCTTCAGAAACACACCGCGCATGACCGAGTTGATCATCTTGCTGTCCATGTCCTTCACACCGCGCCAAGCCATGCAGTAATGGCTGGCCTCCATCACGATGGCCAGGCCATCGGGCTGCGTTTTTTGCTGGATCAGGTCGGCCAGTTGCACCACTGCCTCTTCCTGGATCTGTGGCCGGCCCATGATCCACTCGGCCAGCCGGGCGTATTTTGACAGGCCAATGACATTGGTGTGCTCGTTGGGCATGACGCCGATCCAGATCTTGCCGATCACCGGGCAGAAGTGGTGCGAGCAGGCACTGCGCACGGTGATGGGGCCGACGATCATCAACTCGTTGAGATGTTCGGCGTTGGGAAACTCGGTAATGGTGGGCCCAGGTACGTAGCGGCCGCGAAACACCTCGTTGACATACATCTTGGCCACACGACGGGCGGTCTTGTCGGTGTTGTGGTCGCGCTCGGTGTCGATCACCAAGCTGTCGAGCACAGCCTGCATCTTGACCTCGACTTCGTCGAGCAGCTTCTCCAGCTCGCCAGGTTCGATGAATTCGGCAATATTGTCATTGGCGTTGAAGCGCTTGCGCGCAGCCAGCAACCGCTCCCGGATCTTGACGGAAACGGGCGTTCCCTCATCGGTATCGCTTGGGTTCATGACGCTGGGACTCTTCATTAACATGAGGTAATGGTACCAGCGATTGCCCTTTGGCGTCATAAGGCAGCACCCCATGCAGCACTTGCTCATGAAGCTATGAATTCAATAGCGCTTGCCGATCAGGAACAGCATCATGCGCGTCAAACCGAAGGCCAATCGGTCCAGCAGGCGCTGCCCCAAAGGGCGGTGGGCATAGGCCGTCTGGTCCACGCGCCGCCCTTCATGCTCCACGGCATGCACCAGGCTGGCACGCAGCTTGCGCGCAAACTGGACATCGTCCACGATCACATTGGCCTCTCGTGCCAGCAGCAGACTCAAGGGCTCCAGGTTGGAGGAACCCACCGTCGCCCAATGTCCGTCGATCACCGCCACCTTGGCATGCAGAAAACTGGGCTCATATTCGTGAATCTCCACGCCAGCCTGCAGCAACTCGCCGTACACGGTCCGCACAGCGTGGAATTGCATGAAATACTCGTAGCGTCCCTGCAGCAGCAGACGTACCCGCACGCCGCGCTGGACGGCATGGATCAAGGCCTGGCGTAACTTGCGCCCGGGGAAAAAATAGGCATTGGCGATGATGATTTCCTTGCGCGCCTCTGCAATCGCCTTGCGGTAGGCGCGCTCAATGCGGGTGCGGTTATGCACGTTATCACGCAGTAGCAGGGCAGCACGTGCACTGGGCTTGGCGGTGCTGGATGCGGGCTTGCCGCTGCTGTTACCGCCGGCACTCGCCCGGGCCTCGTCCGACAGCCGCACCGCTTGCTCCAGATCACGCCAGCTCGCGGCCAAATCGATCTTCCTGGCATCCCGCACGGCCTGAAGACGCCACCAGAACTGGGCTGTGACCTCGTGCACCGAGCGCACCAGCGGGCCAGTCACACGCACTGCAAAATCAAAGCGCGGCGCGCTCAAGAGACCGTGGTTGGGATCGTGCCAGTCATCAAGCACATTGATGCCACCGCAAAAAGCCACCTTGCCATCGACCACACACAACTTGCGGTGCAGTCGGCGCCAGCGGCTCGGAATCAACATGCCAATATGCCCCAGCGGCCGGAAAATCCGCCACTGCACCCCGGCCTGATCAAACCGTTGCGCCCATGCGTGCGGCAGTTGCGGCGTCCCAACGCCGTCCATCACCAGGTAGACGGCGACACCGCGTTGCGCCGCCCGTAGCAACGCCTGTGCCACCCGTTCGCCCGAGGGGTCGAGATGAAAGATATAGGTTTCCAGCCGGACCTCTTGCACCGCCTGGTCCACGGCCTGGATCATTTCCGTAAAGAACGCCGCCCCCCCCTGCAGCAGTTGCACCTGGTGCGCAGCCCGCAGTGGCGCAAGACGTCTGTCCTTCATTCGGGGAGGCTGAATTCAGCAATGATCGGCAGATGGTCGGACATGCGCCACCAGGCACGGCCACGTGGCACATCCGCGCCTATCGGCTGCAGACCGCGCGCATAGACATAATCGAGCTGCACCAGCGGCAGCCGTGCCGGAAACGTGGGATGGGCCGCCGGCTGGAAAGTCTGCAGCCCCATGGCTGCGAAGTGACGATGCACGCGCTCACCCCAGTCGTTGAAATCCCCCGCCACGATCAGCGGTGCGGTAGCCGGTACCTCGCGTTCAATGAAGCGCTCCAGCTGCGCCGCCTGGCGCATGCGGCTGGCGCGGATCAGACCGAGGTGCACCACCACCACGTGGATGGCCAGGCCGTTGACCATGACCTCGCTGTGCAACAAGCCGCGCTGCTCGAAGCGATGGTCCGACATGTCCTCGTGCTGGTGCGACAGCACCGGCCAGCGCGACAGCATGGCGTTGCCGTGCTCGCCATGGCGGGTATAGGCATTGGTACGGTAGACCGCCTCATAGCCCTCGGGCGCCAGAAAATCGGCCTGCGGCAGCTCGGGCCAACGGGTGAAGTACTGCTCCTCGCGTCGGCTCATCTTGCGCACTTCCTGCAGGCAGACGATGTCCGCATCAAGCTGCTCCACAGCCAGCCCCAGGTTGTGGATCTCCAGCCGGCGCTGCGGGCCCAGGCCCTGCACGCCCTTGTGGATGTTGTAAGTGGCGACGCGAAGAGTGTTCATGATTCAAATTGTGGCAGTAACAGGCAGGCTTCGGCGTTCGACGGCGAAAAACACGCGTCTGCCGCCTCGCGCCAGGGCAGCCAGCGCCACTGGGTATGTTCACGTGGGTTCAGGGTCACAGGTGTGCCCGACGGCACCTGCAAGCCGAACAGATGCTCAGTGTTGCGCGTCACACCCGGCGCATAGCGGTACCGCCAGCGCGGGTAGATTTCGTACCCATTTTCCAGCTGCCAGTCGCGCAGCCCCATCGCCAGCGGGGTGCCCGGACCACAGTTGATACCGGTTTCCTCCAGCACCTCGCGCACCGCCGTTTCCCGGAAATCCTCATCCTGCCGGTCCTTGGCTCCCGTGACCGACTGCCAGAAATCCTCGGCGTCGGCGCGCTTGATCAGCAGCACCTCCAGCGCCGGGGTGTGGATCACCACCAGCACCGATTCGGGGATTTTGAAGGTTTGTTCCATGAAAAAGGGCGCTTCAAGCGCCCTTTCATTCTGCCTCAAAGCTTTTTGATCAAGCTTTGACCAGATCGGTGTTGCGCAGCCGGATATGCAGCTCGCGCAACTGCTTTTCGTCCACCGGGCTGGGCGCCTGTGTCAGCAGACACTGGGCACGCTGGGTCTTGGGGAAGGCGATCACGTCGCGGATCGACTCGGCACCGGTCATGAGCGTGACGATACGGTCCAGGCCGAAAGCCAGACCGCCATGGGGCGGCGCGCCGTACTGCAGGGCGTCGAGCAGGAAGCCGAACTTGAGTTGTGCTTCCTCGGGTGTGATCTTGAGCGCGTCGAACACCTTCTGCTGTACGTCGGCACGGTGGATACGAACGGAGCCGCCACCCATTTCCCAGCCGTTGAGCACCATGTCGTAGCCCTTGGAAATGCACTTCTCGGGCGCCGTGACCATCCAGTCTTCATGGCCGTCTTTGGGCGCCGTGAAGGGGTGGTGCGTCGCGGTGTAGCGCTGGGCTTCCTCGTCGAACTCGAACATCGGGAAGTCCACCACCCACAGCGGGCGCCAGCCGGCCTCAAACAAGCCATTCTTTTTGCCGAACTCGCTCAAGCCCACCTTGAGGCGCAAGGCACCAATAGCGTCGTTGACGATCTTGGCTTTGTCGGCGCCAAAGAAAATCAGGTCGCCATCCTTGGCGCCGGTGCGTGCCAGCACCTCGGCAATGGCTTTGTCGTGAATGTTTTTGACAATCGGAGACTGCAGACCATCACGGCCCTTGGCCAAGTCATTCACACGGATGTAGGCCAGGCCCTTGGCGCCATAGATCTTGACGAATTCGGTGTAGGCATCGATCTCGCCGCGGCTGATACCGCCGGTCTCGGCCGAGCCACCCGGCACGCGCAGGGCCACGACCCGGCCGCCCTTCATGGTGGCCGCCCCCGAGAACACCTTGAAGTCCACGTCAGCCATGACATCGGTCAGCTCGGTGAATTCGAGCTTGATGCGCAAATCCGGCTTGTCCGAGCCATATTTGTACATCGCATCAGCGTAAGTCATGACCGGAAACTCGCCCAAGTCCACATTCATCGTGTTCTTGAAGACGGTCTTGATCATGCCCTGGAACATGTCGCGAATTTCCTCTTCGCTCAGGAACGAGGTTTCGATATCGATCTGGGTGAATTCGGGCTGACGATCGGCGCGCAAATCTTCGTCGCGGAAGCACTTGGTGATCTGGTAGTAGCGGTCGTAGCCGGCCACCATCAGCAGCTGCTTGAACAGCTGCGGGCTTTGCGGCAGGGCGAAAAAATGACCATCGTGCACGCGGCTGGGCACCAGGTAGTCGCGCGCGCCTTCGGGCGTGCTCTTGGTGAGCATCGGTGTTTCGATGTCGATGAAACCATTGGCGTCCAGGAACTTGCGCACTTCCATCGCCACCTTGTAACGCAGCATCAGGTTGTTCTGCATGTAGGGGCGGCGCAGGTCAAGCACGCGGTGCGTCAGACGCGTGGTCTCGGACAGGTTGTCGTCATCGAGCTGGAACGGCGGCGTCACCGAGGGGTTGAGCACGGTCAGCTCATGGCACAGCACCTCAATCTTGCCGCTCTTGAGGTTGTCGTTGGTCGTGCCTTCCGGACGGGCGCGTACCAGACCCTTGACCTGGATGCAGAACTCGTTGCGCAGGCCCTCAGCCGCCTTGAACATCTCGGCACGGTCGGGGTCGCACACCACCTGCACATAACCCTCGCGGTCACGCAAGTCGACGAAGATCACGCCGCCGTGATCGCGGCGACGGTTGACCCAGCCGCACAGGGTGACGGTTTGACCCAGCAGGGCATCGGTCACAAGACCGCAATAGTGGGAGCGCATGGCCATAACAATTTCTCTTTCAGCTGTTGGAAGGCAGGCTGGAATCAGCCTGTTTCAAAGGGGGGTGTTTGTGACTGCCAGGGACGATCACGCCCATGGAGATCACATAGGTCAGCGCCTCATCCACACTCATGTCGAGCTCGATGCAGTCGCTTTTCTTGAGCATGACAAAGTAGCCACCCGTCGGGTTGGGCGTGGTCGGCACATACACACTGAGGTACTCGCCTTTGAGGTGATTGACCAGGTCGCCACCGGGGGTTCCGGTCAGGAAAGCAATGGTCCACATGCCTTCATGCGGCCACTGCACCAGCAAGGCTTGGCGAAAGGCATTGCCTTTTTCGGAAAACAGGGTGTCGGACACCTGCTTGACGCCAGAGTAGATAGAGCGCACCACCGGGATGCGGTGCAGCAGCGCATGCCACCAGGTCACCAGTTTGTTGCCAATGAAGTTGGAGGCCAGGGCGCCAATGATCAGGACGACCAGAAAGGCAAAAATCACCCCGAAGCCGGGGATATGCAGGCCAAAGAGCTCGTCAGGTTGCCAGGCGCGCGGCAGGATTCGCAGCGTCATGTCCAGCGTGGACACGACCCACTCCAGCACCCAGATGGTGATGATGAGCGGGGCCAACACCAGCAGCCCGGAGAACAACCATTTGCGGAATTTGGCCATGACAGGCAATCAGGTGGCGGAGCCGGTGGAGGGGGTCGTGGCTGCAGCGGGTGCCGCAGCCGGGGCGCTTTCCGCCGGTTTGCTGCTGGACGGTGCCGTGGTCGTGGTGGCGGGTGCGGCCTCAGCGGTGGACGCGCCACCACGGAAATCCGTCACATACCAGCCCGAGCCCTTGAGCTGGAAACCGGCCGCAGTCACTTGCTTCTTGAACGTGGCGGCACCACAGGACGGGCAATCGGTCAGGACCGGATCCGAAATTTTCTGCAAAACATCCTTGGCTAGGCCGCAGGATTCACACTTGTAGGCGTAGATTGGCATGGCTTGAAGGGTGGCTGGTTGGTGCAAAACCCTCAATTATAGGCCGCCAAGCGGAAATCAAGCGGATGACCGAGACGGGCAAGCCCACTGAGATCAGCCCAGCCCGGCCAGCTTGTGGTGTGAGGCATGGCGATTGGCAATCGCCTGCGGCCCCAGCGACCCCACCAGCATGCCAACCAGAGCGGCCAGAACGCCGGCCAGCTGGGCCGGGAACTCCTCGCCCGCCGGCGTGGCCAGGAACAGCCCCCAGGTCAGCAGGCCCAGCACGATGGAAAAAATCGCCCCTTGCGTGGTGGCTCTTTGCCAGTACAGCCCGAACACCAGGGGGATGAAAGCGCCCACCAGTGTCACCTGGTAAGCCCCGGACACCATCTCGTAAATCGGGGTGCCCTGCATCTGGATGGCGTAAAGCAGTACCAAGGAACTGAACACCAGCACCGTGACGCGCATGGTCTTGAGTTCCTGCTGGTCGCCCATGTGCGGGCGGAACTGACGCCAGATGTTCTCGACAAAGGTCACGCTCGGCGCCAGCAGTGTGGCCGAAGCGCTGGACTTGATGGCCGACAGCAGCGCGCCAAAGAACAGCACCTGCATGATGAATGGCATTTTCTCCAGTACCAGGGTCGGCAGCACCTTCTGCGGATCGTCCTTGAGCAGCTCGGCTGCCTGCTCCGGCATGATGACCAGCGCACTGGCCACCAGAAACATGGGCACGAAGGCAAACAAGATGTAGAAAATGCCACCGATGACCGGCCCACGGGTCGCCGAGTGCGTGCTGTCGGCCGACATCACGCGCTGGAACACGTCCTGCTGCGGGATCGAACCCAGCATCATGGTGATGGCGGCGGCAAAGAAGAAGACGATGTCCTTGAAGCTCGGCTCCGGCCAGAACTTGAACAGGTCGCGGCTCACCGCCAGGCTCAGCACCTTGTCGGCACCGCCCGCCATTTGACCGGCGAACACCGCCAGAATGGCCAAGCCGCCGACCAGGATGATCATCTGGATGAAGTCCGTCACCGCTACTGACCACATGCCGCCGAACAAGGTGTAGGCCAGAATCGACACCACGCCGATGACCATGCCCACCGGGATGCTGATGGCGCCGCCCGACAGCACGTTGAACACCAGGCCCAGCGCCGTGACCTGGGCCGACACCCAGCCCAGGTAGCTCAGCATGATGATGAGCGAGCACACCACTTCGACCGTGCGGCCATAGCGCTCGCGGTAATAGTCGCTGATGGTCAACAGCGTCATACGGTAAAGCTTGCCGGCGAAGAACAACCCGACCAGGATCAGACAGGTGCCGGCACCGAACGGATCCTCCACCACGCCCTGCAAGCCGCCGTTGACGAACTTGGCCGGGATGCCCAGCACGGTTTCCGAGCCGAACCAGGTGGCAAAGGTGGTGGTGACAATCATCGCCAGCGGCAGCCGGCGACCCGCAATGGCGAAGTCCGCCGAACTCTTGACACGCTTGGCCGCATACAGGCCAATGGCGATGGTAATGAGCAAATAAACAATGACCAGGGTCAACAGCACCACGCGCTCCTTTGACTTTGAATGTGGCCCGGATTATCTACAAGTTGAACTAAAAAATCTGCGCCCGCACCACGAGCTGCATGACGACCAAACCAATGGCGAACCCGAGACCACCGTAGATCAGGCCTTGCAGCAGCCGGTTGGTGCGCTTTTGTTCGGCCAGCAGTTCCTTCATGTCGTGCCGGTCCCAGGCTGGGCGCTGCTTGAGAAAGTCGTGCAACAAGCGCGGCAACTCCGGCAGCAGCTTGGCATAGCGCGGCGCCTGGCCCTTGAGTTCATCGAACAGTTTCTTCGGTCCAATCTGGTCCATCATCCACTTCTCAAGGAATGGCTTGGCCGTGCTCCAGAGGTCCAGATCCGGGTCGAGCTCGCGCCCCAGTCCTTCGATGTTGAGCAAGGTTTTTTGCAGCAACACCAACTGCGGCTGGATTTCCACGTGGAAACGGCGCGAGGTCTGGAACAGGCGCATGAGCACCATGCCCAGGGAGATTTCCTTGAGCGGGCGGTCGAAATAGGGCTCGCACACCGAGCGGATGGCAGACTCCAACTCATCGACCCGGGTTTGCGGCGGCACCCAGCCGGATTCAATGTGCAGTTCGGCCACCCGCTTGTAGTCGCGCCGGAAAAAGGCGGTGAAATTCTGCGCCAGGTATTCCTTGTCGTACTCGGTCAAGGTGCCGACAATGCCGAAATCGAGCGAGATGTAGCGCCCAAAGGTCGCAGGGTCAACGCTGACGAAAATATTGCCCGGGTGCATGTCGGCATGGAAGAAGCCGTCGCGAAACACCTGGGTAAAGAACAGCGTCACGCCGTCACGCGCCAGCTTGGGGATATCGACCCCGGCCTCGCGCAGGCGGGCGATCTGGCTGATCGGGATGCCCTTCATGCGCTCCATCACGATGACCTCGGATTGGCAATAGTCCCAGAACATTTCGGGAATCAGCACCAGATCGAGACCTTCCATGTTGCGGCGCAACTGGGCGGCGCTGGAGGCCTCGCGCACCAGATCGAGCTCGTCATGCAGGTATTTGTCGAACTCGGCCACCACCTCGAGCGGCTTGAGACGCTTGCCGTCAGCGGAGAGGCTTTCCACCCAGCCGGCCATCAGGCGCATGAGACTCAGGTCTTTTTCAATCGCCGGCAGCATGCCAGGGCGCAGCACCTTGACCGCCACTTCGCGCTCACGACCATCACGATGCAGCAGTTTGGCGAAGTGCACCTGGGCAATCGACGCGCTGGCCACCGGCTCGCGCTCGAACGAGGTGAAGATATCGGCCAGCGGCTTGCGAAACGCCCGCTCGATGGTGGCCACGGCCACGTCGGAGCTGAACGGCGGCACCCGGTCCTGCAGGCGCGCCAGTTCGTCGGCGATGTCGGTCGGCATCAGGTCACGCCGGGTGGACAGCACCTGGCCGAACTTGACGAAGATCGGCCCCAGCCGTTCCAGCGCCTCACGCAGGCGCTGGCCACGCGGCGCATCCAGGTTGCGACCGATCGAGACGATGCGGGCGATCACGCGCAGCCAGGGTTTCTGGAAACTGTTCAGGACCAGTTCGTCCAAACCGAAGCGCAGCACGGTCCAGACAATGAAAACACCGCGAAACAGCCTTGTCATGCTTTGGCTCCGCCGGAACGGGTCAACAGCTGGCGCAGGGCCTCGGCCGCGCGGCGGGCCGCCTGACCCAAGGCATGGGCGGGTGCATCGCCCAGGATGCGGGCCAAGTCTTCTTCAATGTCCCAGCGCACATGGTCCACCAACCAGTTGACTTCAGCGGCGAGTTGCACATCGCCCTCGATCCGTACCGACGGCTTGTCGCCGCGCAGGGCCGATTGCACCAGGGCCAGCGGGGATGTCTCGGTCACGGACAAGGTCAAATCTGACGGTAGGTCAGGGTTGGCCAGATCCAGCAAACCGGCGGGCGTGGCCAGCAGCTTGAAATGGATATCGCGCCACTGAAACAGCACCACCCGGCCCTTTTGCCGTGCCAGACGGGCCGTCGCCTCTTTTTCCTGCAGGAGAACATGGTTGAGCAGCAGCACGATGCGGCGCTGCGCCTCCTGTACCGCCCACGGGGGTGGTTGGAAATGGGTGCTGATTTGCTGGAAAACATCTTCCAGAAATGAAAACGGGGACTGTGTTGCCATAGTCCCCGATTATTCCCTGAAACCTTCCCCGTGCTGCGGGGAATTGGGCCAGACCGCGTTTACTGCAGCGCCTGGACTCCTGCCACCAGCCAGCCGCTGACGCCGTTCTTGGACTTGGTCATGTTCCAGACTTCGCGGAAGGGGCTGGGACCGGACGAAGGCTCTTCGCGGATCATGCCCGAGAACTCGACACTGGCCATGTAATCACCCCCCAGGTCCTCGATACCGAGCAACTGGGCCTCGATCATCACCACTTCGGTGAGATTGGCGGGGCCGCCGGTGTGCGCCTCACGCTCGGCCAACTGCTGCTGGATCTCCTGCAGCATGCCGTCGGTCATCATGGAGCGCAGTGTCGTCAGGTCGGAACGATCCCAGGCAGCCTGCAAAGTCACGAAGTTGTTTTTGGCAGCCTTGAGAAAACCCTCGGTATCAAAACCAGCCGGAATTCCCCAGTTCTGCGAACCGCCGAGGGCGGAACCAATGACAACACCGGACTGGGCGCCTGCGGTATCAAAGGAAGCGCTGTTGCGCTCCCAGGGACGGGCCGAGGCATCGTTACCGACATTTTCTGGACGATAGGGCTGGGGTGTCACCACCTCGCCGGCACCCGCGCCCTGAAAGGCGTAAGGACTGTTGCTCTGGGCCGCGCCCTGACGCCGGCTGCGCATGACCATGCCGATGACCACCATGACCGCCAACACCAGCACGGCGATCAGCATGAACTGGCCAAACGCCTCGCCCATGCCGAGTGAGTGTGCCAGCCAGGCCAGGCCCAGACCGGCAGCCAGACCGCCCAGCATGGCACCCCAAGGCTTCTTGGGCGCGACGGCTGGCGCCACAGCAGGCGCGGGTTTGGCGGCGGTGGCCGCATTGTGTGCCGGGGCCGCAGGTGCCGCTTCCCGCTGCGTCACATTGCTCGACTGCTTGCCGACCGATTTGCCAGCGCTCAGGCGCTTGGCTTCAGCGTTCACGCTGCCGAGGGCCAAGGCCAGCGACAGCAGCAAAATCCAAAATTTCATTTCGTGTCTCCAATCAAACCCAGTATCTGGTGCGATATCCGGCAATTACAACAAAAATCCATGGTCAACACTTGATTCCAACATGCAATGCCACCACGCCGCCGGAGAGGTTGTGATAGTCCACATGCCCGAATCCGGCTTTTTGCATCAGGGCCTTGAGTTCTTCCTGGCTGGGGTGCATGCGAATGGATTCCGCCAGGTACTGGTAACTATGGGCATCCTTGGCCACCAACTGGCCCAATTTGGGCAGCACCTTGAAGGAATACCAGTCGTAGAGTTTTTCCAGCGGCGGCGCCACCTTGGAAAATTCCAGCACCAGCAGCTTGCCGCCGGGCTTGAGCACACGGTTCATCTCGGCCAGTGCGGCGTCCTTGTGCGTCATGTTGCGCAGGCCAAAAGCCACGCTCACCACATCGAAGTGCTTGCTGGCAAAGGGCAGCTTCTCCGCATCGCACACCAGGGTGGGCAGGGCCACGCCGGCATCGAGCAGACGGTCGCGTCCGGTGCGCAGCATCGCTTCGTTGATGTCGGTATGCACCACCTGGCCGGTCTTGCCGACCTTTTTGGCGAACGCCAGCGACAGGTCCCCGGTGCCGCCGGCGATATCCAGCACCTGGTAGCCCTCGCGGATATCGGCCACCGTCACGGTATAGGTCTTCCAGACCCGGTGCAGGCCCATCGACATCAGGTCGTTCATGACGTCGTACTTGGACGCAACCGAATCAAACACACCGCGCACGCGCCGCGCCTTCTCGGCCTCGTCAACGGTCTCAAATCCAAAGTGGGTACTGCTCATGATCAGTGGCTGCTACAGCTGTGTCCGGCTTTCTCCGGCATGGGCGCATCGCGCTCGACACCGGCCGCCTTCAGACGTGCGAAATAGTCTTCCCAGAGCTTGTCCTGCTGGGAACCGAGAAAATACAGGTAATCCCAGGAAAAAATGCCGCTGTCGTGCCCGTCGGAAAAGGTCGGCTGCACCGCGTAGTTGCCCACCGGCTCCAGCGCCGCCAGTTCGACATCGCGCTTGCCGGTCTGCAGCACTTCCTGCCCCGGCCCGTGTCCCTGCACCTCGGCCGACGGCGAGTACACGCGCATCAACTCGAACGGGATGCGGAACGTGGCGCCATCGGAAAAAGAAATCTCCAGCACCTTGGACTGACCATGCACGGTCAGGTCTTGGGGAGTCGGTGCGCCGGATTGCAAACCTGCCATGGGAATTACCTGCTGAAAAATTAACCGAAAGGTATCACAACGCGGATGGCATCACTGCCAATGCGCGCTTAATCGCCTCGTCCATGACGGGCAACTGCTGACAGAGTGTCGCCAGGGCGGCCGGGTCAGCCGCCCGAATCGGCGAAGCCCAGACCGGTGCCGGAAAATGGCTGTCCCAGTCAAAGCGGGCGATCACGTGCCAGTGCAGGTGCGGCACCACATTGCCCAGCGCAGCCAGATTGATCTTGGTCGGCTGCAGTTGCCGGCGCAGCACGCGCTCGATCTGTGTCACCGCCTCCATGCACAGGCCGCGCTCAGGCGCTGACAGGTCAGAGAACTCGGCCACATGCGCATGCCACACCAGCCGATAGAACGCGGGAAACCCCGCCTCTTCGGCCCGGATGACGCGAAAGTGCTCGCCCCGGAAGACGGGGATGCCGCCTTCCGTCTCGCACAACACACAAGCGGCCTGCGGCAGGCTCACACCAGCACGCGCTCGATGCCGCCGGCATTGGCCGCTTCGACATACTGCGGCAACCAGTCCGCGCCCAAGATCTGCCTGGCCATCTCGACCACGATGTAGTCGGCCTCCAGCAAACCGTTCTGCAAGTCATTGCCATAGCGGGTCAGACCCTGCAGGCAACTCGGGCAGCTGGTGAGGATCTTGACGTTGTCCTTCTCGCCCACCTGGCCTGACGCACGCAGCGCCGCTTCGCCCTTGCGGATTTCCTCTTCCTTGCGGAAGCGCACCTGGGTTGCGATGTCGGGTCGGCTCACGCCCAGCGTGCCGGATTCGCCGCAGCAGCGATCGCTCTTGAGCACATTGCCTTGCGAATCGCCCGCCAGCAGCGTCTTGACCGTTTGCATCGGGTCGCCCAGCTTCATCGGGTTGTGGCAGGGCTCGTGGTACAGGTAGCCGCCCTGCGCGCCGGTGAGCTTAATGTCTTTTTCCAGCAGGAACTCGTGGATGTCGATGATGCGGCAGTCCGGAAAGATGTCCTCGAACTTGTAGCCCTGCAGCTGGTCGTAGCAGGTACCGCAACTCACCACCACGGTCTTGATGTCCAGGTAGTTCAGCGTGTTGGCCACGCGGTGGAACAGCACCCGGTTGTCGGTGATGATCTTCTCGGCCTTGTCAAACTGGCCCGAGCCGCGCTGCGGGTAGCCGCAACACAGGTAGCCGGGCGGCAGCACGGTCTGCACCCCGGCATGCCACAGCATGGCCTGCGTGGCCAGGCCGACCTGACTGAACAGGCGCTCCGAACCGCAACCGGGGAAGTAGAACACCGCCTCGGTTTCCGAGTTGGTGGTCTTCGGGTCGCGGATGATGGGCACGTAGTTGCCGTCTTCGATGTCGAGCAGGGCACGTGCCGTCTTCTTGGGCAAGCCACCGGGCATCTTTTTGTTGATGAAGTGGATCACCTGTTCTTTGAGCGGTGCCGTGCCCACGCTGGCCGGCGGCTTATTGGTCTGCTTGCGCGCAAAGGTACGCAACAGATCATTGGCCAGGCGCTGCACCTTGAAGCCCACGCCCACCATGGCCGAGCGCATCAGCTTGATGGTTTCGGGGTTAGTGGCGTTGAGGAACAACATGGCCGCCACATTGCCGGGCCGGAACGACTTCTGTCCCATCTTGCGCAACAGGTTGCGCATGTTCATGGAGACATCGCCAAAGTCGATCTTCACCGGACACGGTGACAGGCACTTGTGGCACACCGTGCAGTGGTCCGCCACATCCTCGAACTCTTCCCAGTGCTTGATACTGACACCGCGGCGCGTCTGCTCTTCGTACAGAAAAGCCTCCACCAGCAGCGAAGTGGCCAGGATCTTGTTGCGCGGGCTGTACAGCAGGTTGGCGCGCGGCACATGGGTGGCGCACACCGGCTTGCACTTGCCGCAGCGCAGGCAATCCTTCACGCTGTCGGCAATGGCGCCAATGTCGGACTGCTGCATGATCAGTGACTCATGCCCCATCAAGCCAAAGCTGGGGGTGTAGGCATTGGTCAGGTCGGCCGGGAAGCGCGCATCGCGCAACAGCTTGCCCTTGTTGAAACGCCCCTGCGGGTCGATGCGCTGCTTGTAATCGGTGAAGGGCTGCAGCTCTTGATCACTGAGGAATTCGAGCTTGGTGATGCCGATGCCGTGCTCACCCGAAATCACACCGTCGAGCGAGCGCGCCAGCACCATGATGCGCTTGACCGCGCCGTGCGCCGCCTGCAGCATCTCGTAGTCATCGCTGTTGACCGGGATGTTGGTGTGCACATTGCCGTCACCGGCGTGCATGTGCAGCGCCACCCAGACCCGGCCCTTGAGCACGCGCTGGTGGATGGTGTTGCACTCGGCCAGAATCGCTTCGAACGCGCTGCCGGCAAAGATGTTTTGCAGCTGGGCACGGATTTGCGTTTTCCAGCTGGCGCGCAGCGAATGGTCCTGCAGCTGCGCAAACAAGGGGTCCACATCACGCAGCCAGCCTTGCCACTGATGACGCACCTGGCCGATCAAGGCCAGGGCTTGCGACACGCGGTCTTCCAGCAACTCGGCCGACGGAATTTCATTCGCATCGTCCTGCTTGCCCAGCGGCAGATTGCCTTGTGCGAAAAAGGCTTCGAGCTCGTCGCACAGCTTGATCTTGTTGCGCAGGCTCAGTTCGATGTTGATGCGCTCGATGCCATCGGTGTACTCGGCCATGCGCGGCAGCGGAATCACCACGTCTTCGTTGATCTTGAAGGCGTTGGTGTGCTTGGAGATCGCTGCCGTGCGCTTGCGGTCGAGCCAGAATTTCTTGCGCGCTTCCGGGCTGATGGCAATAAAGCCTTCACCGCTGCGCGAATTGGCGATACGCACCACCTCCGAGGTGGCACGCGCCACGGCATCGGCGTCGTCGCCGGCAATGTCGCCAAACAGCGCCATCTTGGGCAGGCCGCCGCGCTTGGACTTGGTGGCATAGCCGACTGCCTTCAGGTAGCGGTCGTCCAGGTGCTCCAGGCCCGCCAGCAAAACGCCACTGCGCTTTTGCTCGGCAAACATGAAGTCCTTGATTTCAACGATGCTGGGCACGGCATCGCGCGCATTGCCGAAAAACTCCAGGCACACGGTGCGGGTATGCGCCGGCATGCGGTGCACCACCCAGCGCGCGCTGGTGATCAGGCCGTCGCAGCCCTCCTTCTGGATGCCGGGCAGGCCACTGAGGAACTTGTCGGTGACGTCCTTGCCCAGGCCTTCCTTGCGGAAACTCTTGCCCGGGATGTCGAGCCGTTCGGTACGCACCAGCGTCTTGCCGTCGGCCTGGAAATATTTCAATTCGAAGCTGGCCACCTCGGCATCATGAATCTTGCCCAGGTTGTGGTTCAGCCGCGTGACTTCGAGCCAGCCGGCATCGGGCGTGACCATGCGCCAGCTCGCCAGGTTGTCCAGCGCCGTGCCCCACAGCACGGCCTTTTTGCCACCGGCGTTCATGGCGACGTTGCCGCCCACGCACGAGGCCTCGGCCGAGGTCGGGTCCACCGCAAACACGAAGCCGGCGCGCTCGGCCGCATCGGCCACACGCTGGGTCACCACACCGGCTTCGGTCCAGATCGTCGGCACCGGCTGGTCCAGCCCGGGCAGCTGGAGCATCTCGACCTCGGTCATGGCTTCGAGCTTTTCGGTGTTGATCACCGCACTCTTCCAGGTCAGCGGTATGGCGCCGCCGGTGTAGCCGGTACCGCCGCCACGCGGGATGATGGTCAGGCCGAGTTCGATACAGCCCTTGACCAGATGGGCCATCTCGGCCTCGGTATCCGGTGTCAGCACGACAAAGGGGTACTCGACACGCCAGTCGGTGGCGTCGGTCACATGCGAGACGCGGGAGAGGCCGTCGAACTTGACGTTGTCTTTGGCGGTCAGGCGGTTCAGGGTTCGCTGAGCCTTGCGCCGCAGCTCGGCCATGTCGGCAAAGGAAACGTCAAAAGCCTCTACCGCCTGCTTGGCCGCTACCAGCAACTCGCCCACCAGGGCATCGCGCTGCGGGTCAGCCTGCGGCGTACGCCGTTTTTCAACCTCACCCAGGCGGTGATGCAGGGCATCGACCAGCAAGCGCCGGCGTTTCGGGTTGTCCAGCAGGTCGTCCTGCAGGTAAGGATTGCGCTGCACCACCCAGATGTCGCCCAGCACCTCGTACAGCATGCGGGCCGAGCGACCGGTGCGGCGCTCCTCGCGCAACTGGTTGAGCACACCCCAAGCGGGCGCGCCCAGCAGGCGGATCACGATCTCACGGTCGGAGAACGAGGTGTAGTTGTAGGGAATTTCGCGAATGCGTTCGTGGGCATGCGGCACAGGGCCGGGCGCGTTCACCAAATGATCAAGCGGAGTCGGTGCGTTCATGGAGGAGCCTGGAATTTCAGCCAGAACGGTACTACCCGGCTGAGGCGAGATGTTACCGCAGTGCAGCATTCACCTGCTGGCCCGACGGGATCTCCAGGGCCCATGAAGCACCGATTCGCGGTTTAATCAGCCCCACCCGCTTGCCACACATCACCCATGCGCGCCCTACCCGTCACCGCCGAGCACTGGCCCTATCCACGCTGGATTGCCCATCGTGGCGCCGGCAAACTCGCCCCGGAAAACACCCTGGCCGCCTTCCGCCTGGGTGCCAGCCATGGCTACCGCATGTTCGAGTGCGATGTGAAGCTCTCCAGCGACGATATTCCCTTCCTGCTGCATGACAGCACGCTGGAACGCAGCACCAATGGCCATGGCATTGCGGGCGAACAGCCCTGGGGCACCTTGGCACAGCTGGATGCCGGCAGCTGGCATTCACGCCTCTACGCCGGCGAGCCCTTGCCGACACTGGAAGCCATCGCCCATTTTTGCCGGCGCAACGGCTATCTGCTCAACCTCGAAATCAAACCCACGCCTGGCACCGAGCGCCATACCGGGGAAGTGGTCGCCCGCCACGTGGCTCGGCTGTGGGCCCAGGCCGAGGTAGCGCCGCTGCTGACCTCGTTTGCACCCGAAGCCTTACAGGGTGCACTGGCAAGCGCACCCGAGCTGCCACGCGGCCTGCTGCTCGCCCACCATTGGACCGGCTGGCTGGAAACCGCTTTGACGCTGGGCTGTGTCGCCGTGGTGTGCAGCCACGGGGAATGGGACACCTCCAGCGTGACCCAGGCCAAAAGCGCAGACCTGCGCTGCCTGAGTTACACCGTCAACGACGAATGGGCCGCCCAGCGCCTGATCGACCTGGGCACTGACGGCATCATCACCGACCGGGTCGATCTGTTCGCCCCCGCCGGGTAGACAAATCAAATCGCGGGCGCGCCGGCCTGGCTGGACCCGGCCCCTGATGACCGCCGGCCCGCAAGTCGGCGCGCCAAGGGCCAATCCATTGACAAGTCTCAAATGCCAACCCGATGGCTGAGGTTCAATACCCTGGAGTAGCGAACCAGGCAGGCATCCCAGGGGCATGGTCGCCCGCGGAGGTTTGCCTCCATTTGGAGGGTCCGTCGTGCGGTTTCCCATGCAGAGCATTGTCGATTCGCTGGCAACAGATGCCCGCGTACCTTTCGCGGCTGAACTGCCCGACGGCACCCGCTACCAATCCGGTATCGAGGAACCCGTCTTCACCATCGTGTTTAAGTCCGATGCGGCGCTGCTTTCGTCCTTCCCGCGCGGCCACATGGGTCTGCTCGAATCCTATTTCGACCAGCAAATTGACGTGCAGGGCGACTTTGGCGCGGCCCTGGCCGCCGGCCTGGCCAGCAGTCTGGACCTGAACTTCCAGACCCTGAACAATATCGAGAACGGCCTGCATGAACTGCGGCACTCGAATCGCAGCATCGCGCAAGCCAGAACCAATGCCCGGGCCCACTATGGACTGGGCGCCGAGTTCTACCGACTGTGGCTCGACGAGCCCTTGATGATGTACACCTGCGGCTACTGGCCCGAAGGTACCCAGACGCTGGAACAGGCGCAACACAACAAGATCGATCATGTCTGCCGCAAGTTGCAGCTCAGGCCGGGTGAGCGCTTTGTCGACATCGGCTGCGGTTTCGGCGGTTTTCTGTTGCGGGCCTGGGAAACCTGCGGCGCCAGCGGGACCGGCCTCAATACGACCACCGAACAGGTGAACTGGCTGCGCGCCGAGGTCGAGCGCCGCGGCCTGGCCGACCACATCAAGGTGCGCGAGGCTGACTTCCGTGAGCTTGATGGCCCTTACGACAAGGTGGTGTCCATCGGCGTGCTCGAGCATGCCGGGCGCGACCAGCTCGCCGAGGTCATCCGGGCGCACGCTGACTTTCTCAAGCCCGGTGGCCTGGGGATGCTGCATTTCATCGGCCATGTCAGCCGGCGCGAGACCGAGCTCTTTATCCGCAAGCATGTCTTTCCTGGCGGCTGGATTCCTGCCCTCGCCGATGTCCTGGTCGAATTGGAGCGTTGCGGACTGGAAGTGATCGACATTAAGAACCTGCGCCGGCATTACGCATTGACCCTGGACGCCTGGGCCGAGCGTTTTGAACGCCGCTGGCCGGAGATCCAGGCCCTTGACCCGCAGCGCTTCGATGAACGCTTTCGCCGGGTCTGGCGCACCTATCTTATGGGCTGCGCCGAGATGTTCCGCGCGCCCACCGGCTACACCCACCTGTTCCAGATCGTGTTCAGCAAGGGCAACGTCTCGCGTGACAACTACCCGATGAGCCGGGCGCACCTGTATGCGTCGCCGCCATGACGGATGCTCTATGGCGCCACGCCGCGCGCAAGACGGCGCTGCTCGCCTCGCTGCGGGCCAGTACGCAAACCAGCACCGCACCGCTCGGCTTGGGCAAAGCCACGTCGAACCTGTTTCGTGATCGGCACGAGGGTGTCAAACAGCGGCTGGATCTGAGCGGCTTTTGCCACGTGCTTGACATCGACACCAGCCACGGCTGGGTCGATGTCGAAGGCCTGACGAACTACGAGGAACTGGTCCGGCAAACCCTGCCGCAGGGCGTCATGCCGGCGGTGGTGCCGCAGCTGAAGACCATCACAGTGGGTGGCGCGGCGGCTGGTGTCGGCATCGAGGCCACTTCGTTTCGCCAGGGACTGGTGCACGACACGCTGCTCGAACTCGACGTTCTGCTGCCCGGCGGCGAGGTGGTGCACTGCACGCCGGACAACGAACATGCTGACCTGTTCTTCGGCTTTCCCAATTCGTACGGCACGCTGGGCTATGCGCTGCGCCTGCGCTTGCGCACCTTGCCGGTCAAACCCTATGTCCGGGTTGAGCATGTGCGCCACGCCGATCCAGCCACCTTCTTCAGCGACCTTGCCGCGCGCTGCGCCACAAACGCCGACTTTGTCGATGGCGTGGTGTTCGGGGCCAAGGCGTTGGTGATCAACCATGCCCGCTTTGTCGATGCGGCGCCTTGGCAAAGCGACTACACCTTTGAGCAGATCTACTACCGCTCGCTGCTGGACAAGGACGTCGATTACCTGCGCGTGCAGGACTACATCTGGCGCTGGGACACCGACTGGTTCTGGTGTTCGAAAAACCTGTACGCGCAGCACCCGCTGGTGCGTCGCCTGCTGGGGCGCGCCCGGCTGAACTCACGCACCTATACCCGCGTGATGCGCTGGAATGCACGCTGGGGCCTGACGCAACGCCTGGCGCGCTGGCGCGGGCGGCATACCGAATCGGTGATCCAGGACGTGGATATCCCGATCGCGGCGGCACCCGAATTTCTCGCCTTCCTGCTGCGGGAAATCGGCATCGTGCCGATCTGGATCTGCCCGGTGCGCGCGCCCAAGCCCGGACCACCATTCACGCTCTACCCACTGGCGGCCGACACCCTCTATGTGAACTTCGGCTTTTGGGACGTGGTGGAAAGCGCCGTCGTGTACGAGCCCAGTCATTTCAACCGCCTGGGCGGCATCAAGTCCTTGTATTCCGACTGTTTTTTGAGCCCAGAGGTGTTTGCACAGGCCTACGGCATGCAGGCCTATGAAGGCTTGAAGCGCAAATACGATCCGGCCGGCCGGATGCTTGGCCTGTACGAAAAATGCGTCCTGCGGGCCTGAACCGATGACCAGATGAACGCGGCCGGCCGCAGCACCAACCAAGTGAATTTATTTGCGCCAGGCACGTGACAGCAGCCACTGACTGCTCGCCACAACCAGCACCAGCGTGGCATAGGCCGCCATCTTGCCGTCGCGCCCCCACCACCACAGGTTGGCCAGCAGGACCAGCAGGCCGACGCAGAAATTGATCAGTGCCTGCATCCACCAGGCGGCCGGCGCACCCGCCCGCCAGCCCCACCAGCGCGTCAGCAAGGGCAGTAGGAAGGCCAAGGCCAGCGCGGGGGCGGCGAAGTTGACCAGGTGGTTGAGGATGTCCAGCAGGTTCATGCCGGACAGGCCGCCGGAGCGACAAAACAGGGGGTCAAAGCTGGGTGCATCGGTAAATTTTATAATCGGGCCATGGCAGTCTGGGCATTAGGCATCAATCACACGACCGCGCCGCTCGATCTGCGCGGCCGTTTTGCGTTCGCCCTCGACCAAATTGGCCCCACCCTGCAGGGTCTGCGCGGGGCGCTGTCGCGTCTGCCCGAGGCCGCCATCATCTCCACCTGCAACCGCACCGAGATCTACTGCGCCGGCGAAAAACTCGAAATCGTCCCCACGCTGGAATGGCTGGCCCACAGCGGCGGCGTCTCCCCGGAAAGTCTGCGCTCGCACACCTACGCCCTGGAATACGGCCAGGTGGCGCGCCACGCTTTCCGTGTCGCCAGCGGACTGGATTCCATGGTGCTGGGCGAACCCCAGATCCTGGGCCAGATGAAGGATGCGGTACGCGCCGCCGAAGAAGCCGGCGCCTTGGGCACGACGCTGAACCAGATGTTCCAGCGCTCCTTTGCCGTGGCCAAGGAAGTGCGCACGTCCACCGAAATCGGCGCCCACTCCATCAGCATGGCCGCCGCCGCCGTGCGCCTGGCCGGTCAGCTGTTCGAAGACCTGAGCGACATCCGGGTGCTGTTTGTCGGCGCCGGCGAAATGATCGAACTGGCCGCCACCCACTTCGCCGCCAGGAACCCCAAAGCCATGGCGATTGCCAACCGCTCGCTCGACCGCGGCGAGAAACTGGCCTCGCGCTTTGGCGCCGAGGTCATGCGCCTGGCCGACCTGCCCAGCCGCCTGCACGAATTCGACGCCGTGGTGAGCTGCACCGCCAGCACCCTGCCGCTGATCGGCTTGGGGGCGGTGGAGCGGGCACTGAAACTGCGCCGGCACCGGCCCATGTTCATGGTCGACCTGGCCGTGCCGCGCGACATCGAACCCGAAGTCAAGGCCCTGTCGGATGTTTACCTCTATACCGTCGACGATCTGGCTGCCGTGGTGCAAACCGCACAGGCCAACCGCCAGGCGGCGGTGGCGCAGGCCGAAGTCATCATCGACGCTGGCGTACAAAGCTTCATGCACTGGATGGACCAGCGCAGCAGCGTGCCGCTGATCCAGCAGCTCAATGCCCAGACCGACGAATGGCGCGCCACCGAGATTGCCCGTGCCCGCAAACTGCTGGCCAAGGGCGAGGACGTGGACACGGTGCTCGAAGCCCTGTCCAAAGGCCTGACACAAAAAATGCTGCACGGCGCATTGGCTGAGTTGCATGCCGGCGACGCGCAGGCGCGCGAGCGCGCTATCGCCGCCATCCAGCACTTCTTCCTGCGTAAAGAGCGTTAGCGACGCGCTTACTGCACTCTTCCGCGGGGAGAGTGGCTGAGCAAGGGCTGCCTCGCCCCAGCCCCGCTCTCACCCTCTTCCCATCGTGACGAGGGCGCCTCAAAAAAACCACCTTCGCCTCTGATGAAACCCTTTCTTCGCCAACAACTCGCACGCTACGCCGACCGCCTGGGTGAGCTGGAATTCCTGCTCTCGCGCGAAGACATCATGAAGGACATGAGCCAGTTCATGGCGCTGTCGCGCGAGCACACCGAGGTCGCATCCGTGGCCAGCCGCTGGACCCGCTACCAGCAGCGCGAGGCCGACCTGGCCAGCGCACGCGAGATGCTGGTCGATCCGGACATGGCCGAGATGGCGCAGGAGGAAGTCGACAGTGCCAGCGCCGAACTGCAGCAACTGGAAACGGAACTGCAGCGCATGCTTTTACCGAAGGATCCGGATGACGCACGCAATGCTTTTGTAGAAATTCGGGCCGGCACCGGTGGCGACGAGTCCGCCCTGTTCGCCGGTGACCTGCTGCGCATGTACACGCGCTACGCAGACCGCCGTGGCTGGAAGTCCGAAATTGTCAGCGAGTCCCCCAGCGAGTTGGGCGGCTACAAGGAAGTGGTGGTGCGCATTGAGGGCGACAACGTCTACGGTGCGCTCAAGTTCGAATCCGGCGGCCACCGCGTGCAACGCGTGCCGGCCACCGAAACCCAGGGCCGCATCCACACCAGCGCCTGTACCGTGGCCGTGCTGGCCGAGCAAGACGAAGCCGAGGCCATCAAGATCAACCCGTCGGACTTGCGCATCGACACCTACCGCGCCAGCGGCGCCGGCGGCCAGCACATCAACAAGACCGACTCGGCCGTGCGCATCACGCACCTCCCCACCGGCATCGTGGCCGAATGCCAGGACGGGCGCAGCCAGCACAGCAACAAGGCCCAGGCCCTGAAAGTGCTGACAGCCCGCATCCACGAGAAAGAGCGCAGCGAACGTGCCGCCAAGGACGCCGCCGAACGCAAGAGCCTGGTCGGCAGCGGTGACCGTAGCGACCGCATCCGCACCTACAACTTCCCGCAAGGACGGCTGACCGACCACCGCATCAACCTCACGCTGTACAAGCTGCTCACCATCATGGAAGGTGACCTGGGCGACGTGGTGGAGGCGCTGCAGGCCTATGAGGCCGCGCAACAACTGGCGGAGCTGGAAGTGGGCGCAACTTAAAGATGAACGTCCAGCAAGCCATCACTGCGGCCTTGACGCTGGGCTTGGAGCGGCTCGACGCCCAATTGCTGCTGCTCCACGTGCTGGGCCAGCCGCAGCACAACCGTGCCTGGCTGCTGGCGCATGACACGGATCTGCTGCCAGAGACCGCCCAGGCGCAGTACCTCGAACTGGCCCGGCGCCGCGCCGGGGGCGAGCCGCTGGCCTACATCACCGGTCACAAGGAATTTTTTGGCTTGGACCTGCTGGTGGATGCCCGCGTGCTCGATCCGCGCCCCGATACCGAAACGCTGGTCGAGTGGGCGCTGGAGGTTCTGGCCGCGGTGCCAAAGGCCTCGGTCATCGACCTGGGCACCGGCAGCGGCGCCATTGCACTGGCGCTCAAGCACAGCCGCACTGACCTGCAGGTCAGTGCCGTGGACGCGAGCGCCGACGCACTGCAAGTGGCGCAGACCAACGCCCGACGACTGCAATTGCCCATCGCGTTCATGTCAGGCTCATGGCTGACGAATGTCAATGGTCGCTATGACGCCATCGTCTCCAACCCGCCCTATATCGCGGCACAAGACGCACATCTGGCCGCCCTTACCCATGAGCCGCTACAAGCCTTGGCCAGTGGCACGGATGGTCTGGATGACATCCGTCAAATCATCCGTCAGGCGCGCGCTCACCTGCGCCCCGGCGGCTGGCTGCTGCTGGAACATGGCTACGATCAATCAGTGGCAGTGCGTGGTCTGCTGATCAAGGCCGGCTTCGAGGCAGTGCAGTCAAGATGCGACCTCAGCGGCATTGAGCGCTGCAGCGGTGGTCGCAGCGCCCGCTAGACCGAACCATCAACGGCCTCGCGACGGGGTTCTTGCCAACACGGCTTGACTTGCGCTGCTGCCAGACGGCACGGTATCAAATTCGAACTTTCAGGCATGCCATGCCAGTGACAGCCTGACATGCGTGTCGCACGCGTCCGTCAAGGTGTGTGTGCGATAGCGCACTGACGGTCGGCTCCGTACTTGACTCAATAGGGTCACGTGGATGTGGCACCCCGGTTACACCGTCGCAGCCCCAACGCAGGAAAAATATCCATGCCTTCTTTCGCCCCCTTTGGAGAGCCACGACATGATCCAGGACCCCCGCCCGCACAGCCTCAAGGTCACCCATTGGACGCCTCACACGTCCACTTGGCTGGCGGATTTCAAAGGTCTTGTGTCAGCGCTGAAGTCTTACCGCCCGGGTACCCCGATCAGATCGGTCACGCATTTTTTGGTGCCTATGCCAAGGTGTGAGCACACGGCCGTCTAGTGCTCGAAAGGAGTCCAGAATGAAACGTTACACCTTCAGCGAAGCGCCCGCAGATTACGTCAGCGCCAGCAAACACCGCTGTGCTTTGTGCGGATGGAATCTGATCCGGACACCCCGCCGCGCGATTGATCATCTGTGGAACGTTTTTGTGCCCGTGCAGCGCTATCGCTGCAGCCGATTTTCATGCCAGTGGGTGGGTAATCTTCGGGTCGGCAACGCAAGCAATGACTCGGGCACTGTCTTGCCGCGCTGAGGGTGGCTGAACCACCGCCCCTCACGCGCTCAAAGGTCCTGTGCCACTACCCCGCCATGGATGAACCAAGGGGTTGGTTGGACGGTTGGACGGTTGGACGGTTGGACGGTTGGTGCAGCTTGCGGCTTTGTGCCTTGGTCTGGAAGCAGTCTGTCGTACTCTTTCTTGACAACCGCATAACACTCGCAGGAACGCTTCTCCAGCCCCTTGCGGTCGAGCACCGTGATATGTCCACGTGCATAGTGGATCAGCCCGAGCTTCTGCAACTTGCCCGCTGCCTCGGTGACGCCTTCGCGGCGCACACCCAGCATGTTGGCGATCAGCTCCTGGGTCATGACGACTTCGTTGTCCGGCAGGCGATCCAGACAGAGCAAAAGCAATCGACACAATTGCTGTTCCAGTGCATGGTGTCGGTTACAGACCGCTGTCTGCGCCATCTGGGTCATCAGCGCCTGGGTGTAGTTCAGCAGCAGGTGCATGATCGGGCCGGGTAGCTTGAATTCATCCGTGATCACCTGCGCCGCCATGCGAAACCCGTGGCCGGCGCTCTGCACCACCCCACGATTGGAAGTGGACCCGCCGCCGAGAAAGAGTGCAATACCCACAATGCCCTCGTTACCGACAACCGCGAGTTCGGATGAGGCGCCATCTTGCGTCACGTACAGCAGAGAGACGATCGCCGTGGTGGGAAAGTACACGTAACTCAGTGCCGCGCCAGACTCGTACAGCACCTTGTTCAAAGGCAACTCAACCCACTCTAGATGAGGTTTCAAACGCAGGGCCTCGGCCTGGGGTAATGCTGCGAGCAGATAGTTATGTCCGGGGTCGCGGGAAACAATCATCATGGAACTCCTGTTCGGCATGGGTGCCAACGACAGGATGTCGCTACTTGTGCATTGATTCTAGGCCGTGCCCAGCCGTTCTTTATGTTCGTTGACGCACATAAGGAACGGAAAGACAAGGCCAGCTGGCCTGACCCTTCACCCCAAGCGGCGTGTGGAGGCTTTCTAGGCCATTTTGATGCCTGGCTGAACTAGATGAACCCGACAAAGCGAGGGACGTGTCAGCCAGGTGCGCACCTTGCGCAGGGCAGATGGAGCCGACCCAGGGCCACGTCATCCCCGTGGCGGGGAATGGGCCAGTTCGGTGCTGCCGCTGCGTTTGAACGCCAGCTTGGGCATTCGGGTGGACGCCGGGTCAGGTCAGTGGTGGTGACCGTGCGCGCCATGCACATGGCCATGGGCTATTTCTTCGTCGGTGGCGGCGCGCACGTCTTCCACCTTGACGCTAAAGCGCAAGGTTTTCCCCGCGTGGGGGTGGTTGCCGTCGAGCAGGACCTGATCGCCCTTGATCTTCATGACGGTGAACACCTGCACGTGCCCATCCTCACCCCGGCCTTCCAATTGCCCGCCGACCTTGACGCCGGGGGGAAACTGGGTTTTGGGAATGGTTTGCACCAAGCCCTCGTCGCGCAGGCCAAAGGCGTCTTGCGGTTGAAGTTCCAGCGTGGTCTGGTAGCCCGGCATTTGCCCTTCCAAGGCGGCTTCAAGTTTGGGAAAGGTGTTGCCATAGCCGCCATGCAGGTAAGCCATGGGTTCTTTGCTTTCTTCCAGAAGCTTGCCCTGGGTGTCTGCCACTTTGTAGCGCAGCGTGACGGCTGTGTTTTTTTCGATTTTCATAAGTCGAGTCGGTGAGTGAAGTGCCATTATCGGGGCACTCGGGTCTCGCCACGACCCATGGCCGGCAGGCTGGCCGGGTATGACCTTGCTTTACAGCACGGTCGGGCCGAAGGTGAAATAATCGAGGCTATTGAACCGATTGAATCAAGGAGTAAGACAACATGAGCGACGCCCAACAACGCATTGACGACCTCGTCAAATCCAACGAAGTCCTGCTTTTCATGAAAGGCAACGCCAGCTTCCCTATGTGCGGCTTCTCTGGCCGCGCCATCCAGATCCTCAAGGCCTGCGGCGTCGACCCGAAGAACGTCAAGACCGTCAATGTGCTGGAAGACGACGGTATCCGCCAGGGCATCAAGGAATACAGCAGCTGGCCGACCATCCCGCAGCTCTATGTCAAGGGCGAATTCATCGGCGGCTCCGACATCATGATGGAAATGTACGAATCCGGCGAACTGCAGCAGGTACTGGGCCAGCAATAAGCCCTTTTCAATTCAACCGGCCTGGGTGTCGGTAAATTCCCACTGCCGGCGCGCGGACAGCACGGCATTGGGGTAGGGGTCCTTGCCGCGCGAACCGTTGTAGCGGCCCAGCGTCATGAACAGGTCGCCACGCTCACGGTCCAGGTAGTGGCGCAAGATGACGCAGCCAAAGCGCAGGTTGGTCTGCATGTGGAACAGCCTGGCCGGATCGCCGTCGCCAATGACACGCGTCCAGAACGGCATCACCTGCATGTAGCCGCGCGCACCCACGCTGGAAACAGCAAACTTGCGGAAGTTGCTCTCGACCTGGATCAGGCCCAACACCAGGGACGTCTCCAGCCCGGCACGCTTGCTTTCGTACCAGACGGTTTGCAGGAATTCCTTGCGCACCTGCCACTCGGGTTTCTTCTTCTTCAGCCGCTCACTCATGGCACCGAGCCAGCGCAGGTATTTCAGGCGCGCTTCGGTGTCGGTAAAGTCCGGCACCGGCGGCGCCTTGTTGGCAATCGCGGCACTCAGCGCCGTGCGCACCGCATCGGCCAGCGGCTCCTCAATCTGGGCACCCGCTTGGGCTGCGCCATGCAGGGCGAGCAGACTGCTGCCAGCCAGCCAGGAAACGAGACAGGAACGTCTGCGAATTCCAGCGACCGGCCCCCGTTCCGTCATCCTCAAATACCCAGCTTTGACTTGAGGAAGGCAAACGCTTCGGCCAGCGGCACCTTGGTGGCTTCCGCGTCACGGCGGTGCTGGTACTCCACGTGCCCCTCCTTGAGGCCGCGGTCCCCAATGGCAACGCGGTGCGGCACACCAATGAGCTCCCAGTCCGTGAACATGGCGCCAGGACGCTCGCCGCGGTCATCCAGCAGCACGTCCACGCCGACCGCCAGCAGCTCGACATAGAGCTTGTCGGCCGCCGCCTTGACTTCGGGGCTACGGTCCGGGCTGATGGGGCATAGCACCACGGTGAAAGGCGCAATCGCGTCGGGCCAGATGATGCCGCGTTCGTCATGGTTCTGCTCAATAGCGGCAGCCGGCAGGCGCGTCACGCCAATGCCGTAGCAACCCATTTCCATGAACTGCGGCTTGCCGTTTTCGTCCAGGAAGGTGGCGTTCATGGCGCGGCTGTACTTGGTGCCCAGGTAGAACACATGGCCGACTTCGATACCGCGCTCGATCGCCAGCACACCCTTGCCGTCCGGCGAGGCATCACCCGCCACCACGTTGCGGATATCAGCCACCAGGTCGGGCTCGGGCAGGTCACGGCCCCAGTTGACACCCGTGGTGTGGAAGCCCGCTTCGTTGGCGCCGCAGACCCAGTCAGCCAGCACCGCCACCTCACGGTCGGCCACCACATTCAACGGTTTTTTCAAGCCCACCGGACCAAGGTAGCCAGGCTTGCAGCCAAAGTGTTCCTCGATCTCGGCTGCCGTGGCAAAGCGAAAGCTCGAATCCAGCCCCGGCACCTTGCCAACCTTGACTTCATTCATGTCGTGATCGCCGCGCAGCAGCAGCAGCCAGACGGTGGTCTTGCCGATTTGCTCCTTGTCGGTGATCTCATCGGTCGCCAGCACGATGGACTTGACGGTCCGCGACAGGGGCAGGCCCAGCAGTTCGGCCACCTCGGGGCAAGTGGTCTTGCCCGGCGTGGCGACCTGGGTCATGGCTTGGCTGGCCGATGGACGTGGCTGTTGCGGCGGCAGGGCTTCGGCCTTTTCGATGTTGGCGGCGTACTCGCTGCTGGGACAGTAAACGATGGCGTCCTCGCCGGTGGCGGCAATGACCTGGAACTCCTCGCTCAAATCACCACCGATGGCGCCACTGTCGGCCGCCACGGCGCGGTAGCTCAGACCGAAACGGTCAAAGATCTTGCGATAAGCCTGCGCCATCACCTGGTAGCTGGCCTTGGCGGACACCTGGTCGCGGTCGAAGCTGTAGGCGTCCTTCATGATGAACTCGCGGCCACGCATCAAACCGAAGCGCGGGCGACGCTCGTCACGGAATTTGGTCTGGATCTGGTAAAAATTTTTCGGCAACTGTTTGTAGCTGCGGATTTCCTGGCGCGCGATATCGGTCACCACTTCTTCACTGGTGGGCTGCACCACGAAGTCGCGGTCATGCCGATCCTTGATGCGCAACAGCTCAGGACCCATTTTTTCAAAACGACCGGTCTCCTGCCACAACTCGGCCGGCTGGATCACCGGCATGCTGAGCTCCACCGCGCCAGCACGGTTCATCTCCTCACGCACGATGGCTTCCACCTTGCGGATGACGCGTAAGCCCATGGGCATGTAGTTGTAGATGCCCGCGCCGAGCTTCTTGATCATGCCCGCGCGCATCATCAGTTTGTGGCTTACCACCTCGGCATCGGCCGGCGCTTCTTTGAGGGTGGAAACGAGAAATTGGGAGGCTTTCATGGGTGACTTTTCGAGTGTCCTAGGGCTTCGCCCCTTGATGCGTAGCGCACGCTGTGCATAATGGACTCAGTTTAAAAAATTGGGGTTTGATTATGCTTGACCGGGACGGTTTTCGGCCCAACGTCGGCATCGTTCTGCTCAACCAGAAAAACCAGGTATTCTGGGGCAAACGCATTCGCACCCACTCATGGCAGTTTCCGCAGGGTGGCATTGACCGGGGGGAGACCCCCGAGCAAGCCATGTACCGTGAACTCAATGAGGAAGTGGGGCTCCAGCCGGAGCATGTGCGCATTGTGGCCCGTACCCGTGACTGGCTGCGCTACGAAGTGCCGGACAGGTACATCCGCCGGGATGCACGTGGCCACTACAAGGGGCAAAAGCAGATCTGGTTCCTGCTCCAGTTACTCGGGCATGACTGGGACTTGAACCTGCGTGCCACCGATCATCCCGAGTTCGACGCTTGGCGCTGGCACGACTACTGGGTGCCGCTGGACATGGTGGTGGAGTTCAAGCGCGGGGTCTATGAAATGGCGCTGACCGAGTTGGCGCGCTTTCTGCCGCGTACCGAGCACCGCAACCGCTACCTGCGCCAAGGTAGCCGTCCACGCGATCCGGATCAAGAGGGCGACGAGATGTGCAGCGGCATGATGGCGCTGCCCCCGGGCGCCACCTTTGAGCCCGATCCGCAAACCAATGTGCCGGCTCGCCCCGGGGAGTGACATGCGTCATCAGCATCTATTCTTCCCACTGGCGTTGCTCATGGCATGGGGATTTCTGAGCTCCCCGGTTGCGGCCGAATCCGACTGGAAGGAAGTCGAAGCGCCGCCGCCGCCCACCTTCAGCAAGCAAGGTCTGATTGCGATTGACGTGCCCGGCTATACCTCGCTGAAATTCGGTGTGGACCCAGCCAGCCTGTCGATCGGCAGCGATGGCGTGCTGCACTATGTCATGGTGGCCTACAGTTCCTCCGGCAGCATCAACGCTATGTACGAAGGCCTGCGCTGCGACACGGCGGAGTTCAAGACCTATGCGCGATCGAGTGAAGCAGGTCACTGGAATGTGGTGAAAGAGCCTCAATGGCGCGCGCTCGATGCCCGGGAGGCTGCTACCAGGCATTCATTAACACTTGCCCGACAGGGTGCCTGCGACGGCCACATTCTGGCCGCAAAAACTGTTCCTGAGTTGATCCGACTGATACGTTTTCCACGAAAAAGCTTGGAATACTAGGCCGGCGGCCGGGATCCTGCTCACCTTAGCGCGTCAGCACCAGGTTGTCGCGGTGCAGCATCTCTGGCTCGGCCATGTAGCCGAGCAGCTTTTCAAATTCACTCGACGGCTTGCGACAAATCAGCCGCGCCTCGGAGCTGGCGTAATTGGCCAAGCCGCGCGCGATCTCCGTGCCGCGCTCATCGCGCACCGCGATCACGTCGCCGCGCGAAAACTCGCCTTCGACCGCTGTCATGCCAATAGGCAGCAGGCTCTTGCCCTCCGCCAGCAGCTTGGTGGCGGCCCCCGCATCGACGACAACAGCGCCGCGCAGTTGCAAATGATCGGCCATCCACTGCTTGCGCGCCTGGTTTTTCTGCGTGGGCGCCACCAACAGGGTCCCAATAGACTCGCCCTGCGCCAAACGCAGCAGCGCATCAGGTTCGCGCCCCCAGGCAATGACGGTGGACGCGCCCGAGCCGGCGGCGCGCTTGGCCGCAAGGATTTTGGTGATCATGCCGCCGCGACCGATGCTGGAGCCCGCGCCCCCGGCCATCGCTTCGAGGGTTGGGTCACCCGCCTTGGCTTCGTGAACAAACTGGGCCGCCGGGTCCTTGCGCGGATCAGCCGTATACAGGCCCTTTTGATCGGTCAGAATGATCAGGGCATCGGCCTCGACCAAGTTGGCCACCAGTGCCCCCAGCGTGTCGTTGTCGCCGAACTTGATCTCGTCGTTGACCACCGTGTCGTTCTCATTGATCACCGGCACGACACCGAGCTTGAGCAGCGTGAGAAGCGTCGAGCGGGCATTGAGATAGCGTTCTCGGTCCGCCAAGTCGGCATGGGTCAGCAGCACCTGGGCGCTGCCCAGGCCGTTGTCGCGCAAACGGGTTTCGTACATCTGCGCCAGGCCCATCTGGCCCACTGCCGCGGCAGCCTGCAGTTCATGGATTTCATGCGGGCGGGTCGACCAGCCCAAACGCTTCATGCCTTCGGCGATGGCGCCGCTGGAGACCATGATGATTTCTCGCCCCTCGCGCACCAGAACCGACATCTGCCGGCACCACTCACCGATGGCCACTTCATCCAGACCACGACCTTCATCGGTGACCAGGCTGGAGCCAACCTTGATGACGATGCGCTTGGCATCACGCAATACCCCGGAAGCTGATCTGATTGTCATGTGGGCTGGTCGGTCACGTCTGATAGGCGTAAACAGCTATGGATTGAATAGCAGATTTTACGGGGCCGACTCGTCCTTGAAGCGCGGATCGATTTCGACCGGCTCCTGCTCGGCCACCTGCTGCGCCTTGATGTGCTTGTAAACCGCCTTGACCAACGCGTCACAGCCTTCATGCGTCAGGGCCGAAATTTCAAACACGGGACCCTTGAATTTGAAACGTTTGACAAAGTCCTTGACCAAGGCCTCGCGCGCCTCGGTCGGCACCATGTCGAGCTTATTCAAGACCAGCCAACGCGGCTTGTCATACAGCGCCTTGTCGTATTTCTTGAGTTCGCCCACAATGGCTTTGGCCTGTGCCACGGGATCGACACTGTCGTCAAACGGCGCCAAGTCCACCACATGCAACAGCAAGCGGGTGCGCTGCAAATGCCGCAGGAACAGGTGCCCCAGACCGGCGCCTTCTGATGCACCTTCGATCAGGCCCGGCAAATCGGCCACCACAAAGCTCTGCTCCGGGCCGACGCGCACCACGCCCAGGTTGGGATGCAGTGTGGTGAAGGGATAGTCGGCAATGCGCGGGCGGGCATTGGAAATCGCGGTGATCAGGGTGGACTTGCCGGCATTGGGCAAGCCCAGCAGGCCGACGTCGGCCAGAACCTTGAGTTCAAGCTTGAGATTTTTTTTCTCGCCTGGCCAGCCCGGCGTTTTTTGCCGCGGCGCACGGTTGATGGCACTCTTGAAACGCATGTTGCCAAAACCACCGTCGCCACCCTTGGCAATCGTGATGACTTCACCTGGCGTTAGCAGCTCGTAGAGCACCTCGCCGGTTTCGGCGTCGGTGATGATGGTGCCTACCGGCATCTTGAGCGTGATGTCATCGCCAGCGGCCCCGAACATGTCCGAGCCCATGCCGTGCTGGCCACGCTTGGCGTCATAACGGCGCGCGAAGCGGAAGTCCACCAGCGTGTTCAGATTGGAGTCGGCCACAGCAAAGACGTGGCCACCGCGGCCGCCGTCGCCGCCATTGGGGCCACCGAATTCCTTGTATTTTTCATGCCGGAACGAGACGCAGCCGTTCCCGCCATCTCCCGCGGAGATGTCGATATAGGCTTCGTCAACAAATTTCATGGCAATGTATTTTCAAGGTTTATAAACGAAAAACCCCGCGCAGGGCGCAGGGTCTCGCACGGGGTTCCCAGCAGTTTAGACTGCGGTCACGTTTACCGTGTGCTTGTTCAGCGAACCCTTGACGGCAAACGACACTTGGCCGTCCACCAGTGCAAACAGGGTGTGGTCCTTGCCGATACCGACATTGGAGCCGGGATGGAACTTGGTACCACGCTGGCGCACGATGATGGAGCCAGCGCTGATCTGCTGGCCGCCAAAAGCCTTCACACCGAGCATCTTGGGCTTGGAATCGCGCCCGTTTCGCGTAGAGCCGCCGCCTTTTTTCTGTGCCATGACTAATGCTCCTTAAGCAGTAATCGCGCCGATTTGCAGTTCAGTGAACTGCTGACGGTGCCCTTGACGTTTCTGATAATGCTTACGACGACGCATTTTGAAAATGCGAACCTTGTCGTGTTTGCCATGAGCCACCACAGTGACTGTGACAGTCGCGCCGGACACCAAGGGCGTACCCACCTTGAGCTCTGCGCCGTTGCCGACTGCCAGAACCTGGTCGATGACGATCTCTTGGCCTACGTCCGCAGCAATCTGTTCTACTTTAATTTTTTCGCCAGCAGCAACCCGATATTGCTTGCCACCGGTTTTTATGACCGCGTACATGTTGACCTCTTCAATTTGGCCCTGCGGACGGATTTCCACAGAGCCCGATAGTATAGCATGTCGCCGGATTTGTGACGCAACACCTTGCCAAACGACCTGCCCGGGTCTGCCGCCTTCCTATAATCGCGCAACTCCACCCTGGTTTTACGCCCCTTGCAAGTGAATCCATCCGCCCCCACCAATCCGCTCGCCCTCATTGCTGATGACATGCACGAGGTGGATCGCGTCATCTCCCAGCGCTTGGACTCGGGCGTTCCCCTGGTGGGTCAGGTTTCCCGCTACATCATCTCCGCCGGTGGCAAGCGCCTGCGCCCAGCCCTGCTGCTGCTGGCCTGCGGCGCTCTGGGCTACCGGGGTGCACAGCGCTTCAACCTGGCTGCCGTCGTGGAGTTCATCCACACGGCCACCCTATTGCATGACGACGTGGTGGACGACTCGGCCCTGCGTCGCGGCAACGCCACGGCCAATGAAACCTTTGGCAACCCGGCCAGCGTACTGGTAGGCGACTTCCTTTACTCCCGGGCTTTTCAGATGATGGTGGATGTCCAGAACATGCGCATCATGGAAGTATTGGCTGACGCCACTAACGTCATTGCCGAAGGTGAGGTACTGCAATTGATGAACATGCACAACGCGGACTTGGACGAAGCCGGGTATCTGCAGGTCATCCGTTCCAAAACCGCCAAGCTGTTCGAGGCCAGCGCCCGGGTTGGCGCCATCCTGGCCGGCGGCGATGCCGCCATGGAAGAGGCTTGCGCAGAATATGGACAGGCACTGGGGACCGCTTTCCAGGTTATCGACGACGTGCTTGACTACGCCGGTGACGCGGCCGTCATGGGCAAAAGCCTGGGGGATGATCTGCGCGAAGGCAAAGCCACACTCCCCCTGATCGCCGCCATGCAACGCGGCACCGAATCTCAACGCGAACTCATCCGCTGCGCCATTGAAAACGGCAGTGTTTCCATGCTGGATGACGTGATTGCCATCGTGCATGAAACCGGTGCGCTGGACGTCTCGCGCCAAGCCGCCACCCGGGAGGCTGAACGCGCCATCGCCGCAGCACGACGACTCCCCTCCAACCCCCACGCCGACAGTTTGATACAATTGGCGGCTCAATTGCTGGATCGTCAGTCTTAACACTGCGTCTGGCAGCAAAGAATCGGAATGTAGCGCAGCCTGGTAGCGCACTTCGTTCGGGACGAAGGGGTCGGAGGTTCGAATCCTCTCATTCCGACCAATACTCATCTTCTGCGATGACAACGCAGAAGGCATCCCCGGCCTCACAAACCCAAGCTCTCTCGCTTGCGTGTTGCATTGCAACGTCTGCTTGCACTTTGAGGCGCGCTTTCGATTTACATCGCGCAGGCAATCGGCGATGATCCAGAAACCCCCGCCTCTGGAACATAGTACATTTTCGGCTCATGGCTGCTGTCGATACCGCTGCTCAATCAGAATCATCCACCATTGCCCTTCCGGGTCTGGGCCGCGCCCTGATTCTTGCAGGCAAGCTGGGGCAGCAATCCGCTGAGGAAATCTACCGCCGGGCTGAAAGCAAGCACACGAGCTTCATTGCCGAACTAACCGGCTCGGGTTCGGTATCTGCTTACGATCTGGCACACACCATGTCAGCGGCTTTCGCGGCACCCCTGGTGGATCTGGATGCCATCGATACGCAACGCCTGCCCAAAAGTCTGCTGGATACCAAAATCTGCCAGGACTACCGTGTGGTCGTACTGAGCAAGCGCAACAATCGACTGGTCGTGGCCACCGCCGACCCTTCCGATCAAGCCGCAGCCGAAAAAATCAAGTTCGCCAGCCAGATGGGTGTGGACTGGGTCATCGCCGAATACGACAAACTCCTCAAGCTTGTCGAGGCCAATGCGACCACTGCCGCCGAACTGATGGACAACATCATCGGCAATGATTTCGAGTTTGAGGAATCCGTTGATGCCGCGGTCATTGACGGCAACGACGCATCCCCTTCTGAAGTTGACGACGCGCCGGTGGTCAAGTTCTTGCACAAGATGCTGCTTGACGCCTTCAGCATGCGCGCTTCCGACCTGCACTTCGAGCCTTACGAACACAATTACCGGGTGCGCTTTCGCATTGACGGCGAACTGCGTGAAATTGCCGCGCCTCCCATTGCCATCAAGGACAAGCTGGCGTCACGCATCAAGGTCATTTCCCGCATGGACATTTCGGAGAAGCGGGTGCCGCAGGATGGCCGGATGAAACTCAAGATCGGACCAGACCGGGTGATCGATTTTCGGGTCAGCACCTTGCCCACGCTCTTCGGCGAAAAAATCGTGGTCCGTATTCTGGACCCCAATAGCGCCAAACTCGGCATCGATGCCCTGGGCTACGAACCCGAGGAAAAAGAGCGTCTGCTCAAGGCCATCAGCCGCCCATACGGCATGATTCTGGTGACCGGCCCGACCGGTTCAGGCAAGACGGTTTCGCTCTACACCTGCCTGAACCTGCTCAACAAGCCCGGCGTCAATATCGCCACCGCCGAGGATCCGTCGGAAATCAATCTGCCCGGCGTGAATCAGGTCAATGTCAATGAAAAGGCCGGTCTGACCTTTGCCGCCGCCCTCAAATCATTCCTGCGCCAGGATCCCGACATCATCATGGTGGGTGAAATTCGTGATCTGGAAACGGCGGACATCGCCATCAAGGCCGCTCAAACCGGTCACCTGGTGCTGTCCACGCTACACACGAACGACGCCCCAACCACGCTCACCCGCATGCGCAACATGGGCATCGCGCCCTTTAACATCGCATCGAGCGTGATCCTCATCACGGCCCAGCGCCTGGCACGCCGGCTTTGCCCCAACTGCAAGGCCCCGATCGAAATCCCGAAGAACACCTTGCTGGAGGCCGGGTTCCAAGAGAATGAGCTCGACGGCTCATGGGTCAGCTATCGCCCCGTTGGCTGCTCCGCGTGCAACAACGGCTACAAGGGTCGCGTCGGCATCTACCAGGTCATGCCCATCAGCGAGGAAATCCAGCGCATCATCCTGCGCGATGGCAGCGCCCTGGAGATTGCCGAGCAGTCCAAAAAGGAAGGGGTTCGATCCCTGCGCCAAGCCGGACTGCACAAAGTAAAAATGGGACAGACTTCTCTGGAAGAAGTGCTGGCCGTCACCAACGAATAAGCGACAAGGAACTCAGAGAACACTATGGCTACTGCAAAAATCAAAGACACCAAAGAGTTTGTCTTTGAATGGGAGGGTAAGGACCGTGCCGGCAGGACGGTACGCGGCGAAACCCGGGCCGCAGGAGAACATCAGGTGATGGCCGCCTTGCGTCGCCAGGGGGTTCTGCCCGGCAAGATCAGGAAACGCCGGATGAGCGCCGGCAAAGCCATCAAACCCAAGGACCTTGCCATTTTCACCCGACAGCTTGCCACCATGATGAAAGCCGGCGTGCCCTTGCTGCAGGCCTTTGACATCGTCGGGCGCGGCAACCCCAATCCCCGCGTCACCCGGCTGCTCAATGACATCCGAACCGATGTGGAAACCGGCACTTCGTTGAGCACGGCGTTCCGGAAATTTCCGCTGTATTTCGACAACCTGTACTGCAACCTGGTCGAGGCCGGTGAGCAGGCCGGCATTCTGGACCAGCTACTTGACCGGCTGGCCGTCTACATGGAAAAGACAGAGGCCATCAAAGCCAAGATCAAATCGGCATTGATGTACCCGACCTCCGTGCTTGTCGTGGCCTTCGTGGTGGTGGCTGTGATCATGATTTTCGTGATCCCAGCATTCAAGGAGGTGTTCAAGTCCTTCGGCGCCGACCTGCCCGCGCCGACCCTGTTCGTCATCGCCATGAGTGAATTTTTTGTCGCCTACTGGTGGCTGATCTTCGGCGGCATTGGCGGCAGCATTTATTTCTTCCTGGAGGCATGGAAGCGCAATGAAAAAATGCAAAAGTTCATGGACCGCCTGCTGCTCAAGGTGCCCGTGTTCGGCGCTCTGATTGACAAATCCTGCGTGGCGCGCTGGACCCGTACCCTGTCCACCATGTTTGCCGCCGGTGTGCCGCTGGTCGAGGCACTGGACTCCGTCGGCGGCGCTGCCGGCAACTCGGTCTACACCGAGGCCACAGAAAAAATCCAGCAGGAAATTTCTACCGGCACCAGTCTGACGGTGGCCATGACCAATGCCCACCTGTTTCCGACCATGGTGCTGCAAATGTGCTCCATCGGCGAGGAATCCGGCTCGATTGACCATATGCTGGGCAAGGCGGCTGATTTCTACGAAGCCGAAGTTGACGAGATGGTCGCCGGCCTCTCCAGCCTGATGGAGCCCATCATCATCGTGTTTCTCGGTACCCTGATTGGTGGCATCGTGGTGTCGATGTATTTACCCATCTTCAAACTTGGTCAGGTTGTCTAATGTTGGTATCCCAAGAACTTGACGCCATCCTGCTCGGCGTTCTCGGCCTGCTCATCGGCAGTTTTCTCAATGTGGTGATCTACCGTTTCCCGAAGATGCTTGAGCGGCAATGGGCCGCCGAATGCGCCGAACTGGCGGGACGGGAACTGCCCCCCAATGAGCCCTTCAACCTGATGGTGCCGCGCTCACGCTGCCAGAAGTGCGGTCATCAGATCGGATGGCATGAGAACATCCCGGTTCTGAGCTACCTTTTCCTGCGGGGAAAATGCTCGGTCTGCGGCACCCCCATCAGCCTGCGTTATCCCTTGGTGGAACTGGCTACCGGCGCCCTGTTTTTCTTCTGTGCCTGGAAGTGGGGGGCGACGCCGGCAGCGCTGGCTTGGTGCGCTTTCGCGGCAGCCATCCTGGCGCTGGCCTTGATCGACTGGGACACCACCCTGCTGCCCGATGACATCACCCTGCCACTGCTGTGGGGCGGCCTGATCGCCGCCAGTCTGCAATGGAGCGGCACATCGCTGACCTCGGCTCTGTGGGGTGCTGTGGCCGGCTATCTGTCGCTGTGGCTGATCTACTGGGCCTTCAAGCTGCTGACCGGCAAGGAAGGCATGGGTTATGGCGACTTCAAGCTTTTTGCCGCCTTGGGCGCCTGGTTCGGCTGGACCGCACTGGTTCCCATCATCCTGATGGCCTCGGTCATTGGCGCCATCATCGGCATTGCGATGAAGTTCAGCAGCGGTTTGCGTGAAGGCGGCTATGTGCCCTTCGGCCCTTTTCTCGCCTGTGCCGGACTCACCGCCCTGATTTTCGGACCTCAAAGCATTTTGCGTTTTATCGGGCTCTAGGGCATGCAAGTGGTCACCAGGCTCGGGCTCACCGGCGGTATCGGTAGCGGCAAGAGTACCGTTGCCAGCATGCTGGCCGGCTTTGGAGCTGCCGTGATCGATGCGGATGCCATTGCACGCCACACCACCGCCCCCGGTGGTGCGGCCATCGACAGTATCCGGGATGCATTCGGGGCAGAATTTATCAACCCGGAGGGGGCGCTGGACCGAGAAAGAATGCGGGCACTGGCTTTTGCTGACACCGAAGCCCGCAAGCGCCTGGAAGCCATTGTCCACCCGCTGGTAGGACTGGAAACGGCACGCCAAGCCCAGTCCGCCATCGACGCTGGTCACCGCTGCATCGTGCACGATATCCCGCTCCTGGTGGAGTCGGCCCACTGGCGCCAGCGTGTCGACCAGGTGCTGGTGGTGGACTGCACGCCAGAACTCCAGATTGAGCGCACCATGCAACGCAGTGGTCTGACCCGTCCGGCGATTGAAAAAATCATCGCCTCCCAAGCCAGCCGGGAAGTACGCCTGTCTGCTGCCGACATGGTGATCTTCAACGTCGGACTGTCGCTGGATGAATTGGCACTGGAAGTGCAGCAAATTGCACGCCGCTTCGGGCTATGATTCGGCCACCGGAAAAATCAGCGTGATCATCTACGAATACCCCTTTAACGAGCGCATCCGTACCTACCTGCGGCTCGAACATCTGTTCCGCCGTCTGGCCGAACTGGTGTCGCGCGAGGAAGCCCTGGATCATCATTACGCGATCACATCCATTTTCGAGGTGATGGACGTTGGCGCGCGCGCCGACCTCAAATCGGATGTCCTGAAAGATCTGGAAAAACAGAAGCAGGCGCTTAATGCCTACCGTGGCAACCCGGCGATTGCACAAGGTGTGCTGGATGAAGTCCTGCAGCAACTCGAGCGCTGTTTTACCCAACTCAACAGCTTGCCCGGCAAAGCCGGCCACACCTTGACGGAAAACGACTGGCTCATGAGCATTCGCAGCCGCGTCGGCATCCCCGGCGGCACCTGCGAATTCGACCTGCCGGCCTACTATGCCTGGCAGCACGAATCCAGTAGCAAACGCCGATCCGACCTGGAACGCTGGACAGCGACCTTGATGCCGCTGGCCGAATCGATCCACCTGTTGCTCAAGCTGCTGCGCGACTCGGGCGTGCCACAGAAAGTGATGGCCAATGGCGGCCAGTACCAGCAAAACCTGCCGCAGGGCCGAACCTTCCAGCTGCTGCGTTTGGCGCTCGACACCTCGCTCGACCTGATTCCGGAAATCAGTGGCAACCGGCTGATGGTTTCGATCCGGCTTATGCGCCATGAAGCAGACGATCGCCTGCACGCCAGCAGCGACGACGCCTCGTTTGAACTGACGCTTTGCTCCTGAAATTGACCATGGGCCAAGCTCCGAAATCACCCGCCAACAAGGTCCGGCTCGTCACCTGTCCCACCTGCGGCGGCGACAGCGTCTACGCACCCAGCAACCCCTACCGGCCTTTTTGCAGCGAGCGCTGTAAAAACATCGATTTTGGCGCCTGGGCCAGCGAGCATTTCAGCATGCCTGCCGACGCACCACCGGACGATCAGGATTTTGGCGATCCCAAACTCCAATAATCCGGCGTCAAAAGCATCGAATAACCGTCAGGCACTGTGGCCCGTAGCGGACAGATGGGTGGCCCCCAGGAAGTTGCGCTCTTCAGCAAACCACTGCAATACCGGCACTGTCCCCGGCAACACGGGCGCAACGGTTACCGGCAGACGTTGCCAGGCAAATGTCTGCCCCTCACGCATCTGCAGCTCGCCGCTCCATGAGAACACCTTGCAGAAGTTCAAGCGCACCAAGGCATGGGGATAGTCCACCAGTTCGATCTTCCAGGGATGGACTTCACCGATGACAATGCCGAGCTCTTCCTGCAATTCGCGCCGCAAGGCCTGTTCTACCGTTTCCCCGATCTCCAGCTTGCCGCCCGGAAATTCCCAATAGCCCTCGTAGACCTTGCCCTTCGGGCGGGAGGTCAGCAGAAAGTCGCCATCGGGCTGCAGCAGTACACCCACCGCCACCTCCGTGATAGGACGATCTGCCCCACCTTCGCGCGGATGGTGAGCATCCGCCATCAGCGGGGCGCGCGTCATACCGGTGTTGCGTGCTTGCCCGCGTAGTCACGGGCGAACTGGTAAGCCACCCGGCCGCTGCGCGAGCCACGTTCCAGCGCCCAGACCAGTGCTTCAGGCTTGGCCGCCTCGATGGCGGCAGCCATCACACCGAAGGAAGACAGCCACTGCGCCACGATGGTCAGGTACTCGTCCTGGCTGAAGGGGTAGAAACTCACCCACAGGCCAAAACGCTCGGAAAGGGAGATTTTTTCCTCGACCACTTCACCCGGATGGATCTCGCCATCTTCCGAGTGCGTGTAGCTGAGGTTGTCCTTCATGTGCTCGGGCAACAGGTGGCGTCGGTTGCTGGTGGCATAAATCAGCACGTTCGGCGTGGTGGCAGCCACCGAGCCATCGAGGATGGATTTGAGCGCCTTGTAGCCCGGCTCCCCGTCTTCGAAACTCAGGTCATCGCAGAAGATGATGAATTTTTCGGGCCGCTCCGACACCACATCGATGATGTCGGGCAGGTCGATCAAATCGGCTTTATCCACTTCGATCAGTCGCAGCCCCTGCGCCGCGTACGCCTGCAGGCAAGCCCGGATCAGGGACGACTTGCCAGTGCCGCGCGCACCGGTCAGCAACACGTTGTTGGCAGGCTGCGACTGCACGAACTGCTGGGTGTTGCGCTGTATTTTTTCCTTCTGCTGCTCGATTTCCTTGAGCGCATCCAGCGGCATTTTTCCAACGTGGCGCACCGGCTCCAGCGTACCGTGCCCTGAGCTGCGCTTGCGGTAGCGATAGGCAATCGAGGCGTTCCAGTCGGGTTGGGTCAGGGGCTGCGGCAGAACGGACTCAATGCGCGCCATCAGTTGCTCGGCGCGCTGCACGAGTCTCTCAAAGGAGTCTTGCATACGTCAGGAACGGTAGTCGGCGTTGATGGTCACATATTCATGGCTGAAGTCGCAGGTCCAGACCGTCTCTTCGGCCTGACCGCGTCCCAGCACCACGCGCACCGTGATTTCGCTTTGCTTCATGACGCGCTGGCCATCTTCCTCGCGGTAGGACGGGTTGCGCCCGCCCTGGATCGCCACATGGACATCGTCCAGAAACAGGTCGATGCCGGACTGGTCCAGATCATCAATGCCCGCATAGCCTACGGCGGCCAGAATCCGGCCCAGATTGGGGTCACTGGCGTAGAACGCCGTCTTGACCAGCGGCGAATGTGCAATCGCATAGGCCACCTTGCGGCATTCCTCAGTGGTTTTGCCACCCTGCACCTGGATGGTGATGAACTTGGTTGCGCCTTCGCCGTCACGCACGATGGCCTGCGCCAGTTGGCGTGCCACTGTCAGCATCGCCGCCTTCAGCGCACGCCCATCCGGACTCTCCAGCGACTCAATCACGGCATGGTCAGCCTTGTTGCTGGCAATCACGACAAAGGAATCGTTGGTGGAGGTGTCACCGTCCACCGTGACGCGGTTGAAGGAGCCCTCGGCCAGTTCACGCGCCAGTTGCAGCATCACCGCCTGGCTGACGCGGGCGTCAGTGGCCATGAAGCCGAGCATGGTCGCCATATTGGGACGAATCATGCCCGCGCCCTTGCTGATGCCCGTGATGCTCACCGTCGCGCCGCCAATCTTGACCTGTGCGCCAAAAGCCTTCGGCATCGTATCGGTGGTCATGATGCCTTCGGCGGCACGCAACCAGTTGTCTTCGCGGGCATCGGCCAAGGCGGCCGGCAAGCCGGCCTCGATACGCTCATGGGGCAGCGGCTCCATGATCACGCCGGTGGAGAAAGGCAAGACCTGCTCCGGGGCCAGCTTGAGTTGACCGGCCAGCGCCTGGCAGGTGCTGCGGGCCCGTGCCAGGCCATCCTGGCCCGTGCCTGCATTGGCATTGCCGGTATTGATCACCATGGCACGGATGCCGTGACCTGCGGCCAGATGCTCGCGACAGACCTGTACCGGCGCAGCACAGAAACGATTCTGGGTAAAGACACCCGCCACCGAAGCCCCTTCATCGATCAGGACCACGGTCAGATCCTTGCGATTGGCCTTTCGCACGCCGGCTTCGGTAACACCGATGCGCACGCCGCGGATAGGGTGCAGCTCAGAAACATTGGGCGCAGACAGATTGACGGGCATGTGCGCTCTCAGTTCAGTTTGCCGTGGCAATGTTTGTACTTCTTGCCGCTGCCACAAGGACAAGGGTCATTGCGGCCGGCGCGCGGCACGGCGGCCTGCAGCGTCTGGGTGTCGACCGTGGTTTCGACATCGCCAGTTTCCGTCGGCGCGGTGTAGGTGACGTTGGCGATATTCTCGGCCCGGCTTTCCATGGCATCCGCGGCCTGTTCCAGCTGTTCGCCGGATTGCACGCGCACCGTCATGAGGACACGGGTGACTTCATTTTTCACCGAGTCGAGCAACTGTCCGAACAGCTCGAACGCCTCACGCTTGTATTCCTGCTTCGGCTGCTTTTGCGCATAACCGCGCAGATGAATACCCTGACGCAAGTAGTCCAGCGCGCTCAGGTGTTCGCGCCAATGGGTGTCAATGCTCTGCAACAGCACGATGCGCTCGAACTGGGTGAAGTTTTCGCCGCCCACCTGCGTCACTTTTGCGGCAAAGGCCTCATTGGCGACTGAAATCACCTTTTCAACAATTTCCTCATCGGTAATGGCACTGGCGTCCTGCACCAGCTGGCGCAGCGGCAGGTCGATCTGCCACTCGTCGTGCAGCACTTTTTCCAGACCGGCGACATCCCATTGTTCCTCGACAGATTCCGGCGGCACATACTGGCGCACCAAGTCCAGGAAGCAGCCCTCTCGCAGCGATTCGATCTGGGCCGACAGGTCCGCCGCATCCAGAATCGCATTGCGCTGCTGGTAGATCACCTTGCGCTGGTCATTCGATACGTCGTCGTATTCGAGCAGCTGCTTGCGGATGTCAAAGTTGCGCGCCTCCACTTTGCGCTGCGCGCTCTCGATACTGCGCGAGACAATGCCAGCCTCGATCGCCTCGCCATCGGGCATCTTGAGCCGGTCCATGATGGCCTTGACCCGGTCGCCGGCGAAGATGCGCATCAGGGCATCGTCCAGGCTCAGGTAAAAGCGCGAGGAGCCCGGGTCACCCTGCCGGCCGGAGCGGCCGCGCAACTGGTTGTCGATACGGCGCGACTCGTGGCGCTCGGTGGCGATGATGCGCAAGCCACCCAGTGCCTTGATTTTTTCATGGTCCTGCGTCCACTGGACACGCAGTTGAGCGATCTTTTCCTGCTTCGCGGCCTCGTCGAGCGCGGCATCGCTCTCGACCGCCTCGATCGCCTTTTCGATATTGCCGCCAAGGACGATGTCGGTGCCCCGACCCGCCATGTTGGTGGCAATCGTGATCATCTTGGCGCGCCCCGCCTGGGCGATGATGTCGGCCTCGCGCGCATGCTGCTTGGCGTTGAGCACCTGATGCGGCAGCTTTTCCTTCTCCAGCAACTGCGCGATGATCTCGGAGTTCTCGATCGAGGTCGTGCCCACCAGCACCGGCTGGCCGCGCTCGTAGCACTCCCGGATATCCTTGATCGCCGCTTCGTATTTCTCGCGCGTGGTCTTGTAGACGCGATCCAGCTGATCATCGCGTCGGCTCTGTCGATTGGGCGGGATCACCATGGTCTCCAGGCCATAGATTTCCTGGAACTCGTAGGCTTCGGTGTCGGCAGTCCCGGTCATGCCGGCGAGCTTGTTGTACAAGCGGAAGTAGTTCTGGAACGTAATGGACGCCAGGGTCTGGTTCTCGGCCTGAATCGCCACCCCTTCCTTGGCTTCCACCGCCTGGTGCAGGCCATCGCTCCAGCGCCGCCCCGTCATCAAGCGGCCGGTGAACTCATCCACGATCACAATTTCACCGTCCTGCACCACATAGTGCTGGTCACGGTGGTAAAGGTGCTTGGCCCGCAGCCCCGCGTACAGGTGGTGCATCAGCGTGATGTTGGCCGGGTCATAGAGACTAGCCCCTGCCGGCAGCAAACCCGCCTGGCTCAAAATGAGTTCGGCATTCTCGTGGCCCTGCTCGGTCAGAAACACCTGATGACTCTTCTCATCCAGCGTGAAGTCGCCGGGCTTGGTCACGCCCTCGCCTGTGCGCGGATCGGCTTCGCCTTCCTGGCGGGTGAGCAAGGGCACGACCTTGTTGATGGCGATGTAGAGATCCGTGTGATCTTCGGCCTGGCCGCTGATGATCAGGGGCGTACGCGCCTCGTCAATCAGGATGGAGTCCACCTCGTCCACGATGGCGTAGTTCAGTCTGCGCTGCACCCGGTCGGCTACCTCGTAGACCATGTTGTCACGCAGGTAGTCGAAGCCATATTCGTTGTTGGTGCCATAGGTGATGTCGGCACGGTAGGCGGCCTGCTTGTCCTCGCGCGCCATCTGCGGCAGGTTGACACCCACCGTCAGCCCCAGGAAGTTGTAGAGCTTGCCCATCCACTGCGCATCTCGATTGGCCAGGTAGTCATTCACCGTCACGACGTGAACACCCTGCCCGCTCAGCGCATTGAGGTACACCGGCAGTGTCGCGGTCAGCGTCTTGCCTTCACCGGTGCCCATCTCGGAAATCTTGCCGTTGTGCAGCGCCATGCCGCCCAGGAGCTGGACATCGAAGTGACGCATCTTCATGACGCGCTTGGAGCCTTCGCGCACGACGGCAAAGGCTTCGGGCAGCAAGGCATCCAGGGTTTCACCCTTGGCAACGCGGTCGCGGAACTCCTGCGTCTTGCCCCGCAGTTCTTCATCGCTCAGTTTCTCGAACTGGGACTCCATCGCATTGATGCGAGTCACGATGGTGCGGTATTGCTTGAGCAGCCGGTCATTGCGGCTGCCAAAAATTTTGGTGAGGATGTTGGTGACCATGAATGCCATACCGTCCTGCAGATCCATGTGGACCCGCAAGGCAGCGCAATCCTTTTTCAATCAAGATGAATAGAAGTTGCCACGGGGCGCTTGCCAACCGTTCATACGGCGGGCAGGCACCGGGGTAACCAAACCTTTGATTCTACCTTTGCACCGGGGCTTGGATCGCCGGTGCTGGAACTGGCACGGGCGCCGGCGCAGGACGCGGGGCCGGCGCGGCCGCGACAGCCTGGGCAGGTGCCGGAGCTGGCGGGGCCTGTACCGGCGCCATGGCGACCTGCTGCACTGGCAAGTTGCGACCGGCCGTCAGGAATTTTTGAGGGTCTTGCGGCACGCCGCGCACCAGCACTTCAAAATGCAAATGGGGCCCCGTCGAGCGGCCGGTTGTCCCCACTTCGGCAATTTTTTGCCCGCGCTTGATCAGATCGCCCTTCTTGACGAACACCTTGGATGCATGACCGTAGCGGGTGATTAAATCCTTGCCGTGATCGACTTCGATCATGTTGCCATAGGCGGGGTGATTTTCCTGCGTCACCACCACGCCGCCAGCTGCGGCCAGGATCGCCGTACCCGTTTCGGCCTGAAAATCCAGCCCAGTATGCAAGGCCGATCGTCCTGTGAAGGGGTCAATACGCCAACCAAAAACGGACCCCAAATTGCCGACCGACACCGGCTGCTGGGTCGGCACCATCATGTTGCGAACTTTCTGTTCGAAAAGGCGCGACTCCACAACCGCCATCACATCCGTACGCCGGTCCGTCAGACGATCTAGGTCCGCCAGCGTCGCTTGCAGTTCATCCATGGAAAGCGGGCGGCCTGACACCAGCACCCCACCCTGACCGGGTTTGCTCTTGATCTCATTGGGATTAATGCCTGCCAGCCCCGAGACCCGTTCACCGAGCGATTCGAGCTGCAACATCTTGGCCTGCATTTCGCCAAGTCGCTTGGCCATGACATCCAGGTTTTCTCGCATAAAGCGGTCGCGCTGGGCAAATTCATCCTTGATCACCAGCCGAACCAAGGTACCGACCACCGGCCAACCTTCGCGCGCCCCCTTGAGAAACACCCAGTGGTAGAGACCCGCCGCCACCAGCATCAGTGCAAAGGCCAGAGTCAGTCCGGCCAAAAGCAGTTTCCCGCCACTCAGGTGTATCGCACGACTCTTGGCCAGCCATGCATCCGTGATAATCAAATGCATCTAATTTTTCCCCTCAACACATTACGCCATGACCCGACGTTCCCATTCGGTAACACTGCTGCAGGCCACTCAGGACTCGCCCACCTTGGCGCGCCTGACGGAACTGACAAGCGATTCCGTGGCACGGCTCAAGTCCATCCAGCCGCTGATCCCGGCTCCACTGCGTTCAGCGATCACGGCCGGCCCGATCGATGGACCTGTCTGGTGCCTGATCGTCAGCAGCAACGCCGTTGCTGCCAAAATTCGCCAGTTGCTGCCCGCGCTGGAAGCACATTTGCGGACTAAGGGTTGGGAGGTTACCTCAATTCGGCTCAAGGTACAAATATCAGCAGGACGCTGACCCCGTGTGAGTCGAAGAAAATGGATGGTGCCGATTGTCGGATTCGAACTGACGACCTACCGCTTACAAGGCGGGTGCTCTACCAACTGAGCTAAATCGGCGTGTTGCTATTTTACAGCACGTAACTGCTTCGTCGCACCGGGAAAGCTGCTTACTTGACCCGTTTGAGTGCAGGCCGCGAGCCCCCTGAGGGTCTGTGCGGCTCAGGATCCTCACCGCCACGCTCAGTCTCGACACGGCTCAACTGAACGGGCTTGACTTCTGCCGGTGCTGGCACGGCCTCTGGCATGCGCCAATCGGCCTGTTCCGCACCCACTTCATCCTGGTTCTGCTCATCCAGCGGGAAGGCCATGCCCTGCCCATTCTCACGCGCGTAAATCGCGATCACCCGGGCCACCGGCACGACAATGTCACGCGCGGTACCCGCGAAACGTGCCTTGAATTCGATGAAGTCATTGCCGAGCTTGAGCGAACTCGTGGCATCAAAACTGATGTTGAGCACGATCTCGCCATCTTTCACATACTCGCGCGGCACCTGCACGTTGTCATTCACCCGCACGGCCACATAAGGCGTGAAGCCGTTGTCGGTACACCATTCATACAGGGCCCGAATGAGATAGGGACGCGTGGAAGTGATGTCCTTGGTGTCTGACATGAGCAGGTACCTTCAGGTATGTTACTTGCGCATCACTTTTTCAGAAGGTGTCAGCGCCTCAATGTAGGCCGGACGCGAGAAGATGCGTTCCGCATACTTGAGTAGCGGCGCAGCATTCTTGCTCAACTCGATGCCATAGTAATCAAGACGCCACAGCAGCGGGGCAATGGCCACGTCGAGCATGGAGAAGTTCTCGCCCAGCATGTACTTGTTCTTCAGGAACACCGGGGCCAATTGCGTCAGACGGTCGCGGATATGCGAGCGCGCCTTTTCCAGGACCTTCTCGTTGCTCTTGGCGGCACGCGACTCCAGCGTGGAGACATGCACAAACAGTTCTTTCTCAAAATTGAGCAGGAACAGGCGTACACGGGCACGGTCAACCGGATCGCCAGGCATCAATTGGGGATGCGGGAAACGCTCGTCAATGTACTCGTTGATGATGTTCGATTCGTACAAAATCAGGTCACGCTCCACCAGAATCGGCACTTGGCCGTACGGATTCATGACATTGATGTCTTCAGGCTTGTTGTAGAGATCCACATCACGAATCTCGAAATCCATGCCTTTTTCAAACAGGACAAAGCGGCAGCGGTGAGAGAACGGGCAGGTGGTTCCTGAATACAGCACCATCATGGTGGGGACTCCTAAAAATCAAAACCAGTTTCAGTGCAAACTAACTTGCATTCAAGTTACGCTGAAACTAAAAAGAGTGGGTTTGCATTTTGCAAACCCACTCCGGAAAACTCAAGCCCTACCGAAACGGCGGGACCCAACAAGATGGTGGACCTTACTTGACGTCTTTCCAGTACGCAGCGTTGAGGCGCCAGGTAATCACGGTAAAGACCAACAGGAACAGCAGAACCCAAACGCCCACGCGAACACGGGTATTCTGGGCCGGCTCTCCCATCCATTGCAGGTAGTTCACCAGATCGCCAACCGCCTGATCATACTGGAGTGGCGTCATGGCCCCCGGCGTCAGCTGTTCCCAGCCCTTGAAGACGTGGACTTCATGGCCATGCTCTTCTTTGACCTCGAAAACCGGACGACGCTTGCCTTGCAACTCCCACAGCACATGCGGCATGCCAACACTGGGGAAAACCAGGTTGTTCCAGCCCGTGGCCTTGGTGTCATCAGGGTAGTAGGTACGCAGGTAAGTATAAAGGTAGTCGGCCCCGGAGCCCTGACCCGCGCGCGAACGCGCAATGACGGTCAGATCCGGCGGATTGGCACCAAACCACTCCTTGGCCTGCTTGGGATCAATGGCCGCCTTCATGGTTTCACCCACCTTGTCGGTGGCAAACAGCAGGTTGTCCTTGATCTGCTCCGTGGTGAAACCAATGTCCTGCAGGCGGTTGTAGCGCATGAAGGCTGCCGAATGGCAGTTCAGGCAGTAATTGACGAACAGCTTGGCGCCATTTTGCAACGAGGCCAGGTCGCTGGTATTGACGGGCGCCTTGTCCCAGGCAACACCGCCGCCGCTGGATGCATGGGCGCCACCGAGCAGACCGCACGCCATGATCAAACCGAGAATGATTTTCTTCATTTTTTGTTATCTCCAGCTCAGTGGGCAGCAAAGGTAACGCGACTGGGAACCGGCTTGGACTGACCAATACGGCTCCACCAGGGCATCAGCAAGAAGAAGCCGAAGTAGAACAGGGTTCCAACTTGGGACACGCGCTCACCGATGGGTGACGGGGGTTGCACCCCCAGATAGGCCAGGACGACAAAGTTGATCACAAAAATGCCGTACATGTACTTGTGCCAGTCGGGGCGGTAGCGAATCGACTTAACCGGGCTGTTGTCGAGCCAGGGCAGGAAGAACAGGATCACAACCGCACCACCCATGACCACGACGCCCCAGAACTTGGCGTCGATGGCTAGCATCATGGCGACGATGGCGACCGCACCACCCAGGATCACGCCCTTGAACAGGGCCTGCATCTTGATCTTGACCACGCTCAGCAGGGCAGCCCCCAGCACGCAGGCGATCAGGGCATACATCATCTCGCTGGTGATGGCGCGCAGCATGGAGTAGTACGGCGTGAAGTACCAGACCGGCGCAATGTGGGCAGGCGTTTTGAGCGGGTCGGCCGGGATGAAGTTGTTGTACTCCAGGAAGTAGCCACCGAACTCAGGCGCGAAGAAGATGATGGCGGTAAAGACCATCAGGAACACACTCACGCCGAAGATGTCATGCACCGTGTAGTATGGATGAAAGGGAATGCCGTCCAGCGGATGCCCTTGCGCATCCTTCGGCGCATTGGGCCCCTTGATCTCGACACCATCCGGATTATTCGAGCCCACGTCATGCAGCGCCATCAAATGCGCCACTACGAGGCCAAGCAACACCAGCGGCACCGCGATAACGTGGAAGCTGAAGAAGCGGTTCAGCGTGGCATCACCCACCACATAGTCACCACGGATCAGCAAGGCCAGATCAGGGCCGACAAAGGGAATGGCGGCAAACAGGTTGACGATCACCTGGGCGCCCCAGTAGCTCATCTGACCCCAGGGCAGCAGGTAGCCCATGAAGGCCTCGGCCATGAGGCACAGGAAGATGGCACAGCCAAAAATCCAGACCAGTTCGCGCGGCTTGCGGTAGCTGCCGTAGATCAGGCCACGGAACATATGCAGGTAGACCACCACGAAGAAGGCCGAGGCGCCAGTGGAGTGCATGTAGCGGACCAGCCAACCCCACGGCACATCACGCATGATGTACTCGACCGAACCGAAGGCCAGTGCGGCATCCGGTTTGTAGTGCATCACCAGGAAAATACCGGTGACGATCTGGATCACCAGCACCAGCATGGCCAGCGAGCCAAAGATGTACCAGAAGTTGAAGTTCTTCGGAGCGTAGTACTCCGACATATGGACCCGATAGGCCGAGAATGCCGTGGGGAGGCGATTTTCGAACCAGTTGGTCAGCTTTTCGCCAGCGCTGGCGTTGGGGGAAATTTCCTTGAATTCAGCCATGGTTGTCTTCCTCAAGCCTTCTTGTCTTCACCAATCAGCAATTTGCTGTCGGACAGGTACATATGCGGCGGCACTTCAAGGTTATCGGGCGCGGGCTTGTTCTTGAACACGCGACCGGCCATATCAAAGGTCGAGCCATGGCACGGGCAAAGGAAACCCCCTTGCCAATCATCCGGCAGAGAAGGCTGGGCCCCCATCTGGAACTTGTCGCTCGGCGAGCAGCCGAGGTGGGAGCAGATGCCCACCGCCACCAGGATTTCCGGCTTGATCGAGCGCCCTTCGTTGCGAGCGTATTCGGGCGTGAGTTCGGACGGCTTGCGCTCGGATTTCGGATCAGCCAACTGACTCTCGGTCTTTTTCAGGCTCGCCAGTTGCTCGGGCGTGCGCTTGACGATCCACACAGGCTTGCCGCGCCACTCGACCGTGACTTTCTCACCCGGCTTCAGTGCGGAAATATCCACCTCTACAGCAGCACCAGCCGCTTTGGCTCTTTCGGAAGGCTGAAAGGTGCTGACAAAGGGAATGGCGGCCGCGACGCCCCCAACGGTACCAGCACATCCTGTAGCAATCAGCCAAGTCCGTTTGCTGGGGTCTATCTGACTTTTATCGGCAAGCGTGTCGCTCATGGAAATCCTCAATGAAAACTGGGGGATTCAATTTATATGATCATTGACTTATATGATCACAGAGATCAGCTGATGATTGTAGCTGACCGAGGGCGGCTCATTATCGAAGTTTCGCCCCCCATTGGTCAACCCGGACTCCCCCAGTTTGACGAGATCAACCCCTTCGCCATTGGCCGGCAAAACGGCCGCTGGCAGACGCGTCACACGCCATCACTGAGTTGCCGCGCCATGCGAATGGCCTCGAACAGGCTCGAAGCATCGGCACGCCCCGTACCCGCAATATCAAAAGCCGTCCCATGGTCCGGGCTGGTGCGCACCAGCGGCAGGCCCAGTGTGACATTGACACCCTTCTCCACCCCCAGGTACTTCACCGGGATCAAACCCTGGTCGTGGTACATCGCCACCACGACATCGAACTCCCCCGGCCGCTGCGGCGTGGCACGGGCACGCATGAACACCGTGTCCGGCGCCAGCGGCCCGATCACCGCCATGCCTTGCGCCTGCGCCGCGGCGATCGCCGGCCCAATGATCTCGATTTCTTCCCGGCCAAACAGGCCGCCCTCGCCCGCATGCGGGTTCAACCCCGCCACGGCGATACGCGGCGCCCGTCCCAGCACCCGCCGCAATGATTCATGCGTGATGCGCAAGGTCTGCAGCACATTGGCCTGTGTTACAGCCGCAATCGCCTCGCGCAAGGACACATGGATACTGACCAGCACGGTGCGCAATTCGTCATTGGCCAGCATCATGCGCACCGGGACCTCCGTCACGGACTTGCCCAGATAGGCCGCAGCCTCGGCCTGCAACATCTCAGTATGCCCTGGAAAAGCACTGTAAGGCGCCCCGGCTGCCGACAACGCCTCCTTGTGCAGGGGCGCCGTGACCATGGCCGCAATGTCCCCGCGCAAGGCCGCCTGCGCCGCCCAGACCACACAGCGGCCGGCCTGCTGACCGGCTTGCGCATTGATCCGGCCGAAGGGGACCGGCGCTGACAACGCCTCAATCTCCAGTACCGGCATGCAATTTGGCGGCGCCTCCAGCGCTTCAATAGGCGCATCAATCCGCGCGACCGGCAGGCCAACTTCTCCTTCTCGGCGGACGAGTTGGGCGGCACGACGCAGTGTTGCAATATCCCCCACCACGAAACAACCGCGGGTGACATCAGGCGCATCCCGAAACGCCTTGGCAATGATTTCCGGGCCGATGCCGGCGGCATCGCCCAAGGTGATGGCAATGGGTTTGTGCATGAGGGGGTCAGGCCGGGTTGTCGATCTCAATGAACTCGTGCGCCAAGCCAAGTTGCGCCGCCACATGGGCCGCCACCGCCGGCGCCCCATAGCGCTCACTGGCATGATGACCACAGGCGATGAATGTCACGCCCGACTCGCGCGCATAGTGCGCCTGTGGCTCGGAAATTTCACCCGTGATGAAAGCATCAACGCCGGCCGCAATGGCGGCCTCGAAATACCCCTGAGCGCCACCGGTACACCAAGCCAGCTTGCGCAGGTGGCGCTGAGTGTCGCCAACCACCACCACAGACCGCCCGAGCACGTCACCGATATGCGTAGCCAGGCTCGCTGAACTGGCGAAACTACCACCATCTTCACGCTCCCCGATAAAGCCAAGGTCCTGCTCGCCAAAACGGGCCAGCGCCCTGAACCCCAGCTTGCGTGCCAACTGCGCATTGTTGCCCAGTTCGGGGTGCGCATCGAGCGGCAGGTGATAGGCAAACAGGTTGATGTCATGCGCCAGCAACAAGGCCAGACGCTGCTTCATCCAACCGGTGACCCGTCCATCCTGGCCACGCCAGAACAGACCATGGTGCACAAATATCGCATCGGCCCGGGCAGCGATAGCGGCCTCGATCAGCGCACGGCTGGCAGTCACCCCAGAAACAATTTTTTGCACTCGCGGGGTACCTTCGACCTGCAAGCCGTTAGGGCCGTAATCACGAAAACGTTCCGGCTGGAGCAGGTCGTCGAAAGCCTGGAGGAGTTGATTGCGATCGGTCATGTCCGTGATTGTCAATCAGATTGGCGCCGAATCTCCACCGTCAGGCTGCAGTCGCACCCCTCGCCGGCAGCAATCCAGCGCCCGGCCAGACGCCCCAAAACCGGCGCCAGAACAGCTGCCAGGGCCCGGAGTCGATGGGGCAAGACCTCTTGCAACACAGACTTGGCCTCGATCATGGCGCCACAGCGATAGCGGGCCGTCTCATCGTGCCAACGCAAAGCATCACAGGCGCCGGCTCTGCGCCCCGAGAGCAGCACGCCTAACGGGCACGGCTCAACCAGGCAGCAGACACCACAACCGTTGCACGGTTGGCCCATTGCAGGCTTGGGTGCTGCCGCGGCTCGGATATGAATGATCTGCTGTGACATCGACCGTATTTAAGCAGAGCTGGTGTACCCTGCCTGGCACTCCGCGCTCTACAATTTCCTCATGAAAAGATTCTGGTTGCTGTTTTCTCAGGTCGTTACCGTTTTGCTGGCGGTCTATTTCGTCGTCGTCACCCTCAAGCCCGAGTGGCTTGGCAGAGCGGCCACCTTGAGCTCTGGCGTCGCGTTGCTGGAGGCGCCGCCCAGCGCGCCAGGGGGTGTGCCGGCAGGCAGTTTCCGTGGCGCGGCGCAGAAGGCATCCGCCGCCGTGGTGAGCATCAACACCAGCAAGGCTGCCAGACCGAACCCAAACAGCAATGACCCCTGGTTCCGCTTTTTCTTCGGCGATCAGGACAACGAGCCGCAAGTGGGCCTGGGCAGCGGCGTCATCGTCAGCCCCAACGGCTACATCCTGACCAACAACCACGTGGTCGATGGCGCTGACGAAATCGAAGTCATCCTCAACGACAGCCGCCATGGCCGCGCCAAAGTGATTGGCACGGATCCGGACAGCGACTTGGCCGTCCTCAAGATCGAACTCGACAAGCTGCCTGTCATCGTGCTGGGCAATTCCGACTCGCTGCAGGTTGGCGATCAGGTGCTGGCCATCGGCAACCCTTTCGGCGTCGGCCAGACCGTGACCAGTGGCATTGTCAGCGCACTGGGGCGCAACCAGTTGGGCATCAACACGTTCGAAAACTTCATTCAGACCGATGCCGCCATCAACCCGGGCAACTCCGGCGGCGCCTTGGTCGATACCAGCGGAAATCTGCTGGGCATCAACACGGCCATCTACTCACGCTCGGGCGGCAGCATGGGCATTGGTTTTGCGATTCCCGTTTCCACGGCCAAGATGGTGCTGGAAAGCATTGTCAAGGAAGGTCAGGTCACGCGCGGCTGGATTGGCGTCGAGCCCAACGACCTATCGCCTGAGTTGGCCGAGACTTTCGGCATCAAGGCCAGCAAAGGGGTGATCATTACCGGTGTGCTGCAAAACGGTCCGGCTGCACTGGCCGGAATCCGGCCTGGCGACGTCATCACTGCGGTGGGAGACAAGCCGGTACACAACGTGTCGGAGTTACTGTCCAGCGTCGCCGCACTCAAGCCGGGCATACCGTCGAAATTTCGCCTCTTGCGTCAAGACAGCGACATGGACGTTGCAGTCACCCCGGGTGTACGTCCGCGTCCGCGCCTGATCCAGCCGTAACGCGCCCAGCATTATTGCCAGCAGGCGCCTTTGGCGTGGCCTATAGGAAGTGCCCCGCCATCCCCCGATCAGGTATTGGCCGTCTCGGTGTCCTGCGGTGCTTGGGTGTGCTTGATGAAGATCTGAGCCGCCCAAATACCCATTTCATAAAGCAGACACATCGGCAAAGCCAGTGCCAGTTGCGACACTACGTCCGGCGGCGTCACGATGGCCGCGATGATGAAGGCCAGCACCACGAAGTAGCCGCGGAAATCCTTGAGCTTCTGGATGCTGACCAGCCCCATGCGCGCCAGCACGATGACCACGATCGGCACCTCGAAAGCCAAGCCAAAAGCCAGGAACATGGTCAACACAAAGCTGAGGTAGGCCTCAATATCAGGTGCCGCTGTGATGCTCTTGGGCGCGAAGCTCTGGATGAAGGCAAACACCTGGCCAAAAACAAAGAAATAACAGAAAGCCACGCCAACGAAAAACAGCAGCGTGCTGGAAATCACCAGCGGCAGCACCAGTTTCTTTTCGTGGTTATAGAGTCCAGGCGCCACGAAGGCCCAGACCTGCCACAACACCACCGGCAAGGCCAGCAGAAATGCCGCCATCAACATGATCTTGAGCGGCACCATGAAAGGCGAGATCACCGAGGTGGCGATCAGCGTCGCGCCTTTGGGCAGATTGGCCACCAGGGGCGCCGCCAGAATATCGTAAAGCGCCGCCGGCCCGGGAAACAGCGAGAGCAGGACCGCCGCCACCGCGATCGCCGCCATGGCTTTGAGCAGGCGGTCGCGCAACTCCATGAGGTGCTGCACAAAGGGCTGCTCCGTGCCCGCGAGTTCGTCTGCGTTGGATTGATCGTCTGCCATGGCTTGCCTAATTGGTTATCGAACCCGGGATGCATTGGGGCTCAAGCCCAATGAACCGCTCCCGTGACGGCGAACCGTCAGTTCAGTCGTTGCGGCCGGAAGCGCGCCACCCGGGCGGCACCGGACAGCGCCTTGGTACGCACGCCATTGCGGGCCTTGTACCAGTTCGGGGTTGCCCCCTGCTTGAGGCGCCATTTTTTGTTGGGGCGCTTGTACTCGGGATAAGCTGACAATGAAGGCGTCTGCAAGGTGTCCAAACCGGAGGTCGCCTCGGCCCAGCTTTTCTCAAAATCGCCGGCACTGGTCTGAATCGACGTTTCCACATCGCGCGCAGCACCTTCAACCGTCTCCTTCATCTTCTTGAGTTCCTCAAGATCCATGGAACGGTTGACTTCGGCCTTGACGTCAGCCACATAGCGTTGCGCCTTGCCCAGCAACATACCCATGGTACGCGCCACACGTGGCAGCTTCTCCGGCCCGATGACAATCAATGCCACCGCGCCGATGAGCGCCATTTTCGAAATACCGAGATCGATCATGCTTGCCTAATCGGCAATTCAGGACTTCTGCTTGGCTTCCACGTCGATCGTGGTTTTGTCTGCAGAAGCAGCCGTGCTGGCTACCTGCGCAGGCGCAGCGGCCGGCTTTTCTTCGGCAGCGGTCGAGCCACCTTCCTTCATGCCATCCTTAAAGCCCTTGACGGCGCCACCCAAGTCGCTGCCTAAATTCTTGAGCTTCTTGGTGCCGAACACCATCACCACGATCAACAGCACGATCAACCAGTGCCAGATAGAAAACGAACCCATTTATGACTCCTAAGGAATTAACAGATTTTAATCGGCGCCGGGCAGAACGCACAGGCGCCCCCGAAATCACCCCTTCAGCCAGGGGCGCGGCCCGCCCATCACGTGGATGTGCAAGTGGGGAACCTCCTGCCCGCCTTCCATCCCTGTGTTGCTGATGATGCGAAAGCCGCCCTCCGGATAAGGACGACACCCCTCCTGCAAAGCCAATTTCGGTGCCAGCGCCATCATGCGCCCTAGCAGGCCAGCCTGCTCCGGCCCGACCTGGGCCAGGGACGGGATATGCATCTTCGGAATCATCAGAAAGTGCACTGGCGCCCAGGGGTGAATGTCGTGAAAGACAAAGGTCTCCTCGTCCTCGTACACTTTCTTCGAGGGGATCTGGCCCGCCACAAGCTTGCAAAAAATGCAGTTGGGATCGCTGTGGTGCGTGGACTGCGTCATGTCGAAAACTCCATCGGAAGACCCTTGTTCATGTTCACCAGGCCAGCGACGATGCGGTACAAAAACCAGATCGAGATAGCCAGCCAGGCCAGCCAGCCCGGCAGGATGAAGAAGAACCACAGGGGCAGTGTCACGGCATACAGCACGGCAGCAATCACCACGGTCCGGATGCGCCAGCGGAAATGCGTGGCGTGCCAGGTATTTACTGCATCCGCCCGCTTGACCAGATCAATGATCAGCGCCACGATCAGCAGCACCGGGCTCACCTGTCCGCCCGGCACCAAGGCTGCGACGGCCACAATCAGGTGCAGCACATAGCTGACCGTGCCCACGGTCGTGAGCGATTGCAGCTTTTCGGCTTCGGTCTGGCTCACTTCTCCACACCTTCGCGTGCCAGCGCCTTGCGCAAGGCCTTTTCCTCAATCCCGCTGGTGCCTTCGCGGCGCTCCAGTTCGGCCAGCACGTCGGCCGGGCGCAAGCCATAGTGGGCTAGCGCAATCATGCAGTGGAACCACAGGTCCGCCACCTCGTTAACCACTTTGGTTTTGTCGCCGCCATGGTCGGCATCCTTGGCGGCCATCACCACTTCGGTGGCCTCTTCGCCAATTTTTTTCAGAAACGCGTCCGGCCCCTTGTGCAGCAGGCGCGCGACATAACTTTTCTCCGGATCGCCGCCCTGCGCGGGCAGGCGGCTTTCGACCACAGCCGCCAGGCGGGCCAGTGAATCAGCAGAATTCGGTGTTTCGTTAGCAGAGGACATGGCTGTTCACTTGTAAATGGAATCCGGGTCTTTGAGCACGGGCTCGGTCGCCTGCCAGGCCCCGCCCTTGTAGACAGAGAAAAAGCAACTGTGGCGCCCGGTGTGGCAGGCGATGCCGGGCTCATGACCGAGCTGGGTCACCTTGAGCAACAAGACATCATTGTCGCAATCGATGCGGATTTCGTGCACGGTCTGCACATGGCCGGACTCTTCACCCTTGTACCAGAGCTTCGCCCGGGAGCGGCTGAAATACACGGCACGACCGAGTTCCGCCGTCTTCTGCAGGGCCTCGCGGTTCATCCAGGCGAACATCAGCACATCGTTGCTGCCCTGCTCCTGCGCAATCACCGGGACCAAACCCTGCGCGTCCCATTTCACTTCATCTAGCCAATTCATGGCGCTATTGTCTGACAATTTGATGCGGAAATTTCGCGCGTCAATTGGCTGGCTCGATGCGCACCGGAATGCCGCACTCGGCCATGCGGGCCTTGGCCTGCGCAATGGTGTATTCGCCGTAATGGAAAATGCTGGCGGCCAGCACGGCGTCCGCGCCGCCGATCTTGATGCCATCTACCAGGTGATCAAGGTTGCCGACACCACCGGAAGCGATCACCGGCACGCTCACCGCATCGCTGACCGCGCGAGTCAACTCCAAGTCAAAACCGGACTTGGTGCCATCGCGATCCATGCTGGTGAGCAGAATCTCGCCGGCGCCATACTCGGCCATTTGGCGCGCCCAGGTCACGGCATCCAGACCGGTATTCTTGCGACCGCCATGGCTGTAGACATCCCAGCCCTCCCCGCGTGCCAGCATGTCGTCCCCAAAACGACGTTTGGCATCGATCGCCACCACGATGCATTGCGCGCCGTATTTGGTCGACGCGTCGCGAATAACCTGCGGATTGGCGATCGCCGCCGAGTTGAAGCTGGTCTTGTCCGCACCGGCATTGAGCAGACGACGCACATCGTCCACCGTGCGCACCCCGCCCCCCACGGTGAGCGGAATGAAGACTTTGGAAGCCACTGCCTCAATGATGTGCAGGATCAGGTCGCGGCCGTCACTGGTGGCCGTGATGTCCAGAAAGGTCAGTTCGTCGGCGCCCTGGTCGTTGTAGCGCGCGGCAATCTCCACTGGATCGCCCGCATCGCGCAGTTCGATGAAATTGACGCCTTTGACGACGCGACCACCGGTCACATCCAGGCAAGGAATGATTCTTTTGGCTAGCACGCGGTACGACCTTCAGACTCCGCCGGCCAATTCGTCGGCGCGAATCTGGGCGGCTTCGAAATCGAGGTCACCGGTGTAGATGGCGCGACCACAGATCACGCCTTCGATGCCTTCGTCTTCCACGGCGCACAGGGCTTCGATGTCAGTCATATTGCTCAGACCACCGGAGGCAATCACCGGAATGGTCAGCGCCTGGGCCAATTTGACGGTAGCGTCGATGTTGATGCCCGACAGCATGCCGTCGCGACCGATGTCGGTGTAGATGATGGATTCGACGCCGTAGTCCTCGAATTTCTTGGCCAGATCCACCACTTCGTGGCGCGTGAGCTTGCTCCAGCCGTCAGTCGCCACCTTGCCATCCTTGGCATCCAGGCCGACGATGATGTGGCCGCCAAAAGCGGTGCAGGCATCCTGCAGGAAGCCGGGGTTCTTGACTGCCGCCGTGCCGATGATGACGTAGCGCAGGCCGGCATCGAGGTAGCGCTCGATAGTGTCCAAGTCGCGGATGCCGCCACCGAGCTGCACATCGATCTCGCCGCCGACCTCCTTGAGAATCTTGCGAATGGCCATCTCGTTCTTGGGCTGGCCAGCGAAGGCGCCATTGAGGTCCACCAGGTGCAGGCGGCGCGCACCTTTGTCCACCCATTTGCGTGCCATGACGGCTGGATCCTCACCGAAGGTGGTGGATTGGTCCATGTCGCCCTGCTTGAGGCGAACGCAGTGACCGTCTTTCAAATCAATAGCAGGAATTAAAAGCATGGTGCTTCTGTGTGTGGAATGAGAATGGCGTCGGAATACTCGGCCAGAACGGAGGATTGATCAGGGATTCCAGTGAAGGAAGTTGCGGTAAAGAGCCAAGCCGTGGGCTGCACTTTTCTCGGGGTGAAATTGTGTTGCGAAAATATTATCGCGTGCAATCGCTGCCGTGAAGCGTCCACCGTAGTCTGCTTCGCCAACGCTGTGGCGCGCATCAGACGGTCGGGCATAGAAACTGTGGACGAAATAGAAGTAGCTGCCGTCAGGCACTGCCCCCCACACCGGGTGCGGCTGCGCCTGGTAGACCTGGTTCCAGCCCATCTGCGGCACCTTGTAGCGGCTGCCATCGGGCTGCAGCCGGCCTGCCAGATCGAACTTGATCACCTCGCCATGGATCAGGCCCAGGCCCGGCGTGTCGCCTTCGGCACTGTGATCGAGCAGCATCTGCATGCCCACGCAAACACCAAACAAGGGCTTGGATGCAACCGCCTCCAGCACCGCATCACGCAAGCCGGAATCGCGCAGTTCACGCATGCAGTCGGGCATGGCCCCCTGACCAGGTAGCACCACACGCTCGGCGGCGCGCACTTCCTCGGGGCGCGAGGTGATCAACACGTGATAGCCGCTGTCCTGCGCGGCAGCCTGCACCGCCTGCGACACGGAACGCAGGTTACCCATGCCGTAATCGACGACGGCGACAACCCGATCTCTCATCAACACCACTCCAAGGACACCGCAGAACCGGCTGTGCCGGGCTGCTGGTGGCGCCCCCCCCTTGAGGGGGAGGCGCCGAAGGCGCTTCGGGGGGGGGTCATAAGCTGCCCTTGGTGGACGGAATCATGCCTGCCGCACGCGGATCGAGTTCCAGCGCGGCACGCAGGGCACGCGCAAAAGCCTTGAACACTGTCTCGGCCTGGTGGTGCGCATTCTCGCCACGCAGGTTATCGATGTGCAGTGTGACAAAGGCGTGGTTCACAAAGCCCTGGAAAAACTCATAGGCCAGCTGGCTGTCGAAGGTGCCGATCATGCCGCTCTTGAACGGCACATGCATGACCAGACCGGGACGCCCGGAAAAATCGATCACCACGCGTGACAAGGCTTCGTCCAGCGGCACATAGGCGTGGCCGTAGCGGCGAATGCCTTTCTTGTCGCCCACGGCCTTGGCCACGGCTTGGCCCAACGTGATGCCGACGTCTTCCACCGTGTGGTGGCCGTCGATGTGCAGATCGCCCTTGGCCACGATGTCCAGATCGATCAAACCATGGCGCGCAATCTGGTCCAGCATGTGATCGAAGAAGCCAATGCCGGTGGAAAGCTTGGCCTGGCCCGTCCCGTCAAGATTGACCTTGACGGTGATCTGGGTCTCCGCGGTGTTGCGGGAAACTTCGGCAATGCGAGGTGTGGTCATAGTGATTCTTGAAGGGCAGCCAACATCTGGCGGTTTTCATCCGCGGTTCCAACCGTCAGGCGCAGGCAGTTGGCCAGCAGTGGGTGCATTTTGGACACATTCTTCACCAACACCCCCTTGGCTTTCATGCCATCAAAGGTCTTTTGTGCGTCCGGCACGCGCACCAGGATCATGTTGGCGTCGCTGTTCCAGGCCCGAACTCCCGGCAAATGCGACAAAGCTTCTAAAATGATAGCACGCTGTGCCTTCAGGTCAAGGGCCTGCGCCGCAAAGACATCGGCATGTTCAAGCGCGAACAGGGCACACTCGTAATTGAGCACGCTGATGTTATAGGGTGGGCGCACCTTGTCGATCTCGGCAATCAGGTCTTTCGGTCCCATCATGTAGCCCAGACGAACCCCGGCCAGACCGAACTTGGAGAGGGTGCGCATCAGCAGCACATGGCGGTGCGCATCTGGATTGGCACGTATCTGGTCGAGCCAGGTGTGGGAGGAAAACGGCTGGTAGGCCTCATCCATCACCACCAAGCCCCCCTGCTCGCCCACGGCAGCAATGATCTTGGCGATCACGGCCTCATCCCACAGATTGGCGGTCGGATTGTTCGGGTAGGCCAGGTAGGTGATGGTGGGCTTGTGTTGGCGAATCGCCGCCAGCATGGCGGCTTCATCCAACTCGAAGTCGGCCGTCAGGGACACCCCATGAAACTTCAAGCCTTGCAGCTGCGCGCTCATGGCGTACATCACAAAACCCGGCAGCGGCGCCAGAATTGAGGCCCCAGGCACGTCGCAGGCCATGGCCAGCAGCGAGATCAGCTCATCCGAGCCGTTGCCCAGCATGATGTCAAAGCCCTCCGGCATCTGGGCAAAGCGGGCCAACGCGGCACGCAGGTCATTGACACGTCCGTCCGGATAGCGGTTGAGCGCCAGTTGCCCCAAGCGCTGGCCCAGCTTGGCCTGCAATTCCGCCGGCAGGCGGTGCGGGTTCTCCATGGCATCGAGCTTGACCATGCCCACCGAGTCCTGGATGGCATAGGCGTGCATGGACTGGATGTCCTGGCGAATCAGGCGTTGCAGCTTGGGATCTAACCCAGCCCCCACGCTTGTCGCTTCACGTACTGCGCTGCCCCCCAAGGGGGCCTTCGCGCCTTGGGACGGCCCAGCGGCGCTCATGCCGGCGTTGTTCATTGCTTGCCACCTTTCAAGCGCATCTCGGCCGCCCGCGCATGCGCCTGCAAGCCCTCGCCATGCGCCAGCACCGAGGCAATCTGGCCCAGGGTCTGGGCGCCAGCTTCGCTGACCTCGATCAGGCTGGAACGCTTTTGGAAGTCGTAGACACCCAGCGGGCTGGAAAAGCGCGCCGTGCCGCTGGTCGGCAGCACGTGGTTCGGGCCGGCACAGTAGTCGCCCAGCGACTCGCTGGTGTAGGCACCGAGGAAAATGGCGCCGGCGTGCTTCAGCAGCGGCTCCCACTGGTGCGGCTCGCGGCTGGAGACTTCCAGGTGCTCGGGTGCGATGCGGTTGCTGATGGCGCAGGCCTCTTCCATGCCGCGGGTCTGAATCAAGGCCCCGCGGCCAGTCAGGGACTTGGCAATGATCTCGGCGCGCGGCATGGTGGGCAGCAGGCGGTCGATCTCGCGCTGCACCGCGTCGATATAAGCGGCATCGGGGCACAGCAGAATGCTTTGCGCCAGTTCGTCATGCTCCGCCTGGCTGAACAGATCCATCGCCACCCAGTCAGGCGGCGTCGTGCCATCGGCCAGCACCAGGATTTCGCTGGGGCCGGCGATCATGTCGATGCCGACCTTGCCGAACACGCGGCGCTTGGCACTGGCGACGTAGGCATTGCCGGGGCCGGTGACCTTGTCAACACCGGGCACGGTCTGCGTGCCATAGGCCAGCGCGGCCACCGCCTGGGCGCCGCCGATGGTGAAGGCGCGAGTGACGCCGGCCACATAGGCCGCCGCCAGCACCAGCGGATTCTTTTCGCCCTTGGGGGTCGGCACCACCATGATGATTTCGCCCACGCCCGCCACATGGGCCGGAATCGCATTCATGAGCACGGACGAGGGGTAAGCCGCCTTGCCGCCCGGCACATAGATGCCAACGCGGTCCAGCGGCGTCACCTTCTGGCCCAGCAAAGTTCCGTCAGCGTCGCGGTAGCTCCAGCTCTCGCCGCTGGCGCGCTTTTGTGCCTCATGGTAGCTGCGTACGCGTTGTGCCGCAGCTTCCAGCGCCTGGCGCTGCACAGCCGGCAGGGACTCGAAGGCGGCCTTGAGTTCGGCCTGCGTCAGTTCCAGTTCCTTCAGCGTTGCAGCGGTCAAGCCGTCAAAACGGCTGGTGTATTCGAGCACCGCCGCATCGCCGCGCTGCTGCACGTCGGTCAGGATGGCTGCAACACGCGCTTCAATTTCCGCATCGGTTTCACCCGACCAGTGCAGGCGTGCCTTGAATTGAGCCTCGAAATCGGCATCAAGCGTGGCAAGACGAGCGGGAGCAGCTTTCAAATTCATAGGGCTTATTTCTGACCGACCACACCGGCAAAGGCATCAATGATGCGGCGGATCGGCTCTTGCTTGAGCTTGAGCGCAGCCTGGTTCACCACCAGGCGCGAACTGATGTCCATGATGTGCTCGACTTCAACCAGTTGATTGGCCTTGAGCGTATTGCCGGTGGACACCAGGTCGACGATGGCGTCGGCCAGGCCGGTCAGGGGTGCCAGCTCCATGCTGCCATAGAGCTTGATCAGATCCACGTGCACGCCCTTGGTCGCAAAGAACTCGCGCGCAATCGCCACATATTTGGTGGCCACGGTCAGGCGCGAACCCTGGCGTACGGCGGCGGCGTAATCGAAGCCTTCGCGCACCGCCACGCTGATGCGGCACTTGGCTATTCTCAAGTCCAGTGGCTGGTACAGGCCATCGCTGCCATGCTCCAGCAGGGTGTCCCGGCCGGTAATACCCAGATCAGCGCCGCCGTATTGCACATAAGTCGGCACATCGCTCGCGCGCACCAGCACCACCCGCACATCGGGCTGGTTGGTCGCCAGGATGAGCTTGCGGGTTTTTTCGGGATCGTCGAGCACCTCGATGCCAGCGGCCTTGAGCAGCGGCAGGGTTTCGTCGAAGATGCGGCCTTTGGAAAGTGCGAGCGTGATCATGGTTTGATTTTCTCATGCGTGAACGCCGCCGGGCCACACCAAAGCGCGGAGGCCATTATTTGACGCGCTCGATGTCCGCACCGATGCCGCGCAGCTTGGTTTCCATCTGGTCATAGCCGCGATCCAGGTGGTAGATGCGGTCCACCACGGTCTCACCCTCGGCCACCAGACCGGCAATCACCAGGCTGGCCGAAGCCCGCAGGTCGGTCGCCATCACGGTCGCACCGGAGAGTTTCTCCACCCCCTCAATCACCGCCACCTTGCCGTCGATCTGGATCTTGGCGCCCAGCCGGACCAGTTCGTTGACGTGCATGAAACGGTTTTCAAAAATGGTTTCAGTCACCTTGGCGGTACCCGTCGAGATGCTGTTGAGCGCCATGAACTGGGCCTGCATGTCGGTCGGGAAGCCCGGGTATTCAGTGGTACGGAAACTCTGCGCTTTCAGGCGCCCTTGCGACTGCACGCGAATAGCACCCTCCAGCGCCGTCACCGTGGCACCGGCTTCGCGCAACTTCTCAATCACGGCATCCAGATGGTCGGCCCGACCATGCTTGAGCACCACATCGCCCCCGGTCGCCGCCACGGCACACAGGAAGGTGCCCGTTTCAATCCGGTCTGCCACCACCTGGTGGTCACAGCCGTGCAAAGCTTCCACGCCCTGGATACGGATGCGGCTGCTGCCATGGCCTTCAATCTTGGCGCCCATCTTGATGAGCATTTCCGCCAGATCGGGAATCTCGGGCTCCTGCGCTGCGTTTTCCAGAATGGTCTCGCCTTCCGCCAGCGCGGCGGCCATCAAGAAGTTCTCGGTGCCGGTGACGGTCACCATGTCGGTGGTGATGCGTGCGCCCTTGAGACGGCTGCGCCCCTTGGGCAGCTTGGCGATCATGTAACCATGCTCGACCACGATCTCGGCACCCATGGCGGTCAGGCCCTTGATGTGCTGGTCCACCGGCCGCGAACCGATGGCGCAGCCACCGGGAAGGGATACCGTGGCCTCGCCGAAGCGCGCCAGCAAAGGCCCCAGCGCCAGCACCGAAGCGCGCATGGTCTTGACCAGCTCGTAAGGCGCTTCGGGTGAATTCAACTTGCCGGCATCAATGTTCACCGTGCCGTCATCGTGCACCTGGGCACTCACGCCCATGTTGCGGATGAGCTTGAGCATGGTGGCCACATCCTGCAGGCGCGGCACATTGCGCAGCGTGACGGCTTGCGCCGTCAACAGGCTGGCACACAACTCGGGCAACGCGGCATTCTTGGCGCCCGAGATCTGAACCTCGCCGTGCAGTTGGCGACCGCCGCGAATCAATAATTTATCCATGTTTGAACCGACTCACTTCAACGGGCTTGGGCCGCCCATTCGGCCGGGGTAAAGGTTTTCATGGACAGGGCATGCACTTCGTCCGTGTGCATCTTGGCCCCCAGCGTGGCATAGACCCGCTGGTGGCGCTGGATGGCGCGCTTGCCGTCAAACTCAGGCGAAACAATGGTGGCATACCAGTGGCGCCCATCACCTTCGAGCTCCAAATGCTCGCACTTCAGGCCAGCGGCAATGATGGATTTCAGTTCGTCTGCAGTCATAGTGTTGTTTGATCCCGCTTGTATCAGCCGCGAATCTTGTAGCCAATGCGCAGCAAATGCACGGCCAGCGATCCGACCAGCAAGAGCGCCGCGCCGACAATGCCCAGGCTCAACCAAGGCGAGACGTCGCTCACGCCAAAAAAGCCGTAGCGAAAACCGTCGATCATGTAGAAAAACGGATTGAGATGGCTCACACCCTGCCAAAAACTAGGCAGCGAATGAATCGAATAGAACACGCCACTGAGGAACGTCATCGGCATGATGATGAAGTTCTGGAACGCCGCCAGTTGGTCGAACTTCTCGGCCCACAGACCGGCAATCAAACCCATCGTCCCCAGCAGCGCGGCGCCCATCACCGCAAAAATGATCACCCACAGCGGCGACACAAAGCTGAGATCGGCAAACCAGGCCGTTACCACAAACACGCCGGCCCCGACCACCAGCCCGCGCGCCACCGAAGAGCCCACATAGGCAAAGAACCAGCTCCAGTGCGACAGCGGCGTGAGCAGCAGAAACACCAGGTTACCCATGATCTTGCTCTGGATCAACGAGGAAGAGCTGTTGGCAAACGCGTTTTGCAGCACGCTCATCATCACCAAGCCCGGCACCAGGAAGGCGGTGTAGCTGACCCGGTCGTAAACCTTCACGTGGTTTTCCAGCACATGCCCGAAGATCAGCAGGTACAGCACGGCGGTCAGCACGGGCGCGGCCACGGTCTGGAAACTGACCTTCCAGAAACGCAGCACTTCCTTGTAGAAGAGCGTCTGCCAACCCGTCATTTCTGCCTCCCCATTACCTCAAGAAATACATCCTCGAGGTCGGACTTGGTGATCTCGACGTCATCGACGATGAGACCCGCTTCGCGCACGGCAGCCAGATAGCTCTCGATCTGCCTGGCGTCGTGCGCGGGAAACTGCACGATACGTCCCGTCACGCGCGCCTGCGCCGCCAAGTCCGCGGGCAGTTCGCCATCGATCTTGAGCCGCAACACATGGCTGGAGGCCGCCTTGAGCAACTCACTGGTGCGATCCAGCGCCACCACTTGGCCAGACTTGAGCATGGCAATGCGGCCGCACAGGGCCTCGGCCTCTTCCAGGTAATGGGTGGTCAACAAAACGGTATGGCCCTGCTTGTTGAGCTTGGCGATGAACTGCCACAAGGTTTGACGCAACTCCACATCGACGCCGGCAGTGGGCTCGTCGAGCACAATGACCGGCGGCTTGTGCACCAAAGCCTGCGCCACCAAGACGCGCCGCTTCATGCCGCCGGAGAGCTGGCGCATATTGGCGTTGGCCTTGTCGGCCAACCCCAGGCTCTCCAGCAGTTCGTCAATCCAGGCCTCGTTGTTCTTCACGCCAAAGTAGCCAGACTGGATGCGCAAGGCCTCGCGCACATTGAAAAACGGATCGAACACCAACTCCTGCGGCACGACCCCCAGCTTGCTGCGCGCCTGGGCATAGTCAGCCTGCACATCGCTACCCAGCACGGTGACCTTGCCGGCGCTAGCACGTGTCAGCCCCGCCAGGATACTGATCATGGTGGTCTTGCCCGCCCCATTCGGGCCCAACAAGCCAAAGAACTCCCCCTCTTCGATATCGAGACTGACGCCATCGAGCGCCTGAAAGGTGGCGCCTTTGGGCCCACGCGGCAACGGGTAGGTTTTGGAAACGGACTGGAAGGAAATGGCAGGCATGTGAGTCCGCTATTTTAAGCGGAGCGCATCAAGCGGCGGGCAGCAGTTCGGAAATCCCGTACAGGGAAGCCAGATCGGCCAGCCGCGGCGAGAGGCCCCGGATGGAAAAGTGCTTACCCAAAGCCAGGCTCTCGCGCCGAAACTCCAGCAGAACGGCCAGAGCGGCCGAATCAAAATGCTGCAGCGCACTGGCGTCGACCACCACGGCGGGCCCGGTCTGGGCGCGCAAGCCCTGGACCAGCATCTGCAGGCAGGCCCGGGCTTGCAGGTGTGTCAATTCAGAGGGAAGAACCAGCACGCTCAGCCCTTCTTGGCGTTGGCTTTGTTGCGCTCCGCCAGGGTGGTGATCAAGCCATCAATGCCTTTGGCACTGATTTCCTGGGCAAACTGGCTGCGATAAGTTTCGACCAACCATACGCCCATCACATTCAGGTTATAGATTTTCCAGCCCAAACCCTGGCCTGGCGTTTTTTCCAGCCGATAGTCCAGCTGGATCGGGTCGCCGCGCCCCCTGACTTCGGTGCGCACCACCACTTCCTTGTCCTCAGGGCCAGCACGCATGGGTTTGATGGCAATGGTCTGGTCCGAGACCTGCGTGAGCGCCCCCGCATAGGTGCGCACCAGCAGGGTCTTGAACTCTTCCTGCAGACGTTGCTTCTGCTCAGGCGTGGCTTGGCGCCAGCCGGGTCCGACCGCCGAAGCCGTCATGCGCTGGAAGTTCACATTGGGCATGATCTTGGTGTCCACCAAAGCCACAATGCGCGACATATCACCGGCCTGGATGGTCTTGTCGGTCTTGATGTTGTCGAGCACTTCCGTCGACAGGCGCTTCATCATGGCATCTGCCTCTTCATCGGCCGCATGCACCGGCAATACCGCCAGCGCCAAGCCGCCAGTGAGCAGACAAGCGAGCAAATGATTCAAAAAACGACGCTGCATGATTGATCTTCCGAACTGCAAAAACCGGTCAAGCCGGCCATCAACGAACACTTTGAGCCACAACTTCGACGGCCCCTTGGGACCTGTTCACTCGCTGCGTCTCCGCCTCACGGGGAAGGATCCGCATCCTCCGGCATCTCTTCCTCGGGTGGATTGCCGTCATAAACATCGTTACGCCGGCGCTGGAGAAACGCATCGCGCATGAAAGTGTACTTGTCCAGCGCGACCTCTTCAAACACATCCCCGACCTTGAGCAACCCCGCACGCCGATCCACCACCCGCAAACCGAGCAGCGTATTGCGCACCGGAATATCATCGACCTGCGCCACGGCGTCACCCTTGATGTCCACTGGCAGCGCCACCGTATCACGCAGGGTCGACGACCCCAATATAGGCAGCACGATATAAGGCCCCGGCCCGACCCCCCAGTACCCCAAGGTTTGTCCAAAATCTTCGGTATGACGCTCAATGCGCATTTCTGTGGCGATATCCAGAATGCCGCCTAGCCCCATTAAGGTATTCACCCCAAAGCGAAAAAAGCTCTCTGCAGCTGCAGCGCCCTTGAACTGCAGGACGTTGTTAACAATAGACCACGCATCTTGCAGGTTGTCAAAAAAATTGCCAACGCCTGTTTGCACCAAGGACGGCGTCACATCACGGTAAGCGGTGGCCACCGGCTTGAGCACGGTGCGGTCCAATGCATCATTGAACTTGTAGACACCCCGGTTGAAGGGCTCCAGCGGGTCTGCCGGATTGGCATTGGGCCCCGTCGCACAAGCCGTCAATAACAGGCTCAGCAGGATGCTCCCCATCCGCCAAGAACACAGCAGCCACAGCTTCACTTTTTGTCCTTGCCCGTCTGCGAGCTGTTGCCCTCGGCGGCTTTGCTGTAGAGGAACTGGCTGATCAGGCTCTCCAGCACCACGGCAGACTGCGTGGCCGTGATCCGGTCACCACCAGCCAGCGCTTGCTCCTCGGCACCCGCCTCGATGCCAACATACTGATCGCCCAGCAGTCCGCTGGTCAGGATCTTCAGTGAGCTGTCCTTTGGAAAGCTATAGCGGCTTTCCAGCGCCAGCGTGACGTTGGCCTGAAAGGTCTTGTCATCAAACGTGATCGACTCGACGCGCCCGACCACCACGCCACCGCTGCGCACCGCCGACTTCGGCTTGAGACCGCCGACATTGTCAAAACGCCCCTCAACCCGGTAGGTCGACTGAAAGCTCAAGGTCAACAGATTGGCCGCCTGCAGCGCCAGGAACAAAATAGCCGCCCCGCCAACCAGGACAAACAGACCCACCCACACATCATTCTTTGAGCGTTGCACCACACTCTCCTTAAATCGTAAACATCATCGCGGTCAGGATGAAATCCAGACCCAGAACTGCCAGAGACGCCATCACGACGGTACGCGTGGTGGCACTCGAAACGCCCTCTGGCGTCGGCTGCGCTTCATAACCCTGCAGCAGCGCCACGAAAGTCACCGTGAAACCGAACACAATGCTCTTGATGATGCCGTTGCCGACATCTTTCCAGACATCGACACCGCCCTGCACCTGGCTCCAGAACGCGCCGCCATCGACACCAATCATGAGCACGCCGACGACCCAGCCGCCGATGATGCCCATGGCACTGAACACGGCGGCCAACAGCGGCATGGCAATCACACCAGCCCAGAAGCGCGGCGCCAGAACGCGTTGCACCGGGTCGACCGCCATCATCTCCATCACGCTGAGTTGCTCGCCCGCTTTCATCAAGCCAATCTCGGCCGTCAAGGACGTGCCGGCACGGCCGGCAAACAGCAAGGCGGTCACCACCGGCCCGAGCTCACGCACCAGACTGAGCGTGACCAACAGACCCAACGCCTCGGTGGAGCCATAACGCTGCAAGGTGTAATAACCCTGCAGACCAAAGACGAAACCGACAAACAAGCCGGACACCGCAATGATGGCCAGCGAGTAATTGCCCAAAAAGTGAATCTGGTCGCGCACCAGTCCGAAGCGGCGCAGGGTCGTGCCCAAGGATGCCACCAGGCGGAAAAACAAGCGCGCGCCTTGCCCCATGTCGGCCAGCTTGCTGCGGGTGGCGAAGCCAACGTCCGAAGGTTTGTACCAACTCATGCCGAAACTCCAGACTGAGGTGCGGCGGGCTTGAGACCCAAGCCGAAGTCCTCTTCCACAGAAACACCGGGATAGTGGAAGCGTACCGGCCCATCGGGTAGGGCATTGACGTACTGATAGATCAATGGATCAGTGCTCTTACGCACCTCATCCGGCGGCCCCTCCAGGGCCACCTTGCCATTGGCCAGGATGATCACATGGTCGGCAATGCCGAAAGTCTGCTCCAGCTCGTGCGACACAAAAATACTGGTCAGCCCCATGGTGTCGTTGAGGGTCCGGATCAGGCGTGCGGCCGTGCCGAGCGAAATCGGGTCCAGGCCGGAAAACGGCTCGTCGTACATTACCAACTCCGGATCGAGCGCGATCGCCCGTGCCAGCGCGATGCGGCGCGCCATGCCGCCCGAGACCTCACTGGGCATGAGGTCCCGCGCTCCGCGCAGCCCAACGGCATTGAGCTTCATCAGCACGATGTCGCGAATCAGCGGCTCGGGCAGGTCAGTATGCTCACGCAGGGGGAAAGCCACGTTGTCAAACACGCTCAGATCGGCGAACAGGGCGCCGAACTGGAACAACATGCCCATGCGACGCCGCGCCGCGTAGAGATGCTCCTGATCCATCTGCGTGACGTCCTGACCATCGAACAGCAACTCACCCTTTTGCGCCTTGTTCTGCCCGCCAATCAAACGCAGAACCGTTGTTTTTCCACCACCAGAAGCCCCCATCAAGGCCGTCACCTTGCCGCGTGGCACCTTGAGGGAAACGTCGTCCAGGATGACGCGCTCGCCGTACCCGAAGGTCAGGTGGTTCAGTTCAACAAGTGAGTCCACAGCAGATGAGGTCATAAAAGACAAAAGCCGGGAATATCCGGCTTTTGGATCATAAGGGATTACGTCCTCTTAACGAGGCAAGTCGCTAGTACCCATCAGGAACTCGTCGACCGAACGTGCCGCCTGACGGCCTTCACGGATGGCCCACACCACCAGACTCTGGCCGCGCCGAATGTCACCCGCAGCAAACACCTTGGGCACATTGGTCGCATAGCCGCCAGTAAAGTCAGTACTCGCTTTGGCGTTGCCGCGGGCGTCCTTGTCAATCCCAAAGGCTTCCAGCACGGTGGCCACCGGGCTGATAAAGCCCATGGCCAGCAACACCAGATCGGCCTTGTACTCTTTTTCAGTCCCCGAGATCTCGACCAGCTTGCCATCCTTGAATTCGACATGCACGGTCTTCAGGCCGGTGACCTTGCCCTTTTCACCCACGAACTCCTTGGTGGAAATGGCAAATTCGCGGGTACAGCCCTCATCGTGGCTGGAGCTGGTGCGCAGCTTGAGCGGCCAATAGGGCCAGGTCATGGGGCGGTTTTCCACCTCGGGCGGCTGGGGCATGACTTCAAACTGGGTCACGCTCACCGCGCCATGGCGGTTGCTGGTGCCCACGCAGTCGGAGCCGGTGTCGCCACCACCAATCACGATCACGTGCTTGCCATCGGCGCGCAACTGCTCCTTGAGCTTGTCGCCAGCATTGACCTTGTTCTGCTGCGGCAGGAACTCCATGGCGAAATGGATGCCATTCAGATCACGGCCCGGCACCGGCAGGTCACGCGATTGCTCAGCGCCACCGGTCAGCAGGACAGCGTCAAAGTCCTTTTTCAGCTGCTCGGCCGAAATCGTTTCTTTGGCCCAGTTGGTGACCTTGCTGCCTTCAGGCATCTTGCCCACCAGCACGCCGGTGCGGATGGTCACACCTTCGGCTTCGAGCTGCTTGACGCGGCGGTCGATGTGCGACTTCTCCATCTTGAAGTCAGGAATGCCATAGCGCAGCAGACCACCAACACGGTCATTCTTCTCGAACAGCGTCACGTCATGGCCGGCACGCGCCAACTGCTGAGCGGCCGCCAGACCGGCTGGGCCGGAACCGACCACGGCCACCTTCTTGCCGGTCTTTTGCGCGGGCAACTGCGGTTGGACCCAGCCCTGCGCCCACGCCTTGTCAATGATGGCGTGTTCGATGGACTTGATGCCCACCGCGTCATCGTTCACATACAGCGTACAGGCCGCCTCGCAGGGTGCCGGGCAGATGCGGCCGGTGAACTCGGGGAAGTTGTTGGTGCTGTGGAGCACCTCGATCGCATTCTTCCAGTCGCCGCGATACACCAGGTCGTTGAAATCCGGAATGATGTTATTGACCGGGCAACCGTTGTTGCAAAACGGCGTGCCGCAATCCATGCAACGCGCAGCCTGGACCTTGGCCTGCTCATCGCTCAGGCCAACCACGAATTCCTTGTAATGCTTCAGGCGCTCGGCAACCGGCTTGTAGCCTTCCTCGAGACGCTCATACTCCATGAAGCCAGTGACTTTTCCCATGATTCAATCCTTTGCTTAACGAGCAGCTGCTGCTTCTTTTTTGCCACCCGTTTTGGCCGGCGTAGCAGCGGTTTTTTTGGCGTTGATCTCGCCCAGTGCACGCTTGTATTCGTTGGGGAACACCTTGACAAACTTGGCGCGCGATTCCGCCCAGTTGTCCAGCAGTTCGCGCGCACGCTTGCTGCCGGTCCAGCGGTTGTGATCCTCCAGCAACTGCTTGAGCTGCGCCTCGTCGGTCTGCTCACGGTGCCAGATGGCGCGGTCCATCGTGGCTTCCTGCTCAGCCGCACTGAGCACTTTTTCCATCGAGACCATGGCGGTATTGCAGCGCGTTGCGAACTGACCGTCTTCGTCATAGATGTAGGCCACACCGCCGCTCATGCCGGCAGCGAAGTTGCGACCGGTCTTGCCCAGCACCGCCACCGTACCACCGGTCATGTACTCGCAACCATGGTCGCCGGTGCCTTCCACCACCGTGGTGGCGCCGGACAGGCGAACCGCGAAACGTTCACCCGCCACGCCGCTGAAGAAGGCCTCGCCGCTGGTAGCACCAAACATGACCGTATTACCAACGATGGTGTTGCGTGTCGCTTCGCCACGGAAGTCGATGCTCGGGCGCACCACGATACGCCCACCACTCAGGCCCTTGCCGGTGTAGTCATTGGCGTCGCCAATCAGGTACATGGTGATGCCACGCGCCAGGAAGGCGCCGAAGGACTGACCGCCTGTGCCTTCGAGCTGGATGCGAATGGTGTCATCCGGCAGCCCCTCGGGGTGCACCTTGGTCAAAGCACCCGACAGCATGGCGCCGACCGAGCGATTGACGTTACGCGCCACTTCCATGAACTTGACTTTTTCGCCCTTGTCGATGGCCGCACGCGACTTGGCGATCAACACGTTGTCGAGCGCCTTCTCCAAGCCGTGGTCCTGCTCTTGCGTATGGAAACGCGGAACATCCGCCGGCATGTTCGGCATGGCGAACAGGCGCGAGAAGTCCAAGCCACTGGCCTTCCAATGCTCAAGGCCTTGACGCATGTCGAGCAGGTCGGCACGACCCACCATGTCGTCAAACTTGCGGATGCCGAGCTGAGCCATGATCTGACGCACTTCCTCGGCGATGAAGAAGAAGAAGTTCACCACATGCTCGGGCTTGCCGGAGAACTTCTTGCGCAAAACCGGGTCTTGCGTCGCCACACCCACCGGGCAGGTGTTGAGGTGGCACTTGCGCATCATGATGCAGCCCTCGACCACCAGCGGCGCCGTGGCGAAGCCGAATTCGTCGGCGCCCAGCAGGGCGCCGATGACAACGTCACGACCCGTCTTCATCTGGCCGTCAGCCTGCACGCGGATGCGGCTGCGCAGACGATTGAGCACCAGCGTCTGCTGCGTCTCAGCCAAACCAATTTCCCACGGGCTGCCGGCATGCTTCACAGACGACCAGGGCGAAGCACCTGTACCGCCGTCGTGTCCGGCAATCACCACGTGGTCGCTCTTGCACTTGGCCACGCCGGCTGCAATGGTGCCAACGCCGATCTCGCTCACCAGCTTGACGCTGATGCTGGCATGCGGCGCCACGTTTTTCAGGTCGTGAATCAGCTGCGCCAGATCTTCAATGGAATAGATGTCGTGGTGCGGCGGCGGCGAAATCAGGCCCACGCCTGGCACCGAGTAGCGCAGCTTGCCGATGTAGTCGGACACCTTGCCGCCTGGCAGCTGGCCGCCTTCACCCGGCTTGGCACCCTGGGCCATCTTGATCTGGATCTGGTCGGAGCTGGACAGGTACTCGGCTGTCACGCCGAAACGACCCGAGGCCACCTGCTTGATCTTGGAGCGCAGCGAATCGCCCGCTTGCAGCGGCATGTCGACTTCCACCTGGGCATCCCCAATCACGCTCTTGAGCGTTTCGCCCTGCTTGATCGGAATGCCCTTGAGCTCGTTGCGGTAACGCGCCGGGTCTTCCCCACCCTCGCCGGTGTTGCTCTTGCCGCCGATGCGGTTCATGGCCACGGCCAACGTCGCGTGGGCTTCCGTGCTGATCGAGCCGAGTGACATGGCGCCCGTCGCGAAACGCTTGACGATCTCGCTGACCGGCTCGACCTCATCCACCGGAATGGCCTTGGCCGGATCGATCTTGAACTCAAACAAGCCGCGCAGCGTCATGTGCCGCTTGCTCTGGTCGTTGATGATCTGGGCGTATTCCTTGTAGGAATTGAAATTGTTGGCGCGCGTGCTGTGTTGCAGCTTGGCAATCGCGTCCGGCGTCCACATATGCTCTTCGCCACGCGCACGCCAGGCGTATTCGCCACCAGCATCCAACATGTTGGCCAGCACCGGATCGCTTCCGAAGGCCGCCTTGTGCATGCGAATCGCCTCTTCTGCGATTTCAAACACGCCAATACCCTCGACCCGGCTCGGCGTGCCGGTGAAGTATTTGCCAATGGTTTCGGTGTTGATACCAATGGCCTCGAACAGTTGGGCGCCACAGTAGCTCATGTACGTGGACACGCCCATCTTGGACATGATCTTGGACAGCCCCTTGCCAATGGCCTTGATGTAGTTGTAAACGGCCTTCTCGGCACTCAGGTCACCCGGCAGCTCTTTGTGCATGGCAACCAGCGTTTCCATCGCCAAATAGGGATGAACGGCCTCGGCGCCATAGCCCGCCAACACACCGAAGTGATGCACTTCACGCGCGGTGCCGGTTTCCACCACCAGACCAGCCGTCGTACGCAAGCCTTCACGCACCAGGTGCTGATGAATCGCGCTCAAGGCCAGCAGCGCCGGAATCGCCACCTGCGTGGCACTCACCGCACGGTCGCTGATGATCAGGATGTTCTTGCCACCCTTGATGGCATCGACCGCTTCGGCGCACAGCGAGGCCAGCTTGGCTTCCACGCCTTCATGCCCCCAGTCCAGCGGGTAGGTGATGTCCAGCGTGTAGCTGCGGAACTTGCCCTGGGTGTACGTCTCGATGTCGCGCAGCTTGGCCATGTCGGCAAAGTCCAGGATCGGCTGGCTCACCTCCAGACGCATCGGCGGGTTGACCTGGTTGATGTCCAGCAGATTTGGTTTGGGGCCGATGAAGGACACCAGCGACATCACGATCGCTTCGCGGATCGGATCGATCGGCGGATTGGTCACTTGCGCAAACAACTGCTTGAAGTAGTTGTAAAGCGGCTTGTTTTTGTCGGACAGCACGGCCAACGGGCTGTCGTTGCCCATCGAGCCAATGGCCTCCTCCCCGGCGCTGGCCATCGGTGCAATCAGGAACTTCAGGTCTTCCTGGGTGAAACCGAAGGCCTGCTGGCGGTCCAGCAGGGCCACGCTGCTATCTGCGACAGGAACGGCCGCGGCACTGACCTTGACGTCGTCGAGCTTGATGCGCAGGTTCTCGATCCACTGCTTGTAGGGCTTGCTGTTGGCGAGGTTGGCTTTGAGCTCCTCGTCGTCGATCATGCGGCCCTGCTCCAGATCGATCAGAAACATCTTGCCGGGCTGCAGGCGCCATTTGCGCACGATCTTGTTTTCCGGCACCGGCAGCACGCCCGACTCCGAACCCATGATGACCAGATCGTCATCAGTGATGCAGTAACGCGAGGGGCGCAGGCCATTGCGGTCCAGCGTGGCGCCGATCTGGCGGCCATCGGTGAACACAATGGAAGCCGGGCCATCCCACGGCTCGAGCATGGCGGCGTGATATTCATAGAATGCCTTGCGGCGCTCGTCCATGGTGGTGTGCTGCTCCCACGGCTCGGGGATCATCATCATCACGGCCTGGCTGATCGGGTAACCCGACATCGTCAGCAACTCCAGACAGTTGTCAAACGTGGCGGTATCGGACTGGTCGGCAAAGCTGATGGGGTAGAGCTTTTGCAGATCGTCGCCCAGCACCGGCGAGGACATCACGCCTTCGCGCGCCTTCATCCAGTTGTAGTTGCCCTTGACGGTGTTGATTTCACCGTTGTGCGCCACATAGCGGTAAGGGTGAGCGAGCGGCCACTCCGGGAAGGTATTGGTCGAGAAACGCTGGTGCACCAGACCTAGCGCCGAGACACAGCGCTCATCTTTCAAATCAAGATAGTAGGTGCCAACTTGATCTGCCAGCAACAGGCCCTTATAGACCACAGTCCGGCTGGACATGCTCGGCACATAGTATTCCTTGCTGTGCTTGAGCTGCAGGTTCTGGATGGCCGCACTGGCCGTCTTGCGGATCACATACAGCTTGCGCTCCAGCGCATCCTGCACGATCACGTCGCTGCCGCGGCCAATGAAGACCTGGCGCAGTACCGGCTCCTTTTCGCGCACGGTGGGCGACATCGGCATCTCGCGGTTGACCGGCACATCGCGCCAACCCAGCAGCACTTGGCCTTCTGCCTTGATGGCGCGCTCCATCTCCTGCTCACAAGCCAGACGTGATGCGTGTTCTTTCGGCAGGAAAATCATGCCGACGCCATATTCGCCGGGTGGTGGCAGCGCCACCCCCTGCTTGGCCATCTCTTCGCGGTAGAGTCCGTCGGGCAACTGGATCAAAATACCAGCGCCGTCGCCCATGAGCTTGTCAGCGCCCACGGCACCGCGGTGATCCAGATTTTCCAGGATTTTCAGCGCGCCTTGCACGATGGCATGGGTTTTGACTCCCTTGATGTGAGCCACAAAACCCACACCACAAGCGTCATGCTCATTGCCAGCGGAATACAAACCGTTTTGTTGGAGATGCTTGATCTCGGCAGCCGTTGTCATGGCGCACTCCTAAATATTTCACAAGGGGGTGTAAGCATAGTGCGGCGCAGCAAAAATGCCAAGAGAAATAATTAGGGTCGGATTCCAATTAATTGCCTAACCACTAGATCAACGATTAATTGGGGACATGTTGAAAGCGATGCGCGTCAGTCCTTTTGCTCGATCACGGATTGTTTTTGGGGTGCACGCGGTCGTCCAGCCGATGTCTTGCTCACGCGCCGGCTGGTCTGCTTCTGGAGATCGGTCACAAACCCAGGCTCACCCAAGGCCCAGCCTCGCAATGCCGATTGTGTTAACGCCTGTTGCAGGTCTGCACTCACACCTGCATGCACCATATCTGCATAGGCCATCTCGCGGGCAAAGGGGGTATTGCCCAACGCCCAGTACAGGGGATGCGGCGTGATCAAGCGATCGCTGCGCAAGCCGATGTAATGTCCATGGCTGGACCAGCCGTAATCTCGCGCCTGCGCCACCAAGCCAGCACGTACCGGATTCAGATCGATATAGGCCATGCAGGGCAGCAGGTAGCGGTCGGGCTGGATCAGTGTCGACTTGTAGCGCCCTTCCCACAGCGTCCCGGTACGCGCCTGTGCTTGGTTGAAATGCCGTACATAACGGCGCCCCACGGCCTGCATCATCTGCGGCAGGGAGTCTATCGACTCCGGCGTCGCCAGCAAATGGAAGTGATTTTCCATGAGCACGTAAGCGTGAATCGCCACGCCAAACTTCTTGGCATTTTCATCCAGCAGATCGAGCAAGACTTGGTAATCGGCAGGGCTTGCAAAAATGGCCTGCCGATTGTTACCGCGTTGAATGATGTGGTGCGGGTATGCCGGAAGGGTCAGACGAGGAAGACGTGCCATGTGATGCAAAGAAGAATCTTTGCATCATGATAATTGGAATCTGACCCCGATTATTTGGGCGCCTTGGAAACACGCACCTTGCCGCCGGTAGTCACCAAAATAACTTGATCGCCGGCCGCAAAGACTTCGGCCCCCTTGCCTTGGACGATCGCACGCCGTTCGCCATCCTTGAGTTGCACCAGAATTTCAAGCGCGTCTTCCCGCGTGCCCGTGCGCTCAATGACGTTACCCGCCACCGCCCCCGCCACCGCAGCCAACACGCCAACGATCTGCCCCTCGCGCTGATTGCTGCTGGCGCCATAACCAGCCAGTCCGCCAACCACGCCGCCCGCAGCGGCGCCGATACCAGACTGAGTACCTTCCACGGTCACAGGGCGCACCGTCAAAACAACGCCATCCTGCACCTGGGACAAACGCTGTGCATCACCGCGCTGAATGACATCCGGGCTGCTGGTCGAACACGCCGACAGCGTCAACACCACGATAAGGGCCAAAAATTTCTTCATAACTCGTTCTCTCAAACAACAAACCAACCCACCACACAGCGGCAGGTCGCAAACATAATGAACGCCAACGCCTGCGTCACGGTTGACTGGCTGGCAAACGGAAGCGCGTCTCAAGCAGAGAACTCAAACCGAATTCTTCCAGGATGGCCGACAGCCGTTGCGCCGCCGCACGTTTTTTTTGCCCGGTATAGCGGGCGATGATGAGCTCGTTTTTCATGCTGTGTTCCCAGCCGACAAGCTCCGTCACAGTCACTTGGTAGCCGCAGGCCTCCAAGTAAAGGCAGCGTAGCACATTGGTGATCTGGCTGCCCATCTCGCGGGTATGCAAAGGATGGCGCCAGAGTTCGGCCAACGGTGTGCGCGATAACGTCAGGGCCTTGCTTGAATTGAGGGCGCGCGCCACCTCGGCCTGGCAGCAGGGTACCAAAACCATGAAGCGAGCGTGCTTTTGCAAACCAAACGTAATGGCGTCGTCGGTGGCCGTATCGCAGGCGTGCAGAGCGGTCACCACATCGATGCGTTCGGGTAACTCCGCCGACTGCGCCGACTCGGCCACACTCAGGTTCAGGAACGACATGCGCTCGAACCCCAAGCGCTGGGCCAGTGCGCGGGATTTCTCCACCAATTCGGGCCGGGTCTCGATGCCATAGATGTGCCCCGCCCCCAGTTGCTTGAAAAACAGGTCGTAGATGATGAAGCCCAGATACGATTTACCGGCCCCATGGTCGGCCAACGTGATGCCTGGAGCGCCAGCATGCCCGCCCGCTGCCTGTTCCGCCAACAACTCCTGCAGCAGTTTTTCAATGAACTGAAACAGGTGGTACACCTGTTTGAGCTTGCGCCGTGAATCCTGGTTGAGCTTGCCATCGCGCGTCAGAATGTGCAGTTCCTTCAGCAACTCGATGGACTGGCCCGGTCGGACATCTGACGCCAGCGCCTCGCTTACCTGGGGACTGTCCCCCATCTCAGCGCCAACAGCGTGAGACCGTTTTTTGCTCGTCATGACTGACTCCCGTCATCCCGTTCGCTTCCCTGCGGTACATCCGTAGTTCGTCCAACACCCAAGGCCGCCCAACCGGCGTGCCCCATTTGCGCCAATGTCTGCATATTTTTCTCAAAAATGGTTTCGGCCTCTGGAAACGCCTCTACCGCCCTGTCAATGCTGGCCTCGCGCAACAGATGCAAGGTGGGATAAGGCGCCCGGTTGGTGAAGTTGGTGATGTCATCGGCTGTCGTCCCCGCAAACTGGAAATCGGGATGGAAGCTGGCAATCTGGAGCATGCCGTCCAAATCCAAATCAAGCAGCGTGCGATCAGCCTCGGCCAGGAAATCATTGAAGTCCAGAAAATCCGACAGGCACAAGGGCGCCATCAACAGCGTCGTGTCACGCCCTTCAGGGTCCATGCTCGCCAACGCCTTGAGTTCGCGCGCCAGATCCTGCAACAATTCTTGCGGCTCGGTGGCCAAGCTCACCACGTAATGAATCTGGCCCTTCACGTGCACGGCTTTGGCAAACGGGCACAGGTTCAAACCAATGACGGCGCGCTCCAGCCAGGTCCGCATGTCCTGTACCACCGTGGCCATCCAATCAGACTCAACTTGCTGCCTCATCTCCGCCCCTTCTGCCCCAGTCGCCATGCCAGCACGATGCCGGCCACCGAACAGGCGCCCGTCACGCCCCAGGTCCATTGCCAGCCGCCAACGCTGCTGGCCACCCACGCCACCAGCGGTGGCCCCGCAAATTGGCCGAGCGCCGCCCATTGCTGCATCCAGCCCACCGTTGTGGAAACAGTCCGCTCACTGGGCGCCAGGTGCACCGCGAGCGAAAACAAGGTGCCAGGAATCACGCCCCCCACCATGGAAAAAAGCAGCACCGCCACAAAGCGGATCGCCGCTGGCAGATCCTCGCGGCCGGACCCCATCGGGAAACTGGCGAAAGCCGCCACAGCCCCCAGGGCCATCACGACAAAGCCGGTATAGAGCAAGACTTGCGGCGCCACGCCACGCGCGAGCAAACGCCCGGAAGCAATGTTGCCGACCATATTGATCGCTGCCACCAGTGCCGTCAGAACAGCCGTGAGGCCGCCCGCAAAACCGGCTTGGGCATAAATCGTTGGCAAGAAGCCAATGACCGCCAGCCATTGCCCGGAGTACACGGCAAAACTCAATGCCACCAACCATGGACCGGACGACGACAAGGTCTGACGCAAGCGCTGTGGCCAGGCGTCGCGGGTCGCGGGGCCACCTACACCTCGCGTATGGTCGGGCGGCACCACCTGCCACAGCCAGCCTGCCATCAAAAGGGTGAGCCCCGCCAAGCCCCACCACCACACCTGCCAACTGGTTTGCATGATGACCAGCGGACCGCACAGCAAGGCGGTGGCTGTCCCCAGGGGCATGTAGGCGCCCCAGAGCCCCAGCATGGTGCTCATGCGCTGCGGCGACACCAGATGACGGATGAGACTGGGTGCCGGCATGGACACCAGCAGAAAACCAAAGCCCTCGACGGCACGCAAGAGCAGCAGGGTGTTGGCATCCTGCGCCCAGCCACCGAGCACCGATGCTGCAAACAACACCAACAGCCCCGCAAGCATGCTGCGCTTGAGCCCCAGACCATCGGCGGCCAAGCCGACGGCCAGACCCAGCATCATGCCCGCGAGTTGCACCAGCGAAAGCAGGAAGCCGGCCTGCAGCAACGTGACCCCCAAGGCCTCGCGCAGCACCGGCAAGGCAGGCGACAGTTTGCCCACATGCAATGCTGCGCTGACGCCGGCCAGGATCACCACCAAGGCTGGATCCATTGTCCGCGACGCCCGGCTCCACACCATGCTCATACCAACAACCTCTGGCCCGTCAGCCGCTCATGCTCTCGCGAGGCGAAACGGTCCGTCATGCCGGCAATGTAATCAGCCACCACCCGGCAGGTTGCCCGCGCTTCATCGCCTTGCCCACTTGCGGCTTGAACGCGCGCGACAAATCCAGCCGGCATTTCCTGTGGTGACTGGCTGTAGGCATCGAACAAGCCCTGAATGACTTGTCGCGCCTGCCCCGTGGTTTGCATCACTTGCGGATGGCGGTACAGGTTCTGCAACAAGAACGTCTTGAGCACCACGGATTGGCCTCGCATCGCCTCACTGAAGCGCACCAGTCCGGGCAACTCGCGTGCCGCATCCAAACTGGGTGGAGCGGCATGGTCTAGCGCCTGGCGCGTCGCAGCGATGACGTCGTAGACCTGGGCACTGAGCATGCGGCGTATTGTTTCGTACAAGAGACGACGCCCCTGGCTGGCCGCCCCCAGTTGCGGATACTCCTTCAGCGTCTGCACACGAAAGTCCTCAAAGAGCGGCACCGCCTGCAACTGCTCCAGCGTGATCAAGCCGGAACGTACACCGTCGTCGATGTCATGCGCGTTGTAAGCGATCTCGTCGGCCAGGTTGCACAACTGCGCCTCCAGGCTCGGTTGGGTGCGCGCCAGAAAACGCCGCCCCACACCATTGGGCTCAATCGCCTCCAGCTCTTCGGCATGGGTACGGGAACAATGTTTGAGAATGCCCTCGCGCGTCTCGAACGTCAGGTTCAAGCCGTCGAATTGCGGATAGCGCTCTTCCAGTTGATCGACCACGCGCAGGCTCTGCAGGTTGTGCTCAAAGCCACCCTGCCCGGCCATGCATTCATTGAGCGCATCCTGACCGGCATGGCCGAACGGCGTGTGCCCCAGATCGTGCGCCAACGCCACGGCCTCGACCAAATCTTCATTGAGTTGCAGCGAGCGGGCGATGGAGCGCCCCAGTTGCGCGACCTCGAGTGAGTGCGTCAGCCGGGTGCGAAACAAATCACCTTCGTGGTTCAGAAATACCTGGGTTTTGTACACCAGCCGGCGAAACGCCGTGGAGTGGACAATGCGGTCGCGGTCGCGCTGGTACTCGGTGCGCGTCGGCGCCGCGGCTTCTGCGTAGCGTCGGCCACGGGATAAAGCGGGATCACAAGCGTAGGCAGCGAGTGTCATGGGGATTGATCCTTGTGGCTTGCGAACCATCTGCCGCCAGCACACATCTGATGCCTCAAGCGCAGCAGGCCTCAATCACCTGGCGCACCAAGGCATCCGGCGCCCCCCGGACGGCTGCTTGCCCCGGGCCGTTGATTACCACAAACTTGATCTCGCCGGCCTCGGCTTTCTTGTCAACGCGCATCAGCTCAAGGTAGCGGCCGGCATTGTCTTGAGGCGACAAGTGCGGGCCCACGACCGGCAGGCCAACCTTGCGAATCAGCTGCGTGAGTCGCTGCACAAAGGCCTCATCCACCAAGCCCAACTCGCGTGACAGCGTGGCCGCCATCACCATGCCGCAGCCGACCGCTTCACCATGCAGCCATGCGCCATAGCCCAGCCCCGCTTCAATGGCATGACCAAAAGTGTGGCCAAAATTGAGAATGGCGCGCAGGCCCGCTTCACGTTCATCCTGCCCCACCACGTCGGCCTTGATTTCGCAACTGCGCTTGATCGCCTGTGCCAGCGCAGCCGGATCACGCGCCATGAGCGCTTCGGCATTGGCTTCGATCCAGGCGAAAAAGGCCATGTCGGCAATCGGTCCGTACTTGATGACCTCCGCCAGCCCGGCACTCAGCTCACGCTGCGGCAAGGTCTGCAAGGTGTCCAGATCGCACACGACACGCAGCGGTTGATAAAAAGCGCCGATCATGTTCTTGCCCAGCGGGTGGTTGATCGCCGTTTTGCCACCGACCGAGGAATCGACCTGCGCCAACAGGGTCGTGGGCACCTGCACAAAGGGCACGCCACGCATATAACTGGCGGCGGCAAAACCTGTCATATCACCAACGACGCCGCCACCCAGCGCAAAAAGCACGGTTTTTCGGTCGCAGGCATGTCCCAGCAGGGCATCAAAAATCAGGTTGAGCGTCTCCCATGTTTTGTTGACTTCCCCGTCTGGCAGAGAAACGACATGGACAGTTGCATAGTGGGCCTGCAGTGCCGTTTTCAACGCTGCGGCATACAGCGGCGCCACCTTGGTGTTGCTCACGATCAGCGCCTGCGCCGCACGCGGCAAGCCGGCATAGGTGTCGGCCGCGCCCAGCAAGGCCGTGCCAATGACGATCGGATAACTGCGCTCGTCCAGCTGGATCTGGACCTGGGCGACTTGAGGACGTGAAATATCGTTCGGAACTTGCATAGCCCCGAGTTTAGGGCAGGTCACCGACTCCCGTGGAGCAGCAGCTTACGGCCCGGGCAGAAAGCCATCCAACTCCAACTGCATCACGATCATGTTGACCAGGGTGGCCACCGAGGGACGCCCGGTTTCCAGGGTGAAATGCGCCGTCTCCCGGTACAAGGGATCGCGCGCCGTATACAAGTCGCGCAAGCGCCCCAGCGGGTCGTCCACCTGCAGCAGCGGCCGGTTGGTGTCATGCCGCAAGCGCCGGTAAAGCTCGTCGGGCGATGATTTCAGGTAAATCACCTTGCCGCGAGAACGCAAATGCTCACGGTTAGCCGCCCGCAGCACAGCCCCGCCTCCGGTGGAAAGCACCCCCTGATGCCGCTCGGTCAACTCATCAATCACGGACTCTTCCACATCACGGAAACGCGCCTCCCCCTCGCGTTCGAAGTACTCCCTGATGGAGCACCCCAAACGTTCCTCGATCACATGATCGGAGTCAACAAAGGGAAGCTGCAAACGCCGGGCCAGTTGTCGCCCGACAGTGGATTTACCAGAGCCGGGCAGGCCAACCAGACTGACTATCAACTTGAGCAATATCCTGAAACGAATACGAACGACGCATGACTCGGTCAGCGCGTGGCGGCCTTGTCGGAAAGCATCTTAGGCGTGATGAAAACCAGCATTTCCTGCTTGTCTGAAGTTTTTCCACGGCTCTTGAACAGATTGCCAAGCACCGGCAAATCACCAAAGAAAGGTACCTTGGTCACATCTTCGCGCTCGACCTGCGTGAAGATGCCACCAATCACCACCGTGCCGCCATTCTCAACCAGCACCTGGGTTCGAACATGCTTGGTATCGATGGCGTAGCCAGCCGCGGTCGATCGCCCCACCGTGTCCTTATTGATGTCGAGTTCGAGAATGATATTGCCTTCTGGCGTGATCTGCGGCGTCACTTCCAGCATCAGGTTGGCTTTGCGGAAGGCAATCGAGGTCGCACCACTGGCCGTCGCAACCTGGTACGGCAATTCAGTGCCCTGCTCAATGACCGCTTTGGTCTTGTCAGCCGTGACGACGCGCGGACTGGAAACCACCTTGCCCTTGCCATCGGCTTCCAGCGCAGAGATCTCCAGATTAAGGAAACGGGCTGCATTCTCGCCAAAGATCGACACCGCAAACGTCGCCGGGTTGTACGCATTCAGCCCGATCGCTGGCAAGCCCACAAAAGTGCCCGACGTGGTGGCGGCCACGCCATCCACATAGCTCGAACCGATCGAACCACCAACGCCAGCGACAATACCGCCGGAGGAAGCTGGCACATTACCGGTACCGCCACCCAATTTGACGCCCAGTGATTTGCTGAACGTATCGGACGCTTCCACAATTCGCGCTTCGATCAGGACCTGCCGCACGGCAATATCCACTTTCAAAATGAGTTGCTGAACTTGCTCCAGCTTGCTGGCGATATCCGTCACAAACAGCTGGTTGGTGCGCGGCTCGGCAATGGCACTGCCGCGCGGGCTCAGAATGCGTGCAGCCGCCCCTGCGGCACCTGGCAACGCGATGGGCGTGGGTCCTGCCACGCCACCCATCAACTGTCGCGCCACATCGGCCGCCTTGGCGTAGTTCAGCTGGAACGACTGGGTGCGCACGGCTTCAAGCCCTTCGAGCGCCACATTGGCCTCGCGCTCCAGCTTTTCCTTGGCGATGATTTCATCCTTGGGGGCGATCCAGATCACGTTGCCACTCTTGCGCATGCCCAAGCCCTTGGCCTGCAGAATGATGTCCAACGCCTGATCCCACGGCACGTCCTGCAAGCGCAAGGTAACCGCACCCGATACGGAATCGGAGGTCACGATGTTGAAATTGGTGAAGTCAGCAATCACCTGCAACAGCGAACGGACCTCAATATTCTGGAAATTGAGCGACAACTTCTGGCCGTTATAACCCGGCCCCTGTGTCAGCTTGGAGGGGTCCACCCGCTGGGGCCGGACCTCAACCACAAATTGATCATCACTTTGGTAGGCGCTGTGCTCCCAGTCACCGTTGGGCGTGATCACCATGCGCACCCGGTCTCCAGTCTGGAACGTGGTCACCGTCTGCACGGGCGTGCCGAAATCTGAAACATCCAGACGCCGTTTCAAGCCCTCCGGCAAGGTTGATTTCATGAACTCGACCACCAGCGTCTGGCCCTGCTGACGAATATCCACCCCAACCTGGCTGTTGGGCAAAGACACCACCACACGACCCGCGTTATTCAAGCCACGGCGAAAATCCACATCCTTGATCGGCAAGGTATCGCGATTGCGATTCTCGGCAAAGGTTGCCGAGGGCGTCGCGGCCAGCGCCGGCGCTGCCACGGGATCCAGCACCACCATCAAAGACTTGCCTTGCCATTGCGCCTTGTAGCTGGTTGCCTGCTTCAGGTTCAAGACCACACGAGCCCGATCACCCGCCTGCACCACGCTGGCAGATTTCAGATTCCCTTGATTGATCTCGATCATCGAGCGTCCGAGGGTGCTGGTCACACCCGGGAAATCAAGCGCGATCCTGGCTGGCGACTGGATCACAAACCCGGTCGGCAAGGCTGTCAGCGCCTGTGACAGATCAATCTTGATCACCTCGGCGCCGCCCTGCATGGAGCCTGTCACCGCTTCAATGGCTGTTTGCGCTTGCGCGGACAGCGTCACCAAGGCCAACGAGGCCACCAGAACAACCCGCTGCCATACGGAGCCCGCCATCCAACATTTTTGCTTATTCATTTCGACCTCTCTTGCAACTGCAGCGTGGCAGGACGTGTGACCCATTCGCCCGCTGCGTCTTGCACAACTTCCCGCAGAGTGACTTCCGTTTCAGTGATCTTGGTCACCCGACCATAGTTTTGCCCCAGGTAACTCCCGGGACGTACCTGATAGAGCAACTTATCAACCATCACCAGCGCCACGGGGCGGCCTTCTTTGAGAAGGCTGCCGACCATGGCCATGGCATCCAATGGGAACGCCTCCAAGGCCTCCTTGCGTCGTGCCAGTTCAGGTGTAATCAATGCACTATTGACCGTGACCTGCGAGGCATCTCGTTTAAGCGCCGTCGCCAGCTTTTCTTTGCTGAAAGGATCGATCGCCGCTCCCTGCGCGTAGTTTTCCGGCGTGAACTGCTTGGGCTCGGGAATGGGCGCAACACGCGGGCGCGTCTGGCTTCTTTGCTCGACCATCCAGTGGCGCAACTCATCTTCATCCGAGACCCCGCAGCCGGCCAGCGTTGCCATGCACACGCCAAGCATCATCCAGCGCATGGTTTTCATTTTTTGGCCCCTTTACCGCCGGAGGCCTTGCGTTGTGCAGAAATTTCGTCAGCATCCAGGTAGCGGAACGTCTTGACCATGGCATCCATGGTCAGCGTACTGTCCTTCGTGGGCTGGATCACCAAATTATTGAGCGTCACAATTCGGGACAGATTGGCGATGTCCGCCGCAAAGGCGCCCATGTCGTGGTAACGACCGGTCACCCGCACAGCAATCGGCAATTCGGCGTAGTAATCCTTGACCAGGACTTGGCCGGGCCTGAACAATTCGAACTGGAGACTGCGCCCAAGTCCAGCCTGGTTGATATCTGACAGCAAGGCATCCATTTCCGCCTTGCTCGGCAGCTGCTTCTCAAGCTGGGTCACGTACTGCAATACTTGCTCACGCTGCTTCTTGAGAACATCCAGATTCACCGCCTTGACCAACTTCGTCTTGTAGTCATCCCGCAATTTGGTTTCATTGGCGCGCTCTACCTCAAGTTCGGCATCCGAGCTTTCCAGCCACACAAACCACAGCAGGACAACCACCAGCACGGCGGCCAGCAGGAACAGGGCATAGCGCGGCAGTGCCGGCCAGGTATCAGGGTTTTGCGGGTCAAGATTGCGGAACTGCCCGAGCGCGCGCGCCTTGAAGGCGGCCATATCAAATGCGGGTAAACGTTGGGTTGCCATGGCGCTGCCTTGTTATTTTTTGACAGGCGTCGAGGTGACGGTAGCGGTCACAGGCGCCTGGGCGGCGGATGCGCCAGCCGGGGTCAACACGGCCACCTTTTGTGCCTCACTCGATCGCACCAGCCGGACCCGGATCGTAAAGTTGGCAACCCGGCGCTGGTCGCGTGCGCCCAGCGTGACATTGCTGGCCACGATCTCGATCAACTCCGGCTTGGTAAACCAAGGCGTGTTGTTTGCAAGGTTACGCAACAACTCCGACACCCGCTCATTCGACTGCGCCACCCCTTGCAGGTTGATCAGCTGGTTATCCTGCTTCAGACTGGTGACATACACCCCATCCGGCAACTGCTTGACAAGCTCGGTGAGCAAATGAACCGGGAGATTGCGATCCGACTGCAAATCCTCAACCGCCTGCTGGCGCGCGCGCAAGGCGGTAATTTCAGCCTCCAGCGTGGCGATGTCCTTGATTTGCTCCTCAAGCACCTTGAGTTCTTTTTGCAGGATCTGATTTCGTTGCTGTTGCGTGGAAATCTGCCCCTGAATCCAGACGAAGATGAGGCATGCGATCAGCGCCCCGACCAACGCCGAGGCGACCAATGAAAGATTGAAGGTTTCCTTGCGTTTTTTGCGCGCAGCTTCGCGGTGCGGAAGCAGATTGATCAGAATCACTGCAAAAACCTCCGCAGGGCCAAGCCACAGGATGTCAGGTAAGAGGGCGCCTCTCGCGTCATCCTTTTCAGCCGCACACCATCCCCAATCTCCATGCCCTCAAACGGATTGACCAGCATGGAGGGAAACGTTGTTTGCTGTGTCACGGCCTCAGTCAGCCCCGGCAACGCAGACGACCCCCCCGCCAGCATCACGTAATCCACCTTGTTATGGGGGGTGCTGGTAAAAAAGAACTGAAGGGCTCGGCCAACTTCCTGCACCATGCTGTCAATGAAGGGGCGCAAGACTGTCGTTTCGTAATCATCCGGCAACTCACCACTGCGCTTCTTGCTTTCCGCCTCTTCCAAAGAGAAGCCATACTGGCGCACGATAAGTTGCGTGAGCTGGGCACCACCGAAAGCCTGATCACGCTCGTAAAGCACCTCGTCATCGCGAATCACTTGCATGCTGGTGGTTAGCGCCCCCACCTCAAACAGCGCCACGATCAGACCCTCCCCCTTGTCGGGCAGGTTTTCAATCAGCCGCGCCGTCGCCAGCCGCGAGGCGTAAGACTCGACATCGACAATGACAGGCTTGAGTCCGGCAGCCTCCGCCAAACCCTGGATATCCTGAACCTTCTCCCGGCGCGAGGCCGCGATGAGGACATCCACATCCCCGGCCGAAGTAGCACTTGGACCGACGACACAAAAGTCAAGGCTGACCTCATCTAGCGGGAAGGGGATATATTGGCTCGCCTCGGCCTCCACCTGCATTTCCAGCTCCACATCGGTCAGGCCGCCAGGCAGGACTATCTTCTTCGTGATCACGGCCGATGGCGGCAAGGCCATGGCCACGTTCTTGGTACTGGCGCCGCTCTTTTTGACCAAACGGCGCACGGCCCCGGCAACCTCATCGAACTTCTCGATATTGCCCTCGGTGATCCAGCCACGCTCCAAAGGCTCGATGGCGCAGCGCTCAAGCACGAGCTGACCCGCCTTGTTCCGGCTGAGTTCAACCAGCTTCACACTAGAAGAACTCACATCCAGCCCCAACATGGGTTCTGGCTGACGACTAAACAACGACCCCAAAGAGATCAAGAGCATCCCCTGAAACAAGCCGGCCAAAGACCGGAAAAACTTAAGAATTCACTTCAATGCTATCAGCAAGATCCTTGTCCCGCAAAGGATTTTTCCATTTCTCTGGTGTATAAGCGTTGTCAAAAGTAGACGTTTTGTATGCGATTGCAACAGGCCCTGCTTAGCAGGCCGTCAATACCCTAGAGGCACCAACCCTGGCAGAAAATGCCAAGATCTCCGTCCTGTTGCGCATTTTTATAATGCTGACGCGAACTTACCTACATTTTTATGCCCGCCAAACCCACGCCCACAGAATCTTCTTCCGACTCCGCGGGCATGTACTCCCGTTCCACAGCGACGCGCTGGCTGATTCGTCTGGCCCTTTGGGCTGGCGGTTTGGCATTGGCAGGTCTGGCGTCGATCCTGATGATCGTCGCCATTGCCTTGGCGGTGGCCTTCCCCAACCTGCCGGATATTTCGGATCTGTCGGATTACCGGCCTAAATTGCCGCTGCGCGTGTTCTCGGCCGAAGGCAACCTCATCGGCGAATTTGGCGAAGAACGGCGCAACCTCACGCCCATTCAGAATATTCCCAAAGTCATGACCGAAGCCGTCCTGGCCATCGAGGACTCCCGCTTCTACCAGCATGGCGGGGTGGACTATCTGGGCATTGTCCGGGCCGGCCTGGCCAACCTGGGCAAGGCCAAAAGCCAAGGCGCCTCCACGATCACGATGCAGGTAGCACGCAACGTCTATCTGTCGTCAGAGAAGACCTTCACCCGCAAGATTTACGAAATCCTGCTCACCTTCAAGCTGGAACACCTGCTGACCAAGGACCAGATCCTTGAGATCTACATGAACCAGATTTTCCTGGGCAACCGTGCCTATGGTTTTGCTGCCGCCTCCGAAGCCTATTTCGGCAAGCCGCTCAAGGACATCACGATTGCTGAAGCTGCCATGCTGGCCGGCCTGCCCAAGGCCCCTTCCGCCTACAACCCTATCAGCAATCCCAAACGGGCCCGGTCACGCCAACTCCACATCATCGACCGCATGCTGGAGAACGGCTTCATCACGGCAGAAGAAGCGGCCAATGCCAAAAAGCAGGAACTTATCGTCAAGTCCGGCAATAACAACGGCCGTGTCCACGCCGAATATGTGGCCGAAACCGTGCGCCAGCTCATGTATGCGCAGTACGGGGACGAAACCTACACCCGCGGGCTCAATGTCTACACCACGATCCGGGCGTCTGACCAGGACGCGGCCTACAAGGCCCTGCGTCGCGGCATCATGGACTATGAGCGCCGGCAGATCTACCGCGGCCCGGAGAAATTCGTCAACCTGCCCACCAAACCACAGGAACTCGAAGACGCGATCGATGATGCCCTGGACGACCATCCCGACAACGGCGACTTGATGTCCGCCGTGGTGCTCGAAGCCGATCCCAAGAAAATTCTGGCCATGCGCCAAAACGGGGAAGCGGTCGAGATCATGGGCGAAGGCCTGCGCCCTGCGCAGTCCGGCCTATCCCCCAAGGCGCCGCCGCACATCAAGCTGCGGCGCGGCGCCGTGATCCGGATCGCCAAGACACTGAAGAACACTTGGGAAATCACCCAACTTCCCGAAGTCGAGGGCGCTTTCGTCGCCCTCGACCCCCGCGATGGTTCGATCAAGGCCCTGGTGGGCGGTTTTGATTTTGTGAAAAACAAGTTCAACCATGTGACGCAAGCCTGGCGCCAGCCCGGCTCCAGCTTCAAGCCGTTCATTTACTCCGCGGCACTGGAAAAGGGCTTCACACCGGCCACCGTGGTCAACGATGCGCCCTTGTTCTTCGACGCCGGCGTCACCGGCGGCCAGCCGTGGGAGCCGAAAAACTACGACGGCACCTTTGATGGCCCCATGACTTTGCGCCGCGGTTTGGCCAAGTCGAAAAACATGATCTCGATTCGCGTCCTGCACGCCATCGGACCGCAATATGCGCAGGAATGGATCACCCGCTTTGGTTTTGAAGCCGACAAACACCCCCCCTACCTCACCATGGCCCTGGGTGCCGGCTCAGTGACCCCGATGCAAATGGCCACCGCCTATTCGGTCTTTGCCAATGGCGGCTACCGCATCAACCCCTGGCTCATCATCAAGGTCACAGAGCAAAAGGGTGGCAAGGTGCTGGTGGAAAGCAAACCGCCCGTATTGGATGATTCGGTGCGCGCCATCGACGCGCGCAACGCTTTCATCATGACCAGCCTGCTGCAGGAAGTCGCTCGCTCAGGAACGGCTGCGCGTGCCCAAGCCACCCTCAAGCGCCCCGACATTTATGGCAAGACCGGCACCACCAATGACTCGATGGACGCCTGGTTCGCAGGCTTCCAGCCTACCTTGGCGGCCGTGACCTGGATTGGCTACGACACCCCCCGCAAACTTGGCGACCGTGAAACCGGTGGCGGCCTGAGCCTGCCGGTGTGGATCAGCTTTATGGAGCACGCCCTCAAAGGCGTCCCCGTCAGCGAGCCCGGCGCCCCCGAGGGCGTAGTCCACCTGGGTAACGAGTGGTTCTATGACGAGTACGCCAAGGGCAATGGCGTCAGCACCTTGGGGGCGGATGACAAATCCGCCACGGGCGACGCCGTCAGCCCACAAGCCCTGCCGGTACCCGATGAGAAAAAACGGATCCTGGACTTGTTCAGGAACTGATCATGCGGCAAACACCAGCGGGCAACCCGCCTGCTCGCTGGCGTAGCGCGACAGACTGGCAAAAAACTCGCCCTGCCCCTTGGTGTCCATCCACTGCTGACCATCAAACTTGTAATGGTAGCCCCCCGACCGGGCAGCCAGCCAGATTTCATGCAGTGGTTTTTGCAGGTTGATAACGATCTGGCTCTTGTTCTGAAACACCAGCGTGATCATGCCACCGACCCGCTGGTTGTCGATGTCGGCATCACTTGCGTCATTGATGCGGTCGCAATTTGCCTCGATGGCGCGCAGCGCGGATTCCGCACAATCCATGAATTCGGTATCGGTCATTACAATTTCGTGATGTTGCAAACCAGACAAATTCTAGTCAGGGCGATTGCCCATGCTGCCAGTACGGTGGGCTTGGTGCTCGGCGTGAGCGCCTGCGGCCAACCCGGAGCGCTGTATCTGCCGACCGAACCGGCCGCTGCTCGGCGCGCCACGCTGCCTGAATCCCTGATCCCCAACTTGCCCACTAACGGCGCAAGCACGACCACCCCACCGGCTTCGCCCCCTGCATCCCAATGAGCACTCCCAACCTTCCTGGCCAACCCCATATCGCTTACCGGGGCAACGAACTGTTTGTCGAAGACCTTCGACTCAGCGACCTAGCCCGTCAATACGGCACGCCACTGTTCGTTTATTCGAAAGCGGCCATGCTCTTGGCACTGGCCGCCTACCAGCGCGGCTTTGCCGGCCGCAAGGCCCAGATCTGCTACGCCATGAAGGCCAACTCGTCGCTGGGCGTGCTGCAGGTGTTTGCCCAGGCCGGCTGCGGCTTTGACATCGTCTCTGGCGGCGAACTGGAGCGGGTGCTGGCCGCCGGCGGCGAGGCGAAGAAAATCATTTTTTCCGGCGTCGGCAAGACGCGCGCTGAAATGCGCCGCGCACTGGAGATCGGCATCGGCTGCTTCAACGTCGAAAGTGAAGCCGAACTCGAAGTGCTCAATGAAGTCGCCCTCGCTCTGGGGCAGCGTGCGCCAGTCAGCATTCGCGTCAACCCCAATGTGGACCCCAAAACCCACCCCTACATTTCCACCGGACTGAAGGGCAACAAGTTCGGCATCGCCCACGAACGTACCCTGGCCACCTACCAGCGTGCGGCTGCGCTGCCAGGGCTACAGGTGATCGGCATCGACTGCCACATCGGCTCGCAGATCACCCAGGAAGACCCCTACCTTGACGCCATGGACCGGGTGCTCGACTTGGTGCAGGCGATCGAAGCCGCCGGTATTCCGATCCACCACATCGACTTTGGCGGTGGTCTGGGCATCGACTACAACGACGACACCCCGCCACCCGCGGATGCGCTGTGGGCCAAGCTGCTGGCCAAGCTCGATGCACGCGGCTTTGGCGCGCGCCAGCTCATGATCGAGCCGGGCCGCTCGCTGGTGGGCAATGCCGGCGTCTGCCTGACCGAGGTGCTGTACCTCAAGCCGGGCGAGCAGAAAAACTTCTGCATCGTCGACGCCGCCATGAACGATCTGCCGCGCCCGGCGATGTACCAGGCCTTTCACCAGATCGTCCCCCTGTCCCCGCGCGCGGGGGCTTCCAGCACCTGGGACGTCGTGGGGCCGGTGTGCGAGAGTGGCGACTGGCTCGGGCATGACCGCAGCCTCAACGTGCAGTCCGGCGACCTGCTCGCCGTGTTGTCAGCTGGCGCTTATTGCATGAGCATGGCCAGCAACTACAACAGCCGCGGGCGGGCAGCGGAGATTCTGGTCAGCGGGGATCAAGCCCATTTGATCCGGCAGCGTGACAGCATCGCCGACCAGATGCGCAATGAACGCTTGCCTGGCTAACGCCTTTTGACTGAGCGCTGCTGAGTGGGCGTTCGTGACAGTGCCCCCGGGCGAAGCGCCGGCCATTTCTTTTGAAACGCATGGCTGACGCGCCAGCCCAGCAACGCCGAGAGGATGAGGGCATAAACCACCACCTCGGTAAAATTGTTTTTGGCCGCCCGCATCCAGAAAAAATGCAGCAGGCCCAAGGCTGCCACGGCGTACACCAGCCGGTGCAACAGCTGCCAACGCCGCGCGCCCAGCCAGCGGATGGCACGGTTGAATGAGGTCGCGGCCAGCAGTGTGAGCAACACAAAGGCCGTGAAGCCGACCAGGATGAATGGCCGCTGCGGGATGTCGTGTGCGATGTCGGCCACATCAAAACCCATGTCGAACCAGCTGTAGCACAGCACATGCAGCACGGCGTAGAAATAAACGAACAGACCGAGCATGCGACGAAAGCGCGCCAGCGCAGGCCATTGCGCCCAAACCCGCAGCGGTGTGACGGCCAGCACCAGACACAGAAACCGCAGTGTCCAATCCCCGGTGGCACGCTCCAGCGCCTGCGCCGGATTGGCCCCGAGCTGATTGGCCACTGCCGCGTACAACAGCCAGCCAAACGGCAACAGCGCCGCAACGAACACCAGCGATTTGGCGCCTGGACTGAGCAGAATTTTCTTCATCCTGGTGTTATCGCGTAGCCGGCCACTTCAGTAGAACTTCTTCAGGTCCATGCCGGCGTACAACTGCCCCACCTGCGCCTCGTAACCGTTAAACATCAGCGTCTTGCGCTTCTTGGCAAACAGGCCATCTTCACCGATACGCCGCTCGCTCGCCTGGCTCCAGCGCGGGTGGTCCACATTCGGATTCACGTTGGAAAAGAATCCATACTCCTGCGGCGCAGCCCGGTTCCAGGCCGTTGCTGGCTGTGTGTCGGTGAAACGGATCTTTACCAGGCTTTTGCCACTTTTGAAACCATATTTCCAGGGCACCACCAAGCGCACCGGGGCACCGTTCTGCTTGGGCAACACCTCGCCATACATGCCGAAGCTCAACAGGGTCAACGGGTGCATGGCCTCGTCCAGGCGCAGCCCTTCGACATAAGGCCAATCGAGTACGCGGGAGCCGACATAAGGCATGGTTTTGCGATCCGCCAACGTAACGAACTCGACGTACTTGGCACTGCCCAGCGGCTCCACTTTTTTGATGAGTTCGGAGAGCGAAAAACCAACCCACGGAATCACCATGGACCAGCCTTCGACACAACGCAGGCGATAAATACGTTCCTCCTGCGCGCTGAGCTTGAGCAGATCTTCAAGTGCGTAGTTCGCCGGCTTCTTGACCAGTCCTTCGACCGCCACCGTCCAGGGGGAGGTCTTCAGCGTATGCGCGTTGCGCGCGGGGTCTTCCTTGTCCAAGCCAAACTCATAGAAGTTGTTGTACCCACTGGCGTCTTTGTAGTCCGTGACCTTTTCCATCGTCACAGCGCCGTTGACGGCCGTCTTGCCGCCCGGCAAGGGCGTCAGTTTGCCCGGGCGCGGCAGCGCCCCTTGGGCGCGCGCATCGCGTGCAGCCCAGGATGCCAAGGCAAGACCCGCTGCGCCACCGGCCATGAGCCGGATCAGTTCGCGCCGCTGCGCGTAAACATGCGGCGAGGTGATCTCGCTCGGCGTCGGGTGGTTAAAGCCGTCGTCTCTTGTCTTGATCAACATGGTGCCGTCCTTTTGTCGGAATCCCCGTGGGACAACATCCATTCTGGCAAAGTTCCCCGGGGTTTGTCGGCACAAACCCTAGAGCGATCAGAGTGTGCCGTAACTGTGCAGACCGCTGAGGAACATGTTGACGCCGATAAAGGCAAAGGTGGTCACCCCCAGTCCAGCCAGCGCCCACCAGGCAGCCACCGTGCCGCGCAGGCCCTTCATGAGACGCATGTGCAGCCAAGCTGCGTAGTTGAGCCAGACGATCAGTGCCCAGGTTTCCTTGGGGTCCCAGCTCCAGTAGCCGCCCCAGGCTTCGGCCGCCCACAAGGCGCCGAGCACGGTGGCAATGGTGAAGAAGGCAAAACCCACGGCAATGGACTTGTACATCACATCATCGAGGACCTCCAGTGCCGGCAGGCGCTCGACAATTCGCTTGCGCCCCAAAAGGATGCCGCCCACGATCAGCGTCGCGATGATGAAATAACCGAGCCAGTAGCTACCGCCGACCTCAGCCGTGCTCTTGCGGAATGCAACCGGCACGAAACACAGCACGATGCCGAACAGCCACAGGGGCGTGATTTTGTGCCAGCGCGTCTCGGTCGCCTGGCTCTTGATCAGGTAGGCAAAGGCCACCATGGCGGCGAGCGAGAAAGTCCCGTAGCCAATGAAGTTGGCCGGCACATGCAATTTCATCCACCAGCTCTTGAGCGCTGGCACCAGCGGCTGGATCTCATGCGCTTCGCGCACCACGGTGTACCAGAGCAGGAAGCCCACCGCGGCACTGACCACCAGCATCACAAAGGCCCCCATGGCGCGCGTTTCGTACTGCGCTTCGAAATACAGATAGAACGCCGCCGTCAACCAGCAGAACAGCACGAACACTTCATACAAATTGCTCACCGGGATGTGGCCAATGTCGGCCCCAATAAGGTAGCTTTCGTACCAGCGCACCATGGTGCCGACCAGGGCCATGCCGACACCCGCCCAGGCCAGGCGCGAGCCGATCAGTTCCATCGTCGTGCCCTGCGCCTTGGCAAACATGCCAAGCCAGTAGAACGCCGTGCTCATGAAAAACAACATGCTCATCCAGAGAATGGCCGACTGGCTGGAGAGAAAGTACTTGAGCCAGAACACACTCTCGGCACGCGCCAGCTGGCCCTGGTAGGACACGATGCCGAGCAGCGAAAAAACCGCCACCGCCAGCATCAGCGCACGTAGCGGACGCCAGAACCAGCCCAGGGCAATGGCGCTGGGCATGGCTGCCAGCAAAATGCCTTTTTCGTACACATCCATGGCCTCGCTGTAGCGGGAAAAGGCAAACAGGCCGCCCGCCACGACAAGGGCGGCAAACAGCCAGTCAACGACGTTGCGCTTGGCAAAGTAGCTTTCATTCAAGGTCAGTGTGGTGCTTGCGGTGTTCATGTCTTACTCCTTGGCCTGAATCAATTTATCCCTGAGCTGCGCGAACTCGCGATCGCCATCCATGGTCTTGCGGTTGGTCGAAAGCGCCAGGGTGGCGTGGGCATGCCCCTGCTGCGGAGCCACCCAAACCCACAGGCGCCGTTCGCGCACATACAGCATGGCAAACACCCCCAGAATCAGCAGCGCACAGCCCAGGTAAACAATGGTCTTGCCGGGCGCGCGCGCCACTTGGAAGACGCTGGCCTGCACCTGGGTGAAATCCACCAGTTGCAGCACCATGGGCGCCGGGTAGAAATACGCATCACTGAGGGCCAGAACCGCCTGCGTCATGAAACTCTGCGTCTTCTCGCTGGGCGCCAGTACCTTGAGGCCGGCACGCTCACGTGCCAGCTGCGTCAACTCAAACAGGGTGCCGTTGAGGATGCGGATCAGCACCTCGCCGGCCCGGTTGCGCTCCGCTTCCGGTACATTGGCTTCCATGAAATCCGCCACCGCCTGCAAGCCCCCAGGGGCCTGACTGCCCTTCACGGGCTCGGCGCCCGCGAACAGGGCCAAGGCCCGCGTTGCCGACGCGATGAGCTGCGGCACCAGGTCCGGCCGCGAGGGATCGACCATCCGGCCCGCATAGCGACGGATGGCCTGCTCACGCAAGACGGGATCTGCCAGCGCGGCGCGCAAGCGGAAAAACTCGTCACTGCTGCCTTGATCGTCCGCGGGCACCCGCAGATAGCGGAACGGTTCCGCCGGCGTGTCACGCACGCCCATCAGAAAAACGGAAACCCCATCGCCCATTTCCACCGGCAGCATGTAGTTGTGAAATTCCCGCGCCTGACCGGCAGCATCGCGCAGCTTGTACGTGATGCTGGGGCCGACATTGCGGAGTTCTTTTTTCGCATCCGCCTTATTGGCCGCGCCCAGTCGATTGTCCAGAGACTCTCGCAAATCAACCTTGCGCACATCCACGGCTGATGACCCCGCGTTGGCAAAATTCTCCACGTTGATCACGCGCAGGGCGGTGTACTCCAGCGTCAGCTTGTCCGAGCCATTGGTCAGCGAGGAAGAGCCGCCAATCACGCCCTCGATCTGGAACGGCTTGGTGGCCGCGTTCATCGGCAAGGCCTTCAGCCGCACGGTGGAGCCGCCATCGTCAAAGCTGGACTGGTAAATTTCAACCCCCTTGTAATTGGCGGGGTGGTTGACCTCGACACGCGCTTCCTGCTTTTCGCCGGTGGCTTTGTCGTGAATCACGATTTCGCTGGCAAACAGCTTGGGCATGCCGGTGGAGTAATACTCAACAATGAACTTTTTGAGTTCAATCGCAAACGGCAACTCCTGCAGCAGGATGCCGTCGGACTGGTTCAGGATGGCCGTGCTCGACTGCGTGCCTTCCGCCACCAGCAGGTTGCCGCGGAAGGTCGGGTTGTGCTCGCTCAGCCGGTGTTCAGGTGCCACCTCGGAAATGAGGCCGCCACCGTTGTAGGGCGTCTTGCCGCCGAGCCACATCTGCGCCCGAACAATCAGGTCGCCATCCAGCAACCCGCCCAGACACACCAGCACGATGGCACTGTGGGCTGCGATGTAGCCGATCTTGTTGGCCGCACCAGCTTTCGCCGCCACCATCCAGCCGGCGCCCTCAGGTGTGTCGCGCTGCTGCAGCTTGACCTTCCAGCCGCCACCCACCAGCATCTGACCAATCCGTTTGGCCTCGACTTCTGGTGTACCGGGCAGCACGCTTTCGGCCCGGTGGCCAAAGGCCTTGAGGCTTTGCTCGCGAATGTTTTCCTTGTAGGCCTTGAGGTCAACCAGGATCTTTGGCGTATTGCGCGCAATGCACAGGGAGGTGCTGGTCACCAGAAACGCCAGAATCAGCAAAAACCACCAAGCGCTATAGACCGTGTACAGATCAAGCACGGCGAACACCTCGGCCCAGAACGGGCCGAACTGGTTGATGTAGTTGTTAATCGGTTCATGCTGCTTGAGCACCGTGCCAATGACGGAGGCGATGCAGATCACTGTCAGCAGCGAAATCGAAAACCGCATCGAGGACAACAACTCCACCGCAGCGCGCATGAAGCGGGAATTCGACTTGAGCTCAAGACCCTGGGTAGATACTGTCATGCGTGAATTGTGCTGGGCTGAATGGAAAAAGGCAGGTCTTCAAAAAAGACCTGCCTTGGTATGGAGTGCTTAACTGTTTCCAGGTTCCGTCAACAGGTGTAAATCCGTGATTGTCCCTGAAACATAAACATCAACTTATTTAGGTTGGTGTTTAACCCGGCAAACTGCCGGAGTATTCAACGCAGGCCGGCAACGTAGTCGGCCACCGCCTTGATCTCGCGGTCATTCATCTTGGCCGCTACCTGTGCCATCTGCACGCTGTTCTTGCGAACGCCATCACGGAAGGTCACCAGTTGGGTCACGGCATAGTCGGCATGTTGACCACTCAGACGCGGGTACTGCGCGGGAATGCCGGCGCCATTCGGGCTGTGGCAGCCGGCACACGCGGCCACCTGACGGTCGGCAATGCCGCCGCGATAGATGCGCTCGCCCAAAGCGACCAGTTCTTTGTCCTTGGCAAAGCCCGGCTTGGCTTTTTGGGAAGCCAGCCAATAGGCAATATTTTTCATGTCCTCGTCGCTCAGGGTCGCCGCAAACCCGCTCATCACGGCGTTGGCACGCTTGCCGGATTTGAATTCTTGCAGTTGCTTGACCAAGTATTCGGGGTGCTGCTGGGCCAGCTTCGGATTGGCAGGGGTACCGGAGTTGCCATCGGCCCCGTGGCAAGCAGCACAGACTGCCGTGAACTTGGCCTCGCCCTTGACCAGATCAGGCTTGGCAGCCTTGGCCGGCTCTGCCGCATGGGAAAAAGCAGGTGCTGCCAGCGCGGCAGCCATCAACAGGTGAGCAAGCAATTTCATGATGTATCAGATAGTGGTTATACGTGCAAAACTGCATGATTCTACAATGTCGATCTGGGTTTTCCCCTTCAAAATTAATGACCACCCCCTCCAAACCTCCCGCCTCGCCCCACCATGCCGACACACGGGACGCTGCCACCAAGGCCGCCGCCACCGTCGCCATGGGCTGGCTGCACACGGCCAAATTCCTCACCACCGCACCTCAACTGCACTTTCTGCCCGTCCTGGAGGTGCCGGAAATCGCCTTCGTCGGGCGCTCGAATGCCGGCAAATCCACCTGCATCAACACCCTGACGCAGCAAAAGCAGCTGGCCTTTGCTTCCAAGAAGCCGGGGCGCACCCAGCACATCAATCTTTTTTCGCTGGGCAAACAGGGTGTGACCGACGCAGTACTGGCCGATTTGCCGGGTTACGGTTACGCCGCCGTGCCGAAGCAGGACAAGATTCGCTGGCAGCAGGTCATGGCCAACTACCTGGTGACGCGTGAAAACCTCAAAGGCATCGTGCTCTTGTGCGACCCGCGCCACGGCCTGACCGAGCTCGACGAAGTCCTGCTGGAGGTTATCCGCCCCCGAGTGGAAGAAGGTTTGAAATTCCTGGTCATCCTGACCAAGGCCGACAAGCTCACCCGCAGCGAAGCCGCCAAGGCCCTGTCCATCATGAAGCTGCAAGCCGGCGGCGGTGAAGTCCGGCTTTTTTCCGCCACCAAGCGCACGGGCATCGACGAGGTGGCCCAGTTGCTGTGGCAGTGGGTCCATCCAGAAAGCACAGAAGCCGCCGGATGATCGACACCTGGCTGCAGCCCCTGCCCCACGGCATCTCGCTGAGTTGCCGCGCTGCCGGGGAGCGCGGCCGCCCGGTGCTGATGTTTTTGCATGGGTTCCCGGAGGCCGCCTTTGTCTGGGATCCTCTGCTGGTGCATTTCGCCCTTCCTGAGAACGGCGGCTACCGCTGCATCGCACCCAATCTGCGCGGCTTTGAAAAGTCAAGCAGCCCCCCTGATGTCAACGCCTACCGCGCCAAGCATCTGGTGCAGGACATCGCGGCCTTGATTGCCATCGAAACCAAGGACCTAGGCAGTCAGCTCGCATGCCTGGTGGCACACGACTGGGGTGGCGCCATCGCCTGGAATCTGGCCAACCAGCAGCCGCAACTGAGCGCGAAGCTGGCCATCCTCAACTCGCCGCACCCCGGCACTTTTTTACGCGAACTGCAAACCAACCCGAAGCAGCAGGCCGCCAGCGCCTACATGAACTTCCTGATCCGGCCCGATGCCGAAAGCCTGCTGGCTCAGGATGACTACCGACGTCTCTGGGAGTTCTTCACCGGCATGGGTGCGGGCGCAAAAGGTTTTGGCTGGTTGACCGACGAGATGAAAGCACGCTACCGCGAAGTCTGGGACATTGGCCTGACGGGCGGCTGCAACTACTACCGGGCCTCACCGCTGCGCCCGCCCCGCCCGGAAGATCCGGCTGCCGCCAGCATTGAGTTGCCGCGCGAGATGCTCACCATCTCGCTGCCAACCCTGCTGATCTGGGGTCTGGGCGACACGGCTCTGCCGCCGGAACTGATCGAGGGTCTGGATGCGTACATCCCGCAACTGACGCTCCAGCCCGTGCCCGATGCCACGCACTGGATCGTGCATGAACAGCCACAACAGGTGGCGCAGTGGCTGCAGGCATTCTTGAATACCAGCGCCTGAGGCCCACCTCAATACACGCCGGGCTCACCCGGCGGACGGTCCTTGAAACGCTTGTGCAACCAGTAGTACTGCGCCGGCATGGTGTCGATATAGCCCTGCAGGCGTTGGTTCATCAGCGCGGTATCGGCCACCAGATCGTCGCTCGGGTAATCCGGCCAAGCCGGCATGACTTCAACCTCGTAACCCGCGGGCGTCATGCGCGTCACCACTGGCACCACCTTGGCCCGCCCCAGTTTGGCAAAGCGTGACAGGGACGGCACGGTCGCCGCCGACACGCCGTAGAACGGCACGAACACCGAGTCTTCCGGGCCAAAGTTCATGTCCGGCAACAAATACAGCGGCTCACCCGCGCGCAATGCCGCCACAATTGCCTTGACGCCATCGATGCGTCCGAACAAGCGCCCCTGTCCGAAGCGACGGCGACCGGCCAGGATCCAGGCATCCACCACCTGGTTGGCCTGGTTGGTGTAGATGGTGGTGAAGCTGCGCGGCAGTTGCTGCGTCAGCGCGGTCCAGCCGGCATCCAGCCCCACGAAGTGCGGCGCGAAGATCACGGTGGGGGCATCGCCCTGCAGCTCAGACACGGCGCCGGTGAGCTTGAGTCGCCGGCGCGTGACCTCTGGCGCGCCATGCCAGAGCCAGCCGCGATCAAGCCATGCCTGGGCAAACCGGATAAAAACTTCAATCACCCGCGCCCGCAGTTGCGGTTCGCTCAAATCAGGAAAACACCGCTTCAGGTTGACCCGGGCCACCCGCCGCCGCGGCACGACCAGCAGGTAGAGCACCCAGCCCAGCAGCCACCCCAGCGCCCGTACCCAGGACAGGGGCAGCACGCCCAGCAGGCGCATGAAAACGACCCCCGCACGACTCAGCACAATCCGCTCTCTTTTCTCATGCCAGCTCTTTCCTCGGTTGTTTGTAGCGGGCATAGCCCCAGAGATACTGCTGCGGACATTCAGCAATCAACTGCTCCATGGCGTGGTTGATGCAGGTCGCCGCCTCCGTCATGTCCGTCGGCAACTCAGTGGCCAAGGATTTCACATGCACGGTGTAGCCCCGCCCCCAGGCCAGCCGCTCGCCCCAAGCCACCAACACCACCGCCCCGGTTTGCTGCGCCAGTCGGGCTGAGAGCGTCATGGTGTAGGCCGGTAAACCAAAAAACGGTGCCCACACCCCCAGCCCGAGAGGCGGCACCTGGTCCGGCAGCAGGCCGACTGACTGCCCCTGGCGCAAGGCCTTGAGCATTTGTTTCACGCCCGCCATCGTGGTCGGTGCTGACTGCAGACCGGGACGCGTGCGCACCGAGGCGATCAGCGCGCGCAACCAGGGCTGGCGCGCCGGCCGGAACAGCACGGTCATGGGCTGCCGCTGTCCATAACGCTGCGCATAGGCCTGCGCCGTAATCTCGAAGCAGCCCAGGTGCGGCGTCAAAAACACAATGCCACGTCCCTGGCCTAACGCGGCCTCGACATGCTGGGCGCCCTCCCAGAGAAGGGTCACCGGCCGGCCCAGCCACAGGCGCGGCAACTCTGCCACCAGCCGGCCGGCCTGCCCGACCGCCGCCCCCCATTGCGCCCAGCCATAGCCGGCCTGCCGTGCATTGGCGAGAAAACGCCGGCGGTAGACCCCGGACAGCCCAAACACCACCCAGCCCAGCACCCAGCCCACGCCATGCAGCAGCCACAGAGGTGAAAAGGACAGCCAACGGAACAGGGTGATCATGAGTCGGATAAACTATGCGGGTCGCTGAGTTACGGAACTACTTGCAGGGCGACACGCACAAGCGTCCCACCTAAAAAGTGTGGCCATTGTGCCTTGTCAATGTTGACGAATCTGCTAAAGCGTTCGCCGAAGCTCCCAAGCCCAAGCAACGCAACTTGAACCTTGTACTTGTGGAGTTTATTCAAATGGCGAACGATTATCTTTTTACCTCTGAGTCTGTTTCCGAAGGCCACCCCGACAAGGTGGCGGACCAGATCTCTGACGCAATCCTTGACGCGATCTTCAAGCAGGATCCGCGCTCACGCGTGGCCGCCGAGACCCTGACCAACACCGGCCTGGTGGTGCTGGCGGGCGAGATCACCACCAATGCGCACGTCGACTACATCCAGGTCGCGCGCGACACCATCAAGCGCATCGGCTACGACAACACCGAGTACGGCATCGACTACAAGGGCTGCGCCGTGCTGGTGGCCTACGACAAGCAGAGCAACGACATCGCCCAGGGCGTGGACCACGCCTCTGACGACCACCTCAACATCGGCGCTGGCGACCAGGGCCTGATGTTCGGCTACGCCTGCAGCGAAACGCCCGAGCTGATGCCGGCGCCGATTCACTACGCGCACCGCCTGGTCGAGCGCCAGGCCCAGCTGCGCAAGGACGGCCGTCTGCCCTTCCTGCGGCCGGACGCCAAGAGCCAGGTCACCATGCGCTATGTGGACGGCAAGCCGCACAGCATCGACACCGTGGTGCTCTCCACCCAGCACAGCCCGGATCAGAGCGAAACCCAGACCAAGATGAAGGCCTCGTTCACCGAAGCCATCATTGAAGAGATCATCAAACCGGTCTTGCCGAAGGAGTGGCTCAAGAACACCCGCTACCTGGTTAACCCGACCGGTCGTTTCGTCATCGGCGGCCCGCAGGGTGACTGTGGCCTGACCGGCCGCAAGATCATCGTGGACACCTACGGCGGCGCCTGCCCGCACGGCGGGGGCGCCTTCAGCGGCAAGGATCCGTCCAAGGTGGACCGTTCGGCCGCCTACGCCGCGCGCTATGTGGCCAAAAACATCGTGGCGGCTGGTCTGGCCAAGCAGTGCCAGATCCAGGTGGCCTACGCCATCGGTGTGGCCAAGCCCATGAACATCACGGTCAACACCCAGGGCACCGGTGTCATTGCCGACGACAAGATCGCAGCCCTGGTGGCCGAGTACTTCGACCTGCGTCCTAAAGGCATCATCCAGATGCTGGACCTGCTGCGTCCGATTTACGAGAAGACCGCCGCCTATGGCCACTTCGGCCGCGAAGAGCCCGAGTTCAGCTGGGAACGCACCGACAAGGCGCAGTTCCTGCGCGCCGCGGCCGGCCTCAAGTAAGAACCGGACCGCAAGGCATGAAGCTGCAGACACAACGCTGGATAGATCGCTGGGTCGGCCAGCTCCTGTGCGGCGCGGTGTCCGGCTGGGCGCGGCTGATCGGCACGCGCGCACCGAAGGTGGAGCGAAATCACGCGCCGCGCCACCTCCTGGTCATCCTGTTGTCCGAAATGGGCAGCATCGTGCTGGCCGGCCCGATGTTCGCGGCGCTGCGCCAGCGCTACCCCGGCGCCACGTTGCATGTGCTGCAGTTGAAGAAGAACCAGGAAGTCGCGCGCATGCTGCGGCTGACGGAAAACGACCACCTGCACGCCCTCGATGACAGTTCGGGCTTGCGATTGCTGCGCGACATCCTGCGTGTCACGCTGGCCATGCGTCGCCTGCCACTGGATGCCGTCATTGATTGCGAACTGTTCTCGCGCATCAGCAGCCTGCTGTCCTACATGACCGGTGCGCCATTACGTTCCGGCTTCACGCCGCACACGCAGGAAGGCTTGTACCGCGGCAGCTATATCAACTGCGCCATTCCCTACAACCCCTACCAACACATCAGCAAGCAGTTCCTCTCGCTGGTTGATGCGATCGAAGGTGACAGCGTGCCGCGCAACAAGGCGGCCCCGATTCGCGAGCTGCCGGGCGAGACCGGCTTGTCCGTGCCCTTCGAGCCCGCTGAACTGCAGGCTTACCGCGCAAAAGTACTGGCGGATCACCCGGAACTCACCGGCCGCAAGATTGTGCTGATGTACGCTGGTGGCGGCATCCTGCCCGAGCGTGCATGGCCGGTCGAGCACTACGCGCGCGTCGCACGCGGCCTGTGCGAGGCTGGCCATGGTGTCGGCCTGATTGGTCTGCGCGACGACGCCGTACTGGCCGAAGATTTGAAACAGCGCGTTGGCAGCGCGCTGTGCGTCAACCTGACCGGCTACACGCGCAGCCTGCGCGAGTTGCTGATGCTGTTCCACGCCAGCCACCTGCTGCTCTCCAATGATGGCGGCCCCGGCCACTTTGCCAGCCTGACGCCGATTCGCACGCTGATGTTCTTCGGCCCCGAGACCGGCAAGCTCTACGGCCCGCTGCCCGGGCCTTTCGGCCCCAAGGCCACCGTCTACGAGTCAGGCATCGCCTGTTCCCCCTGCCTCTCCGCCTACAACCACCGCCTGACCTTCTGCGATGGCGACAACCAGTGTCTCAAGCGCATTGCACCCGACCCGGTGCTCGCCGACGCGCTGCGCGCCCTGCAAGAACCGCCGACTGCCCCGTGAACAACACGCTCCCCTCTACACTGCGCGAGCGCCTGTGGCGCCTCATCGATTGGCTGCACGGTTTTCGCTACGTGCGCTTCGGCTTGGTGGGTGCCAGTGGCACTGTAGTCAATCTGGCCGTGCTCTACACGGCCCACGAGTTTCTCTTCAGCGCCATTGAGCCGCCGGGCAGCAAGCCTTATGTCTCACTGGCACTGGCCATTGCTGTCGCCACCGCCAACAACTTCACCTGGAACCGCCTGTGGACCTGGTCTGACCGCCTGCATGCCACGTCCGCCCAGCATGACGAAGGCGTCTCCTTGCGCCGCCTGCTGGGCCAACTGGGGCAGTACGCCACGGCGTCCTGGCTGGGCATCGCGCTGCAGTATGGCCTGACGCTCTGGCTATCGCACTTCCTGCACTACCTGTTGGCCAACATCATTGCCATCGTGATCGCCAGCATCAGCAACTTCCTGGCCAACGACCGCTGGACCTTCCGTCACCGCAACAAGCCATAATGCCCGGAGTTTTCCCTGGCATCGAGGCCTCATGCGATCTTCCGGTTTTCACACTGACAACACCCCTACCGCGGTCTGGCTGATCCTGCTGCTTCTGGCCATCGCGGTTTATGCCTTTGGCCTGGGCGGCCAATACGTGCCAACCAATGGCGACGAAATGGTCTACGCCCACATTGCGCGCGAGACCGCCGAAACAGGCCGTTGGCTACCGCTGGCGTCGGAACTTGTCGACACGCGCAACACCAAGCCGCCGCTGCTGTTCTGGCAGGCCATGGTGGCCGGCGACTGGGGCCGCAACTGGGATCTGGCAGCACTGCGCACCCCGAGCCTGATCTATACCCTGCTCACGGCCGCCGCCATCGCCTGGACGGTGCGCCTCATCACCCGTAACTCGCGCGACGCCCTGATGGGGGCCTGCATTTACCTCGCATTTCTCAGCACCTTCCGCTATGGCCGGCCCTACCTGACGAGTGCCCCCGAGACCTTCTGGTTCAGCCTGCCCTTGTTTGGCCTGTTGTGGCAACGACTGAGGACGAGTAGCTACCAAGAGGTGTTCAGTCCCGGCTGGGTGCAGCACCTGCTTTTTGGTCTGGCCCTGGGGTTGGGGCTGGCCTACAAGTCCTTTGCCCTGATCGCGCCGGCTGCTGCTGCTTGGTGGCTGGCCCTGGTCCTGAGTAGCCCACAGCGCCACTGGTCAACGCTATTCGCCACCGGCCTCAAGGTGAGCTTGAGCGCAGTCCTGGCGCTGGGCGTGTTTGCCCTGTGGTTTGTGCTCGACCCCGATCCCCGCGCTGTCTGGCAGGAGTTCATCGTCGGCGAAAACGCCACCAAGTTCTCAGACTCGCGCGGCTACTGGCACGAGGCGCTGGCCGGCGGCGGATCAAGCATGTGGGCGCAACTGCTGGCCTATGCGTTCAATGCCGGCCTGCTGGCTTTCGCCGTGATCGGCTTGGCCTGGATCGGCTTGAAAAAACTGCGCCTACTACCTGGATTTAAGCAGCTGCCACCTCACCTCGGCATCCTGCTGGCTTGGGCTGCGGTCTGGCTGATCGTGTTCACACTCCCGAGCCAGCGCTCGGCACGCTATGTCATTCCCGCCATGCCGGCGGTGGCGATGCTGCTGGCCTTGTATTGGCGCGAGATCGCCCGCCGCTGGTTCCTGCCCACCCTGCTGCTGGCCAGTCCGGCCCTGCTGATGCTGGGCCGCATTGCCTGGGTTGCCTATACCCTGGAACTTTCATCGGTCAGCACCTTTGCCCTCACCTTGTTGGCTGCCGCCCTGGGGGCTCTCACCATCGTGGCCGGCCTGTTGCGTCCGGCCTGGACACGTAGCTGTGCCGTGCTGGCCAGTTTGCTGGTCTTTGCCACCTTCAACTTGACCGTTGCACCGCTGGATGGTCCGTCTGGCCGCTATGCCACACTGGTCGCGACGGCACTGAACCACGCCCGCATTGCCGTGCCCAACAGCTTCAATGGTCAGTTCGAGCGCTTCCACTTCTTGTTGCCCGGCGGACACCAGTTTGTGCCTTACGACACCGAGGCGCGTGCCATGGCGCGGGTGGCGCCGGGCGCGTCCCTGCCAACACCAGCGCAACAGCTTGAACAGTTGCTGGCCACACATGATGCGGTCGTCTGGATTCAAGCCTCGCCCACAGAGGTTGCACCTTCCTGCCTGCAAAACTGCACCGTGCTGGGTTCACGCTGGCAACTCAAAAGCCGCCACCTGAGTGGCGAGATTCAACTCCAGAACCTCTGGTATCCGCAAGAGTGGCTATTCAGACGCGAGTGGCTTGTTGCCCGCGCCACAGCGCGTTAAGACGGCGCGCGCCGCGCAGTAGCCAATCCATTTGCAGGGCGACCCACAGCCACGGGTCGAGCAGCGCATCCCAGAGATTGCCGCTGGGCAAGCGTAGCAGCACGTAGAGCAGAAGCACCGCGCCCAGCAGCATCGACACCCCACGCGCCGGATGCGGCGAACCGAAAACAACCCATGGCAAGCTGGCCACCAGAGCGGCAACGGCCACTACCGCCGGACTGAAGCCGATGGCGTAAAGCGATATCGGCAGTTGCGCAAACGTGTCGAGCAGCAACAGCCAGCCCAGCGCAATACTTGCCAAACCCGCCAGGCGTAGCTTGCGGACCTGATCATGATTCAACAGGTCGCTTGCGCCCGGGCTCAGCCGCACCCCAACCCAGACAAGACAGATCATCGTAGTCATCAGGCTGGGCGACTGGAACGCCAGTCCGAGCCAGAACGCCGGTGACACCGCACCGGGCCACAAGCTCCAGACCATCAGCATCACAGACAGTCCGAACTGGACACGGCGTGGCCACCGACGCCCAAGCCAGAGCGCCAGGCCTACCAGCACAATGCCCCAACTCAGCCGCCGCCCCCAGCGCATCAACATCGGATCTGGCAGCCACGGGATTTGTGTCGACAGCAGGGCATCGGTGAAAGCGGTCCAGTGCATAGGTGGCCCTTGAGTCTCAGTGGGGAACCGGCGTCAATGCCAGACGTTGCCAGGCAATGGCGCGGCGCTGGTCGGTGTAACTGACCCACAAGCTGTCGTCACCCCAGGCCATGGAGGGGTAGGAATATTCGCTGGGGCCACTGCCCTGCGCCAGGGTCTGCTGCCGCGTCCACTGCAAGCCGTCGGGCGACGTGCTCAGATCCAGCACCGCGCGCGAATCAGGCCGGGCATTGTGCGCCAGTACCATCAGCGCCGGGCCGAGGGCCAGTCCAGCGATCGCAGCATCAGGGTTGTGCAAGGGCAAATCGGGCAGATCCTGCCAATCTCGCCCCCCGTTGAGCGTCTGCGCCACCTTGATTTTTTTGTCTTCACTGTTGTCGCGCATCAGGGCCAGCCAATCGGACTCCGAACGCATCAGCAGGGTCGGCTGCAGCAGATGCGTGCGCTGCGATATGCGTACCATGCCGCGGAACTCACCGGCCGCGTCAAAACGCAAGGCCACCGGGTACTTGGCGCCCAGCTCAAAGTAGGCCGGCAGAATCATGCCCCCATCGGCCAATGACAAAGGCATGGTGCGCACCAGATGGCTGGTGTTCCACAACCAGGACAAAGGCAGCACTCGCACCGTTTTGAATTCCAGTTGCGAAAAATCGCGTCCCTCATCCACCTGCCGCAAATGCAAAATGCGTCCGGCGGCCCACCCCCCCAGGCCGGTAGCCACAACGAACAAATGAATCCGTCCCTGCGCATCGCGCCAGGCCACCGGGTTGCCCAGGCGCCGCACGCCAAACCCCAGCCGATGCCGCCCCTGATTGCGGCTCACCACAAAACGTGCTGCACTCCATTGCTGGGTCGCCCGATCGAAATGCGAGGCGGCGATCTGCACATCGGGGGCACTTTCGCGTGAACCCGCAAACCAGAACGCCAGCATCGCCGACGGATGCCCCGCCGGCATAGCCAACAACGTACTGGCATGTGCGGCCGGTGTGTTGACCGGCATGGGAATGACACCGCCCGCCTTCACGACCAGCCGACTGTCTGGCCCCACGCCAGCCACAGCCGGCCAGACGCCCTTGGGCTCAACCGGCACCGGTCCGCGCGGCCACATGTCCAGCGCCAGCAAAGCCGCACAGGCCATCAGCCCGTAGACAAGCCGCCAAGCGAAGGATCGGCACAGCAGGGGTGACTTTGGATCTGGCACAAGCGGTTTGGAGTGAATCGAAAGAACAACCGGGATGAGTGTAACTGGCCCTTATCTTGAAAGTCGGCAAAAAAGCTTTATGATTAGCACTCACTGGACTGGAGTGCTAACACCCACCCAATCCAGGCGAAGTTAATGAGTACCAACTTATTCAGATTGGTATTTTTGATTTTCAACTCAATGTTTCAAACCGAAGGAGATTCCTCATGAAACTGCGTCCTCTGGCCGACCGCGTGATTGTCAAGCGCGTGGAACACGAAACCAAAACCGCCTCCGGCATCGTCATTCCTGACAGCGCCGCCGAAAAACCGGATCAGGGCGAAGTTCTGGCCGTGGGTCCCGGCAAGAAAAACGACAAAGGCGAACTCAGCCCCATGTCTGTCAAGGTGGGCGACCGCGTGCTGTTCGGCAAATACAGCGGCCAGACCGTCAAGGTCGATGGCGACGAACTCCTCGTCATGAAAGAAGACGACCTGTTTGCAGTCGTTGAGAAGTAATTCCTCTTCCAACCAGCCTCTTTCACGAATTAACTCTCTCGGAGATTAAAAAATGGCAGCTAAAGACGTAATTTTCGGCGGCGAAGCCCGCGCACGCATGGTCGAGGGTGTGAACATCCTCGCCAACGCAGTCAAGGTCACCCTGGGCCCCAAAGGCCGCAATGTGGTGCTTGAGCGCTCCTTCGGCGCCCCCACCGTGACCAAGGACGGTGTGTCCGTGGCCAAGGAAATCGAACTCAAAGACAAGCTGCAGAACATGGGCGCCCAGATGGTCAAGGAAGTTGCTTCCAAGACCTCCGACAACGCCGGTGACGGCACCACCACTGCCACCGTGCTGGCCCAGGCCATCGTGCACGAAGGCATGAAGTATGTGGCCGCCGGCATGAACCCGATGGATCTGAAGCGCGGTATCGACAAGGCTGTGGAAGCCCTGATCGCCGAACTGAAGAAGGCCTCCAAGCCCACCACCACGAGCAAGGAAATTGCCCAGGTTGGGTCCATCTCCGCTAACAGCGACGTGTCGATCGGCGAAATCATCGCCAACGCCATGGACAAAGTAGGCAAAGAAGGCGTGATCACCGTGGAAGATGGCAAGTCGCTGCAAAACGAACTCGACGTCGTCGAAGGCATGCAGTTCGACCGCGGCTACCTGTCGCCCTACTTCATCAACAACCCCGAGAAGCAGGCTGCTCTGCTGGACAACCCCTTTGTGCTGCTGTTCGACAAGAAGATCAGCAACATCCGCGACCTGCTGCCCACGCTGGAGCAAGTGGCCAAGGCAGGACGCCCGCTGCTGATCGTTGCTGAAGACGTCGAAGGCGAAGCCCTGGCAACGCTGGTGGTCAACACCATCCGTGGCATCCTGAAGGTCGTAGCCGTCAAGGCTCCGGGCTTTGGCGATCGTCGCAAGGCCATGCTGGAAGACATCGCCATCCTGACCGGTGGCAAGGTCATCGCTGAAGAAGTCGGCCTGACGCTCGAAAAAGTGACGCTGGCTGACCTCGGCCAAGCCAAGCGCATCGAAGTGGGCAAGGAAAACACCATCATCATCGACGGCAATGGCGCCGCAGCTGACATCGAAGCCCGCGTCAAACAAGTGCGCGTGCAGATCGAAGAAGCCACCAGCGACTATGACCGCGAGAAGCTGCAAGAGCGCGTGGCCAAGCTGGCTGGCGGCGTGGCCGTGATCAAGGTTGGCGCTGCTACCGAAGTCGAAATGAAAGAGAAGAAAGCCCGCGTGGAAGATGCCCTGCACGCGACCCGCGCTGCCGTGGAAGAAGGCATTGTGGCTGGTGGTGGTGTGGCTCTGCTGCGCGCCAAGCAAGCTGCTGGCAACATCAAAGGTGCCAACGCTGACCAGGACGCCGGCATCAAGCTGGTGCTCAAGGCCATCGAAGCCCCGCTGCGCGAGATCGTGTACAACGCCGGTGGCGAAGCCTCGGTGGTGGTCAACGCGGTGCTGGCTGGCAAAGGCAACTACGGTTTCAACGCTGCCAACGACACCTATGGCGACATGATTGAGATGGGTATCCTGGATCCGACCAAGGTGACCCGCACGGCATTGCAGAACGCTGCTTCCGTCGCTTCGCTGATGCTCACCACCGAATGCATGGTGGCTGAGGCGCCGAAGGATGAGTCCGGCGCTGGCGGCATGGGTGGCATGGGCGGCGACATGGGTGGTATGGGCGGCATGGGTGGCATGGGCATGTAATTGCTCCTTGCCTGAGGGCGCATGGCGGCGTTGCATACGCTTGCCGTACCAAAAGGTACTGTCAGCGCGTTTGCGCCTTGCCCTGCACCCTCATGCTGCGTCGATCTGCCTTTGGGTACTCGACAGAAAAAAACCCCGCAGAGCTTGCGCTCTGCGGGGTTTTTCTTTGGTCTGAACTTTTTTAATCTCTCAATTTCTGCAACAAGCCCGCCGTCGAGGCATCCAGCCCCTCCGTGTGGCCAGTAGACAAACGTGAGGCCATGTCCTTGGCCAGCACTTTGCCGAGTTCCACGCCCCACTGATCAAAGCTGTTGATACCCCAGATCGCACCGCTGACAAAAACGCGGTGCTCCTGCAGGGCGATGATGGCCCCCAAACTGGCAGGTGTCAGCGCGTCCAGCAGCAGGAAGGTGCTCGGGCGGTTGCCCGGCAGATGGCGGTGTCCACCGGCATCCACTTGCCCCAGCATCAGCGCCTGCGCTTGCGCCAGGGCATTGGCCAGCAGCTTGTGATGGTGGCCAGGCAGCGTGTGTGCCACCTTCTTCACCGCCACAAATTCCACCGGGATCACATCACTGCCCTGGTGCAGCATCTGGAAATAGGCATGCTGGCCATTGGCCGCCGGCTCGCCCCAAATCACGGGCGAGGTGGCATAGGGCAGCGCCTGGCCTGAAGAGTCGACGCGCTTGCCATTGCTCTCCATCTCCAGCTGTTGCTGGTAGGCTTGCATGCGACGCAGGCCGCTGTGGTAGGGCGCGACGCTGCGGCTGTTGAAGCCATGGAAATTGCGGTACCAGACATCGAGCAAGGCGAGGCGCACTGGCAGATTGGTCTCCAGCGGCGCCTGACGGAAATGTTCGTCCATGGCATGGGCGCCAGCCAGCATGTCACGAAAGCGCTGCGGACCAATGGCAATCGCAATCGGCAGCCCAATGGCTGACCACATGGAGTAGCGTCCCCCCACCCAGTCCCAGAAACCGAAAGTGGTACTGATGCCGAATTCACGGGCCGCCGCCACGTTGGTGGTGAGGGCGCAGAAGTGCCGTGCAATGTCGCGCCCGCCTTGCGCCTCGAACCAGGCTTTGGCCGAACGCGCATTGGTCATGGTCTCCAGCGTGGTGAAGGACTTGGAAGCGATCAGAAACAGTGTGCTTTCGGGTCGCAACTGCCTCAGCACCTTGCTGAGCTCATGGCCATCGACGCTGGAAACGAAATGAAAGCGCTTGCCCGTGGCGACGAATTCATCAAGCGCCAGTACCGCCATCTGCGGCCCCAGATCCGAGCCGCCAATGCCGATATTGACCACATTGGTAATGCTGTCGTCGTCTCGGATCACCTGCGCAAAGGCCAGCATCGCATCGAGTGTGGCGTGGACCTGCGCCAGCTCATTCGCGATATGGCTGTTCGCGGGCTGCGTCTGCCCCATTGCCTCCAACTTCGGCTGCCGCAACAGGCAGTGCATGACTGCACGCTGCTCTGTATTGTTGATGGCCTCGCCTGCAAACATGGCATTCCGGTACGCCTCCACGCCGCACTGGCGCGCCAGTTCGAACAACTGCTCCTGCACCGCAACGTCGATCAGGTTTTTCGACAAGTCGGCAAACACATAGGGTGCGTTCTGGCTGAAGCGCTCGTAACGTTGTGGATCGGCGTCAAAGGCCTGGCGCAAATCAAAGTCGCGGCCACGGGCGTCAAACAGGCAGCGCAGCTGGCCCCAAGCCGGGGTTCGGTCACATCGGGTACGGGTCATGAACGAGTCTCTCAGGCCGCCAGCATCAGTTGTTCGAGCTTGATCGTGTCAGTGGCGAAAGCACGAATGCCCTCGGCCAGTTTTTCAGTGGCCATGGCGTCATCATTAAGTGCGTAACGGAACGATGCCTCGTCATAGCGCACGACCGGCAAGTCCATCGCGCGCGCCTTCTGTGCATCCAATGCACGCAGCACCGGCGCCTCGCTGGCCGCCAACTGCGCCAGCAATTCGGGCGCAATGGTCAGCAGGTCACAGCCCGCCAACGCCGTGATCTGACCGACATTGCGAAAACTCGCCCCCATCACCTCGGTCGCAATGTCGAAATGTTTGTAGTGGTTGAAAATGCGATACACCGACTTGACCCCGGGGTCGTTGACGCCGGCATTCGCCGCCTCGTCCCACTGGGATCCCGCTGTTTTTTTGTACCAGTCGTAAATGCGGCCAACAAAGGGAGAGATCAGTTGCACCTTGGCCTGGCCGCAAGCCACCGCCTGGCAAAAGGAAAACAGCAGCGTCAAGTTGGTATGGATACCGCGTTGCTCGAGTTGTGCTGCGGCCTGAATGCCTTCCCAGGTGGCGGCAACCTTGATCAGCACGCGATCGATGTGCATGCCCTGCGCCTGGTACAGCTCGATGAGGCGCTCCGCGCGCGCCACAGTGGCCGGGGTGTCAAAGCTCAGGCGAGCATCGACCTCGGTGGAAACGCGCCCGGGAATGCGTGACAGGATCTCGCAGCCAAAACGCACCAACAGGCGGTCGATAACCTCATCGAGCGGCCGGCCACGAAACTGGGCCACCGCATCGCGCAACAAAGGCTGGTACTCCGCCTTCTGCACGGCCTTGAGTATCAGCGAGGGATTGGTCGTGGCATCCCGTGGCTGATAGGCCTCCATCTGCCGAAAATCCCCGGTGTCAGCCACCACAGTGGTGTACTGTTTCAGTGCTTCGAGTTGGTTCATGGACTTGAATTATGAGTGAAATAAAGTTACCCTCTTGGTCTTTGCATTCGTAACTCTTAATTGACGGCTAGGAATTTGCATGCTGGATCGAATCCGGGCCTCATTGCCCTCCCTGGCCCCGGCCGAACAACGTGTTGCCAAAGTTGTGCTGGCCGATCCGCGCAACTTTGCCAAACTGCCTGTCAGCATATTGGCTGAACGCGCCCATGTCAGCAAACCGACCGTCGTGCGCTTTTGCCGCAGCATGGGCTATGACGGCCTGTCCGACTTCAAGCTCAAGCTCGCCGGCACCGTGAGCGAGGGCGTGCCCTTCATCCATCGCAGCGTGGACGTGGACGACAAGACCGGCGACGTGGTCGTCAAGGTCATCGACAATACGGTGGCGGCCTTCCTCAAATACCGCAATGACGCATCCACCGCCGCCATCGAGAAAGCGGCCACCGTGATGGCGGCCACCTACAAGACCGGCAAACGTATCGAGTTCATCGGCGCGGGCAATTCCGGCATCGTGGCCCTGGATGCGCAGCACAAGTTCTTCCGCCTTGGCGTCAACACCGTGGCCTACAGCGACGGCCACATGCAGGTTATGAGTGCCTCGCTCATGGGGCCGGGCGACTGCCTGGTCGTGATCTCAAATTCGGGCCGCACGCGTGATCTGATGGACGCCTGCGACATCGCGCGCAAGAACGGCGCCACCACCATCGTCATCACCGCCAGCGGCTCGCCACTGGCCGCCGCCGGCCACATCCATCTGGCGGCCGACCACCCGGAAGGCTATGACCGCTACAGCCCCATGGTGTCGCGCTTACTGCATCTGATGATTGTGGACATCCTGGCCACCTGCGTTGCGCTGCGCATCGGCGGCAGCCGGCTGCAGCCACTGCTCAAGGAAATGAAAAACAATTTGCGCAACAAGCGCTATGCCTGAGCGCGTCAGGCCGCCACCCCCTTCGCGCCTTAGTTCTTGGCCTGGAGGGACGTGCCCAGCTGTACCGGCCCATACCAGGCACGGACGCTGGAGCGGGTATTGTCCGGTGTCGGTCATGAGCGCCACGCCCACCAGCGCCCCCCGGCGGCTCACCGAAAGCCTTGATGAAGTCGGTGCGAATGTCGCGCTCGTAGTCCAGCCACTGGTTGATGTTCTTGTCGCCCGACTCCACCACCAGCTTGCGGATACGGTCGGTGCGAGAGCTGTGGATCACAGTCTCTGGTTGGCGCGTATTGCACCAGACCTACACCAATGTGGCATAGGGCATGGGCTCGCCAGTCAGTGCATGCGCCAACTCTGAGAGCATGGCGTTCTTGAAAGAAAAATGGTCTCGATCACCTTCGAAGGCCAGCACCAGCCGCACGGGTGAGTCGGCCAACTCACGCTGCCCCAGATCCGCCTGGACAATCAGTTCGGGACTTTTCAGGAAAATTTAACGCGGCCCAAGTCCTGTGGCTCGATGCGCAGCACCTGACGCAACATGCTAGCTGACGATTCAGCCCTCACGGCCACAACGTCGCGCTCGTCCAGGCGGGTGTAAGCATATTCGGTCGCCTGTTTGCCCGGCAACGGCATGTGCTGCAGGAATAAGCCTCGCTCGACCATACAACTGGGAGGCCAGTTCCCAGGCATTGCCGTCATTGTCTGCGTCGGCCTTGCCAGCCAATGGCAGCGGCAGGGAACACACCGCCAGTAGCAACGATAGCAACGCAACAGAAAACCTCAACAGCATCGCCAGCCCCAACGGCTTTGTTTTCTTACGGCTTACTCATAAAAAAAGCCACCGCGAACGGTGGCTTTTTAGATCATAGCGGTGTATTGCTACACCACTTCTATGCAAGCTGGTTCAAGACCAGCCCGACATTAGAAGGAGTGACGAACACCCAGAGCCATGACAGAGTAGGTAACCGAGCTGTTAACTGCGGTGTAACCGGTGATGGCACGCACGCCAGCGTCGTCTTGATCCAGTTCCCAACGAGCGTACAGGGAAGTGCGCTTGCTCAGAGCGTAGTCAGCACCCAGGCCATAGACGTTGGTCTTATTGCCCGAGGTAGCAGCAGTGTTGTTCTCAGAACCAACGCTGACTTGCATCACATTGGCCTTGATGTTCAGAGCCGGGGTCACGTCATAAGCAGCGTTCAGGCCGAACGTGGTGCGGTTGTAATCCAGCGGCTGGGATCCAACGGTGACGGCCGTGGTGGCAGACGAAACACGCCACAGATTGGCACTGTTAGCCAGCTGCCAGAAAGCGCCCAGCTTCAGAGCACCCATGGTGTAGTTCACAGCGGCGGTGTCCAGCTTGAAAGTGCCTTGGTTGTTACGACCAGCAAAAGCTGCCGTCGCAGGGAACGTGGTCACACCGTTAGACGAACCTGCATCTTGCGACACTTCCAGGTGAGCGTAAGCCAGGGCCAGCGGGCCGTTGGCATAGTTCAGACCCAGTTCCATCACGCCATCGCGACCGTACACTTGGTTCTGCAGGTTACCCGTGTAAGAACCAGCGGTTTGCGCGTCGTTCTTGGCACCCCACAGGAAACTGCCAGAGAAGCCGCCGTACTGGTTGGATTCCAGCTTCAGGGTGTTCTGGAAACGCACAGCGTCAAAAGACGCAACGCGGTAGCCAGAGCCAACAGCGGTAGCGAAACCATTCATGCCGTTGATGCCCAGCGTAGCGCTGTTAGGCGTACCCAGCTTGATGGAGCCGTAGCTGCCAGACAGACCGAGGTAAGACTGGCCGTTGCCGATGGAGCTGGTGTCGTTGGACGTGGTGCCCGTAGCAGAAGTACCGGCAGTCTTGCTGGAAGTCTGGTCCAGAACGGGGTCGAGTTCCCACTGGAAGAAGGCTTTCATGCCGCCGCCGAGGTCTTCGGTGCCGCCGATGAAGATGCCGCTGGTAGCGGAACCGTTGGCTGCAGCAGAAGTGTTAACAGCGTTGTTTTTGATGTTGGCAGTTTGCATGCCCATATCCAACACGCCAGTGATGCTGACGGTGGACTGTGCGAAAGCGCCGGTGGCAGCCAGAGCAGCCAGGGCAATCAGGGTCTTTTTCATTTGAAAGTTCTCCAAAGGTTTAACAAGGGGTCCCGAGAGAGATTCGGATCCCCGGGCCAACCTCCTCTTTAAGGAAGTTGGGTGTATTGCACCAGAGCCCGATCAGTTTGGCAAAGAAAAACACCTTCAACACGGCTTATAGAAGCGCTTTCGTTGCAACACTGCAACAAAGTGCAACGGTCGCCCGTTCCGCGCGCAAAAACGAGGTGCAGCCTCGCTAAAATACCCATAATTATCTTCATTTCGTGATGCACCCTCGTTCGTTATGCGACACCCCCACCCCGTCTTGCCGCAGTCCACGCCCCCGATATCCGCAGGGCACGCGTTCAAAAAGCAGAAGATCAACATCACACTGGACCCGGATGTGGTGGCCTGGTTCAAGGCTCGGGCGGGCGGGCGTGGCTACCAGACGCTGATCAATGCCTCCTTGCGGGAGGCCATGGGCCGCGCCACGCTGGAAGAAACCCTGCGCCGCGTGCTTCGCGAAGAAATGAGCCCTTCAGAGTTGAAGTGAGCGCCCTCGCAAAATCGAAAGAAGGAAGCCCCATGATCGATGCCCTCCTGACCACCGCCGACACCGCGCTGCGGACTCTGTTTGCCACGCCGCTTGCGGCCCAGCCCACGCCGCAAGCGGCCGAGCCCGACGGCGAACTGAGTGCGGCCGAGAAAAGCCACGCCGCCGCGCTGATGCGAGTCAACCACGTCGGAGAGGTCTGCGCCCAGGCGCTTTACACGGCCCAGGCCTTTGCCACCCGCAACCCGGCGCTGCGAGCGCATTTCACACGCGCCTGCACGGAAGAAACCGACCACTTGGCCTGGACGCAAACGCGGTTGACCGAACTGGGCTCCCGCACCTCGCTGCTCAATCCGCTGTGGTATGCCGGCGCCTTCGGCTTGGGGCTGCTGGCTGGACGGCTGGGCGATCGGGTCAGCCTGGGCTTTGTCGTGGAGACCGAGCGCCAGGTGGAGGCCCACCTGCAAAGCCATCTGGACCGCTTGCCCGTGCAGGACCACGCCTCGCGCGCCATCGTGGCGCAAATGGCAGAGGACGAGGTGCGCCATGCCGTTGACGCGCAAAAGGCCGGCGCCATGGAGTTGCCGCAGCCCGTCAAACGCCTGATGAAGGCGGCCGCCAAGGTGATGACGACTACCGCGCACTACGTCTGAATCAAGCCTCCACCAGATCGAAGCTGGTGGTGATTTCGGCCGTCTTGCCCAGCATGATGCTGGCCGAGCAGTACTTGTCGTGGCTCATCTTGATGGCCCGCTCCACGGCCAAGGCGGGAATGCCCTTGCCCGTCACCGTGAAGTGCATGTTGATCTTGGTAAACACCTTGGGATCGACTTCCGCACGCTCGGCCTGCAGACGCACCGAGCAGCCACGCACATCATGCCGGCCCCGCTTGAGAATCAGCACCACGTCGTAGGCGGTACAGCCACCGGCGCCAGCCAGCAGGGTTTCCATGGGGCGCGGCGCCAGGTTTTGCCCCCCGTTCTCCGGCTTGGCAGGATCGGGCGCGCCATCCATCACCAGCGTGTGGCCGCTGCCGGTTTCTGCCACGAAACCCATGCCCGAGCGCGTGCCTGCGGCGCCTGTCCAGCTCACTGTGCAATCCATGATGTCCTCGTATCTCTTGTCAAAATGGCGGGGTAGTTGAACATAAATTATGACTACACTGACCCCAACCATGAAAACCAGACCTCTTAAACCAGCCGATTACTTGAAAAAGATCCTGACCGCCCGCGTTTACGACGTGGCAGTGGAATCGGCCTTCGAACCCGCCAAAGTCTTGAGCCGGCGGCTGCACAACAAGGTACTGTTCAAGCGCGAAGACCAGCAGCCGGTATTCAGCTTCAAGCTGCGCGGCGCCTACAACAAGATGGCGCACCTGAGCCCGGTGCAACTCAAGAAGGGCGTGATTTGCGCCTCGGCCGGCAACCACGCCCAGGGCGTGGCCTTGAGCGCGCACAAACTGGGCTGCCGCGCCGTGATCGTGATGCCCACCACCACGCCGCAGGTCAAGATCGACGCCGTCAAGGCGCTCGGCGGCGAGGTGCTGCTGCAAGGCGACAGCTACTCAGATGCCCACGCCCATGCTGTGACACTGGAGAAAAAACAGGGCCTGACTTTTGTTCACCCCTTCGACGACCCGGACGTGATCGCCGGCCAGGGCACGATTGCCATGGAGATGCTGCGCCAGCACCAGGGACCACTGGACGCGGTATTCGTCGCCATCGGCGGCGGCGGACTGATCTCCGGCGTGGCCAGCTACATCAAGGCGGTGCGTCCCGAGGTCAAGGTCATCGGCGTGCAGATGAACGACTCCAACGCCATGATGCAGTCGGTGGCGGCCGGCAAACGCGTCACGCTGGTGGATGTCGGCCTATTTTCCGACGGCACGGCCGTGAAACTGGTGGGCGAGGAGACCTTCCGTCTGACGCGCCAGTTGGTGGACGACTTCATCGAGGTGGATACCGACGCCGTATGCGCGGCCATTAAGGATGTGTTTGTCGACACCCGCTCCATCGTGGAGCCGGCCGGTGCGCTGGCGGTGGCGGCCATCAAGCAGTACGTCGCCAAGCACAAGACCAAGGGCGAGACCTATGCCGCCATCCTGTGTGGCGCCAATATGAACTTCGACCGTCTGCGCTTCGTCGCCGAGCGCGCCGAGGTGGGCGAGGAGCGCGAAGCCCTGTTCGCCGTGACGATTCCGGAAGAACGCGGCAGCTTCCGCCGTTTCTGCGAATTGATCGGCACCCTTCCCGGCGGCCCGCGCAACGTGACCGAGTTCAACTACCGCATCAGCGACGATAAAAAGGCCCATGTGTTCGTGGGCGTCACCACCCACGGCAAAGGCGAGTCGCCCAAGATCGCCACCAACTTCAAGCGCCATGGCTTTGCCACCCTGGACCTGACGCACGACGACCTGGCGCAGGAGCACATCCGCCACATGGTCGGCGGCCACTCAGACCTGGCGCAGGACGAGCGCTTGTTGCGCTTCATCTTCCCGGAACGGCCGGGCGCGTTGATGAAGTTCCTCAACCTGATGCGCCCGGGCTGGAACATCAGCCTGTTCCACTACCGCAACCAGGGCGCCGACTATGGTCGCATCCTGGTGGGCCTGCAGGTACCCAAAACGGATGACAAGGCGTTTGCCAAGTTCCTCGCCACGCTGGGTTATTCCTACGTCGAGGAAACCCACAACCCGGCCTACCGCATGTTCCTGCAGGCCTGAACGGCCGGCACTTTTCCCCGGAGACACCCATGACTTATGAACTGATCCAGGTACGCACCGAAGCCGGCAAGGTCGGCATCGTGACACTGAACCGTCCCAAGCAACTCAACGCGCTCAACGACCAGTTGATGAACGAACTGGGCGATGCGCTCAAGACCTTTGACGCCGACCCGGCGATCGGCTGCCTGATCATCACCGGCAGCGAAAAAGCTTTTGCCGCCGGCGCCGACATCAGCGCCATGGCCAAGTACAGCTTTACCGACGTCTACAAGGGCGACTTCATCACGCGCAACTGGGAACAGATCCGCAGCATCCGCAAACCGGTGATCGCGGCCGTCAGCGGCTTTGCGCTGGGCGGCGGCTGTGAGCTGGCCATGATGTGCGACTTCATCATCGCGGCCGACAACGCCAAGTTCGGCCAGCCCGAGATCAAGATCGGCATCATTCCCGGCGCCGGTGGCACCCAGCGCCTGCCGCGCGCCGTGGGCAAGGCCAAGGCCATGGACATGGCGTTGACCGGCCGCATGATGGACGCCTCCGAAGCCGAACGCGCCGGGCTGGTCAGCCGCGTGGTGGCACCGGACAAGCTGATGGAAGAAACCTTGGGCGCCGCGCTGATGATCTGCGACTACTCGCAGGTGGCGGTGATGGCCGCCAAGGAGTCGGTCAACCGCGCTTTTGAGGGCAGCTTGAGCGACGGCGTGATGTTTGAGCGCCGCCTGTTCCACGCATTGTTTGCCACTGCCGACCAGAAAGAAGGCATGGACGCGTTTGTGAACAAGCGCCAGGCAGAATTCACGCATCGCTGATACGCCGGTCAAAAATTGCTATAATTCCGGCCGATTGGTGATATAGCTCAGTTGGTTAGAGCGCAGCATTCATAATGCTGATGTCGGTGGTTCAAATCCACCTATCACCACCAAATCTTGAGAAGCCTCGCAAGTCAATCGCTTGCGAGGCTTTTTTGACCTTCAGCCTCTGGATGAACACCATGAACCGCTGTCTGCCTCGTCGCTTTCCCCGCCTGACGGCCCTAATGCTGGCCCTGGCCGCCTACATGGCGCTCAGCCTGCCGGCGCCTGTTGCCGCGCAGACAGCGCCGCGCATTCCACCCATTTCCCCCGCGGCCAAGCGCGGCGTCCTGGTCGTGACGGCACCGCCCGAGGTCCTGCTCAATGGCCAGCCTGAACGCTTGGCGCCCGGTGCGCGCATCCGCGGCCGCAACAACCTGCTGGTGCTGTCCGCCTCCCTGGTCGGTCAGGAACTGCTGGTCAGCTATGTTCGCGACCAACTGGGTCTGCTCCATCAGGTCTGGATCCTGACCGAAGCTGAAGCGGCGCTCGCAGTCGCCCAACCGTAATCACGCCCACACGTCCGGCCAGGCCCGCTGGATTTATGGGCCTGCGCCCTTGATTTCCGTATGCCATCCGCTACCCCATGGGTAGCAAACGAGATTTCCCATGAGCAAAAAAGTTTTCATCAAGACCTTCGGCTGCCAGATGAACGAGTACGACTCGGGCAAGATGAGCGACGTGCTGGGCGCGGCGCAAGGCTACGAGCCGACTGACAACGTGGAGGAGGCCGACCTGATTCTCTTCAACACCTGCTCGGTGCGGGAAAAGGCGCAGGAGAAAGTGTTTTCCGACCTGGGCCGCGTCAAGCACCTGAAGAAAAAAGGCGTCAAGATCGGTGTTGGCGGCTGCGTGGCCAGCCAGGAGGGCGCGGCCATCATCGCGCGCGCACCGTATGTCGATGTGGTGTTTGGCCCGCAGACCTTGCACCGCCTGCCCGAGCTGCTGGATCAACGCGAGAAGCAAAACCGGCCGCAGGTGGACATCAGCTTTCCCGAGATCGAGAAATTCGACCACCTGCCGCCAGCGCGGGTGGACGGCGCCACGGCGTTCGTCAGCATCATGGAAGGCTGCTCCAAGTACTGCAGCTATTGCGTGGTGCCCTACACCCGCGGCGAGGAAGTGTCACGCCCGTTTGAGGACGTGCTGGTGGAAGTGGCGGGGCTGGCCGACCAGGGGGTCAAGGAGATCACGCTGCTGGGCCAGAACGTCAATGCCTACCGCGCCAGAATGGGCGAGACGACCGACATGGCCGACTTCGCCACCCTGATCGAGTACGTGGCCGAGATTCCGGGCATAGCCCGCATCCGCTACACCACCAGCCACCCCAACGAATTCACGCCAGCGCTGATTGCCGTCTACGACAAGGTACCCAAGCTGGTCAGCCACCTGCACCTGCCGGTGCAGCACGGCTCGGACCGCATCCTGATGGCCATGAAACGCGGCTACACCGCGATGGAATACAAATCCACCGTTCGCAAGCTGCGTGCCATCCGCCCCGACATGGCCATGAGCAGCGATTTCATCGTCGGCTTTCCGGGCGAGACCGAGGACGACTTCGCCAAGATGATGAAGCTGATCGACGACGTCGGCTTCGACAACTCCTTCAGCTTCATCTTCAGCCCGCGCCCTGGCACACCGGCGGCCAACCTGCATGACGACACGCCGCACGAGGTCAAGCTCAAGCGTCTGCAACAGCTGCAAGCCGTGATTGATGCGAATATCCGTGGCATCAGCGACCAGCGCGTGGGCACGGTGCAGCGCATTCTGGTCGAAGGCCGCTCCAAGCGCGACGCAGACGAACTGATGGGCCGCACCGAATGCAGCCGCGTGGTCAACTTCAAAGCGCCCGCGCGCCTGATCGGCCAGATGGTGGATGTGAACATCACCCAGGCCATGCACTACAGCCTACGCGGCGAAGTGACATTGCGCGAAGAAACTTTTGCAGCATCCTAGTGCCCCGCAAACCCGCCTCGAAGGCGTGAAGCAATCGTAACGAGCGGAGTCGAGCTTGCGCCGAGAAGCGCAGCCGTACTAGCGTACGGCGACAACGGCAGTTGCGACGAAGCTAACAACTGCGCGAAGCGCTTATTATGCCGCAGCCAACATCACAAGTGCAAGATCGGTTCGCGCAGTAGATTTATTGCGTCTTCTAGAAAGGCATTTTGGGCATGCCTTTCATGCCGCCCATGCGCTTCATCATCTTCATGAGGCCGCCGCCCTTCATCTTCTTCATCATGTCCTGCATCTGCTCGAATTCCTTGAGCAGGCGGTTGACGTCCTGAACCTGCACGCCGGCGCCGGCGGCGATGCGGCGCTTGCGTGTGGCCTTGATGATCTCGGGCTTACGCCGCTCCAGCTTGGTCATGCTCTGGAGGATGCCCTCCTTGCGGCGCACATCCTTCTCAACGCGATCCATGTCCAGCTGACCGGCCTTGGCCGCCATCTGCGTCGGCAGCTTGTCCATCAGGCTGGACAAACCGCCCATCTGCTTCATCTGCTGGAGCTGGGCCAGAAAGTCATTGAGATCGAAGCCCTCGCCGCTCTTGACCTTGGCCGCCAGCTTTTGCGCCGCCGCCATGTCCACGCCAGCGGCAACCTGCTCGACCAGGGCCACGATGTCGCCCATGCCGAGGATACGCCCGGCATGGCGCTCGGCGTCGAACACCTCCAGGCCGTCGATCTTCTCGCTGGTACCGGCAAACTTGATCGGCACGCCGGTGATGGCGCGCACCGAGAGTGCCGCACCACCGCGCGAATCGCCGTCGGTCTTGGTCAGGATGATGCCGGTCAGCGGCAGCGCGTCCTTGAAGGCCTTGGCAGTGTTGACCGCATCCTGGCCCTGCATGGCATCGACCACGAACAGGGTCTCGACCGGGCTGATGGCGGCATGCAGCTCGCGGATTTCGCGCATCAGCGCTTCGTCGATCGCCAGACGACCGGCGGTATCAACCAGCAGCACGTCGAAATAATGTTTGCGCGCATAGTCCAGCGCGGCACGGGCAATGTCGACCGGCTTTTGCTCCGGCGTGCTGGGGAACCACTCGGCCCCGGCCTGGGCCGTGACGGTCTTGAGCTGCTCGATGGCCGCCGGGCGATACACGTCACCCGAGACCGTGAGCACCTTTTTCTTGCGCTTGTCGATCAGGTGCTTGGCCAGCTTGGCGGTGGTGGTGGTCTTGCCGGCGCCTTGCAGGCCGGCCATCAGGATCACCGCCGGTGGCTGCACCGACAAGTTGAGGTCACTCACGCCTTCGCCCATGGTGGCCGCCAGCTCCTTGCTGACAATGCTCACCAACACCTGGCCCGGCTGCAGGGACCCCATCACCTCTTGGCCAAGGGCTTTGTCCTTGACGCGGGCCACGAAGTCGCGCACCACCGGCAGCGCCACATCGGCCTCCAGCAGCGCCATGCGCACCTCGCGCAGCATGTCGGCCACATTGGATTCGGTGATGCGTGCCTGTCCCCGGATTTCCTTGACGAGGCGGCTGAGTTTGTCGGTGAGGGCGGAGGCCATAAGGAGATATTCCGGCAGACGGAACCTGGGTTGTGTGCCAACGGAGCTTGGCAATGTGCAAAACGCTAAACTGTACCCATGATTCTAGCGAGTGCTTCTTCCTGGGTCCCCGTGACCCTGGCCGTGACGGCTGCCGTGGCCTATGTCGTGCCGGCGATAGCGGCCCGTCGCCTGGGCTCGCACGCCACACGCCGCGTGATGATGCTGGCGTGGCTGCTGCATGGCCTGTTGCTGGCCTGGAGCCTGCTGGGCGACACGCCCCGCTTCGGCTTTGCCCCAGCCTTGTCCGTCACCGCCTGGCTGGTGGCGGCCGTGTATGCGGTGGAGAGTCACGTCTACCCCCAATTGCAGACACGCTGGGCCCTCGCGGCCCTGGGCGCCCTCACCGTCCTGCTGGCGCTGCTCTTTCCCGGCCAGGCGCTGCACGCGGCGGCTTCGCCCTGGCTGCCGCTGCACTGGGCACTGGGCATTGCGTCTTACGGTCTGTTTGCCGCCGCCGCCACCCACGCCTGGCTGATGAACCGCACCGAAGACCGCATCCGCCTGGCGGCCGAGCCGAACAGCGGCCTGCCGCTGCTGACGATTGAGCGCCTGACCTTCCGCTTCGTCACGGCCGGTTTTGTTCTGCTGTCGGCCACGCTGCTGGTTGGCATCCTGTTTGGCGAGTCGCTCTATGGCGCGGCCGGCGCCAGCTGGAAGTGGGATCACAAGACCGTGTTTTCCATGCTGTCCTGGCTGACTTTTGCCGTCCTGCTGCTCGGCCGCGCCCGTTTTGGCTGGCGCGGGCGGCGAGCGGCGCGCATCCTCTACATCGGCTCAGGCCTGTTGCTGCTGGCCTATGTGGGCTCGCGCTTCGTGATTGAAATCATTCTCGGGCGCAACGCATGAAATTCTTTCTCGTTCTGGCTGTCGTGTTGATCGGCGTATGGGTCTGGCGCTCGGGGCGTCAGTTGCAAGCCCCGCCCAACAAGCCCCCAGCCAGCCACCCCACACCCCAGGACATAGTCAGTAGAT
>OFPK01000001.1_pt1 | contig 202570 bp, 208 predicted proteins | sample 1542601 | NCBI WGS metagenome assembly OFPK01 (sample SAMN05503968, study PRJEB24370) | sediment metagenome | isolation source: lake sediment | place: USA: Lake Hill lake, St. Paul Island, Alaska | collected 2013 | reverse complement strand
CTGGAGTTCAGACGTGTGCTCTTCCGATCTAGCGCGCAGGGGCGGCAGGCGCAGGGTGAGCGGGGGCACCGGCACCAAGCACTTTTTACGCGCTTCCTGCTGCTGGTGGAACAGCATTTTCTGGCGCACTGGCCGCTGGAGCGCTATGCCTCGCGCCTGGGCCTCTCGACCCAGCGGCTCAACCGCCTGGTGCGCGCCGAGAGCGGGCGCAGCGCGCTGGAACTGGTGCATGAGCGCCTGACACGTGAGGCCTGCCGCCGGCTGGTGTACACCGCCGCACCGGCGGCCAACCTGGCGGCGGAATTGGGCTTTGACGACCCGGCTTATTTCTCGCGCTTCTTCAAGCGCCGCACCGACATGAGTCCGCAGCGCTACCGTCAGGCGCACCGGGCTGAAGATTGACGACAGCGCAGACCGCGAGGGTCATGGCGTGATTCAACTTTGATTGGTCTTGGAATTGGGTTGCAGCCAAGGCTTGGCCGCGCCCTGCTGCGAGCAGGGCTGCCGGATCAGAAGCCGGCAATCCGGTGTGCAGAGCGACGAACTGTGCCGCACACCGGAGATGAGGATCAACCGCCCTTTTTGGAGCGCTTGCCCGGGTTTTTCTTGCTGCGGGTGGCAGTGCCGCGCTCAAGGCTGACGCGTTGGCCGCGGCCCGCCGTATGCAGGGTCATGCCGGGAAGCGGCTTGGGTGCGGGGGTAGCTTTGCGGTCTGCTTCGGTGACGATTTTGTTGCCCATGTTTGATCTCGGTGTTGGAGTGGAAAAGCGATATTAAGCCATAGATGCAAAGCCCATGAAGCCGGGCGGTGGTGTTGCCTCGACCAGCGCCGGCGCCACCACCGCTTCGAGCTGGGTGCGCAGCCAGCGGTGGGCGGCGTCCTGCTGGTAGCGGGCGTGCCAGATCATGTACATCGGCATGGTGGGACAGGCCACCGGCGGCGGGCAACTGGCGAAGCCCGTGAGGGTATGGCGCGCCATCAACGAAGGCACGGTGGTCAGCAGCGGTGTGCCGCGCACAAAGGCCGGCAGGGCATTGAGCGACGGCACCATCACGGCAAAGCGCCGGGCCAGGCCCTTGGCGGCCAAGTGCTGGTCCAGGTCCAGGCTGCGGCGCTGCTCATAGACCACAGTGGCATGGTCGGCGGCCAGGTATTCAGCTTCATCACGCGGGGCCGCGCGCACCGCCGGGTCATAGAACACGCGGTACAGGTCTTCAAATAGCCGCTTTTGCACAATGTCGCTGCCTTCCGGCGGGCGCGGGCTGATGACGAGCTGGCAGTCGTCATCGCGCAGCATCTCCAACCGCGGCACGCCCGAGGGGATGACGCGCAGCACCACACCCGGGGCAGCCTGGCGCAACCGAGCGGCCAGCGCCGGCAGCAGCAAATCGCGCTGGAAATCATTGGCGGCGATGGTGAAAGTGGTTTGCCAGCGCGCCGGGTCGAAGTCGCCCGAGTGGGCAAAGTGCTGTAGCTGGCGCAGCAGGCTGCGCGCTTGCCCCGCCAGTTCCTCCGCCCGGGCGGTGGCGACAATGCCACGGCCGCTCTTGACGAACAGACGGTCGCCGGTGATAGCGCGCAGCTTGTCCAGCAAATGGCTGACAGCGGACTGGGTCACGCCCAGGCGCTGCGCTGCGCCGGTGACGGAGCCAGCCTCCACCACGGCCACCAAAAGCTGAAGCAAGTGGCCATCCAGGTCGGAATGATCGAATTTACTCATGAGTCATATGATGATTCATGTGTTTATTTTTTGCAATGGTGACGGAATACTCGCTCTCATACCAATTTTGACAACAGTCAACAAAGGAGATCGAAAGTGGCATCCAGCACCCCCCAAACCAAGATTCCAGGCACCACGCTTTTTGACGGCGATCAAGCCCGCAAGGGTTATGCCCTCAACAAGATGTGCTTTTCCTTCAACTCGGCCGAGAACCGCGCCGAGTTCCAGAAGGACGAAGAGACCTATATGCGCAAGTATGGCCTGAACGAGCAGCAAGCCGCCGCCATCCGTGCGCGCAATGTGCTGCAGCTCATTGCGGCCGGTGGCAACGCCTACTACCTGGCCAAGTTTGCCGGGATTTTCCATCTGGACATGCAGGACATTGGCGCCCAGCAGACCGGCATGAGCAAAGAAGAATTCAAGGCCAAGCTCGTGGCCGCAGGTAAATAATTTCAAGGAGAACCAAGCATGGCAAAACTCATCGGTGGCCTCGGCACCTCGCATATCCCCGCCATCGGCGGCGCCATTCACAAGGGCCTGCAGAACGAGCCCTACTGGAAACCATTTTTCGACGGCTTTCCGCCCATCCGCGAGTGGCTGGGCAAGACCAAGCCGGACGTGGTGGTGATGTTCTACAACGACCACGGTCTGAACTTCTTCCTCGACAAGATGCCCACCTTCGCGGTCGGTGCCGCGCCCGAGTACAACAACGCGGATGAGGGCTGGGGCATTCCGACCCTGCCGCCCTTCAAGGGTGAGGTGGATCTGTCCTGGCACATCATCAACACGCTGGTCGAGAAAGAGTTCGACATCGTGACCTGCCAGGAAATGCTGGTGGACCATGCTTGCACCTTGCCGCTCAAGCTGTTCTGGCCCGAGGGTGCTTGCCCGGTGACCGTGGTGCCGATCTGCATCAACACCGTGCAGTTTCCGCTGCCGTCTGCCAAGCGCGTTTATGCCCTGGGCAAAGCGGTGGGCGAGGCGATCAAGTCCTGGGACAGCACGAAGAAGGTCGCCGTGATCGCGTCCGGGGGCTTAAGTCACCAGCTCGACGGCGAGCGCGCCGGCTTCATCAACAAGGAATTTGATCTGAAGTTCCTCGACAGCCTGGAGTCCAACCCCGAGTGGGCCACGCAGTTCAGCGTCAATGAACTGGTGGCGCAAACCGGCACGCAAGGCGTGGAGCTGTTGATGTGGCTGGCCATGCGTGCTGCCCTGGGCGCCGCCGGCGGCTCCAGCGTGCGCCGGGTCACGAGCAATTACCACATTCCGATTTCCAACACGGCGACGGCGGCGCTGGCACTGGAGACAGTGGAGTAAGCTGCACCTCGTGCTATCGACTTAGTCGTATTTGGCGCTCATTCTGAAAGGGATGAGCGCCTTTTGCTTTCTTGCAAGTGATTTGACCCGGCACGGTTGCCCCGTAGGGCACTTCACCTGACACCAGGCCCATCCGGGATAATTCACCCCCATGAACCTGCGCCGCCAATGCCAACAACTGCTTGCCATCCCCGACCCGGTGGAAAAGGCGCGCGCAGTCGCGGCACTGGAGATCCATGCGCCCATCGATACCGAAGAAAAAATTCCTGCGATCGACGGCATTCCGGGCCGGTTGCCCAAGCCTGAGTTGCTGCCCCACTCGCAGATCAAGCCGGGCGCCCTGACGACACCACGCGGCCATGCGGGGCTGGTGCACTCCATCGTTCATATCGAGAAAAACGCCATCGATCTGGCGCTCGATATCTGCTGGCGTTTTGCTGGCATGCCGGATGCCTTTTACCGTGACTGGCTGCGGGTGGCGGTGGAGGAGGCTTATCACTTCACGCTGTTGCGCGAGCACTTGGAGACGCTGGGCTTTCAGTACGGCGACTTCCCGGCCCACGACGGCCTGTGGTCGATGGCTGAGCGCACCAAGGGCGAGCTGCTGGCGCGTGTGGCGCTGGTGCCGCGCACGCTTGAGGCGCGCGGGCTGGATGCCTCGCCGGCGGTGAAGACCAAGCTGGTGTCGATTGGGGACCACAAGGCGGGCGAGATTCTGGACATCATCCTGCGTGACGAGATCGGCCATGTCGCGATCGGCAACCGCTGGTACGGCTGGTTGTGCGAGCAGCGCGGGCTTGATCCGGTACAGACCTATGCGGAACTGACGGTGAAATACGAGGCGCCAAAGCTCAAGGGGCCGTTCAACCTGGCGGCGCGGCGGGCGGCCGGCTTTCGGGACGAGGAACTGGCCGCCCTGCAGTAAGGGTATGGCAGCGTCCGTACAATTTCGGACAGACTGAAGAACGGAATTTCAAATGGCAATTTATGAACTCGACGGGCAGGCTCCCAAGCTGGCTAAGGGCGCTTGGGTCGCTGACAGTGCCCAGGTGATTGGCAAAGTCACGCTGGAAGAGAACGTCAGCGTCTGGTTCGGCACCGTGATTCGCGGTGACTCCGAACACATCCACATCGGCCGCAACTCCAACATCCAGGATGCCAGCGTGCTGCATGCTGACGAAGGCGTGCCGCTGACCCTGGGCGAAAACGTGTCCGTGGGCCATAAGGTCATGCTGCACGGCTGTACCGTGGGCGACGGCTCGCTGATCGGGATCGGCGCCGTGGTTCTCAACCACGCCAAGATCGGCAAGAACTGCCTGGTGGGCGCCGGCTCCCTGGTGACCGAAGGCAAGGAGTTTCCCGATGGCTCCATGATCCTGGGCAGCCCGGCCAAGGCCGTGAAGCAGCTCTCCCCCGAGCAGATCGCCGGCCTACAGCGCATTGCCGCGCACTATGTCGGGAATGCCGAACGCTTCCGCCAGGGGCTGAAGAAAATCGCTTGAAGCGGCCCCGCTTAAATCCAACTGAAACGACAACGTGTCTGAACTCCATAAATTCATTTTCGAAGATCTGCCGGTGCGCGGCATGATCGTGCGCCTGACCGATGCCTGGACCGAAATCCTGCGTCGGCGCGAGGCCAACAGTCGCACCGGGGCTTATGCCTTGCCGGTGCAGGAGCTGTTGGGCGAGATGGTCGCCGCCGGCGCCCTGATGCAGTCCAACATCAAGTTCAACGGGGCGCTGATTCTGCAGGTCTTTGGCGATGGGCCGGTCAAGCTGGCGGTGGTCGAGGTCCAGTCCGACTTGAGCCTGCGGGCGACGGCCACGGTGCAAGGGGTGGTGGCACCGGATGCCACGCTGAGTGCCATGCTCAATGCGCACGGGCAGGGACGTTGTGCCATCACGCTCGACCCCAAGGACCGTTTGCCGGGCCAGCAGCCCTACCAGGGCGTGGTGCCTCTGAGCGACGCGCAGCATAAGCCTCTGGCGTCACTCAACGAGGTGCTGCAACATTACATGCGCCAGAGCGAACAGCTGGAAACCACGCTGGTGCTGGCTGCCGACGACAAGGTGGCGGCCGGCCTGCTGATCCAGCGTCTGCCGATTCAAGGCGCCGGCAATCTGGAGGGGCAGGGGGCTGGCCAGAGTGAAGACGACCAGCAGGAGCACTACAACCGCATCGCCACGCTGGCGTCCAGTCTCAAGCGCGAGGAACTGCTGACGCTGGACGTGGATACCATCTTGCGGCGCCTGTTCTGGGACGAGACGCTGCAGCGGTTCGAGCCCCAGATCGGCGAGACCGCGCCACGTTTTGCCTGCACCTGCAGCCGCGAGCGCGTCAGCAAGATGATCCAGGGCCTGGGCGAGGCCGAGGCGCGCGACATCATCGCCGAGCAAGGGGCGATTGACGTCGATTGCGAGTTTTGTGGTGCGCAGTACCGCTTTGACGCGATCGATGCCACGCAGCTCTTCAAGCCGGCGGGAGAGAGTCCGCCTTCAAGTCCTTCAATCCAGTAAACAGTCGGTATTCGCACGCCGGGTCGGAGCATTTCTCGCAGACCCAGTTCCAGTTGCCTGGCGTGACGTCTTCAGGCGTGATCAGACGCAGTGCGTTGCGCAGGCGCTGCGGGCCGTTGCCATACACCACACCATAGGCAATGCCGGCCTGCTGCAGCGTGGCGCGCAACCAGGCATCGGCCTGTTCCTGCTGAGGCTGGGTAATGTGCGTTCCCGCTGCTGGGCTGGGGGGCAGGTCCAGCCCGGTGAGCAGGGTTAGGTCATAGCTGCGCTGGTGGTCGCGTGCCAGTGCCTGACGTGTCGGGTCATTGCCGGACGGTGGCGTGCGCAGGGCGTTTTGCAAGGGCGGGTTGTCGGTGACCTGCAAGGCCGGCAGGTGCCGCATCAGGCCCTGTGCCAGTTGGGTCTTACCGGTGGCGGGGGCGCCCAGAATGGCGATGCGCATGCCGGGTCTGTGCGCCGGTTTACTTGGCGATCTGAACGTAGATTTCATTGGGCTTGACCATGCCCAACTCCTGTCTGGCTTTTTCTTCCACCATGTCCAGACCTTCCTTCAGATCCCGCACCTCGGCTGCCAACCGGTCGTTGGCCAGTTGGGCCTGGGCGTTCTTCTGCTTCTGGGCTTCGAGTTCGGTGACCATGTGCGAGACGCTGGGCACACTGCCCCGGCCGAACCACAGCTGCGCGTGAAGAATCACGAGCAGCGCGATCAGTGCAGCCGGAACAAGGCGCGAACCCATGTCGCTATATCCCCACCACGGTCGGCATCAAGAGGGCCCCGAATGGCCGCGAGACACCGCAGAACCGGCTTTGCCGGGCTGCTGGTGTCGCCCCCTTGAGGGGCAGGTGCATAGCGACTCGGGGGTGCTTCACTTGAGGTTGTAAAACGCAGCGCGGCCAGGGTAGGTGGCGATGTCACCCAGGTCCTCTTCGATGCGCAGCAACTGGTTGTACTTGGCCATGCGGTCGGAGCGGCTCATGGAGCCGGTCTTGATCTGGCCGGCGTTGGTGCCCACGGCGATATCGGCAATGGTCGAGTCCTCGGTCTCGCCCGAGCGGTGGCTGATGACGGCGGTGTAGCCGGCACGTTTGGCCATCTCGATGGCGGCGAAGGTCTCGGTCAGGGTGCCGATCTGGTTGATCTTGATCAGGATCGAGTTGGCTATGCCCTTGTCGATGCCTTCCTTCAGGATCTTGGTGTTGGTGACGAACAGGTCGTCGCCCACGATCTGCACCTTCTTGCCCAGACGCTCGGTCAGGATCTTCCAGCCGTCCCAGTCGCCTTCGGCCATGCCGTCTTCGATGCTGATGATGGGGTACTTGTCGCACCAGGTGGCCAGGATGTCGGTCCACTCGGTGGCGGAGAGCGTCAGGCCTTCGCCTTCGAGGTGGTATTTGCCGTCCTTGTAGAACTCGCTGGCGGCGCAGTCCAGGCCCAGGGCGATTTGTTCGCCGGCGGTGTAGCCGGCCTTGTCGATGGCTTCCAGGATCAGCTGGATGGCCGCTTCGTGGCTGGCCACGCTGGGAGCGAAGCCGCCTTCATCGCCGACGGCGGTACTCATGCCGCGGTCGTGCAGGATTTTCTTGAGGGCGTGGAACACTTCGGCGCCATAACGGATGGCTTCACGGAAGTTCGGGGCACCGACCGGCAGGATCATGAACTCCTGCAGGTCGAGGTTGTTGTTGGCGTGTGCGCCGCCGTTGATGACGTTCATCATCGGCACCGGCATCTGCATGCCGCCCATGCCGCCAAAGTAGCGGTACAGCGGCAGGCCGGCTTCTTCGGCGGCAGCGCGGGCCACAGCCATGGAGACGGCCAGCATGGCGTTGGCGCCCAGGCGGCTCTTGTTGTCAGTGCCGTCGAGATCGATCAGCGTCCTGTCCAGAAAAGCCTGCTCAGAGGCGTCCAGGCCCAGCACGGCCTCGGAGATTTCGGTGTTGATGTGCTCGACCGCCTTGAGCACGCCCTTGCCCAAGTAGCGTTTCATGTCGCCGTCACGCAGCTCGATGGCTTCACGCGAACCGGTGGAGGCGCCCGACGGCACGGCAGCGCGGCCCATGGTGCCGCTTTCCAGCAGCACGTCGCATTCAACGGTGGGGTTGCCGCGTGAATCCAGGATCTCGCGGCCGACGATGTCAACAATTGCACTCATCACTTACCTTTCGATTTTCAAACAATCTGTACAAAACCCGCCCATCGAGGGGCGAGCTGGGGAGGGGGCACATACCCACCACAGGTGTGGGCGTCAGCCCACACCTTCGACGACGATCATGCGCATGATCGCCGCACCCTGGCGAGCCGCACGCGCCTTGCCGTATTCGGGCGAGGCGTCAAAAGCCTTGGCGGCCTCGAAGCTGGGGAATTTCAGGATCACCAGGCGCTCGGGTGCCCAGTCACCTTCGAGTACCTCGACCTGGCCGCCGCGCACGCAGACCTCGGCGCCATGCACGCGCATGGCTTCCGACGACCACTTTTTGTAGTCCTCATACTGCACCGGGTTGGTGACGGTCACATTGGCAATGATGTAGCCACTCATTCGAAGCTGTTCTCCAGGAAGGGGGTCTTCTTGGTCACGTCATCGAGCGCCACCAGCGTTTCCAGCAGGGCCTTCATGTGCTTGAGCGGCACGGCGTTGGGGCCGTCGCTCATGGCCTTGGCCGGATCAGGATGGGTTTCCATGAACAGGCCCGCCACGCCGACAGCCACCGCCGCGCGCGCCAGCACCGGCACAAACTCACGCTGACCGCCGCTGCTGGTGCCCTGGCCGCCGGGTAACTGCACCGAATGGGTGGCATCGAACACCACCGGGGCGCCGGTCTCGCGCATGATGGCCAGCGAACGCATGTCGCTCACCAGGTTGTTGTAGCCAAAGCTGACGCCGCGTTCGCAGGCCATGAAATTGTCTTCATTCAGGCCTTTTTCGCGCGCGGCGGCACGGGCCTTGTCGATGACGTTTTTCATGTCGCCGGGGGCGAGGAACTGGCCCTTCTTGATGTTGACCGGCTTGCCACTTTGCGCCACAGCGTGGATGAAGTCGGTCTGGCGGCACAGAAAGGCCGGCGTCTGCAGCACATCGACCACGGCGGCCACGGCGGCAATGTCCGCCTCGGTGTGGACATCGGTCAGCACCGGCACACCGAGTTCACGTCGCACCTTGGCCAGGATCTCCAGGCCGCGCTCCATGCCGGGGCCGCGAAAACTGGTGCCCGAAGAGCGGTTGGCTTTGTCGTAGCTGCTCTTGAAGATGAACGGGATGCCCAGCGCCGAGGTGATTTCCTTGAGCTGGCCGGCCACGTCCATCTGCAACTGCTCGGACTCGATCACGCAAGGGCCGGCAATCAGGAAGAAGCGGTGCTGCAGACCGACATCGAAGCCACAGAGTTTCATGCGACAACTTTCAGGTTCTTGCCAGCGGCCTGGTGGTCCAGCGCCGCCTTGATGAAGGCGTTGAACAGCGGGTGGCCATTCCAGGGCGTGGACTTGAATTCCGGGTGGAACTGCACGCCGACGAACCACGGATGGGCGCTTTGCGGCAGTTCAACGATTTCGGTCAGGTGCTCGCGCTGCGTCAGGGCCGAGATCACCAGACCGGCTTTGCGCAGGGTGTCGAGGTAGTTGACATTCGCCTCGTAGCGGTGGCGGTGGCGCTCAGTGACCACGTCGCCGTAGATCTTGTGCGCTAGCGTACCCTTGGCGACGTCGGAACTCTGCGCGCCCAGGCGCATGGTGCCGCCCAGATCCGAGTTGGCGTCACGCGTCTTGATGGTGCCGTCAGCATCCTTCCATTCGGTGATCAGGGCAATCACCGGGTTGGGGCTGTTGGGCTCGAACTCGGTGCTGTTGGCGTCCTTCAGGCCGGCCACGTGGCGGGCGAACTCGATGGTGGCGACCTGCATGCCGAGGCAGATGCCCAGATAGGGCACCTTGTTCTCGCGGGCGAAACGGGCGGTGTTGATCTTGCCCTCGATGCCGCGCTTGCCGAAGCCACCCGGTACCAGGATGGCGTCGTACTTGGCCAGGCGCGAGACCGTGTCGTCGGTGATGGTTTCCGAATCGACGTGTTCGATCTTCACGCGCACATGGTTCTTCATGCCGGCGTGGCGCAGCGCTTCGTTGACCGACTTGTAGCTGTCGTTCAGTTCCACATACTTGCCGACCATGGCAATGGTGACTTCGCCCTGGGGGTGCTCGGTTTCGTACACCAGGTCGTCCCAGCGCTTGAGGTTGGCCGGTGGCGTGTTCAGGCGCAGCTTGTCGCAGATCAGGCCATCCAGCCCCTGCTCGTGCAGCACGCGCGGCACCTTGTAGATGGTGTCCACGTCCGGCATGGAGATCACGCCCCATTCGGGCACGTTGGAGAACAGCGAAATCTTGGCGCGCTCGTCGTCCGGAATCGGCCGATCGGCGCGGCACAGCAGGGCGTCGGCCTGAATGCCGATCTCACGCAGTTGCTTGGCCGTGTGCTGGGTGGGTTTGGTCTTGAGCTCGCCGGCAGCGGCAATCCAGGGCACGTAGCTCAAATGGACGAAGGCGCTGTTGTTGGGGCCGAGCTTGAGGCTCAATTGGCGCACGGCTTCGAGGAAAGGCAGGGACTCGATGTCACCCACGGTGCCACCGATCTCGACGATGGCCACATCGACGGCGTCCGGCGTGTCGAAACCGGCGCCGCGCTTGATGAAGTCCTGGATTTCATTGGTGACGTGGGGGATGACCTGCACGGTCTTGCCCAGGTAGTCACCGCGGCGCTCTTTTTCGAGCACGCTCTTGTAAATCTGGCCGGTGGTGAAGTTGTTGGCTTTGCGCATGCGCGTTTCGATGAAACGCTCATAGTGGCCGAGGTCGAGGTCGGTTTCGGCGCCGTCGTCCGTCACGAACACCTCACCATGCTGAAACGGCGACATGGTGCCCGGATCAACGTTCAGATAAGGATCCAGCTTGATCAGGGTGACTTTGAGGCCCCGCGATTCAAGGATCGCGGCTAAGGAGGCTGAGGCGATTCCCTTGCCAAGGGAGGACACCACACCGCCGGTGACGAAGACAAATTTGGTCATGTCAGGGGAGCTAACAACGCTCAGGGAGGTGGTAAAGCGAGATTATAGGCGCGAGGCTGGCGAGACCGGCGATCTGTTTTGTTGGGTGGCGCGATGAAAGCGTTTCAGCTTTGTTGCGCTCGGATGCGTGGGCAGGGCAGGCGGTCCGGGTATCCGTTCTCCGGCCCACGCTCGCGGGCTGCCATCGTGACACTCGGCAGTCGCCGCATTAACGCCCGGGTGGTGCGCAGCCTCTGTGGCAACCGCGAATGGGGCCTGCGCCCAGACACCCAGACCACCTCCCCTATGGACGTGCTGGCGCGTTACCGGTGGCGTGCCAACATGGCCTCGAAGGTGGGTGGTGGGGCTTGCAGGCACAGGCTCCATTCGCGGTTGCCCAAGCATCCACATCCTACAAACGGTGTTGAAGCGGGAACAGAGGTAAACCGGGAAGCCAGCCCGCGAGCGTGAACCGGAGAATGCGAGCCACGCCGCCCGCCTTGCGCGAGGTGCGGACCATCCGATCCCTCCCGCCTGAAACTGTCGAGTGCCGCCGGGCTGCCCACAAGCTCTGCTACATTGCGGGCCATGAACGACCTCGCTGGAAAACACATTGTTCTGGGGCTCACCGGTGGCATTGCCTGCTACAAGGCGGCCGAGCTGTGCCGTGCGCTGATCAAGGAAGGGGCGACGGTCCAGGTCGTGATGACCGAGGCCGCTGGGCAGTTCATCACGCCGGTGACCATGCAGGCCCTGAGCAACCGGCCGGTCTATGACTCGCAATGGGATGCGCGCGAGGTCAACAACATGGCGCACATCAACCTGAGCCGGGAAGCCGATGCGATCCTGATTGCGCCGTGCAGCGCCGATTTCATGGCCAAGCTGCTGCATGGCCGGGCCGACGACTTGCTGAGCCTGATGTGCCTGGCGCGGCCGATTGCCGAGGTGCCGTTGCTGATCGCGCCCGCCATGAACCGCGAGATGTGGGTGCACCCGGCGACTCAGCGTAACTTGGCCCAATTGGCGGCTGATGGCGCCACGATCCTGGGCGTCGGTCATGGTTTTCAGGCCTGCGGTGAAACCGGTGACGGCCGCATGCTCGAACCGGAAGAATTGCTGGCCGATGTAATTTCTTTTTTTCAGCCCAAATCAATGCGGGGTCAGCATGTGCTGGTGACGGCCGGGCCGACCTACGAGGCGATCGACCCGGTGCGCGGCATCACGAATCTGTCGAGCGGCAAGATGGGTTTTGCCATCGCACGCGCCGCGCATGAAGCCGGTGCCGAGGTGACGCTGGTGGCTGGGCCGGTGCATCTGCCGACACCGCGTGGCGTCAAGCGCCTTGACGTCAAATCTGCCCGCGACATGTTGCGGGCCGTGCTGGATCAGGTGAACGATGCCACGGTTTTTGTCGCCACGGCGGCGGTGGCCGACTGGCGGCCGGCCGCCACCGCTGAGCAGAAGATCAAGAAGGATGGTTCGGGCAAGACGCCGGAACTCAGCTTTGTCGAGAATCCGGACATCCTGGCAACAGTGGCGCAAAGTGAGCGAGCCCAACAGGGCGCTTTGTACTGCGTCGGTTTTGCCGCCGAGAGCCATGACCTGCTGGCCAATGCACAGGCCAAACGTGCGCGCAAGGGCGTGCCGCTGCTGGTGGGCAATATCGGCCCGGCCACGTTTGGACAGGACGACAATGCTTTGCTGCTGGTCGACGCGCACGGCTCGACCGATATTGAACGAGATACCAAACTCGCCTTGGCGCGCAAGCTGATTGCCGACATCGCACGCCGTTTGGAAAAATGACCCCCACGCTTGTGGCTACGCCGCTCTTCGAGAACACTTCGTGTACTGCGCTGCCCCCCGAGGGGGCTGCAGTCGCCTTGGGACGGCCCTGCGGCAACCGGCCCAGGCTGCCTGATCCGGCCCCCTTCCTCCGCTTTCTATAACGACAACCATGATGAACATCGACGTCAAGATCATCGATCCGCGCATGACGGATCAACTCCCGGCTTATGCCACGCCGGGCAGCGCTGGCCTGGACCTGCGCGCCTGCCTCGAAGCACCGCTCACGCTGCAGCCCAATGCCTGGCAGCTGGTGCCCACCGGCATTGCGATCTACCTGAAGGACCCGGGCTATGCGGCGCTGATCCTGCCGCGTTCGGGCCTGGGTCACAAGCACGGCATCGTGCTGGGCAATTTGGTCGGCTTGATCGACAGTGATTACCAGGGCCAGCTCATGGTGAGCGCCTGGAACCGCAGCGATGTCGCCTTCACGATCGAACCGATGGAGCGCATTGCGCAACTGGTCATCGTGCCAGTGGCGCAGGCGCAATTCAACGTGGTGAACGAATTCACCGCCGCCACCGAGCGCGGCGCCGGGGGCTACGGTTCCACAGGAAAAGCCTGAGCCTGAGAGTTTCTTCTTAACCCAGGAACCCCGCGGAACCGGCTTTGCCGGGCCGCTGGGGTTGTCCCCCTGGGGGGAGAGGCGGCTACACGCAGTGAGCCGTAACAGGGGGATTAGTGAACGCTGTCGCTTCCGGGCGGTAGTGTGTCGATGGGCTGGATGCGGAAGAAGCCGGTACCGGCTGAGCCGCGCCCGATTTCTTCTTCGGTGGCTTCGCGCACCCCTTCGACCTGAAGGGTCAGGCGCAGCGCAATGCCGGACAGGGGATGGTTGCCGTCGAGCACCACATGTTCGGGATAGATCTCGGCCACGGTGTACAGCACATTCTTGGGCGCATCGGGGTTGCAGCCAGCCGGCAGCGCCGAGCCTTCAATCGTCAGGCCCTCTTCGAGCTCGGGTGGGAACAACTGGCGTGACTCGAGAAAGACCAGTTCCTCATTGAAGTCACCAAAGGCTTCTTCCGGTTCGAGTTGCAGTTGAACGCTGGCGCCCACGCCATGGCCCTGCAGCGCGTCTTCGATTTTTTTGAACAGATCACCGCCGCCGATCAGGAATTCGATCGGCTCATCCAGTACGTCAAGTTCCTCGCCCAAGGTGTCCTTGAGCATCCAGGTCAGGGCGACCACACATTGTTGATTGATTTCCATAAGGCAGAATTGTCGCAGTTTGAGGCCCCCTTTGTCTAATCTGGACTGGAAATTGAAATGGATGTGAACCTATCCCTGCCACTGCTGGGCGGCTTGAGCCCCCAGGCGTTCATGAAACGCCATTGGCACAAGAAACCCTTGCTGATCCGGCAGGCTATTCCCGATTTTCAGCCGCTGCTGGACCGGGCGGCGCTGTTCGAGCTGGCCAGTCATGATGATGTCGAGTCGCGCCTGATTGCGCTGGAGCGCCAGCGTGGCAAGGAGGTCTGGCGCTTCCGCAGTGGACCTTTCCCACGCCGAGCCCTGCCGCCGCTGAAAAAGCCGGCGTGGACCCTGCTGGTGCAGGGGGTTGATCTGCACCATGACGGCGTTCATGCCTTGATGAACCAGTTTCGCTTTGTGCCCGATGGCCGGCTGGATGACCTGATGATCAGCTATGCCGCCGATGGCGGTGGGGTGGGGCCGCATTTCGACAGTTACGACGTGTTCCTGTTGCAGGCCCATGGCCGGCGACGCTGGCGCATTGGCCGGCAGAAGGATTTCAGTTTGCGTGACGATGTGCCGCTGAAAATTCTGGCTAATTTTGTGCCCGAGCAGGAATTCGTGCTGGAGCCGGGTGACATGCTCTACCTGCCGCCGCGCTACGCGCATGACGGCATTGCCGAAGGGGGTGACTGCATGACCTACTCCATCGGATTTCGCTCTCCCGGGCGTGGTGAGCTGGCGCAGGAGTTGCTGCAGCGGCTGGCCGAGGATGCGCCCGATGCGGTGGGTGAAGGGGTATACCGCGATCCGACGCAGGCGGCCGTGAGCACGCCGGGGGCCATCCCCGTCGATTTGCAGGACTTTGCACGCCAAGCCGTGCAGGCGGCACTCAAGGATCCGCTGGCCTTGCCGCGGGTTTTGGGGGAAACCTTGAGTGAGCCCAAATCCAGCGTCTGGTTCGAGGGCGGCGGGGTTGCACAGACCGATGGTCGCGTGGTGTTGGATCGCCGAACCCGGATGATGTATGACGAGCACCACATCTTCATCAATGGCGAGAGCTATCGGGCTTCCGGGCGCGATGCAACGCTGATGCGCCGCCTGGCTGACCAACGCGGGCTGGAGGCGCGCGACCTGGCTCGCGCCAGCGAAGCAGCGCTGTCATTGCTGGACGCCTGGTGTGACGCCGGGTGGGCGCATGGACGCTGATGCCAGAGACGGTCTCCCCGCTCCCTTGCCGACGGGGCGCCTGAGTGGGCGGGCGGCTTTCGGGCAGCTGGTGCGCGATGCGCTGGCCTGTGCCGCTCGCGAGGGCTGGAAGGAGATCATTCTGAGTGATGCGACTTTCGAGGACTGGCCTTTGCACGAGCGCGTGGTAGTCGAGTCCTTGCAGGCCTGGTCCAAATCGGGGCGGCGGCTCACCATGCTGGCCACCCGATATGACGAGGTGCAAAGAAGACAGCCCCGTTTTGTTGCGTGGCGGAAAACCTGGGGCCATATCATTGACTGTCGTCAGTGCCGGGGTGTTGATCCACTGGATTTCCCGAGCGCCATCTGGAGCCCCGGCTGGGTGATGCAACGCATCGAATTTCGGCACAGTGTCGTCGTCTGCAGCCATGAAGCCAGTCAACGGGTGATGCTGCAAGAGCTGTTGCGGGAGTGGCTGCACAAAAGTACGGTCGGATTTCCTGCCTCAACATTGGGGTTATGAACAAGGCTTTTCCTAGGGATTTTCCCCATATATAATCCGAGGCTAAGCGAAATGAGCTCGAGTCGTTTTGCTTGGTCAAAGCAGTTTTCTGCAGTGACAATTTCCGGAAATTGTTTTTTTAACTCACTAGGTAAATCAAATGAACAAATCTCTCGTTCTGGCAGCCGTGATCGCTGCTGCTGCTCTGGCTGCTTGCGGTAAAAAAGAAGAAGCTGCTGCTCCCGCTGCTCCCGCTCCGGCTGCTGCTCCCGCTCCGGCTGCTGCACCCGCTGCTCCGGCTGCTGACGCTTCCGCTCCGGCTGCTGCTGCACCCGCTGCTGACGCTGCTGCTCCGGCTGCTGCACCCGCTGCTGCCAAGTAATTCTTCGGCGCCAGTAAAAAAGCCACCTTTCGAGGTGGCTTTTTTTATGGTCGGTTGGCTTGCGCCGGCATCATGCCGGTGCAAGCTACATGCAGGTTTATTTGAGGTCGTCGGCGATGATCTTGACAATGCGCGTCGCATTGTCTGAGGTTTCGGGCGCACCGTCGGTGTTCAGAACCGACACCGTGGTGCTGTCCCCCTGGCTCTTGACCAGCAGGCGATATTTTTGCGGGCCGCTGACCTTGGGTGTACTGCTGAACAATTTGCTGAAGAAGCCGGGCTCAGTCTTGTTGGCATTGGGTTCGACGTAGCGCACAAAATAGGTGCCCTGGCTGCGGTCGCGGTCTTCCACCGTGAACCCGGTGCGGTCCAGGGTCAAGCCGACCCGGCGCCAAGCGCGGTCAAAGCCTTCCTCGATTTGGACGACCGGTTGGCCATTCACCGTGGCGACACGGGACGTGAGCTTGGGGGCGCCTGCGGCGATGAGGGCTTGGGATTGTTCCTGTGTCACGCCCAGTTTGAGCATGAGTCGGCGTAGAAATTCGGCTTCGAGTTCGGGATCCACCGGGCGGGGTTGCCAGACGGTTTGGAACTTGTCCTTGTCGCTATAGACCTCGATCATGCCGCGGTGGCTGATGAAAATCTCAGTGCCACCGGTGGCGTTGCGCTCCAGGCGGGTGCGGAACTTGTCGCGTTCACCGGTCGAATAGAGTGAGTCGAGCACTTTGCCCAGTGCTTTGCGGATGAAATCCTGCGGCAACTTGGCGCGATTTTCTGCCCAATCGGTTTCCATGATACCCAGATTAGACTGATCCATCACCAGCAGGAAGCCGTTTTCCTGCCAGAAATCCTTCACGGTGTCCCAGAGTTTTTCAGGGGCACGGTCAACCACCAGCCAGCGCTGGGTGCCAGCACGCTCAATGCGCACATCGCTGATGGCGGACATGGCCGTCGGCGCAGTCTGTGCGGTTGGTGTCACTTGATAGCCAGAGGCTGTCACGGCGCTGGTGCTGCCAGGCGCGGTATAGCGGGTATCGCGTGCGAGCTGGGTCAGATCGGGCGGGATTTCAAGCGTGGGGGCTTTTTCAGCGCTCTTGTAGTCCACTTTGTCGCTTTGCAGGACAGAGCAGGCGCTCAATGCCAACGTGAAACCCAGCAGGGCAAGCTTGGAAGAATACTTCACCGATAGTTCCTTGGGGGTCATGGGGACGATCAAATCAGGCCGCTGGCACGCAGGGCGCCTTCGACCACGGTTGTGTTGGCCACGGTCAGCGGTGTCATGGGCAGGCGCATGGCATCGCCACACAGTCCCATCCGCTTCATGGCCCATTTCACCGGAATGGGATTGGGCTCAATAAAGAGTTGCTTGTGCAGGGGCATCAGGCGGAACTGGATTTCCATGGCGCGCTTGACGTCGCCGGCCATGGCCGCGACGCACAGTTCGTGCATGAGACGCGGGGCCACGTTGGCCGTCACGCTGATATTGCCGTGACCACCGCACAGCATCAGGGCGACAGCGGTGGGGTCATCCCCGGAGTAAATCGAGAAGCCTTTCGGTGCTTCGCGGATCAGCCACTGGGCACGTTCGATGTTGCCGGTGGCTTCCTTGATGCCGATGATGCCGTCGACCTGCGCCAAGCGCAGCACGGTGTCGTGCGCCATATCGGCCACGCTCCGGCCGGGTACGTTGTACAGCACCATGGGCAGTTCCACCGCTGCGGCAATGGCCTTGAAGTGCAGGTACTGGCCTTCCTGGGTCGGCTTGTTGTAGTAGGGCACGACCTGCAGCTGGCAATCGGCGCCGACTTTTTTGGCGAAGCGGGCCAGTTCGATGGCCTCGCTGGTGGAGTTGGCGCCGCAGCCGGCCATGATGGGCACGCGCCCTTTGGCTTGCTCGACCGAGACACGGATGATTTCGCAATGCTCATCCACATTGACCGTGGGCGATTCGCCCGTGGTGCCAACCACGCCAATGCAGTCGGTACCCTCCGTGATGTGCCAGTCAATCAGTTTGCGCAAGGTGGGGTAGTCAACGCTACCGTCCTCGTGCATGGGAGTGACGAGGGCCACGATGCTGCCGGTGATGGGGCTGAATGAGGAAGTCATGTCCGGATAGAAAATAATTCTGCGTAAAGAGGCATTCTAACTAGAGCGGGTAGCGTACCGGCTCTGTTGCCTGGCTTGGCGGCAGATCGCTTCGGATCGCGACCAGGCGCTGCACGAAGCGCTGAGGCTGCGCCAGAAAGCCATCTTCATAGGCCACCACGCGCAGATTGGCAAAGGCCTGCAGCAACTCACCGGGCTGCAGCAGGAAATCGGGGCGGGATGGCTTGCCCACGGTTTCATTGCCGGCGGCAAAGGTTTCATAAATCAGAACGCCGCCGGGCGCCAGGCACTGCCGGATGACGGGAAAGAGCGCGCGCCACAGGTAGTTGGTCACCACCACCGCATTGAACTGCCGTGGGTGGCCGTTGTGCCATAGGGGCCAGGGACCGTTTTCGATATCGGCGACGATGGCCTCGCCCCAAGTGCCCGCGGCGGCAATAGCTTCTGCCGAGCGGTCGACGCCGCTGACCGGGTGGCCTCGGCTGGCGAACCACTTCATGTGGCGGCCTTGACCGCAGGCAATGTCCAGCACCGTGCCGCCCACTGGCACCAAATGGGACCAGCGCTGTACCCAGGCCGATGGGCTTTCCGTTCCATGGCCCACAGTTGGGTGCGAAGGGTGGGAGGAAGTTTGATTCATTGCGGTTTGACGTCGTCCTTGAGTGCCGCCAGTGCCATGTTTTCCACCATGCCAGGGGCCAACAGCTTGAGGAATCTGCCCAGCCGCCCTTGACGCGTCATGACGACTTCGCGTTGGCGCCGCCCCATGCCATCGAGAATCAGACGGGCACAGGTTTCCACCGACATGGCCTTGTCTTCCTTGAGGCCGCTGGAGCCGGCCGCCACACCGGCGGCATTGAGGCCGCGGTAGCGGATGTTGGTGGCCACGACGCCGGGATAGGCGGTGGTGACGCTCACGCCCGAGTTCTTGAGTTCGGCACGCAGCGCTTCAAAAAAACCAGTCATGGCAAACTTGCTGGCGCTGTAGGCGGTGCGTCCCGGCACGCCCACCAAGCCGGCCAGTGAGGACACGGCCACCAGCTGGCCGCGGCTCGCTTTCAGGTGGGGCAGGGCGGCATGGGTGCACCAGACGCTGCCCCAGAGATTGACGCGCATCAGGTTCTCATACCAGCCCAGGTCTTCGGCTTTGACGTCTTCGAACAGGGCTTGGGCTGACACGCCCGCATTGTTGATCAGGGCATCGAGGCGACCAAAACGCCCCATGCTGCGTTCGATCAGGGTCTGGCATTGCGCCGCATCGGCGACATCCGTCGGGACCACCAGCACTTCGCTGCCATGAGCGCTGCATTGCGCGGCGACGTCTTGCAACTGGGCTTCATTGCGCGCCGCCAGCACCAGTGCAGCCGCGCCACCCTGCTGGCGTGCCAGTTGGCGCGCCATTTCAGCGCCAATGCCGTCAGAAGCGCCTGTGATGAGGAAGGTTTTCATAGTTTCGGCTAGCTGTTCAGGAGGGGGCGTGGGACGTGGTTCAGAAACAGGCCCAGATCTGGTTGGACAGGGCGACCAGAAAATCCGGACGGGTGTAGAGCGCAAACACGGCCAGCAGCACGAGCACGGCGCTGCCGTAGGCTAGCCATTTTTGCCAAGGTTTCATGCGCCGGCTGCCTGCTGGGGGGCGCGGCGCTGGATCGCGGCTTCGCGCACCGGCAGGTTCACCAGCGCGGCCAGAATGCCCAGAGCAATGGCGATGTACCAGACGATGTCGTAGCTGCCGGTCTTGTCATACAGGTAACCCCCGAGCCAAACGCCCATGAAGGAGCCGATCTGGTGACTGAAGAACACAAAGCCACTGAGCATGGACAGGTGGGCCACGCCGAAGATCTGCGCCACCACGGCATTGGTCGGCGGCACGGTGGACAGCCACAGCAGGCCCATGACGCTGGAGAAGATGTAGACGCTCAGCGGTGAGAGCGGTGCCAGCAAAAAGAGGCTGATGGCAATGGCGCGCGCCAGATAGATGAAGGCCAGGATGTTCTTCTTCTGCAACCGCTGGCCCAAGGCACCGGCCACGTAGGTGCCGAACACATTGAACAGGCCGATCAGGGCCAACGCGTAGCTGGCAACCTCGGGCGACAGGCCTTTGTCCTTGAGGTAGCTGGGCATGTGCACGCCGATGAACACGACCTGAAAGCCGCAGACAAAATAGCCAGCCATCAGCAATTGGAAGCTCGGATAGCGGAAGGCTTCGCGCAGGGCCTGGACGATGGTTTGATCGCGCTTGGGCGGCGTGCCGCTGGCAAAGCTGGGTTCGTGCAGGCCCCAGGCCAGCGGGACGATCAGCAGCGAGGCCAGGCCCAGTACCACCAACGCCTCTTGCCAGCCCAGGCTGCTGATCAGGAAACCTTCGGTCGGCACCATCAGGAACTGGCCAAAGGAGCCGGCGGCCGCGGCGACGCCCATGGCCCAGGAGCGCTTCTCCAGACTGACGTTGCGGCCAATGACGCCGTAGATCACCGCATAGGTGGTGCCAGCCTGGGCGATGCCGATCAGCACGCCGGCCGTCATGGCAAACAACAGCGGGGTCGGGGCATTGGCCATGCCTATCAGCCCGAGGGCATACAGGATGGCGCCGGCGATGATGACCCGGAAGGCGCCGAACCTGTCGGCCAGCATGCCGGCGAAGATGCCGGCAAAGCCCCAGGTGAGGTTCTGGATGGCAATGGCCAGCGCAAAGGTTTCGCGGCTCCAGCCCTGGGACTGGGTGACGGGCTGCAGCCACAGGCCAAAGCCGTGCCGGATGCCCATGGACAGGGTCACGATGGCGGCGCCACAGATGAGAACCTGGGTGATGGAGAGTTTCTTGTTGCTGCTGGTCATCCTGTAAATGTAGCCAATCTCCGGGGAATTCACCCGAGGTACCTATTCATAACAATCCATAACAACCCAGGACTGTATTTGCATCCAGTTGTTTGAGGGGGATACGACTACAATCCGCCCCATGGCAGTCAAACCCCCAACCGAATACACAGAAGGTTCCATCCGCGTCCTCAAGGGGCTGGAGCCGGTCAAGCAACGCCCGGGCATGTACACCCGGACTGACAACCCGCTGCACATCATCCAGGAGGTGCTGGACAACGCGGCCGACGAGGCGCTGGCCGGGCACGGCAAGAAGATCAAGGTCATCCTGCACACGGATGGCTCGGTCAGCATCGAAGACGACGGTCGCGGCATTCCCTTTGGTCTGCACCCGGAAGAAAAAGCTCCGGTGATCGAGCTGGTGTTCACGCGCCTGCATGCTGGCGGCAAGTTCGACAAGGGCAAGGGCGGCGCCTACAGCTTCTCCGGTGGCCTGCACGGCGTCGGTGTGAGCGTGACCAATGCACTGGCCAAACGGCTGGAAGCGACCAGCTACCGCGAAGGGCAGGTGGCGCGGCTGACGTTCGAAGGCGGTGACGTCACCGAGCCCCTGGTCATGCGCGCCAATGGTGACGGCGACCGCAAGCAGGGCACCACCGTGCGTGTCTGGCCGGATGCCAAGTATTTTGAGTCCAGCGCCCTGCCCATGGCCGAACTGACCCACCTGCTGCGCAGCAAGGCGGTACTGATGCCCGGCGTCACGGTCTCGCTCACGGTCGAGAAGTCAAAAGAAACCCAGACCTGGCTCTATAAGGGCGGACTGCGCGACTACCTGATGCAGACGCTGTCGGGCGATCCCGTGATCCCGCTGTTCGAAGACGAAGGCTTTGCCGACGGTCAGAACGACAACTTTGCCGAAGGCGAGGGCGCTTCGTGGTGCGTGGCCTTTACCGAAGACGGGCAACCGGTGCGTGAAAGCTATGTCAACCTGATTCCAACGAGCGCCGGTGGTACGCATGAGAGTGGTTTGCGCGACGGCCTGTTCACGGCGGTCAAGAGCTTCATTGAATTGCACAGCCTGCTGCCCAAAGGTGTCAAGCTGCTGCCGGAAGACGTGTTCGCCCGCGCTTCGTACGTCTTAAGTGCCAAGGTACTCGATCCGCAGTTCCAGGGCCAGATCAAGGAGCGCCTCAACTCGCGCGATGCGGTGCGGCTGGTGTCCAGCTTTGTGCGCCCGACGCTGGAGCTGTGGCTGAATCAGCACGTGGAGTACGGCAAAAAACTGGCCGAACTGGCCATCAAGGCGGCGCAGACGCGCCAGAAAGCCGGCCAGAAGGTCGAGAAGCGCAAAGGCTCGGGCGTGGCCGTGCTGCCGGGCAAGCTGACCGACTGCGAAAGCAAGGATATTGCGCACAACGAGGTGTTCCTGGTCGAGGGCGACTCGGCTGGCGGCAGTGCCAAGATGGGCCGTGACAAGGAAAGCCAGGCCATCCTTCCGCTGCGTGGCAAGGTGCTCAACACCTGGGAAGTGGAACGCGATCGCCTGTTTGCCAACAACGAGATTCATGACATTGCCGTGGCCATCGGCGTCGACCCGCATGGCCCCGAAGACACGCCCGATTTGAGTGGCCTGCGCTACGGCAAGATCTGCATCCTGTCCGATGCCGACGTGGACGGCTCGCACATCCAGGTGCTGCTGCTCACGCTGTTCTTCCGTCATTTCCCCAAGCTGATCGATACCGGCCATGTGTATGTGGCGCGTCCGCCGCTGTTCCGCGTGGATGCACCGGCACGCGGCAAGAAACCGGCCTCCAAGGCCTATGCGCTGGACGAGGGTGAACTGACAGCCATTCTCGACAAGCTGCGCAAGGAAGGCGTGCGCGAAGGGGCCTGGAACATCAGCCGTTTCAAGGGCCTGGGTGAGATGAATGCCGAGCAGTTGTGGGAAACCACACTCAACCCCGACACCCGCCGCCTGCTGCCGGTGCAGCTGGGCAGCCTGGATTTCCTGCAGACGGAGGCTTTGATCACCAAGCTCATGGGCAAGGGCGAGGCGGCAGCCCGGCGCGAACTCATGGAGCTGCACGGCGATTCGGTGGAGGTGGATATCTGATGGCTGGGTTGCAGGTCAGCGCCGGTTTTTCGCCTGAGCGGTGGCGCCTGCGTGCGCTGGTGGGGGGGCTATTGCTGGTCTTGCTGCAATCACCCCTGCATGCGGCCATTTGGGGCTACATTGATGACAAGGGCGTGGCGCACTTTGCTGCTGAACAAGTGGACGAGCGCTACGAGCTTTTCTCCCGTGAAAAAGAGGGCGTTGATGTCGCGGGCCGTGTTGCCGCGCGGCCGGTCAGTGTGCCGACGCTGCCGCCCAAACTGATTGCCTTCTTCGAGGTGTCGCCCAGTTTCAAGCAGGTCAAGCATTTGCTGCGTGAAGCGTCCAGCGATTACCGGATCGACTTTGAACTGCTGCAGGCCGTGATTGCCACCGAATCCGGTTTCGATGCCGCGGCGGTATCGCCTAAGGGCGCGGTAGGCCTGATGCAGATCATGCCGGCGACGGCGCAGCGCTATGGGGTCAAGAGCGACCGCAAGACACCGGTGGAAAAAAAGCTGACCGATCCGCGCACCAACATCCGAGTCGGCAGCCGTTACCTGCGTGACCTGATGGGGATGTTCCCCGGCCAGCCGGAACTGGCACTGGCGGCTTACAACGCCGGCGAGGGCGCGGTGCTGCGTGCCGGCAGCCAGGTACCCCGCTACAGGGAAACTCAGAGTTATGTCCGCACCGTGATGCAGCTTTACGCCGTGCTCAAACCACCGGCGCAACTGACCGACCAGCGACAAGGCGCCCTGCGGGGCGGCGCGACGGGACGGGGCAATATGCTGGCGTCCCTCCAGTCGACTGCCGCCTCTAATACTTTCAAGATCGAGACTGACTAGTTTTCATGATTGACCAACCGACACTTGATTTCGCCACCGGCTCGCCCGACGACGACTCCCTCAACCTGGCGACCTACGCCCAGCGCGCCTACCTCGAATACGCGCTGAGCGTGGTCAAGGGCCGGGCCCTGCCCGATGTGTCAGACGGGCAGAAGCCGGTGCAGCGCCGCATTTTGTACTCGATGTCGCGCATGGGCCTGGGGTTTGGTGGGCCGAACGGCAATACCGGCGCCAAGCCCGTCAAGTCGGCGCGGGTGGTGGGTGATGTGCTGGGCCGCTTCCACCCGCATGGCGACCAGGCCGCGTATGACGCGCTGGTGCGCATGGCACAGGACTTTTCGCAGCGCTACCCGCTGATCGACGGCCAGGGAAACTTCGGCTCGCGCGATGGCGACGGCGCGGCGGCCATGCGTTACACCGAAGCCCGCCTGGCCAGGATCACCAGCCTGCTGCTGGATGAAATCGACGAAGGCACGGTGGACTTCACGCCCAACTACGACGGCTCCACCGAAGAGCCCAAGCAGTTGCCGGCACGCCTGCCTTTTAACCTGCTCAATGGCGCCAGCGGCATTGCCGTGGGCTTGGCCACCGAAATCCCCAGCCACAACCTGGGCGAAGTGGCGCAGGCTTGTGTGGCCTTGATCAAGAGCCCCAAGCTCAGCGACGACGAACTGTTTGCTCTCATTCCGGGGCCGGACTATCCCGGTGGCGGCCAGATCATCAGTGCTCCGACAGACATTGCCGAGGCCTACCGCACCGGACGTGGCTCGCTCAAAGTGCGTGCGCGCTGGAAGATCGAAGACCTGGCGCGCGGCCAGTGGCAACTGGTGGTGACCGAGTTGCCGCCGGGCGTCAGCACGCAGAAGGTGCTGGAGGAAATTGAAGAGTTGACCAACCCCAAGGTCAAGGCTGGCAAAAAAGCGCTGTCGCAGGATCAGACCCAGCTCAAGGCCACGGTGCTGTCCGTGCTGGACGTTGTGCGCGACGAGTCGTCGAAGGACGCCGCGGTGCGCCTGGTGTGCGAGCCCAAGACCAGCCGCATCGAGCAGCAGGAGCTCATCACCACACTGTTGGCGCACACCAGCCTGGAAACCTCGGCGCCGATCAACCTCACCATGGTGGGGCTGGATGGCCGGCCGACCCAGAAGTCGTTGCGTCAGATGCTGGAGGAGTGGATTGCGTTTCGCCAGACCACCATTGAGCGGCGCTCACGCCACCGTCTGGACAAGGTACTGGACCGTATCCACATCCTCGAAGGCCGGCAGCTGGTGCTGCTCAACATCGACGAGGTGATTGCCATCATCCGCCATGCGGATGAACCCAAGGCGGCGCTGATCGAACGCTTCAAGCTCTCCGAGCGACAAGCGGACGACATTCTTGAAATCCGGCTGCGCCAGCTGGCACGGCTGGAAGCCATCAAGATCGAACAGGAGCTCTCCAGTCTGCGCGACGAACAGAAGAAGCTGGATGAGATTCTGGGCAGTCCGGCGATCTTGCGCCGTCTCATGGTCAAGGAAATCGAGGCCGATACCAAGCAATTCGCCGATGCGCGCCGTACCCTGATCCAGGCCGAGCGCAAGGCGGTGGCCGAAGTCAAGGTGGTGGACGAGCCGGTAACCGTGGTGGTGTCGCAAAAAGGCTGGGTGCGCGCACGCAGTGGCCATGGGCACGAGGCGGCAAGTTTTGCCTTCAAGGCCGGCGACGGTCTTTATGGCACGTTTGAATGCCGCACCGTGGACACTTTGCTGGTGTTCGGCTCCAACGGCCGCGTCTATTCGGTGGCCGTGGCGGCACTGCCGGGCGCCCGTGGCGATGGTCAACCAGTGACGACGCTGATCGAACTGGAGGCTGGCACGCAGGCAGTCCACTATTTCGCCGGGGCGGCCAAGGCCTGGCTGCTGCTCAGCACCTCGGCCGGTTATGGCTTCCTTGCCACGGTGGAGAACATGATCTCGCGCCAGAAGGGCGGCAAGACTTTCATCACCTGCAGCGCGGGTGATACGGTGTGCCGGCCGTCCCCGGCCAACGTACCACCGCAGCCGCCGGCCACGCATGTGGCCTGCGCCTCCACGGGTGGCCGCATCCTGACCTTCGAGATCAGTGAACTCAAGCCCATGGCCAATGGCGGGCGCGGCCTGATGCTGATCGACCTGGAGCCCAAGGACACGCTGGCGGGGGCTGCGGCCTATACGCGCAGCGTGAAGATCGAAGGCATTGGCCGTGGGGCCAAGGAGCGTGAGGAAACGCTGGAAATCCGCAGCCTCAACAACGCCCGCGCCGCCCGCGCGCGCAAAGGCAAGGCGGCCGATCTGGGCTTCAAACCGACCGCGATCACGCGCGTGGAGTAAATCCCGCAAGACCGGTGCCTGGCTGGGGCAGAATCACTACCCATGACCCAGCAGGCCTCCAAACAGCTGTTGATCGTCGGTGGCGGCATTGGCGGGCTGGCCGCCGCGCTCGCCTGTTCACGCGCGGGCTGGCCGGTGCGCTTGTACGAGCAAGCCCCGGCCTTCGCCGAAGTCGGCGCCGGCATCCAGATGGGCCCCAACGTGGTACGGGTGCTGCACCGCTGGGATTTGGCCGAGGCGTTGCAAGCCGTGGCGGCTTTTCCCGAGAAGCTCCAGGTGCGCAATGCGCGCTCAGGCGCCGAGCTGGGTGTCTTGCCATTGGGCGCGGTGGCCGTGCAGCGTTATGGCGCCCCCTATGCCACCATCCACCGGGCCGATCTGCACCAGCTTTTGCTTGCCGCCCTGCAGCCGCGTGAGGCGGTCAATCTCCACCTGAATCAGACCCTGGCGTCTTACAGCGAAGCGCAAGACAAGGTCATGCTCCGCACCCAGGAAGGCCTGGAGGTCGAAGGCGATGCCCTGATCGGGGCCGACGGCCTGTGGAGCCGGGTGCGTGAACAGCTGCTGGCCGATGGCCCGCCGCGCGTTACCGGGCACCTGGCCTATCGGGCCATGGTGCCGCAAGCCAGTTTGCCGCTCCATTTGCGCAGCCAAAGCATCACGGCCTGGCTGGGGCCGAAGCTGCATGTGGTGCAGTACCCGGTGCGTCGCGGCGAGTGGCTCAACGTCGTGGCCATCGTGCAGGGCGCGCGCGATGGGATGGATTTGACCCATTGGGATCATCTTGCCAATGCCGCAGAGTTGCGCATGAAGCTGGCCGGTGCCTGCCAGGGTTTGCGCGAACTGATTGATGCCATCGATTATTGGCGCTTGTGGGCTTTGTGCGACCGCGTGCCGATGCGCTCGACGGGCGAACAGGCGCGTGGGCGCGTGGCCCTGTTGGGGGATGCGGCCCACCCGATGCGGCCCTATCTGGCCCAGGGTGCTGGCATGGCGATCGAAGATGCGGCCAAGCTAGGGCAGGTTCTGGCGCAGGCACAGGACGGGGCCTGCGAGGTGCCGAGCCAATTGAGGCGCTACGCCGACGAGCGCTGGCAGCGCAATGCCCAGGTACAGACCCGGTCGATCCGCAATGGCGAGATTTTTCATCTCGACGGCCCGGCCCGTTGGGGGCGCGATGCCGCGCTGAAGATGTTGGGCGAACGGCTGCTGGATGTGCCTTGGTTGTATGGCGGCCCGTGACAGACCTTTCCTTCCAAGAAAAAAACATGCAGGAGACAGACAGGATGAAAACCATGAGACACGGCAAAGTTATGGGCGCTTTGGGCGCCGTGGTGATCTTGCTCAGTGCATGTGCAGCGCCGCCGGCGCAGCAGGCCGGGCTGGAGCGCATCCGGAACGTGGTGGTGATCTATGCCGAGAACCACAGTTTCGACAACCTCTATGGCCTGTTTCCCGGCGCCAACGGCATTGCCCGGGCCACACCCGGGCAGATGACCCAGCTCGACCATGACGGCAAGCCCTTGCCCGAGCTCGTGGTGTTCGGTCCCGACGGCAAGCCCGATGCGCGCTTCCCACGCCTGCCCAACAAACCATTCCGTATCGATGCCCCGCCGGTGGACCGGCCGCCCACCGTGATCGTGCCCAGTCCAATCCATGTGTACTACCACCACAAGGAGCAGATCAATGGCGGCCAGAACAATATGTTTGCCGCCATGTCCAATGTGGGCGGCTGGAGCATGGGGCATTACGACGGCAGCCAGTTCAAGCTGTGGCAGTGGGCTCGGGAATACACACTGGCTGACAACTTCTTCCAGGCGGCGCTGGGCGGCTCCTACCTCAATCACCAGTGGCTGATCTGCGCCTGCACGCCGCAACACCTGAATGCGCCGGCTTCCATGCGGGTGCGGCTGGATGCGCAAGGACGGCTTGAAAAGATGCCCGGTTCGCCGTCTGCCGCTGTCGGCGCCGTGCAGGTCTACAGCCGCGGGGGGGGGCAGGTCTCGCCCGATGGCTGGTCAGTGAATACCACGCAGCCGCCCTTCCAGCCCAGTGGCATCCCGCCTGCGGCCGATGGCCCGCTGACCTTGGCCAATCCCGAGGGAACGCCGCAGTCAGGCGAGCCGCTGCCACCACAGACCGCCAAGACGATAGGCGATACCTTGTCCGCCAAGGGCGTGTCCTGGGCCTGGTATTCGGGCGGCTGGAATGCCGCCCTGGCCGACGGCATGCAGGCCCCGGGTGTGAAGCGCAGCATCATCTACCATCGCGCTGACAACTCACCCAATTTTCAGCCACACCACCAGCCGTTCAACTACCATGCGCGCTTTGCGCCGGGTACTCAGGACCGGGCCGACCACCTCAAGGATGGCGCGGACTTTCTGGCCGCCATCGATGCCGGCAAGTTGCCGGCGGTGTCGTTTTACAAACCGGCCGGTCGTGACACGCAACATCCGTCCTATACCGACATCATGACGGGTGATACGCATATCGCCGGCGTGCTGGAGAAACTCAAAGCCAGTTCGCAGTGGAAAGACATGCTGGTGGTGGTGACTTATGACGAAAACGGTGGCTACTGGGACCATGTGCCACCACCCAGCGGGCCCGGCTGGAGCGACCGCTGGGGGCCCGGTTCGCGTGTGCCGACGCTGTTGATCGGTCCCTATGTCAAGCGCAGTCATGTCGATTCGACTGCCTACGACACAACCTCCATCCTCAAGTTCATTAGCCGACGCTTTGATCTGGAGGCGCTGCCCGGCGTGCGCGCCAATGTGGGGGATTTGAGTCAGGCGCTGAACTGAAGCGCGGCAGGTCGCAAGGTCAGCTCAGTGGTGCTAGCCCATGCCGGGCGCGGGCCTTGTTACAGGCATAGTCGCCCTCGGCGAATTCGCGGCAGGGCGAGGGACGCCATTCATAGATGCCGCAGGCGACTGTCTCGCCGACCTTGCCGGTGAGCGCGGCGCAGCGAATCGGCACATGGTCGGTGCCACGCATGCGGCAGGTGCTGCCATTGACCTCGACGGCCAGTCCTGAGGGCACCGTGCCGCCCATCTCATCGAGTTCATAGACGGCGAAGTCGACACGAAAGCTGGCGCAGCAGGCGCCACAACGGGTGCAGGCCGACATGGTGGTTTTCCCCGTGTCAGAGCTTGCCCAGCAGCAGGTATTCCATCAGGGCGCATGTGCCGCCAATTTTGGCTACGGCCGCTGCGCTTAACTTCGCTGATGCGAAGTTAGCCTGCGCCGAAACAGATTGCTGGCCCTGGCAGGCCACCGCTAGGCATTTCATGCCAAGCGGCCGAGCAAAAGGTACTCCATGAGTGCCTTTTGCACGTGCAATCTGTTTTCAGCCTCATCCCAGACCACCGATTGCAGGCCGTCGATGACTTCGGCTTCGACTTCCTCGCCGCGGTGCGCTGGCAGGCAGTGCATGAACAGGGCGTCGGGTTTGGCGGCGCGCATCATCTCGGCATCGACGCACCAGTCGGCAAAGGCTTGTTTGCGCGCCTCGTTCTCAGCTTCGAAGCCCATGCTGGTCCAGACATCGGTGGTGACGAGATCGGCGCCAGCGCAGGCCTGCATCGGATCCTTGAAGACCTGGTAGCAGGCGCTGTGGACGCCGGCCACGGCCTGATCGACCTCGTAGCCGCTGGGGGTGCTGACATGGACGGTGAAGCCCAGCAGTTCGGCCGCCTGCAGCCAGGTGTTGGCCATGTTGTTGCCATCGCCGACCCAGGCCACGGTCTTGCCCTTGATCGAACCACGGTGTTCGATGAAGGTGAAGATGTCGGCCAGGATCTGGCAGGGGTGGAACTCGTTGGTCAGGCCGTTGATGACCGGAACGCGCGAGTATTCGGCGAAGCGCTCGATCTTGGTCTGCTCGTAGGTGCGGATCATCACCAGGTCCACCATGCGGCTGATGACGCGGGCAGAGTCCTCGATCGGCTCGGCGCGGCCAAGCTGGCTGTCGCCTGTGGTCAGGTGCACCACGCTGCCACCGAGCTGGTACATGCCGGCCTCGAAGCTCACGCGCGTGCGGGTGGAGGCCTTCTCGAAAATCATGGCCAGCGTGCGGTCCACCAGAGTCTGGTGTTTTTCGTAGACCTTGAACTTTTTCTTGATCAGCGCGGCGCGCTCGAACAAGTAGGCATATTCATCGGCCGTGAGGTCGGTGAACTGCAGGTAATGCTTCAGACTCATGACGGACTCTCGAACGGGACTTCAGGCTTGCGCCAGAAACTGTTTCACCAGCGGCACCAGCAGGCCCACCACTTCGTCGGCTTCAGCGGTGCTCATGATCAGCGGCGGCACCAGGCGGATCACGCTGTCGGCCGTCACGCTGATGAGCAGGCCGGCATCGGCTGCACGTTGGGTGAGCGCGCCGCAGGGCTTGTTCAGTTCGATGCCGATCATCAGGCCCTGGCCGCGGATTTCCTTCACGCCCGCCAGGCTACCCAGCTCGCGCTCCAGCGCGCTCTTGAGGTGGGTACCGACCTTGGCGGCATTGGCCAGCAGGCCGTCTTCTTCCATGATGCGGATGGTTTCGATGCCGGCGCGCATGGCCAGCGGGTTGCCGCCAAAGGTGGTGCCATGGTTGCCCGGCTGGAAGATGTTGGCGGCCTTGGGGCCGGCCACCACGGCGCCGACCGGCACCCCCGAGCCCAGGCCCTTGGCCAGTGGCATGACGTCAGGCTTGATGCCGGCCCATTGATGGGCGAACCATTTGCCGGTGCGGCCCATGCCGCACTGCACTTCGTCAATCATCATGAGCCAGTCTTTTTGATCGCAGAGCTGGCGCACCTGCTGCAGGTAGTCGGCACGCATCGCATTGATGCCGCCTTCGCCCTGGATGGTCTCAAAGAACACGGCCACCACATTGGGGTTGCCCTCAGTGGCAGCCTTGAGCGCGGCCATATCGTTGAGCGGGACGCGGATGAAGCCTTCGACCAGCGGCTCGAAACCTTTCTGGATCTTCTCGTTGCCGGTCGCGCTCAGCGTGGCGATGGAGCGGCCATGAAAAGCCTTCTCATAGACCACGATCTGCGGGCGGTCGATGCCTTTGTCATGGCCGAACTTGCGCGCCAGTTTGAGTGCGGCTTCGTTGGCTTCCAGACCGGTGGAGCAGAAGAAGACATTGCTCATGCCGGAGAGTTCCACCAGTTTGGCGGCCAGTTTCTCCTGGCCCGGCACGTGGTAGTAGTTGGAGCTGTGGATGATCTTGCTGATCTGGTCCTGCAGCGCCGGCACCAGTTTGGGGTGGTTGTGGCCCAGGGTATTGACGGCAATGCCGCCAAGTGCGTCCAGGTATTGCTTGCCGTTGACATCCCACACGCGGCAGCCTTGACCGTGCGACAGTGCAATCGACACACGGCCGTAGGTGTTCATCACATGAGGCGATGAGGCTTCGATGAAATGCGGGGCAGCGGCGTTCATGTCTTCACACTCCGAAATTGGCACAAAACAAGGCGGCCCAACGAAAGTTGGGCCGTTGAGCCGTGATTTTAGACCCAGAGCCGGGGCCGTGTACGCAACTGGGTGAACTGCGTTGGTGCTGCTCAAGTCTTATATAAGATACAATACCTGTTTGATGTGGCAGGTGTCGATGCCGGATCTGCTGTTTAATGGATCCGGTCAGGCGGGGCGCCCGTTCCGATGGGGTGTCGCGCTGACAACGGAGCCGCCTGAACACGCACAGAGATGGGTATTGATCTGAAGATGGCCGCCAATTCCGCAAATGAAGTCTTCATCTTGGGGGTGACCCTGGCGGGAAAGACTTTTCGTCCCAGTGATTGGGCCGAGCGGCTAGCGGGTGTCATGAGCCAGTTCCGTCCTGGCGGGCCGCAACCCGGAAGTCATCTGGGTTATTCCCCTTGGTGCGTTCCCACAAGCATCGACGGGGTGAAATGTGTCGTGGTGCACCGCGACTTGCGCGACTACGAACCCATGGCCTGGGACTTCTGCATGAATTTTGCCCGGGACAACGAACTGCAGGTTCGCGATGGGGCAGTGGCAGGCCAGCCAACACCCACCTGAAAATCACATTCACAAAAGTAGCGCCAACAAAAAAGCCGTTCTCGCGAACGGCTTTTTGCTTTGCTTGCTGACAGCGCACCCGTTACAAACGGCGGATTGAAGCTTGAAGTTTCAATCCGTGCGATTGCCTGAAATTCAGGCGGTGGCCAAGGCCTTGACCTTGGTGGACAGGCGGCTCTTGTCGCGAGCAGCCTTGTTCTTGTGGAAGATGCCCTTGTCGGCCACGGTGTCCACCACGGCCTGCATCTTGCCAAACAGTTCAGTTGCTTTGGCTTTGTCGCCAGCCAGAACTGCTTTTTCAACGTTCTTCACCGCGGTACGGTATTTGGAGCGCAGCGAGGTGTTGGCTGCGTTGATCTTGATGTCCTGACGGACGCGTTTACGGCCCGACGCCAGGCGCGGGTTCTTTTTCTTGGGTTTTCCAGATGCCATTTTGATAGTTCCTTGTGTCTGAGGATGTTGTCAGCAAAGCCAGCTATTGTACCAGTTTGCCGAAATCCGGGAAACTGGCCTTGAGAAGCGACGAACCATTGGCGTGGCATGTGCAAAGCCCAAGGCGCTGCCAGCTACACTCCATCCCGTGAGTCTATTCAAAGCAGCTTCTACCGTCTCCCTGTTGACCCTGGTTTCGCGCATCACCGGTCTGGTGCGCGAACTCCTGATCGCCTCGACCTTCGGCGCCAGCGCCATGACGGATGCCTTCAATGTGGCGTTCCGCATTCCCAACCTGTTTCGTCGCCTGTTTGCCGAAGGCGCTTTCAGCCAGGCCTTTGTGCCGGTGCTGGCCGCTTCCAAGGCCCAGCACGGCGAGGCAGCGACCCGGGTGCTGATCGATCGGGTGGCGACCCTGTTGACCTGGGTGTTGCTGCTGACCTGCGTGCTGGGCGTGGCGGCGGCGCCGGTGCTGGTGTGGGCCATGGCCAGCGGCTTGAAGCAGTCGCCACACGGATTCGAAGCGGCGGTGGTCATGACGCGCTGGATGTTCCCCTACATAGCCTTCATGTCGCTGGTGGCGCTGGCCTCCGGCGTGCTCAACACCTGGAAGCGCTTTGCCGTCCCGGCCGCGACCCCCGTGCTCTTGAATCTGGCCATGATCACGGCCGCCTGGTTCGGGGCGCCCTGGTTCAAGTCGCAGGGCATTGAGCCGATCTATGCCATGGGCCTGGGCGTGATGGCCGGTGGCATGTTGCAGTTGGGGGTTCAGATCCCCGCGCTTAAAAAGCTCGGACTGCTGCCCGCCATCGGCTGGAACTGGGCCGCGCTGTCGGCCGCATGGTCGGACCTGCATACCCAGCGCGTGGCGCGGCTCATGGTGCCGGCGCTTTTGGGGGTGAGCGTGGCCCAGATTTCCCTCCTGATCAACACCCAGATTGCCTCGCACCTGGCGCCGGGCAGCGTGAGCTGGCTGAGTTACGCCGATCGCCTGATGGAATTTCCCACGGCCATGCTGGGGGTGGCGCTCGGTGTCGTGCTGATGCCGCAACTGGCCGCCGCGAAGGCGGCGGACGATGCCGAGCGCTATTCCGCCATGCTCGACTGGGGTTTGCGCCTGGTGGTGCTGCTGGCCGTGCCGTGCGCGCTGGCCTTGCTGACTTTTGCCAAGCCGCTGGTGGCAGTGCTCTACCACTACGGCGCCTTTACCGAGCGTGATGTGCAGCAGACGGCGGTGGCCATGATGGGTTGGGGCATCGGCTTGCTGGGCGTGATCGCCATCAAGGTGCTGGCGCCGGGTTATTACGCCAGCCAGGACATTCGTACCCCGGTGCGCATTGCCGTGGTCGTGCTGATCATCACGCAGCTGCTCAATCTCGCGCTGGTGCCCTTGTTCCAGCATGCCGCCTTGTCACTGTCGATCGGCATTGGCGCGCTCATCAATGCGGTGTGGCTGCTGATTGGGCTGCTGCGGCGAGGTACCTACCGGCCGATACCCGGCTGGGGCCTGTTTGTCTTGCAGGTGCTGGCGGCGACGGCTTTGCTCGCCGTCTTTTTGATCTGGGCGGCCAACGCGTTTAACTGGACGGCCTTGCAGGCACACAGTGCCCAGCGTATCGGTCTGCTGGCGCTGGTGTTGTTGGCTTCGGCGCTGATATATCTGGGGGGCGTTTGGGCGGCGGGCCTGAAGCTCATGCAATTTGTGCGGCGCTGAGACCTGTTGCCTGCGGCTGACAGCCGATTGGCGACCATGGCAAACGGCGTCACAATGTTGTCACGGCTCATTCACCTGTCTCGGGAAGTCCCGCCCATGAACCTTACGTTTGCTGCGCCCACGCCGATCGAATACTTCAGTTCGCTGGTGAAAAGCGACGAAGCCTTCCCCCTGCTGGAGGCCGCGATCAGCCTGGCGCAGGACGAATATCCGCACCTGGATGTGCAGCAGACCTTGGGCGAGGTCGATCAATTGCTGGCCCGCCTCAAGCGCCGCATACCGGCTGATGCGCCGGCCATGTACAAGCTGAGCGTTCTCAACCAGTTCTTTTTCCAGGACTTGCATTTCGGCGGCAATGTCAACGACTACTACGATCCTGACAACAGCTATGTGAGCATCATCCTGCACAGCCGGCGCGGCATTCCCATTTCGCTGGCGGTGCTCTGGCTGGAGCTCGCACAAGGTCTGGGTCTGGCAGCGCGCGGGATCGGGTTTCCGGGGCACTTCATGGTCAAGGTCAACCTGCCGGCTGGGCAGGTCGTGATCGATCCATTCAGCGGACAGTCGCTCGGCCGCGAAGAGTTGTCGGAACGCCTGGAGCCTTACCGCCGCCGCAACGCCATGGCGGCCGATCTTGATGCGCCCTTGGGCTTGTACCTGCAGGTCACTTCGCCACGCGAGATCATTGCGCGCATGTTGCGCAACCTCAAGGAAATCCACACAACGCAGGAGGACTGGCAACGCCTGGTGGCAGTCCAGAACCGGCTGCTGGTGTTGCTGCCTCAGACCTGGGGTGAGTACCGCGACCGTGGGCTGGCCCAGGCTGAACTCGGCCATGCGCGACAGGCGGTACAGGATCTGGAGGTTTACCTGGCGCATACCGACCAGGCCTTGGATCATGCCGCTATTGCCGAGCGCGTTTGCGAGCTGCGGCGGGCATTCGATTGAGGTGTTGGGTGGGGGGCGGTGCGTGCCGGCCTGTGTCTGGCGCCAAGCTCGTGCAACTGGCCGGCCGCATCGACCAGGCGCCGGTTAGCGGCGACATCCTGGGGTTGCTGTTTCTTCAGCCAGTCTGTCGTAGAAATACCGGAATCTGTTGACGTTGGTTCAAGTTGGCCTGGTGCACCCCACTGGGGGTGCTGCCCATGAGCGCTAACTCTGCAGCGCGTCGATCCTTGTGATTTTCGGAAAAATAGTCGCCGGCAATCATGGACTCCTGGGCCGGCATCAGGCTGTCGTGGCGGGGGCTGCCAAGACGGCTGGCCGTGCCAGGAGCAGGCGCGACTGGCACATGAGTGCCCACCGGCGCAGGTTTGACTAGGGACTGCAGCCAGTCCGTGATCGGCGCCCATTGGGTCAAATCAGCCGCTGCCCGCTGCCCGGGCAAATCAAATATTGTCATGCCGCGTTCCAGGCACTGCACATACAACTGGGTTTCGCGCAGCACACCCAAAAAGGGCAGCCCCAGTTGGGTCGACCAGTCGCCCAGCGCCTGCGCCGCATGGGTGCGGGCATCAATGCGCATGCCGATGCCAGCAAGCTTGCAGCGGCCGCTGGTCACACGCGGCAGGGTCATCAACTCGGCATAGCAGGCGGCAGCGGCCTCACGGTCAAACGCGGAGTTGCAGACCGGCATCAGAATCGCATTGGCAAACATCACCATGCGAGCCAGCTCAAAGCCGTGCAGGCCGCCGGGGGTGTCCAACACCACATGGGTGATGCCAGAGGGGACGCGCAAGACGCTCTTCTGATCGACGGTCCAAGGTGCAATAGAGGGCAGTGCGGTGTTGCGTCGGCGCAACCAGGCGCGGGTGGATTGCTGGCGGTCCACGTCGCCGAGCATGACGGCGCACCCCTGGTGCGCGAACCAGGCCGCCAAGTGGGCGGCAACAGTGCTTTTGCCGCTTCCCCCTTTGCGATTGACGACGGCAATCACGGGCATGAAAGCTCCAGAAACGGGACGAGAGACACAGTCTGATACAAAAAAGCATCAAAGTCCACATCCTGGCGATGGTCGGAGCTATTGTTTTTGTAGTGAAACAACGCTGGACCGTCGGCCTTGCCAAGCGAGCAAAGGGTTCTGGGTCGGACCTATGCATCGCGCGGGGACGCCGCGGATGCCTTTGCCGACGCGGTCGAGCAGGTCAGGACACTTGAGTACCTGCGCTCAGGCACTCAGGCCGGATCAGGCCACCACGACGGGCGCGTTGTCGCCGCGCGCCGCGATGACGCCAATCTCAAATACCTGCTCGCCGGCGTCGCGCAGGGTCTGGGCGGTGGCAGCCGCGTTCGCAGCATCCACCACCACCACCATGCCGATGCCGTTGTTGAAGGTGCGGTTCATCTCAACGTCGTCGATGCCGGCGGTCTTTTGCAGCCAGGCAAACAACTCGGTCTGCGGCCAACTGCCCTTCTTCAGATGGGCGGCGGTGCCCTCCGGCAGCACACGCGGGATGTTCTCCAGCAAGCCGCCACCGGTGATGTGGGCCAGCGCCTTGATCGGGTGTTTGGCCAGCGCGGCCAGCACGTTTTTCACGTACAGGCGGGTCGGCTCCATGACGGCCTGCTTGAACGGTTTGCCGTCCAGTGTGGCGGGCAGGTTGCTACCAGCGCGCTCGATGCACTTGCGCACCAGCGAAAAGCCGTTGGAGTGCACGCCACTGGAAGCCAGACCGAGCACCACATCGCCGGGCTTGACGCTCTGGCCCGTCAGGATTTTGGATTTTTCCACCGCACCGACGGCAAAACCGGCCAGGTCGTATTCGCCGGCCGGGTACATGCCGGGCATCTCGGCGGTCTCGCCGCCGATCAAGGCACAACCGGAGAGCTCACAGCCTTTGGCAATGCCGCCGACCACGGCGGCGGCAGTGTCCACATCAAGCTTGCCGCAGGCGAAGTAGTCGAGGAAGAAGAGGGGCTCGGCACCCTGCACCAGCACGTCGTTGACGCTCATGGCCACCAGGTCGATGCCCACTGTGTCGTGCATGTTCCATTCAAACGCCAGCTTGAGCTTGGTGCCCACGCCGTCAGTGCCGGAGACCAGCACCGGCTCTTTATAGCGCTTGGGCACCTCGAATAGCGCGCCAAAACCGCCGATGCCGGCCAGCACGCCCTCGCGCATGGTCTTTTTGGCCAGTGGCTTGATGCGTTCAACCAGGGCGTCGCCAGCGTCGATGTCAACGCCAGCGTCTTTGTAGGAGAGAGGGGTAGAAGTGTTTGATGTGGTCATGGAAAGTGCTCAAAGTCAGCTTGTGCAGCAGACCCCGATAGAATTTGCCTTGATTTTAAGGGTTTCGTCCCGTCTTCTCATTTATGCAATTTACCTCTGCCCAAAAAAGTGCCGCTGTCTGGAGCCTCATCGCTGCGTTTGTGGCCTTGGTCCTGTGGTTGCTGGCGCCTGTGCTCACCCCCTTTGTGGTGGCGGCCGTGCTGGCGTACGCGCTGACGCCGGTGGTGAACAAACTCGACGACATGGGGCGGGGCAGAATGCCACGTGTGCTGGCGGTTCTCATCGTGGAAGTCCTGTTCATCCTGATTCTTTTGTCCATTCTGCTGCTGGTGGTTCCAATTTTTGCGAAAGAACTGCCATTGCTGCGTGAGCAGTTGCCCCTGTTGGCCGATCGGCTCAACGCCTCACTGAGCCCCTGGCTGGCGCAGTTTGGCATCAAGGTGGCGCTGGATGTCGGCAGCATCAAGACCTTCTTCGTCAAATACCTCAACGCCAATGTTGCAGATGCTTTTGAGTCGGTCATGTCGTCGTTGAAACTGGGCGGCAGTGTGGCGCTGGCGATCATTGGCAACGTCGTGCTGATTCCGGCCGCGCTGTTTTTGCTTCTCAAGGACTGGGACCGGTTTGTGGCGCTCGTTTTGGTGCTGGTGCCGCCGAAGTTGCGCGCTTCGGTTGACAGTTTCACGGCGGAGGCTGACCTGGTGCTGGGGCAGTACCTGCGTGGCCAGATGCTGGTGATGGGGGTGCTGGCCGTTTATTTCAGTGCGGCGCTGGCGCTGTTCGGGTTTGACCTTGCCGTGCCGCTGGGCGTGTTTACCGGGATGGCTTTTTTCATTCCCTACCTTGGCTTCGGCACCGGCCTGATCCTGGCATTTCTGGCCGGGATGTTGCAGTTCGGTGGCCTGTACGGCGTGCTGGTGGTGGCGCTTGTTTATGGGGTCGGACAGTTGGGCGAGAGTTTTTACCTGACGCCGCGGCTGGTGGGTGAACGCATCGGCCTGCACCCCTTGGCGGTCATCTTTGCCTTGCTGGCGTTTGGTCAGCTATTTGGTTTTGTCGGCATTCTGATTGCCTTGCCGGCCAGTGCCGTGTTGCTGGTGGCCGTGCGGCGAATGCGGACGAGTTACCTTGAGAGCGAGCTTTACCGGGGGTGAGATGAAGCAGATTGCTCTTGATATAGGTCTGGCCACCGGCCCGACGCTGGCGAGTTTTTTTCCGGGCCCCAATGAGGCGGCCTTCAAGCATCTGTCACTTTGGGCCGGCAGCAAGTCCACGGCTTCCACCCGTTCGCCGGTGCCGACCTACCTGTGGGGCAGCAGCGGCAGCGGCAAATCGCATTTGCTCAAGGCTGTGCGCGAGGTGCTGCGGGAGCAGGGCGCCGCGGTGGGCTGGCTGGATGCCACGGTGCACGAGCCGCCCGCCTTCAATGAAAACTGGGCGGCCGTGCTGATGGATGACGTGCACCTGTACACTGCAGTGCAGCAGCACGCGGCCTTCAACTGGTTCGTCAATGCCCAGACGCACCAGCACTGGGTCCTGGCGGCTGGTGAGTTACCGCCGGCTGACCTGAAACTGCGAGAGGACCTGCGCACCCGTCTGGGTTGGGGCCATGTGTTTGCCCTGCACGTGCTGAGTGAGCCGGAGCGTCGCTCCGTCTTGCGCCAGGAGGCCGATGCCCGTGGCATCTTTCTGGGTGATGAGGTGATGGACTTCATGCTCAATCGCTTCAGCCGTGATCTGGGCAGCCTGATGCAATTGCTCGACCAGCTTGATGGCTACGCCTTGCAGACCAAACGTGCGATCACGATTCCCTTGATCAAGGCGATGCTGGAAAACACCTGAGATTTGAATTGACAATGATTTCTGACACCAAGGCAGGCGCCGTCAAGCTGGCGCTGTTCGACCTCGATCACACCCTGTTGCCGATCGATTCGGATTATTCCTGGGGTACCTTCACCACCACCATTGGCTGGACCGATCCGGTCGAGTTCGGCCGACGCAACGACGAGTTCTATGCCCACTACCAGGCCGGCACGCTCGATGTGCACGACTACGTGCGTTTCGCCACCGAGGCGGCGCGTCTGCAGGGGCCGACGGTTGCGCTGGCGGCGCGCGAACGCTTCATGCGTGAAGTGATTGGCCCGGCCATCAAGCCGCAGGCGCTGTCGCTGGTGCGGCAGCATCAGGCGGCCGGCGACCTGGTGCTCATCATCACGGCCACCAACGAGTTCGTCACGCGCCCGATTGCCGATGCCTTTGGCGTGCCGGAGCTGATTGCCGTGGAGCTGGTGCGCGACAACGCCTCGGACTGGATCACCGGCGAGATCAAGGGCATTCCCTCGTTTCGTGAAGGCAAGGTCAAGCGCTTCGAGGACTGGCTGGCGGCACGGCAACTGGCCTGGGCCGATGCCGAAGTTACTTTTTACACCGATTCCATCAATGACCTGCCCCTGATGGAAAATGTGAACCACCCGGTCGCGACCAACCCGGACGACCGCCTGCGCGCTATTGCCACCCAGCGTGGATGGCGCATACTTGACCTGTTTTAACCACGTTCGCACTTGTAAAAATAGCGTGAACAGGCCCTAATCCCTGGGAATCCATGATTAAAAGAATTTTCGACAAATTGCTGGGCAAATCGTCCACGGGTACGAGCCGTGGCAAGAAGCCTGCGTTTGGCAAGCGTGAAGAAACCGGCGTGACGGTGCATGGCATCGACCCCACTTTGGTGGATCAGCGCGCGCTTGATGTGGTGCAGACGCTCCAGGATGCCGGCTATGAAGCCTATGTCGTGGGTGGCGCCGTGCGCGACCTGCTGGTGGGGCTGCGACCCAAGGACTTCGACGTGGCCACCAATGCCACCCCGGAGCAGGTCAAGAGCCTGTTTCGCCGTGCTTTCATCATCGGCCGACGCTTTCGCATCGTGCACGTGGTCTACGGCCGTGGACGCGAGCACGAGGTGATCGAGGTCTCCACTTTTCGTGCCTACCTGGACAACGCGGCGGCCGAACAGGTGGCGGGCAATGAACGTACCAGCAAGAGCGAACTCGCCGGCATGAAACATGCCGTCGACTCCACCGGCCGCGTGCTGCGCGACAACGTCTGGGGACCGCAGGAAGAAGACGCTGTTCGGCGCGACTTCACCATCAACGCCATGTACTACGACCCGGAGACCGAAACCGTGGTGGACTACCACGGTGGCCTCAAGGACGTGAAAAATCGGGTGCTGCGCATGATCGGCGACCCCGCCACGCGCTACCGCGAAGACCCGGTGCGCATCATCCGCGCCGTGCGCTTTGCCGCCAAGCTCAGTGCCCTGGGTTTCAAGCTCGAAGCCAAAACCGCCGCCCCCCTGGTCAAGTCGCATGAGTTGCTGGCCGATGTGCCGCAAAGCCGCCTGTTTGACGAAATGCTCAAGCTGCTGCAAACCGGCCATGCGCTGGCCTCGATTGCCCAACTCAAGGCGCTTGGACTGGCACGCGGCATCTACCCGCTGCTTGACGTGATCGTGGAACGGGCTGAGCAACCTTTTGTCAATGCCGCCTTGATGGATACGGACCGCCGTGTTGGCGAGGGTAAGCCGGTGGCGCCGAGCTTCCTGCTGGCCTGCGCCCTGTGGGCCGATGTGCGCGACGGCTGGGCGCGGCGCATCGCGCAGCGCCAGCACTCGCATCCGGCGCTGCAGGATGCGATTGACGAGGTGTTTGATGCCCGCATTGGTGATGTCTCGGGTCGCGGCAAGCTGGCCGCCGACATGCGCGAGATCTGGATGATGCAACCGCGCTTTGACAAACGTATCGGCAGCGCGCCCTTTGGCTTGGTGGAGCAGCCGCGTTTTCGCGCCGGCTTTGACTTCATGCGCCTGCGTGCCGACGTCGGTGAAGTGGACGAGGTCCTGGCCGACTGGTGGCAGGAGTTCAGCACCGGTGACGACACCCTGCGCCAGGATCTGGTCGACCAGGTGCGCGATGAGCAGCAAAGCCGGCAGCGCACGCGTGCACCCCGGGTACACCTGCTGCCTGCGGACGCGGCTTCTTCCCCGGCGCCGGTAGAGGCGTCTGAAGATAGCGTCGCCACTTCTGATGCCCCCAAAAAACGACGCCGTCGCCGGCGTTCCGGTGCCGGCAAGGGTCCGGGTGAGGGCAGCCTGGATCAAGGCGCGTGAGTGAGGGGCCAGCGCCGGCTGTGACAGCCTTTGTGGCCTTGGGGGCCAACCTCGGTGATGCGCCGGCCACCTTGTTGCAGGCTATGCAATCGATGGCTGCGCTGCGCGACAGCACGCTGATTCGTCGCTCTTCCTTGTACCGCAGTGCGCCAGTCGATGCCGCGGGGCCAGACTTCATCAATGCGGTGGTCGAGTTGAGCACCCGCCTGAGCCAGCAGGATCTTCTGCACGAGCTGCAAGCCATCGAGCAGGCCGCCGGCCGCAAGCGGCCCTACCGAAATGCACCGCGCACTCTCGATCTCGATATCCTGCTCTACGGTGACATCACCCTGGACAGTTCGACGCTGGTGATTCCTCATCCCCGCATGTTTGAGCGTGCTTTTGTGCTGCAGCCACTGGCTGAAATCGCTCCTTCCCGCGTGACAGCGGCGCAGTTGCAGGCCGTTGCCGAGCAGCGTTTGAGCCGACTTGTTGAAGACTAGTACGCTTGAGGCTTGCCCTAGAATGGGCGACATGAAACTATTATTGGAGACTTGGCGTTGAAGAACTTACACGTTTCAACCAAGCTTTGGCTGTCCGTTGGCGGCATTGTCGTGACACTGGCTGTAATGCTCGGTTTTGTGGCCCTGCGCCTGATCAGCTTACAGGCCAACGCTGATAAAACCCTGGATGATCTTTCCATACGAGTTAAGGCGGCCAGTACCTGGTCCGGCCTGACCGAAGCCAACGGGGCCCGGACGGTGGCCCAAATGCTGACTTTCGACCCCAGCGTCGAGACGCGCTTGGCGGATGACATCAAGACGACGACCGCTAAGATCACTGAAGCTCAAAAAGCCATCGAAGCCATGGAGTTGGGGCCGGTTGAAAAAGTCCAGATGGACAAGGTGGGCGCAAAGCGCAAGGCCATGATCGAGGCGCGCAACCTGGCCCAAAAGGCCAAGGCGGAGGGCAATAGCGAAGAAGCGATGCGCCTCATCAACGAGAGCTACACGCCCACCCTCAATGCTTACGCGGCGAGTTTGCGCGAGCTGGCGGATCTGGAAGAAAAGGTCAAGCAGGATTTCGAGGTCGAAACAGCCCAGGCGCGCTCATTAACCATGATGATCTCCGGCGGGGTGCTGGTCGCCTTGTTTGCGGCCATCCTGATTGGCGCCTCCCTGCTGATTCGCTCCATTCACCAGCCGCTGGCCCAGGCCAACGACTTGGCTTCCCGCATTGCCCAGGGCGACCTCAGTGTGCGCATCGACACCTCGCGTGGCGACGAGTTCGGCGAATTGATGAAATCGCTGGCGCGTATGAACGAATCCCTGGGGCGCATGGTGCAGCAGGTGCGCCAGAGCACCGACAGCATTGCCACGGCCAGCGCGGAAATTGCCACTGGCAACCATGACCTCTCGGTGCGTACCGAAGAGACCTCCAGCAATCTCCAGTCCACCGCTTCGGCCATGGACGAACTCACCAGCACGGTGCAGCACAGCGCTGACAATGCGCGGCAGGCGTCGCAGTTGGCAGCCAGCGCTTCCACCGTGGCCCAAAAGGGCGGTGCCGTGGTGCAGCAAGTGGTGTCCACCATGGATGAAATCAACGCCAGCAGCAAGAAGATTTCCGACATCATCAGCGTGATTGACGGCATTGCCTTCCAGACCAACATCCTGGCCCTGAACGCTGCGGTGGAAGCGGCGCGTGCAGGCGAGCAGGGCCGCGGTTTTGCCGTGGTGGCCAGCGAAGTGCGTAGTCTGGCTGGCCGCAGTGCTGAAGCCGCCAAGGAAATCAAGACACTGATCAACACCTCGGTCGACAAGGTGGCTGCGGGTACCCAGCTGGTGACGGACGCGGGTTCCACAATGAATGAGATCGTCCAGTCCGTGCGGCGCGTGGCCGAAGTGATCGGCGAGATCACGGCTGCGTCCAGCGAGCAGAGCGCGGGCATTTCACAGGTCAATCAGTCGATCAACAACCTCGACCAGATGACGCAGCAGAACGCAGCGCTGGTGGAGCAGAGCGCCGCAGCGGCACAAAGCCTGCGTGAGCAGGCCGACCAGTTGGCCCAGGCGGTGTCGGTTTTCAAGATCAATGACGTGATGCCACAGCATCCGATGAAGGACATCACGCCGCGCCCCGTGTCGCCCCAGAAGCTGGCTATTTCCGCCAAACCCGCCGCTGCGCTGGCGCCGGCCAAGCCTTCATCTGCGGCCTCGGCCAAAGCTGCGACGTCCGTGAACAAGGCCCCGGCTTCGGCGCCAGCCAAGGACGATGAGGGTGACTGGGAAACCTTCTAAAGCAGCATGGCAGTGCCTGTGAGCAGGCACTGCCGCTGTTTCAGGCCAGTTCGGCAATCAGTTCGATTTCCACGCAGGCTCCCAGAGGAATCTGAGCGACGCCAAAAGCACTGCGCGCATGCGCGCCTTTCTCGCCAAATACCTGACCCAGCAGCTCGCTGGCACCATTGGTCACCAAATGGTGTTCGGTGAAGTCGCCGCTGGAGTTGACCAGTGACATCACCTTGACGATGCGCTTGACACGGTTGAGGTCACCCACTGCGGCATGCAGCGTGCCCATCAGGTCGATCGCCACGGCACGCGCCGCGGCCTGGCCTTCTTCGGTCGCCAAGGTCCTGCCGAACTGGCCAACCCAGGGCTTGCCGTCTTTCTTGGCGATATGGCCGCTGAGGAAGACCAGGTTGCCGGTTTGCACATACGGCACGTAGGCGGCGGCGGGCGTGGCCACCGGGGGCAGAGTGATGCCGAGTTCGGTCAGTTTGTCGTAGATGTTCATTTGAAACTCTTTCTTTTCATCGGCCATGATTGTCGGGCATTTGCACGGTGTCGGGATAGGTGCCCGACGCAACAAATCGGCTCAGCCGAAGCCTGACCCGGCAACTCAATCGCGGGGTCGGAAAGTGATGACCAGGGTGGGCGGCACTCGCCCATCCACATCCCGTGGCAACACCTCGGTCTTGTCGATGGCCTTGAGAACGGCTTCGTCCCAGGCCTTGACGCCGCTGGGCTTGAGCAGCTTGCGTCCAATGATGGTGCCATCCGGTGCGGTGCGCACCTCCACCTCGGCACTCGGGTTGCCGACGATGTCTTCCGTAAAAACGATGTTGGGTTTGACGCGCCCGATGATACGACCCGCATAACTGGCCGACGGGCCGGCAGACTTCAGCGCTGAACCGGTGGCCGAGGGGCTGCCGCTGGCGCCGGCCAGGCCAGCCATGCGCTTGAGGTTTTCCTGGCGCAGCTTCTCCAGTTTCTTTGCGTCTTCCTGTGATTTGAGCTGGTCCTTCTTCTGTGCTTCCAGCTCTTTCTTTTTCTTCTCTTCCGCGGCTTTCTTGTCCTGTTCGAGTTTGTCTTGCTGGCGCTTCTTCTCCAGTGCCTGCTTTTCCTTTTGCAGCTTGTCCTGCTCCTGTTTCTCCTTGGCCTTGCGCTCCTTCTCGCGCGCCAGCGCAATGTCGGCATTCGACACCACGGGCTCGGCTTTGGGCAGCGGTGGGGCCGGCGTGGGTTCCGGCTCGGGCGACGCTTCGACCAGTTTGGGCGCGGCCTGCTGCGGGATGGAGGACCAGAGTTCGGCTTCTACCGCCGGCGTCTGTACGTCGCGCTTCCAGCTCACGCCCCAGGTCAGCGCCGCCGCCAGCAGCATGTGGGCCAGCATGGCCAGACCGAGCGCGCGCAGCAGCCCGGGCGGGGCGGGCGGCGCAAACTCGAGGCGGTCGACAGCGGCGTGCATGGGCTCTGGTACGCGGTCAGTTCGCCAGTTGCACCGACAGGCCGACGCGCTGGATACCGGCGCGCTGCAGGGTGTCCATGACCTTGACCACGGCTTCGTACTTGACGCTCTTGTCGGCGCTGATCACCACCGCCGAGCTGGCTGCGGCCGCGCTGTCGCGTGCGCCCTGTGCGCTTTTGACTGCATTGGCCAGTTCTTTGAGGTTGATCGAAGTCGACTTGTCCTGGATCTTCATCTCCAGCGATTCGTTCTTGCTGATGATGATCTGGATGATCTGGTCCGGCTGTTTGGCGGCCTTGCCCACGCTGGGCAGGTCGATCACGCTGGGCGTGATCAGCGGCGCCGTGACCATGAAGATGATCAGCAGCACCAGCATCACATCAATGAAAGGCACCATGTTGATCTCGTTGATGGTGCGCCGTCCACGGCCACGACTGACAAGGGCTGGCATGGCAGACTCCTGTTAACGGCCGGAGGCCGACTGCGCGCTGACGTTGCGCTGCAGGATGTTGGAAAACTCCTCGATGAAGGTCTCCAACCGGATGGCGATGCGGTCGATGTCGCGCGCGAAGCGGTTGTAGGCCACCACCGCGGGGATGGCGGCGAACAGGCCGATGGCGGTGGCCACCAGGGCCTCGGCGATGCCGGGGGCCACGGTGGCCAGCGTCACCGTCTGCATGGAGGCCAGGCCGGTGAAGGCGTGCATGATGCCCCAGACCGTGCCAAAGAGGCCGACATAGGGCGAGACCGAGCCGACCGAGGCCAGGAAGGACAGGTTGGACTCGACCACATCCATCTCGCGCTGGAAGCTCGCGCGCATGGCGCGGCGCGCGCCATCGAGCAAGGTGCCGGAGTCATTGATGCGGCGCTCGCGCAGCTTTTGGTACTCGCGCATGCCGCTGGCAAAAATTCGCTCCATCGGGCCCGAGGCGCGGGCGTTCTGGGTGGCCGCAGCATACAGGTCGTTGAGGCTGGTGCCGGACCAGAAGTCGCGTTCGAAGTCTTCATTGAGCGACTTCACGCGCCCAAGTGAGAACAGCTTGCGGAAGATGGCGGTCCAGCTGGCGATGGACATCACGACCAGCAGGAGCATGACGACTTGCACCACCCAGCTTGCGTGCAGAACCAGTTGAATGATTGACAGCTCTTGACTCATTTCAGGACTTCCAGAATAGATGACGGAATTCTTGCAGGTTTCATGGCGGCGGCATCGACCCAGCCGATACGGATGGTTCCTTCACACAGGAGATCAGATGTGCCTCCCGTGCGGCGCAGGGCCTGCTGCTCGATTGTCAGCGATGCGCGCCCCGATTCCTTGAGGCAAGCTGTAACGATTAGTTCATCGTCGAGCCGGGCCGGGCGGTGGTACTTGATACCCGTCTCGCTCACCACAAACATGCCGCCGGTGGACTCGCGCAGCGCCTGCTGGCCTATGCCCAGGGAGCGCAGCCACTCGGTGCGGGCGCGCTCGAAGAACTTTAGGTAGTTGGCGTAGAAGACGATGCCGCCGGCATCGGTGTCTTCCCAGTAGACGCGGATCGGAAATTCAAAAACCATCGTGATCCTCAGCCCAGCAGGGTTTGCAAGCGGGCCACGGCCTGTTGCAATTGCGGCAGGGCGCTGGCGGTGGAGAAGCGGATGAACTTGTGCGTCTCGGCGCTGCCGAAATCGCGTCCCGGCGTGACGGCCACATGGGCGCGCTGCATCAACTCGAAGGCAAAGTTCCAACTGTCCTGGATGCCCAGTTTTTGGCAAGCGGCCGTGCAGTCGGCCCAGGCGTAGAAGGCGCCGTCGGGCATCACCGGCACGTTGAGCCCCAGGGCGGTGAGCGCGGGAATGAAGTAGTCGCGCCGGGCCTTGAATTCGGCGCGGCGGCGCTCGTACTCGGCCAGGCTCTCCGGTTCGAAGCAGGCCAGTGCCGCGTATTGCGATACCGTGTTGGGGCAGATGAACAGGTTTTGCGCCAGCCGCTCGATCACCGGCACCAACGCTTCAGGCACCACCATCCAGCCCAGGCGCCAGCCGGTCATGTTGAAGTACTTGGAGAAGCTGTTGATGCTGATGAGGTCCTCATCAATCGCCAGTGCTGTCTGGCCGAAACGCTCGTCATAGCTCAGGCCAAGGTAAATCTCGTCCACCAGCGTGATGCCGCCCTTGTTACTTACCACGTTGTGGATTTTGCGCAGCTCGGCCGGATCGATCGAGCTGCCGGTGGGGTTGGAAGGCGACGCCAGCAACACCCCCCGTGTGTGCTCACCCCAGGCGGCCTGCACCTTGTCGGCGCTGAGCTGGAAACGCTCCTGCGCGGTGGTGGGAATCAGCACCGCCTTGCCGTCGGCCGCACTGACGAAGTGGCGGTTGCAGGGGTAGCAAGGGTCCGGCATCAGGATTTCGTCGCCAGCATCGATCAGGGCCAGGCAGGCCAGTTGCAGCGCGGCCGAGGCACCGGCGGTGACCACGATGCGGCTGGCCGGCACGGCCAGACCAAAGCGCTGCGCATACCAGCCGCTGATGCGCTCGCGCAGTTCGGGCAAGCCGGTAGCCTGGGTGTAGTGGGTGAGACCATCGCGCACGGCTTTCTCGGCAGCTTCTTGCACCAGCGGTGGCGCGGTGAAATCGGGTTCACCGATGTTGAGAAAGATCATGGGCGCATCGGTGTGCGCCACCTCACGCGCCAGGGCCGAGGCGGCCTTGGCAACTTCCATCACATAAAAAGGCTCGATGCGCTGTGCGCGGCTCGAGATTCTCATGGACGGGCTTTGCCCGAGGCCCGATCTGCTTCCACCTCGGCGGCGCGCAGATGAGGCGCCAGACCGTTGAGGACGCCGTTGACGTATTTGTGGCCGTCGGTACCGCCGAATTCCTTGGCCAGCTCGATGCACTCGTTGAGCACTACACGCCACGGCACGTCCAGGCAGTGCTTGAATTCATAGGCGCCGATCCACATGATGCCGTGCTCGACCGGCGAGATTTCTTCGATCTTGCGGTCCAGCAGCGGCAGGATCAGGCGGTCGAGTTCGGCTGCCTCGTCCACGCAGCCATGCAGCAGCGCATCGAAGTGTGCCGCATCGGCCTTGTTGAAGCCGGCCAGGTCACGGGTGAAAGTGTCGATGGCGGCGGTTTCGTTTTTTCCCACCAAATGCTGATAGAGCCCCTGGAGGGCGAATTCGCGGGCGCGGCTACGGCCCGACTTGGCGGAGGCCTTGCGGGCGCCGGTGCTGGTCAGTCCGGTACGGGACTGGCGGGTTGGGTTTTTAGTGTTGGGTTGGGCGTCGCTCATTGAATTTCATCCATCAGGTTGGCCATTTCCACGGCGACACGGGCGGCATCGCGCCCTTTTTCAGTTTGGCGGGCAATCGCCTGTTCCAGGTTTTCGGTGGTGAGGATGGCGTTGGCCACGGGTAGCTGGTAGTCCAGTGCGATGCGGCTGACGCCAGCACCGGACTCGTTGGCCACGAGTTCGAAGTGGTAGGTTTCGCCGCGGATGATGCAGCCCAGGGCGATTAGGGCGTCATAGCGGTTCTTCTCGGCCATGGCCTGCAGAGCCACCGGCACTTCCAGCGCGCCGGGTACCAAGACATGGTCGATGTGCTTGTCTTGCACGCCCAGGGCCGCCAACTCGGCCTTGCAGGCGCTGGCCAAGGTATTGGTAATGGCTTCATTGAAACGGGCTTGCACGATGCCGATGAACAGTTTCTTGCCGTCGAGCCGTTTGTCTTCGGAAGTCAGGCTTCCTTTGTCTGCACCAAACATGATGGATTTCCTTTGTGTTCTTTTTACTTGCTGATGTAGCCGGCGATTTCCAGCCCGTAGCCGGTCATGCTGGGCATGCGACGCGGGTTGCCCATCAGGTTCATCTTGTGTACGCCGCACTCGCGCAGGATTTGCGCGCCCACGCCATAGGTGCGTAGGTCCATGCGGCCACGCTCCGGGCCGTGGCTGGCGCGGGCTGTGCCTTCGAATTGGGCCAGCAGTTGCTCGGCAGTTTCGCCGCAGTTGAGCAGCACCACGACGCCGCGGCCTTCCTTCTCGATGCGTGACAGGCAGGCGTCTAGGCTCCAGGAATGCATGGCGCGGCCGACTTCAAGGGCGTCGAATACCGACAGCGGCTCGTGCACGCGAGCCAGCACGGTGTCGGCCGGATTCCATTGGCCCTTGACCAGCGCCAAGTGGATGCCTTGGCTGGGCTTGTCGCGAAAGGCGTGGGCGGTGAATTCACCAAAGGCGGTGTTGAGAGGGCGTGTGCCGACCTTTTCGATCAGCGACTCATTGCGGCTGCGGTGTTCGATCAGGTCGGCAATGGTGCCGATCTTCAGGCCGTGCTCGGCGGCAAACAGCTGCAGGTCGGGCAGGCGAGCCATGGTGCCGTCGTCCTTCATGATCTCGCAGATCACCGAAGCAGGCGAGCAGCCGGCCATCACGGCGAGGTCGCAGCCGGCTTCGGTGTGGCCGGCACGCATGAGCACCCCGCCCTCGACTGCCTGCAGCGGGAAGATATGGCCGGGCTGCACCAAGTCGTCTGGGCGGGCATTCGGGGCCACAGCGGCCTGCACGGTGCGCGCCCGGTCAGCGGCCGAGATGCCGGTGGTCACGCCTTCGGCGGCTTCGATGGAGACGGTAAAAGCGGTGCCCTTCTTGTCGCCGTTGCGCGCCACCATGGGCGGCAATTTGAGTTTCTCGCAGCGCTCGCGCGACAACGTGAGGCAAATCAGGCCGCGGCCGAAGCGGGCCATGAAGTTGATGGCGTCCGCCGTGACGTGGTCGGCGGCCAGGACCAGGTCACCTTCGTTCTCGCGGTCTTCTTCATCGACCAGGATCACGATGCGGCCGGCGCGCATGTCGGCCACGATGTCTTCGACCGGGGAAATCGCCACGGGCGAGGGGGTGACGGGGGAGGGGGCGCTCATGCGGGGGCTTTCTCAGGAGTGGGGGCGGCGCCGAGCATGCGCTCAACGTAGCGGGCAATCAGGTCGATTTCCAGGTTCACGCGGGAGCCTGCACGTAGCGCGCCAAGCGCCGTGTTCTCGACGGTGTGCGGGATCAGGTTGATGCTGAGTTCGCAACCTTCGGCCAGGTCCTGGATGCGGTTGACGGTCAGGCTTACACCGTTGACGGTGGCCGAGCCCTTGTAGGCCAGGTAGCGGGCCAAGGCGAGGGGCGCGAGGATGCGCAGTTCCCAGCTTTCGCCAACCTGGGCGAAATACGTCACCTGGCCGACACCGTCCACATGACCGGACACCAAGTGGCCGCCCAGGCGGTCGTTGGCGCGCAGGGCTTTTTCGAGGTTGATCGGGCCGGGCTGATCCAGCCCACTGGTCTTGTTGAGTGACTCGGCCGAGATGTCGACGGTAAAGCGGTGCTGGGCTGGGTCGAGCGTGGTGACCGTCATGCAGGCGCCATTAAGGGCGATGCTGTCGCCCAGGCCGACGTCGTCCAGGTAGTTGGCAGGGCACTCGATGACCAAGCGCTTGCCGTGCGACAAAGAGCTTCCCAAGGCGTGGATGGCGGCGATGCGCCCCACGGCAGTAATGATTCCGGTGAACATCTTTGTATTTTCGCAGGGATTCGGGGTGTTGGTGGTCCCGGCCCCATGAAAACGGGTCTTAAAAGTGGTCGCGCCCCGGAATTCGGGCCAAGATTCGCAAATCCGGGCCGATTTGGGCGGTGGACTGGAATTCCAGCACCACGGCTTGCGACAGTTCGGTCAGCGGCCCGATATTGACCATGCCTTGGCCCTGGCCCAGCAGCTTGGGGGCGAGGTAAAGCAGGAATTCATCCACCAAGCCCTCGCGCACCAGGGAGCCGTTGAGCTTGTGGCCGGCTTCCACATGCACTTCATTGATTTCGCGCTTGGCCAGATCACGCAACATGACGGCCAGATCGACCTTGGTTTCGGTACCGGGCTGACGCCCGGGACAGTAAACCACTGTGGCGCCGCGCGCTTCCAGGGCGGCTTGCTTCACCTCGTTTTGCACGGCGGCGTAGATGTAGAGCGCGCGACCGGGGATGAAAAGCTGGGCGTCCAGCGGCGTTTCCAGCCGGCTGTCGACCACCACCAGATGAGGCTGACGCGGGGTGTCCAGCCCCCGCACGTCCAGCCTCGGGTTGTCTTCCAGTACGGTGCCGATGCCGGTGAGCACGACACAGGCGCGGGCGCGCCAGGCATGGCCATCGGCACGCGCGGCCTCGGACGTGATCCACTGGCTGATGCCGTTTTGCAACGCGGTCTGGCCGTCGAGTGATGCCGCGATCTTCATGCGCACCCATGGCGTTTGACGGACCATCCGACTGAAAAAACCAATGTTGAGCTCGCGTGACTCGGTGCCGCCCGGCCCCACCTCGACCTCAATGCCGGCGGCACGTAGTCGCTCGAAGCCTTGGCCTGCAACATGCGGGTTGGGGTCGGTGATGGAGGCCACTACTTTTTTGATGCCCGCGGCTACCAGTGCGTCACAGCAGGGGCCGGTGCGGCCTTGGTGCGAGCAGGGCTCCAGCGTTACATAGGCGGTGGCACCCGCAACGCTGTGGCCGCGCTCGGCGGCATCGCGCAGGGCCATGATTTCGGCATGCGGTCCGCCGGTAAGCTGGGTATAACCTTCGCCCAGCAGTCGACCGCCGGCGGAGACGATGACGCAGCCGACCGAGGGGTTGGGCGGGGAAATGAGTCGCCCGCTGGCGGCGAGCTGGAGGGCGCGGTTAATCACGGGGTGTTCGGGGGGAAGCAGAAACAATCGGGTTATCGGGAATCCCGAGTCTAACGTTTGGTGGTTTGCCAGACGGCCCTGCCTGTGGGAAAGGGCCCTGGTTCCCGGTCTGCTGCACCCGGGGAAACCGTTCGGCGACCGATGGCGACCGCATGTCAGTTCCCGCTTGTTGGCCTGCCATGACAGCGATTAAGGTCGGCGCATGAGTAAATTGCTGATGATGTTGGCCCGCAGGGCATCCAGGTGCGTGGCGCCGGCGCGTGCCCGACAAGCCGGGGTTACCTTGATCGAGCTTCTCGTGGTGGTGTCCATTGCAGCCATTTTGGCGGCCATGGCGGCCCCCTCGTTCAGGAGTTTCATCAACAGTACGCGTCAGTCCTCGGCTGCCATGCAACTGGTCAGTGATTTGAATCTGGCGCGCAGCGAGGCGATCAAGCGCAATGCCCACATATTGGTCTGTGCGCGCAATGCCGCCGGAACAGATTGCGTGGGCAGCACCAACTGGCAAGTGGGCTGGTTGGTCTGTCTCGAGGGGGGGGCGGCCAATCAATGTGCTGCCGGCACTGCCAGCACGCCCAATCCCATCATTGTTCGTCCAGCGCTGGACAGCGCGTTGACCCTCGTTTACGTAAATCCGACGACGATCTCAGCCACCAACGTGCGCTTCAACGCCAACAGTTCCCAGGGCAGCGACGGGGCGGCCAACACATTGACTTTGGGCGGCACTTGGTCTGACGCGGTGTCGCGTGTGATCACGGTGGCCACGACGGGGAATATTTCCAAGCAATAGGGGCGCACAAGATGAAGTACATCCCACATAAACAACGCACGATGGCTGGAAATCAGCGCGGTATCTCCATGATCGAGGTGCTGGTGACGTTGATGTTCATTGCGTTTGCCTTGCTGGGGACGGCTGGCTTGCAGGCCTATGCCATGCGTGTCAGCCAGGGGGGGCAGTTCCGGACGCAGGCGGTTTTTTTAGTGGCTGATCTGGCAGAGCGCATGGAGGCCAACAAGGCCGGGGCGATCAATGGGTCTTATGCTGTGGCGACTTCCAGTGCTGCCGTGGCCTTGAGCGCGACATGCTCAACCCGAGCCTGCAGCCCTGCTGATTTGGCGGTCTACGATCTTTCGCAGTGGGAAAACGCGGTGACGGCCGTGCTACCGCAAAGTTCTTGGACGGTGACTCAGACCGCCATCGGCAATCCAACGACCTACAACATCACCATCAGTTGGGTTGATCGCCGTACCGACACGGTTTATGACACGCCCGGAACAGGGGAAACCTTCTCCTACACGGCCACGCGGACGATTTTAAATTGACGCCATGAAATCCCAACATCCAACTCCAGTCAAGGGGGCCCGCAGGCGAGAGGCCGGGTTCACACTGATCGAAATGATGGTGTCCATCACGATCGGCTTGGTCATCATTGCCGGTTTGTTGACGGTTCTGGGCAGTAATTTCAGTAGCTCGAAGAGTAATGAACGGACGTCCGAGCTGCAAACCAATGGACGTTATGCCCTGAATTCCTTGCGGCAGGATCTGCGCCAAGCAGGCTTTCGCGGCTATACCTGGGCGGAGCCGAATGCTCTGAGCACTTCGCTGGGAACGCTGACGAACGAATGCCTGGAAGTTGGCGCGACGGCCGGCAGTTTCGTCTCCAACGTTCGCCAAGGCATTTGGGGGAGCAACGACAGCAACCCATTTTCTGGCAGCTGTCTTCTTTCCGCTGACTATGCTGGCGATGACATGCTAGTCGTACGCAAGCTGGCAGAGGATCCCGCGACAACGCTGAGTGCCGGCACGGTGTATTTCCATTCCAGCTATGCCGTGGGCGAGGTATTTCGCGGCACCACGGCACCGACTTTCACCGGGACGCCGACACCGTTGGCTAATTTCCCGCTGCAAATCTATGTGTACTACATCAGTCCCTACAGCACATCCTCCACGGAAAGTCCCAGGGTGCCGGCGCTTTACCGGGTGGCATTGCGCTCGGATGGTTCCATGGCGCGGGAGCTGGTGGCCAGCGGCATCGAACATTTTCAGGTGCAGTACGGACGCCTTAGTACGGTGCCAGATACCCGTTACTACGATTCGGTGACGGGTATGTCCACCACGACGACACAGACTGACTGGGATGATGTTAACTCCGTGCGCATCTGGTTGTTGGCGCGCAATGCTGCGGCCGAACCCGGTTATTTGAATACCAACAGCTATGTCATGGGGGATAGAACCTACACGGTGAATGACAGCTTCCGTCGACAACTGTTCACCACAGTGGTCCAGTTGCGTAATTGAGGTCCATGAACATGAAGCGCATTCAAAACCTTCGTTTGCCCGCACGCCAACAGGGAGCCACACTTATCGTCGCCCTGGTGGTGTTGCTGCTGATCATGATGCTCGGCATCACAGCGATCACGACATCCAACACCCAGTTCAAGCTGGCGGGGAATCTGCAGTTTGAAGATGGCGCGATGAACAATGCAGAGGCTGCCGTCGCAGCGGCCGAGCAATGGCTCTCTACGGGGACCAATTTCAGCAATTCTGGGTTTGCCACCTACAGCGGGGCGACTCCTCATTTGCATCCGATCGGTCATCTGGCGGGGCTGGTGGCGCCCGCCAACGATCCTTTGACGATGGTTTGGAGTGACAGCAACTCGGTCCAGGTGACAGGCAATCAGCGTTACTTGGTTGAATTGCTGTCTCTCAACAATCGTCTGCGTACTTCCAGCCAGGTTCAAGGGGGGCGCACCAGCACCGGGTGTAACCAGGTCAATGTTTACGCTATTACCGCACGTGGTCAAAGTGCGCGGGGTGCGACCAAATTTGTCCAATCCATTTACAGCGTACTGAGTTGCCCAACCTGAGGCAGGGGTGTGTCATGTCGAAAATTCCAATCAAATCCTATGCGGTCGGCGCCGTCATTGCGCTGGGGGTGCTGACGGCGGTATTCAAGCTGGCCTTGGCCATCACAGCCTTCGTGCCGGGAAGCGCGCCTGTCGGCTATGTTGCCCAGGATGAAATCACCAGCTACAACCTGAAATCGGGCAATGAAACGCTTTTTCGGCCAGAGTATGAAAAAGAGTTCTACAGTGGCAATCTGTATGCCTATCCGGTCGACGCCTATGGCAACGTGAATACGGCAGCAGACTGGTGGAGCGGCGGAATACAAGTGCACATCGATGCCCAGAATTTCGACACCGGCCGTTTGATCGCCACCATGAAGGATGATGGCATCACGATCCCGTTTCGCTGGACCAGTCTGTCCGGAACACAGCAGGGGTATTTGACGAGCAGCACGATACTGGATTTCCTGCGCGGGGACCGCAGCAACGAGATTCCCAATGCTGGCGCAACGCTGCGCCAGCGCAAGTCGGCGCTGGGTGATATCGTGCATTCTCGTCCCTTTTACGTGGCGGATGCCAGCAATCCGACGATCTTTGTTGGTGCCAACGATGGCATGCTGCATGCCATCAATGCAGCTACCAGCGGTGGCGAGGAGCGATGGGCCTATGTGCCATCCATGCTGCTCAACAAGATGAAGAATCTGGCGGCCAATCCTTATGTACATGACTACTTTGTGGATGGACAGATCAACATCGGCAACGTCACCAGTTCGGGCGCCAAACGCATTCTGGTCGGCGGACTGGGTGGTGGTGGCAAGGGCTTGTATGCCCTGGATATCACGGGCAGCAATGGGCTGGTCGCGAGTACCGAGTCAGGCGTGGCCAGCAAGGTTTTGTGGGAAATCACGCCGGCCAAGGTCAATTACGCCAACCCCGTCACGTCCAATGCCTATGTCAACCTGGGCTACACCTACAGCACGCCCACGATTGCCAAAGTAAATATTTCCGGGACGGCCACGGATGTGGTCATCATCGGCAATGGTTATAACGACAACACCACCGGTAACTATCAGGCCTATCTGTATCTGATCAATCCCTACACCGGGCAATTGATCAGTGCGATCCAGGCGGGGACAAGTGGGACAGCCAGCAGCCCCAACGGTCTGTCCACGCCGGTAACGGTGGATAGCGATGGCGATGGCGCGGTCGATCTTGCGTATGCAGGCGACCTGAATGGCACGATGTGGAAATTCAATCTGACGGCGGCCACCTCGACCGCCTTGTTGACCACATCGCCGGCCCAGCCGATCACATCGACCCCCGGGGTAGCGCTGCACCCGAGTGGCGGGTACATGGTTACCTTTGGCACAGGGGCGATGCTGAAGACGGCCGACGCCAGCGATACCTCGACTTTCTATGCTTACGGCATCTGGGATGGGGCACCGGCTGCCAATAGCGCCATGTTGACGCAAACGTTGACGGAGCGCTCCTACACCGCGGGCACATCCACCTTGCGTACGCGCCGGGTGACATCGAATCAGCCGGTGTGGACCAGCGGCGCAACTAACAACAAGGGCTGGAAGGTCGCTTTGCCAGCCGGTGAGCGCGTGGTGGGCGACGGCAGCTTTATTGAAAATGGACGCTTTTATTTCACCGGCTACAACCCGACCATTTCAACGATCATTCCCAACACCACGACGACGGTGCAGGGCACCAACTGGCTGATGGAGTTGGATTACCTCAGTGGAGGCAGCCAAAACCAGCCGTTCCTAGACATGAATGGCGATGTCAAGCTGGACAGCAATGACCGCCTCAAATACATCACTGGCGATACCCTGCCGGCGGGATCGCAGGTGGGCGACCCAATTCTGACCACCGATGGCATTCCTGTTGGCAAGTATCTTTCGATCGGCGTTTTGTCACAACCTATCTTGGTGCAACTGGCCAGTCTGAACGATACCTTGTTTAACCAGAACCCCGATATCGTGACCCCCGCCGTGGTCTTGCCGGAAACGGGCGTCACGGGAGGGCATTTTGACGTCGATATTTTTTACGGTGCACCTGCTGGTGGTACGGGGGCGACAGCCACCATCACGGTGGCCAGTACCGGCAGCAGCAACCCGGCCACCCTGGGTGGTATCACGCTTGATGGTGTCACCGTGGTACCGGCGCTGGGCACATCCGATATCACTAACGGAACATCCACCAACAACAATGCTTCGGCCATCAGTAACAAAGTGACAGGTGGTTTCACGGCCACGGTTTCGGGGAATGTGGTGACCATTAGAGCCCCGGCCGGTGCCGATTACAACGGCAAGACCTTGACCATTGTCCCTGGAACTTCGGGTGCGGGTTCTGCGGCTGTTTCGGGGGTGTATCCCACTGGGTTGATCAGTTTTAGTGGTGCCACGACCAGTGCGAGTAGCGATGCTGTGATCTCTGCTGACTATGGGCGTCGTAATACCAGTGTCAGGGTCGGTAGCACGTCGGCCTCCCAAAGCAATATTACGGTAGGCCGGGGCAAGACGCCGACCCAGGCGGCCAGCGCCGTGGCCTCTGCCATTGGTACTGGCGGTAGTATCAAAGCCTATGTTGGTGGTAACAGCATCACGTCGACTTGTGCAAGTCAGCCTGTGACGGTGGTTTGCCTAGTCGACACTTCCACATATACCAATGGAAATAATGTGATTCTCGGGTCGCTGTCAAATTTCAGTGGTGTGACTGTTTCCACCACGGCGAGCGCCGGTGGTAGTGATCCACAAGCCGGGACTTTGCCGTGGACCAACCTTGCTCCTGCACTGACCACGACGGCCTTCAGTGGCGGCGTCGACGGCACGGTGGGTGACACCTGCACCCAGTGCAATACCAAATCGCACACTCACCAGTACGATGATAAGTTCGACGTGACCGGGGTGGACATGCTCAACCCCAGCGAAACCAAGTTGAAGCTGTCCAACATCATTACCTTGTCGAACACCCAGTTCAAGGTGCTCGCCATGAACCAATACCTGAACCCGGCGATCAAGCTGAATATTGGTAATTCAAACTATCTCTACAACGTGGATTCGGGCTACATCAAGCTGAAAGACTATTTGCCTACCTCTGGCACCTCTCTGGACTTGGCAACCGTACAGACCTACACCATGGCCACCATCGGAAGTCTGGTCTTCAACATGCCGGTGGATGCCTTGACATCCAAAGACTGGTGGGGCAATGGCGATGTGCGTGCTGGCCTGCACCCGGTGGGAAACTATCTGTGTCCTATCAGCAGCGCGACCAAGACCAACGATGGCAATATGTTCCGGCCGATCAATCCGCCGACCAACGGCGTCGAAGGAGCCGGCACCGCCGGCTGGTCCTCCTCGACCACACCAGCCACTGCGACCGGTGCACGTCACAACGGTGCCTTAACGATCCAGATCATCAAGGCGAATACACCGAATGCATCGATCGAACAAAATGTCTCGGGCCGTCCCGAGTATGGCTGGCGCGTCAAATCGGCTGATTACGCCAAGTATGTGCTGGCCGAATATGTGGCCTTCTGGCACACGCCGGATTTGCGTACCAACCCGCCGTCGCAAAACACCGGCCCCTGCTATGGCGATACTGGTTGGACCAAGGCGCCGCTGAAAGATCCCAGTTCTTCTGCTGCGGCTACGAAGGCAGCGGGTTCAACCGACCCCAAGATTGGGGACCTGAGCGCGGGTGGTAACGGCACGGTTTCCTCCACGACGACCACGGTGGTGGGCAATGTGACGACCACCGTCATTACCTACAGCAACGGTACGACGGCCAGGATCGTGAGAACTGCCAACGCGGATGGTTCCGTGACCATCGTCACCACCGATGCTTCTGGTAATGTGACGACCCAGATCGTGGCTGCGACGGGCGGGTCAGTGAAGTCGGGGGGGGATGAGCGTGGCCTGCAGGCACGCACCGGGCGTATTTCCTGGCATGAACTGGTTGGGCGCTAGCCATGGCAGATGGCGCGACTCGACTTCGATATCCATTGGAAGGACATGTGATGAAGCGATATGGGGCAAAAGGTTTCACTCTCATCGAGCTGATGATTGTGGTGGTGATCGTCGGCGTGTTGGCTGCGGTGGCGCTGCCCAGTTATCGCAACCACCTCGTCAAGGCCTCGCGCAGCGCGGTACAAACCGAGTTGCTCGATCTGGCCAGTATCCAAGAGAAGATATTTCTCAATTCCAATAACTACTCACCCAATGTGACTGCGGCCTATAACGGGACGGCTGCAGGCGGGCTGGGGCGTACCAGTGGCATGAGCAAGGATGGTAAATACACCCTCGCTTTGGATATTACGGTGGCGAGCCAAACCTTCACGCTCACGGCTACACCAGTTGCCGGCTCATCGCAAGATGGCGATGGCAACCTCAGCATCAGCGAAAGCGGGCAACGGCTCTGGAACGGTAAAGCCTGGTAGAGCAAGGCAGCAGAAAAACAAGACAACAGAATTTTGGACGTGCGTTGGGTTGGATGAGTGTTATCCCGATGAAAGGGGGAAACCATGCGACGCTGCAACCGCCCCAGTCTGGGGATCACGCTGATCGAACTGTTGATCGGGGTAACCGTGATGGCAATTCTGATGCGTTTGGCAAGTCCTGCCATGTCCGGCGTGATGGACTCTTTCCGGCTGGCTGCGGCCTCCAACACATTTTTGTCTGCCCTGCACCTGACACGAAGTGAGGCGATCAAACGCAATAGCCGTGTGGTGCTGTGCAAGTCGGCGACAGGAGCGTCATGCGCGGCGGACGGTGGTTGGGGGCAAGGCTGGGTCGTGTTCCATGATGCCAACAACAATGCCGCGCTGGATTCGGGCGAGGAGGTCATCCGGCGTGAGTCGGCATTGCCGTCTCATTTCAGCATGACCGGCAATACGCCGGTAGCGAAATATGTTTCTTATACGGCGCTCGGAACACCTAAATCGAGTGCTGGCGCCTTTCAGGCTGGCACGATCACCTTGTGCCGGCAATCAGCTTCCAGCGCTGATACTCGGCAGATCATTCTCAGCAGCACAGGGCGACCACGCATCGAGAGAGCGACGGTAAGCGCGTGCCCTACCTGAATGAGGGGGCGTAATGGCGGTTTAACGCCGGACCTCGTCCACCAGTGTCTTGAACTCGTCAATGTCCTCAAAGCTGCGGTAGACGCTGGCAAAGCGAACATACGCTACCTTGTCGAGCTTCTTGAGTTCGCGCATCACCAGTTCGCCAATGCGGGTGGAGGGGACCTCGCGCAGGCCGAGGTTGAGCAGCTTTTCCTCGATGCGCTCGATCGCACTGTCGATCTGCTCGGTACTGACCGGACGCTTGCGCAGTGCCAGGTTCATGGAGGCCTGCAGCTTGGCGCGTTCGTATTCGATGCGGCGGCCGTCCTTCTTGACGATGGACGGGAAGTTGACGTCCGGACGTTCGTAGGTGGTGAAGCGCTTTTCGCACGCGCCGCACTGACGTCGGCGCCGGATGAAATCCCCGTCCTCAGAAATTCTGGTTTCCACCACCTGGGTTTCAGAATGACTGCAGAAGGGGCATTTCATCGTCTAGGTACTTCCTAAATGGCTCAGCGGTAAACCGGGAAGCGTGCCGTCAATGCATTGACCTTGGCGCGTACGGCCGCGATATTGGCCTCGTCACGCGGATTGTCGAGCACGTCGGCAATCAGGTTGGCCGTCATGCGCGCTTCTTCATCCTTGAAGCCGCGTGTGGTCATGGCCGGGGTGCCAATGCGCACGCCGCTGGTGACCATCGGCTTTTCCGGGTCGTTGGGGATGGCATTTTTGTTGATGGTCATGTGGGCGGCGCCCAGCACTGCTTCGGCTTCCTTGCCGGTGATGCCCTTGGAGCGCAGATCCACCAGCATGACGTGGCTTTGCGTGCCACCGCTGACAATCCGCAGGCCGCGCTTTGTCAGTGTCTCGGCGACGATATGGGCATTTTTCACGACCTGCTGCTGGTAGGTCTTGAACTCGGGCGCCATGGCTTCCTTGAAAGCCACGGCCTTGGCTGCGACGACGTGCATCAGCGGGCCGCCCTGCAGGCCGGGGAAGATGGCGCTGTTGATGGCCTTTTCAAACTCGGCCTTCATGAGGATGATACCGCCGCGCGGGCCGCGCAGGCTCTTGTGGGTGGTGGAGGTCACCACGTCGGCATGTGGCACCGGATTCGGGTAGACGCCGGCAGCGATCAGGCCAGCGTAATGGGCCATGTCGACCATGAAGATGGCGCCAACGTCCTTGGCCACCTTGGCGAAGCGGGCGAAATCGATGTGCAGGCTGTAGGCCGAGGCGCCGGCGATGATGAGCTTCGGCTTGGTCTCGTGCGCCTTGCGCTCCATGGCATCGTAGTCAATCTCTTCCTTGGCGTTCAGCCCGTAGGAAACGACGTTGAACCATTTGCCGCTCATGTTCAGGGCCATGCCATGGGTCAGGTGGCCGCCTTCGGCCAAGCTCATGCCCATGATGGTGTCGCCAGGCTTGAGGAAGGCAAGGAACACTGCCTCATTGGCGGAGGCGCCGCAATGCGGCTGCACGTTGGCGGCGTCGGCGCCGAAGATGGCCTTCACGCGGTCAATGGCCAACTGCTCGGCCACGTCCACATGCTCACAGCCACCGTAGTAGCGCTTGCCAGGGTAGCCTTCTGCATATTTGTTGGTGAGCTGTGAGCCTTGGGCGGCCATCACCGCGGGCGAAGCGTAGTTTTCGCTGGCGATCAGCTCAATGTGGTGTTCTTGACGGGCGTTCTCGGCCTGAATGGCTGCCCAGAGTTCGGGATCGGTTTGTTCGACGAGGATGTTTCGGTTGTACATGGCAGTCGGGTAAAACGCTGGTCCCCCAGTCATGCGGGGGCTGCCCAGGCGAACGGCTGAACACAGGGTTTAAATGGCCCTGCGGCACGCTTCCCTGTGGTGTCCCACTTCAGCGCGGCCAGCCCCGCAAAGGGTTGGGCGCCTATCGCCAGTCGCGTACCCGGCTAGTGTAGCTGACGCCGAAGCTCGGTTGCGCCTGACTCCCGAATTTCAGGAATTGAGCGGCCCCGGGCTCTTGTCTGCATCCAGCCCCGCTTTGACCGGTGCGGCAGTTGGCGTGTTCAGCGGTGTCAGGATCGGAACGGCGCGGCCGGCGGCTACCATTTGCAGGCGGGCGTGCTCAGCCAGCACCTTGGCGCCATAGCCCCCATCGTCGTCCATATTGGCCGAACCGACATAGGCACGCAGGCCACCTTCCAGCGTACCGGCCCGTTCGATGCACTCTATGAGCACCTTGGCGCCCACTCTCAGGTTGGTGAGCGGGTCAAAGGCCGCAAACTTGCCGCCAAAGCTTTCGTACTTGTCGCTGTGCACGCGGGTCATGACCTGCATCAGTCCCTGGGCGCCGACCGGGCTCTGGGCAAATGGGTTGAAGCCAGACTCCACGGCCATGACCGCCAGAATAAGCGTGGGATCAAGTTTGGTGCGGCTGCCGATTTCGTAGGCTTCAGCCACCAAGGCACTTAGCGGTTCGGGCGCCACGCGGTATTTTTTGCTGAGCCAAAAGGCCACCGCAGCCTGCTGTTTGGGCAGGTCCTGGGGGTTGGCGGCGGTGGCGCGATCGATGGCATCGGCCTCCACTTCAATGCCAGTTTCTTCAACTTGGCGATCCTGCAGCCAGCCGATCAGCTTGAGTTCTCCCGCCTGACGCAGTTCGGGGCGGGCCGTCAGCGTGATGACGGCAAACATGACGGCCAGCCCGAGAAGGGCAAAGCCGTTGTGGGTGATTTCAAAAAAGCCTTGGGCGACGTCGGCTGCGAAAGTTCGCAGGCCCTGGCCTATTTTTTTTGACGCTGTCATAGCACTTCCTCTTCTCGCGCGGGCCTGATGGATGTCACTGCGTTCTGCAGTGGTCTCAATCGGGTGCCACGTCTGGGTTGGTACGCCATCAAAATCTGTCCGGTCGTTCAACGACGATGACTGTGATCTGACTTAGCCGGGTTCGGCAGCGGGTTCGGGATGTTCCTCGTTTGGAACAGGAGAGCCTGGATTTTAAGTTTTTTCATATATCCAGTCAATAATAAAGAATTGTTTTGTTATGCCTTTAATTTGACTGAAAGATATTGCGATTTTGCAATCATGCCGAGAGATTTCATTAAAAAAACAATTTGAAATCACCAGGGAGACGTCTAGACTAAAAATGCCTGTCACATCAGGCATGTCTGCCGTTAGTAGCCAAGCCCTGCCCATTACGGGTGGCGGTAACGTGGTGAAACTGGCAATTCATGGGGGCAATCTCTTGCCCCTTGTGCACAGTGGGACTCGACTCTCCCTCTGTGCGAACCCGAGACGGCATGGGCCTAGTGCCAGCCGTCAAGCCCGGTGGGCCGGCTGCAGGCCACTCACCGGGCTTTCTTTTGCCGTGAGGCAATTGACCTTTGTGTCGTCCCGGTGAAAATGGCTGCCATGCATGTCAATTTTTTCCAGAACAACAAATGGGTGCGTCGGGCCGCCATGGTGGTGGTCTGCGTTGTGGGGGTGTGGGGGCTGGCTTGGCTGGTGCTGCCCGGCATCGTCAAAAACCAACTGGAGAAAATCGGCAGCGAGCAGTTGGGACGAAAGGTCAGTGTCGGGGCGGTCAGTCTGCGCCCCTGGTCACTTGAACTAACCTTGGATGATCTGGCCATGGCCCAAGCCGATGGCGCCACACCGCAGGTACAGATCAAGCGCATCTATATAGATGCAGAGTTGCAATCCTTGTTGCGTCTGGCACCTGTGGTGGACGCCTTGCGGGTCGAGGGGCTGACGGCGAAGCTGACCCATTTGGGCGATGGTCGTTACGATGTGGACGATATTCTGGATCGGCTTGCAGCGTCTCCTTCATCGGAGCCGAAGCCGATGCCGCAGTTCGCGCTTTACAACCTGGCTTTGCAGGGCGCCTCTCTGGATTATGTGGATCTGCCGGTCAATAAAACCCATGAATTGCGCGAGCTGAGCTTCAGCATTCCGTTCCTGAGTAATTTGGGTTCCCTGCGCGATGTGAAGACTGAGCCGCGGCTGGCGTTCAAGCTCAATGGCGGTCACTTTGACTCGGCGGCGCAGACCACCCCCTTTTCGATAACCCGCAAAACGGATGCGGAGATCCACCTCAAGGATTGGGATGTGCGACCCTACTTGCCGTACTGGCCCAAGAGCCTGCCGGTGAAATTGCAGGCCGGAGTGGTGGGGCTGGATGTGCGGCTGGCGTTTGAGCAGTCCGACTCGCCTTCCGTCAAGCTCAGCGGCACGGTAGAGCTCAAGGGAATCCGCACCAGTGATGCCAAAGCGCAGGATTTGCTCGCATTTGATACCCTGCGTGTCGTCTTGGACGATGTCCGCCCGCTGGCGCAAGTCATCAAACTGGGGGCTGTTGAATTGACTCGACCAAACTTGGCGCTTCGCCGAGACAAAGCTGGCCGAATCAACCTCCTCAACCTCGCCAATGCTCAGCCGGCCGCCGCAAAAGGGGCGCCTGCTGCGGGCAGCGGCGAAGCCACAGCCCAGCCGTCTACCAACCCCTGGAAGGTGGATATTGCCAAGATTGCCGTGCGCACGGGGCAGGTGCATTGGTCGGACGAATCCACGGTGCCCAGGGCGCGGCTGGATCTCAACGAATTGACGCTGGATGCCTCCGGCTTGACTTGGCCCTTTGCCCAGCCCGTGCAACTTGCCGGTGCGTTTGTCCTGGCGGCTCCGCAGGCGGATGAGCGTTCGGGACGTCCCCTGCCGGCAGCACCGGCCAGCCGGCTGAGTTTCACGGGTTCGGCGACCGACACGTCGGCCTCAGTGACGGCATTACTGGATGGCCTGCCGCTGTCGCTTGCCAGTCCCTATCTTTCGCAAGTACTGGCGCCTGGGTTGGAGGGGCTCCTGAGCGGGCAGTTGGGCGTGAAATGGACCGCGCCCGATGTGCAACTGCAGGCAACAACCTTGACCTTAAGCAATTTGACCCTGGCGCCGAGCAGTGGTGTGGGTAAGGCGGCACCGGTAGTGGTGAAGCGCATTGAAGTCGCTGGCGCCCAAGTCGATCTGCGACGCCAGGCGGTGACCTTGGACAAACTCGCGATCAACCAGCCCTCTGTGGTGGTGACGCGTGGGAAAGACAAGCGCTGGATGTATGAGGATTGGCTCAAGCCGGCGCCTGGGGCCGCAGCCGCTCCGGTGACAGAGCCGGGCAAGCCGCAGGCCGTTGCCAAACCCTGGCGGGTGGCCGTCAAAGACTTTTCGGTGCAGGCCGGCACAGTCCAATACGCTGACCGTGCGCCGACCAGACCGGTCGTGCTGGAAGTGTCTGCGTTGTCGGTGCAGATGAAAGATGTCGCCACCGATAGCAAGAAGCCGGGCCCACTCAAGGTATCGGCCAAGATCAAAACCCGGCGGGGTGAGCCGGGGCAGCTCGATTTTTCGGGGACTTTGGCGATGCAGCCCCTGGCCGTTCGGGGCCAGGTCCAGGCCACGCGCATTCCGGCCCACGCCTTGGCGCCGTATCTGACCGATGTGCTCAATCTTCGGCTGCAGCGGGCGGACGCTAGTTTCAAGGGCGCGGTCAGTTATGCCGCCAATGCTGCGGGTCCGCTGTTCAAGCTGAGGGGCGACGTGCTGCTGGAAGAGTTGCTCGCCAATGCCTTGTCGCAGGACGATGCCGGGGCAGATGCGTTGGCGATGGGGCAAGAACTGTTGAGCTGTAAAGCCCTGAACCTGCAGGGCCTGGATGTGGCCGTGGCGCCCGGCCAAGCGACGACTGTTGCCGTGGATGAGACCGCACTGACCGACTTTTATGCGCGGGTGATCATCAGTGAAACCGGGCGCATCAATCTGCAAGATCTGGTGAAGCCATCGGCAGGCTCGCCCGCCGATGCGGAGTCGGCGCCGGCGAGTTCTGCCCCCGCGCCAGTGATCCGAATGGGCCCCATCAGTCTGACCAATGGTCGGGTGCTGTTCTCGGACCGTTTCATCAAGCCCAACTACACGGCCAACTTGACAGACCTCGCCGGGAAACTGAGTGCGTTTTCCACCGCGCCAGTCACAAGTGATGCCAATGCCGCGCCTGCACCGGCTGCCATGGCAGATCTGGAGTTGCATGGCCTTGCAGAAGGTTCGGCATCGCTGGAGATTGTGGGCAAGCTCAATCCCTTGGCCAAGCCCTTGGCGCTCGATATCAAGGGCCGGGTGCGTGATCTGGAACTCTCGCCGTTGTCGGCGTACAGCGTGAAGTATGCCGGGCATGGGATCGAGCGCGGCAAGCTGTCGATGGACGTGGCCTACCAGGTGCAGCCTGATGGACAGCTGGTGGCCAGCAACAAACTGGTGCTCAACCAGCTGGTCTTCGGCGATCCGGTCGAGGGGGCGCCCAACAGTCTGCCGGTGCGTCTGGCGGTGGCGCTGCTGGCAGACCGCAATGGGGTGATTGATATCAACCTGCCGATCAGTGGCTCCCTGAATGATCCGGAGTTCCGGCTGGGTTCCATCATCTTCAAGCTGATCGTGAACCTGATTGCCAAGGCGGTGACTTCGCCGTTCAGCCTGTTGTCGGCCGCATTTGGCGGTGGCGGTGACGAGCTTGGACAAGTGGCTTTCGCGCCGGGCTCAGCGGAACTCGGGTCCGAAGCCCAAGCTGGTCTGGACAAAGTGATCGCGGCCATGAAGGAGCGCCCGGCCCTGAGCATGACCGTGGTTGGCGCGGCCAGTCTGGAGGTTGAGCGAGGGGCCTTCCGACGCGAACGGCTCAATGCGCTGATGCTGGACGAGAAACGGCGTGCGGCAGTGATGGCGGGAAAGCCTGCCAATGATGTCGTCGCGGTCAGTGAAGCGGAAAAACCGGTTTTGCTCAACGCGGTGTATAGACGCGCCCAGATGCCCAAGCCGCGCAATCTGCTGGGTCTGGTCAAGAATCTGCCGGAGGCGGAGATGGAGACTTTGTTGCTGACCAATATGGTGGTGACCGAGGAGCACATGCGTGAATTGGCCCAGGCTCGCGCTATGGTGGTGAAAGACTACTTCTCCCGTCACGATATGCCGCTGGAGCGGCTGTTCCTCGGTGCCACCAAACTGGTTCCTGCGGATGCCAAATGGGCGCCCCATGCTGAACTCCATCTGATGATGCAATAGTGGTGAGGTGCAAAAACATTTGCCAGCCACCGTGAGTGCCGTCAATCGGGGTGAAAATAGAGGGTTATTTCCAATTCATTAACTTTGCTGCCGAGTTCATCGTGACCCCAACCACCCCTGCCAAATCCAGCGACATTCAACAACTTGATGACATCACGGGCGGTGTGTTTTCCGCAGCCACCGCCGGTGAACGTGCCGCGCGTGTCCGCGAGTGGTTGAGCCGCGAGCCGGCGGCCGACCAGTTGCAAGTGGTCTACAAGGAACTCAGCATCAAGGACAAGGGCGCGGCCAAGCTGCTGCGGGAACGCTTGGATGACATCAAGCGTACCAAGGGGCAGGAGACGATGGCCGCCGAGTGGGCGACCAAGGCGCAAACCTTGCTGGAATCGGGGCGGATCAATATTGCCGATGCACTGGCCTGGCAACGCGATGCCGCCAAGGCGGGGGCCCCGCTGAGTCGCGAGCCGCTGGCGGGTCTCAAGAGCCGGCTGGCTGACCGCGTCAAGGGCATCGAAGACTTGCAGCACCGGGTGCAGGTGCAGCGCGAGGCCGCTGTGTTGCTGGCCCAGCGCATCGAGGTGCTGTCCACCAAATCGTGGCGCGACGCGCAGGCCACGCTGGAACCCTTGCGTACCGATGTGGAGAACTGGCAGGCGCAAGCCAATGCCTTGCAGTCCGATGGTAACTGGCCCAGTGTGGATGCCAAGTTCCCGCCCCTGATCGAAGCTTCGCGCAACCAGCTGCAGGTGGTGTGGGACGCCTTCAATGGGGTCCTGGCCCAAGCCGTGGCCGCTTCTGCTGACAGCGCGGCGCCGCTGCCGCCGGTCCCCGTGTGGGCAGACGAACTGCGCGTGGCGCGTGGCGTGCCGTTGGAGGTCGCGGCCGCGAAACCCAAAGTCGATCCGGAAGTACGGGCCCGGGCCACGGCCGCCGTGCGTGAAACCCTGACCAAACTGGAGCAGGAAGTGGCCGAGGGGCATGGCAAGGCCAGCGCCGGGGTGGCGGCTGCACTGCGCCATGCGCTCAAGGAGCACGGCCGCCATATCGATGACAAGCTGGAAAACCAGGCCCATGCCGCTCTGGCGGCGGCTGGGGAATTGGAGGGCTGGCAGCGCTGGCATGCTGACCAACTGCGCGAAGAGCTGGTGGCGAAGGCTGAAGGCCTGCTCAAGCGCCCCGAAGGTCAGGCCATGGGTGGACGCAAGCTGCAGGAGGCTTTGCGCAACCTGCGGGAGCAGTGGAAGCAGACCGATCAGGGCGGTGTGCCCAACCATGCCTTGTGGAAGCGTTTTGACGACGCCTGCAACGAAGCCTACAAGGTGGTCGAAGTCTGGCTGGAAAAGGTCAAGGCCGAGGCCGCGCAAAACAAGGCCCAGCGCCTGGCGCTGATCGAAGAGGTCAAGGCTTGGGCCGAGGCCAACACCACGGCGCTCGACGATGATTGGAAAGGGTTCAACCGCGTTTTGCACCAGTTTTCTGAACGCTGGCGCGAGGCGGGCCATCTGGGTGAGAAAGCCTTTGCCGAAATGCAATCGCAATGGAAAGCCGCCATTGGCGCCGCCGCTGCTCCGCTGGAAGCGATGCAGAAGCAAAGCCTGCAGCGCAGGCAGGCCATGATCGAGGAGGCCGCAGTGCTTGGCGCTGCGCCGGTGCTGCGCATTGATGCCGTCAAGGCGCTGCAGCAGCGCTGGCAGGCCGAAGCACATGCTGTTCCGCTAGAGCGACGCCATGAGCAGAAACTCTGGGATGCGTTCCGCAAACCGATTGATGAGGCGTTCAACCGCAAAACGGTTGAGCGCGAGAAGGTATCTTCTGCCATGAGCGAGCGTGACCGCCTGGTGCTGGATGCCGCCAAGGCGCTGGAAGCGGCCAATGCCTCGGGTGATGCGCAGGCCATCCGATTGGCCATGAGCGCCCTGGAAAGTGCCTTGCAAGCGCAGGCACAAGCGGCGAGCCAGCAGCCTCAGCCAGCGACAGAAACAGCGGCGCCGACAATGGCCGAATCCGGCGAGCCGACAGAAGTTATTGCTGCGCCCAGTGAGGTTCCGCAAGCACCCCGCAAGCCGGTGGTGGCCGTGCGCGGTGATGACCGCCCCGGTATGAAAAAAGCTGAACCGGCACCGGCCTCGGTGCGAGGCCGTCCCACCGATCGCCGTGACGGTGGGCGGGGCGCGCGTGATGCGGCGCTAGGCCGTCGTCCGGAGGAGCGGGGCGCTGGGCGCTTTGCCGAACGCGGTGAGCGCGGCATGGGGTACGAGGCGCCACGGCTGGGAGATGCGGCATTCCGCGCCCAGCGTGAGGCCATCGAGCATGCGCAACTGGCGCTCAGGAAACTTGCCGCGCAGGCCCATGGCGAGGCCCTGTCCCAGTTGCTGGGGGCGTGGGAAAACCGCGATGTCGCTCTGATGCCGTCAAGCCAGGAGTTCGGTAGTCGGGTGACCGCCGCCATGCGAACCCTCTGGACGCAGGCCCTGTCGACGGCGCCCTCAGGCGATGCGGGTACGGCCCTGCTGCGGCTGGAGATGGCTGCCGAGGTGCCGACGCCGGCCGCCCAGCTGGATGCGCGCCGGGCCTTGCAACTGCAGTTGCTGACGCGGCGTAACGACCCCTCGCCAGCCCAAACCTGGGGTCAGGACGTGGCCCGTGTGTTGGCCAGTGGCTTCGATGCCGAACAGGGGCGGCGGCTGCAAAATGTGCTCAAGGCGATGCTGCGGCGCTAGTCCCGTTGCTCGATACTGAGACGCTCCATGCGCCTCAGCGATCGGGCTTGAAGAAGGCGTCGAACAGTGCCAGCAGTGAGTCAAAGTCGCGCGCAAACCGTTCGCGGTTGACGAAATAGGCTTCGCTGGCGACGGCGAAAAACTCAGCCAGGGATTCGGCCCCATAGGGGTCCAGCCAGGGTGACGCGGCACCAAAGCGCTCGGCCTGGATGACCTGTTCGCGAAAGTGCTCGTAGGCGCTTTGCAGTGTGTCCCGCCAATTCGCACGTGCCTGCCGCGCGGTGGCGGTCCCCATGAAGCCGGCCGGCAGTGGTGGGCAGCCATCGACCAAGCCATCGCACAGATCCAGCTTGTGGACGAACTCATGGATGACCACGTTGTAGCCCTGTTCGGCTGAATGGCCGGCCTTGGCTACGTCCTGCCAGCTCAGCATCACCGGGCCATGGTCCATGGCCTCACCGGCCAGTACTTCGTTGTAGCGGTGCACGATGCCGGCTTCATCCATGACTTCGCGTTGCGCCACGACTTCATCCGGGTGGACGACGATGCCAACGAAATCGGCATACCAAGCCAGCGCTGCCACCCCTTCGCCCAGATGCAGCACCGGCAGGCAAGCCTGGGCGGCAATGGCCACCGCCATGGCGTCGGTAATGATCAGGCCTTGCGCACCGTGGAACTCCTTGCGCGCCAGGAACATGCCGCTTAGCTGGCGCAGACGGGCTTGTGCCGGCGCTGGGTGTTGCGCCAAAAAGGGGTAATCGATCAAGGTCTGGCGCCAGAGCGCATCCGGGATGCGGGTGCCTGCAACTGCATCAGGGCCACGCAGCAGGCGCTGTAGCCAGTGCCACATTCAGCTTGCCATCGCGCCAGCCAGGCGTTGCACCTGCATGCTGCTTGCAGCATCCAGACTCAGACGCAGCACTTCGGTTCGCACCGGCGTGGCGGCGGCATCCCAGTCACTGAGTACTCGTCGGCGCAGCCCTTGGCCCAGGTCATGGTCGGCCGGCTTGTGGGTGTGGCCGTGGATCAGCTCACTGGCGCCAGCCGCCTGCAGCCAGTGCCGGGCTTGCGCCGTGTCTACATCGGCGTAGGTGGCATCACTGCGCTTGCGTGCTTCGCTCTGTGCCCGCAAGCCTTGCGCAATGGCACGTCGCTCGGTCCATGGTTTGGCCAGAAAAGCCTGTTGCCAGGCGGGGCTACGCACCTGGGCCCGAAATTGCAGATAGTCGGTATCGTCCAGGCACAGGGCGTCGCCATGTGTGAGCAGCCAGCGTTGCCCGCCAAAGACGAGGACGGTCGGGTCGGCCAGCAGGGTGATGCCGCAGCTTTGGGCCATGGCGGTGCCGAGCAGGAAGTCGCGGTTGCCGTGCATGAAGAAAACCGCGCGGTGTCGGCTGGCCGTGTGCAGGACGCCGGCGCATTGGTCTTCGAAGCTCTCGTCGGGATGGTCTGAGCCGGTCGGCGTCGCACCGAGTGCATCGTCACCAATCCAGACTTCGAACAGGTCGCCGAGGATGAACACGGCATCGGCCCGGGTATGCGCCATGTAGTGCGACCAGGCCTGCACCGTCTGCGGCTCTGAGGGCTGCAGGTGCAGGTCGGAAATGAAATCGACCACCCGCCAGTTCGCAGGCGCGGTCAATGCCGCGAACCGGGGGGTGGTCGAGTCCATGCGAGGGGCGATCAGGCCAAGGCGACAGCCTTCTCGATCACCACATCATCCTTGGGCACGTCACCGTGGAAGCCTTTTTGGCCGGTTTTGACGGCAGCGATCTTGTCGACCACGTCCGAGCCGGAGACCACCTTGCCGAACACGGCATAGCCCCAGCCTTGGGCGCTGGGGGCCGTGTGGTTGAGGAAGCCGTTGTCGGCCACATTGATGAAGAACTGCGACGAAGCCGAGTGCGGGTCGTTGGTACGTGCCATGGCAATGGTGTACTTGTTGTTTTTGAGACCGTTATTGGCTTCGTTTTCGATCGGCTCATCGGTCGATTTCTGGGTCATGCCGGGCTCGAAGCCGCCGCCCTGGATCATGAAACCGGGAATCACGCGGTGGAACACGGTACGGTCGTAGTGGCCCTTGTTCACGTAGTTCAGGAAGTTGGCGACCGACTTCGGTGCCTTTTCTTGATCGAGTTCGAGCGTGATGACGCCGAAGTCGGCAATGTGGAGTTCTACTTTGGGATTGCTCATGGTTGTCTATTTCAGCTGAGTAGCAGAGTTGATGAGGATGGGAGTCAGGGGCACGTTCTGGTGCATCCCTTTGTTGCCGGTGGCGGTGGCCCGGATCTTGTCCACCACCTCCATGCCGCTGACGACCTTGCCAAAGACCGCATAGCCATGGCCATCCGGCATGGGGGCGTTGAGTCCGCGGTTGTCGACGACGTTGATGAAGAACTGGGAGGTGGCCGAATTCGGCTGGCTGGTCCGGGCCATGGCAATCGTGCCCCGGTCGTTTTTCAGGCCGTTGCCGGCTTCCAGTGGAATCGGCGCGCGGGTGGACTTTTCCTTCATGTCGGTGGTGAAGCCACCGCCCTGGATCATGAAGTCGCTGATGACGCGGTGAAAAATTGTGCCGTCATAGTGCTTGTCGCCCACGTACTGCAGGAAATTGTCGACGGTCTTGGGTGCTTTGTCGGGATAGAGTTCCAGCACGATGTCGCCCGCACTGGTGCTGAGCTTGACCTTGGGGGGGGATTGGGCGGCAACCGTGCCGATCAGGCAAAGGGCTGCTGTGCCGGCCAGCAGGCTGCGCCGAACGATGGAGAGACAGGTGGATTTCATCCGAGGGTGCCTTCGTAAAAGATTTTCCACTGGCTGCCCTCACGGACCCAGTATTGACGCTTGGTGGGGCCGGTGCGGGTGCCGTCGGGCACTTCACCAAAGGTGACCACCATGGTGTCAGCGGCATCGGTCCAGCGCAGGTAGGACAGATCCTTGAGCTGAATCGAACGACCGCGCACCTTGTCGAGTTCGTTACGCAGGGCGGGGGCCCATTCGTTGAGGGTTTTGCCGTGGCTGTTGAAGTCGGCGGTATAGAAACTCAGCAATTGTTCAAAGTTGCCACTGGATTTGGCATTGCGCCAGGCGGCCAGGGTGTCTTCAAATGGCTTGCTCTCGGCCCGCGCGCTGTGCGGCGGAACCCATTGAAGTTTGGGCGAGATCACGACCGGAGTGGTGCGCACTTCCACCGTGCGGATGAGGTGATCCAGGTCCGGGTTGGCCAGTACCACACAGCCATCGGTGGCCAGGGGCGGGCGGGAGAACTGGTTTGGCGGGGTGCCATGCAGCCAGATGCCGCGCCCAGTCTTGCCGCGCTTGCTGTCGAGCACATTGGGGTAGTTGATCGGCAACGCACCGGTGCCATAGAAGTCACGCAGGGACTTGGGGTCGAGGTTGCTGGTAATGAAATACACGCCCAAGGGGGTACGCAGATCACCTTCGACCGCTTTTTCGATGCCCGACTTGCCGACCGAGATGTAGTAGTCGCCGACCAGAATCAGGCCGCTTGACGTGTTTTCAAACAGGTACAGGCGTGAACGCGAGGCATCAACCGCAATGGCGTGCTTGTTGCGGGGTGACAGGGCCAGAAACTGCGAGGGAATGGTGCCTGCGGGCGGACGCTCACGCAGTGCCTTCAAACGCAGACGGGATTCCTCTCGCAGTTCGGTGAGTGTCGAGGAGGCACTGCGGGGCAGCGGATCGGGTACATCGCCAAAGGCGCGGACCGGACGCGAACGCAAGGCCAGCAAATCGCCATAGACCAGCTGGGCGAGCTGGAAGTGGGGGTAGTCATGCACCAAACGCTCGGCCTTGGCGAAGGCGTCACGTGGCTGACCTGCACCAATGAGCCGATAAACCTCAATCAGGCGCGCTTCAGCGACACCGTCACTGGAGGCAACGGGGATATTCTCGGTTTTCTGATTTTTCGGAGAGGCACTGGCAGTGACCGAACTCAGTGCCGCACTTGCTATGAGCAAAAGAGCTAAAAAATCTTTTGTCATGTCATTTCAAGAAGAATGGTTGAAGGTCCGGGACGCGCATAGGGTTGATGTGGGAGCCGGATCAGGCCTTCAGGTTCCCGTGGACTCTTTAATAATCTGCCAGCGCTCACCAGTTTTGAGCAATTCGAGCGTTTTTCGGCTCGACACCGACAGGGCATCTGCCTTGTAATCCTGGCGGAATTTTGCCACGGCCTTGTTGCCATTGACGCTCACGCTCAGGTTTTCGAGTTTGACACTGATGCTGTTTTTCCCTTTGATGCGCTTGCGGCGCTCGTCTTCCCAGACGCTGCGCGACTGGTTGCCCGGCGGATCGAAGTCTTTGCCATAGGCGCCCAGGTAGCCGTTCATGTCTTTGCCGGCCCAGGCTTTGGCCCAGGCACGCACGGCGGCTTCAACTTCCTTGTTGGCGGCATCAGCCGTGACGGGTTTCTGCGGTGCTGCCGGGGCCGCGGCTTGCGGTGCTGGCTTGGCGGCAGGCGCTGTCACGGGTGCCGCAGGGACGGGAGCCTGGGGCTTGGCTTGGGCGACCGTAGCCGGTGCGGGCGAAGTGGCAGGCGCCGTTGCCGGCGCCGGCAGGGAGGAGGAAGGCCGCTGGCCTTTGGCACTGGGGTTGAACAGCTCGCGGATCAGGGACAGTTTGGGCTGCACCCCTGCGTTGCTGCCATCCAGCTGAAGGGCCTTGTTGTAGGCCTGGCTGGCGAGTTTGGCATACACGTCACCCAGGTTTTCGTGGGCGGTGGAGTAGCTCGGGTTGGTACGGATGGCCATTTCCAGGGAGGCGCGGGCCTTGTCGAACTGGTTCTGGCTGGCGTAGAGAACCGCCAGGTTGTTATAAGGCTCGGGCAGTTCGGGGTAGTCTTCCGTGAGCTTGGTGAAAGTGGCAATGGCGTCCGAGGTCTTGCCGCTCTCGCGCTGAATCACGCCCTTGATGAAGCGCATTTGCGGATCGCGCGGTTTGGCGGCCAGGTACTGGTCCGCCTTGGCTTGCGCTTCGCTCAGTTTGCCGGCACGGACGAGCAGATTGACATCGGTGTAGTCGTCGGCTTGGGCCGGCGACACCGATAAAGTGAAGGTGGTCGCAAGAGCGATCAGCCGGAGGAGATGAATAATTTTGGCGCTGCCGTGCTTCATAAAGACTTTGGGTCGTTCGCGATGATTGCCCGGACACGGGGCTTTATACTGCGCTGGATTGTAGCCCAGGGGGTGCCCAAGCAAAGACAGCCGGCGCCCTGATAATGACCCTCCCGATATGACCGGGTAGCCTTCAAGGCGCCTGGTCGGCCCACTTGTCCTGAAAACCAGGCATTTGAAATTACTCATGAGTTTGCGCATCTACAACACGCTCACGCGTGCTCTGGAACCTTTTTCGCCGATCGAAGCCGGTCATGCCCGCATGTATGTGTGCGGCATGACGGTCTACGACCTGTGCCACCTGGGCCATGCCCGCTCCATGGTGGCTTTTGATCTGGTGCAGCGCTGGCTCAGAGTCAGTGGCCTGCGCGTGACCTATGTGCGCAACGTCACCGACATCGACGACAAGATCATCAAGCGCGCCCTGGAAAATGGCGAGACCATCCGTGCCCTGACCGACCGCATGGTGGAGGCCTTGCACCAGGACGCCGATGCGCTGGGCATTGAGCGCCCGACCTTCGAGCCGCGCGCCACCGAGTTTGTGCCGCAGATGCTCAGCCTGATTGGCACCCTGGAGAAGAAGGGCCTGGCCTACCGCGCTGACAATGGTGATGTGAACTATGCGGTGCGCAAGTTTGACGGTTACGGCAAGCTCTCGGGCAAGTCGCTGGACGAGCTGCGTGCCGGCGAACGCGTCGCCGTCTTGGACGGCAAGGAAGACCCGCTGGACTTTGTGTTGTGGAAGTCGGCCAAGCCCGCCGAGCCGGCGGATGCCAAGTGGGACAGTGAGTTTGGTCCGGGGCGCCCGGGCTGGCATATTGAGTGCTCGGCCATGAGCTGCCAGATGCTGGGCGAGAGTTTTGACATCCACGGCGGCGGCGCTGATCTGCAGTTCCCGCACCATGAAAACGAAATCGCCCAGAGCGAGGGCGCTACCGGCAAGCCGCTGGCCCGCTTCTGGATGCACAACGGCTTTGTGCGCGTGGACAACGAGAAGATGTCCAAGTCGCTGGGCAACTTCTTCACCATCCGCGAGATTCTGGCCAAGTACGACCCGGAGACGGTGCGCTTTTTCATCATCCGCGCGCATTACCGCAGCGCCCTCAATTACAGCGATGCCCACCTGGACGACGCACGCGGAGCTCTCAAGCGCCTGTACACCGCGCTGCATCTGGTGAAGCCGGCCAAGGTGGAAATCGACTGGCTCAACGCCTATGCGGCTCGCTTCAAGAGCGCCATGGACGAGGACTTCGGCACGCCCGAAGCAGTGGCCGTACTGTTCGAACTGGCCACCGAGGTCAACAAGACCGGTTCAGCCCAATTGGCGGGCCTGCTCAAGGCCCTGGGCGCTTGCATCGGCCTGCTGCAGGACGATCCGGATACCTTCCTGCAAGCCGGTGCCGGGCTGGATGAGGCGGCGATCGCCGAGCTGATCGAGCAGCGCGCCGATGCGAAGAAGGCGAAGAACTTTGCCGAGGCGGACCGCATTCGCAACGAGCTGCTGTCCAAGGGCATTGTGCTCAAGGATTCAGCCGCGGGAACAACGTGGGAGGTGACTCAGTGACGGTTTTGATGCTCCCGCTTGTCAGCGGTGCCGAAAGGTTGTTGCATGCCGGCTTCTAAAACCTTGGCGCCCAAGGTGTTCACCCCGCATTACTGGGATGAAGCCTGTAAGCACCTGATGAAAAAAGACCGGGTCATGAAGCGGCTGATTCCGCAGCATGGCGACGCCTGCCTGCAGACCCGGGGCGACGCATTCGTCACGCTGGCGCGCAGCATTGTGGGGCAGCAGATTTCTGTCAAGGCGGCGCAGACCGTGTGGGATCGCTTTGCGGTTCTGCCGCGTAAAATGACCGCCGCCAACGTGCTCAAACTCAAGGTCGACGACATGCGGGCCGCGGGCCTGAGCGTGCGCAAGGTGGAGTACCTGGTGGATTTGGCGCTTCATTTTGACAGCGGCAAACTCCGTGTCGGTGACTGGGCGGAGATGGAAGACGAAGCCATCATCACCGAACTGGTGGGTATCCGCGGCATTGGCCGCTGGACGGCGGAGATGTTCCTGATTTTTCATCTGATGCGGCCCAATGTGTTGCCGCTCGATGACGTGGGGCTGATCAATGGCATCAGTCAGAATTATTTTTCCGGCGAGATGGTCAGCCGCAGCGATGCGCGTGAGGTGGCCGCAGCCTGGGCGCCTTATTGCAGTGTGGCAACTTGGTATATTTGGCGTTCCCTCGACCCTTTGCCGGTGGAGTATTAGCAGATCTGCAGCTCGCGTCTGTCTGAAGCAGTACTTCGGCAGACTGGATGCGAGCGGTAAGAACAAGGAGTAAGTCGATGGCTAAAAAAACATTTCTCGATTTCGAACAACCCATTGCCGAGCTTGAGGCCAAGATTGAAGAGCTGCGCTATGTGCAGAACGAGTCGGCGGTTGACATCTCCGAGGAGATCGATCAGCTCAGCAAGAAGAGCCAGCAGCTCACCAAGGATGTCTACAGCGATCTGACCCCATGGCAGATCACCAAGATTGCCCGCCATCCCGAGCGCCCCTACACGCTGGACTATGTCAACGAACTCTTTACGGATTTCGTGGAGATGCATGGTGACCGCCATTTTTCGGACGACCTCAGCATCGTCGGTGGCCTGGCCCGCTTCAATGGCAACGCCTGCATGGTGCTTGGCCAGCAAAAGGGGCGCGACACCAAGGAGCGCGGCTTGCGCAACTTCGGCATGAGCAAGCCTGAGGGCTACCGCAAAGCCTTGCGGCTGATGAAAACTGCTGAGAAGTTCAAGCTGCCGGTGTTCACCTTCGTCGACACGCCTGGCGCTTATCCCGGTATCGACGCCGAGGAACGTGGCCAGTCGGAAGCCATCGGGCGCAACATCTTCGAGATGGCGCAGCTCGAAGTGCCCATCATCACCACCATCATTGGCGAAGGCGGCTCCGGCGGCGCGCTGGCGATTTCGGTCGCTGATCAGGTGCTGATGCTGCAGTATTCGGTCTATTCGGTCATCAGCCCCGAGGGCTGTGCCTCGATTCTCTGGAAGACTTCCGAGAAGGCGCAGGAAGCGGCCGAAGCCTTGGGCATCACCGCGCACCGTCTCAAGGCGCTGGGCCTGATCGATAAGATCGTCAACGAGCCCGTCGGTGGCGCGCACCGTGACCCCAAGCAGATGGCTGCATTTCTCAAGCGGGGTCTCAATGACGCCTATCGCCAGGTCGCCGATCTCAAGGTCAAGGAACTGCTGGATCGCCGTTACGAGCGCCTGCAGAGCTATGGCCGCTTCAACGACACCAAGGCCAGCGGCAAGTAAGTTGAACCGCACCGGCGGAGTGCGGCCGTGAGCCGTCGGGCTATTCCCAAGGCGACAACGAAGTTGCGGTGCAGACTCACAACTGCGCGCAGCGCTTGTGATGTCGGAACCAAGACCGCAGCGCGTTGCGCGGAGGCGACCTGATGAGCCGCACGCTGGCGCAGGCCCTGCGCGATTTTTCGCCTGAGTTGCCACTGGCCGTGGCCTACAGCGGCGGCGCTGATTCCACGGCCCTGTTGCTGGCCTGTGCCGAGAAGTGGCCGGGCCAGGTCTGTGCCATCCACGTTCACCACGGTCTGCAAGCTGCGGCCGATGATTTTGAGCAGCACTGCCGGGCCTTTTGTGCGCAACTCACAGTGCCCTTGCATGTGTGCCATGTTGATGCCCGCCCCCTCAGCGGCCAGAGTCCGGAGGACGCCGCGCGACGTGCCCGTTACGAAGCTTTCCGTGCCCTGGTCCAGGACGGGCAGCCGCCGATGGCCATCCAAAGCATTGCCATTGCACAACAGGCGGATGACCAAGTCGAAACCATCCTGCTGGCTTTGAGCCGGGGCGCAGGCCTGCCGGGTCTCAGTGCCATGCCGACACGCTGGCAGCGCGATGGCCTGAACTATTACCGCCCCTTGCTGGACGTTCCCGGGCCCGAGTTGCGACAGTGGCTTCAGGCGCGCGGTGTGACCTACATCACCGACCCCACCAACGCCGATGAGCAGTTCACGCGCAACCGCATCCGGGCTCGGCTGCTGCCAGTGCTGGAGACGGTGTTCCCGCAGTTCCGCGACACCTTCGCCCGCAGCGCATCGCACGCGGCGCAAGCGCAGACGCTGCTTGATGAAGTCGCAGTCCAGGATCTGGCACAGATCGGGGTGCCGCCGGTGATGGCGCGGCTGCAGGCCTTGTCCAGGGCGCGCCAGGCCAACGTGCTGCGCCACTGGCTGCGCAGCAGCTTCGGTGCCATTCCCAGCGCAGCGCAGTTGCAAGAACTGCTGGACCAGATCGCGGACTGCACCACGCGGGGCCACCGCATTCACATCAAGGTCGGCCTGGGCTTTGTCCAGCGTCAGGGGCCGGTGTTGAATTGGTACAATCCCTAGGTTTTGCGTGACGGGTCCTTGCGGGCCAGAGAGGCGCAAACCGGTGTTGATTCAAGGCGTACCCGCATCCGCGGCGCCAACCATCCAATTCGACTACTTCAATGGCATTGATCGTTCACAAATACGGCGGCACGTCGATGGGCTCTACGGAGCGTATTCGCAATGTCGCCAAACGCGTCGCCAAATGGGCACGCGCCGGACACCAGATGGTGGTGGTGCCCTCGGCCATGAGCGGCGAGACCAATCGCCTGCTGGGACTGGCCAAGGAACTCGCACCCGCCAAAGGCAGCGATGCCTACAACCGCGAGCTCGACATGCTGGCCGCTACCGGCGAGCAGGCCTCCAGCGCGCTGCTGGCCATCGCCCTGCAGGCCGAAGGCATGCAGTCGGTCAGCTACGCCGGCTGGCAGGTGCCCATCAAAACCAACAGCGCTTACACCAAGGCCCGCATCGAGTCGATCGACGACCAAAAAGTGCGTGCCGATCTGGCTGCCGGCAAGGTGGTGATCGTGACCGGCTTCCAGGGCGTGGATGAGCTCGGCAACATCACCACGCTGGGGCGCGGTGGTTCCGATACCTCTGCTGTGGCCGTGGCGGCCGCCATGAAGGCGCATGAGTGCCTGATCTATACCGACGTCGATGGCGTCTACACCACCGATCCGCGCGTCGTGCCGGAAGCCCGCCGCCTGCACACCGTGAGTTTCGAGGAGATGCTGGAGATGGCCTCCATGGGCTCCAAGGTGCTGCAGATCCGCTCGGTCGAATTCGCCGGCAAGTACAAGGTGCCGCTGCGCGTGCTCTCCAGCTTCACGCCCTGGGATATTGACATCAATGAGGAAGCCAAGTCCGGCACCTTGATCACTTTTGAGGAAGACGAAAAAATGGAACAAGCCATTGTTTCCGGCATCGCATTCAACCGCGATGAAGCCAAAATTTCCGTGGTCGGTGTGCCCGACAAGCCCGGCATTGCCTACCAGATCCTCGGTGCCGTGGCCGATGCCAACATCGAAGTTGACATGATCATCCAGAACATCAGCAAGGATGGTAAAACTGACTTCAGCTTCACCGTCAACCGCAACGACTACGCCCGCGCCATCGACCTGCTCAAGGAGAAAGTGGTGCCCGTGCTCGGCGCGCAGGAAGTTCAGGGTGACACCAAGATCTGCAAAGTCTCTATCGTCGGCATCGGCATGCGCAGCCACGTTGGCATTGCCAGCAAGATGTTCCGCTCTTTGAGCGAAGAGGGCATCAACATCCAGATGATTTCCACCAGTGAAATCAAGACCTCGGTCGTGATCGACGAGAAGTACATGGAGCTGGCCGTGCGCGCACTGCACAAGGCATTTGATCTCGATCAGCCGCCGGCCTAAAATCTTTCAAAGTCGTGCGATAATCACGGCTGACTTTCAGGAAACGTGACCGAGTGGCCGAAGGTGCTCCCCTGCTAAGGGAGTATGGGGTGTAGAGCCTCATCGAGGGTTCGAATCCCTCCGTTTCCGCCAATATAAAGCCCCGCCTAGTGCGGGGCTTTGTTTTTGGTTTGTTGCCGAGCCGTGATCATGGCCCCGACGGCTATCAATCTACCTTGGCGCCAGATTCCTTGATCACACGGGACCACTTCGCGGTCTCGGTTTTGATCAATTGCGCCAGCTGTTCGGGCGTGCTGCTCAGGGGCTCCAGCCCTGCGGCTGAGAAGCGCTCCTGAATTTCCGGCAGGCGCAGCACGGTCGTGATTTCCGTATTCAGACGTGTGACGATAGCCGCTGGCGTGCCGGCGGGTGCCAGAATGGCAAACCAGCCGGAGGAGTCGTAGCCGGGAATGCCGCTTTCGGCCAGTGTGGGCAGGTTGGGGGCCAGCGTCGAGCGTTCCTTGCTCATGACACCAATCACCTTGAGGCGCCCCGATTTGAGCTGCGGTTGGATGGATGCGATGTCGGCAATGGCCAGTGACGTTTCCCCCGCCATCACCGCCATGACGGCAGGCGCCGTACCCCGGTAAGGGACATGCAGGATGAAACTGCCGGTCATCGATTTGAGCAGTTCACCTGACAGGTGCATGGCCGTGCCACTCCCTCCCGAGGCGTAACTCAGTTTGCCAACCTGGCTCTTGGCCAATGCGACCACTTCCTTGGCGTTGTTGGCGGGCAGGGCAGGATTGGCTACCAGCACAAAGGGGCTGGTGCCAAAGAGCGTGATGGGCGCGAAATCACGCCCCGGGTTATAGGGCAGGTTGGGGTAAAGCGTGGGGTTGGCGGTGAGGCCACCGGCCGATGCCAGCACGAGGGTGTAACCATCAGCCGGCGCCTTGGCCACCAGATCCAGCCCGAGTCCGCCGCCAGCGCCCGGGCGGTTGTCCACCACCACCGGCTGCCCCAGACGCTGGGCCAGCTTGGGCGCGACGATGCGCGCCGCTGTGTCGCTGCTGCCGCCAGGGGGGAAGGTCACCACCAGGCGGATGGGGCGCAGCGGCCAGTTGTTTGGCGCCGTCTGCGCCAGGGCCAGATGCGTTGCGAATGACAGGCAGATGGCGCTGATCCAAAGTCGGAACTGAGTCATGGTGATGGGGCCCCGTTGGTGTCAAAGTTTGAACAAGCTTTCGGCATTGGTCTGAAAGAACATTTTCTTGTGCTCATCGCTCAACGGCAAGTTGTCCATGGCCGTGACTTCTTCCATGAGGTATTGGTAAGGGTAGTCCATCGCGTACATGACGCGGTCGTGCCCCATGAGTTTCTGCACCAGGCTGATCGAGGGTTCCCAAGGCATGCCGCTGGTGGTGTAGTAGAAGTTTTCCCGTAGATAGTCGCTGGGTTTTTTCTTCAGCGGCTTGACGCCTTCACTGCGGTTCGAGCGCACGATGCCTGCGTGCATGAAATCGATGCGGTAGAGCCAAAAAGGCAGGCCCTCGCCCAAGTGACCCAATACCACCTTGAGCTTGGGGAAACGATCGAATACGCCGCTGACGATGAGGCGCAGCACATGCAGTCCGGTCTCGGCGGCAAAACCGTAGATGGCGGCATCCAGGCAGCGCGAGAGGAAGGGCTCGATCATCTGCGGCGATGGCGTGTTGGGATGAATGTAGATCGGCACGTCCAGTGCTTCGGCCGCGGCAAAAATATCCCAGAATTTCTCGTCGTCGAGGTATTCGCCCTGGGTGTGTGAATTGATGACCGCGCCTTTGAGGCCGAGTCGGTTGACGCAGCGCTCCAGCTCTTTGGCTGCCGCCTGTGGCGCCTGGGGGGCGACGGCGGCCAGACCGGCAAAGCGGGTCGGGTGTTGGCGGATCATTTCTGCCAGCTGATCGTTGGTTGAGATCGCCAGCGCGGTGGCGGTCGGCGCGTCAAACACTTGTACGCCGGGCGCCGTGAGGAGCAGCAACTGCATATCGATGCCGGTGGCGTCCATGTCGCTCAGGCGGCGCGCCCCCATGTTCTGGACCCGATCGAACAGGTCTCTGGCACGCGGCGTCTGGCTTTGGCCGAAAAAGCCCCACAGATTGTAAAAGCCCGGGTCGTTGATGGAGCGGGTTTCCAGGATTTCGACGTAGCGCTGGATCAGCTCAGGTGTGGCCCAGGCCTCCTCGGTTGCGATGCGCTTGTAGGTGCGAGGGGATGCGGTAGTCAAGTGAAGTCTCCTGCGGGTTGAGTGGTGTGTTCTGCCGCGCCATTGGAGACGATTTATGAAAATTTTAAAATCGAAAAATTATGGATGATTTATGATTTTTATTTATGAATCATGCCTTTTCACCTTCCGTTCGGCAATTGCGCGCTTTTTTGGCGGTGTACCGACTGCGCAAACTGGGGGCCGCTGCCGAACAGTTGTTTGTCACGCAATCAGCCGTCAGCGTCATGATTCGCCAGCTTGAGGAGGGCTTGCAGACGCGACTGTTTGACCGGACCACGCGCTCACTGCAGCCGACGCAGGCCGCACATGAAGCCGTTGCCGTGGCCGAGCGCATTCTGCGCGATGTGGACTCGCTGGGAGCCACCTTCGGCGACCTGAGTGTGCTGCGCCGAGGGCGCGTTTGCCTAGCGATTACGCCGACGCTGGCGGGAATGCTATTGCCGGAGGCGATTCGCCAGTTCGGCGCGCTGCATCCAGAAGTTCAGATCGTGGTGGACGACTGTGCGCCAGAGCAGTTTTCGTCTCGCGTGCTGGGGGAGCATGTGGACTTTGGCATCGGTACGCCTGAACGCGCCGGCGGCGAACTGGAATTGCAGACGCTGATGCGCGATCAACTTTGTCTGGTCTGCTTGCCCGATCATCCCCTGGCGCACATGAAAACCTTGCGCTGGCGCGACCTCGAAGGGCATGCCGTGATAGCAGGGCGACCAGGCTATGGTGTGCGCCAGCTGGTGGATGTGGCGGCCGCCAATGCCGGGGTCGCGCTCAAGGTGGTGAATGAGATCTCATTTCTTTCGACCGGGCTTTGGATGACGGCTTGCGGCATGGCCCCAACCATCATGCCATCCGCTTACGCCATCTATTCACATTTCCCCAACCTGGTTGTCAAGACCTTGCAGGGGCCGCGGGTCTCACGTGATATTTTTATCGTGACAAAAAAGGGCCGTTCCTTGCCGGTGGCTTGCCGGACCTTTCTGGACGTTTTGCGAAGCGAACTGAAGCACAAGAAGCGTCCATATTTTCCAAGCCCCTTGACCGATCCAGCAGATGCCGCGCGATGACGAGAGGAGGGCCTCGCCATCCCAAGGCCGATGCGAGCCGGTTGGAGCAGCTCGGTTCTCTATCGACGCACTCAGCGCTCGTTCCAGGCGGCCTCGATTTTGCGCCGGTCGCGCTTGGTGGGCCGGCCCTGCTCGATGCTCAGTGCCGGTTCGCTGGCCAGGCGGCGCTGTTCGGCCGCTTTCTCGCGTGCTTGCCGGCTGGCCTCGGTTTCCTCGTACAACTGCTGCGCTACCGGGGCCGCGCCGCGCTGCTTGCTCACGCCCTTCACGAGCACGGTGCGCGTGAAGTCACCCTGGCGCAGCGTGACGAGATCACCGGCGCGGACCTCGCGTGCCGGCTTGGCGACCTGCGCATTGACCAGCACTCGGCCCTTGCCGATTTCATCGCAGGCCAGCGAACGCGTCTTGTAGAAGCGTGCGGCCCACAGCCATTTGTCGATGCGCAGTTGATCCATATGTCTATGTGACTCACTGTATCACTGACAAGTCAGCGACAAGCGACCGAAATTGACTTGGCAGAATGCAGGTTTGATTCTTTTCAGGAGCAGGCATGGCCTTGACGATTTATGGCATCAACGCATCGCGCGCGATCCGCCCGCTGTGGGTAGCGACCGAACTCGGGCTCGACTTCGTGCATCAGCCGACCGACTACAAGGCCGGCACCACACGCACGCCCGAATTCCTGGCGCTCAACCCCAATGGTCACATTCCAGTCATCGTGGACCACCGGCCCGAGGGCGATGTGACGGTATGGGAGAGCATGGCCTGCGCGCTCTACATCGCACGCCACTATGGCCGTCCCGATCGCGTCAACTTGGTCCCGACCACGCCGCGCGAAGACGCCGAAGCGCTGCGCTGGAGCTTCTGGACTGTGACCGAAGTCGAGAAGGATGCACTCACGGTGTTGATGCACCGCTTGGTCATGCCGGCCGAGGAACGCAAGCACGACCTGGCCGAAACCGCCGAGCGGCGCCTGAAGGTGCCCCTGCGCGTACTGGAGCAGCACCTGGCGCAACAGCAGGCGCGTGGTGAGCCGTTCATCGCGGCGGCGCGTTTCACGCTGGCCGATCTCTGCGTGGCCAGCGTCATGCTGTGGGTGCGACCGGCGCGCGAGCTGCTGGCGCAGTACCCGCTGGTCAGCGCCTGGCTGGAGCAATGCCTGGCGCGTCCCGCCTACGAGACGCTACGGCGCCAGCGCTAGAAATTTCAAGCTGAAAAGACATCTTCTCCTTGTCAGCTATGTGCTAACTGCGACTGAAACCGTCGCGGCCGTCTCTCAGTTGCTGGCGCCCAAGGCCATGGCCGCCGTACGCGAGGCGGCCAACGCTTGAACATCAGGCGCGGCCTGGGTTGGCCAGCCGGCCAGATGCTGCTGGGTGATTTGGCCGAGTGCCTCGATCCACGCCGGGCTGTCGTTGAGGCAGGGGATGTAGTGGAATTGCTGGCCGCCGGCGACGAGAAAAGCTTCCTTGGCTTCCTGCGCGATTTCCTCCAGCGTCTCCAGGCAGTCGCTGGTGAAGCCCGGGCACACCACATCGACGCGTTTGACACCGCGCTTGGCTAACTGGATCAGCGTTGGCTCGGTATAGGGTTGCAGCCACTTGGCCTTGCCGAAGCGCGACTGGAAGGTGAGTTTGTATTGATCCTTGTTCAGGCCCAGTTGTTCGGCCAGCAGACGCGCCGTCTTCTGGCATTCGCAGTGGTAGGGGTCGCCCAGATGCAGGGTGCGCTCGGGCACGCCATGAAAACTCATGACCAGCTGCTCGGGGCGGCCGTGTTCCTGCCAATAGCTGCGGATGCTGTGCGCCAGGGCGCGGATATAGCCTGCATCATCGTGGTAGCGGTTGATGAAGCGCAGTTCGGGAATGGTGCGTACCTGGTTCGCCCAGTGGTAGACCGCGTCGAATACGCTGGCCGTGGTGGTGCCGGAATATTGCGGGTAGGCTGGCAACACCAGCACGCGCGTGACCCCCTCGGCCTTGAGCGCATCGAGCTGCGAGGCCATCGACGGGTTGCCATAACGCATGGCGTAGCGCACGGTGACACGGTGGCCGTTGCCGTCAAGCCAGTGCTGCAGCCGTCCGGCCTGTTTTTCGGTCCACACCTTGAGGGGTGAACCCTCTGGCGTCCAGACGCTGGCGTACTTGGCTGCCGACTTGGCTGGCCGCACGCGCAGGATGATGCCGTGCAGGATCAGCCACCACAGCGCCTTGGGAATTTCCACCACACGGTGATCGCTTAAAAATTCGCCCAGATAGCGTCTGAGCGCTGCCGGCGTCGGTGCGTCGGGCGTCCCCAGATTGCACAGCAGGATAGCGGTAGCGGGGGCTTGGCCGTGGCGGAAGGGAGGCTCGGGTTTGAAGGGCATGCGCTATTCTCTCTCACCTATGCTCGACATGACAAAGATCAGGGCCATTACCCTGGACCTGGACGACACCTTATGGCCAATCTGGCCCGTGATCACACGCGCCGAACAGGCCCTGCAGGACTGGTTGCGCCCGCATGCCCCGCGTAGCGCGGATGTGTTGGCCGACAGCGGGCAGCGGTTGGCGCTGCGGCAGGAAATCCAGCGCCAGTGTCCGGAGATTGGACACGACCTGGGCACTCTGCGGCGCGAAATCATCCGCCAGATTCTTCACCGTTCTGACGAAGACACCACCTTGGTGGAGCCGGCGTATGAGGTGTTTTATGCCGAGCGGCAACGCGTTGAGTTGTACGCGGACGCGCGGCCGGCACTGGTCTGGCTGGCGGCACGCTATCCGGTGGTGGCGCTCTCCAACGGCAACGCCGATGTGCAGCGCGTCGGCCTCGGCGAGTTTTTCAAAGGCGGTTTGAGTGCCCAGGATTTCGGTGTAGGCAAGCCCGATCCGCGCATCTTCCATGCCGCAGCGATGGCGGCTGGCGTGCAGCCGCACGAGGTGCTGCATGTGGGGGACGACGCCGCGCTGGATGTGCTGGGCGGCCTCAATGCCGGGATGCAGACGGTCTGGGTCAACCGTGCCAGCCATGACTGGACGCACGACATGATGCGTCCGCATGCCACGGTGAGCGACATGGCGCAGCTGTGCACCCTGCTGCAGGAAGCCCGCTAGCGTTTCGGTTCCAGCAGCAGCGTGCTGCGCGTGTTGGCCGTCACATCGGATCGGCTCAGGTGCTGGCGCTGATAGCCGCCAGCCATGAAGGTCTGGGCCTGGTCATGGTGGTGCGGGTCGAACAGTACGCCGCTTTGCCCGATCGGGTTGATGCCCAGGCTCTGAGACGCATCGGCAAAGTCGATCAGCCGCCGTGTGGAGGGGCCATAACTCACGGCCCAGGGAGCCGGCCCAATAGGGTGGGCGAAATTGTTGGGAACCTCCCGGCCGCCAGGCGCCGGAAACGGCCCGATATTGAAGAGCAGGTTGAGCGGTTTTTGCTGTCCCAGCGGATGACTATGAGTGAGGGTGTGGCTGTTGCCCCAGGTCCAACTGGCCAGGGACTTGCCAAGTGTCGTTTCCAGGTGTGCCATCGTGGCGCGCCACGCCAGCTTCAAAGTATCGGCGCGGCTCTCCTTGGGCAGCGTCTTGCGGTTGTCCCACCAGGGCGATGTTGCATCTTCGGCCAGGCGAGGCAGTGCATGGTCCACCGCACGTGTACGCAACAGGTTGTTGAAATAAACCTCGCCCAGTTCGTCCGCCATGGCACTTTTCGCCAGCTCGTACACGAACTGGTTGAAGACGGTGGGCGCGATGCTTTCCATGGCGTGAGTGCCATCCCATTCAGCCAGTTGTTGCAGCAAGGCGCGCTCGGCTGGATCAGTCACCAGACTGGCCAGGACGGGAATCAACGGTTTGAGCAGGCGCGGACCATAACCGTCGCCGTTGTCAAGCTGCAGGGCCTGGCTGTTTTGCAGATTCCACTTCAGGTCGGGATTGCGCAGATGCTGGTCGAGTCGCTGCACGCGGTCGGGCAGGTTGTAGTAGCCCGGCGCCGGCAAACCGCTGGAGGAAGCGGGCTGATGGTTGCCCGAGACGATATAGCCGCGAGCCGGGTTTTCTTCCTGCGGGTTGTCCTGGAAGCGGTAAAAGCCGAGCTTGTCGGCCTCATCCTTGCTGCCGTCCAGAATGAAGGCCGGGTTGACGTGTTCCGGGCGCTGCGGCAGCTTGGCTGCCGCCCACCAAGCGATGTCACCCGCCGCGTTGGCCCAGACGATGTTGAGGCCAGGCGCGTGGATCTTGCTGGACGCCAGTCGGGCCTTGTCGCGCGTGTCGGCCCGGTTGAGTTCATAAAAAGCGTCGAGGATCGGGTTCTCGGTTTCTGACCAGGCCCACCACATGGCCACGGGTGTTTTGCCCAGGCTGTCGGCAAAGGCCTCGTTGATGATGGGGCCGTGGGGCGAGCGGCGCAAGGTGAGGGTCACTGGGGCCGCATCCTTGACGGCAATCGTTTCCTGCCGGCTTTGCAGATCGACCCACTGCCCCTGGTACCAGACCTGGTTCGGATTGGCCGGGTTGACTTTCTCGGCGATCAGGTCGATGTCGTCGTTCTGGAACATGGTCAGGCTCCAGCCGAACTGCTGGTTATGACCGAGCAATGCCACTGGGTTGAGTGCCTGGTGATGACCATAGAGATCGAAGCCCGGGGCCGTGAGATGGGCTTCATACCAGACCGACGGTGCCGCAAAGCCAATGTGGGGATCGCCTGCGAGCAAGGGCTTGCCACTGCTGGTATGGCGACCGGAGACGGCCCAGGCATTACTGCCCTCGAACGGCGGCACCCCTGCCAAGGCGGTGGCGTCCAGGCTGAGGGCCGCAATTTTGCCCAAGGTTTGCCAGTCGGACGAGGTCATGCTGAGCGTGAGGGCGGTCTCAGCCAGTGGCCCGACCACGCCCAGCGGGTGCCACTCCAGATCGAAGGCCTTGAGGTAATCCGCGCCGAGCTGGTCACGGACATAGGTCAGCACTGGCTCGGTGCGAAAGGCGGACGCGAAGCTGTAGGCCAGATAGCCGGAAACCGCAATCGTGTCGGCCGGTGTGAAGGGGCGGACCGGGATACCCAGAATTTCAAATTCCAGCGGGACGGGACGGGTGGCCTGGTACTGGTTGATGCCGTCCAGGTAGGCGGTCAGCGCCTGGTAGGCTGGGCTGTTCTTGTCCATGCGTGTCACATAGGTGTCGGCATGCGCGCGCAGACCCAACGTGCGGAACAGCCGGTCGGTGTCGAGTAGTTTCGGGCCCAGGATTTCTGCCAGTTCCCCCCGTGCTAGTCGGCGCACCAGCTCCATCTGGAACAGCCGGTCCTGCGCCTGCACATAGCCCAGTGCCCGGTAGAGGTCGGTTTCGTTCTCGGCGCGGATATGGGGCACGCCCCGCTCATCAAACGCCACGCTGACCGGGGCCTTGAGCTGGCTCAGCATCAGTGTGCCGCTGCGCTGGGGCAGTTTGCTGCGGGCATGCCAGGTGAAGGTGGCAGCGGCGGCGATGACGGCAATGGTCAGCAGCACGATGAGCACGATAAAGACGATCTTCAAAACACGTTTCATCAACACCTGCTCCTGGTTCATGAGGTCTGTCCGGGATTGTGTGGGAGGCATCGCACGCTGTCCACCATCAAGGATGGATGGCTGATGTCAGCTGCCGCACGGCAGCCAGTCCGCTGCGCACCGCGCCTTCGAGCGTGGCCGGATAGGGGCCGGCCACATAGTCGCCGCAGGCCAGCAGGCCTGTTGCGATGTACTGCGGCGGGCGCTGCAAGCCGGGCGTGCAGGCAAAGGTGGCCCGTTTTTCTACCACGGTCTGAAGGGGCTGCAAATCCAGGCCCAGTTGCGCTTTGGCCTGCTGCAGCACCTTGGCTTGCAGGTCATCGCGCTCCTTTGTGCTGGCGCTGACGACAAAGGCCAGCAGGCCGGCCGGACCGCCGAGTTGGCCGCGGTCGAACACAAACTGGGCCGGCGTCGTGTCAGCCTGGCTGCGCAGTGCCAGCATGGGGTGGGGCAGGCTTGCACCCTGGCCCCAGGCGTAGACCGTGGTGATGGCTTCAAACGGCAAGGCATGGGCGACATCCCCCCACCGTCGCATGGATATGGCCAAGGCAGCGGGCGCATGCGGCGCGGCATCGGCCAGGAGCCGGGCGGCTTCGGTACTGGCGCTGGCGAGGATCACGATGTCAAAGAGCTGCTCATCGACCCGCCAGGCCGTGCCATCTGGTCGCAGCTGAGTCACGCGGTGGCCCCGCTGTATCTGGCCACCCTGCTGAAGCAGCCATTCGGCTGCGGCAGCGGGAAACAGGGCGCAGAGGTCGAGCCGCGGCAGCAGCAGCTGTGAGCCGCCCTGCACACCGAACAGGGCGTCTTTGAGAATGCGCAGAAATACCTGGGCGCTGGCCCGTGGCGCCGGCGTGTTGAGGGCCGAGACACACAGCGGCTCGATCAGTTCGTGCATGACCTGGGGTCCGAGGCGCTGGCACAGTTGCGTGACAGACAGGCGGGCGTCGCATTCAAAGCGGGCAAGCTGCCAGCGCAGGGCCTCGCGCAGCAGGCCCAGACGCTCGCGCAGTGGCCAGCCGGCCCGGACGATGCCGGCGAAGGCGTCCAATGGTGTCGGCCAGTCAGGGAGTTCCAGTCCAGTGCCATCGGGGAACTTCAGCGTCAGGGGCAGGCGTGCCAATGCGGTCTGTGGATTCACGCCGACCTGCCGCATCAGGCGCAGCGTCTCGGTGTAGGCGCCAATCAGGATGTGCTGGCCGTTGTCGAGGGTGACCGGACTGCCATCCGGCAGCGTGCCCGGCACGGCGCGAGCCCGCCCGCCCAGCGTGCGCGCGGCTTCGAAGACGGTGACCTGGTGGCCGGCAAGCGTCGCCTCCACGGCGGCTGCCATGCCGGCCCAACCTGCGCCGATGATGCCGATGTTCATGAAGGCGGACTGTCTTTACAAGTGGCCGAGCGCCTGCACCTTCCACGCCAGCCAGAGCTTGCGTAGTGGCGTGAGGCTGATGCGCTGGTGCAGCACCTGGAAGTTGTCGTGCTCGATCTCGCGCAGCAGTGTGCGGTAGATGCTGGCCATCATCAGGCCGGGCTTCTGGGCACGCCGGTCGACTTCGGGCAGCAGGGCCAGGGCTTCGTCATACAGGCGATGGGCGCGCTCGGCCTGGAACTTCATCAGCGCGGTGAAGCGCCCCGAATACTGGCGTTTGAGGATTTCATGCGCCCGAACATCAAATTGTTGCAACTCGCTCACCGGCAGGTAGATACGACCGCGCAGAGCGTCTTCGCCCACGTCACGGATGATGTTGGTGAGCTGGAAAGCCAAGCCCAGCTTGTGGGCGTAAGCGGTGGTTTGCGCCTCGGTCTGGCCAAAGACCTGGGCCGCCACTTCACCGACGATGCCGGCCACCAAGTGGCAGTAGCGCTGCAGGCCGGCAAAGTCGAGGTAACGGGTTTGCTCCAGGTCCATCTGGCAGCCTTCGATAACGGCTTGCAGGTGGCGGGCCTCGATGGCAAAGTCGGCGGCCAGTGGCATCAGGGCTTTCATCACCGGGTGGCTGGGCTCACCGGCAAAAGACTTGGCCACTTCGGCCTGCCACCAGGCCAGCTTGGTGCGAGCCACGCCGGGGTCGCTCACCTCGTCCACCACGTCGTCGACTTCGCGGCAGAAGGCATAGAAAGCCGTGATGGCGGCGCGCCGCGGCTTGGGCAGGAAAAGAAAGGCGTAATAGAAGCTGCTGCCCGAGGCGGCGGCTTTTTGTTGTACGTACTGCTCTGGCGTCATGGTGTCATTGTCACATCAGCGGGAAGGGGCGGCATCACATCCAGAAACTGCGCCACAGCATCAGGGGCACATCCCAGGCGCGCAGCTTGGGGCGGCTGCGCAGGGTGGCGAAGTTCAGCGCCTCGATCTTGTCCAGGATGCGCAGGCCGCCTTGCACCACCAGGCGCAGCTCCCAGCCGGCGCGCCCCGGGATGCGGTGCACCAGCGCCGCACCTTGTTGCATGGTGTCGCGGGCCAGGCGTACCTGTGCGGCGATCAAGTGCGTCGCGTTCTCGGTCTGGCGCAAGGCCAGCAGCGCATCGGGCGGGACGCCAAATTGCGCGCAGTCCTGCTGCGGGAGGTAGTGGCGTCCGCGCGGGATGTCCAGGCTCAGGTCCTGCCAGAAGTTGATGAGTTGCAGGGCGGTGCAGACCTGATCGCTCAAGCGCAGCGAGGTCTCGTCGCGCAGGCCGTACAGATGCAACAGCAAGCGGCCGACCGGGTTGGCGGAGCGGCGGCAGTAGTCGAGCAGCTCGGCGCGGTCGGCGTAAGCGCTCTGGTCGCGTGTCTTGACCACATCCTGGCAGAACGCGTCGAGCAAGTCGGCCAGCAGCGGCACCGGCAGCGCAAAGGCCTGGATCATGCCGCCCAGTGGTTCGAACACTTGCGGCCAGTGACCGCTGTGGGGCTGTCCCGTCGCCACTGCCAGCAGGTCGGCCCGCATGCGCGTCAGATCCGCCAGTCTCTGCGCCGCCGTGGCCTTGCCTTCGTCGGCAATGTCGTCGGCGGTGCGGGCAAAGTGGTAGATCGCCGCGATCGGCGGGCGCAGGCGAGGCGGGCAGAGGAGGGACGCGACCGGGAAGTTCTCGTAGTGGTCAATCGGTGGGGTTGGTACGGGATGGTTCACGTTGAGGATTGTCGCTTGGCTTGACATCACGCATGCTTTGAACTAAATTACTAACCGATTGGTCATTAGTAATAGATTTACATCAGGTCAGCCATGTCAATTCCCTATTTTTCCCAGTTGCGGCGTCTGGCGCTCTTACTGGCGGTTTCTGCCGCTTCAACGGTCATGCTGGCCGGCTGTTCGCGTCCCGCGCCGGCCGAAGAGCCGGTGCGTTCAGTCAAGGTGCTGGCGGTTGGCGACGGCCACATGCAGTCTGCGCTGGAGTTCTCGGGTGAAGTGCGGCCGCGCATCGAATCGCGCTTGGGCTTTCGCGTCGCGGGCAAATTGATCAAGCGCCATGTCGAACTGGGCCAGCGGGTCAAGGCCGGCCAGATGCTGGCACAGCTTGATCCGCAGGACTTCCAACTGGCGTCTGATGCGGCGCAGGCGCAACTGGGGGCCGCGGTGACCAACCGCGACCTGGCGGCGGCTGACTTCAAGCGCTTCAAAGAGTTGAAGGAGCAGAACTTCATCAGTGGCGCCGAACTGGAACGGCGCGAGGCTACGCTCAAGGCAGCGCAGGCCCAGGTTGACCAGGCGCGGGCACAGCTGGCCACGCAGCGCAACCAGGGTAGCTATGCCACCTTGGTGGCCGATGCGGCGGGCGTGGTCACCGCCGTCGAGGCCGAGCCGGGCCAGGTGGTGAGCGCCGGCTTGCCGGTGGTGCGGGTGGCGCAGGACGGGCCACGCGATGCCGTGTTCTCAGTGCCGGAGGACAAGGTGGCCGCGGTGCTGCCGGGCGCGCCGGTCAAGGTGCGTGTCTGGCCGGGTCAGACCCTGCTGGACGGCAAGGTGCGTGAAGTGTCGGCCAGTGCCGACCCGGTGACGCGGACCTACCAGGTCAAGGTGGCGCTGGAGGTCAAGGACGCGAAGGATGTGCCGCCGCTGGGTGCCACCGTGACGGTGCTGCCGCAAGCGCTGCAGGCGCAGGGTGCGCAAGTGATCAAGCTGCCTACCAGCGCGCTGCGCCAGGAGGGGCAGGCCACTGCTGTCTGGGTGCTCGACCCCGCCAGCATGACGGTGAAGTCGCAGCTGGTGCAGATTGCCACGGCCGACGGCAACGAAGCCGTGGTGGCCAGCGGTCTGCAGCCAGGCATGCTGGTGGTGACCGCTGGCGTGCATGTCCTGTCGCCCGGTCAGAAGGTTGTGATTTACCATGAAAAAACGGTTAAACCTATTGCCAGTCCTGCGCAAACAGCTATTAATTCAGTAGCATCCCCGGCGCCGGCTCAGGCCGCGTCAGGCAATGGCAAGTGAGACTGGCATGACGCAGATACCAAAACAAGACGATAAAGCCCGCTTTAACCTGTCGCGCTGGGCGCTGGAGCACCCGGCGCTGACGCGCTACCTGATGCTGGTGCTGATGCTGCTGGGCTTTGCGGCTTATTTCCAGCTCGGGCAGGACGAGGACCCACCGTTCACTTTCCGCGCCATGGTGGTGCGTACCTACTGGCCTGGCGCCACGGCGCAGCAGGTGGCCGAGCAGGTGACCGACAAGATCGAACGTACGCTGCAGGAGGTGCCGCATGCCGACAGGATCCGCAGTTATTCCAAACCGGGCGAGTCGCAGATCATCTTCCAGGTCAAGGACTCGACCAAGGCGGGCGAAGTCGCCGACCTCTGGTACACGGTGCGCAAGAAGGTGGGCGATATGCGCGCCACGCTGCCGGCCGGCACCCAGGGCCCATTCTTCAACGACGAGTTTGGCGATGTCTATGGCGTGATCTACGCGCTGGAGTCCGATGGTTTCGGCAACGCCGAAGTCAAGCGCTTTGCCGATGACGTGCGCCAGCAACTGCTGCGCGTGAGCGACGTGGCCAAGGTCGAATTGTTCGGCGTGCAGGACGAGAAGCTCTACATCGAGATTTCGCAAAAACGCCTGGCCCAGCTCGGGCTGGACATGAACCAGGTACTGGCCCAGCTTGGGCAGCAGAATGCGGTGGAAAGCGCCGGTGCGGTGCAGACGCCACTGGATGTGGTGCAGGTTCGCGTTGCGGGTCAGTTCGAGGCGGTCGATCAGCTGCGCGCCATGCCGATTCGCGGCAGCTCGGGCAGCCAGCTGCGCCTGGGCGACATCGCCGACATCAAGCGCGGTTATGTCGATCCGGCTTCTATCAAGGTGCGCCACCAGGGCAAGCAGGTGATTGCGCTGGGCATTTCCATGGCCAAGGGCGGCGACATCATCCGGCTGGGCAAAGCCTTGAGACAAGCCACCGCGAGCATCGAGTCGACGCTGCCGGCGGGCATCAAGCTGGTGCAGTTGCAGGATCAACCCAAGGCGGTGGCGAGTTCCGTCAATGAATTCGTTGGCGTGCTGGTCGAAGCCGTTGCCATCGTGTTGCTGGTGAGCTTCATCAGCCTGGGTTTCCACAAGCGTGATGGTGTAAACAGCCTGTGGAAGCGCTACTACGTCGACATCCGCCCCGGTCTGGTGGTAGCCATCACGATTCCGGTGGTGCTGGCACTGACCTTCCTCGGCATGCAGTACTGGGGCATCGGGCTGCACAAGATTTCGCTCGGCTCCCTCATCATTGCGCTGGGCCTGCTGGTGGACGACGCCATCATCGCGGTGGAGATGATGGTGCACAAGATCGAGGAGGGCTACGACAAGATGCGCGCCGCCACCTTCGCCTACGAGATCACCGCCATGCCCATGTTGACCGGCACGCTGATCACGGCCGCCGGCTTTCTGCCCATCGGCATGGCCAAGTCGGCCACAGGTGAGTACACCTTTGCCATCTTTGGCGTGACCACGCTGGCGCTGGTGCTGAGCTGGCTGGTGTCGGTCTACTTCGTGCCTTACCTGGGCAACTGGCTGCTCAAGGCCAAGCCGCCTGCGGGAGAGCATCCCCATGAGCTGTTTGACAGCCCGTTCTATGCCTACTTCCGCCGGACCGTGAACTGGTGCGTGGAACACCGCTGGATCACCATCGGCATCACGCTGCTGACCTTCGTGCTCGGGATTGCCGGCATGAGCCGTGTGCAGCAACAGTTCTTCCCCGACTCCACCCGGCCGGAGATTCTGGTCGAACTCTGGTTCCCGGAGGGCACGTCCTTTACGGCCAATGAGGAAGTCACCAAGCGCGTGGAGCAGCGTTTCATGGGCGAGCCCAGCGTCGAGTCGGTCAGCACCTGGGTCGGCTCGGGCGTGCCGCGCTTTTACCTGCCGCTGGACCAGGTGTTCCCGCAGACCAATGTGTCACAGCTCATCGTGATGCCGGTTGACCTGAAGCGGCGTGAAACCTTGCGTGTACAACTGCCGGTTCTGCTGGCGCAGGAGTTCCCGGAGGTGCGCGGCCGCGTCAAGCTGCTGCCCAGCGGGCCGCCGGTGCCCTATCCGGTGCAGTTTCGCGTGGTCGGCAGCGACCCCACGGTGCTGCGTGAGCGGGCCGACGAGGTCAAGGCGGTCCTGCGCGACAGCCCCAACACGCGCGGTGTCAACGACAACTGGAACGAGTCAGTCAAGGTGCTACGCCTGGAGGTTGACCAGGCCAAGGCCCGTGCTTTGGGTGTCAGCAGCCAGGCCATTGCCCAGGCCTCGCGCACCATTTTGTCCGGCATGACGGTGGGCCAGTACCGCGAGAGCGACAAGCTCATCGACATCGTGCTGCGCCAGCCGCTGGACGAGCGCAACGCCATCACCGACATCGGCAATGCCTATCTGCCAACAGCCTCGGGGCGCTCGATTCCGCTGACGCAGATTGCCAAACCGGTGTTCACCTGGGAGCCAGGCGTGATGTGGCGCGAGAATCGCGACTACGGCATCACGGTGCAAAGCGATGTGGTGGAAGGCCTGCAGGGTGCGACCGTCACGGCCGAGCTGCTGCCCAAGCTGCACGCCCTCGAAGCCCAATGGAAGGCGGCCGGCCTGACGTCCTACCGCATCAATGTGGCCGGTGCCGTGGAGGAGAGCAGCAAAGGCCAGAACTCGATTGCGGCTGGCATTCCCATCATGCTGTTCATCACGTTCACGCTGCTGATGCTGCAGCTGCAGAGCTTCAGCCGCGCCATGCTGGTGTTTCTCACCGGTCCGCTGGGCATGGCCGGTGTGGCCGGCGCGCTGCTGGCGCTTAACCGGCCGTTCGGCTTTGTCGCCTTGCTGGGCGTGATCGCGCTCATGGGCATGATCCAGCGCAATTCGGTGATCCTGATCGACCAGATCGAGCAGGACCGTGCCAACGGGGTGCCGACCTGGGATGCGATTGTGGAGAGCGCGGTGCGTCGTATGCGCCCGATCGTGCTGACCGCCGCCGCCGCCGTGCTGGCCATGATCCCGCTGTCGCGTTCGGTGTTCTGGGGCCCGATGGCGGTAGCCATCATGGGCGGCCTGATCGTGGCCACGTTGCTGACGCTGCTGGCGCTGCCGGCGATGTACGCCGCATGGTTTCGCGTCCAGCGCGAAACACCGGCGTCTCCTTGATTCCGCCCGTGGGGCCAGCGCGTAACGCTCGACCCGCATGGTTTCGCGTGAAGCGCGAAACAGCAGCCGGCCCGCCGGCAGGTTAAAATATAAAGTTGACCGATTTCATGGGGAGGTCTGACCAGGCCTCCCCATTTGTTTTTATTTGCGCGGGTGGCGAAATTGGTAGACGCACCAGGTTTAGGTCCTGACGTCCGCAAGGATGTGCGGGTTCGAGTCCCGCCCCGCGCACCAGTCCATGTGGTCGATCACTCTGATCAGGCCGCAGTGCTGCAGGTAGAAGTCCTGCCTTTTTAATTTTAGGAGTGAGTGAATCATGGCCGTTAATGTTGAAACCCTTGAGAAGCTGGAACGCAAAATCACGCTGACGCTGCCCGTCACCGCCATCCAGTCCGAAGTCGATTCGCGCCTCAAGCGCATGGCCCGTACCGTGAAGATGGATGGTTTCCGTCCTGGCAAGGTGCCCATGAACGTGGTGGCCCAGCGTTATGGTTACTCGGTGCATTACGAAGTGCTCAACGACAAGGTGGGCGAGGCGTTTGCCCTGGCCGCCAATGAGGCCAAGCTGCGCGTGGCGGGTCAACCCCGTATTACCGAGAAGGAAGGCGCGCCTGAGGGCGAAGTGTCGTTTGACGCCGTGTTCGAGGTTTACCCCGAAGTCAAGATCGGTGACCTGAGCAGTGCTGAAGTTGAAAAGCTGACCGCCGAAGTGACCGATAGCGCCATCGACAAGACCCTCGACATCCTGCGCAAGCAGCGCCGCACCTTCGCCCAGCGCGCCCTGGAGGCTGCGGCCCAGGACGGCGACCGCGTGACGGTTAACTTTGAAGGCAAGATTGACGGTGAACCCTTTGCCGGCGGCAAGGCTGAAGACTTCCAGTTCCTGGTCGGCGAAGGCCAGATGCTCAAGGAATTCGAAGACGCCGTGCGCGGCATGAAGTCGGGCGAAAGCAAGACTTTCCCGCTGGCTTTCCCGGCTGACTACCATGGCAAGGACGTGGCTGGCAAGACGGCTGACTTCATGGTCACCCTCAAGAAAATCGAAGCCGCGCACCTGCCCGAAGTCAACGAAGCCCTGGCCAAGTCGCTCGGCATCGCTGAAGGCACGGTTGAAGCCCTGCGCGCTGACATCAAGAAAAACCTCGAGCGAGAAGTCAAATCTCGCCTGCAGGCCCGCAACAAGCAGGCTGTGATGGATGCCCTGGTGGCCAAGGCCGAGCTGGACTTGCCCAAGTCCATCGTGCAATCCGAAGTGGACCGTTTGCTCGAAGGTGCTCGCGCCGAACTCAAGCAGCGCGGCATCAAGGACGCCGACAAGGCGCCGATCCCGGACGACGTGTTCCGCCCGCAGGCTGAGCAGCGTGTTCGCCTGGGGCTGGTGGTCGCCGAGCTGGTACGTGCCAACAACCTGCAAGCCACGCCTGAAACCATCAAGGCCCATGTGGAAGAACTGGCCGCCAGCTACGAAAAACCGGCGGACGTGGTGCGCTGGTACTTTGGTGACAACCGCCGTCTGGCCGAAGTTGAAGGTGTCGTGATCGAGAACAACGTCACTGACTTCGTGTTGGGCAAGGCCAAAATCACCGAGAAGGCCATTTCCTTTGATGAATTGATGGGCCAGGCCTGATTCATCTGAAGGGTTGACCACGGGTGGGGCTTGTGCCGGGCTTGCAGTTCGGACAACAAGCCCCACTTGTTTTGTGGTCCATAATTTTCAGTACAGTACGTCTATCTTTGGAGACAACATGATCGTGCGAAACAGTGCAATGGAGACAGAAGCCCTCGGCATGATTCCGATGGTGATCGAGCAGTCCGGCCGCGGCGAGCGCTCGTATGACATCTACTCGCGCCTGCTCAAGGAGCGCGTGATCTTTTTGGTCGGGCCGGTCAATGACCAGACCGCCAACCTGGTGGTGGCGCAGTTGCTGTTCCTGGAGAGCGAAAACCCGGACAAGGACATTTCGTTCTACATCAATTCACCCGGCGGCTCCGTCAGCGCCGGCATGGCGATTTTCGACACCATGAACTTCATCAAGCCGGATGTCTCCACGCTGTGTACCGGCTTTGCCGCCAGCATGGGCGCGTTTTTGCTGGCCGCCGGCGCCAAGGGCAAGCGCTTCTCGCTGCCCAACTCCAAGATCATGATTCACCAGCCTTCGGGCGGCAGCCAGGGGCAGGCCACTGAAATTGAAATTCAGGCGCGGGAGATTCTGAAAACCCGCGAGCAGCTGAACAAGATTTTGGCCGAGCGTACCGGTCAGCCGCTGGAAAGAATTGCGCGGGATACCGAGCGCGACTATTACATGTCGGCAGACGAGTCCAAAGAGTACGGCCTGGTCGACCAAGTCATCTCAAAACGCGCATAACTGGGCGCTTTCGGCCAGGCATTCTTCACCACGGCGGCGCTTTCTTTCACGGGCAAGCGCCGCCGCTATTTGGTTATCATTCGGTAAATTTCCGAAAAGGCATAGTTCACATGGCCGAGAAAAAAGGCACTTCCAGCGAAAAAACACTGTATTGCTCCTTTTGTGGCAAGAGCCAGCACGAGGTCAAGAAGCTGATCGCTGGGCCGTCTGTCTTTGTCTGCGACGAGTGCATCGAGCTGTGCAACGAGATCATTCGCGATGAACTGCCCTCCGGGGCGGAAGGCGGCGAAGCGCGCGGCGATCTGCCGACGCCGGCCGAAATCAAGACCAATCTGGACAACTATGTCATTGGTCAGGAAGTTGCCAAGCGGACGCTGGCGGTGGCGGTGTACAACCACTACAAGCGCCTGCAGCACAAGGAAAAGGCGCGCAAGGACGATGTCGAACTGGCCAAGAGCAATATTTTGCTGATCGGACCGACTGGTTCAGGCAAGACGCTGCTGGCACAAACGCTGGCGCGCCAGCTCAATGTGCCCTTCGTCATGGCCGATGCCACCACCCTGACCGAAGCCGGCTATGTCGGCGAGGATGTGGAGAACATCGTCCAGAAGCTGCTGCAAAGCTGCAATTACGAGGTCGAGCGGGCTCAGCGCGGTATCGTCTACATCGACGAAATCGACAAGATTTCCCGCAAGTCCGACAACCCGTCCATTACCCGTGACGTGTCGGGTGAGGGCGTGCAACAGGCCCTGCTCAAGCTGATCGAAGGCACCATGGCCAGCGTGCCGCCACAGGGCGGGCGCAAGCACCCCAACCAGGATTTCATCCAGGTTGACACCACCAACATCCTGTTCATCTGTGGTGGCGCTTTTTCCGGCCTGGAAAAAGTCATCGAGAACCGGACAGAATCGTCCGGCATCGGTTTTGGCGCGGCCGTGCGCAGCAAGCAGCAACGCAGCCTGACCGAGGTGTTCAAGGATGTCGAGCCGGAAGACCTGATCAAGTTCGGACTGATTCCCGAGTTGGTCGGCCGTATGCCGGTGGTCGCCACGCTGGCCGAGCTCAGCGAGGACGCCCTGGTTCAGATCCTGACCGAACCGAAGAACGCCCTGGTCAAGCAGTACAGCAAGCTGCTGGCCATGGAGGGTGCGGACCTGGAAATTCGCCCCTCGGCCCTCAAGGCCATCGCGAAAAAGGCGCTGGCGCGCAAAACCGGTGCCCGTGGCCTGCGCTCCATCATGGAGCAATCCTTGATCAACACCATGTACGAGTTGCCCAATATGGCCAATGTCGAAAAAGTGGTGGTGGACGAATCCACGATCGAGGAAAACAAGCCGCCCTTGATTGTCTACCGCGAAGCTGCCAAAAAGGCCTGATTCGACCGCTATTCCGGCTGTTTTCTCATGTTCCCTTTCCCGCTGATCACTTCATAATGATCAGCGGGATTGAAAATCCGTACTTGCAGCCCATATTTAACAGGTAACGAAAAGGTTCCCCCATGTCTGGTCATACCCCTCTGCCTGCTACCCCGATCGACCTGCCGCTGCTGCCGCTGCGCGATGTGGTCATTTTTCCGCACATGGTCATCCCGCTGTTTGTCGGGCGACCCAAGAGCATCAAGGCGCTGGAAGCCGCCATGGAGGCTGAGCGCCGCATCATGCTGGTGGCGCAAAAAGCTGCCGCCAAGGACGAGCCCCAGGTCTCCGACATGTTCGAAGTCGGTTGTGTCTCGACCATCCTGCAAATGCTCAAGCTGCCCGATGGCACCGTCAAGGTGCTGGTGGAAGGGCAGCAGCGCGCCAATGTCAACCAGATCGTCGAAGGCGAGTCGCACTTTACGGCTAACGTCACGCCGGTGGAGTTGCCCTCGGACACCGAGCCGGCTGCGCGTGATCAGGCGCGCGAGATCGAAGCGCTGCGCCGCGCCGTGATGCAGCAGTTTGACCAGTACGTCAAACTCAACAAGAAGATTCCGCCGGAGATCCTGACCTCCATTGCCAGCATTGACGATCCCGGCCGTCTGGCCGACACCATCGCCGCGCACCTGCCGCTCAAACTGGATAACAAGCAGGCCGTGCTGAGCCTGTCCAGCGTCAAGGACCGGCTGGAAAACCTGTTCGAGCAGATCGAACGCGAAGTCGACATCCTCAACGTCGACAAACGCATCCGTGGCCGCGTCAAGCGCCAGATGGAGAAGAACCAGCGCGATTTCTATCTGAACGAGCAGGTCAAGGCCATCCAGAAGGAACTGGGCGAGGGCGAGGACGGCGCCGACATCGAGGAGATCGAGAAAAAGATCAAGTCGGCCAAGATGCCCAAGGAAGCGCTCAAGAAGGCCGAGGCCGAGCTCAAGAAGCTCAAGCTGATGTCGCCCATGTCGGCGGAAGCCACGGTGGTGCGCAACTACATCGATGTGCTGACCGGTCTGCCCTGGGCGGCCAAAACCAAGATCAAGCACAACCTGGGCAATGCCGAGGACGTGCTCAACGAAGACCACTTTGGCCTGGACAAGGTCAAGGACCGCATTCTGGAATACCTTGCTGTGCAACAGCGCGTGGACAAGGTCAAGGCGCCGATCCTGTGCCTGGTCGGCCCACCCGGTGTGGGCAAGACCTCATTGGGGCAGTCGATTGCCAAGGCTACCGGCCGCAAATACGTGCGCATGGCGCTGGGCGGCATGCGTGACGAGGCCGAAATCCGCGGTCACCGCCGGACCTATATCGGCGCCATGCCGGGCAAGGTGTTGCAAAGCCTGTCCAAGGTGGGCACGCGCAATCCGCTGTTCCTGCTGGACGAAATCGACAAGCTGGGCACCGACTTCCGGGGTGATCCGTCGAGCGCCCTGCTGGAGGTGCTGGATCCGGAGCAGAACCACAAGTTTGGTGACCACTACGTCGAAGTCGATTTCGATCTGAGCGACGTGATGTTCGTGGCGACCTCCAACTCCATGAATATTCCGCCGGCCCTGCTGGACCGCATGGAAGTGATTCGCCTTTCTGGCTACACCGAGGACGAGAAGGTCAGCATTGCCCTCAAGTACCTGCTGCCGAAACAACTCAAAAACAACGGTGTCAAGGAAGAAGAATTGCTGGTGGCGGAAGAAGCCGTGCGCGACATCGTGCGCTACTACACCCGTGAAGCCGGCGTGCGTTCGCTGGAACGCGAACTCTCCAAGATTTGCCGCAAGGTCGTCAAGGCGCTGCAGCTCAAGAAGATGACCCCGCAGGTCAAGGTCACGGCCGAGAATCTGAACGACTTTCTGGGCGTGCGCAAGTTCAACTATGGCCGCGCCGAACAGCAAAACCAGGTGGGGCAGGTCGTGGGTCTGGCCTGGACCGAAGTCGGTGGCGATCTGCTGACGATCGAAGCCGCGCTGATGCCGGGCAAGGGCGTTATCACGCGCACCGGTTCACTCGGTGATGTGATGAAAGAGTCGGTCGAAGCCGCCCGTACCGTGGTGCGCAGCCGCTCACGCCGCCTGGGCATTCCGGATGAGTTCTTCGAGAAAAAGGACATGCACATCCACGTGCCCGATGGCGCCACGCCCAAGGATGGTCCGAGCGCCGGTGCCGCGATGACCACGGCCATGGTCTCGGCTCTTACCGGCATTCCTGTGCGGGGTGATGTGGCCATGACGGGCGAGATCACGTTGCGCGGCGAGGTCACTGCGATTGGCGGCCTGAAGGAAAAACTTCTGGCGGCCCTGCGCGGCGGCATCAAGACCGTGCTGATCCCCGAAGAGAACGTCAAGGATCTGCAGGATATTCCGGAAAACGTGAAGAACGATCTGGAAATCGTGCCCGTGAAGTGGATCGACAAGGTGCTTGAAATTGCGCTGGAACGCCAGCCCACCCCCTTGCCTGACGACGAGCCGGTTGCCGCTGCACCTGCAGTGGCAGCAGCTGCGCCGGCGACAGCACCGGAGTCGCGCGGAACCATCAAGCATTGAGGCAAAATTTTTGGCGCAGCTTTTGCAAAAGCAAAAAAACTACGCTATAATTTGAGTCTTGAAAACGCGGGAATAGCTCAGTTGGTAGAGCGCAACCTTGCCAAGGTTGAGGTCGAGAGTTCGAGACTCTTTTCCCGCTCCAAATTCCAAAAAGGGAAGCCCAGGCTTCCCTTTTTGTTCGATGGGGCTGGTGCAAGCCGGTCACGTCGAAAATCTGGCGCGGTAGCAAAGCGGTTATGCACCGGATTGCAAATCCGTGTAGGTCGGTTCGACTCCGGCCCGCGCCTCCAAACTCCATGCGGGAGTAGCTCAGTTGGTAGAGCGCAACCTTGCCAAGGTTGAGGTCGAGAGTTCGAGACTCTTCTCCCGCTCCATTTCACAGCGCTGGTACCTTCGCCTCCCTTGAGGCGTTCGCCTCTCAAGAAAATGAGAGGCGAAATTATGACCAGGGCTCAACCTGCTGCTTTTTGCAGGACAATGCGTGTGCCGCAGGCCTCGATGGTGAAATTGGTAGACACAGCGGACTTAAAATCCGCCGCTTTCCTGCATAAGGGGCGTACCGGTTCGACCCCGGTTCGAGGCACCACCCACGGCAGCACAGAGAGAATCCAACATGGCACGCTATAACGCCCCCTTTGAAATCCATGTTCATGGCCAGGTCCCCTTGCGCGCTGATGTCACTTTCGAGCAGTTGCAGGACGCACTCAAACCCTTGTGGACCTATGCCGGTGCGCGTTCCCTGACCGATGGCGCCCATAGCTCCTATGAAGAAGAGCCCGGCATCCGTTTCGATGCACAGGAGCATGTGCTCCAGATGTGCTGGACGGTGCCCGGTGATGAGGATTTCCGCCAGTCGCTCGACGAAATGTGCATGAGCCTCAATGAACTGGCTGTGACCGGTGCACCGATCGAAATCACCTTCTACGACGCGGATTTCGACGAAGAGGAGGAAGCGCCTGACGCCCAGTCACGCGATGACTTCATGATGCTGTTTGTCGGCCCTAATCCGGCAGCCATCATGCAGGTTCAGCGCGACCTGCTGGTGCAGGATGTCATCAACCTGATGGAACGGCACTTCGATGCCGCCGAACTCAGTGGTGTGGTGGCCGAGGTCGACAAATTGTTCAGCCAGCGTTTCGATGCGCTCGTCAGTTCGCTGGAAATCGGCAAACCGCCCCGTGGTTCGGGGGGCGGGCATGGTGGCTCCGGCCACGGCGGCGGCCGCAAGCCGCGGCATCTGCACTGAAACCTTTCCTTTTCGCCGTATGGCTTGCTCGTGCGCCAAGCTCCAAGGGCGGGGCTTTCTGATACGTGTCAGATTTTTCCGACAGCAGTTAAGGAATCCTCCGATAGCGATTTCCTTGTGTCACAGGCATCATCCCTTCAATTGGAAAATCCTGTCCGTCATTAAATCAAGGAATGACTCATGAATATGGCTGTATCAGCCGCCGGTGCGAAAAGTCCTGCGCGTTCTGCTTCAGGGCGTCCTGAAAAATTGCGCCTGGGCGATGTGCTGGTTCAGCAGCGGATGATCTCCCAGGAGCAGTTGCAGCAGACGCTGGATCTGCAGCAGAAGACCGGCAAGAAAGTCGGTCGCCTGCTGATTGAAACAGGTGTTCTGACTGAGGAAATGCTTGCCAGTGCGCTGGCACGGCAACTTGACATTCCGACGGTCAATCTCAAAACTTTTCCCTTCCGTGCTGATGTGGTCAAGCTGTTGCCGGAGGCGGCCGCACGCCGTTTCCGTGCCCTGGTGCTGGAAGACAAGAGGGATGCGCTGTTGGTGGCCGTGGCCGATCCGCTGGACCTGTTTGCCTATGATGAACTCAACCGCATCCTCAAGCGCAATGTGCGCATGGCGGTGGTGCCCGAGAGCCAGTTGCTGACGGCCTTCGACCGTTTTTACCGTCGTACCGAAGAGATCAGTGGTTTTGCGCGTGCCCTTGAAAAAGACCTCAGCGATGCGGTCGACTTCGGCGAACTCACGGCCAGCGCCGGCATCGAAGGCGCGCCCGTGGTGCGGCTGCTGCAGTCCCTGTTTGAAGATGCGATGCAGGTGGGCGCCTCAGACGTGCACATCGAGCCGCAGGAGGCCGGGCTGCAGATCCGGGTGCGGGTCGATGGCGTGCTGCAAACCCAGACACAGGGGGAAAAGCGCATTGCAGCAGCACTGTCCCAGCGCCTCAAGCTGATGGCGGGGCTCGACATTTCCGAGAAACGTCTGCCGCAGGACGGGCGCTTCAGCGTACGGCTGCGCGACCAGACGATCGATGTGCGTTTGTCCACCATGCCGTCCACGTATGGTGAGTCTGTGGTGATGCGCTTGCTGCATCAGCAAGGTGGTCTGCGCCGGCTCGATCGCATAGGCATGCCTGAACCCATGCTCAAACGCTTTCGTGAAGTGCTCAAGCGGGTCTCGGGCATGGTGCTGGTCACCGGCCCGACCGGTTCAGGCAAGACCACCACGCTGTATGCCGCCCTGGCTGAAGTCAATGCGGCCGAACTCAAGGTCATCACCGTCGAAGACCCGGTGGAGTATCGCTTGCCGGGTATCACCCAGGTGCAAGTGAACGAGAAGATTGACCTGACCTTTGCCACCGTGTTGCGTTCAACCTTGCGCCAGGACCCGGATGTGATTCTGGTCGGTGAGATGCGGGACACCGAGACCGCCGAGATCGGCCTGCGCGCCGCCATCACCGGCCACCTGGTGTTGTCCACGCTGCACACGCGCGATGCCATCAGCACCCCGTTCCGGCTTCTGGACATGGGGGTTCCACCATTCATGGTGGCCACGTCTTTGCAGGCCGTGATTGCTCAGCGTTTGATCCGAATCAATTGCGAGGCGTGCCTGGAAATCCAGGCCCCCAGTGGGTCGGAGCAGGTCTGGATCGACAGCATGCTGTCACCCGGCGAGTCCATCACGCCCAAGCGGGGCCTGGGTTGCTCGGCCTGCAATGGCACCGGGTATGCCGGCCGGCAAGGTGTGTATGAGTTGCTGGAAATGGATGCCGAACTCGCACAGGCCGCCATCCACGCCGATCCGACGGCCTTCATGCAGGCCGCCCGTGCACGCATGCGAGGCCAGACACTGGCGCATCACGCGTTCGAACTCGTGCGCCAGGGCCGTACCTCGCTGGCCGAGGCCATGCGCATAGGCTTCGACGTGGGCGAACAGGAATGACACGCGCATGACGGTCTATGCATGGCGCGGGCGCAATCCTCGCGGCGAACTGGTCCAGGGCCGCATCGAGGCGGCGAGCGAGGGAGGCGTGGCCGACCAGTTGTTCTCCATTGGGGTGTCTCCGATAACCATCGAGCTTGCCGGCGAGACTTCAGCGGCAGGAGGGGCGAGTTGGTGGACACGCCTGAGCAGCAAACCGGTCAGTGCTGAAGATATTTTGATCTTCTCACGCCAGATGTATTCCCTGAACAAGGCGGGCATCCCCATCCTGAGGGCGTTTGCCGGACTTCAGGCCTCCTCCAGCAATCCGGCCATGGCGGTTTTGCTCGGGGACATTCGTTCCAGCCTGGATCAGGGGCGCGAACTTTCATTCGCCATGGCGCGCCATCCCAAGGCCTTCAGCGGTTTTTACATCGCCATGATCCGGGTCGGGGAGATGACGGGCCGTCTGACAGAGGTCTTTCTGCGCCTGGCCGAGCACATTGAATTCGAGGGCGAGGTGCGCAAGCGCATCAAGCAGGTGATGCGTTATCCGACCTTCGTGGTCACTGCGATCAGCATTGCGCTGGTGATCGTCAGCATGTTCGTGATCCCGGTCTTCGCCAAGATGTTCGCCACCTTTCACGCCGAACTCCCTCTGCTGACACGGATTATTCTGGGCTTCTCCAACTTCATGGTGGCATGGTGGCCCTGGCTGTTGGCCGCGCTGGTCGCCACGGTGCTGGTGCTGCGCAACTATGTGCAAACACCGGAAGGCCGGTATCGGTGGGATCGCTTGAAGTTGCGCCTGCCCCTGGCGGGGGACATCGTTCTCAAGGCTACTCTGGCACGTTTTGCCCGCAGTTTCGCCTTATCCAGCCAGAGCGGCCTGCCGGTGGTGCAGGCGCTGACGGTGGTGGCGCAGACCGTGGACAACGCGTACATCGGTAGCCAGATCGAACAGATGCGCGATGGCATTGAACGTGGCGAGAGCATTGCGCGTTGTGCGGCAGCCACCGGAATTTTTACCCCGCTGGTGATGCAGATGGTGATGGTGGGCGAGGAAACCGGGGAGCTCGACGCGATGATGTTTGAAATTGCCGACATGTATGAGCGGGAGACCGATCACAGCATCAAGGCCCTCGCCACGGCGATTGAGCCCTTGCTCATGGTGGTGGTCGGTATTCTGGTGCTGATCCTGGCGTTGGGCGTCTTCATGCCCTTGTGGAGCATGGGGCGGGCCGCCATGGGGCGAGGTTAGCGTGCTGCTGCGGATTTTGCGCCTGCGCTCGGCGACACTCAGGCTGAACAAGCGGGTGCAGGAGCTGGCCGCCGTGGGCACCCTGAGCCTGTCCATGACGGCCCTTTGGGGCTACAACATCTGGCATATCAAAGGGGAAGCCGAAGCCTCCGTGTTCAAGGCCACCGTCGGTGTCTTGCGCACTTCCTTGGCATTGAACCATCTGCAGCAGATTCTGCCGCCACCCGGCGGTGCACTGCCCGCTTCGGAGCGGCAGGCTGGCGCGCCCAACCCCTTTGTGCTGCTTCTGCATCGCCCTGCCAGCTATGTGGGCGAGGTGAGCATGCGGCAGGCCGGGCAGTTGGCGCCAGGCAGCTGGTTGTTTGAGCCAGACTGCCGTTGTATCGGCTATGTGCCCCTCAGCGCCGAGTGGCTCAGCAGCCCCAGTGGCGACCGCATGATCTGGATTCGCATCATCAGCGGCCAGCCGGACCAATTGCAGTTGCGCGAACACTATCTCTGGCAAGGAAAGCCACTGGACTGAGGTCAGGACGCCCCTGGTGTTTTGTGGTGGAAATAAAACAGAACAGGCCCCCAAACCGAGATGGCCGCCTGAAGAGTTAGACGCCGCGCGATGGTCGCTGTTACCATTCGTTACTGGTCGGTGCCTGGAATGATTGGCGTAGTTAGGCGACGACTCGTGCCTTCGGGTTCTACATTCAAATTTTCAAGAGGTAGCTGATATGAAACAACTGCAACGTGGTTTTACCCTGATCGAATTGGTGATGGTGATCGCGATTCTCGCGATTCTGGCGGCGGTAGCGATCCCGCAGTACGTGGATTTGAGAGCTCAAGCAGGCAACGCCGCAGCAGCGGGCGTGGCGGGGTCTTTGGCGGCTGCATCCGCCATCAACTATGCGGCGTCCAGGGTCGCCGGTGGTCCCGCCGCAGTCACCACGTGTACTGGCGTTGGTGCGCTTCTCACGGGTGGCGTTGTGCCGACGGGCTATACGATTGCTGGCACGGCTCCCGCATGCACCGTGGGCGACGGTACTTATACGGCTAACTGGACCTTGGCTCAATAACCGAGAGTCTGTTCTCTCGACGATGGCTGGGACGCGGAAAGCTTCTTCGGCGTCCGTGTCCTGCCAACGCCTGAGGTGTGAGAGAGGTTTCACCCTGATCGAGTTGGTCATGGTGATGGTGCTGGTCGGCATCCTGGCCGTTTTTGCGGCACCTCGCATGCTGGATTTGCAGGGTTTGAATGCGCGAGGGTTTCATAACGAGACCCTCGCGCTTTTGCGTTATGCGCAGAAATCGGCGATCGCGCAGCGCCGCACCGTGTGCGTGACCTGGGCGGCTAACAACGCCACGCTGACGCTGGACGCGGATCAAGACGCGGCCACGGGGGCAGGCGGCTGTGAAATGGGTCTGACCGGCCCCCGAGGTGAGACACCGGCCAGCGTCCAGGCGGCGAATGGCGTGGCCTACGGCAGCACACCCCTGGCCTTCAGTTTTGATGCCCTGGGGCAGCCGAGCGTGGGCCAGACGGTTCAGGTCGGTGGGGTGGGGAATGCGATCACCGTGGAAAACGCCACGGGCTATGTCCATGAATAGCCGGAGCCGGGCCCAATCCGGTTTCACCCTGATCGAAGTCATCATCTTCATCGTGGTGGTCGGGGTGGCGCTGGCGGGCGTTTTGCTGGTGATCAATACCGTGGTCACAGCAAGTGCCGATCCGATGGTGCGCAAGCAGGCGCTGGCCCTGGCGGATTCGGTGCTGGAGGAGATCCTGAATAAAAACTATGAGGATCCGGATGGCCTGCCCAATGTGGTGGAGTCTGGCCGCGCGACGTTTGATGATGTGGACGATTACAACGGCCAGACCCAAGCCTCGTTCACCGACCTGCCGCCCCTGATTGCCACCCGCTACACGATCGGCATCGTCGTCAATCCGCCTGCGCCCCTGAATGGCGTGAACGCCAAACGGGTTGTGGTGACGGTGACCGAGGTTGGAACCGGCGAAGCCATCTCGATGACGGGATTTCGGGGCAACTACTGAGCATGCTGACGAACACCCGAAGGCAGACGAGCGGCTTCACCTTGATCGAACTGGTCATGGTGATTGTTATCCTGGGCATCATTGGCGCCATGGTGGCCGTTTTCATGAGACCACCGATTGATGCCTATATTGATTCGGCCCGGCGCGCGGCACTGACCGATACGGCCGACACCGCAATTCGCCGCATGGGGCGCGACATCCGCAAGGCCCTGCCCAACAGCGTGCGCAACCCCAGCAACCAGTGCATCGAGTTCATCCCGACCAGGACCGGCGGGCGTTACCGCACCGGGCTCAGCAGTACCGGGGCGGGTGACTTCCTGGATTTCAGCGCGGCCGACACCGGCTTCAACATGCTCGGGCTCAACAACACGCTGCCGGCCGCGCAGAGAATTGCTGCCGGGGACGTGGTCGCCGTTTACAACCTGGGTATTCCCGGTTCGGACGCCTACACGGGCGTCAATACGGCGGTCGTCAGCAACGTGGCCGAAGGCGCGCCGACTACCCTGGCGAACGAAACCCGCATCGGCATTACCAGCCGGCAGTTCCCGCTGCCCTCGGGCAGCAACCGGTTTCACGTCATCCCTGGCGGCGAGAGGATCGTGTCCTTCGTCTGTACCGGCGGCAATCTGGTCCGCAACGCCAACTACACCTACCCGGCTTCGATCAGTTCTGCCACCCAGTGTCCCACGACGGGGGGCGCGATCCTGGCGCGCAACGCCACCTGCACCTTTGTCTATAACGGTTCGGACCTGCAGCGTAACGGCCTGATCCAGATGACGCTCACCTTGACCGACCCGGACAATGGCGAGACGGTGCGCCTGTACCACGAAGTCCATGTGGACAATTCACCATGACGCGAATGCGAGCGCTCCAGCGAGGTTTTGCCGCCATGGCGGCAGTGTTCATCGTCGTGGTGCTGGCGGCCCTGGGGTCGTTCATGCTGACGCTGTCCAACACCCAGCAACTCACGGCGGCGCAGGATGTGCTGGGGTCGCGTGCCTACTGGGCCGCGCGTGCCGGGCTGGAGTGGAGCATCAGCCAGGTGATGGCCGCCAGTGCGTGTCCCGCGGCAAGCGCGACCTTCGTGGTCGATACGTTCAATCTGGAGGTGAGTTGCGATGCCACCACCTATGACGATGAAGGCCGGACCGTGACGATGGTCAGAATGACATCGGTGGCCTGTACCGCCAGCCCCTGCGACGGCACCAATGCGGGCACTGTCAACTATGTTGAACGCAGCGTATCTGCGTCGATCGAGCGCTGAATGTGATGAATGAACTCCTGTTTTTCATGGCCGCAGGGCGACTGGCAAAACTGGTCCTGGGCCTATCGGCTGGCCTGCTCATCATGTCCCACGGGGCTTGGGCGGTAACCTGTACTTCCAATGCCAGCGGCAACTGGAATTCGACTGCCACCTGGACCGGCTGCACCGGCGGCAATGGCACGCCTGCCAACACCCCGGGCTCCAACGACACGGCCATCATCGCCAATGGGCATACCGTCACCTCCAATATCGTGGTGACGGTCGGGGCCGTTACGGTCAACAGCGGCGGGACGCTGAACAATGGCGGTTTCAATTTCACGGTCAACGGCGCCACCACGATCTCTGGCACGCGCGGGCGGCCTTCGGCCGGCGGCAGCGATACCTACATCGGGCTGGTCACCATTGCTTCAAATGGGGTCTGGACCAATGCCGCCAATACGGCCGCGAATTTCCGTGGCGGGCTGACGCACAACGGCACGACCTTCAGCGCCGGTTCTGGCATTCAGACTTTCAGTAACAACGCTCAGGCCATTGGCGGCAGCAGCGCCATCGCCATTCCGAATCTCACCGTGACTGGGTTCACACTGACCAATAACGGCACGCTCACGGTGGCCACCGCCTTGAGCGGAACGGGGGGCCTGAGCAACAGCGCCGCCGGGGTGCTCAATCTGGGCGGCACGGCCACCATCACCACGCTGACAGCCAGTGCAGTGGGCAACACCGTCAACTACACCGGCGCGGCCCAGACCGTGAAGGCCACGACCTATCACCACCTGAACCTGAGCGGCAGCGGAGCGGTGACCCTTGGCACGCTGTCCACTGTCAATGGCAATCTGACCTTGAGCGGCACTGTCACGGCAAGCACCGGTGCGGCTTTGAGCATCGGCGGTAACCTGAGCGTTGCCACTGGCACCACCTTCACCTCGGCCAACTTCACCAACAGCGTGACCGGCACGACCTCGGTCAGCGGCACGCTGGCGCATTCGGGCGTGGCGGCCAAGACCTATATCGGCGCGGTGACGATCAACAGCGGCGGCGTCTGGACCAATACCGGCAATGCGCCGGTGACCCTGCGTGGTGGACTGACGCACAACGGCACCACCTTCACCGCCGGCACCGGGGTCTACACCTTCGACACCAATGCCCAGGCCATTGGCGGCAGCAGCGCCATCGCGATTCCGAGTCTCACCGTGAACGGCGTGACGTTGACCAACAATGGCACACTGACCATTGCCACGGCTTTGTCGGGCACCGGCGGCTTGACCAACAGCGGCACCAATGTGCTCAGCCTTGGCGGCACCTCCGGCATCACCACGCTGACGGCCAGTGCGGTGGGCAACACGGTCAACTACACCGGTGCGGCGCAGACCGTGAAGGCCGCGACCTACTACCACCTGGGCCTGAGCGGCAGCGGCACCAAGACCTTGACGGGCGTATCGACGGTCAATGGCAATCTGACCCTGAGCGGCACCGCCGCAGCAACCACGGCCACGGCCTTCAGCCTCGGCGGCAACCTCACGGTGGGCAGCGGCACCACCTTCACCTCGGCCAACTTCACCAACAGCGTGAGCGGCACGACCTCGGTCAGCGGCACGCTGGCGCATTCGGGCGTGGCGGCCAAGACCTATGTCGGCGCGGTGACGATTAACGCCGGCGGGGTCTGGACCAATGCCGGCAATGCGCCGGTGAGCTTGCGTGGCGGCTTGACGCACAACGGTGCCACCTTCACGTCTGGCACCGGCATCTACACCTTCGATACCAACCCGCAGGCCATAGGTGGCACGAGCGCCATCACCATCAGCAACCTGACCGTAACCGGGGTGACGCTGACCAACAGCGGCACGCTCACGGTCGCCACCGCCTTGAGCGGCACCGGCGGCCTGAGCAACAGTGCCAGTGCCACGCTCAACATCGGTGGCACCTCCGGCATCACGACGCTGACGGCCAGTGCGGCCGGCAACACGGTGAACTACACGCTGGCCGGGGTGCAGACGGTCAAGGCGACGAGCTACTACAGCCTGGGCGCGAGTGGCAGCGGGGCCAAGTCGCTTGCCGGGGACACCACGGTGGCGGGTACGCTCACATTGAACACGGCCACCCTGGCGGTCGGGGCCAACACCCTGACTCTGAACGGCCCCACTATTGCCGGCACGCCTGCGAACCTGACCACCACCGCCTCTTCCAGCCTGGTCTTTGGCGGCAGCGCCGCGGGTGTCACGGTACCCGGCAGTGTCACCGCGCTGACCAATCTGACGGTCAACAACGCCAGTGGCGTGACCTTGGGCGCCAGCCCGACGCTCAGTGGGCTGTTGACCTTGGCCAGCGGGACCATCAGCACGGGTGCCAATGTGCTGACGCTGTCGGCGAGTTGTCCCGGCAGCTACAGCCGGACCAGCGGCTACGTCATTGGCAATCTGCGCCTGGCGATTCCCGGCGGCAGTTCCACCTGTACCTTTCACGTGGGCGACAGCATCGGCTATGCACCGATCACAGTGGTGATGACGGGTGCCACCGCCGGTACGCTGACGGGCCGTGCGGATGCGGGCGACCACCCCGATACCCTGGTCTACAGTTCCGGCATCGAACAGACCAAGAGTGCCAACCACTACTGGACGCTGACCGCGGGCACGCTGGCCAGCTACACCAGCTATTCGGCGACCTTCCAGTTCTGCGCCAGTACCGGCGCGTGCACCGCCAGCGAAGTGGATGCCGGGGCAAACACGGCCAACTTCGTGGTGGCGAAGAAGATTTCTGGCTCCTGGGCCATGCCCACCATCGGCACCCGCAACGCCTATTCCACGCAGATCACCGGCATCTCCTCGGTCGCTGGGTTTGGCGAATTCGCGGTGGGGGAGGCCAACCTGTGTTTCACCGACACCTTCAGTGGTGCCTTGGGCACCAACTGGTCGGTCGGCAGCAAGTCTGGCAGTTTTACCCCGGCGATTGTCTCCGGGCGGCTGCGGCTGACGGATACGACCACAGGGCAGGCCACGTGGGCGACATTGGAACGGATTTTTCCGGCGGCAGGCAACAAGGCCACGGTGGAGTTTGAGCATTTCGCCTATGGCGGCACCGGCGGTGACGGCATCGCAGTGGTGTTCTCGGACGCTTCGGTCGCGCCATCCGCGGGCGCTTTTGGCGGTTCCCTGGGCTATGCCCAGAAAAGCAACCCAGGTTCCGACTGCACCGTGGCGGGCGGCTGCCCGGGGTTTGCCGGTGGCTGGCTTGGGATTGCATTGGACGAATTCGGCAACTTTTCCAACCCAACCGAAGGCCGCAATGGCGGCACCGGACAGGTGGCTGATTCGGTATCCATCCGGGGCTCCGGCACGGGCGTGTCGGGTTACCGGTATTTGCGTGGCACCACGAGCTTGAGCACCGGTATTGATGGCAACAATGTGCCGCCCGGCACGGTGGCACACCGCTATCGCGTGGTGATCGACCATACCGACAGCGCGCATGCCTATGTGTCGGTCGAGCGTGACACGACGTCGGGTGCCGGTACCGCCTACACGATGCTGATTGCCCCTTTTGACGTCAAGGACCCGGGTTACAGCCAGAGCAACATTCCCACCAGCTTCAACCTGTCATTTACCGGTTCGAACGGCTCTTCGACGAATATCCATGAGATCAGGAACCTGAGCATCTGTACCGTGCAGCCCTTGATCGCGCCTTCGCTGCACCACATCGAGATCGAGCACAATGGCAGCGCCTGCACCAGTGGCACGACGCCGATCGCCGTCAAGGCCTGTGCCGATGCAAACTGCACGGCGCTCTACATGGGCAGCGTGACGGTGGATCTGAGTCCGAACGCCGGTAGCGGTGTTACCTGGGCACCGGCCGAGCCGGTAACGTTCTCGGGCGGCGCCATCAGCATGACGCTGGCCAACACCACGGCGGGCACCATCCTCCTGGGCTCCAGCACGGCCGGCACCCATTGCTTCAACGGCTCGACCGAGACCTGTAATTTGGTGTTCAGTGCCTGTACCGTGGATGCGGTGGAAGTGGGGGCAGCGGCGGATACACCGATTTTCACCAAGCTGGCCGGCACCGCCTTCAATCTGGACGTGGTGAAAAGAGCCGGCAATACCAGCGTCACAGCCGTGGAGCTGGTGGACGCCAGCAGCGGCATCTGCAGTACCTACCAGGCGCTGACGCCCAGCACGATCACGCCGGCATCCTTCACCATGGGGGCCGGCGTTACCCGGCGGACGGTCGGGTTCACCTACAACAATGCAGCACCCAATGTACGGGTGCGCGTGACGACAACCGGCGGTGTGCTGTCCTGCTCCAGCGACAATTTCGCGATTCGACCGACGGGCTTTACCGTGACGAGTACCGCTGACAACTCTGGAAAAGTTGTGTCTCCGAGCACCACACCCGTGTTCCTGGCCGGAACGACCCCCTTTCAACTGACAGCCCAAGCGGTTTACGGCACAAGCTCAACCTCAACCACGACCTATACCGGCACTCCCAAACTCAATGCCAGTCTGATCATTAAAGGGCCAGCAATGAGTTATTTGGGGTCGGTTTCCGCGATGCCATTTCCAGCGGCAAGCTTCGTGAACGGGGGCGCGTCGACCGCTACTGGATTGAAATACGATGAGGTAGGTAGTTTCAATCTGGACGCAAATGCCGTTTATGACGCCACGTTTACGGCGGTGGATTCGGGCAAGAGCGAGTGCACGCCGGACTTCAATAACGGGACGCCGGTCAATGGCAAGTTTGGCTGTTTGTTCGGCTCGGCGGCGGCAGGGCCCTTTGGCCGATTCGTGCCAGATCACTTCACGGTGGTGGGCTCGGTGGCCAATGCCTGCGCCGCCGGGGCCTTTACTTACATGGGGCAATCTTTCACGCTTGCCCAGGCGGGGAGCCCTGGGGAACTGGGTGTCGTCCAAGCCTTGAATGCCAGCGGCGGCATCACCAAAAATTACCAAGGCACCACCCATGCGCCGGGCTTGGTCAGCTTCGGTGCCGAAAACCAGGACGGTGGCGTTAATCTGGTGGGTTCGCTGGTTTTTACGGATACGCAGGAGGCCCTGATTGGAACCTGGGCAAATGGCACTTTCAGCCTGAAAGTTCCCGGCCCGACCAATGCGACCACGGGCGTGACCTTCTTGCGCCCGGCAACGCCTATTGGCCCGTACGACGACCTCAGCATCGGTTTGACAGTGAACGCTAATGATCTGATTGCGGTGCCATTGACCGGCGTTGATTTCAACCCCGCTGCCGTTGGCGGCAGCCCGAGCTACAAGAGTTTTACCGGCAGCCCCCTGAAAATGCGTTATGGCCGCTTGCGCGTGCTCAACGCCTATGGCTCCGAACGGCTGCCCCTGAGCATGACCTGGGAGACGCAGTACTGGAACGGGCAGAACTTCGTACGCAATACGGTGGATGCTTGCACCAGCCTGTCATCCGGCAACATCGCGCTGAGCAACTACCAGGCGCCGCCTGGCGCCGTAGCGCCTTTGCTCAGTGCCGCGAATCTGAATACAGTGACGGTGGGCGCCTTAAGCGGTGGCATTGGATCTTTGGTATTGGCGCCCACCGCTTTTGCGACCGGCAGCGTGGATTTGCTGGTGAATCTGGGCAGTACCGTCTCGCCCAGCAACTGCAGAAGCCTGACGAATGGGGCATCCACTTCTGCGGCCATGCCGTATTTGAGCGGACAGTGGTGTGGCGCCGCCAATGACCGCAACCCGACGGCCCGCGCCAGCTTTGGCGTTTACCGTACGCCGCTGATTTACCGACGCGAGAACTATTGAATGGCGCTGCAGAGGTTTTGCCACGGGGGCGACAACTGGATCGGGTGACTGCATCTGACCATGTCGCTGGGACCGCGGAAATGATGCCAAATCGGCAACGGCGGGTAGGAATTTTCTGACCCCCCTAGTCCCCGTCTGACAGCAAAAGCGGCATGGTCCGATGGTGCGGGTCTGATGAGTCGTGCATGATGAAGTCAATACGGCGTTGAAGCCGATGCACCCGGTTAAAACCCTATGGAATGCAGGCCTCAAATTCATAGAGAATACGAGCTTGCTCCGAGGGTGGCTACCGCGGTGGATGGGTCTTGATTTATGGCAGCTTATTGCTTTGAGGTGGATACGAATTGACATTGCGTTGGCCTTGGAAACGTCGCGTCTCACACGACTCGTTGGTGGTGTCGTGGTCGGATCAGTGTCTGTCTTATGTGCGCGCGACCCTGCGCAAGGACGGTTTGTACGAGGTCCGTCAGATGGGGGTGGAGCGGCAGGGCGTTGACAGCACCGAAGGTTTCCTGCGCCGTGTGCACGGCTTGGGACTCAAAGGGGTGCCTGCACGCATCATGCTTCGACCCGAACAATACCAGTTGCTTCAGATTGACGCGCCGGCGGTGGCGCCGGATGAGATGCGCGCCGCAGCACGCTGGAAGATTCGCGACATGGTGGATATGCATGTGGATGACGTTACCCTGGATGTGATGCGTGTGGGGGACGATCAGGTGCGCAACAATGCGCAGCTGTTTGTGGTGGCGGCTCCCAACGCGGTGGTGCGCGAGGTCTTGCAGTTGGGGCAGGATCTGCAGTGGGGCGTCAACGTGGTTGATATTCAGGAGACGGCCCAGCGCAACCTGCAGTGCGCACTGGCGCGCCGCGAAGGCCGGTTTGACCGTGCCGATGCGGCCTTGGCGATCATCAATGAAGACCATGCGCTGCTGACCATCAGTGCCAACGGGGAGTTGTTCTATGCCCGGCGCATCGATCTGGGAGCGGGGTTCCTGGCGGCGCCCTGGCGCTCTGTGGTCTCCGATGGGCGGCCTGATGCACTGGGCGCCGCGCCAGACGACGTACTGGGCTACACCTCGGGGCCGGCTGCAGCCGCCGAAGACCTGACGCAACGGTTTGTGATGGAGTTGCAGCGTTCGCTCGATGTGTGGGATCGCACTTGGTCGAATCTGCCGCTGGACAGCTTGCGGGTGCAGGCGGGTGAACGCAGTGTCGAGATGGCGGGCTGGTTGAGTCAGGAATTGAGCATGGGCATATCCGTCTTGGATGTGGACAGCATGTTTCCCGGATTCGCCCCGAAGTCGGCACAGGAACACATGCTGTGCTGGCCCTTGCTCGGCGCGCTGCTGCGTACGGAAGACCGGAAGCTCTGATCCGCCATGTCTCAGCAAGTCAATCTCTGTTCACCGCTGCTTCTCACGCAGAAGCGCTACTTTTCCGCCAATGCCATGGCGTCGTCGCTGGCGGCGTTTGTCCTGCTGGGGGGGGCGCTGTGCGCGTTCTGGGTATGGAGTCTCTCGTCGTCCAGCGATGAACTCAATCGCACGCTGACCATGTATGCCAAGGAACAGGAGACCTTGCAGGCGGGCATACGTGCCGGGCAAGCTGGTGCTGGCACCATGATGACGAACATGGCGCAGGATTTGGATACCGTTCGCGCCCAGCTCGCACAGCGGGAGCACCTGCTGGAGGAGCTTCAAAGAGGCCTGCTGCGTGAGGGGCAGGGCCACTCTGTGCGAATGCGCATGGTGGCCCAGACCATTCCGGCCCAGGTGTGGGTGACCGAGGTGTTGGCGGAAGAAAAAAAACTGGAAGTTCGTGGCTTTACCCTGGAGCCCGTGGCGCTTGATGAATGGGTGGCGCGCCTGGCGCTCAATCCTGGTCTGCAGGGGCAGACCTTGTCGGCCATCAAAGTCGAGCGCGTCACTGAAGAGGCCAAGGATGTACCTGCTGGCGCTGCAAAAGCGCTGCCAACCTGGGCTTTTACGCTGGTTAGCTCGGTGCTGGCTTCGTCGTCGAATGCTGCGGGGGGACGGCCGTGAAGCGCTGGTGGAAAGTTCAATCGGCCCGGATTGACGCCCTGACCCTGCGTGAGCGTGCCATGATGTTTGTGGTGGCGCTGGCTTGCTGTCTGGCGCTGGCGGATTTCTTGTGGTTGTCACCGGCGCAGAGCCGGAACAATCAGGTCCAGGCCAGCGTCAAGAAGCAAAGTGCAGAGTTGCAGGTACTGCGGGAACAGTTGCGAGCCGGCCTGTCTTCGGCGCCTGGCGCACAGACCGGTCAGGTGGTCCAAACCGAGCTGACGTTGATGCAAAGTCGTTTGGCGACCGTGAACCGCGAGATCAGCGGTCTGTCCTCAATGACGGGTGATTCGGCTGAACTTGCCAAGGTGCTGGTGCATTTCCTCAAACATTACGACGGGTTGACCCTGGAGCGCACCGCCACCCTGGCACAGGATCCGGCGACCGGCAATCCTCAGGCAGGCGATGGCCCGGCGGGATTGTCAGCAAGAGCCGTGATGCCAACACTGCCCGTTGCACCTGCCATCTCTCCAACAGCGGGTAGCCTGGTGCAAAAGGGCATTGAGTTGATGATGTCCGGTTCCCAGACGGGGGGTGGACCCGGTGCGCCTGGCACTAAACCAGCCCCACCGGTCGTGCCGGCAGCAACGAGTCACGTCGTCAGGCAGGGCGTCGAGCTGACGGTATCTGGTTCCTACATGGACCTGATGCGTTATGTGCAGACACTTGAGAAAGCGCTTCCCACCGTGCGGTGGGGAAAAATGAAACTGAGTAGTGGGAAGTCATCGTCGCAGTTGACCCTGCAACTGTACTTGGTTGAGGTGTTGCCGTGAACATGACGTGGCTTTGGAAAAATCCCTGTCGTATTGCGATGGCGCTGGCCTGCTGGTGGATACCGCCACTGTTGGGGCAGGTTCAAAATACCCCAGCGGGGTCGACTTCTAGCCTGCGAGACCCGACCTTGGCACCGATGTCATCCGCGTCCCCTGGGGCGAGTCCCCAGGCGACGGACGGCGCCGGCGAGGAAGGCTTCTCTATCCTCGTGGTGGACGGGCGGCCGCATGTGATAATAGGGACGCGTCTTTACGCACAGGGACAAAAGCTCGGTGGAGCTCGCATCGAACGCATCAGTGAGACTGAAGTCTGGCTGCGTGAAGGCGGTCAATTGCGCAAGGTTTCCCAATTCGCGGGGATTGAACGGCGCAATGTTTCCCCCGCTGCCGCGGTGCCAGCTTGTGCGGCGAGCGCGCCCCGGGGGACAAAATCATCGCGTACTTCCAAAACCTCGCCACCGGTTAGCCCGTGCGTGGGTGCCCAACCATGAGTTCTGTTCCTATGAGTCGAAAAACCGCCTTCGTGACTGCAAGGTCCAATCCTCGACCGCATGCTTGGTCCGCACGGGCAATGTCAGGCATCTCATCCGCCTGGGCAACAGGTCTGTTGTATTCGTTGGTGGTCGCAGGGGGATTGGTGGGGTGTGCCGCTGACCGGCCGTTGCGCACGCCGGATGTGAATGCGACCCTTCGCGCCGAGTTGGCGTCCGAGGCGGCTAAAACGGTTGTGCCGACGCGTATCAGCGAGGCACTGGCAGAGCCGGCAGCGCCTGTCGTGGCACGAGTTCCCGAGCCGCGCCTGGATCTGCTGGTCAATAAGGCCTCGGCGCGGGAAGTTTTCCTGGCGATTGTGGCCGACACGCGCTACAGCATGATGTTGCACCCGGATGTCTCTGGTACTTTGTCTGTGACCTTGCGCGGCGTGACGGTGTTGGAGGCACTCGAAGCGATTCGCGATGTGTACGGCTATGACTTCAAGATCGAGGGTCGTCGTATCACGGTGTACGCGCCGACCTTGCAAACCCGGATTTTCATCGTGAATTACCCGAATTCCCAGCGCGTGGGAACGAGTGAGATACGTGTCTCGTCGGGGCCGGGTGTGCCGAGTAGCGGGGTCGGTGCCGCAGGCACGGCCGGGGCGGCGGCAGCCGCTGCCGGCGTGACCGGCGCTGCGGGCACTGCCGGTACCCCCGGGCGGCCTGGAACAAGCTCGCTTCAGCGTGACAGCAGCCGTGTTTCCACTAACTCCAAGACCGATTTGTGGGAAGAGTTGGCCGAAGCCGTTCGAAGCATGGTGGGAACCGGGGATGGGCGTAACGTGATCGTCAGCCCGCAGGCCGGGCTCATGTCGGTGCGTGCCATGCCTGAAGAACTGCGTCAGGTGGACAAATTTCTGAAGGCGGCTCAGATTGCGGTGGAGCGGCAGGTGATGCTCGAAGCCAAGATTGTCGAAGTGGAGCTGCGTGACGGTTACCAGAGCGGCGTGAACTGGGCCGCGTTTACGGCCGATCCGAATGCCAATCTGGCGGTGGGTGTTCTCGGCAGCGGTATTTCAGCAAGCAGTATCACCAACCCCTTGCTCCAGGGCGGCACGGCCATTGCGGGAACTGTGGCCCCTCCTTCGCTGGCTGCCGGCGGTGGTTTGTTCGGCCTGGCGCTGGCCACCAGCCAGTTCGGTGCCGTGCTGGGGTTCCTGGAAACCCAGGGCGACGTGCAAACCTTGTCCAGTCCGCGCGTGGCTACCCTCAACAACCAGAAGGCGGTGCTCAAGGTCGGCTCCGATGACTACTTCATCACCAATGTGTCAGGCGGTTCGATTGCGAATACCGTGGTGGCCGGGACCACCGGTTCGACCACCATGCCGACGGTGACGCTGACGCCGTTCTTCTCTGGTATTGCGTTGGATGTCACGCCCCAGATTGATGACGGCAACACCATCATGCTGCACATCCATCCTTCGGTGACCTCGGTCACCGAGAAGACCAAAGTTGTCGATCTGGGCAGCGTCGGGAGCTATCGCTTGCCCTTGGCTTCAAGCAGTGTCAACGAGACCGATACGCTGGTTCGCATTCTGGATGGCCGGATTGTGGCAATTGGTGGCTTGATGCAACTGGAATCAAACAGGACGTCTTCGGGACTTCCCGGCACCTCCGGGTTGGGTGGATTTTCTGCCCTGTTTGGCAACCGGGCCAATTCCGGACGGAAAAGGGAACTGGTGGTGTTGATCAAGCCTTCGATCATCCGCACGGAGCAGGATTGGGAGCAACAGACCAAGCGTTCCCGTCTGGCGCTGGACGACATGGAAGCCATCCGTAGCCGCGTGATACGGCTTGACGGCACCGTCGACGAGTCCGCGTCCAAACCCATTGTCCAGTGATGTATTTGCGACATTTCTCACTGCGAGAGGCGCCATTTTCCATTACGCCTGATACGGCCTACTTCTACCCGCATGAGGGGACGCAGTCGGTGCTGAACACCCTGCTGGTGGCCCTGCGCAGTGGAGAAGGTTTCCTCAAGGTCGTGGGCGAGGTCGGTTGCGGCAAGACGGTTTTGTGTCGGCAGCTTCTCAAGCTTCTTCAGGGCGAGTGTGTCACGGCCTACATTCCCAACCCGGACATGGGGCCGGATGATTTGTTGATGGCGCTGGCGCATGAGCTCAATGTCGTGCTGACGCCGCCGCTGAGTCGCCATCAGGTCCTCAACGCCTTGCGAGACTGCTTGCTGCGTCACGCCCATGCGGGGCGCAAGGTGATTGTCTGTATCGATGAAGCACAGGCCATTCCGCTGCGAACCCTGGAGAGCATTCGCTTGTTATCCAACCTGGAAACAGAGAAGCAAAAACTGCTTCAGCTGGTGCTTCTGGGGCAGCCCGAGCTGGATGAGCGATTGTCGCGGCCCGAAATCAGGCAGATGAAGCAACGTATCACTTTCAGCGAGCACCTGGGAAGGATGCCGGCCCATTTGATATCGCCATACCTGGAGCACCGTCTCGCCACTGCGGCCTTGGATGAATTCACGGACGTCAAGTTGTTTGACGACGCTGCGGCCAAGGCCATCGCGCGCTTCAGCGGCGGTGTGCCACGGCTCGCCAATGTACTAGCCCATAAGTGTCTGATGCTGGCCTACGGTGAGAATGTGCGGCGAGTCAAGGTGGCGCATGTCCGCATGGCGGCGAGAGACACCTTGGGCATACCCGCGGCCGACTCCTGGTGGACGCGTTGGAAAAGGTGGCGCGCAGTCAAGCCCATCTCTCCAGATCCGGCGCAGGATGACGCCAAAGAGACCGCCTGGCAGGACACGCGACCCCTGGCTGACTTTGAGGAAGATCATGCAGGGAGTGCGCCGTGAGTGTCATCAACAAGATGCTGCGTGATCTCGATAAGAGGCGTGCGGTCTCGGTCGCTACGCCGTCAACCGAATCCAGAAATGGGCTGACGCGTGACACGGTCAGTGTGAACAACGGGCGACATGCTTGGTCTGGCCAGTGGTTGCGCAGATGGGGCAAGTGGTTGCTGGGGCTGGGCCTCCTGTTGGGACTTGGGGCGCTCGCCGCGTGGTATCTGGATCCCCACGGCTTCCCCACGGATCCGTTTGCACGCCTTGCGTTGACAGCTCCAGCTCCAGCTCCAGCTCCAGCTCCAGCTCCAGCTCCAGCTCCAGCTCCAGCGGCCGGGGCGGAGAATCGTCCCCCTGCGCTGGCTGAGCCGGTCAAGGCAGCCCCTGCCGCGTCCGTGCAGTCCAGTGCAGCACGTCGACAGACGGCATCCCATGCCGCGGGAAACACGAGCGCGGCAGAGGGTTTGAAGACTGACAATTCGACCAAGGTCGTTCCCCCAACGACAAAACCTGCCGCGATTGCGCCGTTGGTTCCGCCTGCAGCCGAGCGCGGCACTTCGGAACGGCCCGCTGCCTCTGCAGCCGGTTCACCGACACCGTCGCAGATGCCCACGCTGGCCGCTCAGCGTCAAGCCGCAGCCCTTGAGACGCTGGCGCAAGCGCAAAGTCTGTGGAATACCGGTTCACGTACCATGGCCCTGGAACTGATGCATGAAGCGGTGCTAGCGGCTGAGCGGAATTTACGCGCGGGAGACCAGACATCGGAAGCTTCGGTACTGCCGCAGCTGGTTCGGGAATGGGCGCGCATGGCGTTGGCAGAGCGGCAGGCGGCGCCCGTGTTTGAGCTGTTGACGCGGTTGGAGCCTGAACTCTCCAGTCAAGCTGATCTGTGGGCAGTGCGTGGCAATGCCGCGCAACGCCTGGGGCGCCATCAGGACTCGGTCAAGGCTTACCTGGCCGCACTGAAGTTGCGCCCCACGGAATCACGCTGGATGTTGGGTGCGGCGGTGTCGCTGGCAGCACAAGGTGACCTGACTGCCGCCGCTGCGTGGGCCGAGAAAGCCCGGGCGAACGGTCCGCTGAGTGCCGAAATTACAGCGTATTTGAGGCAGGCTGGGGTCACGCTGAAGGACCGTTGAAGCGTCTGGACTGCTGGCCCGTGTTCATCTCATAGAATAAAAAAACAGAGACTGGGTAAGTACCCGCCTAACCATGCTCAAGCGAATCAGCGTACGACAACTCACCATCGGAATGCACCTCAAGAAGTTCTGTGGCTCCTGGCTGGACCACCCCTTCTGGCGGTCCGGCTTCGTCATCACAGACCCGAAAGATATCCAGGCTGTTTTGGCCAGCCCGATCAAGGAAGTGTGGATTGACGTTTCAAAAGGTCTTGATGTAGCTTCGGATGACAGTGCGGTTTCGCAAGATCGCCCCGGCGCACGGGCCGATATGCCGGCTTGGAAAGCGGCCTGGAAAGACAAGTCGGGCGTTCGGGAGGAGGGTGCTGCCTTGGGATCCAGCCTAGGTGCACGCGGGGAGCTGCCAGCCTGGAAAGCGGCCTGGAAAAACAAGCCGCTGGGGGGAGGGGAAGGTGCTGCCCTGGCAGCCGGGCCGGTCGCGCCCGGTGAGAGTACGGCTTCGCCCGCCCGCCCCGGCACACGCGCTGAGCTGCCGGCCTGGAAAGCGGCCTGGAAAGACAAACCGCTTGGCGGGGAGGAAGGTGCTGACCTGGCCGCCGGGTCAGTCGCACCCGATCAAAGTATTGATTCGCAAGCCCGTCCCGGCGCACGTGGTGAGCTGCCGGCCTGGAAAGCGGCCTGGAAAGACAGGCCGTTGGGAAGGGAAGACGGTGCAGCCCTGGCCGCCGGGTCAGTCGCGCCCGATCAAAGTATTGATTCGCAAGCCCGTCCCGGCGCACGTGGTGAGCTGCCGGCCTGGAAAGCGGCCTGGAAAGACAAGCCGTTGGGAGGAGAAGACGGTGCTGCCCTGACCGCCGGGCCGGTCGCGCCCGGTGAAAGTACGGCTTCGCCCGCCCGTCCCGGCGCACGCGGTGAGCTGCCGGCCTGGAAAGCGGCTTGGAAAGATAAGTCGTTGAATGGGGAGGGTGGTGCTGCCCTGGCAGCCGGGCCGCTTGCGCCCGGTGAAAGTGCGGCTTCGCTCGCCCGCCACGGCACACGCGGTGATGTGGCGGCCCGCAACGGCACGCCTCTCGTTCGGGGGGAGGGGGCCGCCTTGGACGCCCGCCCTGTCACTCCGGCTATGGTCAAACCCAGCCTGTCCACCGCGGAGCCACGGCAAACCGCACCGTCTTTGCTTTCTGTCGAAATTCAGCGTGCCGCCAAACTATGCGGCCAGTCCAAACTGGCGGTCATGTCCATGTTCCGGGAAGCACGCATGGGGAATGCCATTGACCTGGACAACGTGCAGTTGTTGGTCGAGGAGATTTCCGACTCGGTCGCCCGCAACCCGGGGGCGCTGATTAGCCTGGCCCGGCTCAAAACGGCTGACGACTACACCTATATGCACTCGGTGGCGGTATGCGCGCTGATGGTCGCTCTGGCCAGGCAGTTCCGTCTCGACGAAGAGCAGACGCGCGCTGCGGGCGTGGCCGGTCTTTTGCACGATCTGGGCAAGGCGATGATTCCGGCGGAAATTCTCAACAAGCCGGGCCGACTCACCGATGCGGAATTCACCATCGTCAAGGGCCATCCGCTTGAAGGGTACAAATTGCTGCTCGGGGGCAGCGATGTGGGTGAAGTCGCGCTTGATGTCTGCTTGCATCATCACGAAAAAATGGACGGCTCGGGCTATCCCGACAGATTGAAGGCGGATGAGATCAGCCTGTTTGCCAAAATGGGGGCCGTTTGCGACGTCTACGACGCGATCACGTCGAATCGGCCCTACAAGGCGGGCTGGGATCCATCCGAATCGTTGCGCCGGATGGCCGAGTGGTCGGGCGGCCACTTCGATGCAAAGGTTTTTCAGGCGTTCGTCAAAAGCCTGGGCATTTACCCGATTGGTTCACTGGTACGACTGACGTCCGGGCGCCTGGGTGTGGTTACCGAGCAAACGGGGCAGTCGCTGGTCAACCCGAAGGTCAAGGTGTTCTTTTCCACCAAGTCGAACATGCGCATCGTGGCGGAGGTCATTGATCTGTCCCAACCCGGCTGTGCTGAGAAAATTGTGGGGCGGGAAGATCCGGCTGAATGGCGTTTCCCCGACCTCAATGAGCTGTGGTCGGGTTTGACTGAGCCGCCCTGGTGATAGCCGGCTCAGCGCTTCTGGTACTGAGCGGCGCCGAACATGTTCTCGCGGGCTTTGAGGTCGAGCAGCGGCTTGCGTAAGTCGGCTAGCACTTGAACGCCGCGTTGTACCGCCGGGCGCGCGGCAATCGCATCAAACCATTTTTTCAGGTGCGGGTAGTCGGCCCAGTCGATGCCCTGGTTCTGCCAGGTGCGCAGCCAGGGAAAGATGGCGATGTCGGCAATGGTGTAGGTATTGCCTGAAATGAATTTGTGTGTGGCCAGCTGTTTGTCCATCACGCCGTACAGGCGCTTGGCCTCGTTGGTGTAGCGCTTGACGGCGTACTCGATCTTCTCCGGTGCGTAGATGCGGAAATGGTGGGCTTGTCCGAGCATGGGGCCGACACCGCCCATCTGGAACATCAGCCACTGCAGCATCTCGAACTTCTGACGGTCGCTCTTGGGCAGGAACTTGCCCGTCTTGGACGCCAGGTAGAGCAGGATGGCACCGGACTCGAACAGCGAGATCGGCTTGCCGTCCGGTCCCTCGGAATCGACGATGGCCGGAATCTTGTTGTTCGGGCTGATCTTCAGGAACTCAGGCTTGAACTGGTCACCAGCCCCGATATTGATGGGGTGCACGCGGTAGGGCAGGCCGCACTCCTCCAGCATGATGTGAACCTTGTGCCCGTTGGGCGTGGCCCAGGAATAGACGTCGATCATCGTGCCTCCTGCCGAGTCACAGCCAAGGAGGCATGCGCCCCCTTGGGGGGCTGCGAACGAATGTGAGCTAGGGGGTACATACTGACTCCAATGTAAAAAGGGAGCAGAAATTTCTGCTCCCTTTTATTTTGCTCGGATTTCAGCAGCCGCGCGTGATGGGCATTTCCACCGGTTTCGGGTTAGCGGCGTACTTGCCGAGTTCCAGCTTGGCAATCGCGTTGCGGTGCACCTCGTCCGGGCCATCGGCAAAGCGCAGCGTGCGGGCATGGGCATAGGCGTAGGCCAACGGGAAGTCCTGGCACATGCCGCCGCCGCCATGCACCTGCATGGCCCAGTCGATCACCTGGCAGGCCATGCTGGGGGCCACGACCTTGATCATGGCGATTTCGTTCTTGGCGAACTTGTTGCCGGCCATGTCCATCATCCAGGCCGCCTTGAGCGTGAGCAGGCGCGCCATGTCGATCTTGCAGCGCGCTTCGGCGATGCGTTCCTGCGTCACAGTTTGCGCCGCCACGGTCTTGCCGAAGGCCACGCGCGACGAGGCGCGTTTGCACATGTATTCGAGCGCGCGTTCGGCCTGGCCGATCAGGCGCATGCAGTGGTGGATGCGCCCCGGGCCGAGGCGCCCCTGGGCGATCTCGAAGCCGCGGCCTTCACCGAGCAGGATGTTGCTGGCGGGCACGTGCACATTTTCGAAAGTCACTTCCATGTGGCCGTGCGGCGCATCGTCGTAGCCCATGACGCTCAAGGCGCGCACCACCTTGAAGCCCGGCGTATTGGCCGGCACCAGGATCATGCTTTGCTGCGAGTGGCGCGGTGCCTCCGGGTCGGTCTTGCCCATGGTGATGTAGATGGCGCAGCGCGGGTCGCCGGCGCCCGAAGTCCACCACTTGCGGCCGTTGATCACGTACTCGTCGCCCTGGCGTTCGATGCGGGTTTCGATGTTGGTGGCGTCGCTCGAGGCGACGTCGGGCTCGGTCATGGCAAAGGCCGAGCGGATCTGGCCTTCGAGCAGGGGCTTGAGCCAACGCTCCTTGTGTTCGGCTGCGCCGTAACGGGCGATGGTCTCCATATTGCCGGTGTCCGGCGCCGAGCAGTTGAAGACTTCGGGCGCCCAATGCACGCGGCCCATGATCTCGGCCAGCGGAGCGTATTCCTGGTTGGTCAGGCCGGCGCCTTCGAAGCCGGCGGCCTGGGCGCTGTCGACCGGCAGGAACAGGTTCCACAGGCCGGCAGCGCGGGCCTGGGTCTTGAGCTTCTCGATGGTCTGCAGCGGCGTCCAGCGTTTGCCCGCGGCGGTGTTGGCTTCAACTTCGTCGTGACAGGCCTGTTCGCTTGGGTAGATGTGATCGTCCATGAACTTGAGCAGACGGGCCTGCAGTTCTTTGGTTTTCGGGGAGTAGTCAAAGTCCATGCGTGTCTCCGGTGGTTTTGAGTGAAGCGTTTGAAGCTCAGGCGCGTTGTGCGAATTGCCAGGCCATTTCGGCCAAGGGGCGGGCGCCGGCGGCAGATTTCACCGCCTGGGCGCTCGACGCCGTGCCGTTCTCCACCCGCTTGGCAATGCCTTGCAGGATGGCCGCGATGCGGAACATGTTGTAGGCCATGTAGAAGTTCCAGTCGGCTTTCAGTGCCTCGGGTGTCGTGAGGCCGGTGCGCTCGCAGTACAGGCGGATGTAGTCGTCTTCGCTTGGGATGCCCAGGCTTTTCAGGTCGAGGCCACCGATGCCGCGAAACGAACCCGGCGGGATATGCCAGGCCATGCAGTGGTAGCTGAAGTCGGCCAGCGGGTGGCCTATGGTGGAGAGTTCCCAGTCGAGCACGGCCAGCACGCGCGGTTCGCTCGGGTGGAACATCAGGTTGTCGAGCCGGTAGTCGCCGTGCACGATGCTGACTTTGCTTTCATCACGGGCGCTGGCCGGGATGTGCGCGGGCAACCAGGTGATGAGCTGGTCCATCTCCGGAATTGGTTGCGTGCTGGACGCTACATATTGCTTGCTCCAGCGGCCAATCTGGCGCTCGAAGTAGTTGCCCGGCTTGCCGTAGTTGGCCAGGCCGCGTTCAGCAAACTTGACGCTGTGCAGGGCGGCAATCACCCGGTTCATTTCGTTGTAGATGGCGCCGCGCTCGGCCGGGTTCATGTCGGGCAGCGCCTGATCCCACAGCACGCGCCCCTGCATGAACTCCATGATGTAGAAGGCGCGGCCGATGATGGCTTCATCCTCGCACAGGCAGTACATGCGCGGCACGGGTACGTCGGTGCCGTGCAGGCCGCGCATCACGGCGAACTCGCGCTCCACCGCATGGGCCGAGGGTAGCAGCTTGGCCACCGGCCCCGGCTTGGCGCGCATGACGTAGCTCTTGGCCGGTGTGATGAGCTTGTAGGTCGGATTGGATTGGCCGCCCTTGAAGGCTTCCACACTCAGCGGGCCGGCAAAACCCTCCAGGTTGTTCTCAAGCCAGGTGTTCAGGGCCGCCACATCGAAAGCGTGGCTGTCGGGAACCGGGCGCGTGCCCACGAAATGATCAAAATCGCTCATGGTGAAGGCGCTCGTGTGTCAGTGGTCGGATTCGATGATGCGCATCAGCGCTTCGCGGTTGCGGATGACCAGACCGCCGGGCTCGATGCGGATGGCGTCTTCGCGCTCCATGGCCTTGAGTTCCTGGTTGACGCGCTGGCGCGAGGCCCCCAGCAACTGGGCCAGTTCCTCCTGCGCCAGTTGCAGGCCGATGCGCATCTCGGTGCTGTCGCTCAGCGAGGGAATGCCGTAGCTGCGCAGCAGGTGCAGCAGTTGTTTGGCCAGGCGCGCCCGCAGCGGCAGGGTGTTGAGGTCTTCCACCAGGCCGTAGAGCTGGCGGATGCGCCGCGCATGCAGGCGCAGCATGGCTTCGTAGAGTTCGAGATGAACGCTGAGGATTTTTTTGAAGTCGGCCTTGGCCACGCACAGGGTGGTGGTGTCGCCATGGGCGTAGGCATCGTGCGTGCGCCGGTCGCCGTCGAAGATGGCCACATCGCCGAACCAGACACCCGGCTCGACGTAGGTCAGTGTCACCTGCTTGCCCGAGATCGAGGTGGAACTGACCCGCACGGCCCCTTTGGCGCAGGCGACCCACTCCTCCGGTGGCTCACCGCGTGCCGCAATCAGGTCGCCGTCTCGGTAGCGTTTGACGTAGGCACAGCGCAGGATATCGTGCCGCAGAGACGGGGACAGGCTGGCAAACCAGCGCCCAGCGTTGATGGCTGCTCGTTCGTCAATGCTAAGAATCGGGTCGTCCATGAACTGTCTTTGGGGTGACTGCTAGTTTTTTCCATTGTCGCGCGCGCCGCGACAGCTTGGGCTCGGAGCTGTCACCTGGGCGTCTGGTGCGCGATCAGAGCCATTGTTACGGCTTATTCGAACTGCGGGGGCTGTTTCGCCAAAAAGGCCGCAATGCCGATGCCAGCATTGGCGTGGTGCAGGTTGCGCACGAAATGGTCGCGTTCCAGCGCCAGCTGCTGGTTCAGCGAGGCGTTCTCGGTCTCATTGAGCAGTTCCTTGATGCTGGCCAGGGCATTGGGTGCCCGGGCGTTGAGCCGCTCCGCCAGCGCCAGCGCCTCATTCAGCGCATTAGCGCTTTCCGTGACGCGGTTGACGAGGCCGAGTTCATGAAGGCGCTGGGCGCTGATGCGCTCACCGCACATCAGCAGTTCGTTCACCAGCTGGCGCGGCAGGGCGCGTGTCAGGCTCCAGCTGCCGCCACCATCGGGCGATAGCGCGATCGTGCTGTAGGCCATGACAAACACCGCATCGCTGGCGGCGACGATGAAGTCGCAGGCCAGGGCCAGGGAGAAGCCGGCGCCAGCGGCGGCCCCTTCGACCGCCGCAATGACCGGCTTGGGGAAGGTCCGGATGGTTTCGATCCAGTTGTGCAGACCTTCGATGCTGTCGGTCTGTACCGAGGCTTCTTGCTGGCGGTTGGCTTGCAGGCGCTGCAGGTTGCCGCCGGCACTGAAGAGCGAGCCTTCGCCCGTGATGACCACGCTGCGGATTTCGGGGTTGGTTTCAGCCACGCTCAGGGCTTCGACGCCGGCGGCATACATCTCCGGCCCGAGGGCATTGCGGTGCCCAGGGTTGGAGAGGGTCAGCACCATGGTGCGGCCCTGACTGGTGCTTTGCAATTCTGCGCTCATGCGTTGGTCTCCGTTGTGGGGGCTGAATTATTCTTCTTCGTGCATGAGGCTCAGGCCGATGGCGCCGCGGCGGCGCAGCCAGGGGCTGGGGCGGTAACGCGGGTCGCCGTAGACGGTCTGCATGTTGAACAGCACTTCCAGCACATTGGTCGGACCATACAGATTGCCCATGGCCAGAGGCCCCATCGGGTAGCCCAGGCCCAGGGTGACCGCCGTTTCCAGGTCGGCGGGTGAGCAGATGCGCTGTTGACAGATGTCGGAGGCGATGTTAACGATGTTGGCCACCACGCGCTGCGTCACAAAACCGGCGCTGTCGCGGATCACGCTCACTGCCTTGCCGTCGCGGGCGAACAGGGCATGGGCGGCGTCGCGCATGTCGGTGCGGGTGGCCGGGTTGGTGGCCAGCACACGGCGTTTGGTGGTGGCATCGTCCACCAGCATGTCGATGCCGATGGTGCGAGCCGGGTCGAGCCGCTCCACCACCGCCACCGTGGTGATGTCAAAGCCCAGCGGGGCCACCAGCGTCAGGGCGATGGGGGAAGGGGATTGACCGGTTTCGATCTTGGCACCCAGGTCCTTGAGCAACTGCAGCAGTTCGGCGCGCCGTGCCGCGCGGGGCGATACCCAGACGGGCGGCATGTCCGTCATTTGTGGCACGGCCGGCTCGGGGCTGAGCTGGGCCACATTGCCTTCGTAGCGGTAAAAGCCTTCGCCCACCTTGCGTCCGACCATGCCGCCGGCCAGCCGCTGCGCCGTGATGACGCTTGGGCGGTAGCGGGGTTCCTCGTAGTACTGGTGGTAGATCGACTCCATCACCGGGTGCGATACATCGAGCGCGGTGAGGTCCATCAACTCAAAAGGCCCGAGCTTGAAGCCGGCCTGGTCTTTGAGGATGCGGTCGATGGTGGCAAAGTCGGCCACGCCTTCGCTGACGATGCGCAGTGCCTCGGTGCCGTAGCCACGGCCAGCATGGTTGACGATGAAGCCGGGGGTGTCCTGCGCCGTGACCGGCGTGTGCCCCATCTGGCGCGCATAGTCCGACAGGGCGGTGCAGACGGCCGGGTCGGTCTTGAGGCCGGCGATGACTTCCACCACCTTCATGAGCGGCACCGGGTTGAAGAAGTGGTAGCCCGCCACGCGCTGTGGCCGCTGCAGCTTGGCGGCAATGGCGGTGATCGAGAGCGAGGAGGTGTTGCTGGCCAGTACGGCGTCGGGCCGCACAATGCCTTCGAGATCGGCAAAAAGGGCGGCTTTCACCTCTAGCTTTTCCACGATCGCTTCCACCACGAGGTCGCAGTCGGCCAGATCGATCAAGGCCTGGGCGCATTGCAAGCGGGATTTGCAGGCTGCCACTTGGGCGGCCTCCATGCGGCCTTTTTCCTGCAGTTTGTCCCACTGGCTGCCGATGGCCTGCTGGGCGGCGGTCATGGCCGGGGCTTGAGTGTCGAAGAGGATGACGGTGCTGCCGGCCTGGGTTGCGATCTGGGCGATGCCACGGCCCATGGCGCCAGTGCCAACGATGCCAATGCGTGTGTAGACGGGTTTCATGGTGGAATTATCGCCCGGGCTGGCGTGGGTGCCGAGTCCCCGGCACGACTATGATGAATTGCGTGATCGGCGACACTGGGGTCCGGATCGCTTTCATCAACCCGCCTCTGTGCCTAATGCATGAGACACAGATGCATTTTCGCTTGTTGACATCATGACTCTGAAACTTTGCGGATTTTCGGCCAGTAACTACTACAACAAGATCAAGCTGCAGCTGCTCGAAAAAGGCGTTCCCTTCGACGAGGAACTGGTCTGGACCGGCCATACCGATGGGTTGCTGGTGGAGCGCTCGCCGATGGGCAAGGTGCCCTTCCTGGATACGCCACAGGGCCCCATTTCAGAGTCTGGTGCCTGTGCCGAATACATCGAAGCCGCCTACCCGCAAAAACCACTGCTGCCCGCCGATACCTATGCCGCGGCCAAGGTGCGTGAGATCATGATCTACAGCGAGCTGCATCTCGAGTTGGTGGCGCGCCAGCTGTACGCCGAGGCTTTCTTTGGCGGCAAGGTGTCGGACGAGGTCAAGGAACGCACCCACAAGTTGCTGGTCAAGGGGGTTCATGGTTTTGCCAAGATCGCCAAATTTGCCCCCTATATCGCGGGGCCTGAGTTCAGTCTCGCGGATTGTGCGGCGGTGGCCCATTTGCCGCTGGTGTCGAGCGCCAGCAAGATCATCTATGGCGAGGATGTGCTGGCGGCTTTGCCGGTGCGCGATTACGTCAAGATGATGGGGGAGCGCGCAACCATGAAGACCGTCAATGCCGACCGCAAGAGCAGCACCGAGATCATGTTGGCGGCACGCGCCAGCAAATGAAGCTGAGCGGCTGTATCAGCGCCGCACTTGCAGGGCGCCCGGATTGACGATGTTGGTCGGGGTGCCCTTGATGAAATTGACCACGTTGTCGAATGCGGTGCCAAAGTAGAGCTCGTAACTGTCCTGCTCCACATAACCGATGTGCGGTGTACAGATGCAGTTTTCCAGGCGCAGCAGGGCATGGCCTTGCAGGATGGGTTCGGTTTCGAACACGTCGACTGCCGCCATGCCCGGGCGTCCGCGGTTCAGAGCGCCGATCAAGGCGTCGGGCTCGATCAGTTCAGCGCGTGAGGTGTTGACGATCAAGGCCGTAGTCTTCATGCGTGCCAGATCATCGGATGTCACGATGCTGCGGGTTTCATCGTTCAGGCGCAAATGCAGCGTCAGCACATCGCTGTCGGCAAAAAACTCTTCCCGGCTGGAGGCGGCCTCGTAACCATCGAGGACGGCTTTTTCGCGCGATGGCTCACGCCCCCAGACGAGCACGCGCATACCGAAAGCCCGCGCGTAACCAGCCAGCAGCTGGCCGATTTTTCCGTAGCCCCAGATACCCAGTGTCCGGCCTTGAAGAACACAGCCCAGTCCAAAATTCGGTGGCATGGCGCTGGACTTGAGGCCGGACTGCTGCCAGGCCCCGTGTTTGAGGTTGCCGATGTATTGCGGCAGTCGGCGCATGGCCGCCATGATCAGGGCCCAGGTCAGTTCGGCGGGTGCGACAGGAGAGCCGGTACCTTCGGCGACGGCAATGCCGCGCTCGGTGCAGGCGGCAATATCAATGTGACTGCCGACGCGGCCGGTCTGGACAATCAGCTTGAGACGGGGCAGTTTCTCGATCAGCGCACGTGTGAGATGCGTGCGTTCACGGATGAGGACAATCACGTCGGCATCCCGCAGTCGCACGGACAATTGGCCTAGACCCTTGACGGTGTTGGTGTAGACCTTGGCCGGAAAGGCCTCCAGTTTGGCCGCGCATGCAAGCTTACGTACAGCGTCTTGGTAATCATCCAGAATCACAATATTCATGCCGCTATTGTGCCTCGGTCTGGTGCCCTCCGAGGTGGTTCAGCCAGCATCTTTGTGATGCTGGCGTCAGCTTCTGGCCGCTTCGCAGGCGGCAAGGCGATCGAGTTCGGCGCAGACATCGGCCATGCGACCGGAAATGACCATCCGTCCGACTTGGGCGGGGGGCTGACCGGACTCCATGATGCGCACGATGCGTAGCGGACGGCGCTGCACGAGTCGTGATGGTGTCGTGCCAGCCGGTCCGCTCCGGCGATGGCATGCGGGCAGGGCGCTGTGGGCCGAGGGCTTGGCGTGGCTTGCCGCAGCGGACTTACCCACGGGCGCCGGTGTGGCCGTGGGTGCGAACCAGCGCAGCAGGCCTTGCAGTGGCGCCCAGGCGCGCGGTTCGGCAAAAAAGGCGATGTTCATCAAAAACCTTTCAATGTGCCGATCACATCAGCATGGTGTTGCGGATCAGGCCAACCGCCAGGCCTTCGATTTCAAACGGCTCGCCGGGTTCAACCACAATGGTCTGGTAGTCCGGGTTTTCGGGGTGCAGTTCGATGAGGTGCTTGTTGCGACGGAAGCGTTTGACGGTGACTTCATCGCCGAGACGCGCCACTACGATTTGGCCATTTTTGGCGTCTTTGGTGGACTGGACGGCCAGCAGGTCGCCGTCCATGATGCCGGCGTCACGCATGGACATGCCGCGCACTTTGAGCAGGTAGTCGGGCTTGCGCTGAAACAGGCTGTTTTCGACGTAGTAGGTCTGGTCCACATGTTCCTGCGCGAGAATGGGGGAGCCGGCGGCTACCCGTCCAATCAGTGGCAGGGCCAGTTGGGCCAAGCTCGGAAGCGGCAGGGAAAACTGGTGCATGCGGGATTCGTTGATGGAGCGCAAAGCGTCGCTCTTGAGCCGGATGCCACGCGAGGTGCCGCTGACGAGTTCGATGACGCCTTTGCGGGCCAGCGCCTGCAGATGTTCCTCGGCCGCGTTGGCGGATTTGAAGCCCAGCTCGGCAGCAATTTCAGCCCGGGTGGGCGGCGCGCCGGTGCGTGCAATGGCACTCTGGATCAGGTCCAGAATCTGTTGCTGGCGGGCGGTGAGTTTCACCGGGAATTGGGGCAGGTCCATCATGACGACTCCTTGGTACTGGCTGAGGCAAGATTACTGTCTTAATATCCAGTAACTGTATTTTTAATCAGTTTTTAAGGTTTGGCAAGTGCAAAGCAAAAAAATTGTGGTTTTGGGTACGGGCGGCACGATTGCCGGCACGGCAGCCAGTGCCAGCGACAACACGGGCTATACCGCCGCACAACGGGGGGTGGATGCCTTGCTGGCGGCAGTGCCTGCCTTGGCGAAACAGCCATGGGCGGTGGTGTGCGAGCAGGTGGCGCAAATCGACAGCAAGGACATGACGATGGCCGTGTTGCAGCACTTGTTGCAGCGCTGTACGCATTGGCTGGCCCAGCCGGATGTGCAGGGGCTGGTGATCACGCATGGGACGGATACGCTGGAAGAAACGGCCTATTTCCTTCATGCAACGCTTGCCGCGCGCAAACCGGTGGTGTTGACGTGTGCCATGCGGCCGGCGACCTCAATCTCATCGGATGGGCCGCAAAACCTGCTGGATGCTGTACTCGTAGCGGCGCATCCGGGCGCGCAGGGGGTGGTGGCGGTCTGCGCGGGCAGCATCCACAGTGCTCTGGATGTGCAGAAAGTGCATACCTATCGACTGGATGCCTTCAGTTCAGGAGACGCTGGCGTGTTGGGTTATGTGGAAGATGGTGGGGTGCGCGTGTTGCGAAACTGGCCGGTATTGGTCCCCGGGGCCGCACCTGATACTGTCAAGCGTCTCGTGGCGCTGGCGCAGTGGCCGCGTGTAGAAATCGTCATGAGTCATGCCGGCGCCGGCGGGGCGATCGTGGAGGCCTTGCTCGCGCAAGGCAGCGTACTGGGAGCGGAGGTGGTACCTGTTCGCGGCTTGGTGGTCGCCGCCACAGGCAACGGCACGCTGCATCACGAATTGGAGCGGGCGTTGTTGCGAGCCCAGGCGGCAGGCGTGCGGGTCGTTCGGGCAAGCCGGTGTGCCCATGGCCGCGTGTTGTCGCGCCCAGACGATGCGATCCCGGATTCGCAGGGTTTGTCCCCGGTCAAGGCGCGGCTGGCCTTGATGCTCGATCTCGTATGATCCGCAGGACCGGCAGCGGGTTTAGCTGTTAACTTTTTGTCGAGCGACATTTAAATATCACATGAGTGCCCGTATGTTCAATCTGGTCGACCATGTTGTCAAACTCACGCAGCATCGTGACCGTGACCAACTCGATATCACATTGACCGATGCCTTGATGGCACTGCTCAATCCGCAGCAAGTTTCCATTGTGGTTGTTGTGACGGAAGAGCAGGAGCGGCACTGGTTGCCTTTGACGCAACTGGAACGCGGTGGCATGACGGAGGTTCTGGCCGACCCCATGCGAGTGAATGTTCAAAACTTGCAACGTTTGGAAGAGGCGCCGCACCGACTGCAATGCTTGACCCGTTTGGAGCTGATCGAGGTGGTCCCCACGGTCGAGACTGCGCCGCATGTGACGCTGTTACCTCTGTTCTCGGACTCGCGCGTGGTCGGGCAGGGGGTGATTGAAATCCATTCGGAAGCGCGCTTGACACCCGAATCGTTAAGCGCTGCCATGCGCTTGCAGAGCGTGTACCGGAATATGCGCGACATGCTCGATTACAGCGAGTGTGATGCCCTGACCGGGCTGCTCAATCGCAAATCGTTTGACGATGCCTTCTTCAAAGTGCTGCGGGAGGATCGCGCCAAGTCAGGCGACGGTCTGCCGCACGATGCCGTCGTTGCGGGTTTGGTCGACCACCGCCGCCCCGAGCAGGCCGCCGGCTACTGGTTGGCCATGGTCGATGTGGATCATTTCAAGCAAGTCAATGATGTGCATGGTCATTCGATCGGCGACGAGGTGTTGCTGCTGGTGGCGCGTATTCTCAAAAATACATTCCGTGCGCTGGACCGGGTCTATCGTTTTGGTGGCGAGGAGTTTGTGGTGTTGTTGCGCTGTCCGGACGAGAAGGGCGCCATGCAGGCGCTCGAGCGGTTTCGCAGCAATATGGAAAACTATGCTTTCCCACAGGTCGGGCGTATCACGGCGAGCGTGGGACTGGCTGAAATTCATGCCGGCGACTCGCCCAGTATTGCCTGTGCACGTGCTGACCAAGCGGTGTATTTTGCCAAGAAGAATGGGCGCAACCGCGTGTGCAGCTACGATCACTTGATACGCGAAGGCTTGCTGAAATCCGATAACAAGGTCGGTGGCATCGAGCTGTTTTGAGACCGTACTCCAGTTAAATCGGGTTCTGGTGAACACAATAAAAAAGGCCGCATAAGCGGCCTTTTTTATTGGAAGAAGCGACTTAGCGCGTCAAGGCCTGCATCGCGCGGGCGGTGATTTCCTCGACACTGCCCATGCCGCTGATGGCGCGGTATTGGGGGGCGGCCAGCGGGTCGGCCTTGGCCCAGTTGCTGTAGTAATCCACCAGCGGACGGGTCTGGGCGCTGTAGACGTCCAGCCGCTTTTTCACCGTTTCTTCTTTGTCATCTTCGCGTTGCACCAGGGGCTCACCGGTGACATCGTCCTTGCCTTCCACCTTGGGCGGATTGAATTTGACGTGGTAGGTGCGACCTGAAGCGGGGTGGGAGCGGCGGCCGCTCATGCGCTCGATGATGGCTTCGAAGGGCACGTCGATTTCCAGCACGTAATCGAGCTTGACGCCGGCGGCCTTCATGGCGTCCGCTTGCGGAATGGTGCGGGGGAAGCCGTCAAACAGGAAGCCAGCCGAGCAGTCGGGCTGGGCAATGCGCTCCTTCACCAAGTTGATGATGAGGTCGTCGCTGACCAAGCCCCCCGATTCCATCACGGCTTTGGCTTGCAGGCCCAGCGGCGTGCCGGCCTTGACGGCGGCGCGCAGCATGTCACCCGTGGAAATTTGCGGAATGCCGTATTTTTGGCAAATGAAAGTGGCCTGCGTGCCTTTGCCGGCGCCAGGAGCGCCCAACAGAATCAGTCTCATGGAAAACCTCGGATGAATCGGAATCAGATCGCGATAAAAGGCACCCACAGGGGGCGCCCATAACGTCTTATTGGGGTCAAGGATAGCATGGTCAGGCCGGAGCCAAACTTACAACCGGCATCCTCTCAGGTGCGAAATAGCTGGCGTACACGCGCCAGATCTTCCGGCGTATCGACGCCAGTGCCAGGGGCCTCGGGCGTGACATGCACGGCAATGCGGTGGCCATGCCACATGGCGCGCAATTGCTCAAGGGCTTCGGTCACTTCAATCGGGGCTTGCGCTAGTTTCGGGAACTGGCGCAGAAAGCCAACGCGGTAGCCGTAGAGGCCGATGTGGCGCAACGGCGCTGGGCTGGGCAGGCTGCTGACGCCCTGGGCAAAACCGTCGCGCCACCAGGCAATGGGCGCCCGGCTGAAATACAGCGCCAGATCGCGCGCATCGAGCACCACCTTGACCACGTTGGGGTTGACGAAGTCGGCGACCTCGTGGATCGGGTGCGCGGCGGTGCTCATGCTCGCCTCGGGGCGCTGCAGCAGCAGATCGGCCACGGCCGAAACCAGTTGTGGATTGATCAGCGGCTCATCGCCCTGGACGTTGATCACCAGTTGCTCGTCGGCCAGTTGCAGCAGGTCGCAGGCCTCGGCCAGGCGGTCGCTGCCGCTCGGGTGGTCGGCGCGGGTGAGAACGGCCTCGACGCCATGGGCTTGGCAGGCTTGCAGGATTTGCGGGCTGTCACCCGCCACGACGATCCGGGTGCCCGGCGCCATGCCTGAGCGGACGCGTTGGGCCACGCGTACCACCATGGGCACGCCGCCGATGTCGGCCAGTGGCTTGTTGGGCAGCCGGGTGGAGGCCAGCCGCGCAGGAATCAGGACCGTGAAACTCAAAGCCCGAGTTCCTCGTCTGTGAGTGGCCGTGCCTCGTTTTCCAGCAGGATGGGAATGCCGTCGCGGATCGGATAGGCCAGCCGCGCACTGCGCGAGATCAGTTCTTGTTTCTCGCGGTCGTACTCCAGCGGGCCCTTGGTGACCGGGCAAACCAGCAGTTCAAGAAGTCGTGTGTCCATGCGCCGATGATAGCCGCGCGTCCAGGACTTCTGCGAGTAAGAGGTCCAGGGCGGAGAGAAAGGCCGGCTCGGGGGTGAACGCCAGCGGAACGGCCAGCGCTTCGGGGTGCGTGGCCCATAACTTGACGGCATCTTTTTCGGTGCAGAGTAGCGTGTAGTCCTGGTCGGCGGGGGCTTGCCAATCGTCAAAGTCATGGTGGTCGGGCAGCGCCAAGGTCTGTGCCAGGGTCAGACCCTGGGCTTGCAGCATGGCAAAGAAAGTGTGCGGTCGGGCGATGGCAGCCAGGGCCAGCAGGGGCTTATCCCACGCGTGTGCCAGAGTTGAGAGGGGTACTTGGCTACCGTCAGCGCGCATGGCAATTGGCGCCAGGGCGCGGCGTGAGATGAAGCCGGTGAAGGCGGGCTGGGCGCCGGTATGCAGCACCAGATCGACATGGCGTGGCCAGGGTTCGCGCAGCGGGCCGGCCGGCAGCAGGAAGCCGTTGCCTACGCCGCGGTCATCAAACACGCAGACTTCGATGTCGCGCGCCAGGGCATAGTGCTGCAGGCCATCATCACTGATGAGGATGTCAGTCTCGGGGTATTGGGCCAGCAGGGCCCGGGCCGCCTCCATGCGCTGGGGAGCGACAAATACCGGTACGGCGGTGTTGCGCTGGATGAGTAATGGCTCATCGCCCACGTCACGGGCCGCACTGCTGGCTTGCACTTCGCGGCAGTCCTGCAGCCGTCTGCCATAGCCGCGCGAGATGACGCCGGGGTGCAGGCCGCGTGCCTGCAAGTGACGCACCAGCGCCATCACCACCGGGGTCTTGCCGGCACCGCCTGCCACCACATTGCCCACCACGATGACCGGGACCGGCGCGCGCTCGCGAGTCAGCAGGCCGCTGAGGTACAGCCCTTGCCGGATGCGGACCAGAAAACCCAGCAGCAGGGAGAGTGGCCACAGCAACCAGGCCAGCAGGCCGCGCCTTTCCCAGCCTTCCGTCAGGACGCGCTGCCATGCCGGCTGTGACGCCTCGTGCATGGCCTTACTTGGCGCCGGCCTGTGCCGAGGACTGGGTGGCAAAGGTGATTTGGGTCAGGCCGGCACGCCGTGCGGCTTCCATGACCGTGACCACCGACTGGTGTTTGGCACTGGCGTCGGCACTGATGATCACCACCGTGTCCTTGCCGGCCTTGGCATTCTGGAGCAGCGCGGTGGCGAGCGCTTCCAGGCTGCGGTCCGTCAGCGTGGTCTTATTGACGGCGTAGGCGCCGTCGCTGCTGACCGCAACCACGATTTCCTTCGGGTAGTCACGTTGTGCATCGGTGTCGGCCACGGGAAGCTGCAACTGCATTTCCGTGAACTTGCTGTAGGTGGTCGAGAGCATGAGAAAGATCAGCACCACCAGCAGCACGTCGATGAAGGGAATCAGATTGATTTCGGGCTCTTCCCGTGTTCTCGGTCGAAAGTTCATGGCTGAACCGCCCCCGTACCGGCGCAGGAAAAGGCGTGCTGGGGCATGGGGTTCATTTCCGCAGCGTGTTGAGGTGACGCACCAAGCGCTCGGAAGCCAATTCCAGCGTGAGCAGGTAGGCGTCCACCCGGGCGCGGAAATAGCGCCAGAAGATCAGCGACGGAATGGCCACGATCAGGCCGAAGGCGGTGTTGTACAAGGCCACCGAAATACCATGTGCCAACTGGGCCGGGTTGCCGCCGGTCGCGCCGCCGGTGGGGGTTTGTGATCCGAAAATTTCGATCATGCCTACCACGGTGCCGAATAGGCCCATCAGGGGCGCAGTCGAGGCAATGGTGGCCAGTGCGCTGAGGTAGCGCTCCAGGCGATGCGCGACCACGCGGCCGGCGCCTTCCATGGTGGCGCGCAAGTCTTCCTCGCTGCAGCCGGGATTGGTTTCCAGGGCATGAAAACCGCTGGCCAGCACTTCGCCCAAAGCCGAGTTCTGCGCCAGCTGCGTGATCACCTCCGACGGCGGAATGCCCGTGCGGGACACACGAAGGGCCTCGTCCAACAGTTGAGGCGGGGCGACTTTTTCAGTCTTGAGGCTGAGAAAGCGCTCGATGATGAGGGCCAGGGCCAGGATTGAACAGGCGATCAGGGGCCAGATTGGCCAGCCTGCGGCTTGTATGATTGAAAACAAAGGGCTGTCTCCGCGCAAATGAAATGCCACGCGATTATGGCGCACGGACGAATGCAATCCGAAACCAGTCGTGCCGGATCCGAAACAAACGGTAAGAGCAGACGCCGCCCCTCACAAAATCTGTGGATAACTTTGTGAAGAAGTCGTCGGATATCTCCTCGCAGGCCGCATCCATGCGGGTTTTCAACAAAACGATGCCAAAAAAGGCAGGTAAAAACTAAATGAAATCAATGGCTTGCAACGAGAAGTCGTGTGTTGCCAAGGATTTCGATACTTTGTGGGGCGCTATCTGCCTACTGTGGACTAGTCGGTCCCTCCATGCTGCTGAAAGGCTTGTATTTACTGATGTCTGACTCTTCTTTTCCAGCAACGACGGCGCGAATCTGGCAGGTTGGCGCCCTGTGCCGCGCCATTGCTGATGCTCTTGAGGCGCGCTTCAACCCGGTCGCGGTGCGCGGTGAAATTTCCGGTTTCTCGCGCGCATCCAGCGGGCATTGTTACTTTTCGCTCAAGGACGAAAGCGGGCAGATTCGTTGCGCCATGTTCCGGCGTGCCGCCAGTTTGCTGGACTTCGCGCCGCGCGATGGCGAACTGGTGGAGGTGCGTGGCCGTTTGGGCGTGTATGAGCCTCGCGGCGATTTGCAACTGATTGTCGAATCCATGGGCCGGGCCGGGCAGGGGGCGCTGTTCGAGCAGTTCCTCAAACTCAAAGCCCGGCTGGATGCCGAGGGGCTGTTCGACGCCGCGCGCAAGCGTGAGCTGCCAGCGATGCCGCGCGGCATCGGTGTGGTGACCTCGCTTGGCGCTGCGGCCCTGCACGATGTGGTGACGGCACTGCAGCGGCGGGTGCCCCACATTCCGGTGATCGTGTCGCCGGCGTCGGTTCAGGGGGCCAATGCGCCGACAGAACTGGTCCAGGCGCTCTCGAACTTGTATCGCTTCACACCCGAGGGTCAAGCCCAAGGCGACGAAACCCGTCCGGTGGTCGATGTCATCCTGCTGGTGCGCGGCGGCGGCTCCATGGAGGATTTATGGGCCTTTAACGATGAGCGGCTAGCCCGCGTCATGGTGCAAAGCCCTGTGCCCATCGTTTGTGGGGTGGGCCATGAAACCGATTTCACGATTGCCGATTTTGTGGCCGACCTGCGCGCGCCGACGCCCACGGCGGCGGCCGAACTGGTGGCACAGCCGCGCTCGGTCTGGCATGGGACGCTCGATCTGATGCAAGGACGTTTGCACGATGCCCTGACCCGTCGTCTTGACACCCAGAGCCAGCGGCTTGATGCGGCGGCCAGCCGCCTTGGGCGTCCGTCCGCCTTGGCGGCCCGGCAACGGCTGGCCCTGGCTTCCCGCGCCCAGCGATTACGTTTTGCGCTCACCCATGACCTGCGGCAAAAGGAACGCGATTTACAGGCACTCGGCACCGAGTTGCCACAGCAACTGCGGCGCGGGCTGGACGGCATGCGCCATCGCCTGGGGCGAGCCGACCTGCGGCTGCGGCTGCTGGACCCCTCACTGGTCCTGCAACGTGGCTACGCGTGGCTGTCGGATGAGCAGGGGAAAACCATCACCAGCGTGAGTCAGACCTTCGCCGGGCAGGCTGTGCAGGCCACCCTTGCGGATGGCAAGGTTGCTCTGAGCGTTTCGCCACCACGGCCCAAATAATTCCTACAATCAGCGTTTTCGAACAACAAACCCAAGAGGACACCATGGAACATACCCTGCCCGCATTGCCCTACGCGATTGACGCTCTGGCCCCCCATTACTCCAAGGAAACACTGGAGTTTCACCACGGCAAGCACCACAACGCCTATGTGGTTAACCTCAACAACCTGCAAAAGGGCACCGAGTTCGAGAACATGGACCTCGAGTCCATCATCAAGAAGTCCAGTGGTGGCATCTACAACAATTCCGCCCAGATCTGGAACCACACCTTCTTCTGGAACTGCATGAAGCCCAACGGCGGCGGTGAGCCCACCGGCGCCCTGGCCACAGCCATCAATGCCAAGTGGGGCAGCTACGCGGCTTTCAAGGAAGCCTTCGTCAAGTCGGCCGTGGGCAATTTCGGTTCCGGCTGGACCTGGCTGGTGAAGAAGGCTGACGGCTCGGTCGACATCGTCAACATGGGCGCTGCCGGCACGCCGCTGACCACCGCCGACAAGGCCCTGCTGACGGTGGACGTGTGGGAACACGCCTACTACATCGACTACCGCAACCTGCGCCAGAAGTTCGTTGAAACTTTCCTCGACAAGCTGGTGAACTGGGACTTTGTGGCAAAGAACTACGCCTGATATCCACCTCAGCAAAGAAAGGGCTCGAAGGTCTGACCTTCGAGCCCTTTTTGTTTTCCGAGTCCCGGCGCGTGCTGAAGGCCCGCCGCCATAGCACTTGCCGGCCCGAAGGGCCGTTGTCGCGGCAAGTCATGTATCTTTTATAAGACTTATTGAAAAATTTTCTCGTTTTTATTGATGGAAATTTTGCATGGTGAGATTGGAGTTCAAAAAATGGGGTTTGGGTCAGACCATTGAAAGCAAAATCTCACACTATTCAACGATGACTGTCTGGCAGTGAAGCAGTCCGACGGCATTTCCCTATCTATTTCTGGAGATAAGAGATGAGTACCCAGCAACCCACCATCATTTACACCCTGACGGACGAAGCGCCGTTGCTGGCGACCAGTGCCTTTCTGCCCATCATCCGTACCTTCGCGGCGCCGGCCGGCGTCAACGTGACCACCAGCGATATCTCGGTGGCTGCGCGTGTTCTGGGGGCGTTCCCTGAATACCTGACCGAGGCGCAGCGTGTGCCCGACAATCTGACCGAACTGGGCCGTCTGACGCTGTTGCCTGACACCAACATCATCAAGCTGCCCAACATCAGTGCTTCGCAGGGGCAGTTGATCGCCTGCATCCGCGAACTGCAGTCCAAGGGCTACAAGATTCCCGACTACCCGGAAGATCCGAAGACCGACGAAGACAAGGCGATCCGGGCACGCTATGGCAGGTGCATCGGCAGTGCCGTCAACCCGGTGCTGCGCGAGGGCAATTCCGACCGCCGCGCGCCGGCCGCTGTGAAGAACTATGCGCGCAAGAACCCGCATTCGATGGCCGAATGGAGCCAGGCTTCGCGTACCCACGTGTCGCACATGCACCATGGCGACTTCTATCACGGTGAAAAATCGTTGACGTTGGACAAGGCGCGCGAGGTGAAGATGGAGCTGATCACGAAAAGCGGCAAGGCGATCGTGCTCAAGCCCAAGGTCGCCCTGCTGGCGGGCGAGATCATCGACAGCATGTTCATGAGCAAGAAGGCGCTGGAGGAGTTCTACGAAAAGGAAATCGAGGACGCGCGCAAGACCGGCGTGATGTTCTCGCTGCACGTCAAGGCCACCATGATGAAGGTGTCGCACCCCATCGTTTTTGGCCACTGCGTGAAGATCTTCTACAAGGACGCTTTTGCCAAGCACGGCAAGCTGTTCGACGAACTGGGTGTCAATGTCAACAACGGCATGGCCAACTTGTACGACAAGATTGCTACTCTGCCGCAAAGCAAGCAGGACGAGATCAAGCGTGACCTGCACGCCTGCCATGAGCACCGCCCCGAACTGGCCATGGTCGATTCTGCCAAGGGCATCACCAACTTCCATTCACCCAACGACATCATCGTCGACGCCTCGATGCCGGCCATGATCCGCAATGGCGGCAAGATGTGGGGCGCCGATGGTCGACTCAAGGATGTCAAGGCGGTGATGCCCGAGAGCACCTTTGCCCGTATTTACCAGGAGATGATCAACTTTTGCAAATGGCACGGCAACTTCGACCCGCGCACCATGGGTACCGTGCCCAATGTCGGCCTGATGGCCCAGCAGGCCGAGGAATACGGCTCGCACGACAAGACTTTCGAAGTTCCGGAGGACGGCGTCGCCAACATCGTCGATCTCGCCACCGGCGAGGTGCTGTTGTCGCAGAACGTGGAGCAGGGCGACATCTGGCGCATGTGCCAGGTCAAGGATGCCGCGATCCGTGACTGGGTCAAGCTGGCCGTCACCCGTGCCCGCAACTCTGGCATGCCGGCCATCTTCTGGCTCGACCCGTACCGTCCGCACGAAAACGAGTTGATCAAGAAGGTCGAGGTTTACCTGAAGGATTACGACACCACGGGTCTGCACATCGAGATCATGTCGCAGGTGCGTGCAATGCGCTACACACTGGAGCGTGTGATCCGCGGCATGGACACTATCTCGGTCACCGGCAACATCTTGCGTGACTACCTGACCGACCTGTTCCCGATCATGGAGCTGGGTACCAGCGCGAAGATGCTGTCCATCGTGCCGCTGATGGCTGGTGGCGGTATGTACGAAACAGGCGCCGGTGGCTCGGCTCCCAAGCACGTCCAGCAGCTGGTGGAAGAGAACCACCTGCGCTGGGATTCACTGGGTGAATTCCTGGCCCTGGCCGTGTCGCTGGAGGAGTTGGGCATCAAGACCGGCAACGCCCAGGCCAAGATTCTGGCCAAGACCCTGGATGCCGCCACTGGCAAGCTGCTGGAGAACAACAAGAACCCGTCGCCCAAGACCGGTCAGTTGGACAATCGCGGCAGCCAGTTCTACCTGGCCATGTACTGGGCGCAGGAACTGGCGGCGCAGAAGGACGATCCGGCCTTGGCAGCCAAGTTTGCCCCGCTGGCCAAGCAACTGGCTGATAACGAGCAGGCCATCGTGGCCGAGTTGGCGGCCGTGCAAGGCAAGCCGGTGGACATTGGTGGTTACTACCAGCCTGACTTCAACAAGCTCGATGCCGTGATGCGACCGAGCAAGATATTCAACTCGGCGCTGGCGTCTGTGACGGCGTAAGCCAACCGCGCGGTCAAAGCAACCTGCAGACAGGCACTTGGAAGGCGATCCAGACGGCAAGTCTGGATCGCTTCTGTTTTTCGGGGCCAGCTAGCATTTAGCGTCTGGGCGCGGCTTGGCCGCACGCCAGCTTATCTGCGGCCGTCAAATGGTTGGCCGCCCAATCGAGTTCCCGCCTTGATGCCACGCTTGGCAAACCAGCCTTGGTTCATTTCCAGCACGTAGCGCACCGGCTTGGCCGAGCAATGTGAGTCTGTGGTCTGGGGCTTCATGTCAGCCAAGTTGACGATGGTGCCGTCGTCGGCCACGAAGGCGGCGGTCAGCGGCAGCAAGGTGTTCTTCATCCAGAAGCATTGGCCGGCAGGCTGCTCGAAGACGAACAACATGCCTTCATGTTGCGGCATTTCGCGGCGGAACATCAGTCCTATGGCGCGTTGCTCGGGCGTGAGTGCCACTTGCGCATCGATCTGATGCATCCCGGCCGACAACTTGAGGCGGGGCAGGTCCAACTGAGGGCTGTCCTGTGCCCAAACGCTGTGGGTCAGGCTACAGAGGAGCAGGGTAAGGACTTTGAAAATGCTGAGTTTCATGACGCTAGGCTAACGCATCTTGGCAACGTTTCATAAAAAATGCCCGTATCGGCGGCCTTTTTCGTTGAGCCAGCTATCATTTCTTGGCTTCAGTCTTGGCTTTTTTGCCGCAGATGCGGGCGATGGCTGGTGCGAAAGCAGCCACGGTGAAGAAACCTGCGATCAGGACGGCGAGGCGCTTGTTCATTTTAAAAATCCTTTTGACGGCGTGAGTCCAAAAGTTGCCCCGTTCCGATCAGGAGGTCTTGCTGGAACGGGGCGGCGACTTACGCTGACTTGACAGAGGTTCATAAGTTTTTGGGTCTAGAATCCAAAAAGTTACAGCCGGGTTACATCAAGGATTTCTCCAGGTTGACCCGGGAACAAAAGTCGAATGTCAATGGAGTCATTTCCCCATGTACCAGCACATCAAGGTGCCTTCAGAAGGCCAGAAAATCACCGTCAATGCCGACATGTCACTCAATGTGCCGGACCAGCCCATCATTCCGTACATCGAAGGCGATGGTACCGGGCTTGACATCACGCCGGTGATGCTCAAGGTGGTCGACGCCGCAGTGGCCAAGGCCTATGGCGGTAAGCGCAAGATCCACTGGATGGAAGTCTATGCCGGCGAGAAGTCGACCAAGATCTATGGCCCCGATGTCTGGCTGCCGCAAGAGACGCTAGACGTGGTGCGCGAGTATGTGGTGTCCATCAAGGGCCCGCTGACCACCCCCGTTGGCGGTGGCATCCGTTCGCTCAACGTGGCCCTGCGCCAGGAGCTTGATCTCTACGTCTGCCTGCGCCCGGTGCAGTACTTCAAGGGCGTGCCGTCACCGGTCAAGGAACCGGAAAAGACCAATATGGTGATTTTTCGCGAGAACTCGGAAGACATCTACGCCGGCATCGAGTACGAAGCCGAGAGCGACAAGGCCAAGAAGCTGATCAAGTTCCTGATCGACGAAATGGGCGTCACGAAGATCCGTTTCCCGAACACTTCCGGTATCGGCATCAAGCCAGTGTCGCGCGAAGGGACCGAGCGTCTGGTGCGCAAGGCCATTCAGTACGCGATCGACAACGACAAGCCCAGCGTGACCATTGTCCACAAGGGCAACATCATGAAGTTCACCGAAGGCGGTTTCCGTGACTGGGCCTATGCTCTGGCACAGAAGGAGTTCGGCGCCGAGCTGATCGACGGTGGTCCGTGGTGCAAGTTCAAAAACCCGAAGTCCGGTCGCGACATCGTCATCAAGGACGTCATCGCCGACGCCTTCCTGCAGCAGATCTTGCTGCGTCCGGCCGAGTACAGCGTGGTGGCCACCCTGAACCTGAACGGGGACTACATTTCCGACGCGCTGGCCGCCCAGGTCGGCGGTATCGGTATTGCCCCCGGCGCCAACCTGTCCGATACCGTCGCCATGTTTGAAGCCACTCACGGCACGGCGCCGAAGTACGCCGGCAAGGACTATGTGAACCCCGGTTCCGAGATCCTGTCGGCCGAGATGATGCTGCGCCACATGGGGTGGAAGGAAGCGGCGGACCTGATCATCCGCTCGATCGAGAAATCGATTGCCAGCAAGAAAGTGACCTATGACTTCGCCCGCCTGATGGACGGCGCCACCCAGGTGAGCTGCTCCGGTTTCGGTCAGGTGATGATTGACCACATGTAAAGCGCGGGGCGTTTGCCGTCGCCTGCGATAGCAAACCCATCTTTCAAGACCGCTTCGGGCGCAGGCCGGTGGCGGTTTTTTTCATGGCCGGTGGCAAATGTTGCTTGAATGCGGAAAAATCGTCACCAATTCACCTACTGACAGCTGTGAGTGGGTGTGCTCGATAGAATGAAACCATGGTTACGAAATCTTCCGATATTCCATCTAGGCCGCCCATTCATCAGCCGAAACGGGATGACAGTGGCTCGGTTGTGCTTGAGCGACGCACACAGAAGGTTAAGCCACCCCAGATGTATCAGGTGGTGATGCTCAATGATGACTACACGCCCATGGAATTTGTGGTGGTGGTGATTCAGGAGTTTTTCAATAAAGACCTGGAAGCGGCGACCCAGATCATGCTGAAGATTCATCTGGATGGCAAAGGGGTTTGCGGCGTATATACCAAGGATGTGGCGGCCACCAAGGTCGATCAGGTACTTGAGGCCGCGCACAAGGCGGGGCATCCGTTGAAATGCATCAGTGAACCCGTCGAGTTCTAGCGTTTTGAGTCTGGAACAGTTGGGCAAATCGGATTACAGTTAGATTAAAGCAAGGCAAAGGAAATCATATGATTGCCCAAGAATTGGAAGTTAGTTTGCACATGGCGTTTGTAGAAGCGCGCCAGCAACGCCATGAGTTCATCACGGTGGAACACTTGCTTCTGGCTTTGCTGGACAACCCCAGTGCAGCCGAGGTGTTGCGCGCCTGTTCCGCCAACATCGATGATCTGCGCAAGTCCCTGGCCAATTTCATCAAGGACAACACGCCTCAGGTGGCGGGTACCGACGACGTCGACACCCAGCCCACGCTGGGCTTCCAGCGCGTCATTCAGCGCGCCATCATGCACGTGCAATCCACTGGCAGTGGCAAGAAAGAGGTCACCGGTGCGAATGTGCTGGTAGCTATCTTTGGCGAAAAGGATTCACATGCCGTCTACTATCTGCACCAGCAGGGTGTGACGCGGCTGGATGTGGTCAACTTCATCGCGCACGGCATCAAGAAAAGTGACCAGCCCGATCCAGGCAAGGCCAGTGAGGGGCAGCCCGAGAGCGAAGAGGGCGGCGCGGAGAAAAGCGAGAAGGCGTCTCCGCTGGAGCAGTACACACAGAACCTGAACCAAGCCGCCAAGGAGGGCAAGATTGACCCCCTGATCGGCCGTGAGTACGAGGTCGAGCGTGTCATCCAGATCCTGTGCCGTCGACGCAAGAACAACCCCTTGCTGGTGGGGGAGGCCGGTGTTGGCAAGACCGCCATTGCCGAAGGCTTGGCTTGGCGCATCACGCAAAAGGATGTGCCGGAAATCCTGGCTGACTCCGTGGTGTATTCGCTGGACATGGGCGCCTTGCTCGCCGGCACCAAGTACCGTGGCGACTTTGAACAGCGTCTCAAGGGCGTGCTCAAGTCGCTCAAGGACAAGCCGAATGCGATTTTGTTCATCGACGAGATCCATACCCTCATTGGTGCTGGTGCTGCATCCGGCGGTACGCTGGATGCCTCGAATCTGCTCAAGCCGGCCCTTTCCAGTGGTGTGCTCAAGTGCATTGGCGCCACGACCTTCACCGAATACCGTGGCATCTTCGAGAAAGATGCCGCCCTGTCGCGCCGCTTCCAGAAAGTGGACGTGGTCGAGCCGAGCGTGAGTGAGACCATCGATATTCTCAAAGGCCTGAAGTCGCGCTTTGAGGAGCACCACAACGTCAAGTACGCCAATGCGGCGCTGCAAGCGGCGGCTGAGTTGTCGGCCAAGTACATCAATGACCGCCACCTGCCCGACAAGGCCATCGACGTGATCGACGAAGCGGGTGCGGCTCAGCGCATTCTGGTGCCTTCCAAGCGCAAGAAGACCATTGGCAAGAGTGAGATTGAGGACATCGTGGCCAAGATCGCCCGCATTCCCCCCGCCAATGTCTCCAACGACGACCGCGGCAAGCTCAAGACGCTGGAGCGTGACCTCAAGAGTGTGGTGTTTGGTCAGGACAAGGCGCTGGACGTACTGGCTTCGGCCGTCAAGATGGCGCGCTCGGGGCTGGGGCGGGTCGACAAACCGATTGGCTCCTTCCTCTTCAGTGGCCCCACGGGGGTGGGCAAGACCGAGGCCGCCAAGCAGTTGGCCTACATCATGGGCATCGATCTCATTCGTTTTGACATGAGTGAGTACATGGAGCGTCATGCCGTGAGCCGCCTGATCGGCGCCCCACCCGGCTACGTCGGCTTTGACCAGGGCGGTCTGCTGACCGAGGCTGTCACCAAGAAGCCGCACGCCGTGCTGCTATTGGATGAAATCGAAAAAGCGCACCCGGACATCTTCAACGTGCTGCTGCAGGTCATGGACCATGGGACGCTGACGGACAACAACGGACGCAAGGCCGACTTCCGCAACATCATCATCATCATGACGACGAATGCGGGCGCCGAAACCATGAACAAGGCGACCATTGGTTTCACCAACCCGCGTCAGGCGGGCGACGAGATGGCTGACATCAAGCGCCTGTTCACGCCGGAGTTCCGCAACCGGCTGGACGCCATCGTGGGCTTCAAGGCGCTCGATGAGCAGATCATCCTGCGTGTGGTGGACAAGTTCCTGCTGCAGCTCGAAACCCAGTTGGCCGAGAAGAAGGTCGATGTGACTTTCACCGACAAGCTGCGCAAGCATCTGGCGAAGAAAGGCTTTGATCCGCTCATGGGGGCACGTCCGATGCAGCGCCTGATCCAGGACACGATCCGTCGTGCACTGGCGGATGAGTTGCTGTTCGGTCGCTTGACGGAGGGCGGGCGCCTGACGGTGGATCTGGACGACACAGACGAAAGCAAGACCGAAGTCCTGCTCGATATCCAGCCGCTGCCCAAGAAAGAGGGCAAGGCCAAGCCGGAAGAGGCAACGGCAGACTGATCTGTCCTCTTGCGTTCCCGTAAAAAAGCCTGCACGCGTGCAGGCTTTTTTGTGGTCGGGGATGGTGTCGCTTAGCGGAAGCCGACACGGTCCAGCATTTGCTGGACTTTGACCTGGTTCATGCCGACGACGCTGATCGGAATGGTTTCGCTCTTGAAGGCGCCACCCGTCATGGTCTGCAGGGCCGGGTTGTTGAGCTTGACGCCTTTGGCGACCGGCCATTCGTTGTTGCCGTTGGCGAAATGCTCCTGGGCTTGTGGACTGGCCAGGTATTCAAGAAACTTCACCGCATTGGCCGGGTTCTTGGCATTTTTCGCTACTGCCCCTCCGGCGATATTGACGTGCGTGCCCCAGGAGGCCTGGTTCGGGAACACGACGTTGACACGATCCATCAGGGCCTTGTCTTCGGGCGTGCTGGAGCGCATCAGACGCGCCAGGTAGTAGCTGTTGGTGACGGCGATGCTGCATTCACCCGAACCCACAGCCCGGATCTGATCGGTGTCGCCGCCTTTGGGGGCGCGAGCCATATTGCTCACCATGCCTTTGAGCCAGACTTCGGTCTTTTCCACGCCCAGATGTTCGGTCACAGCGCCGAAGAGGGACAGGTTGTAGGGGTGCGAGCCGGAACGGATGCACAGCTTGCCCTTGTTTTTGGGGTCACCCAACTCTTCGTAGGTGTCGACATCGTCTTTTTTGACTTTCAGCTTGTCGTAGACAATGACGCGGGCACGTGTCGAGAAGCCGAACCAGGGCACACTGCCATCAGCCAGGGGTTTGCCGTGGAATTGAGCGGGAATGGTGTCATCCAGCAGTTTGGACTTGACCGGCTGAAACAGACCCTCGACTTCGCCTTTCCACAGACGGGCGGCATCGACCAACAAAATCACGTCGGCCGGGGAGGCAGTGCCTTCTGCCTTGAGTCGGGCGAGAATACCGGCATCATCAGCATCAACCCGGTTGATTTTGATGCCGGTCGCCTTGGTGAAATTGCTGTAAAGCGCCTCATCTGTCGGGTAGTGGCGCGCCGAGTAGATGTTGAGAACCTGCTCCTGCGCGTTGGCGGCATGGCCAACGATCAGCAAAATCGTGGCCAGCAGTGATGACTTGAGCTTGAACATGTCGGTAAACCTTTGAGAGTCGATGAATAGATGATAAAGCAAACGCGAATCATTCGCAACAAATTGGATGAGATGAATTCGAAACTGTCTCGGGGATTCGTGCTTGCGCTACTGGCCGCTGGTCTGTTGTCCGCTTGCACAACGGCGCCAGTGGTCGCGCCTGTGGCCCCAGTCCCGGTGGCACAGTCTCAACCAGCGGTCAAGCTTCCGCCGAAAATTGGGCTGGCACTGGGCGGCGGCGCTGCACGCGGCTTCGCGCATGTGGGCGTGATCCAGGTTCTGGAGGAGGCGGGTATCCGTCCCGCCATGGTGGCCGGCACATCGGCTGGCAGCCTGGTGGCGGCGTTCTATGCCAGTGGCAAGAACGGGGCGCAATTGCAGCAGATGGCGGAAACCATGGAGGAGGCCACCTTTGCGGATTGGACGCTGCCCATCTTCAGCCGTGGCATTTTGCGTGGCGATGCACTGGCTCGGTACGTTCAGGCACAGGTCAAAGGGCGTGTGATTGAAGACATGCCCTTGCCGCTGGGTATCGTTGCCACGGATCTCAACAGTGGCCAAGGCGTTCTGTTTCGCCGCGGCGACACGGCGACGGCCGTACGGGCTTCCAGTGCCGTGCCGGCGGTCTTTCAGCCGGTACGAATTGCCGGGCGTGAGTATGTGGACGGTGGGCTGATCTCGCCCGTGCCAGTGCGTTACGTGCGCCAGATGGGGGCGGAGCTGGTGATTGCGGTGGACATTTCCAGCCTGCCGGAAGGCAACGCGGCAGGCGATACCCTGCAGATCCTGCTGCAGACTTTCACCATCATGGGCAAGAGCATCAACAGCCTGGAACTGCGGGATGCCGATGTGGTGGTGCGTCCCGCGCTCAATGGCATGTCCGGCGCAGATTTCGGGGGCCGTCGACGCGCCATTGAGGCCGGTCGGGTGGCTATGCTGCAACTGTTGCCGCAGTTGCGGGCGGTGATTGAAGCCAAGTCCAGATAAAAAAAGGCCTCGTCAGAGACGAGGCCTTGAAGGGATCCCTGAACCCGAAGGTTTCGAAAGGACCCGAGGAGACAACCGGTAGAAACTGGATTAGTTTCGCGATGTGTGAATTATCTCAGGGTTTTCCCTTGATGGCAATGGATGCCATGAAAAATATTCCGGGTTTACCCTAGAAGTTCTGGTTCAGCGTTTTTTGTTGGCGGCGGCTTTGGCGGTCTGGGTCGCATTGGCGGCGACAGCGTTGAAATTGGCTTCCACGATATCGGTCGCCTGCTTCACCGACTTTTGCACCGACTCCAGCGCATTGTTGGCAGCAGCCACGGCATTTTTCATCACGGCTACGGCAGCTTCAGAGCCGGCCGGGGCATTCTTGGCGACATTGTCGACCAAGCCCATGAATTTCTTCTGCGTATCGCTGGCTTGGCTTTCAAAAGCCTTGCTCAACTCGGTGCTGGAGTTTGTGGCGATGTCGTACAGATGACGGCTGTAGGACACGGTTTTCTCGGCCAGCGGCTGAAACAGGCTGGATTGCAATGCCAGCAGTTCCTGTGCATCCTTGACGCTCAGGACCGACTGGGTCTGATCGGCCACGTCGGACAGTGCCGCTTTGGAGGCGGTCAGGTTGAGTTCAACCAGTTTTTCAACGCCTTCAAAGGCTTTGCTGGTGAGACCAAAAAGGGTTTCGACATTGGCTTTGTGGGCGGCCATGACTTGTTCAACGGTCAGCATAACAATCTCCTTGAAAGGTGGTTTGAAAATATGCTGCAGCGCAACATGATTCAAATTATATGGACGGAAGATGGCATTACAAGTGTTTTTTGCTGCGATGCAGCATATTAGAGGTGAGGCCCTAAATCAGAGCTGACAGGTCTTCGATTGAAGCTACTCTTGCACAGTGGCGTCGTCTCTCAGCGCGGGCTGGCACAATCAGGCGCACCCATGGATGCCAAAACAGAAAAACCCGCGCCGCGCGCTCGCGCAGAGTACAAAGTCTTTCGCCCCATCAGCACGCGCTGGATGGACAACGACGTATATGGTCACATCAACAACGTCGTTTACTACAGCTGGTTCGATACCGCCGTCAACGCCTACCTGATTGAGCAAGGCGCGCTGGATATCCATCAGGGCGAGACGATTGGTCTCGTGATCGAGACGCAGTGCAATTACTTTGCGCCATTGGCGTTTCCCCAGACCGTGGAGGCCGGCATCCGTGTGGCCCGTCTGGGTAATTCCAGTGTGCGCTATGAAGTCGGCCTGTTTGCCCAAGACGCAGCACTGGCCGCGGCGCAGGGCCATTTCATCCATGTCTATGTGGACCGGCACACCCGACGCCCGCTGCCGCTTCCCGACAAACTCAAAACCGTATTGGAGACGCTTGCATGACCCCTATGTCCGTGGATGATGCGATCAATTCGCGCATGTCGACCCGTGCTTTTACGCCGCAACCGGTAGCACGCGAGGTGATCACGGAATTGCTGCAGTTGGCCAGCCGCGCTCCTTCGGGGACCAACACCCAGCCTTGGAAGGTGTACGTGTTGCAGGGTTCCAGCCGCGACACCCTGGTGGAGAAGGTCTGTGCCGCCCATGACGCGCTGCGCACCGACCCGGCACTGGCTGCCGAATTCCGCGAAGAATATGACTACTATCCTGAGAAATGGGTCAGCCCCTATATTGACCGTCGGCGGGAGAACGGCTGGGGTCTGTATGGTCTGCTGGGTATTGGCAAGGGCGACAAGGACAAGATGCACGCTCAGCACCAGCGCAACTTCAAGTTTTTTGATGCGCCGGTGGGGCTGATGTTCACCCTGGACCGTGTGATGGGGCGCGGCTCATTGCTGGATTACGGCATGTTCCTGCAGAACATCATGCTGGCGGCACGCGCGCGCGGCTTGCATACCTGCCCTCAGGCGGCCTGGAACGGTTTTGCCAAGATCATCCTGCCGCACATCGGTGCCGGGCCGGAGGAAATGCTGGTGTGCGGCATGGCACTGGGCTATGCCGACGCAACGGATATCGTCAATACCTTCCGTACACCACGGGTGCCGGCGGCCGAGTTCACCCACTGGCTGGATTGAAACTAGGATCAGTTGATGACCTTTTTTCGTTGGGTTCTCACCCTGGGCGGTTTTGCCATATGGCCAAGTCTGGCCATGGCGGCTGATCTGGATGGCAGCCAGTTGTCGGTTCTATGGGCGGTGCCTTTTGCCGGCGTTCTGCTCTCAATTGCTTTGCTGCCTTTGCTGGTGCCGATGTTCTGGCACCAGCATTTCGGCAAGGTGACTGCAGCCTGGGCACTGGCCTTTCTCCTGCCGTTTGCAGCGGTCTTTGGCCCAGGTGTAGCGGCTCTCAGCTTGGTGCATGTGCTGCTGGCGGAGTACCTGCCGTTCATCGTGCTGCTGACGGCGCTGTTTACAGTCGCGGGCGGCATCTTCATCCGTGGCAATCTTCATGGTAGCCCGGGACTCAATACCGCCATTCTGGCCATCGGTGCGGTGCTGGCCAGCTTCATGGGGACCACTGGGGCATCCATGCTGATGATCCGGCCCCTGATCCGAGCCAACGACAATCGCCAGCACAAGGCGCATACGGTGGTGTTCTTCATCTTCATCGTCTCCAATGCCGGCGGTTCGCTCACGCCGCTGGGCGATCCGCCGCTGTTTCTGGGGTTCCTCAAGGGGGTGGACTTCTTCTGGACCGTGAGCCACATCTTCCCGGAAACGCTGTTTCTCGTCGCCAGCCTGCTGCTGCTGTTCTACGCGATCGACGGGTGGTACTACCACAGGCGCGAGGAAGTTCTGCCGCTGGACCCGACGCCAGACAGCAAGCGCATCGGCTTTGAGGGGGTGTTCAACTTTTGGCTGCTGGGCGCCATTGTCGGCTTGGTGCTGCTCAGTGGCTTCTGGAAGTCCGACGTGGTGTTCAACATCTTCGGTACCGAAGTCGGCCTGCCGGGCTTGGTGCGTGATGCCGGTCTGATTGCCGTGGCACTGGCCTCGCTCAAGCTCACCCCGGGGCAGGTGCACGAGGACAACCAGTTTTCATGGGGGCCGATGCAAGAGGTCGCCAAGCTGTTCGCTGGCATTTTCCTGACCATCATTCCGGTGATCGCCATGCTCAAGGCCGGCGTCAACGGCCCGTTCGGCGCTGTGGTGTCGGCCGTCACGCGCCCGGATGGCACGCCCGATCCCGTCATGTATTTCTGGGCCACCGGTGTGCTGAGCTCTTTCCTCGACAATGCCCCGACTTACCTGGTGTTCTTCAACACGGCGGGCGGCGATCCTGCTGTGCTGATGACGACGCTGGGCACGACGCTGGCGGCCATCTCGGCCGGGGCCGTCTTCATGGGCGCCAACACCTATATTGGCAATGCGCCCAATCTCATGGTCAAGTCCATCGCCGAGGAGCGGGGCGTCAAGATGCCCAGTTTCTTGGGTTACATGGCGTGGTCGGGCGTCATCCTGATTCCGCTGTTTATCATCATGACTTTCATCTGGTTCCGTTAAGAAAGAAACACAAATGAGCAAACCCCGCATCTTGGTCGCCCGCGCCGTTTTTCCTGAGGTCATCGAGCGTCTGTCGCAGCATTTCGACGTCGAATCCAACCAGACCGACGAGACTTGGTCCAAGGCGCAACTCACGGAGAAACTGCGCGACAAGGTCGGCGCCTTCACCACCGGCAGCGACCGCATCGACGCCGAGGTGTTGGCCGCTTGCCCGCAGCTCAAGATCTGCGCCAACATGGCGGTGGGCTACAACAACTTCGATCTCGACGCCATGACGGAACGTGGCGTGCTCGGCACCAACACGCCCGACGTGCTGACCGAAACCACCGCCGACTTCGGCTTTGCGTTGATGATGGCCACCGCGCGCCGCATCACTGAAAGCGAACATTACCTGCGCGCGGGCAAATGGACCAAGTGGAGCTACGACATGTTCGCCGGCTCCGATATCCACGGCGCGACACTCGGCATCCTGGGCATGGGGCGCATCGGCCAGGGCATCGCCCGACGCGGTGCGCACGGCTTCGGCATGAACGTGATCTACCACAACCGATCACGTCTGGATGCGGCCACCGAAGCCGAATGCAAGGCACGTTATGTCAGCAAGGAAGAGCTGCTCAAGACGGCTGACCACCTGGTGCTGGTGCTGCCGTACTCTGCAGCCTCGCACCATGCCATTGGCGCGGCCGAACTGGCGCAGATGAAACCAAGCGCTACCCTGGTCAACATCGCGCGCGGTGGCATCGTGGACGATGCGGCGCTGGCTGCGGCACTGCGCGACAAGCGCATTGCCGCGGCGGGCATTGACGTCTTCGAGGGCGAGCCCAAGGTGCATCCTGATCTGCTGACCGTCTCCAATGTGGTGCTGACTCCGCACATCGCCAGCTCCAGCGTGCCGACGCGACTGGCCATGGCCAGCCTGGCGGCGGACAACTTGATTCAGTTCTTGACGCAGAACAAGCCACTGACTCCCTTGAATCCGGCAGTGCTGGCGCGTTGATTGATGCGCGGGCCTGTGGCAGGCAGTTTGCCGCAGGCCTGTAGGGCGCTAGTCGTGGGCGGCGCGTTGTCCATGCCGCCAGCGCAGCCAGGACAGCCCCAGGGCCACCAGGGTCACGGCCGCGACCGAGAACAGCAAAACATATTGCTTTTGCATGAAGGCATTGCCGAGATAGACCGTCCCAATGGCGTACGGGAGTTCCGTGAGCATCAGTGCACCGAAGTACACGCGCAAGCGGTAGCCTAGCAAACCGAAGAAATAGCCGGAAATGTCGGAGGGGACCGCCAGCTGGACCAGCACGGCAGTGACAAACGACCCCCCCTCAGGGATACGGTTTTCATAGCGGGCAATCGTCCCGTCCGACACCATCCATTTCACGGCAGGGCGTTTGAGGCCACGGCCAATGGCATAAGTGATCAGCCCGCCGACACACCAGCCGGTCCACAGCAAAAACAGGCAGCCGACCTCGCCCCAGGTCTGGACGCCAATCGGCACCAGCAATACGCCGGAAAAAAACACCAGCATGGCCGAGAGGGCTGCCAGCCCCACGAAAATCAGGCCCCCGAGCACCGGGTACTGCGCCATCACCGGCTCGGCCAGCGCAATGGTCGTGACGATCTGTTGATGGACACGGTCTGACAGGGCCAGAAGTCCGGTCAGGAGCAAGACGACCACCAGGATGGCCACGCGTCGCGACAGATCTGAAGGTGAGTAGCCCAGCCCTGCGCGGTTCAAGCCGCCTTGTTTGGTTTTCTGTGGCGGCAGTGGCGGGGTCATGGGTTCGGGCATCGCGATAGTAGGAATGGGATTCTTGAGAGCGAATTATCGGTGCTTGGGCCATGGCGTGACGTGGGGCACCTGACATTGGAGTTTTTTGAACAACAATAGAGGTTTGGAGGGAACCGGTTTGAACGATGTTGTGCTTTGGACTCTGCTCGCGCTGGGCCTGCTGAATGGGGTGCTGCTTGTGCGGCTGGCGCTGCGGCGCGGCGATGCCGCTGCGGCTCAAGCGGCCGAACAGGCCCGGGCCGAGATGCTGGCCGCCTTGCAGGCCAGCAGCGAGCGGCTGGCGCGTGAATTGCGCCACGAGATCAGCGAGTCGGCGCGCAATGGCCGCTTGGAGTTGACGCAAAACCTGGCCACCTTTCAGCAAACGCTGGTGCAGCAGGGGGCCGAGGCCACGCGCACGCAGAACACGCAGATCGATGCCTTCGGCCAGCAGCTGGCCTTGCTGCAAAAAACGCTGTCTGACACGCTGAACCTGCAGCTCTCGGGCTTGAGTGAATCCAACGCGCGGCGCATGGCCGAAGTACGGCAAACGCTGGAAGCCCAGTTGGCGCAGTTGCAGCAGACCAATATCGCCAAGCTCGACGAGATGCGTGCCACGGTGGATGAGAAATTGCAAACCACGCTGCATGCCCGCCTGGGCGAGAGCTTCAAGCAGGTGGCCGACCGGCTGGAGCAGGTGCACAAAGGCCTGGGCGAGATGCAGACCCTGGCCGCCGGCGTGGGCGACCTCAAGCACCTGCTGACCAACGTCAAGACCCGTGGCATGTTTGGTGAGGCCCAACTGGCCGCCCTGCTGGAGCAGGTGTTCGTGCCCGACCAGTACGCGGTGCAGATTGCGACCCGGCCCGGCAGCAAGAACATGGTGGACTTTGCCATCAAGCTGCCCGGCAAGTCCGACAACGGCGAGCCGCTGTGGCTGCCGATCGACGCCAAGTTTCCAAACGAGGATTACGAGCGCCTGCTCGACGCCCAGCAGCGCGCTGACGTGGCGGGGGCCGATGTGGCGGCCAAGGCGTTGGAGGCGCGCATCCGGCTGGAGGCGAAATCGATTACCGAGAAATATGTGGAGCCGCCGTACACCACCGACTTTGCCATCCTGTTCTTGCCGACCGAAGGCCTGTATGCCGAGGTGCTGCGCCGCCCTGGCCTGATGGAGTCCCTGCAGCGCGATCACCGCATCACGCTGGCCGGCCCGACCACCTTGCTGGCCATGCTCAGTTCGTTGCAAATGGGTTTTCGCACGCTGGCGCTGGAAAAACGTTCCAGCGAGGTGTGGCAGGTGCTGGGCGCCGTCAAGACCGAGTTTGGCAAGTTCGGCGATGTGCTGGCCAAGGTCAAATCACAAACCGAGACCGTGCTCAATACCCTCAACAGTGCGGAGACGCGAAGCCGTGCCATGGGCCGTGTGCTGCGCCAGGTCGAGGCCCTGCCCGAGGCACAGTCCCAGGCCTTGCTGCCGGTGGACAAAGAGGTTGACGAAGGGTGAGTGAGTCAGTCGCACATCCGGCGCCGCCGCGCTTTGCCCTGGCGCGTCTGATCGTTGGTCAGATCTGCCTGCATGCCTGCATGGCCGGCATGCGCATGGCGGCCCCGTTGCTGGCCTTGCGCGAGGGCTATGGACCGCTGGCGGTGGGGGTGTTGATGGCCTTGTTTGCCCTGGCGCAAGTATTTCTCGCGCTGCCGGCCGGCCGTTATGCGGATCGCCATGGCCTCAAGCGGCCCATCGCGTTCAGCGTAATGGCCGCTTTCTCGGGGGCCGCTTTGGCCATGGTGTTCCCTATCTTCCCCGTGCTGTGCCTGGCCGCGCTGTTGACCGGCGGCGCCACTGGGACGGCGTCGATCTCCTTGCAGCGGCATGTCGGGCGAGCGGCCCGCGATGCGACCGAACTCAAGCAAGTGTTCAGCTGGCTCTCCATCGGGCCGGCGATGTCTAATTTTCTCGGCCCCTTGGCAGCGGGGCTGTTGATTGACCACGCGGGCGAACTCATAGGCGGTCAGACGGGCGACATCGCGGGCTACCGCGTGGCTTTTGCGGTGATGGCGCTGTTGCCGCTGGCCACCTGGTGGTGGGTGCGTAGCGCCCAGGAGTTGCCCGCGGTGACCGCGGCCCCGGACAGCGGCTCACGCCGGGCCTGGGACCTGTTGCGCGAACCCATGATGCGCCGCCTGCTGCTGGTGAACTGGTTCCTGTCTTCATGCTGGGATGTGCATACCTTTGTGCTGCCGGTGCTCGGACATGAGCGCGGCTACAGCGCCTCGGTTATCGGCGCCTTGCTGGGTTCATTTGCTGTGGCGGCTACCCTGGTGCGCCTGTCCATGCCCTGGCTGGCGGCGCATCTGCGTGAGTGGGTGGTGATCACCGGCGCCATGCTGTTGACCGCCGTGCTGTTCGGCATCTACCCCTTGATGCCTTCGGCCTGGAGCATGGGCGTGTGTTCCGTGCTATTGGGTCTGGTGCTGGGTTCGGTACAACCCATGATCATGAGCACCTTGCACCAGATCACGCCCAGCGACCGGCATGGCGAGGCGCTGGGGTTGCGCCTGATGTCGCTCAACGGTTCGAGCGTGCTGATGCCCATGCTGTTCGGCACGGTGGGTACCGTGGTGGGCGTCTCGGTGGTGTTCTGGGTCGTTGGCGCGGTGGTGGGGCTGGGCGCCCGTGCGGCCTGGGGGCTCCGAGCCCCCACGCGCCCTCACGCTGTGTAGTCGCAGCCCCCCGAGGGGGCGTCGTCACCTTGGGACGGCCCGGCGGCGACTCAGGGCCGAGCTCCATTCTCCAGCCGGTAAAACGACTGGATAGCCTCCCACGCCGCTTCGGGCGTATCGACAAAGGTGAACAGGTCCATATCCTTCTGGGCGATCACACCATCTTCGACCAGCATGTCGAAGTTGATCAAGCGTTTCCAGAAGTCGGTGCCGAACAGCACGACGGGCACCGGCTCGGATTTGCCGGTCTGCACCAGGGTCAGGATCTCGAACAGCTCATCAAGTGTTCCAAAGCCACCAGGAAACGCCACCAGCGCCTTGGCGCGCATCATGAAGTGCATCTTGCGCAGCGCGAAGTAGTGGAACTTGAAGCACAAGCTCGGTGAAATGTAGGGGTTGTGGTGCTGTTCGTGCGGCAGGGCGATGTTCAGACCGACGGACAGCGCCCCCATCTCATGAGCGCCCCGGTTGGCCGCTTCCATGATGCCGGGGCCGCCGCCGGTGCAGATGAACAGCCGCTCTTGCTCCGGCAGCCGATTGCTGTGCTCGGCCACCAAGCGGCCGAACAGCCGGGCCTGTTCGTAATGCCCGGCGTTGCGCACATCGCGCTCGGCCTGTGTCAGCGCTTTGGCATCGCCGCTATGGCGCGCTTTTTGCAGTTGTGCCTGCGCATCTTCCGGTGCGAGAAAGCGCGCACTGCCAAAGACCACAATGGTGTTGGTCACGCCCAAAGCCTGTTGGTCAAGATCGGGTTTGAGCATCTCAAGCTGGAAGCGGATGCCGCGGGTTTCTCGCCGCAGCAGGAATTCGGGATCGGCAAAGGCCAGGCGAAAGGCATCGGCCTGCAGTGGCAGGCCGGCATCGGCATGCGCCTTGAGGTCGGCCCAGGCGTCGGCCAGGGTGTGTTCGGTGAGGTCGCGCGGGGTTTTCATGGTGTCGGGTTTACTCGGTTAAATCGTTCAATGCAGCGGCAATCAGCGGCGCCATGCTGACGGCATTGCTGGGGTGAGCGATGCAGTCGGTGCTCCAGACTTCGCCGACGCCGGCCGCCTGGATAAGCTGCAGCGCGTCACCGGCAAACAGGGCGTGGGTGACGGCCACATCGACCGAGGCGGCGCCCGCCGATAGCAGGTCTTGTGCGGCACGGGCCAGCGTATGGCCGCTGCTGGCGACATCATCGAGCAGCACCACGGCGCGGCCCCTGACGTCGAGGGCGGGCAGTTCAATCGCCACCGCACGGTCGCCATGGCGCACCTTGCGGCACACGGCATGCTCGAAGCCGTGGCGGGCCGCCGCCTGGGCAATCCACTGCGCCGACTCTTCATCGGGGCCGATGAGCAGCGGCTGCGTACGGCGCGTGGCAATCAGGTCGGCCAGCAGCGGCGCACCACTGAGCACCACGGCTTGCGGCACCGGCACCGCCTCCTGCAGCGTGGCCACGCGGTGCAGGTGCGGGTCCACGGTGATGACGGCATCGAACAACTCGGCCAGGAAGCGGCCGACAAGACGCTGGCTCACCGCTTCGCCGGGCTGGAAGGCGATGTCCTGGCGCATGTAGGCCAGGTAGGGTGCCACCAGCGTCAGGTGCCGGGCACCCAGTTCGCGGGCGGTACGGGCGGCCAGCAGCAGCTCCAGCAGTTTTTCATTGGGATGATCCAGCGTACGCAGCAAGATCACGCGCTCGGGCAGGGGCGTGGGCAGGCGCAGCTTGAGTTCACCATCGGGGAAGCGGTGGCGTTCGATGCCCGCCAGCGCCATCTGCGCGGCGGCGGCAATCGGTGCTGCGCTGCGTTGCTCGTCCTCAAAGTGCAGCAGAAGTGCGGGGCTGGCCATCAGAACTCCACGAACACATGCGGCACGTCTTCCGTACGGCCGACGGTGTAGCCCGTGAACTTCTGGCAGGCCTGGCGTGCAAACTCCAGATCAGAGGGGTAGCTGGCATGCACGCGGTACAGCACGTCTCCGACCTTGACCTCATCGCCGAGCTTGAACAGCAGATCGACCCCCGCGTTCTTGACCTTGGGCGCGCCGGCAAAACGGGCGATCCGGGCCAGCTGCAGGTTGTCGATGCCGCAGACCACGCCGGCTGCTGGGGTCCGTATCTCGAAGGTCAGGGCGCCGAGTCCGGGGTGGTTGTGGTCAAAGGACCTACCGCCCTGGGCCTGAATGATGTCGTTCATCTTGGACATGGCCCGGCCCGAGTCCAGGATGTCGCGTGCAATCGCAAAGCCGTCACCACCGCGCACATCGGGGCTGCTCTCGATCAGCCGACCCGCCAGACGCAAGGCCTTTTGCCGCAGGTCGATCGGCGCGCGCGGATCGTTTTCCAGCACCCGCATCACATCGCGCGCTTCCAGCACCGGACCGATGCCAAAGCCGACCGGCTGGCGGCCATCGGTGATGACCACGTCGAGCGACAGGTTCATGCGTTTGGCGACATACTCGAACAACCGACGCAGGCGCTGCGCATCCGGCATCGAGCGCACCTTGGCGGTGGGGCCGATCGGGATGTCAAGCACCAGATGGCTCGAACCGGCGGCGATTTTTTTCGACAGGATCGAGGCCACCATCTGGCCCGGTGAATCGAGTGAGAGCGGACGCTCCACTGAGATCAGTACATCATCGGCTGGTGACAGGTTGGCGGTGCCACCCCAGGCCAGGCAGCCGCGATGGTCGCGCACGATGTCGGCCAGTTGATCGAAGGGCAGTTCCACATTGGCCAGCACTTCCATGGTGTCGGCCGTGCCGGCCGGCGACGTGATGGCGCGTGACGACGTCTTGGGGCACAGCATGCCGTGCGCCGCCACGATCGGCACCACCAGCATGGAGGTGCGGTTGCCGGGGATGCCGCCGATGCAGTGTTTGTCGACCACCAGATGCTCGTGCCAGTCGAGCCGGCGACCCGCCTCGATCATGGCTTCCGTCAGGAAGTACACCTCCTCGCGGTCGAGTTCATCGCGGTTGGTGGCCACCACAAAGGCAGTCAGTTCAATCTTGGAGTAATGGTGCTCGGCAATGTCGAGCACGATGGCGCGGAAATCATCGAGTCCCAGCCGCTCACCCGCCAGCTTGCGGTGCAGGGCACCGATGGATTCGGGTGGCTCGGCCTGCGCGACCGTGGCGGTGTGACCGTCTTCCACCCCCATTTGGGCAAAGGCCGCCTTGGACAGACCGAGTTGGCCGCAGGCCACGATGGCTTCGTCGTCGACCACGTTCAAGGTGGCCAGGATGCGGCGGTCGTTGGCCCGGATTTCCACTTTCGAGAGGGCTTTGAAACCTTCGGCCCGGTAGACCTCGCAGTCCCGGTGCATGTAGGCCACGTTCTCATGGTAGGTGTCGATCAGCACGCGGCGCAGTGCCAGCTTGGCAGGGCCGTTGTCATTGGCGGGCGCCGGGCAGGTCGGGGGTGCTTGGAGGGTCGTTTCGCTCATGGAGATAGCCTACACCGAATTCAGGCCGCTGAAAAACCAAAGGCTCCCGAAGGAGCCTTTGGTCAGACCTGCGCAAGGCAGGCTGAAAGGGGAGAGCGCAGGACGCTTAAACGCGCTTGCGGTACTCGCCGGTACGGGTGTCGATTTCGACCTTGTCGCCCTGGGCCACGAAAATCGGCACACCGATCTCAAACCCGGTGGCGATCTTGGCCGGCTTGAGCACCTTGCCCGAGGTGTCGCCCTTGACGGCGGGTTCGGTCCAGGTGATTTCACGCACCACGCTGGTGGGCAGTTCGACCGAGATGGCCTTGCCGTCATAGAACACCACTTCGACAGCCATGCCGTCTTCGAGGTAGTTCAGGGCGTCGCCCATGTTCTCGGCTTCGACTTCGTACTGGTTGAACTCTTCGTCCATGCAGACGTACATCGGGTCGGCGAAGTAGGAGTAGGTGCACTCCTTCTTGTCCAGAATGACCTGGTCCATCTTGTCGTCGGCCTTGAACACGACTTCGGTGCCGAAGTTGGCAATCAGGCTTTTGAGCTTCATGCGGACGGTGGCCGAGTTGCGGCCGCCGCGGCTGTATTCGGTCCTGAGCACGACCATCGGGTCCTTGCCGTGCATGATGACGTTGCCGGCGCGAATTTCCTGAGCGATTTTCATAGTGTTTCCATTGGTTGGCCGCTCAATGTCCCGAAATGACTAGGGGTTCGTGCGGCGGGTGTCTTCGAACCCAGCTGGTCAAACCAAGCTGAATTCAGCAAAGCCTTGAATTTTAACGTTTTTTCAGGGCCTGTGGCCAGAGCCAGTCCCTAAGAGGTGTGGACTGCGGCGACAAATTCAAGGAGTTGGCTCACCAGATCCGGCTGGGCCAAGAGCCGGCGGCGGGTTTTGCCTGCGGTTTGTGCCCAAGCGGCCAGGTCTGGCGTCCCGAGCGGCCCGCTGTCCACGGCATTCCAGGCCTGGTGGAACTGGCGCAGCGAGGCGGGGGCTTCGAGCATGTCCAGAAAGGCTTCGAGCTTGCTGTGGTGGGCGTCGTCGTGTTGCGGGTAGATTTGCCACACAAAGGGCTGGCCGGCCCAGATGGCCCTGACCAGCGAGTCTTCGCCGCGCACGAAATTCAGGTCGCAGGCCCACAGCAGATGGTCGAAATCATCCTGACTCAGCGCCGGCAGGTAGGAAATGGATAGCCTGCCAGGCTCGTTCCAGACCGGCTGACGTTGATGCAGCTGCGCCAGTGCGGCCAGTACCGCGGCGCGGGCGCGCCCCGGGGTGACCAGCAGCCGGCTGGGCTGGGCTTGTTCGGTCAGATGGACCAGCAGCTCGGGCAGGGCCGCTGGTTCGTAGCAGAACAGCGAAACCAGGTGTTCGCCCTGGAACTCGATACCGAGTTGCTGCAGCCAGGCATCGCGCTCAAAGCGGGCTTGGCGCTGGAGGAGGTCCGGCTCGCGCAGCAACCCGCCGGTGCCGGGCCTGAAGCCAGGGTAGAAGAAGTGCTTGACCAGCCCGGCGCCGGGTCCGCCCATGACGGGCGAGGGCAGGCCGTGGTTACGTGCCACATAACCCTCGGCCGACAGGTATTCGAGGTTCAGCCAGGCCGCTTTCTGCCCCTTCGCCTTGAGCCAACCGACATAGGCGGCCACGAATTCCGGCGGGATGTCACAGCCAAAGGCTTCGATCAGGATGTCGCCGGGAGCGAGCTCCTGCACCGGCAGCGGCTGCGTCCAGGGCCGGACCTCGACGCCCGGGCAACCGTTGGGTGCCATCCAGCGCAGGGCGCTGGCGTCGTCCACCCACAGGCGTACCCGCTGGCCGCGCGCGGCCAGGCCCCGGCACAGGCGCCAGCACACGCCAATGTCGCCGTAGTTGTCGATGACCTTGCAGAAAATATCCCAGACCCAGGGTGAAGTCATGCCAGGATTGTCCACAATACGCACCCATGTCCTCCGAATCCGATTCCAGCCCCTCCGCGCCAGCGCATTCCGACCAATTGCTGGGCGAAGTGGCGGCACTGCCGGCGCTGCCGGGCGTCTACCGCTATTTCGATGCCGAGGGTGCGGTGCTCTATGTGGGCAAAGCGAGCAATCTCAAGAAGCGCGTCTCGAGCTACTTTCAGAAAAACCATGGCGGCACGCGCATTGGCCACATGGTGAGCAAGATCGTCCGGATGGAAACCACGGTGGTGCGCTCCGAGGCCGAGGCCCTGCTGCTGGAGAACAACCTCATCAAGGTACTCAACCCCAAGTACAACATCCTGTTTCGTGATGACAAGAGTTACCCCTACTTGCGCATCACCGGTGCCGGCGCGAGCGATGCCAAATCGGCCGCCAGCTGGCCGCGCGTGTCGTACTACCGGGGTGCGGTGGAAAAGAAGCACCATTACTTTGGTCCCTATCCCAGCGCCTGGGCGGTGAAGGAAGGCATTTTGCTGCTGCAAAAGGTGTTTCACCTGCGCACCTGCGAAGACCCGGTGTTCAGCAACCGGACCCGGCCCTGCCTGCTGTACCAGATCAAGCGCTGTTCGGCCCCCTGCGTCGGCCACATCACGCCGCAAGCCTACGCGCAGGACGTGGCCAACGCGGAGAAGTTCCTGCATGGCGACACGCAGCAGGTGCTGACGCTGCTGGAGCAGCGCATGATGACCCATTCCGAGCGGCTGGAGTTCGAGCAGGCCGCCGAGTTGCGCGATCAGATCGCGGCGCTCTCCAACGTGCTGCACCAGCAGGCGGTCGACAACGTGGCCGACAAGGATGTCGATATCCTGGCTGTCAAGGTGCAGGGGGGACGTGCCTGTGTCAACCTGGCGATGGTGCGCGGTGGGCGTCATCTGGGTGACCGCGCCTATTTCCCGGTGCATGTGGAAGAGGCCGTCGCGATTCGCGACAGCGATGATGGCGCGGCTGCCACGCCGGTGGAAGTCCAGGTGCTGGAGGCCTTCATTGCCCAGCACTACATGGAGGTGCCGGTGGTGCCGACACTGATCACCAGCGACCCCGTCAACAAGAGTCTGCTGGAAGCGCTGACGCAGCAGTCCGGCATCCGGGTGACGGCCGTGCACCAGCCGCGCGAACAGCGGCGCATCTGGCTGGAAATGGCGCAGACCAATGCCGCGCTGCAGCTGGGGCGCCTGCTGGCCGAAGAGGGCTCGCAGCAGGCGCGTACCCGGGCCTTGGCCGAGGCGCTGGATTTGCCGCAGGACAAGCTCGACGAATTGCGCGTCGAGTGTTTCGACATTTCGCACACCGCGGGCGAGGCGACCCAGGCTTCTTGCGTGGTGTTTCACCACCACAAGATGCAAAACTCGGAGTACCGACGCTACAAGATCGAGGGCATCACGCCGGGTGATGACTACGCCGCGATGCGTCAGGTCCTCACGCGTCGTTACAGCAAGCTGGCGCAGTCGCTGCGTGAGTCCGGGGAGACGGCCTCTGCCGGCACCGATCGTCTGCCTGATCTGGTTCTGGTCGACGGCGGCAAAGGGCAGGTTGCGATGGCGCGCGAGGTCTTCGAGGAACTGGGACTGGCGCTTTCGCTGATCGTCGGGGTGGAGAAGGGCGAGGGGCGCAAGGTCGGGCTGGAGGAGTTCGTCTTTGCTGACGGCCGCGAAAAGGTGTATCTGGGCAAGGACTCGGCCGCCCTGATGCTGGTAGCGCAAATCCGTGATGAAGCGCACCGCTTTGCCATCACCGGCATGCGAGCCCAGCGGGCGCGGGTGCGTGTGGGCGGGAGCAAGATTGAGGAGATACCGGGTGTGGGGCCGAAACGCCGCGCCCGGCTGCTGCAGCGCTTTGGCGGCGTGCGTGGCGTGGCCGCGGCCAGCGTGGAGGATATTGCCTCGGTCGAGGGTGTCTCGCGCGAACTGGCGGACGCCATATATCGCGCACTGCACTAAAAAGCGGCGTCAGCCATGCCACAATGACGGCATGTTTTTCACCATACCCACCATCATGACCTGGACGCGCATCGTCGCGATCCCCCTGATTGTCGGTGTGTTCTACCTGCCGCTGGAAGCGGACACCCGCAACCTGATTGCCACCGTGATGTTCGTGGTGTTTGCCCTGACCGACTGGCTCGATGGCTATCTGGCCCGCAAGCTCAACCAGACCTCGTCCTTTGGTGCCTTTCTTGATCCGGTCGCCGACAAATTTCTGGTCTGCGCCAGCCTGCTGGTGCTGGTCCATCTCGGTCGCGCTGATGTGTTCGTCGCCCTCATCATCATCGGGCGCGAGATTGCCATCTCGGCCTTGCGTGAGTGGATGGCCCAGATCGGCGCCGCCAAGAGCGTGGCAGTACACATGATCGGCAAGCTCAAGACCACGGTGCAGATGGTGGCCATTCCCTTCCTGCTGTTCGATGGCACGCTGTTTGACCTGATCGACACCCATCAATGGGGTAGCTGGTTGATCTGGATCTCCGCCATCCTCACCGTCTGGTCCATGGTCTATTACCTGCAGAAGGCCCTACCTGAAATCCGGGCACGGGTGAAATGAATTCCCGTGCGGACAATGCTGCCCTGGTGAGGGCCATGCCGCTGGTATTCGTCCTGATCTGGAGCACCGGTTTCATCGTGGCGCGCTACGGCATGCCGCATGCCCCACCGATGAAATTCCTGGCGCTGCGTTATGCCCTGTCCATCCTTTGTTTTCTGCCCTGGATTGCCCTGGCGCGGGTGGCCTGGCCGAAGACGCGTGCGCAATGGCTGCATCTGTCCGTCACCGGCATGCTGATGCATGCCGGTTATCTGGGCGGGGTCTGGGCCGCTGTCAAGGCCGGCATGGGCTCGGGCCTGGCCGCGCTGATCGTGGGCCTGCAGCCGGTGCTGACGGCCCTCTGGCTGTCGGCCACCGGCAGCCAGGTGACACGCCGGCAGTGGGCCGGGCTGGTACTCGGGTTTTCGGGCTTGGTGCTGGTGGTGTCGCGCAAGTTCGGGCAGGGGGCCGAAGCGGACTGGCTCAACCTGTCTTTTTCCATCTTCGCGCTCTTGAGCATCACCATCGGCACGCTGTACCAGAAGCGTTTTGTCGCGCCCTGCGATGTGCGCAGCGCCAATGCGGTGCAACTCGCCGCCGCCCTGCTGGTGACCTTGCCGCTGACGCTGTTCGAAGCCGAATCCATGCAGTGGAATGTCGAACTGGCCGGCGCCATGGCCTGGTCGGTGCTGGCGTTGACCTTGGGCGGCAGTTCACTGCTTTATCTGCTGATCCAGCGCGGTGCCGCTACCGCCGTGACCAGCCTGCTGTACCTGGTGCCGCCGACCACGGCGCTGATGGCCTGGGGCTTGTTTGCCGAACCCATTACCGTGGTGACCCTCGTCGGGACGGCGCTGACCGCTGCAGGGGTGAGCCTGGTGGTGCGGGCGACACGTTGACGTTCCGCACTTGAATCCAGGCGCCGGGGTGATACTGTTTCACAACCATGTGTTGAAGGAGTCCGTGACCATGAGCAAGAAAAGAGTAGCGGTCATCGCCGGGGACGGCATCGGCAAGGAAGTGATGCCCGAGGGCGTGCGCGTGATGGAGGCGGTGGCCAGCAAGTTCGGCCTCGACCTGCAGTTCGACCATTTCGACTTTGCCTGCTGGGACTACTTCGAGAAGCACGGCCGCATGATGCCGGACAACTGGAAAGAGATGGTGGGTAGTCATGACGCCATCTACTTCGGCGCGGTGGGCTGGCCCGACAAGATTGCCGACCATGTGTCGTTGTGGGGCTCGCTCATCCTGTTTCGCCGCGAGTTCGATCAGTACGTCAACCTGCGCCCGGCGCGTCTGATGCCCGGCATCATCGCCCCCGTGGTGCGTCGTGACGGCAGCCCGCGCTTGCCGGGTGAGATCGACATGTACATCGTGCGCGAAAACACCGAGGGCGAGTATTCGGCAGTGGGCGGGCGCATGTTTGCCGGCACCGAGCGCGAACTGGTGATCCAGGAATCGGTGTTCTCGCGCCACGGTGTCGACCGCGTGCTCAAGTTCGCCTATGAGCTGGCGCAGTCGCGGCCGAAGAAGCACCTCACCAGCGCGACCAAATCGAACGGTATTGCCATCACCATGCCGTACTGGGACGAGCGCGTGGCCGAGATGGCCAAGCAGTACCCGGATGTCACGACCGACAAGTTCCACATCGACATCCTGACGGCGCACTTCGTGCAGCGCCCGGACTTCTTCGACGTGGTGGTGGCCAGCAACCTGTTTGGCGACATCCTCAGCGATCTGGGGCCGGCCTGCACCGGCACTATCGGCATTGCACCCAGCGCCAACCTCAACCCGGACCGCAAGTTCCCCTCGCTGTTCGAGCCGGTGCATGGCTCGGCGCCCGACATCGCTGGCAAGGGCGTGGCCAACCCGATCGGACAGATCTGGTGCGGCGCGATGATGCTGGAGTTCCTGGGCTACAAGGAGGCGCACGATGCCGTGCTGGCAGCGATCGAGAAAGTACTCGATCCCCACAGTGGTGCACCACGCACACCTGACATCGGTGGTACTGCTAGCACAACAGATGTGGGACACGCGATCGCCGCGGCCATTTAACCTATTTGCAGCTGCGTGACTAGCTACGGTTTCCCGGTTTTTTGAAATTAATTGTATTTGTTTGTTTCTGCGGGAACACACTTAAAAAAACCGTCTAGAATTCGCCCCCGCGCTGTTGTAAAGCTGCATGCTGTGTTGACACGGAAAACATACGTGGTTTTAATCGCATGGAGCAGTTGCAAACTGCACATGACGTCTCCCGCACATGACTCCAGACAGAGTTGCGTCGGGAGATAAAAATTTTGAAGAGACAATTCGTTAACGCTGTTTCCAAATAAGGGGTTCTTCGTGAATAAAACCGAACTGATTGAGCACATCGCCAAACACGCCGACATTTCCAAGGCGGCTGCTACGCGTGCCTTGGAGTCCACCATTGGCGCTGTCAAGACCACACTGAAAAAAGGCGGTTCCGTTTCCTTGGTGGGTTTCGGTACTTTTGCAGTTGGCAAACGTGCTGCCCGCACCGGTCGTAACCCGCGTACCGGCGATGCGATTAAAATCAAGGCCGCCAAGGTGCCAAAATTCCGTCCGGGCAAAGCATTGAAAGATGCATTGAACTGATCTGGTTTCAAGGTTGGGGTGCTTAGCTCAGTTGGCAGAGCGGCTCCTTTACACGGAGTAGGTCGGCGGTTCGACCCCGTCAGCACCCACCACCCAAGCAAAGGCGAACAGGTTGTTCGCCTTTTTTGTTGTTTTGATGGAGAGTCCGCGCATGTTTGATTACGTTCGCAAGCACACGAAGATCATGATGGGGCTGATGTTCCTGCTGATCATCCCTTCGTTTGTGCTGTTCGGTATCGACGGCTACAACCGTTTCCGCGACAAAGGTGCCACGGTGGCCCGCGTCGGCAGCCAGGAGATCTCGCAAGCCGAGTGGGATGCCAGCCACAAGATGGAAGTGGATCGCTTGCGCGCCGCCATGCCCACGTTGGATCCCAAGCTGCTGGATTCTCCCCAGTCCCGCTACGCCACGCTGGAGCGTCTGGTACGCGAACGGGTGCTGGTCCAGGCCGCCGAATCGGCCCATCTGGTCACCAGCGATGCGCGTCTCGCGCGCAATTTGCAGGAGAACCCGGCGATTGCGGCACTGCGCCGTCCAGACGGTTCGCTCGACGTTGAGCGCTACCGTCAGCTGGTGGGTAGTCAAGGCATGACACCGGAAATGTTCGAAGCCCGTGTGCGCAATGACCTCTCCATGCGCCAAGTGGAGGCCGCGCTGGTCCAGACCGGGTTTGCTGCCCCGGTGTCTGCCGACCTGGCTCTCAATGCCTTTTATGAGCGGCGTGAAGTGCAGTTGGCACGTTTTTCCACCGCTGATTTCGTGGCACAGGTCAAACCGACGGAGGCTGAACTGGAAGATTTCTACAAGGCCAACCAGGCCCTGTTCCAGGCGTCTGAGCAGGCGCAGATTGAGTATCTGGTGCTGGACCTCAATGCGGTGAAGAAAACCATCACCCTGAGCGAACAGGACCTCAAGTCCTACTACGAGCAGAACGTGGCACGCCTGAGCGGCAACGAGGAGCGGCGTGCCAGCCATATCCTGATCTCGGCAGCGAAAGATGCGCCGGCGGCTGAACGCCAGAAAGCCAAGGCACGTGCCGAGGAACTGCAGGCGGGGCTGCGCAAGGCGCCCGAGAGTTTCGCCGAGGTGGCGCGTAAAAATTCACAGGACCCGGGTTCGGCACCGAATGGCGGAGATCTGGATTTCTTTGCCCGTGGCGCCATGGTCAAACCTTTTGAGGATGCCGCCTTTGCGATGAAAAAAGGTGATATCAGTGAGGTGGTGGAGTCTGATTTCGGTTTTCACATCATCAAGCTCACCGACATCAAGACGCCGAAGCAAAAAAGTTTTGAGGAACTGCGTGCCAGTCTCGAAGCGGACCTGAAAACGCAGCAGGCCCAGCGCAAATACGCGGAAGCGGCCGAAGCGTTCACCAATGGTGTTTACGAGCAGTCCGACAGCCTGAAGGCCGTGGCTGATCGCCTCAAGCTCGAGATCCAGACCGCAAACAATGTGCGCCGCACGCCGGCACCCGGTGCCACCGGTGTGTTGGCCAATCCGAAGTTTTTGGCCGCCGTCTTCAGCCCGGATGCGGTGGAGAAAAAACGCAATAGCGAGGCGGTGGAAGTGGCTGCGAACCAACTGGCGGCGGCCCGCATCATCCAGTACACGCCGGCGCACACCCTGCCATTTGCCGAAGTGCGCCAGACCGTGCGCGAGCGGGTGGTCAATGCCCGCGCGGCCGAACTGGCCAAGCAGGAAGGCGCCCAGAAACTGACGGCCTGGAAGGCCAGCCCGGCCACAGCCAGCCTGAGCAGCGCCCAAGTTGTGTCGCGCGACCAACCGCAGAACCTGCCCGCGCCGCTGCTCGATGCGGTGCTGCGTGCGGATACTTCTGCCTTGCCGGCTTTCGTTGGTGTTGATCTCGGAGCCCAGGGTTATGTGGTGGCCAAGGTCAACAAGCTGGTGGCGCGCACGGCGCCCGCCGAGCAGGTGCAAAAGCAGGATCGCGCCCAGTACGCCCAGTGGTGGACCGGGGCCGAGAGCCAGGCCTACTACAAGTTGCTGAAGCAACGTTTCAAAGCTGAGATCAAGGTGGCACGCCCGAGCAATTTGGAAACAGATTTGGCGGCAAGCGCTGCACCTTGAGTTTCTACAGGTTATAATTTTGTTTTTACGGTGGCTGTAGCTCAGTTGGTAGAGTCCAGGATTGTGATTCCTGTTGTCGTGGGTTCGAGCCCCATCAGCCACCCCACCAAACACCGCGCCATCCTTAGTGATGGCGCTCTCATTTTAGTAGCGCACTGATTTCCCATACAGTGCTTTTTCCCGTGAAATTTCCCACGGCGGGAAATGAAGGTCAGTTCGATGACCTGAAAACCTCCACATTCCGGTCGTAAACGCGGGCTGTCGTTTCCTTGTTTTTGTGCAGGTCTGGCAGATCACCCGTCACCTTCTTGTGCTTCGTGGCGTAGAACGCGCGAAGGTCGTGGAATGTGAACCGGGTTTCCTCGGTGAGCAACTTTTGCTTGATGGCATCCAGCACGCAACGCTGCCATAGGGTTTTGAACCCGGCGTCCGAGTAGTGGTTATTGTCCCTAGTTGGGAACACATAGAGGCAATCTACCTTGCGGATCGCCTCCAGCCTGACCAGCAGAGCTTCCAGGGCCGGGCTGATGCTCACCACCTCCACAATTTGCTCACGCTTCTTGCCGCGCTGCTTGGCGCGGATGGTTCTGATCACTCTGGCCTCCCGGTCTATCTGCGGCCAGGTGAGTTGCAGGAACTCGCATTTGCGGTTTCCGGCCAGGCTGGCGTACTCGGCGGCCATGCCGACAATCTGGCGCTGCGGAGTTCGCTGGGCCAGCCACGCAAGATATTTCTCCAGCAGAACCTCGTTTGGCGCTTCGGGGCGGGCCTCCAACTGGTGCGGTTCGACTCCAATTGTTGCGTTTACGGTACAGACACCTAATTTAATTCCATGCCCGAACAGGTTGGAAAGTAGGGCTTTTTCGGTATTGGCACGCTTTGGCGCACTGGCGCGCTCGATATGGACGTACTTGGCAACCATTGTTGAGTCGATGCGGTTGGCCAGCATCTTGCCGAAAGTCTTGTCAATTTCCTTCCAGGCCTGCCTGTAGTCGGCCTTGGTGATGTCTGCCAGCTTTTTCCAGCGTGGAGATGGCGCGTCTGGATCTGTGTAGCGCTCCCAGATCCACTTCAAGGTGCCCTGCCCATCTGTGTGGCCAAGTATGTCCAGCACCTTGCGGATGGCTGCTAGTCGGTCGGTTCCGAGCGGTATCGGTTTAGCACCTACGGGGTGGTAGCGGTAGGTTACGGTCTTTCCGTCAGCCCACGGGCGCGCCTCCATGAGAGGCAGCAGACCCTTTGCGCTCTCACGGTCTCGCTTCATCAGTGCACTCCCCATACTGGCTGCTGGGAGTCAGATTTTGCGTTTTCAATGGCAGCCGCGCAACCCCTGACAGCGTCGTAATGTGATCGGTTCACCAGCGGCCGGCCATTTGGCTTGCGTTCCACAGTCAGTCCCAGCCCGCGCAGGTATCTGATCTTGGCTGCATTCTGCACGTAACCGTCGCAGATGCTGTCTATCTCGGAATCGGTTAGGTCGGACGTCATGGATGCTCCTTGGTATTTTGGTTCGTTTTCATGCGCCTTTCTTCCTGAAAATCTTGTTGAGGTCACCAGCTACAACATGCCCGCGCCCGCGCAGCACATTGGCCAGCCGCGCTCGGTCGGCGTGGCTGTGGCTGGCCTGGCGGAGCAGGCCGAGGTATGAATTGCCGGCGGTGAAAACATCGGCAGCCGGCATGCTGGCCAGGCGCTTGGCGGCGGATTCCACGGTGCGCTTGCGTGTGGTGCGGCGCCAGGGTTTGATGACCTGGCCGACGAAGTCGATGCCGCGCTCCAGTGGCTGCAGGATGGTCTTGGTTGGATTGAGGTGGCAGCGCAGGTTGTCCGGCAGCCAAGCGGTGAGGTCGGCCAGCGCTTCGTTGAGGCGCTGGGGCGACTGGTGCAGCAGGTAGAAGTCATCCACGTAGCGGCCGTAGTAGCGACCGCCTGCGTGTTGCAGGTGGTGCTTGACGCGCTGGTCTAGCCCGTCGAGCAGGACGTTGGCGAAGAACTGGCTGCTGAGGTTGCCGATGGGCAGGCCGGTGTCTGGCGGGGCGTTTAGCAGGCGCTTATGGGGCGGCACGCGATCCATCAAACGCGGGTTGCCGCGCAGCTCATAGTCGGTGCGTGGGTCGTGCATGAGCACGGTGTCTGTGAGCCAGCGCCAGAAAGGCTCAGCCACCTTGGCGTGCAGCCGGGCTTGCAGTGCGGGCTTGTGGATGGCCACGAAGAAGTTGGCCAGGTCGCACTTCAGATAGTGCGCCGGGCGGCTCCAGTTTTGGGTGATGCTGCGCACGTCGTGCTCCAGCCGTTGGGCGGCGTACAGGGTGCCGCGGCCCGGGATGCAGGCAGCGCTATTGGCGATGAACCCGGCCACGAAGCGCGGGGCGATGGCGTTGTACAGCAGGTGGTGGACCACGCGGTCGCGGAACTGGGCGGCCCATACCTCGCGGGCCTTGGGCCGGGTGATGACGAAGCAGATGGAGCGGCCGGGGCGGTAGCTGCCGTCCAGCAACTCGTCGCGCAGGGTGCACAGGTTGTGCTCCACATTGCGCTCGAAGTCCAGCGCGCTGGCGCTGTTGCGCTTGGCGCGCCGGCAGTCGAGCCAGGCCTGCACCAGGTCTGGCATGGTGAATGGGGCCCCGCCCGCCGCCGAGCTGGGGGATGAATCTGCGGAGGGGGACCACACGGAACTCGTTATCCTTGTTGTTCCAGTTCGAGTTGCCGTTCTCGAAGTCCTGGACGAAGGCGTTGTTGGCGCTGTTCTGCGTGGTGTCGTGCTATCTACGTCGCCCAGCCGAAGACTTGCGTCGATCAGCGGGGTAACTGCGCCGGACCAGAGCGCGAGCTGTTGGGGCTCGCCGGTATCCGTGGTGCGCATGGCGGTGGCCTTGTGGGCCAGCGGCTCGACCAGATTCATAAAACGCTCAGACATGATGGCCTTGACCGTCATGCAGCAGGCGCTGCGGAAAAATTGCGCGCGGACTTGAGCCAGCCATGGGCCTGCTTGCCGATGCTGTCCGTCAACTCTATGGACGCGGCCCAGACCTTGTGCGGGATGAGCTTGAGGTTGTGGCTGGCCCGCAGCAGCACAATGGCGGCCTCCAGCCGCTCCAGAAGCTGAGCAATGTGCCCCTCTCGGCTGGCGCCGCGGGCGGCGTTGGCACGCGCCACGGTGAGCAGGATGTCGGCGCATTCATTGCTGATGCGCTGGCCCACCGCCACACGATAGGCGCGTGGCACCTGGGCTTGCACCTGCAAGGCAAGGGCCAGCAGCGCATCGGCTGCTTTGTAGATTTCAAGGTCTTGGGCGAGGCTCATTTTTTGCGCGAACGGCGCTGCGCGCCGTTGAAGTTTTTAAGCGGTGAAGTGCTGAAGTTGAATCCGGCGGAGGGGGACCACACGGAACTCGTCAGCCTTGCTGTCCCAGTGCGAGACGCCGTCCTCGAAGTCCTGGACGAAGGCGTAGTAGGCGCTGAGCTGCGTGCTGGTCCAGTGCCACTCTTTTGCGAACAGCTCGGGCACGTTGGCGCGCAGGGCCCACATTTCTGCGCGGGCGCCGAGGTACAGGTCACGGCGGCCGTCAATCTCCAGGCCCTGGATGTGCAGCGCCGGCGGGCAATTTGCTGCCAGCATGGCCCGCGTGTTGGCTAGGCCATCGGTCAGGCTGTCGGCTCCCTTGATCTGCTTGCCGTATTCGCCCCAGGGGAGTTTGATGGCTGGCAGGTTGGGCACGATGATGGCGTAGTCGGCCTGGCGCACGCCATCCACAATATTGCCGCGCATGATGGCGCCCAGGCGACCGCCCTCTCCGGGCACGATTTCACCGAAAGTCGGCAGGGTTGGGGTTCTCTTCATGGTCTTTCCTCTCGAAAAATTTTGCGAGCGGCTGCGCCGCTTGAAGTGCTGAAGGGCTGAAGGCTTAAAGTTGAATCCAGCGGAGGGGGACCACACGGAACTCGTAACCCTTGCGGGACCAGTCCGAGTTGCCGCCCTCGAAGCCCTGGACGAAGGCGCCGTAGGCGCTGCGCTGCGTGCTGGACAGATGCCAGTCGTCTTTGCTGAAAATCTGCGGGGCGCACAGCGAGGCCATGAACAGGCAGGCCTGTGATGCGAGATGAAAGTCTTTGTGGCCATCGGCCTCGTAGGTGGAGCAGTATTCGGCGGCGGGGTAGTCGCGCCCGTTGGCGGCTTTGGCGGCCAACAGGGCGGCGGTGTTGGCGGGTCCGTCAATGCGGCTGGCTGCGCCTGGCACGTTGATGCCATAGCAGCCGTAGGTCAGTGTTTTTTCGGCGTCTTTGGCAAAGATCATGTGGCGCGCTGGCAGGCCGTGCATAGCGGGCAGGGTGCCGCAGTAGATGCCGCCCTGGCCGGGCCAGTATTCGCCGAAGGATGGGGGTGTGAGGATGACGGCGTTTTCAGACTCGCGGGTCGATTCAATGGTTTCCATGTTGTTCTCCAGTGTGGTTATGGGTGATGAGATTCAGGCGGCTGCCAGGTGGTTGCCGCTTTCCATGCGGCGGATGGTCTCGGTCATAGCGTCTTGCATTTGCTGCGGGGTGCTGAGCGCCAGAAGTTGCTCGTACAGGTCCAGCGCGGGCGGGATGTCTTGCAGTGCTGGGCCATCAAAGCCCCAGCGCCCGGTGGCCTGGTGGCGCTGCCAGCAGCGCATGAGGGCGTCACGGGCGGTGATGGCGGTTTGCTCGGCCAGCGGGTCGATGACTTCGGCACGTACCATGGCCACGTTGACGGCGCCGGCCAGGGTGTGGAAGTCCATCTCTTCACCCGCGCCAGTGCGCAGGCTCTCGTAGGCCACGCGCGGCGGCAGGTTGAGGTTGAGTTGCTCGGCGGGCGTGAATGGCTGCAGGCGGCCCATGACGCGGTAGATGGCGCCGGGGTCGGCTTGCCAGCGGCGCTTGTACTGGCTGGCGGTGCGGTGGGCAGTTTTCATGCGAATAGCTCCATGTTTTGGCCGACTGGCACTGCGCGAACGCGGGCCTTGTGATCGGCAAAGGATTCAAATATTTGGTGGCCGCGCTGGTCGCGCTTGTGTGTTCCATCGGCGTTTTCAACGGCGACGAAACCCGATGTGAAGGGGAAGCCAAAGGCATCGCGTAGGCCTTGGGCTTCCATGGCTTCGGCCCAAGCTACGTATTGGGCGGAGGTCATCATGCGGCTGCCCTCCATCCGTTCTTCGCATCCCAGCGCACCAAGGCCGTCTGGAATGCGTCAGCAGTGGCAATGCGTAGGCTTGCCGTGCCACGCGGGTATGCAAGCTCAACGAGCTGCACGGCTGCGACCTGGATGGCTTGATCGTCCACTGCGTCGATGTCGAAGCGCAGCAGGTCTTTCCACGCGCCCGCAGTGTTGAGTTGCAGCTTGACCAGGCGAGGTTCTTTGTCGGCCATGGTTCACCCCTGCAGACGGTGGCGAATGACGCCAGTAACGCCCGGGAAAGGGCTCCCGGACTGAGTGAGCCGTTGCGACTCATCCACCGGCTGCTCCAGAAAGTTGGAGCGATCCTGCCCGGTGATCTTGAGGTACTCGTTTTCAACCTTGGCGGTATCCACCAGGACGCTGGCGACCGTGGCAACGGCCTTGGCGCGCTCAATGTCCATCGGCGCTTCCTTGCTGCGCAGATCGCTCAACGTGTCGAGTAGTGACTGGCGGACTTGATCGATGTGTGGATTGTTCATGCTGGCTTACTCGCTTTCTGAATGCGGTTGACTTGGCGGGTGATCTGCCCCTTGAGCTGGTACAGCCGGGCTATTTCAGGGTTTTTGTTCCAGAAGCTGTTGCGGCGCAACATGTCTCCGCGGCTGATGCACTCAATGGCATCAATCGTGATTTGCTCCAGTACAGTGGTCTTCTTTCCGGGCTTGAAGGCGATGACATGGTTCGGCGGGATAGGACCATTGGCGGCTTTCCATACCAGCCGGTGAACGGCCTCCCAGTCGCGTGGGCCGCGCCCAAGATCGGTGATTTTTTGATCCAGGATTCCCTCGCCGTTGATTCGGTACGTACCCACCGGCACCCAGTTATGCTGCGCAGCACCAGACATTGCGCCCTTCTTGAATCGAGTCTCAGCACTGCGGCCTCCTGCTATGTAGTGCGACCCTTTGTTCCATGGCTTCGCTCCTGGCTTGAACCGACTGGCCGCCATGCGCGGGTCTTGCTGGCCGCGCTTTACTCGCCCTGACATGTCACTTGCCTTGAAATAAGCGCTCTTTTCAAGCCCGAGCCGCTTGGCCGCCTGGTACACGCCAGACTGGTTGCGCCCGAGAAAGGCGGCAACGTCAGCGCACGGAACATCTGGGTACAGATCGCGCAGAATCTCGTCTTCTGCCGCCGTCCAGTTCTGGCGCGGCGCAAGAATTCCTCTGCTCTTGGTCATGACTGGCCTCCGATCGCCCGCGTGCGGTCTGCCTGCTCTTGCGTGGCGATGGTTACGCAGAACGGGCTGTGTGTGTTGTCGCGCAGGGCGGCGATAGTTTTCTCGCGGGCGGTGCGATTGCGTTTTATCTTCTTTGGCGGCGCTGGTTTTGGTGTTGCTCGTGGCGCGTACAGAATGGCGAAGGGGCCATTCATGGAGCGCGGGGTGCTGTCGGGCCAGGTGATCATGCGGCCTCCTGCGCCAGCCGCTGAGCGGCCCGGTGGATGCGGGCGTTGAACCAGCGCCGCACCGCGTAGCTGCGCGCCACGCTGATGAGCGTGTACAGAACGCCGATGAACAGGTTTTGCGCTACGCTGATGTGAAAGCCGATCAGCGGCAGGATGGCCATGTTGGCAACGAAGTTGATGGCGAAGCCGATCAGCACATTGATGCAGGCTTCGATGAAGGAGCCGAGGCGGGTTTGGGTCATGCCAGCAGCTCCCCGCCGCAGGCACTGCACTTGTTGAAGTCGAGTTCTTCAGGGGTTAGGTTGAGGTCACAGGTGCACAGCGGCGTATCTGGCTCGCCTGCGCTTGCATCCACCATCACCCGCGCCACCTCCGCCGCCAACTCCTCCAGCGTGCCGGCGTTGTCGATGGTCCTGTCCGGGGTGATCTGCTCTACGCGCTCGCTGGCGTGTTCGCGCACGGGCTCGATGCCCGGGCGGTTGATATGCCAGACCTCGCCGCCCTGGGCGCGCACCCAGGCGGCTTCATTGGGGAAGCGCACGTCGCTGATGACGAACTTCATGTGGCAGAACGTCTCGCGCTGGATGTCGCGCATGTAGCCGTCGGCAATGCGCAGCCACAGGTCGGGCGCGATGCTGCGGCCCCATTCGGTGCCAAGCGTTTGCGCCAGGTGGCGGTAGCTGGCGCCGATGGCCGGGATGGGCTGCTCCTTGAGGGCGCGGTCGGTCATCCACTCTGGCCCGGTGCCGCTGGCCACCAGCAGGGCGCGCAGCATGGCGCGGATGGGGTCAGCCAGTGCCATGCCGGTGTAGCCATGGCACTGCACCAGCTGCTCGCGCACGGTGTCTTTGCCGCTGCCGGCGCGGCCGGTGAGGCCGATCAGGTGCGGGTGTTTGTTTGCGCTCATGCTTTCTCCAAAAGTTCACGTTGTTGGGTCACCACCCGCGGCCCCATGACGATCTGGGTGCACCAGTCGGCTACCTGGCCCCGGGCGTTCAGGCGCACGCGGCGCACGGGTTGGCGGGTTGGTTGCAGGGTGGCTGCCAGTTCGCGGGCGGCGATCTGGTGGGCGCGGCATTCGATGAGGCGGCGGCGCATGTCGTTGGCTTGGGCGGCCTCAAACGTCCACCCGGCCCAGTGCATGGCCGCAAAGGCGGCGCGGCGGTGGGCGGCTATGACGATGACGGCGGGCGCACCCGGCGTAGGCTGGCCGATCATGGCTGCACCCGCTGCACAAGTTGGGTGGCGCTGGAGATGATTTGGTCGCTGTGCAGCTCCCACAGGTAGCCGCTGATATAGCCGACCACCAGCACGATCAAGATGGCCAGCACGCCGTCTTTGAGTACGGCGCCGGCGGTGTAGGCGTCGTCTGGGGTGATGAGCGGGGGGTCTTCGTCGCGCGCGCCTCTGGTGTGGGTGCAGCCGGGGCAGGCGGGTTCACGTGCCTGGCAGCAGCCCAGGCGGTCACAGGTGTTTCGGTAGATGGATGCGGTCATGCGGCCTCCTGGGTTGCGGTGCTTTCGGCGGTTTGGATGGCCGCGCGGGCGGCCGGGGTGGGGATATAGGCGCAGTCCTCGTCGTATGAGCTGGGCACGATCTGGCTGGGCGTTTCTGGCCCCCAGGTCTGCCACGGCTCGCGGGCATGGCGCAGGCAGGCGCGGCACCAGGCGTCGGCGGTGGTGACGTAGCAGCGGTGCTGGTGCAGCGGAAGCGGGGCGGTGTGCTGGGCGCTCATGCCAGCACCTTGGCGCTGATGCGCGCGGGCTGGCCCTGGGTGGCGTCAAGGGCGTGGAGGATGGCGTCTACGCTGTGGGCAAAGAGGCCGGTGTAGCGCCAGGCCGGCGCGTTGGCCGGGCGGATGCAGATGAGGTACTTTTTCATGCCGGCACCTCGTCAAGCGCGGTGGTGGCGGGGTGGGCGAAGAGGATCAGTCCGTCCCTTAGTACATGGTCTGCGATGCAGCAGGCCTCATTGCGGGCGTGGCCCCAGGCACCGATCGTCGCGTACCTAACAACTTCGCTGCGCTTGCGGCGGGTTACTTCGATGTACAGGTCGTACAGCGCCTGTGCTTCGGCCAGGTCGCGCAGGTAGGCGGCCAGCCAGAACAGGCGGTGGTCAGAGCTGAGAAGTTTTGGGTAGGCTAGTTTTCCGGCTTCACCGGTAGCCACGCGGCGGGTGCGGTGGCGTGCTGTCTCGTGTGTGGATGTCTGCACTTTTCACTCCTTGCCAGCCGGACATTGGCGGGTTGGAGTGAATTATCACGAATGTGAGTTAATCAGTCAACACGAATGTGAGAATTATTTTCGTGCTTAGGGTAAATACTTGGATTAGGGCAACAAAAAACCCGCCGAAGCGGGGTTTTTGAAGGGTTACATAGGCCTGCGATTTGCGCGCTTATTGCGCTCCTCCTCAAGGGCGGCGTTTTGCACCAAGATAATTCCCGTGTCAAGGGCGCCGGATGCTCCTGAGAATAGAATGCTGACGCCATCAAGCCGCCACTCTGCCGTGATGATCTGGTGAGAGCCTCCGCTCATTGTTTTCACGTCGTCGGTGTTTTTGGAGGTTGGTAGTCCAAATTTTTCTTTGAGAGTGGAAAAGGCTGCGTTTTGAGCAGAGACGCCTTTGGTTAACATTGTCAATCCAGCCACAAGGCCGCCGCGTAAGTCAATGCCTGGCTCATGAGACAAGTACGCCGGCCTACCATCGCTGAAGATGTAATCCACGCTTGAGTAAGCGGCGTTTCCGGTGTAGCAATTTGGATGCTTGCTCATGTAGTACTTCTCGGGGCATTGCGGGATCGATAGCGGCCGGCCTATCGTGATGTCACCGAACAGCGTCACCTCTTCCGATTTTGCGAAAGTAGGCGCCAAAACGAACAATACCGCCATCAGCAAGTAGGTTGTTTTTTTCATAATCAGTTAGGCTACAGCCCCTTGCGGGGCTGCCTGTTGAAGGTATTTCCCCATGCTTGCCTGGTTCCCGTAGTGAAACACCTCAAACCCCTGTGCCAGCAGCAGGTCAACATGTGCGTCGGTGGCATCTTTGAATTCATCGGGTATGTCAAGCACGGCAAGGCGCAGTGTGTTTTCTCCATAAGCCTTGAGCGCCAGTTCGGCGGCTGTACTTTTTACGCAGGCCTCGGCCAACTTGTTGTGCAACGAATCTGGTGCTACGTGGTAGTCGATGGTCTGCGTCACGCGGTAGATGCCGTTTTTGTAGACGAAGTCAGACTTCAGCTCATCGTATCCAGGCACCGGTACATTGGCTACCACAAGGTGGCTGGCAATGTCGTCAATCTCATGGCCGAGTACGTGCATGCGCTTGAATTGCTCACGCAGAGCGGTTTGCAGTCGTGTGCGTTTTTCTCGTTTCGGCTTGTCATCGGCCGCCTTATTGGCAACATAGACGGCCTTGATGCGTGCCAGCTGGGCGGCCAGCTCCTCGGGCGTGTCAGCCGCAAACATGCCGACCGCATCAGGGTCGCAAAAGCCAAACCGCCCAAGCGCCTGCGCCTGGGCGTTGGCCGTGTTGTAGCGCTCCAGAATGGTGTTGACATTGGCTACCCAGGCGCTGAGGCGCGCGGCGTTCCAGGTGGCGTCGATGGCGCGCAGCTTGTTCAGGGTTGCCATCAAGATGGTGCGTGCCTGCTGTTCACCGCCCAGCAGCACGATGCCGACGTTTATTACCTCACCCCGCATCTGATCGGCGGCGAGGCGAAGCACGACGTAGTGGTGTGTCGTATTCATGGCCAAACTCCGTTTTCCAGCGAGTCAATCGTTTCTATCACCTGCTGCTGCAGGTTACGTTCCCACCAGTCGCAGTATGCGTCAACCTCTGGCTTTGTCAAAAAAACACCGGTAATCTGGTGCAGCACAGCCGAGCGAAGCCAGTGTGCATTGAGGGTGCTTATTTTGGCACAGGTTGCATGAAACACACTGCGGTCAAAATTTGCCCCCAGTAAAGACCATTCTTTGGTGGACTGCCAGGTATTGTGATGCGCATGCCGCAGCGGGTGCTGGGCGGGGTGTCGCGTGGGCCAGCTGCGTGAAAAATCCAGAGCGCGTAACCGGTAGCCCTTGGCGCCGGACGCATCGACGCTTTCTTGCACCAGCCAGTTGTTCCAGTGGCGATCATCATTTCCCAATACTAGGTCAACCGCCAGCATGGCTGAAAACGCCCCCGGATTACCGCATTGCGTAAGCACCCTGTTCCATTCGTCCACGTTGCTCTGGTTGAATTTATAGGCGCCGGACTCAATGCGCGAGCCGAACACGTCGCGCTGCGCGCCAAGCCGCTCGATGGTCACGATGGTTGGTTGGCAGGCGGGTATGCCGCAGGCGTCGCACACCTTGGCGCCAATGAATTCAGCGGCGCCAAGCCGGCCACCATCTTTGACCAGGAATTGCTCCCCATGCTGGGTATATCCCATGCCGAGGTTGTCTTTGCCGTTTCCTTTCTGAAGCGGGTCCAGGTAAGTTATGAGTGGGTATATGCCCGGCAGTGGCGCAGAGGTGGATTGCAGTGTCAAACCTTGGTTCTCCCCGGGTGAAAGTCTTTTGACTCTACGGTCAATTGTTTGGTAAGCACCTGTTCCACAATGCCGGGCGCGGTGGCTGCGGCATTCTCGGACACGGCCTTCTTGGCGGCGTTGCTCCAGGCGAGAGACTCCAGCACGCTGTTACGGGCCTTGGCGCTGTCGGGCGCCCGGGCCAGGGTCTGCAGCCTGGCGGCGATCAGCTCGCGCGCATCGGCGTCTTCAATCGCGTTGATGCGCTCGGCCAGTAGGTCAATGGCGTCGGCCAGTTGTGCCGGTGCGTGCAGGATTGGGTAAGGTGTTGCAGCAGATTCTGCGCTCAACTCCATACGGCCCTCGCCAGTGGCGAGCCATTTGTGGCTTACCCCCAATGCTTCTGCTATCTGGGGAAGACTACCTTTTGACTGCCTTGCTCCGGATTCAATATTGCCAATCGTTCCAGTGCTGACGCTGGCCGCGACTGCAAGCTGGGCCTGAGTCCATCCCTTGGCACTGCGCGAAAAACGTAGTCGATCAGCAATTGTTTGCATATTCACAATGGTGACGATGCGAATGTGATTGCGTGGCACTCACGATTGTGATAAATTGTGGCCATGAGCATTCTTGAAGCATCAATTAAGGCGGCGGGAGGTGTTGGACAGCTGGCGCTCGCTCTCGATGTTCGTCAGAACGTGATCAGCAACTGGCGAGTGCGAGGCGTGCCAAAGCCCTGGGAAAAGGTGCTCGAAATGAAATATGCACCCGAGGCCACCCAGCCCCGTGCCGAAGGCGCACCACCAACCATGGAGGACACCAATGCCTGACGCCCAAGCAGCTACATGCCCGCGCTGCGGCGGGCAGTTCATCAGCTCTTGCTTTGCTGAGCATGAATCCACTCTTCTAGAGCTGATTCGTTCAGAAGCCGACGCGCTAATTCGATTCCGTCTTTCTGAATTGAATCGATCGTTGAATGCCTCGGCCCGAGAGGCACTTCCACTGAGATTCGGGCCGATCCAAGAGGGTGGCCATCCTGATCGCTCGGGTCCGACTGGGCTGTGATGGTGATGTACGTGTATTCCCCGACAAGACGTATGCCCTCTAGCTTGTATTCCAGTTTCATGAGTAGCCCCTTGATGAAGTTGATGTGCCTTAGAACCATCAGTGTAGTCAGGCGGGCTGCTCGCCAATTCTTTGTTCATGTGGCCAGTGTGGCCGCGCAGACGGATTCCGTCTGTAACAACCCCCAAGGAGCCCTGCTATGAATTTGCTCGATGCGGCATACCACGTTGTGCATGACTACCCGGGCGGATCTCAGTCTCTGGCGCCGCGTATGGGCAAGAGCCCGACGACGCTGAGCCATGAGGTGACGGCCACCGGCACGGCCAAGCTCGGGCTGCTGGACGCGGCCAAGATTACCGATCTGTCTGGCGACTTGCGCATTTTGTCGGCCTGGGCCACCAATGCGGGCCAGATGCTGGTGCCGCTGCCCGATGCTGCCCGCACCGGAACGGATGACTGCATGCTGCGCCTGGCGGACACGGCCCGCGAGTTTGGCGAGCTATGCAAAGAGGTGGCGGTCGATCTGGCGGACGGCTCGATCAGTGATAACGAGTTGACCCGGATCGACAAGGACTGCGGCCAGCTGATTTCCAGTCTGCACACACTGCGCGCCTCGCTGTCCAGGCGCAACCAGGATGGCAAGCCGGCCCCGTTGAGGGCCGCCTGATATGCGGCCAGCCGGTGAGATTCGCGCGGCGATTTTTCAGGCGCTGCATGAGCAGGGGCCAATGCCACTGGTGGAGATTGCCAAGCGGGTGCCTGTGCAGACGACGCGGGCGCACGTTAAGTACACGGTGGAGAACTCGGTACGGGCTGGCCTGCTGGAGGTGGTGGGTCATGAAAAGCGCGCGCACTGCAAAAAGTGGATATCGGTGTACGACGTGGCTCAGCCTCAGCAACCGACGCTGGTGGAGGCGGATCGTGCGCGGGGTGTGCTTGTGCTGGGCGATGCGCTGGGTGCGTGGCGCTGACGGCTGGTTGATAAAAGGAGATACCTATGGATGTCGCTGACAGTTCGCGCGCCTCTCTGGCGCAGATATCAATGCCGGGGCGTAAGTCTTTGCTCGACTTGATCGAGTCGGTGGTGGCGCAGGCGTGCCGCTCTGGCGCGAAAGACCTGAGCATGAAGGAGGTGCAGGCGGCGCTGCGCCGGGTGCATGGGCGTGATGTGGAGGTGGCGTCGATATCGGCCCGTGTTAACGAGCTGGTGTCGGCTGGACGCCTGGTGCGCGACAAGCTGCATATGCGCCCCTGCACTGTGACGGGCCGCAACATCGAGCCGCTGAGTGCACCGATGGTGCAGGACCGGATGTTTTACTGATGGCGCAGCGCCAAGATATCGGAGTGTTTTGACATGGCCCGCATTCGCACCATAAAGCCAGATTTTTGGACGGACGAGAAGGTGGTGGAGCTTTCTGCCTTCGCCAGACTGCTGTTTATCGGCCTCTGGAACTTCTGCGACGACGACGGGCGCATGGTTTGCTCGCCCAAAAAGATCAAGATGCAAATCTTCCCGGCTGATTCCGTAGATTGCTCGGAGTTGCTTGGGGAGATTCGGCGGGCTTCGCTGATAAGCGTCTATGTCGTTGATGGCGTTGAGTTTTTACAGGTTCTTGGGTTTGAGAAACACCAGAAAATTGACAAGCGTTCCGCGTCAAAACTCCCGCCACCAGAAAACCCCGCCGAATCCCCCCGAATCCCGCCGACGGAATGGAATGGAATGGAAGGGAGGGTATTAGAGCCTACGGCTCTTGTCGCCAGCAAAAAGCCGGCGACTGCTTTGCCGAGCTGTCCGGTGGAGCAGGTGGTCGAGGTTTACCACGACGTGTTGCCTGAGCTGCCCCGGGTGAGGCTGATGACCGATAAGCGGAGGCGATGCATCGGGCAGACGTGGCGCTGGGTTTTGACGTCAAAAAAGCCGGACGGAACGCCGCGCGCCGATACGGCGGACGGGGCGATTTTGTGGATGCGCAGCTTTTTTGAGCAGGCGCGGAAAAATGATTTTTTGATGGGGCGTGGCAAGCGCGGCGACGGGCACGAGGGCTGGGTTTGTGACCTCGATTTCCTACTGAGCGAGAAGGGCATGAAGCACGTGATCGAGAAAACCGGAGACCGGGCATGAGGGCAGAAACCTACACGCTGGACGCCATCGCAAGCCTTGACGCCGAGCAGGCGGTGATTGGCGCGCTGCTGCTGGACAACGATGCGTTTGACCGCATCGGAACGCTCAAGCCGGAGCATTTTTACGACGCAACGAACCGCCATGTTTTCTCTGAAATCCAGCGGCAGTTGGTTGGTGGAAAGTCGTGTGATGTGATCACGGTTGGCGTTGCTCTGAGCGGGTTTATCGAGCTGCACGAGCTCAACGCCATGGCGCAGTTTGTTCCGAGCTCGGCGGCGGTGGCGCGCTATGCGGCGGTGGTGATTGACCGGGCCAAGGGCCGCGCCTTGCTGGAGGTTGGTGCGGACATCACCGAGCTGGCGCAGGACCATAGCCGCAGCATCGAGGACCGCGTGGAGATGGCGCAAGGCCAGCTGGTCAAGCTGATTGACGATGCGCCGCGCGACGAGTGGGTGAGCGCTGCCGACGGCATGACGCTGCACACATCGGTGCTTGAAGATCGCGCCAGCGGCAAGAGCAATACGATGCCGACGTGTCTGGCTGATCTGGATGAGTACCTGGAGGGCGGCTTGCGCCCGGGTGAGCTGGTGATTGTGGGGGCGCGTCCGAGTCAGGGCAAGACGGCGCTGGCGATGACCATTGGCGTGAACATGGCGCGCGATTATTCCGTGGCGATGCTGTCGATGGAGATGCCGCACAGCGAGCTGCGCGACCGGCTTACGGCCATGCTGGGGCGGGTGAGCCTGTCCAGCGTCAAGCGGCCATCACGCGGCGGAGGGCTGGAGTGGGGCCGGGTGGTTGAGGGTATCGAGCAGGCCAAGGAGCTGAGTTTTTACGTGAGCGACCAAGGCGGGCTCAACATCAACCAGGTGCGCAGCAAGGCGCGCAACATCCGTCGGCTGCATGGTCTCAATGTGCTGATCGTGGATTACATCGGCCTCATGGCCGGGCTGGACTCTCGGCAGCAGCGGGCCTATCAGCTTGAGGAGATCAGCCGAGGCCTCAAGACGCTGGCCAAGGAGTTGGGCATTGCTGTGCTGTGCCTGGCGCAGGTCAATCGCAAAGTGGAGGAGCGGGTCGATCAAAACCCGAGCCTGAGCGATTTGCGCGACAGCGGCGCCATCGAGCAGGACGCCGATGTGGTGCTGTTTGTCAACCGGCCAATCCAGTCTCGGCCCGATATGGGCGAGGAATGGAAGCACTACGCCCGTGTTAGCGTGGCAAAAAATAGGCAAGGGCGCTGCGGCGTCTTGAGCCTGAGCTACATCGGTGAGCAAACCCGGTTTGCAGTGTGGCAGGGCGAGTTGCCAACACGCCAGACGGCCCATCGTGGGCGGGATGCTGGGCTGTGATTTGCAGCAACTGCACGGCGGCTGAGTCGCGCAAGCATTGGGGCGGCTACAGCATGAGCTGCGCCAGATGCTGCGCCCGGCTCATGCGCTCAGCCAGGCCGCTGCGCGGTGCGCAAGAGTCCATCCTGGCGGCGATTGCAATGCGGCCAGACAGACCGACCAAGGCGCAAGTGATTGAGCAGATTTCTATCATCGACAAACAAGAGGAGGCGAAGCATGGCGCGAATCAAGTGGGTGTGTGACAGGCTGGAGAACTGGGCGCGGTGGTGCGCGCAGCAGGACTCTGGCGGGCTCGGGTATCCGAAGCAGTCGGCCTTTTCTCGGCTGGGCGGAAAAGGCAGCCGGGCTGAGTCCGTCATCCCGCTTGACAGCCTGGATGCGAGCGAAACCAATAGCGCCGTCGAGTCGCTGAAGTTGACACAGAGCCACCTCTACCTAGTGCTGACGCTGATCTATGCCAAAGGCCTGCCGCGCCACCTTGCGGCAAAGAAGATGTGCCGGGCCGAGAGAACAGTGAAGAGCAACCTTGAAGACGCTGACCGGGCTATTGCCCGGTGGTTTGGTGCACGCGACGAGGCGCGGAATAGCCGAGCAACAAATTCTCGAAATAGTTTTACTGCCAGTACTTTTTAGGTACATTTCAGGCAAGCTGCAACACAGGTACACCCCGATGCGGCGCGACACACAACAACCCCGCCAGATGATTCTGAGCGGGGTTCTTTATTGATGCCATGACCCAGCGACCAACATCGGCTCAACGCGGATACGGAGGTCGCTGGCAAAAGGCCCGCGCAACTTTCTTGAGTCGTCACCCACTGTGCGCCGATCACCAGCGACGCGGGCATATTGTTCCGGCGTCCGTGGTTGACCACATCGTCCCGCACCGGGGTGATCAGTCGCTGTTCTGGGACACAAGCAACTGGCAGTCGTTGTGCAAGCAATGCCACGACAGCCACAAGCAGCGCCTTGAGCGCGGCGGTGGAGTCGTTGGCTGCGACCTAACAGGCCTCCCGCTCGACCCATCCCATCACTGGGTAAAGGGGTAGGGGGCATCAAATCCCCAAAACCCAACCCCAAAAGACCGCAGCTATACCTCCGCGCGCAGGGCCGCGTAATGGATGGGGGGAGGGGGGCAAAGATCATGATGAGGTAGATAAATGGCACGACCGACCAAGCCTACGGCGCTGAAGCTGATTGCCGGTAACCCAGGCAAGCGGGCGCTCAACAAGCAGGAGCCTGACCCTACTTATTTGGATGACCTGACGCCGCCGGCCTGGCTTGCTCCGGAGGCGGTGCAGGTTTGGGGTGAGATGGCGCCGATGGCGGCGCGTGCGAAGTTGCTGACCGAGGTCGATGTGCAGGCGTTCGCCATGGGCTGCGTGGCGATTGCTCAGTACCGGCTGGCGACACGCCGGACGGGCGATGACGCCGTCAAACGCAAGCTGGCGGTCGATGACAAGGGCAACACCATCACCGACGAAGACGGCAAGCCGGTTTATGCGGGCGAGCACATCAACCCCTGGGCGCTGGTGCAGAGCATGACGTTCAAGCAAGCGATGCTGGTGTTCGACAAATTCGGCATGACGCCGCAGGCCAGGACGCGCATTGCGATTCAGCCGCAGGGAGACTTGTTTGGAAGCGAAAAAACCGGGGCCGCGAGCTACTTCTGACCCGGTCACCAGGTATGCAAAACAGGTCGTAGCAGGTAAAAAAATTGCAGGCCCGCATGTGCGAGCCGCTTGCCAGCGCCACCTGAATGATCTGGAGGCCGGTCATGATCGCGGCCTGGTGTTTGACAAGCAGGCTGCGCTGCGCGCCATCGGGTTTTACCGTGACGTGCTGCGCCTCAATGGCGGTGAGTTCGAGGGCTTACCGTTTGAGCTGCTCGACTGGCAGCAGTTTGTCGTCGGAAGTTTGTTCGGTTGGAAATCTGAGGATGGGCACCGGAGATTTCGGGTGGCCTACGTCGAGACGGCCAAGGGCTCCGGGAAAAGCCCGCTGGCAGCAGGCGTCGGCATGCTGGGCCTCACCGCTGACGGCGAGTCCCGGGCTGAAATTTACGCTGCGGCCACCAAAAAAGATCAGGCCATGGTGCTCTACCGCGATGCGGTGGCCATGTACCAGCAGTCGCCCGAGCTGCGCCGGCGCCTAAAGCCATCGGGCGTCGGTGAAAACATCTGGAATCTGGCGTATTTTGAGAAGGGCAGCTTCTTCCGCCCCATCAGCGCCGACGATGGCCAGTCCGGGCCGCGCCCGCACATTGCCCTGATTGACGAGATCCACGAGCACCGTAACAACACGGTCGTGGAGATGATGCGGGCCGGCACCAAGAGCCGCCGGCAAGCGCTGATTTTCATGATCACCAACAGCGGGGCCAGCAAGACCTCGACCTGCTGGAATTACCACGACTACGCCGCCAAGGTGTCGGCAGGCACGCTGAAAGATGATGCGTTTTTTGGCTACGTTTGCAGCCTGGACGAAGGCGACGACCCATTCCGTGACGAGAAGTGTTGGCCGAAGGTCAATCCCAGCCTGCAAGGCGCAAAGCTGCCGGGCCTGAAGTACCTGCGAGAGCAAGTCACCGAGGCACGCGGCATGCCCAGCAAAGAGGCGCTGGTGCGCCGACTCAATTTTTGCCAGTGGACCGACGCCACCAACCCCTGGATCAGCGCCGACATCTGGCTTGGCGCCGCGCGAGAGTATGACTGGCGTGATTTCCGGGGACGCCGCGCCTGGGCCGGTCTCGACCTGGGCAGCACCACCGACCTGACGGGCCTTGTGCTCTACATCGAGCCTGAAGCTGATGATGAGCCGTGGCGCCTGGTGCCGTTTGCCTGGCTTCCCGAAGAAGGGCTGCAGAGAAAAGAAGAGATGGACCGCGTCCCCTACCTGGCGTGGCGCACCGCCGGCTATCTGGAGACCACGCCGGGCAAGGCCATCAGCAAATTGACCATCGTGAAGCGACTGGCCGAGCTCAGCAGCTTCTTTGACCTGCAATTGGTGGGCTACGACCGATGGCGAATGGAAGACCTCAAGGCGCTGGCTATGGACAACGCGGTGGCACTGCCGCCAATGCAGCCATTTGGCCAGGGCTACAAGGACATGAGCCCGGCGATTGAGGCCTTTGAAACCGCGCTGCTGAACGGAAAAGTAGTCCACCCCGGCAACCCGGTGCTGACCTGGTGCGCGGCCAATGCCGTCACCGTGTCGGATGACGCAGAAAACAGGAAATTGAGCAAGGAAAAGGCCACTGGCCGCATCGATCTGATGGTGGCGGCCGTCATGGCCATCGGCAGCAGCGCCGTCGCCGCCACGGCGCCCAGTATGTACGAAACGCAGGAAATACGAGTCCTCTGATGAAATTCTGGCAAAAAATCACCGCCAGCCTGTCCCAAAAGGCAGGCAACCCAGACTGGGGCACGCTGGAGCGCTTCCTCGCCTGGTCTTTTGGTGGCGGGGCATCGGCCAGCGGCATCATCGTCAACCCGCAGACCGCCATGCAGTCGGCGGCAGTGTACTCGGCTGTCAAGGTGCTGAGCGAGAGCGTGGGCATGCTGCCCATCAACCTCTACCGCAAGGAGCAAAACGGATCGCGCACCCTCATGGCGCAGCACCCCTTGCAGCGCCTGCTGCACGACCAGCCCAACGAATGGCAAACCTCAGTCGAGTTTTGGGAAATGCTGGTGCTGTCTCTCAACCTGCGCGGCAACGCCTACGCCTACGTCAACCGGGCCAGCTCCGGCCGCGTGGTCGAGCTGCTGCCGCTACACCCAGACATGGTGCGCGTCGAGATGCAGGCTGGTTTCCAGCTGCGCTACCAGATCACCATGCCCGATGGCACCTTCCGCCACATGGCGCCCGGTGAAATCCTCCACATTCGCGGACTCACCCTCAATGGCTGGATGGGAATCAGCCCGATTTCCTACGCCAGAGAGTCCATCGGCCTCTCGCTGGCCACCGAGAAATTCGGCGGCCAGCTCTTCCGCAACGGCGCCAAGATGGGCGGCGTGCTGGAGCACCCCGGCAAGCTGTCGGATGAGGCCTACAAACGCATCAAAACCAGTTTTGACGAGGCCACCAGCGGAGAAAACGCGCACAAAACCGCCCTGCTCGAAGAGGGCATGAAGTTTTCCAAGATCAGCATGACCGCTGACGATTCACAGTTTCTGGAGACCCGCAAATACCAGCGCAGCGAGATCGCCGCCATCTTCCGCGTGCCGCCACACATGATCGGCGACCTAGAGAAGGCCACGTTTTCGAACATCGAGCAGCAAAGCCTCGATTTTGTCAACGGCAGCCTCATGCCCTGGCTGGTGCGCATTGAAAAAGCCATCAAGCGCGACTTGATGACGCCGCAAGAAAAAACCAGCCTCACTGCCAAATTCAACGTCGCCGGCCTGCTGCGCGGCGACGCCTCCAGCCGCTCCGCGCTCTATCACAGCGGCATTTGGGATGGCTGGATGACCCGCAACGAAGCCCGCGCCTCCGAATCAGAGCTGGGCATCGTGCTCAACCCGCTTGACGGCCTCGACCTGCCCCTGATGCCGCTCAACATGACCGACGGTACTGACGACCCGGACGAAGCGGAAGACGCCTCCGAGGGCGAAAACAAGCCGCCAGAACCCCCTAAAAACCCACCGCCGAAAAAGGATGAGTGATGGAAAAACTCGACTGCAACTTTGAAATCAAAGACATCACCGCCACCGGCACCTTTGCCGGATACGGCAACGTTTACGGCATCGTCGATGACGGCAATGACATCGTCGCCCACGGCGCCTTCGGCGCCAGCCTGGCAGATTGGGGCGCCAAAGGACGTTTGCCCGCCCTTTTGTGGCAGCACAACAGCCGCCAACCCATCGGCGCCTACGACACCATCAAGGAGGACTCCCGGGGCCTGTATGTCGAGGGAAAACTCGCCCTCAAAACCCAGCTCGGCGCCGAGGCGTATGAGCTGATGAAAATGGGCGCCATCAGCGGCCTGTCCGTCGGCTTCCGGTCCAAGGACGACAGCTACGACGCAAAAACCGACGTACGCACCATCAAACAGGGTGACCTGTACGAGGTCAGCGTCGTCACCTTCCCCATGAACGACGACGCCCGCGTGCAAGCGGTCAAATCCATTGAAGAAATCGGCGATCTGAGCGGCGCCGAGCTGTACCTGCGTGAGGTGGGTGGCGTGTCTCGCTCCAAGGCCAAGGCCCTGGTCTCTCGCATTCATGCACTCGCCCGGCGCGCCGCCTCGCAACCTGCGGAAGATGACGTCACCAAGGCCCTGCACCTCCTCAACCAGCGCAAAGCCATCCTGGCCGCGAGCTAACCACCTCCGTTTTTTTCACCCCAAAGGAACCATCATGAGCGAAATGTCCGCCATCCTGGCCGCCATCGAGGCGTCCAACAAGCAGTTCGAAGACTTCAAGTCCGCGAACGACCAGAAACTCGCCAAGCTCGAAAAAGGCCAAGCCTATTCCGACGAACTGGCAAAAACCACCGCCATCTTCGCCGACCTGACCAAGGGTCAGGACGAAATCAAGCGCGCCCTGGAAGACATCGAAGCCAAAGCCAAGCGCCCCGGCTTCGGTGGCACGTCCGACAAAGATGCCGTCGCCGCCGAGCACAAAGAAGCCTTCCGCGGCTACATGGCCAAGGGCGCAGACGCTGGCCTGAGTGCGCTGGAGCAAAAAGCCCTAGCCATCAGCACCAACGCCGGCGCCGACGGCGGCTACGCCGTCCCCAAAGTCATCGACACGATGATCGAGAGCCTGGTCATCAACATCTCACCCATCCGCCAGATCGCCAGCGTGCAGCAGATCAGCACCAACGACTACCACAAACTGGTCAACCTCAAGGGCGCAGGCTCGGCGGTTGCAGCAGAAACCGGCGCCCGCGCCGCCACCGCCACCCCCACCCTGGCCGACATCACCATCACCCCGTACGACCTGTACGCCAACCCGCAGGCCACCCAGCAGATGCTGGATGACGCCTTCTTCGACGCCGAATCCTGGTTGTCCGAAGAGCTGGCCGAAGAGTTTGGCCGGCAAGAGGGAGCGCTGTTTGTCAATGGCACCGGCAGCGCCCAGCCGCGCGGCCTGCTCACCCCCACCATGGCCGCCACGGCAGACGCCAGCCGCGCCTTTGGCACGGTTGAGTACCTGGCCACCGGCGTAGCCGGCGGCTGGCCCGCCACCAACCCGGCGGACATCCTGATCGCCCTGGCTGGAAAAGTAAAGGCGCGCTACCGCCAGAACTCCAAGTTCGTCATGAACAAGTCGGTGCTGTTTGCCATCGCTGCCTTCAAAGACTCGGGCGGCCGCTACATCTTCAACCCCATCACCGCGCCCGACGTGCCTGCCACGCTGCTGGGCTTCCCGGTGGTGGAGGCTGAAGACGTGCCGGCCATCGCCGCCAGCAGCTACTCGGTCATGTTTGGCGACTTCAAGCGCGCCTACCAGATCGTTGACCGCGTCGGCACCCGCGTCATCCGCGACCCCTTCAGCAACAAGCCCTACATCGGCTTCTACACCACCAAGCGCGTCGGCGGAAACGTGGTCAACAGCGAAGCCTACAAGACGCTGAAATTCGCGGTGTCCTGACCCGATCCGCGCAACGCAAGTTGTCTCCAGAGGCCGCAAGGCCTTTCAGCCGCCCGGCATCAACACCCGGGCGGCTTTTTTATTGAGGTCACCCCATGCGACAAATCAAGATCATCGTCCCCTTTGACGTGTACACCTCCGGCCAGACTGCCGAAGTGGAAGATCAGGTGGCGTGCGACGCCATCGCCCAGGGCTACGCCGTTCCCAGCATCGAAGAAATCGAGATGCAGTCCGCTGCCGCCGCCCCCGAGAACATGGCGCTCAACGCCGCCCCGGAAGCCAAGTAAATGGGCCTCAAGCTCACCACTGCGCCTGCTGCCGAGCCGTTCTTGGTTGGCGACGCCAGCCTGCGCCAGCACCTGCGGCTTGATGCCGGCGACACCAGCCAGGACGCGCTGCTGGCCATCTTCATCGGCCAAGCCCGCGAGCTGGCCGAGCAGACCTGCCGGCGCGCCCTCATCACCCAGTCGTGGCTGCTCACGCTCGACAAATTCCCCGCGCCCGGCGTAGACACCTCCAGCGCCAACTGGTACGCCCCCAGCTGGGGCAACAGCGCCGGCCCGCTCACCACCCAGCGGCCTGACGGCAAAAGCCAGTACGAAATCTACCTGCCGCTGCCACCGCTGCAAACGGTGGACAGCATCAAGTACTACGACCAAGACGGCGTTTTGCAAACCCTGGCCCCAAGCGCCTACCTTGTTGATAACACCAGCGAGCCCGGACGAATCACCCCCGCCGCCGGAACCACCTGGCCCAGCACACAAAACCGCGCCGGCGCCGTCGAGGTGCGCTTCACCGCCGGCTACGACGCCACCGGCGCACTGCTTCCCAGCGGCCTGCGCGCCTGGATGCTGCTGCGCATTGCCGACCTGTTCGAAAACCGCAGCGCGGTGGAGATGGGCGTGCGCGGCAACGCCGAAAAGCACCCGTTTATCGACCGCCTGCTCGACCCCTACCGCGTGGTGGTGTACTGATGTTCGGCATCTCCCCCGGCCAACTTCGCCACCAGGTAGACGTGCAGCAGCGCAGCACCTCGCAAGATGCGATGGGTCAGCAGCTCACCACCTGGGCCAGCGTGGCCACCACCTGGGCCAAGATCGAGCCCTACCAGGCCAAAGAGCAAGTGCAGGCCAACCAGGTGCAAGCCGAGGTAAGCCACCGCATCACCCTGCGCCACCGAGCCATCTTTGACGACCCGCAGGCCGCCGCCACCTACCGCCTCGTCTTCAAAAGCCGCAAGTTCAACATCAACGGCGCTATGAACCTGGAAGAACGTGGTCGCTACAGCGTGCTGCTCTGCACCGAGGGCCGCAGCGATGGCTGATGAAGAAGTCACCATCACCGGCCTCAAAGAGCTGCAAGCCCGCCTGCGCCAGCTGCCCAAAGAGTTGCAAGGAAAGGTGCTGACGCAAGCGCTGCGCGACGGAGGCAAAGCCATCATCACAGACGCCAAAAGCCGCGCCCCACGCGCCAGCGAGCCGCACTTTGTTGGCAAGGGAAAAGAGCTGGTGCAGCCCGGAAACATTGCCCGCAACATCATGATCCGCCGCGTCAAAAGCACCGACGCCGCCGCCACCGTCAGCATCGGCGTGCGCGCCGGAGGCAAGAAGAGCGGCAAAGACGCCTTCTACTGGCGCTTCCTCGAATTCGGCACCAAATTCATCAGCGCCCGGCCCTTCATGCGCCCGGCCTTTGAGTCCAAAAAATACCAGGTCGCCGAAACCATCAAAGACGCCCTGCGCCGGCGCATTGACGCCGCCGTCATAAAGCTCGGAGGCAAATCAATATGATGACCCCCGAATCCGCCGTCAAAGACCTGCTGTCCGCCTATGCGCCGCTCACCGCGCTGGTGGGCGGGCGCATCTTCCCGGTCATGGCCCAGGCCCAGGCGGCCTACCCCTACCTGGTCTATGCCGACGTTTTCAACGCCCCGCAAAACAGCCTGGCGGGCTGGTCCGGCATGGACAACATCCGCTTGCAGGTGGACTGCTGGGCCAAGACCTACGCCGAAGCCCGCAACCTCGCCACCCAAGTGCGCGTCGCCATGAGCACGGGCAGCGCCGCCTTCCGTGGCCTGTGCATCAATGAGATGGATGGGCCGGTGGAAGCCGGCCTCGATCTGTACCACGTCATCGTCGAGTTTTCTCTCTGGACCACCTGAGCCAGCCCACCCGTTTTACCCACCCGAAAGGACTTCGCCATGTCTTCAAACGCCATCAGTGCCCAAGGCACCACCCTGCAAATCGCCACCGGCACCGGAACTGCCAAAACCATCACCGCCATCACCCAGGGCAACCCCTGCATCGTCACCAGCACGGCCCACGGCCTGGCGCGTGGTGATCGTGTCACCTTCGCCTCTATTGGCGGCATGACGCAGCTCAACGGCACCACCGCCACCGTGGAGTACGTCACCGCCAACACCTTTGCCCTCTATGGGGTGGACTCCAGCTCCTACACCGCCTTCACCACCGGCGGCACCGCCACCCCTGTCACCTTCACCGCCATTGCCGAAGTGCAAAACTTCAGCGGCTTCGACGGCCAGGCCAGCGAGATTGATGTGTCTGACCTCAACAGCACCGCCAAAGAATTCAAGCTCGGCCTGGTTGACTCGGGCGGCTTCACCTTTGCCATGAACACCGTGCTCAGCGACCCCGGCCAAACCGCCGTGCGCACCAGCCGCGACACCTCCACCAGCCGACAGTACAAGCTCACCCTGCCCAGCGGCACCCCCAGCGTAGCCACCTTCACTGCGTTTGCCAAGCAAGTGCCCGTCGCCGGTGGGGTTGACGCAAAAGTGCAGAGCAACGTCTCGCTGCGCATCACCGGCCCCGTCACCTGGGCATAAACGCAGATCCCGAAGAAAGAACCCGACATGCTCACCAAAGCCGCCATCCTCGCCGCGCAAGACCTACGCACCGAAACCGTCCCCGTGCCAGAGTGGGGCGGCGAAGTCCGCGTGCGCCTGCTCACCGCCGCCGAGCGCGAGGAAATCACCAGCATCTGGACCACCCACGCCGCCGCTGACGACGCCACCAAATCAACCCTCACCCGCGACACCATGCTGCTGCGCTGCACCGTGGATGACGCCGGCCAGCGCCTGTTTGACGACGCCGATCTGCCCGCCCTCAAGCAAAAAAGCGCCCAGGCCATTGCCCGCGTCATCGAGGCCGCCATGGTGCTCAACGCCATGGCCTCCGGCGCGGTGGAGGACGCCGCAAAAAACTCGCCCGGCGGCACGACCGCCGATTCCTCTTCCGCCTCGCCTGCCAACTCGGCTGCACCGTAGCCGAGATGGGCCAGCGACTGAGCAGCGCCGAGCTAACCGAATGGCAGGCCTTTTACCTGCTGGAGCCCTGGGGCACCGAGCCCGCCGCGCTCAACAGCGCCATCACCGCCAGCGTGCTGGCCAACGTCAACCGCAAGCCCGATTCCCCCGCGTTCCGCCCGAGTGACTTCATGCCCGCCTATGGCCTGCCTAAAAAGCAGATTGAGCCCACGGCGCAAGAGCGCTCGGACCAGATTCGCAACCTTTTGAAAAGAGACTGACCATGGCAGGAAGTTTGGGCGACCTCACCATCGACCTCAATGCCAACATCGCCAAATTTACGGCGGCGATGGACGCAGCCCAGCTCAAAAGCGAGCGCACCGCCGCCGCCATCAAGTCCGCCTTGATCGGCGTCGGCGCCGGCATTGCGGGCGGTCTGTCGATTGCGGCAATCAAGGGCTTTGTCGATGGCGTGGTGGAGAGCACGGCAGCCCTCAAGGAATTTGGTGAAAAGGCCGGCACCTCGGCTGAGCAGATGAGCCAGTTCGCCGGCGTTGCAAAAATGTCCGGCCTGGGCATGGACGGACTGAACGACGGCCTCATCAAGCTCTCCAAGGGCCTGGCCGGCAGCGAGAGCGACACCGGCAACACCTCGCGCGCCCTCAAGGCGCTCGGCCTCAGTGCCAAAGACGCCGCCGGCAACCTGCGCGACCCCACCGAGGTTATGAAAGACATCGCCTACAAGCTGATCGACTTCAAGGACGGCGCCGGCAAGACGGCGCTGGCCATGGACGCCTTCGGCAAGTCCGGCGCCAACATGCTGCCCTTCCTCAAAGACCTGGCCGAGGCGGGCGACTTGGAGGTCAAAGTCACCAACGAGCAGGCAGCCGCCGCCGATGATTACGAAAAGGGTATCAAGCGCCTGAGCGCCACCAAGCAGGCGATGATGAAAAACGTGGTGTTGGCCTCCATCCCGGTCATGAACGACTTTGTGCAGGCCTTGCTGGAAAGCCAGAAGAGCGCCGACGGCCTGAGCAAGTCGGTCAAGGACATGGCCAAGGATGGAACCATTAAAGAATGGGCGCAGAGCGCCGCGCTCAGCATCGCCTTCGTGGTTGACGCCTTCGACGGCGTCGTACGCTCGGCGCAAATCGTTGGCAAGACCATGGGTGCCGCCGTGGCCCAGGCTATGCTGGTGGCGCAGGGCGAGTTCAAGCTGGCCTCCCAGGCTGGGCGCGAACTTGGGTCTGACATTGATCGCATCCTGAGCAAAAAATTGTTCAGCGACTCACTCAAGCAGCAGTTTGCTAAGTCGGCTGCAGCCGGTCCGGAACCCGACAAAAAAGTACTCAACTACTCCAACAAAGACATCAAGGACGTCAAGCTCGCCGACGACCCCGCACTCAAGCTGATGGCAGGCCAGATCGCCGCGCAAGACGCGCTGATCGCCGCCGAGAAAGCCCAACTCGCCACCCGCGACCAGTACGCCAAGCACTTTTACGAGCTGCAATACACCGACGCCAAAGACTACTACGCCACCAAGCAGCAACTCATCCAGGACGCCCTGGCCGCCGAGATGGCGGCCTACGACAAAGAGAGCGAGGCCGTGGCCACCTTCCGCGCCCAGGCCACCAAAGAGGTGCAAGTGCAAGAGGCCATCAACAAGCAGCGCGATATTGACGCCAAGCGCACTGCCGCCCAGGTAGAGGCCAGCAAGCAACTCACCAATACCGTGCTGGACCAAACCAAGGCTTACCGCCAGTTTGACCTGGCCACCACCGAGGTCATGCGCAAAAACGCCCTCAACAACGACCAGATGCGCTTCGCCATCGACCTGATGGGCAAAAACACCCTGGAGGCCGAGCGCCTGACCGCCGTGCGACAGATCGAGCTGGACTTGCAAGAGCGCATCTACCAGATGCGCAACCAGAACTTGCCACAAGAGCAGATCGACCGCGCCACCACCGAAGCCGAAGCACAAAAAACCCGCGCCACCGACCTCATAACCCAGAAATATGAGAAGCAGCGCAGCGCCACCTTCGGCATGGGCGAGGCCATGCGCAAGTACGGAGAAGACGCCGGCAACATGGCCGCGCAGATTGAAAATTCCTTCACCAGCGCCTTCAAAGGCATGGAAGACTCCATGGTCAACTTCGTCAAAACCGGCAAGCTCGACTTCTCCAGCCTGGCCGACAGCATCATTACCGACCTGATCCGCATCCAGATCAAGCAAAGCATCATGCAGCCGCTCAACGCCGGCATCCAGAGCATGGGCGGCCTGGGTGGGTTGTTTGGTGCCGCCAAGGGGCTGCTCGGCTTTGCCAACGGCGGCGACCCGCCAGTGGGCGTGCCCAGCATCGTGGGCGAAAACGGCCCCGAGCTGTTCGTGCCCAAGGCCGCTGGCACCATCATCCCCAACGGCGGCATGTCCGGTAGCGCAAGCGTCACCATCCAGCAACCCATCACTATCAACGCCCCCGGCGCCACGGCTGACACAGTGGCCCTCATCAAGGCCAGCTTCGCGCCGCTGCTGGCGCAAAACAAAGACCTGATCGTTGGCGCCGTGCAGCAAGCCATGCGCCGCGGCGGCGGGAGGCTGGCGGCATGAGCGGCGCACTGCCCACCAGCCCGGCCCCGG